>OCVR010000005.1_pt1 | contig 208672 bp, 199 predicted proteins | sample 1539091 | NCBI WGS metagenome assembly OCVR01 (sample SAMEA3355530, study PRJEB22509) | marine metagenome | biome: marine; feature: coastal ocean; material: water | place: USA | collected 2010-08-07 | depth 16 m | reverse complement strand
TTGGACAATTTAGGAAAAATTGATGCCGCGCGGGTAACTTATGATAAGAAAGTGGTCGGCTAACTATTTTCATTATTGCAAGCCCAGTCAGCGCCCCAAGCGTGCCTTTGCAAATTGAGATTAGATGGCAGCTCAGCCCGCAGTGTGTGAATTCGCCGATCACTCGGCTTCGCAGCCGCAGCGAATGGCTGCTTCGATGATCCGAACCGCAGCAAGTCAGATCATATGAGAATGGGCAGGTCTATTCACTCGTCGTACAATCGATTTTCTTCATTATTGCGCAAATGAGCGTTCATTTCTTCGTAATTAACTTCAAGTTTTCCATGCGCGATTAAAGCTTCTGCGTATGTGGGCAGGTTATCTGGTTTTGAATAATTCTCAGGCTGCCATAGCTTTGAACGGATGATCGACTTCCCGCAGTGATAAAATGCCTCTTCAACACGGGTCAGAATGGCGAAATCCGGTATACGCCCATTCATCGCGCAAGCCTCACGTACAGACAAGTCTCGTATGACCTGCGCGCGCCCGTTCACGCGCACAACTTCGCTGCGATGGGGCACAAGAAATACCAATCCGATGCGGCCTGTTTCCATGATGTTCTGAAATCCGTCATATCGATGGTTACCAGGACGGTCGGGGATGGCGAGTGTTTTGTCATCCAGAATTGTCACAAAGCCTGCGGGATCACCCTTAGGCGATACATCCATATTTCCGCTCGCATCAACCGTTGCCATGGTGAGGAAAGTGCTCTGTTCAATCCAAGCACGGATGTGTTGATCAACTCTATCGATGAATTTTGACGTTTGGCTAACATAGGGACGACGCATATCCCGGTACACATCATCAATCGTGGTTACGACGTCTGTGGGTTGGTACATCACCAGTCTCCTTTGCCAAATAGTCTATATAGATTGATGGACTCTGGGAAATTTGGCGAAGAAAGGCTAGATCAGCAGCGGGAACTTTTTAGCATGTGACTTTACGCAAGTAACAAATGACTGCAACTCGGTCATCGGGGTCATCGACAGCGCAGCGAGTGGCGCGAACGGAAGCAATACGGAATGCGACCGCAGCATTACCATTAATCTACGGATGTCTCCTTTTGACCGCCTGTCACTGCGGCCCAAGTCTCTCCGACGAATGCGCGCCTTTTTCTCGCATGTAATGAAGCATCGCAGGCCGATACGTAGCAAGTACTCTGGCAACAGCTTGGTGTTTCAACATGTCTGAGCGGTAGATCTGCACTGCCTCGGGCCATTCCAACTTCGGCACAACCGCCCCTTCGAAAAGAGCGATCCACTCTAGCGTCACAATAGTGCCGAGATCGCCCATCCAAAGGCGGTCACGCGGTAAATCCGATTGCTGCAACATAATGCCCAATCCGTGCAGCCGCAAATTAATCTGAGTATTTGCTATGCTGATCGCTGCGGCGTCACGCATTTCAGGGTCGACATACGGGAATGTCAGACGCAAAGCAGGTTCCAATCGTGTATCGGAAAACCGAGATCGTTCCCGAGATCGAGCGCGCCCAACAAGCGTGTCCGGCAACATTGGAATTTCCGGATATTTTTCCTCCAGATATTCCGCAATTGCTTCGCTATCCGTCATCGTCAAGTTTTCGTCAACGAGTGCCGGAATATTGCCCGATGGCACAAGCGCCAGATATGTGGGCGACCCAGCCCCACCCGGCGGCGGGACTTCACTGAAGGATAACTTCTTATGCTGCAGTAAAATGCGCAACTTGGCACAGTAGAGCGAATGATCAGAGGCGTAGATAAGCATATAGCACATCGGTTAATTATAAGGGTGTTCAGAAGATGCTGTGCTCTAGCGTTGAAACGCAAGTTGGAAGTTTCGGAGTGCCCATTCAGCTATGTCCGAATTCCAAGCATGGACCATCATCAGTATAATTCTTGCTCGCAGCACATCCTCTGGCTGCTCGAAGAACCAGGTGGGGTGTGTACGGTTGAGTTTGATGAGCGTGATGGAGTGAGGAATCTATCGTAACCATCTCCGATTGCCCTGTATCCGTAAGGCAAATCGCCTATGATCAAGGTTATAGACAGATGATAGGCAGCGGATTTAATACAGAGCCTTCCGGCGGAAATAGAGGTACGTCAAAATCGCATCAACCGCTATCCAAAGCTCGCAACATTCGCGGATGATTTTTAATCTCGGCCAGTCTGTAAGCCCGCAATCAAAAAAGGTAGCAAATAAGCGTTTGCATGAAAACTTAAGCTTAACTTTGGGCATCGATCGCTTACGTTAAAATTCAATGGGCTGTCTGGTTCAAACTTGTAAGCAGAGTAGCTTTTTCCTAGCTGTCAGGAGTCAATAATGTCAGAAGTTCCCACCCGTTCACAAGCTTTCGTTTCCTCAAGACTTGATGGATTTCGTCATTTTGAGCCCAAAGATCGTTTGGCAACTCTCACTAAAATGGCAGGGTTAAGCAGCGCAGATCAAATAGCGCTTGGCGGCATAGATGCACTGCCCGTTGAGCTTGCAAACGGCATGATTGAAAATGTCATCGGCAAATTTGAAATACCTTTGGGTGTTGCAACAAATTTCACTGTGAATGGCCGGGATTACTTGGTTCCTATGGCTGTTGAAGAGCCCTCGGTTGTTGCGGCAGCTTCTTACATGGCCAAGATTGCTCGTGGTTGTGGGGGGTTCTCTAGCTCCAGCACTAGGCCCATTATGCGCGCTCAGGTTCAGATCCTTGGTCTGGCAGATCCGCATGGCGCGCGCATGCGCATTCTTGAAGCCGCTGATGCTTTAATCGCCCTAGCAAACTCGCGCGACAAGGTGCTCATTGGGCTTGGAGGGGGGTGCACCGAAATCGAAGTACATATTTTTGACGATACTCCTATTGGGCCTATGGTCGTCCTTCATTTATTGGTTGATGTGCGCGATGCGATGGGCGCAAATACAGTTAACACAATGGCGGAAATGGTTGCTCCCAAAGTCGAGGAGATTACTGGCGGAAATGTCAGATTGCGCATTCTATCAAACCTGGCGGACAAGCGACTTGTCCGCGCAAGAGTGTCGATTACGCCCGCTGCGCTGAGTACTGAAACACTAGATGGCGCAGAGGTTGCGCGCGGTATTACAGAAGCTTGCGCATTGGCCATTGTCGATCCTTACCGCGCAACAACGCACAACAAGGGGATCATGAACGGAATTGATCCGGTAGTCATTGCGACTGGCAATGATTGGCGCGCTGTTGAAGCAGGTGCTCACGCATGGGCCGCAAGATCGGGGCGTTACACATCGTTATCGCGTTGGGAAGTGGCGTCGAGTGGAAACCTAATCGGCACACTCGAACTACCGATGGCATTAGGAATTGTCGGAGGTGCAACGAAAACGCATCCGGCGGCACAAGCAGCCTTGCGTTTAATGGGCGTGACTTCGGCGACAAAGTTAGCTGAAGTGACGGTTGCTGTTGGCCTCGCTCAGAACATGGCGGCGCTGCGAGCGTTGTCGACCGAAGGCATCCAAAAAGGCCATATGGCGCTACACGCCCGCAACATTGCAATCACGGCTGGCGCTAAAGGCCAAGCCGTTGACCTCGTCGCCAAGGCGCTTGTCGCTGCGGGTGACGTGAGCGTTGACAAAGCGAAGGACGTGTTAAGCCAGATCACTTGAAAAACATAAATACACGAAGGAAAATAGTGTCTGTCGATATTCATAAAAAAGCGGCATGCAATCTCTCACGAGCTACTTTTTGTGGACTTAGACGTTTCATCTCGAATGGCAGAAATAAGTGACATCGCTACGCATTCTATTCCTCGTAATAGGCGTCTTGTAGTTCGTGATCATACCTTTGCGTACCAACAGAACACCAACCCAGCCCCGCCCACCGGTACTGTATGTAGATTGCCGAGCATGGACTGCCAAACAAACACCGCTTGCCTGTACTCAAGACGTTACGAAATATCATGATCCTGAATCGCTTTGCGTGTGGCAGTCCGCCGTACATTTGGTATCGTAAACTTTTTTCCGGCAAACCTCTCAGATCAACATCGACGATCATCGTTTTCGGCAAGCAACCGCTTCGACTTCGCTTTCCAATCCTCCTACAGCTTCAGGTACTGGGCATCTGACACGGTCATGACTTCATACTTGGCTTTGAGCTTGTAGGACGACGTCGGACTCTGGCGTTGCCTCCGGCACACCTCATCCGTTGGCATCACAGTTTCTTATTCTTTAATTATTTCGATTATTTGAGCTGCGGTAAGTTTTCTCATCCGCATTTTTTCGTGCCTTCAAAGTGTGAGCAAACTCTTCATATGCCTCGCCGAGCTATCTAGATACTTTCCTAAAAAGAATATTTGTTGCATTAAATGCAAACTTGTGAACCAATAACTCAGCCAATACGAAAGAAATCAAATGACTGCTGCCACCCCTGACCATCGCCTCATTGATGGCCGCGAAGTCGCCACCAGAATACTGGAAGAGTGCGGAAACTATACCGCCACGCAAAACGCGCTTGGCCGTTTGGTCTCGATCTGCATCGGCGATGTCCCTGAGACGGAAGTCTACGTGCGCAACCAAGCGCGCGGGGCCCAGCGTGCGGGCCTCCCTTTTGAGCAAGTCAACTGGGATGCAAACATCACACAGGATGAGGCAAAGCAGATCATTCAAAAGATGAACGATGACGCCTCAATCCTAGGGATCATCATCCAGCGCCCCGCACCCGAGCATATCAATATCCGCTCGCTCCAATCTGCGGTTCACCCGCTCAAGGACGTGGAAGGGATGAACCCTGCCTCTATCGGTAATATCGTCTATTCCGACGTCGCCCTTGCCCCCTGCACCGCTGCGGCGAGCGTTGAATTAATCAAGGAAACAGGTCTCAATCTTGAAGGTCTCGAAGTTGTGATGATCGGCCATTCCGAGATCGTCGGCAAACCCGCGGCGATGATGCTTATGGCCGAAGGCGCTACTGTCACTGTGTGCCATCATCTCACTCGCTCGGTCGCAATGCATTCGCGCCGTGCCGATGTGGTTGTCGTTGCCGTTGGCATCGCAGCTTTTCTGGGCCCTAACATGATCAAACCAGGGGCTGCGGTGATTGATATCGGAATCAATCAGATCAAAGATGAGAGCGGCAATTTCAAGATCGTTGGCGATGTGCAAACTGAAGCTGTGAAAAAGGTCGCAGGCTGGATTACTCCAGTGCCTGGCGGCGTTGGCCCGGTGACAGTCGCGATTCTGATCCGCAACGCGATTGTCGCGCACAAACGTCAGATCGCAGCGGGTTGGATAGAGTAGAGCGTGCACCATGACATGCCCATAAAAGCCTCCACGCCAGCGCTGCGAGATACAGTCGAGACCATCGCCGACAAGGCCTCTATGCGTCGATCCGTTGAAATCTATGTCGGGCGTGGTTTTTGCGAATTTGAGACTTCAGCAATCGCAAAGGCTTTGAACACTGCAAACGAGATGCTGGGCGAAGATGTGTTTAGCTGGCGCTACGTCTCTGAAACGCCAGGTCTGTTAACAGGGAAATGCGGGATGATCGTGCGCGCGGAGCCTGTGGTGCAAGATCACGAGCTAGCGGATACCATATTTATTGTTGGCGGACGCAGCGGGCGTGAGGCGGCTTGGCTACCGCGCTTGCACCAAATGCGCCGCTTGGGGCGTTCAGTTGCGCTACTCTCTGACGCTGCGACTGCGTATATCAAGCGCACGAAATCCCCTGTGGGCAAGGTCACAACCCATTGGCACCATGCGCTGTCATTGAAGGAAACGGGGCATCATCCCAAACTTACAAACAATCTTTCTGAAATCTCGGCAGGCGTCACCACGGCCGCGGGAAGCGGCGCGACGATGGAGCTGGTGATCGCCCATATCGCACCTTATCTGAGCACCGCAGACGTGGCCGAACTTGGCAATCGCCTAATGCTGCACGTGCTGCGCTCACCGCAATCCGAGCAACCAAATGACATCGCACTCATGCCAGCGCTTTCCGATGATCGGCTAAAACGTGCGGTTGAGATCATCGAAAGCTCGCTGGATCAGCCTTTGAACGTTTGTGAGCTTGCACAAGAAGTTTGCGTCTCTACCCGCCATCTTGAACGCATCTTCAAAGAGGTGTTCCAGCAAACACCTGCACGCTTTTACAAGCAGTTACGCACCAAGAAAGCACGGGCGTTGATTGAAGAAACCCAACTCTCGATGGTCGAGATCGCTGTTGCGACAGGCTTTAATTCAAGCAGCTCGCTCAATGAGGCGATCAAAAAGCAATATGGCGCAAGCCCCAAGCAGATTCGCTCAAAGCGCTAAGTAACCTATCCCTGAAAAAGCGATGAGACACCCAAACCATTGCAGCGCGCTCAGCCGTTCTTTCAAGAAGATCCACGCGAAAACGATTGTGAGCAAACCAAACATGGAACTCGCCACCGACGCATATTGCGCATCGGGTAAATGCCCCGCTGAGTTTATCATCAAAAGCGCAATGCCATCGGCGACACCCATGACTGCCAAAACAGGTAGGGCCGCGTGACCGGGCCAAAATGGGAGTTTTAACGCGAACACGCCAAGCGCAAGCAAAGCAATCGCAACGCAGCGCGTCACTAACGTCACAGGCAGTTCGCCAGATTGCGCGCTGGCCATCTGACCAAAGGCGAAGGTACCCGCAAATCCGATTGCCGCTATCACTGAGAACGCAATGGTCTTGCCGATTGGCGGCACCTCTTCGTCACTGTGATCTGAAAGCGCAGCCACCAGCGACACCCCGAGGATAATCAACAGCACAGCGCCCCATTGCAGAACCGATATGTGCGCCCCATGCCAAGCTGCCCAGGCGAGCGATAAGACCGGAAAGCTCGCGATAATCGGTGAGACCAGCTTGACCGGTCCACGTTGGAATGCGCCATAAAGCCCAAGGCTTGCCATCAAGAACAATACGCCTGACAGCGCCGCTATACCCATCACGGAACGATCTGGCAAAACCGTACTTTGCTGCGCACCCATCACGATCAAATGAAACACAGTGCCGACACTTAATACCGTGAGCAGCGATGCCATCAACGGGGTCTTCTGGCTTACAAAGCGCACGCATACATCGTGCACGCCCCACATGACTGCAGCGATCAACCCGAGCATGAGCGCGCTCATTTGTCAGATCTGAAAAACGGGATTATGAAGACCAAGCAAGCGATCAGAAAGAAGACGCTGCCAAACATTGCCCAAAAGCTTCCGATGCTCGCAATGCAGAAACCGGCAGCCGAAATCACGAACAATATCCAGCCGACAAAGTTAATCTGATGGTTACTCACAGGTTTGCTCCGATTTCATTTGCCGACTCTTTCATTTTAATATTATTCTCACGGTTAAACATTTATTCCACAGATGCAAATATCTGATGGATGGGAGACGGCAATGCTTGATGACTATCCACTGGTTCGACCCGGCCCGCCAAAACCGAGCGTAATCATAGAACCGAGGGTTTTTTCACTGCCCCCCGGAACCGAACGCTATGTTGTCGAAGGCGCGGGTGCAATCCTTGTTCCCGTGCATGGAGGCGATACGTTTACGATCACAAACGACGAAGGCGGTCAGCCTTGCGAGATTGTCATCACCGATGCATCCGGCAAGCTGTCGCCAGAAATATTAGGGCAGACCAGCAGCACGCCTGCGGATGGGTTGAAAGCATTGCTTACCGGATCTGATCAATCCTTGCGCGGTCTTCGGATAGGGCTGGATGCACGCTCAATTGATTTGACGCAAACGGGGGCGATCACACTCTTTGGCGCGGACACGCCCGCTGGCACATCTGAGAGTTTTTCCGTTTCGGCGGAGGCCACATTGATCATTGTGGCCCCCGGCGGACCGATGGACTTTGAAGCGCAAAATACGTCAACCCCCCTTACTTTGATAGTCACACGCGCCAAGCTATTGCCGCACACGCGCTTTGAATTGCCAACACCGCTGGCAGACCCGCTCGCAGACATTCGTGTGCATAGCCAAACTGCTGAAGCCTACTTCGTTAAAGCTGGTGACTACATCCAAATCCTTGATGTTGATGGTCGCCAATGCACTGACTTTGAATGCTTCTCTGCGCGCAAGCTCGATAAGGGGATTGAACACGCGCTCGACGTCACGACCACACGCACGTTGATGGGCCATGCCTATCCGATGCCGGGTTTACACGCGAAATACTATGATCAAGAAATGGTCCCGCTGATCGAAGTCGTGCAAGACACATGCGGGCGTCACGACGCCTTTGCGCTCGCCTGCTCTGCAAAATACTACGATGACATCGGCTACCCAGGTCACATCAATTGCTCTGACAACTTCAACCACGCGCTGTCGAAATACAACGTTGCAGGGCGCAAAGGCTGGATGGCGATCAACTTCTTTTTCAATACGGGGCTTGATGATCACGGTGTAATGTACGCCGATGAACCTTGGTCGCGCCCAAGCGATTACGTATTGCTGCGCGCGCTGACGGACATCGTCTGCGTCAGCTCAGCCTGCCCCGATGACACCACAGCCGCGAACGGCTGGAACCCCAGCGACATCCACGTGCGCACCTATTCTGGCGAAGAGAAATTCCAACGCTCTGTCGCCTATCGCCCCACACCTGATGCGGAATATAAAATGACCAAACAGACCGGCTTTCACGACAAATTCGCCCAGCACACGCGCAATTTCATCGAATACAACGGCTATTGGCTCGCCAATTGCTACGCCGCCGCTGGCCCGATTGAAGAGTACCACGCCTGCCGCCAGGCATGCGTGATCATGGATCTTTCGCCTTTGCGCAAGTTTGAGATCACCGGACCTGACGCTGAAGCGCTCTGCCAATACGTATTCACACGCAACATGAAGACACTCGCGATTGGCGGCGTCGTTTATACGGCTATGTGTTACGAGCACGGCGGCATGATCGACGACGGCACTGTCTTCCGCCTTGGCAAAGACAATTTCCGCTGGATTGGCGGCAATGACTACGGCGGCGAATGGATACGCGAGCAAGCGGATAAACTTGGCCTTAAGGTGATGGTGCGGTCTTCCACGGATCAGCTCCACAACGTCGCGGTCCAAGGGCCTGAGAGCCGCGACTTGCTGAAAAAGATTGTCTGGACTGCACCACACAATCCCGAGTTCGAACAACTTGAGTGGTTCCGCCACACGCCTGCCCGCCTCAACGATGAAAGCGGCACTCCCTTTGTGGTCTCGCGCACAGGCTACACGGGCGAGCTTGGTTATGAAGTCATGTGCCACCCCAAAGATTGCGCCGAAATCTGGCAGGCGATCTGGGACGCGGGGCAAGAGCACGGCATCAAACCCATGGGACTTGAAGCACTTGATATGGTGCGCATCGAAGCGGGTCTGATCTTTGCGGATTACGACTTCTCCGATCAAACCGACCCCTTTGAAGCGGGCATTGGCTTCACTGTACCGCTGAAATCCAAGACCGATGATTTCATTGGCCGCGACGCATTGATCCGCCGCAAGGAAACCCCTGCGCGCAAACTGGTGGGTCTCGAAATCGACAGTAATGTCGATGTAGAGCACGGTGATTGCATCCATGTAGGCCGCGCGCAGATTGGTGAGGTCACATCTTCCATGCGCTCGCCCTTGCTGGGTAAGAATATCGCAATGGCGCGGGTTGATGTGGCGCATTCCGCAGTGGGTACTGCATTGGAAGTTGGCAAACTAGATGGTCATCAAAAGCGCCTGCCTGCAGTGATAACGGGCGCGACCGCGGCTTATGATCCAAAGAAGGAACGCCCCCGGTCATGATCCGCGTCCTCGCAGCTTGTGCGCTGCTCCTCCTTGCAAACGTCGCTGACGCCCAATCAGTTAAGCTGAGCGCAGAGCAGATCACGGGCTTGCTGAGCGGTAACACAGCCTTAGGCAAATGGGACGGCGCACGCTACCGCCAGTATTTCAGCGAAGACGGCGTGACGATATATGCGCAGGAAGGCGCGAGATCTGCACGCGGCGAATGGCGCGTAGACGAGAAACGCGACGAGTATCAGAGCATCTGGCCAAATGATACAGATTGGGAAGGCTGGTATGTCATGGAATATGCAGGTGCCTATTTTTGGGTCAGCAAGGCGACCCCGCCAACCCCGTTTCGCGTTGAGCAAGGCGAGCACCTCGTTGAAGATTAGCGCTATTTACGCGTGCCTTACGTTGGCAATGCCTGCATTTGCACAGGCCTGTGACGCGTTAGAAGAGCAGCTAAACACGCGAGACGGCATCAGTGCGTATCTCAAACAAGACACCTCGCGCGAGTTGCTATGCGCAGTTGCATTGATACAAAACGGCAAAACCAGTTCATTCTGCTATGCGATGTTTGACTACCGCTCACCCGACGCGCACACGGCGTTGGTGCGTTTGGAGGCCGCTTTTCCCGATTGCTTCCCGACCCGCGCGACAAGCGGCGCGGGCGAGGTTGTGAACCACCCAGACAGCTTCGATCAAAAACAATTCTGCACGCCGGAGTATGATCTCAGTCTATCGTTCAAAGACAAAGCAACCTTAAGCCAAACACTGGTGTTCTTACGCTTGGATGAGAGCGCGAGTAGGCCAAATTCTTGCGAATGATGCGGCGGCTTGATCTGCATCAACGACGCCTAGCCTTTCGCCTGGCACGATATCTCTTATGAGCATGCTTGAAGACATAGGCGGTGAAACCTCCCTGCGCGACTTGGTCGAGCATTTCTACGATCTGGTTGAAACCCTGCCCGAAGGCTCAAACCTGCGCCGCTTGCACGCACGCGGACATGGCGTCGAACATGCACGTGTTGAGCAATTCGATTTTCTCTCCGGCTTCATGGGTGGGCGGCCGTATTACAAAGAAAAACATGGGCATATGGATGTAAAACTGATGCATGCCCATGTCCCGATTAGGCAAGCAGACGCGGATAATTGGGTTGATCTGATGCGCAAAGCCTTGATCGCTGAGGGGCACAAAGGACCGAATGCAGATCGCTTGAATGTCGTATTTCGCCGCATTTCTGATATGCTGGTGAATGATATGGACGATTGGGAAGACACAGGAACGCGCCGCTAAGGCCTTACACCTCCCGCCTACTTTTGCGTATCTAAAGCCAATCTCGCCGCGAGGCCAACGAGGACCGTTCCCAAGACATACTGTGACAGATTCCTAATTTTGGCGTTACCTGCCAGCCAAGCGCTCGCACGGCTCGCAGCCAAGATCACGGCTCCGTTCACCACAAACCCAATCGCGTTTTACACGCTCGCAAAGATCATGACTTGAATAACAATCGAACCCGCCTCAGGCTTTAAGAACTGCGAGAATAGCGCCAGAATGAAGATCGCCATCTTCGGGTTCAGCAAGCTCGTCAAAAGTCCTTGTCTAAACATCACCACACGAGATTGTGCCTGTTTGCGCGCTGAAAGCCTGTCTGCCACCAGATAATGCGCCCCATGCGAGATACAAAAGATACGCGACTCCCAAGCGGCGAATGACGTCATAAGCAATTGGAACCCCTAAGAAAAGTTGCGGTAACCCCAACGCAATTGCCAGTGCGTGGCAATATGTACCAAACGCGATTCCAACCTATGTCACAAACCCTGCCGCCCGCCCTTGCGCCGCACTGCGTGAGGCAAGGAGTAACATGTCAGGTCCCAGTGACGCCGTTAACGCAATTGACGCCAAGGAGAAAAGTAAGAGCGTTAAAAATCACCATAAAGCACAGCCTAAAAAGTGGAACTTGAAAAGGAAATGGGGACCGAAGCCCCTATCTTTAGCACTTAGTTTTGCAGGTATACGTCCATACTATCGTCCAGCGCATCCTTCCAAGGCGTATGATGCATCGGGGCCATCGTTCCAGTGATAACCGACGCATAGGCATTGTTTCTGAACGTCATGATGTCTGCAACTTTGTGCCCTTTCCAGGCTTTGAAGGCTTGGCATGCGCCCTCTACGTCGAAACTTGGGTAGTCTGTCTCATCAATCAGTTCCTTGGTGTAATCGCCTTGATACCAGATGCAGCCGTAATCGTCGGGAATTGCAGCTTCTGCGGCTTTGCGCGCATCCACATCCGCGCGGCGGTCCGCTTTTTCAGGGATCTCAATCCGACCCATGATGGCGTCACGCACCCACCATGCCTGTGCATCAAACATGTTGAACGTGAACCACTGATCCTGCATTCCAAGATAAAAGAGCGCTGGATTATCAACCCAAGCGACCCCTTTATAGAGATCGTCTGACGCCAGAACGTTCGCCGTGCGCAAACGCAGATCGTCTGCCATGAAGGGGAAATGATGGATGTAGCCCGTGCACAGCAAAATGGCGTCTACATCTTTTGTTGTCCCGTCCTTGAAGTGCGCCGTGTTGCCCTCAACCTTGGTCAGAAGCGGAACTTCTTGCCAGTTGTCGGGCCACTTGTATCCCATTGGGGCTGTGCGGTGGCTGACAGTAATGCTTTTTGCCCCGTATTTCCAACACTGCGATCCGATGTCTTCCGCTGAATAGGACGTGCCGATAATCAGCAAATCCATATCTTTAAATTCAAGCGCGTCGCGGAAATCATGCGCATGCAGCACGCGACCCTTGAAGGTATCAAACCCTTCGAATTCAGGAACGTTCGGCGTTGAAAAGTGGCCTGAGGCGCAGATTACATGATCAAACTCTTCCGAATACTCGCGATCGTTCGGGAGATCCTTCACTTTCACCGTGAATTTGCCCTCTGCGAAATCAACATTGCGCACCACTGTTTCAAATCGGATCATGTCGCGCACGCCCGCCTTTTTCACACGGCCCTCGATATAGTCGAACAGCACCGCGCGCGGCGGGTAAGAAGCAATCTGTTTGCCGAAATGTTCCTCGAACGAGTAATCCGCAAATTCCAGACCCTCTTTCGGCCCATTCGACCACAGGTAGCGATACATGGAACCATGCACCGGTTCCCCGTATTTATCGAGCCCCGTGCGCCAAGTGTAATTCCACAAACCGCCCCAGTTGGATTGCTTTTCAAAGCACACAACCTCAGGCACTTCAGCGCCTTTTTCAGCCGCGGATTGAAAGGCTCGCAATTGTGCTAAACCTGAAGGCCCTGCTCCGATGATGGCGACGCGCTTGGCCATATCAAACTCCATTTTTTAGCTTTGACGTAAGTGACCTGCGTGGTGTCCACGCAGGCCCCCTTTTAGATATCGAGCGTGTTATCTTTCTCCCATTGAGAGAAATACGACACGAAGGAATCCCATTCCTGCATTTTCATCTTGAGATAGCTGCGCGAGAACTCCTCGCCCATCGCAGCCTTGAGACCTTCGTCTTCGTCATATGCGCGCATCGCATCGAGCATATTCAAAGGCAGCTTTGGCGCATCTGTGATCAAATGACCTTCTGCATACATATCAATGTCGTGACGCTTGCCCGGATCCGCTTTGGAGCGCACACCAGAGAGACCCGCCGCAATTATCACAGCCTGCAACAAATAAGGATTCACCGCGCCATCTGGCAGGCGAAGTTCAAAACGGCCAGGACCAGGAACGCGCACCATATGTGTACGGTTGTTGCCCGTCCAAGTAACCGTATTGGGTGCCCAAGTCGCGCCAGACATCGTGCGAGGTGCATTGATACGTTTGTAGCTGTTCACCGTCGGGTTGGTAATCGCCGCAAGCGCGCTGGCGTGCTTCATGATGCCCCCAAGGAAGTGACGTCCTTGCTCTGACAGGCCTAGTTCTGCGGTTTGGCTGCTGTCATTGGCCTCCATCGCGAAGACATTTTTAGTCGAAGCCGATCCCGCAGCATCCCAGACAGAAACATGCGCGTGGCAGCCATTGCCTGTCAGGCCCTCAATCGGCTTAGGCATGAAAGTCGCACGGTAACCGTGCTTTTCCGCGACGCATTTGGTCATGAACTTGAAGAAACTGTGCTTGTCCGCCGTTCTAAGCGCGTCATCAAAGTCCCAGTTCATTTCCCACTGGCCGTTCGCGTCCTCATGGTCGTTCTGATAGGCGCCCCACTCCATTTCCAGCATGTAGTCAGAGATTTCGCGGATCACGTCCAAACGACGCATGAACGCTTGCTGATCGTAGCAAGGCTTGGCTGCTGTATCGAAACTGTCACTGATCTGATCACCCTCGGGTGTGAGTAGGAAGAACTCAGCCTCGATCCCTGTTTTGACGTACATGCCCTCTTCCGCGGCTTCTGCAATCAGCTTGCGCAGCACGTTGCGCGGGGCTTGTTCAACAGGCTCACCCTCCATCACGCAGTCTGCTGGGACCCATGCGATTTCCTTGTTCCACGGCAGGATGATCGCTGCATCAGGGTCTGGAACGGCCAACATGTCAGGGTGCGCGGGTGTGAGATCAAGCCATGTGGCGAAACCCGCAAAACCTGCGCCGTCTTCTTGCATATCCGCGATTGCGCGCGCGGGCACCAACTTAGCACGTTGACCACCGAATAGGTCGGTGAATGAAATCATGAAGTATTTTACGCCGTTCTCTTCGGCGAACTTTGCCAGATCAACTGTCATTTTTTTGTCCCTGTCGTCTTTTATTTTATTTAAAAAAGGCGCGTGCCATGTGCTAGCCGCGCCTTTGTTTTACGTCTTAGTAGCTTGTACCGGGCTTGCCGGGGTACCAATCTGTTCCGCACAGTGGCACACGCGCCATCGCCGCCGCTTCCATCGTCAGCGCGACCAAATCCTCTGGCTCCAAGTTGTGCAGATGGTTTTTGCCGCAGGCCCGTGCGATCGTTTGCGCTTCAAGCGTCATCACCTTGAGGTAGTTGCGCAGGCGGCGGCCACCTTCAATCGGATCAAAACGCTTCATCAGCTCTGGGTCTTGCGTCGTGATGCCTGCAGGGTCTTGGCCCTCGTGCCAGTCATCATAGGCCCCTGCCGTCGTACCAAGCGCGTTGTACTCTGCTTCCCACTTTGGATCGTTGTCACCGAGCGCAATCAACGCCGCCGTTCCAATCGCAACCGCGTCAGCGCCCAGCGCCATCGCTTTTGCAACATCTGCCCCGGAGCGGATACCACCGGACAAGATCAGCTGCACTTTGCGGTGCATGCCAAGATCCTGAAGCGCTTGAACCGCTGGACGGATGATTGCCAGTGTCGGCTGGCCCACGTGTTCGATGAACACGTCTTGCGTCGCAGCTGTACCGCCTTGCATGCCGTCTAAAACAACCGCATCCGCACCTGCTTTGATCGCCAAAGTCGTATCATAGTAAGGACGTGCACCCGCAACTTTCACATAGATTGGCACTTTCCAACCTGTGATTTCACGTAGCTCTAAAATCTTGATCTCAAGATCATCTGGACCCGTCCAATCAGGGTGACGACACGCTGAACGCTGATCGATCCCTTTAGGCAGGTTACGCATATGCGCCACGCGGTCAGAGATTTTCTGACCCAACAACATACCACCGCCACCGGGTTTCGCGCCTTGACCGACGACGATCTCAATCGCATCGGCTTTGCGCAAATCGTTAGGGTTCATGCCGTAGCGCGACGGAAGATACTGGTAGACCAGCTTGCTGGAATGACCACGTTCTTCGGGTGTCATACCGCCGTCGCCCGTGGTTGTGGATGTGCCTGCCATGGACGCACCGCGACCAAGCGCTTCCTTCGCTGGGCCAGACAACGCACCAAACGACATGCCCGCGATGGTCACAGGGATATCCAACTCTATCGGGTTGGAGGCGTTCAAACCGCCGATTGTAACGTTCGTGTCGCACTTCTCGCGGTAGCCTTCCAAAGGATAACGAGAGATCGATGCACCCATGAACAACAGATCATCAAAGCTGGGTACTTTGCGTTTAGCTCCGCCACCCCTGATGTCGTAAATGCCCGTCGCAGCCGCACGGCGGATGTCGGAGTTGATGTCTTGTGTGAAGGTCGCAGACTGTCGCGGGGACGTGTGCGGGATACCTTTTGCGTCGTGTATTTTCATCGTTGGTATCCTTAATACGCCGCAGCGTTGTCGACGTCGAAGTTGTACAGATTACGGGCAGAACCGTAGCGCGTGAAGTCTTTGGGATCGGCGTCAATGCCTGCTTCATCCAAGAGGCCCTGCAAAAGCGTCAGATGCTCTTCGCGCATCTCTTTTTTCTCGCAATCCGCACCAAGGCTTTTCACCGAGCCACGCACGAAGAACCGGGCTTCATAGCAGCTATCGCCCAGCGCATCACCCGCGTCGCCACAGACGACAAGGTTGCCGGATTGTCCCATAAACGCGGACATGTGGCCGATATTGCCTTGAACAACTATGTTCACGCCTTTCATCGAAATACCACAGCGCGAGGACGCATTGCCCTTGACCACGATCATGCCGCCATGACCCGTTGCGCCCAAATATTGGCTCGCATCGCCTTCAATAACGATCTTGCCAGACATGATGTTTTCGCCCGTACCTGGCCCTGCTGAGCCGTGGATATTCACTGTCGCTTGCTGGTTCATACCGGCGCAATAGTAGCCTGTGGAGCCTTTGACCGTAACTTCAATCGGCGCGTCAAGGCCGCAAGCGATCGCATGCGCACCTTTAGCGTTTTCGATGGTCCATGCGGTTTGATTGGTATCATCCGACTGCGCATGTAGCGCCGCGTTCACGCCGCGCAGACCCATTTCCTGTAAATCGACTGTTTGCATTTACGCTGCCTTCTCTGCGCTGTTCGGGGCCACGTTGTGGCTCCAGAAATAGACGGTTGCGGGTTCTGGCTCCCAAACGCGAGCCTCTTCGATACCGGGTAGATTTACCAAAGCGCGGTACTCTGAGCCAAACGCCACATATTGATCGGTTTCAGCCATAACAGCAGGCTTGCAGGCGATGGGGTCGCGTACAACGCCGAAGCCGTCTTTGGTACCGACAAGGAAGGTGAAGAAACCATCAAGATCATTGAGGGAACTCTCAAGCGCTTCACCGAGCGTCGCGCCTTCGCGCATCTTCCATGTGAGGTAGGCCGCGCCCACTTCAGTGTCGTTTTCGGTTTCGATATGAATGCCTTCGCGGCGCAGTTTGCGGCGCAAAGAATTGTGATTCGAGAGCGATCCGTTGTGCACCAAGCACTGATCGTCGCCCGTGTTGAACGGATGCGCACCCATGGTCGTGATCGCTGATTCTGTCGCCATGCGCGTGTGACCGATTCCATGGGTTCCGATCATGGAGGTGACGTTGAATTGCTCTGCCACGTCTTTAGGCAGGCCCACTTCTTTGTAGATCTCAAGCGTGTCGCCACGGCTCATGACGCGCACGTTCGGGCGGATCTCGCTCAAGGCTGCACGCGCTTTTTCAAAGCTACCCGCTGGAATAGAAAGAACCGCATGCGTGCTGATGACCTCCATAGAAACCTTGCCACCCAACGCATCAGACAGCGCATTTTCTAGCCCCGCAAACTCCAATTCAGGTGCATCAGATTGCACCGTCATCTTCGATGAGCCCTTTGTTTCATTACCATAAATCGCAATACCCGCACTGTCGGGGCCGCGGTCAGTCATGGTGATCAACATTGAGGTGAGCATATTACCCAACTCAGGTTCAAGCGATTTGTCCTTAAGGAAAAGACCGACAATTCCGCACATAATGAAATCCTTCGAAAACAGCCGTATCGCGCACGGCCTTCGACTCAGAGGCTAGCACCAAAGAAAAAACCATACAACTCTTGGGAAACTTTTTTTCCTTAAATTCAACACTGGAAATGCAAAAAGGGGCCGCGTCCGCCGCCCCTTTCCCGTCATTTAATTGTCAGCGGATCAGTATCGATCAATTGCCTTTTTGACACCTTCGGCACTGATGTTTTTTTCAGCTTCCGCAAGCTCGCGGCTTTCGCTGCGAAACTGCACCACGTGCCATCCGAGCCAGAACAAGACACCGATGATGGTCATTGGAACTTCCCAACCCTGCATCGGGTAGATCGCTCCGACATCAGCAAGATCAACAGCCCAGTTTTCATATCCAATAGTAGACATATGAGTGCTCCTTATTCTGCCGGCGTCGCGGCATGTGTGGCTTGAGTGATATCAGCGATTGCTGCCTCATAAGTCTCGTTCTCGTGGAAATCGAGACCTTGGCGTTCAACTGCTTCTGGGATCCGCAAGATACCAAACGACGCTTGGATCTTAGAAATAATGAAGGCAGGCAAGAAGCCAAGCAGACCGAACATGATCACAGCACCAATGGTTTGACCAAGTGGGTTCACAGTTGCGTAACCCTCATAGGGTGACGAAGGTGCGCCCCACAGAACGAAACCACATATGATCAAGCCAACAACGCCCGCATATCCGTGAACCGCAACTGCGCCAACCGCATCGTCGATCTTGAAACGACGCTCGACCCAGTAGTGCAGCTTGTAAACAATCACGACGCCAATTGCGGCGATAATCATCGCTTGGATTGGGTGGTAAAGATCGTTGCCCGCAGAGGCAGTAATGACACCTGCAAGACCGCCGGACAATGTCCAGAACGCATCGCCTTTGGACACGATGTAGGCCGCCATCAACCCGCCCGACAAAGACATCAGGAAGTTGAACGTAATCGCAGAGAGCGATGTTGGTGCAAGATAGATGTTGGTCGCCGTCCATGTTGTCCCAGTGATCTGGCCGTCAATAACTTCAGGCGAAATCGCAGGCACGTTACAGGCTGCATAGAAACCCCAGAAGCCTGTGTAGATCAGGAATAGGCCAATCGCGAGCATCCAAGGATTGTGCGGTGGAATATCACGAGGCGTGCCATCCGCTGCGAATTTACCAATACGTGGTCCAAGAACCATGATCACACCCAGCGCATAACCACCCGCAATCGCGTGGATAACACCGGACGCGTAAGCATCGTGGTAGCCAAGGACTTTGACCATCCAGCCATCCCAGTGCCAGCCCCAAGCCGCATCAATGATCCAAAGAACCGAACCGATCATAACCGCATGCATCCAAAGCGCGGATGAGCGAATACGTTCAATAACAGCGCCGGACACAATGGAAGCCGCAGTCCATGAAAACAACAAGAACGCTGCCCAGAACACACCTGTGATGCGATCCTGCATGTTCGTACCCATGTTTTCAGACCAAGGCGTATAAGCCGTGCCTGCCGCAAAGTCGATGCCACCTATACCGGGGAACGCATTTGGGAAGGTCCAGTATATCCACCAGCCAAAGAAGAAGAAGGTCACGGTGACCAAAGGAATCACCATAATGTTCTTCAAAAGCGTGTGCATATGGTTTTTTCGGCGGCTCGCGCCGACTTCATACATGCAGAATCCTACATGAATGAGGAACATGAAAACGACCGTCACCCAGTAATAAAACTCGGTGAACACCGTTGTCAGTGCATTGAGATTTCCGTCCACTTTAAATTCTCCCTAGCTGTTGGCTTTCCCCTTCGTTACTTTATTGAGGGGAATAATTGTTTACCAAAAGGATACAACAGTATGCAATCTGTCAACTGTTTTGTCCAAAAGTGCCTTTTCTTAAGAATTCCTCACACTTCCTAATCTGACCATGATTCAACCTCTCGGCTTAAGCGAAATCAGGCAAAGGAAGCAGAAAATTTTCCCGACAGGAAAAAAATCTGCCCACGGGTGTTGCTTTTTGTACAAGGCTCGGGCTGAATACAGCCAACAAGACTCATAACAAACAGGGATGTTTTAGATGGCTATTTTTTGGAGACACTCAGCGCTAGCACATCGCCACGCAGAAATCGGCGGCGAGCTTGAGGACTGGAACGGCATGGGCACCGCTTGGTTTTATGACCACACGCCCGAGCGCGCGAAAGCGGACTATGAAGCGATTCGCACCAAAGCAGGTCTGATGGATGTGTCCGGCCTCAAGAAGGTTCATGTGACAGGTCCTGATGCGGCTTACGTCATCGACCGCGTCACAACACGCAACGTTGAGAAGATCGCACCAGGTCGCTCGACCTATGCCTCTATCTTGAACAGCGACGGCAAGTTCATCGACGATTGCATCATCTATCATCTGGCCGTGAATTCATGGTTGGTCGTGCATGGCACGGGTACAGGCATGGAGCAGCTGACAAGCGTTGCGGCGGCAAAGAATTGCACCGTTTTGATGGACGACGATCTGCATGACATGTCGTTGCAGGGTCCAAAGTCTGTCGACATTCTTGCGGGCGAAATCCCTGGCATTCGTGATCTTGCCTATTTTGGCTTGATGCAAACCCGACTGTTTGGGCGCGACGTTATGATTTCGCGTACAGGCTACACTGGCGAGCGTGGCTACGAGATTTTCTGCCGTGGCAAAGACGCGGTTCATATCTGGGACAACGTCTTGGAAAAAGGTGGCGATGATGTGCGCCCAACGCAGTTCTCGACGCTCGATATGCTGCGCATTGAAAGCTATTTGCTGTTTTACCCCGGCGACAACTCCGAGACCTTCCCGTTCGATGATGAGCCATGCGGCGACACGCTTTGGGAGTTGGGTCTCGATTTTACCGTTTCGCCTGACAAAGAAGGCTTTATCGGTGCAGAGAACCACTATGCCTCCAAAGGTAAAGAGCGTTTCAAGATCTTCGGCGTGAAGCTAAGCGACAGCATGGAACAGATGGAAATGTTCGCGCGTGTGCATGCGGATGGTAAAGATGTCGGCGTAATTACTTATGGCCTATCGTCCGAGTTGAACAACTACTCTGTCGCGATTGCACGTCTCTCGCCAGAAGCCGCGAAGGCAGGCACGAAGCTGACTGTGGTTCAGCCTGACGGCACAGAACTGGCCGCGACAGCAGAAGAGATGCCGTTCTACGATCAGGACAAATCAATCCGCACAGCCAAAGGCTGATTTGCGAGGGCTTCAGGGCGCAGGAACACTCTTGCGCCCTCTTTCTTTAAGTCACAGGGTTAGCCATGTCGAAATTCGAATTCCCAGAATCCATCCGCAGCCGCCCTGTCTGGGGCACGCTAGAACCCCGTGCAGGCTTGCATCATTTGATGATCGCTGATGCAGAAGGGGCAGAAGCCATCTTGGATATTGCCACGCCCGAATTGATGGCAGGCGCTCATATCATTTTCATCGCCAAAGGTACTGGTTTTGGCGACAAGCTGCGCGCATTGAACCCCGCGCAGTACTACGAAGGGCCGTCTTATGAGGCCTCTGCATCGCGCATCCAACGTGTTTTGCAAGACGCCAAGATGAGCACGCAGGTCTACCTAGCGGGCACTGAAGGGTTGATGGGCCAAGCCATGTGCGAATGCACCAATGCGGGCATCCCCTTCACAGCCGTGCAAACAGAGCATCGCGGCAGCACCGCGCGGCGCATGCAATGTGTGCATTGCAAGGGCATCACCAAAGATGTGGCGATTGACCCATTTGTCTGTTCGCACTGCGGTTTGAACCTGTTCGTGCGCGATCACTATTCGCGTCGTCTTGCTGCCTATCAAGGGGTGTGCATCGACGCGGAAGACCCCGGAAATGTTCCTGCGTCGAAAGGAATATACGAATGAGCGGCGCAGAGAAAATAGACGTTACTGTGACTGAAATTGTGCCAGTAAACGAGTTGGTCACGCGCTTTAAGTTTGAGCGCACTGATGGTGGCCTATTACCGACCTTCTCAGGCGGCGCGCATACGGTTGTGGAAATGAAGGACGGTGAAATCACCCGTCTGAATCCTTACTCCCTGATGTCTGATCCGATGGATCAAAACGCCTACACGATTTCTGTGCGCCGCGACGATGAGGGCCGTGGTGGTTCGCTCTTCATGCACAAAAACGTCGCCGTCGGAGACAAGATGGTGATCAGCTATCCTGTGAACCTCTTCTCGCTTGATCTGCGCGCGAAGAAGCACTTGTTTCTCGCAGGCGGTATCGGCATCACACCGTTCCTGAGCCAAATCAAACAGTGCGAGCGTTTGGGCGGTGCATGGGAATTGCACTACGCTTGTCGCAATGAAGCGCTTGGATCATACGTGGCTGAGCTGACCTCAAAGCATCCCTATGAAGCGAATGTCTACTATGACGATCAAAAGCAAGCGATCGCTTTGGAGGGATTGCTCAACGGCCAACCCATTGGCACACATGTTTATGTCTGCGGCCCCAAAGGCATGATAAATTGGGTGCGTGCTACAGCAGAAAAACTCGGCTGGCCGCTCGAAGCCGTGCATTACGAGGAATTCCTCGCTCCGCAACCCGGCAAACCGTTCGAAGTGAAGTTGTCGGTGTCCAACAAAGTCATCCAAGTGGGCGAAGACGAAAGCCTGCTTGAAGCGATGGAACGGTCTGGCGTGGATGCGCCGTATCTGTGCCGTGGCGGGGCATGTGGGCAATGTGAGACGCGAGTGATCGATTATTCCGGCAACTTCATTCACCGCGATCACTGGCTTGAGGATGATGAACATGCCTCGGGTGAAAAGATCATGCCGTGTGTATCACGATTTGAGGGCAAAACCCTTGTGTTGGACCGATAGGAGGCAACTATGACCATTCAGTTTAACGAAGAAACCTTCCGCGACGATTACACGTTCAAGAACTCCGATTGGGCAATCCAACGATTTCCGTTTCCGTTCCACGAAGACAGCTACATGTATTCAGTGAACATGGAGCGGCATCGCGGCGGGCCAGAGGGGTCGATCTACGAGAAACGCTTTGATGTGGACGAGCACTACGTCGCCGAGATGCGCGACCGCGCGATGGTTTTGGCGGATGATCCGTTACGTTGCCAATCGCTGCCGCATATGACTCTTGCGGGCTGGGACCTGCTTGAGTTGATTATGGTCAGCAAGTCCGAGGACTATCCTGATTTGTTCGAGCTGCATCGAGACGGCGATCAATGGCGCTGGGTGAACAAACCTCTAGGCATTGATGACACCTTCACATTCCTAGATGAAACCACGCTGCCCTATGGCCCGATGGAGTACATCACGCGCCAAGCACAGGGTGATTATTGCATGCTTGATCAACGCGATGATAACCTGTGGATGGATGCAGGCACAGTAACGACACAAGCAGACTGGTCGCTTGATTTCGATATCGGAATGAATTTCTTTGAATGGCACGCGCCGGTGCCGTTGGCCCATGAAAAGGGCATCTTTGTACGCGCGTTGAAGTTCCTTTTGAACATCCAACAAGGCGCGCCAGCACGGCGTTTGAACTGGACGATGACGGTGAACCCGCTTCTCGATACAAGCCCCGAGAACTATCACAGATGGGGCGTTCAAAAGACAACTTTGACACCCGAAAATATTGGTCAGAAGCAGCACTTGCGGGTTGAATTGCAGACCTTCTTCCGCCTGCCGCGCTCCAATGCGCTGGTGTTTCCGATCCGCTGCTATCTTTGCAATTTCGACGATATGATGACCATGCCAAAGTGGGGCCGTCGCCTGCATCGCGTAATCCGCGATTTGCCTGAGGAATTGGCAACCTACAAAGGCTTCATCGACAACCGTCCGATGATGCTGGAGTACCTGTCAAAGTTTGATGATGGCTTGCCCACAAGCCCCGGCATTTGGCCTGAGAAAGAGTCCGAGCCGCCCTTGCAGACCTAACGCTTGTTGCCCTGTGTGTTCCCACGCAGGGCTATTTCAGCTCACCGATTGCGGATAGCAGATGATCGACAGATAAAGTGCAGGCAATTCCACAAGAACTTCCGGTCCGTGCGGCGCATCTGCATCAAAGAACAGCGTATCGCCCGGAACCAGTGAAAATACCTCATCCCCGTGGCGATAGTCCACCTTGCCCTCCAGCATATAGATCGTCTCGATGCCGCCATGTTGGAACATCGGGAAGACATCAGATTGCTCCGACAGAGTAATCAAATATGGCTCAACAATCACACCGCTGGAATTCGAACCTATATGCCCAAGCAGGTTATACTGATGCCCTGCCCGCGTGCCTTCGCGTTCCAATTCAACACCTTCGCCAGCTTTCGTATGCACGGCTGTGCGTTGCTCTTCAAAGCGGCGGAAAAAGCTCGTAAGCGGAACAGACAAAGCATTGGCCAATGTTTGCAGCGTACTTAGCGACGGCGACGTATTGCCATTCTCGATCTTGGACAACATCCCAATCGAAAGGCCCGTCATCGAGGCAAGCTCTGCTACGGTGATCTCTTTTTGCTTACGAAACGAACGTACCTCTCGGCCAATCGCGACCTCAAGGACCTTCTCGCGTTCACCAGCAGACGTAACATGCGGATCTTGGCTTAGTTTTGTGACCATTTCAGGCGATATCGCTTCAATTTTCATTTTCAGCCTCTTAGACGGAGAGGATCGCAAAGACAACGGCTTTGGATCTCTCGCTCGTTGTCGAGCGATCATTCTTCACCATAGGATAAAAAATTTCTTGTTGGTAATAAATATCAAGCCCCAAAGCTTTTTTACCAAGGTCCTGCCGATTTCATATGGTTTTACACAATCGAGCGCATCGCTGTAACGATCGCATGATGCAGAGAACCCGCAGAGGCGCGCGGACCCAGTATGCGCACCCAATCACTTGGATCGCGTCGGATAACAAAGCAACCGAGATGGTGCAACGACGTGCGTTGAACATCGCCGGTTTGCATCGCACGAATATTGATAGGGCAGAGTAATTCCATTACCCGCTCCATCTTCGCGCCTTGCAGATCAAAGCAAGCCCAGGCATCACTTTGTTCGGTGATGGACGCACTCGCGCCAAAGCGCGCTTTGAGTTGCGCGTCTAAGTCCTCATGGGTTTCGTAGGGTGCGCCAACCATCCATTGATCTGGCCCTGTCCAGAAGGCGGCTTCCGGATCGCGCAAGATCACTTTGCCGACATCGGGAACCCGCCCGTCAAGCAAATCTGCAAGGGCTGCGCGACACGCTGTTTCATGCCCAATGCGCGCATGAACCGATGCCAAGGCCAACTCAGCATTTTCGCACAATGTTGCACCATCTACCGTGTCGACGCTCGGTACACTCGATCCAAGCGCAGTGATCGCTGTTAAATTATGCACGTTGGCGTCCTCCCTCTGGATCGACAAAATGGGCCGAAGTGACTTCGACGAGGACTTCGCTATCCGTGACGGGCGAAACCAAACGCATCTTCTCACCCATGCGCGCATCGCCGGATTTGATCAATGCCAGCCCGATCATCGAGCCGACCTCGGGCGAATACGCGGCTGAAGTTACATAGCCTTGATCATTGGCCGCATCGACAGGGCCATCCGCAGCCATCAAATGCCCACCAGCCGTGATCTTATCTTCACTTGCGAGTGGCTTGACGCCCACCAGTTTCAAAGCGTCATCCTCATTAAGGCCGGCGCGTTCTGACAGAACCGTGCCGATGCTATCCTTCTTCTTGGACACCATCCGACCCATGCCGAGGTTGTTAGCCGTGGTCGTGCCGTTTAGCTCATTGCCGGCGGCATGACCCTTTTCGATCCGCATTACACCCAGCGCTTCGGTGCCGTAGGGCACGACGTCGAACTCTTCGCCCTCTTCCATCAATTTTCGCATCAACGCATCGCCGTAGCGCGACGGCACTGCAATTTCGAAGGCCAATTCGCCAGAGAATGAGATACGGAACAAACGCGCGCGCAGACCACCGCAGACGGTGATATTGGCACATGCCATAAACTCGAACGCCTCATTCGAGATGTCAAACTCTGGATCGACGATCTTTTGCAGCAGCGCGCGCGAGTTCGGACCCGCGACCGCAAATTGCGCCCAAGCTTCTGTAGTTGAGATCAACTGTACATCCGCATCCGGCATCAAACATTGGCGCACAAATTCCATGTGCTGATAGACGGGGCCAGCTTTGGCCGTGGTTGTCGTGACCACGAAATGATCTTCAGCTAAGCGCGCAGCCGTGCCATCATCCATCGCGATACCATCTTCGCGCAGCATCAAGCCATAGCGGGTCTTGCCCACAGCGACTTTGGCGAAGGGATTGCAGTAGACCTTATTTAGGAACGTCGCCGCATCCGCGCCTTGCACATCAATCTTGCCAAGCGTCGTGCAGTCGCACACGCCGACAGACGCCCGCGTCGCTTTGACTTCGCGGTCCACGGACTGACGCCAATGGGTTTCGCCCTCAATCGGGAACCATTGCGCGCGCAACCAATTACCCACTTCGACAAAGACCGCGCCGCACTCTTTCGCCCAATAGTGCGAAGGGGTCAGGCGCGTTGGATGAAATTCCATCCCGCGCATACGGCCCGCAAGCGCGCCGATAGCGACAGGCGTATAAGGCGGGCGGAAGATCGTGGTGCCGACGTCGGGAATACCCTTGCCCGCAATCTCCGCCATGATCGCTAGACCGCCCATGTTTGATGTCTTGCCTTGATCAGTCGCCATCCCAAGCGTCGTGTAGCGCTTGAGGTGCTCGACTGAGCGGAAGCCCTCTTGATGCGCCAATCGCACATCTTTGACCGTCACGTCGTTCTGCTGATCCAGCCACGCGCGTTTGCAGCCTTCGACGTACCAGAATGCGGACTGCGTAGCAGGCGTGTCATCGGCTTCTGGCGTATCTGCCGCTTTGATGCCCAACGCTTCTGCTGCGCCATTGGCACCGCTCAGCAACGCGCCATTTGTCGACAAATCACCGCTTGCAGCGCCAGCCACCGTCATACCAGGTGGGAGCGTGCCACCAGGAACAAAGGCCGAAAGATCTCCGTCCCAAGTTGGTCGTCCGCGTTGATGGCAGGTCAAATGGACATTCGGGTTCCAACCACCAGACACACCAAGCGCGCCACATTCCAGCGTGCGCGTTGAACCATCAGCGAGTTGTACCTCGACGACCGTGAGACCCAAACGCCCCTTGGTGTTTGTGACCTGCGCACCGGCAAGCACTTCGTAATTCATCGACATCGGCGTATCTGCGCGCGTGTCAATCACTGCAGCGATCTTGATGCCCTTCGCATGTAGGTCTGCCGCTGTGCGGTGCCCGTCGTCGCAAGAGGTAAAGATCGCCACGCGCTGCGCTGGAGTCGCAGCCCAGCGGTTGACGTAGGAACGCATCGCGGAGGCAAGCATGATGCCAGGGCGGTCGTTGTTCTCGAAGGCGATTGGGCGTTCAGTTGCGCCTGCGCAGAGCAAGGTTTTCCCCGCATAGATGCGCCATAGAATTTGACGTGGCTTGCCAATCGCAGGCTCAAGCAGGTGGTCAGACACCCGCTCAACCGCGCCATAAATCCCATGATCAAACGCGCCAATCACGGTAGTACGGCTCATCAGGCGCACATTTGGGAGAGACGACAATTCAGCAATCGTCTGCGTGGTCCAATCGAGCGCGGACGTGCTACCAACTTCGATTTGCTCGCTTAGCAAACGCCCCCCCATCGCGAAGTCTTCATCCGCGAGGATCACCTCTTTACCAGCGCGTCCCGCTGTGAGAGCGGCCATCAATCCAGAAGGCCCTGCGCCAACAATCAGCAGATCGCAGTGGCGGAAACCCTTGTCGTATTCATCTGGATCTTCTTGCATCGAAAGCGCGCCGAGGCCCGCTGCCTTGCGAATAATCGGCTCGTAGACCTTTTCCCAAAAGGGCGCGGGCCACATGAAGGTCTTGTAGTAAAACCCGGCGGCAAGGAAATCAGAGGCCGCATCATTCACCGCCAATGCGTCGAATTTCACAGACGGCCAGCAATTTTGCGAGCGCGCGCTGAGACCATCAAACAACTCTGCCGTCGTCGCGCGCGTGTTAGGTTCAGCGCGTGCGCCATCACGTAAAGTGACAATCGCGTTCGGCTCTTCACTGCCTGCACTGAGCGGGCCACGCGGACGGTGGTACTTGAACGACCGTCCCATAAGGCGCACGCCATTGGCGAGCAAGGCAGAGGCAAGCGTATCACCTGCATGACCCGTGTAGCTTTTGCCATCAAACTTGAATTTCAGCGGCGTGTTGCGATCGATCTGGCCGCCTTCGACTCGGTTCACTTGGGTCATAACGAGCGTCCTTTGCTGCGCGCCACATCGCGGGCCAGCTCAACCTTTGAGATTTCATGCGTTCGGGTGTCGCGCGTGACCACAAGCCAAGAGCGATCACCACCTTCATGGAACCACAACTCACGCAACTCGCCTGCGGGATTGTCGCGCAAATAAGCGTAGTCATGGAATTGATCAGCGGCATTTTCCGCCTCTGGATCAGGGCGTTCGATCAGGCTTGCATCGCCCATGTAGACGAACTCGGCGCTGTCTCGCGGACCAAGAAGCGGGTGGTTAATAATCATCTCTCAGCGCTCCTTAATGCAGGTTGGGCTGGTTGCCCTGCCCTTTTTCGTCAATCATGTGACCTGTTTTGAAACGATCAAGTCGATACGCCGTCGCCGTCTCATGCGGGGCATCATTGGCGAGCAAATGCGCGAAAGTGTACCCAGAGGCAGGCGTCGCTTTGAAACCGCCATAGCACCAACCGCCATTGAAATAGAGACCCTCAATATGGGTTTTGTCGATGTAGGGTGAGCCGTCCATCGACATGTCCATAATGCCGCCCCACATGCGCAAAAGCCGCGCGCGGCCGATCATCGGCATAATCGCCATGCCACCCTCACACACATCCTCGACCACAGGCAGATTGCCGCGTTGGGCGTAAGAATTGTAACCGTCCAGATCGCCGCCAAAGACCAAACCGCCCTTATCTGATTGACTGACATAGAAGTGGCCCGCGCCAAAGGTGATGACACCGGGTAGAACGGGTTTCAGACCCTCAGACACAAACGCCTGTAATACATGGCTTTCAATTGGCAAACGCATGCCCGCCATGCCCATCAAACGGCCAGAGTTACCAGCGACCGCGCAACCGACTTTACCAGCACCAATAAAGCCACGCGAGGTTTCGATACCTTTGCACACGCCGTTCTCGATCTTAAAGCCCGTGACTTCGCAGTTCTGTATAATATCAACTCCGTGGTTGTCCGCAGAGCGCGCATAGCCCCAAGCAACTGCGTCGTGCCGGACAGTTCCACCACGTCGCTGCGCAAGGCCGCCTTTGATTGGAAAGCGTTGGTCATCGAACTTGAGAAAAGGATACTCCGCGCGGATTTGCGCTTCATCCAGATATTCCGCATCTGCGCCATTCAGTATCATCGCATTGCCACGCCGCACGAACGCATCGCGCTGCGCATCGGAATGGATCAGGTTCATGATCCCGCGCTGCGAGACCATCGCGTTGTAATTAAGGTCTTGCTCTAGCCCTTCCCAGAGTTTGAGTGAAAATTCATAGAACGGCTCATTCCCATCCAGTAGATAGTTCGAGCGGATGATCGTTGTGTTACGGCCCACGTTGCCACCACCGATCCAACCCTTTTCGATCACCGCGATGTTCTTTTGCTTGTAGACCTTCGCCAGATAATGCGCCGTTGCAAGGCCATGCCCGCCCCCGCCAATGATCACGATGTCATAATGCGGTTTCGGATCCGGCTCACGCCAAGCGGGCTTCCAGCCTTTGTGACCCGTCAGAGCCTCTTTGATGACCTTAATTCCAGAATATCGCATGGTTTGGACCTCCACCGCCCAATGTCGTTCAACCGCGCGCCACAGGGATGCTGAAACACGACAGGATAAACACAAAACAGACCGAATCTCGTGTTTCTGACAAATGAAAGACCACTCTCAACAACTACACACAAGAAAAAAACTTGATTGAGAGGAAAAAAATGGCAGAGTGTTCGGTATTGCCATACCGTCGTACGCAGATTCGCCCCATCAGGCGCGAGCGACGACATAAATAACACGGCATAAGCCATGTCGCGACATCAACATCGCGAAAAACAGGGAGAAGATAATGAAAAGATCAACAACAGCACTTGCAGCAGGTATTCTCGCGGCTCTGCCTCTGGCAGCATTCGCAGAAGACAGCAGCGACCCAATTGTTATTCCAATTCACAACTGGTCCAGCCAGATCGTGATGTCCAACGTGGTTGGCCAGATCCTTGAGGGCGTGGGCAACAATGTTGAGTATGTCACAACAGACAGCCAAGCGGTGTATGAATCAGTTCGTCTAGGCGACGTGACGATGGAACTGGAAGTCTGGGAAGGCGCGTTTGGTGCATCCTTCCGCGCAGCCATGGAAAAAGGCGGTATCGTCGATGTGGGTGACCACAATGCTGTGACGCGCGAAGACTGGTGGTATCCGATGTGGACCAAGGATGCATGCCCTGGCCTGCCATCTTGGGAAGCTTTAAACGACTGCGCCGCTGTATTCGCAACGGCGGAAACAGGCGACAAAGGGCGTTACTTGGACGGCCCTGTTGACTGGCTCAAGCACGGTAAAGAGCGCGTAGAAGCGCTTGATATGGACTTCGTTGTGATTAACGCGGGTTCTGCGGCGGCACTATGGGCTGAAATTGGTGCGGCAGAAGCAGACAAGAAGCCAGTGGTTGTCTTCAACTGGACACCGAATTTCGCAGAAGCGGTATGGCCAGGTGAGTTCGTCGAATTCCCCCAGTGGGTCGACGGCTGTGACAAAGACCCAAGCGTTGGTCCAAACCCAGATGCACTGTATGACTGTGGAAACCCTGCAAAAGGCTACCTCAAGAAAGCCGCATGGGAAGGCATGGAAGCCAAATGGCCAGCAGCGTACAGCGTGCTGGAGAAGATTTCCTTTACCAACCCACAGATCGCAGAAATGGCGAAATTCGTTGACGTAGACGAAATGGAGCCGGAAGAAGCGGCTGAAGAGTGGCTTGCAGCAAACAAAGATGTTTGGGAAAGCTGGACCAAGTAAGGTCGTTTCACCGATACTCTCTATAGGCCCCACCTGATCACATCGGGTGGGGCTTTTTAAACAGGATTTTTCATGACCACTGATGCCCCCGTAATCTCTGCCAAAAACGTCTGGAAGCTTTTTGGAAGCGCGCCGGAAGCCTATCTCAAAGACATGCCTGCGGGTCGTAGCTTTGATGAGATCCGCTCGGATGGCTATATTGCGGGTGTCAAGGACGTGTCCATCGAAGTCGCGCGCGGCGAGATGTTGGTTATCATGGGGCTGTCAGGCTCTGGTAAATCGACACTGGTGCGATGTTTCTCGCGCCTACATGACATTACGGGCGGCACGATTGAGGTTGAAGGTCAGGACATCATGTCCTTGTCCGAAAAAGAGCTGATCGAACTGCGCCGAAATAAGATGGGCATGGTGTTCCAAAGCTTTGGTCTCCTGCCGCATCGAACTGTCCTCGACAATGTCGCTTTCCCTTTGGAAATGCGCGGTCAGGACAAACACGCACGGCGTGAACGCGCGCTTGAAGTGATTAAACTCGTTGGCCTTGAGGGCCGCGAAGACTATTTCCCGCGTGAGCTATCTGGTGGTCAGCAGCAACGCGTCGGTATCGCGAGATCGCTGGCGATTGAGCCTGACATCTGGTTCTTGGATGAACCCTTCTCCGCGCTCGACCCACTTATCCGCCGCGAAATGCAGGATGAATTCCTGCGCCTACAGCAGCTTTTGAACAAGACGATTGTCTTCATCACGCATGATTTCGACGAGGCGCTGCGCCTTGCTGATCGCATCGCGATAATGAAGGACGGCGCGGTCGAACAATGCGACACCCCTGATCAAATCGTACTGCATCCTGCGACTGAATATGTGCGCAAGTTCACCGAGGAAATCGATAAGGCTCGTGTGGTTCATACAGAGACTTTGATCGAACGTGGATTAGATGGTGAGGGAGATCCTGTTGATGCGAGTGCCTCGGTCCAGAGCCTCGCCAAACTATTGATCCAAGACACACGCAGCGCGATCCCTGTCGCAAAAGACGGCACTGTCATAGGCGCGATGCAGCGCGAAGTCGCGCTTGGAATTTTGGTAGGAACAGAGTGATGGCTGACACGACAGCAATCAGTGCCAATCCACCCATGAGCCGCTCAAGACTTGCGAGCCTTCTTGTTGGCCTCGCGATCTTGGTAACGGCTTTGCAGTACCTCGGATTTCTGCCAGCGGCGCTGCATCGTTTACCAGAAGCATTGGTGCCGGATTTTGCGCGATATCTTGATGCTTTTTTCAACTTTGTGAAAGACGATCTGGGCCTATTTGCCCTGACCCGCTGGCTCACAGGGTTGTTGCAAACAGTCCTTGATACAACAGCCAACCTGCTGTTCGGCAAACGGCGTTGGCCTAATCTTGGCCCGATCCCATGGACAGCAATCGCAGCCTCTATGGCCGTGCTTGGCTATTACTTGGGTGGGTGGAAAATGGCCGCACTGGTGGCAGTTACCTTTTGCTGGACCGCGCTTGTAGGTCAGTGGAAGATCGCAATGCAGACGATGTCTGTACTCGTAGTTGCCGCGCCAACGGCGTTCATCATCGGACTCTCGCTTGGCGTTGCCGCTTGGAAATCACCAGCGTTTAATCGCGCTCTCAAGCCGGTCCTATCAGTACTGCAAACGCTGCCGTTCTTCACTTACTTGCTGCCCGCTGTGATCTTCTTCAAAGTAGGCCCAACCGCGGGCGCAGTCGCCACAACAATCTACGCGATTCCGCCGATGATCTTGATGACGACACTCGGCTTGCAAAAAGTCAGCCCCGAAGTCGTGGAAGCCGGTCACATGAGTGGCTGTACCAAATTGCAGTTGCTCCGCCATGTGTACCTACCCTCCGCACGCACAGAAATATTGGTGGGTGTGAACCAAGTGATCATGCTCTGCCTTGCGATGGTCGTTCTTACTGCGTTCATCGGCATGCCGGGCCTAGGCGCGAAATTGCTCGCGATGATGGGCAGTTTCAAATTGGGCCGCTCCTTCGAGATCGGTGTTACCATTGTTTTGCTCGCCGTCACGCTGGATCGCATGTCAAAGGCTTGGGTGGTCAAACAACCAGAGCACTTTGAGCGCGGCACGCCATGGTGGAAACGCCATATTGCATTACTTCTGGGACTTGGCGCGTTCGTGGTCTTTTGCATCGTCGCGCAGTTCATTGAGGTCGCCTCCGAAATTGGCCGCAAGCAAAGCCTCTCTGTGGGCAAAGAGCTGGACACCGGGATCAAATGGTTCCTAAACATTGAATGGGTCAAAGCAACGACAGGGTTCTTGCGCGCTTTTGTGAATGTGCAAATCTTGATCCCGTTTCGCAACTTTATGCTCTCAATCCCGACACCCGCGTTCATCCTATTGATAACCGCTTTCGCACTTTGGCTTGGTGGACGTCGTCAGGCAATTACAGCGCTGATCTTCTTCTCCTTAGTCGCGCTATCCGGCTGGTGGGATCGCTCTGTCATCACGCTCTATTCAGTGATTTCTGCGGTCTCAATCGCGATGCTGCTTGGCCTGCCAATCGCCATTCTCGCGGCACGCACGGAAAAATGGTCACAACGCCTTTTGCTGGTCTGCGACACTGCGCAAACCTTCCCAAGCTTCGTCTACCTAATCCCCGCAATCATGCTCTTTGGGATCACCGATATCGCCGTCATCTTCTCAATCTTGATCTTCGCCATGGTCCCCTTGATCCGCTACACAATCGAAGGTCTGCGAACCGTGCCACCCGAAGTCATCGAAGCGGCAGAAATGTCAGGGGCCACGCGCATGCAAAAGTTGGTGAACGTGGAGTTGCCGCTAGCCTTGCCGACGATGGCAGTCGGGTTCAACCAAGCGATCATGTTCGCGTTCTTCATGGTCATCATCGCCGCGTTCATCGGCACGCAAGATTTGGGCCAAGAGCTGCAACGCACGTTAGCCGGTACAGATTTAGGCAAGAACTTCGTGCTCGGCATCTGCGTATCGCTTATGGCGCTGACGTTTGATTTGACGATCCTCAAGTGGTCCTCTGATCGCAAAAAGATGCTCGGCTTGGAAGAGTGAGCGCTATCCTTTGGCCGCATCCTTCATCGCGTCTACGCCCTTCTTCCAAAGATTGCCCTGCCAGATTTCGTCCAAGCCTGTTTCACCACTCACGCCCTTAGTCGTCAGGTGATCGCTTGTCGAGAGCCGTGTGAGGCCGCTCGGTATTGTAAAAATTGATCCAGTCTTTGATGACGCGTTTTACTTGAAATCCGTCAGTAATTTCATGCAGGTAGACGGCCTCCTACTTCAGCGACCGCCACACCCGTTCGATGAAGAAATTGTCGAGGTAACACCCACGACCGTCCATTGATATTTTATTGTCAGACGAACTTAAATACTTCCACCAATCGCATCCACGGGTATAATCTATGACAGTAAATGGGAGCAGTGAAGTTGAAAATATTGGACAACTACAAGCAAGTAGCACTAATACTTTGCCTTCTTATCGTATCCTGGTGGGGTAGCTTAGACGCCCTGGCTAACCGCGTGAATAGCGACAGCATCACTGACGCTGCAGTGATCTACGGAATCGCCAGATCCATTAATGCGGCGATTTCATTGCTTCAGAGCGCTGAAGTCGGCGCATTTGTTGGCTCAATCAACCCTGGTGAAGTATTTGACCCCATCAATGACTTGATAGAGCGGTTTTCGACAGTAATGACGTGGAGCCTCAGCTCACTAGTGCTGCAAAAAGTCCTACTTTCAATCTTCAGCAGCTATCCACTTAAGATTTTGTTTACCATTGTTTGCCTTATGCTGCTTTTTTCCAAGAGTTATCTTCGCCAAAGCAGGCACGTCAAGCAGGCGTGGACTATCTTCATTTTTATCGCGGCTGTGAGATTTTCCATTGACGTTGCATGCGTTCTGACAGCGATTGTAGATGTTGGATTCGTGAAGTCGGTACAGCAAGATAGCGTGCGCACAATGGCCCAGTTCAATACGAGTATTTCGCTCGGCGTTCAAGAGATCGGTGGTGAGGATAGGGAACTGGAACAAATCGCAGTAGATCTGTCGGCTAAAGAAAACGAACTTCGCTTCCAGATTGAAGATGAAAAGAATGACCTAATTGATTTAGAGCAGCGCTTGAGTGTTGAACCCAATCGCCCATTCTTGGACCGTCTCAGACTTAGGGCGAAAAGTGATGAAGTTGTTGCGCTTGAAAGTGCGATTGAACAAAATCAAGCAAGCATAGAAGCGCTAGAGGCTCTTATTGACGACGTGGAAGCGCAGAGTGAATGTAACGATGCAAAAATTTCTGGCGAAAGCTGCGATAGTAGCTTCGCAAAGTTCACCAGTATGTTTACCGGGGCAAAGATCAGCGAAATTTCAAAGTCAATCACCAATACAATCGACGACCTAATTACGGTCCTAGTGTCGATGATCTTAACTACGATCATCTTCCCATTAGCTTTTCTTTACATGGCCGTTCAGATTTTTAAAGGGCTTTCAAAGGTACTCTTGAAAAATTTGGAGCAACGTAGGCATTTAGCAAAAACGATTGAAAAGACTGATGTACGTACGCAAATCTAGCCCTCGTCAACCGAAAATGGTCTATTTACTTCACTCGACGCTAAATCTTAAACTCACCCCTGTATCTTTTGAAATGTTAAACAGTGTATTCGAACCAGGTGTGTGATTGCTGTGTTTAACACCGTGTTTCCGCCCTACTCTTGAAATAAAACCAAAAACGCACTTATACGCGCACCTATTCAAGCTGCCCTTCAGCCACTTCCTCAAGGAGTCTGTTGGCGAAACCCTCGCCCGAGACAGTGAAACTGATACGACTCGAAACTTTGTCGCTCACGATGATCGTGATGATAGCCCTGCCATTGCAAGCTTTGGTTTACTTTGCGTTCGGTCCCTTCTTGAGCAAAACGTTGGGGTCTCACTCAAGTCTTCTGAGAGATTAATGCATAAAACTTGCGCACTTTTGCCTCATTTTTGCCTTCTAGCAAGCCTATCCGTGCTCCAAACAACTTGCGTTTCTGACAGCGCAAAAGGAGTGATACGATGTTCAAGCCTATCTTTTTTTCAATGACCGCGCTGAGCTTGAGCTTTACGCAGGTCGCAAGCGCAAATGACTATAGCATTCTCGTTGAAGAAGGTGCGTTCTACCCGGAAATCACATATCTCGCCCCGGGCGATACTGTGACGTTTACCAATAACAACACCTACTCTATCGAAGTTATCGCAAGCGATGAAACCTGGACCACGGGGTCCTTGGCGACGAGCATGGACTACGTTTTACCAATCTCCGCGGAGACCGCGCTTGCTTTCGGTTTGGTCTCTGATGCGGAAATCGCAGGGACCTTCTCTTTCGACCTCGCACCTTTGGGTGATGTCAACGGAGACGACGATGATGCTTTTGACGGTACCGACGGGCTAGAATCGACTAACTAAGCGTCTACAGCGTCAATTAAATGCGCGCCGCTTGCACGGTTAGAATTGACGGCGCGATCGACACGATAGAATTGTAAATGAGCTTCCGGCGCGGCCTGCATCAGCAGTGCTGCGCCTTTGCCTTGCTCGCCAAGCCACAGCGCCCAGTCCTGTTGCGCAAGGATGACGGGCATGCGGTGGTGAATCGTGCTCATGGAAGTGTTCGCGCCGCAGGTCATGATCGCGCAAGTTCGCAGCGTTTCTTCGCCATGCTGCCAGTCTTGCCAAATTCCTGCAAAGGCGAGCGGAGCTTTGTCGTGCGCGTGAATAAACCAAGGATCACGCCCACCTTCACTGTCTTTGGTCCACTCATAAAATCCGCTCGCAGGGATAAGGCAGCGCCGTTCGCGCGCCGCTGTTTTAAACGCGGGTTTTTCTGCAATCGTTTCCGCACGCGCGTTGATCAAAAGTGGGCCGCCGTTCGGTTTTTCATACCAGCGCGGGATAAACCCCCATCGCATCGAAGAGAGGTGACGCGTGCCGCCCTCGATTCGGATCGTGTGCACTTGGGTCGTCGGGCAGACGTTATAATTCGGCACCTCAGGCAGATCATTTGCAGGCTGCGCCGCAAAGAGTTGCGCCATCGCGTCATTAGGAAGGGTTACTGCAAGGCGTCCACACATGCGCTTGAGTGTAGGGCAATCGAAATGGAACGCGACACTAATTTTCTGCGAAACTTCAATTCCATATTCTTCACAGAAGAATACGGTCCTCAAATTATGTGGAGAGGAATTTCATGAGTATTTGTATTGTCTATTTTTCGGTAGATGGACACGCGCGCGCATTGGCAGAAGCCATCGCCAAAGGGTGCACCGCACGCCTATTTGATGTGACCGCACTTAACGACGCAGATTGGCGCGCGCTGGGACACGGGCCAATGGCGTCACAAACTTGCGGGCGGGTTTTCCACGGCGATGCATCCAGAAGATGATAAGCTGAATGTTTTGACCAGCATGTTTATTTTCGCAGCGCAAATGGGGATGATCTGGATCGGCAATGCCGAAACTGGCGCACCGGTTGTGCCTGAGAATGAGGGGATCAAAGCCGAAGGCTTTTGGGTAGGCGTTACGGAGTTCGTATGCGCGCAGCGCTCGATAGATGGGGGCGCTAGATGGGAACGCTGCCCGCGGGCCTGCGGCCCTCCCCCTAAGTATTTTGAAGACCAAAGAAGCGCAAAGGGAATTGGGCGCGGGTTTTGAGCACCGCGCCCAATTCAGTTTACTTCATTGAGATGCGCCCATCCGTGTAGGGTGTGTAGGGGCTTTGCGCCGCAAGATATTCAGCCGTCACATCCGCAAGGTCAGGACCGTAGTCGTATGCATCCACAGCGTCGCGGAACATCTTATAGCCGTCGCCGCCATTGCGCACATAGTTGTTGGACACCGCGCCATACATCTTTGCGAGATCAACCGCAGCGCCGCCTACCATCACGTTTGAGATGCGGCTGCCGACCTCTGCACTAGCATTGAACGTGAAGCTTACACCTGCAACTTGCGGGAAGCGACCTTTGACTTCCTCCACTTGGCTCACCCCGTTTTCAAGCGCAGCCACAAGGGTTGCCCCGGAAATACGGAAGGTCGAGAGCGTGTTTTGGAACGGCAGGACAGTCAGGACTTCGCCCATTGTCACCTCGCCTGCGTCGATAGAGGCACGAATCCCACCAGAGTTCGCAATCGCGATTTCAACGCCTTGGTCTTTCACCCGGTCCAGCATTGCATCCGCGACAAGGTTGCCCATCGCACACTCCTGCACACGGCAAATCGCGCGATCCCCTGCAATTGCATCCGCCGCATTGGCGACCACTTTGTTGCGGATCTCTTCCAATGGAGCCGCCGCTTCGGCGATCCGTGCTTTTGTCGCCGCATCTTCACTGATTGCGCCGTCAACGATTATTGGCTCCCCCACGGCTTCGGTGATCTGGCCCGCATCATTGAAGGTGACGTTCAGCTCACCCAGAAATTTGCCATAGGCATAGGCCTGAACAATCGCCGTTGCGCCGACCACTGTCGGGTAGGCGCCTTCCGCGCGCTCGTTCGTATTGGAGAGCAAGGTGTTAGAGTGACCGCCGACGATCACATCCACACCAGTCGTCCCAGCAGCAACAGCCTGATCAACCACATAGCCAGAGTGCGACAAAACGATGATCTTGTTCACACCCATGTCGGTCAGCTTATCAACCTCGCCTTGAACCGCATTCACAGGATCTGAGAAAATGATGTTGGGACCGGGGCTTGCCAATTCGTCTGTGTCCTGTGGTGTCAGGCCGATCATGCCCAGCTTTTGACCACCGCGTTCAATCACTGTGGACTTGGCGAGCTTGCCTGCAAGCAGTTCTTCTCCGCTCACATCCGCGTTGGACATCAGGACGGGGAAATCGACCGCATCCATGAAGCCGCGCAGAACTTCGGGGCCATCGTCAAATTCATGGTTGCCCACCGTCATCGCGTCATAGCCAAGCTTGTTCATCATCTCAGCCGCGAGTTTACCCTTGTAATAGGTGTAAAACAGCGTGCCTTGGAATTGATCGCCGCCATCCACGAGGATCGAATTGTTTGTGCGTGCGCGGGCCTCTGCAACGGCAGTCACCAATCGCGCGGAGCCGCCGAAACACTTGCCTTCCGCGTTGTCTTCCGCGCCACATCCGCTGTCATATTTGCTAATCGGCTCAAAGCGCGCATGGAAATCGTTGGTGTGTAAAATCGTCAGTGAATAATCAGCGGAGGCAATACCCGCTGTAAGTACGAGGCTGGCCGCCCCTGTCAATAAACGTGTGAGCATGTTTGTTTCCCTTTTATGTTGACCTCTGAGTCGGATGGTGGCCTGTCGCTGGCATTCTGTCAAAGGCGGACGTGGCGCAAGCACGCGCTCAGGGGATTTTTGGTGGTACGGCAAAGGCCCCTCGGATCAACATATGTACATTGCAAGGTGCGCAGACAGGTTCGATCTGAAGCAGCGTGGTCTTAACCTTGGGCGGCACCTCGTTTTTCTGGGCCCGAAAGACGTGAACGAAATGATCCTTACCCAGGAGTTTGCCCATATCCACCTTCACAGCCGAATGAGTGTCCAAGATGTTTTTCACCAGCGCATTCCAGCTTGGTTCAACGAAGGATTGGCCACGCATCTATTTCGCAATCCACGTGTGCAATCTTTCACACCGCGACAGGCAATTTAGATCAAACAAGCACAGAGTTTTCGAGAGTGGGGTCGTTTGCATCAAACACGGGATTGGCAAGAGACCTATGGAGCCGCCAAGGCATTGGTGGTGGCCTTGCACGCTGAGATTGGCGATGCAGGTTTGCGCACGATCATAGACGACGCGCTAGAAAGCGGTGATTTTGAAGCGGCTTTGCGGCCCGGATTGGCCATGACTGGCCTTGACGCTATCGCCCGCTTGGATCATCACGACACCCATGAAAATATACAAAATCTTTCGCCCCGATGAGTGGGCGCAGCTTCGCCAAGAAAAATCCACTAAAGGTGCTCCAATCGACATCTCGGATGGCTATGTGCATTTCTCGACAGCCACACAGGCGCAGGAAACCGCAGACAAGCATTTCGCGGGTGTGGATGGTTTATTCCTGCTTGGATGTGATGCGGTGGCGATGGGTGCAGCGCTTAAGTGGGAAGTCTCGCGCGGGGGGGCAGAGTTTCCGCATTTGTACCGCGAGTTGCGCATGGAAGATGTGGAATGGGCGCAGCCTTTGCCTTTGGTTGATGGCAGGCATCAGTTTCCGGCAGGGCTGGAATAAATGTTGCGACTTGCGGAACAGATCGGTCTGAAAGCGCTGCGCAAGATTGATCCAGAGGTCGCACATGGCTTGGCTTTGAAAGCGCTGCAATACGGCTTGGCGACGGCCCCTGGTGGGATCACCTCGCCCCGTCTGGCCTGTGATCTTGCAGGGCTTGCGCTACCAAATCCCATCGGTCTGGCCGCTGGCTTTGATAAAAACGCCGAAAGCTTGAAAGGTCTCAGTACATCTGGTTTTGGCTTTATCGAAGTGGGGGCCGCGACACCGCGCGCTCAGGACGGTAACGCCAAGCCGCGCTTGTTTCGTCTGACTGAGGACAAGGCGGCGATCAATCGTTTCGGGTTCAACAATCAAGGGATGGAACGCATCGGCGCGCGCTTGGCAAAACGCCCGCGTGACATGGTGCTCGGCCTGAACTTGGGCGCAAACAAAGACAGCGATGACCGTGCGGCAGATTTTGCTAAGGTGCTGGTCCATTGCGGCGCGCATGTGGATTTTGCGACCGTGAATGTCAGCTCACCCAACACCGAAAAGCTACGTGACTTGCAAGGGGCGGCAGCGCTGAGCGCACTTCTATCTGGCGTGATGGACGCCCGCGCTACGCTTGCGACACCCATCCCCGTCTTCCTGAAGATCGCACCGGATTTGACCGACGGCGAGATCGCAGAGATTGCCCAAGTCGCACTGTCAACAGGCGTGCAGGGTGTGATCACTACTAACACAACCCTTGATCGCGACGGCTTGCAAAGCCAGCACAAGGGCGAAATGGGTGGTCTCTCCGGCGCGCCCCTGTTTGAGAAATCAACGCGGATTCTCGCCAAACTGTCCGCGCAGACTGACGGTAGGATCCCTTTGATCGGCGTTGGTGGCGTCAGCACTCCAGAGCAAGCCTATGCCAAAATTTGCGCAGGTGCCTCTGCGGTGCAGCTATACACAGCACTTGTTTATGGTGGGTTGGGCTTGGCGGCGGACATCGTGCACGGGCTTGACAATTTATTGCAAGCAGATGGCCATGCCAATGTCGCCGATGCTGTTGGCAGCAAGCAAGGCGACTGGCTATGATCACCCTGTGGCACAATCCACGCTGCAGCAAATCGCGGCAGGCATTGGCGCTGCTGGAGGAGGCGGGCGCAGAGGTTGTGCTGCGCCTTTATCTCAAAGAAGCCACTGATCTTACGGAGATAGCGGCCCTGCAAAAAGCCTTGGGGCTCAAAGCCATCGACATGATGCGCAGGGGTGAAAAGGCGTTCAAAGAGACGGGTTTGAGCAAAGACAGTAAAGATGCAGATCTGCGCGCCGCGATGCTGGCCCATCCGATCCTGATCGAACGCCCTATCGCGGTGAAGGGTGACAAAGCGGTCATTGGCAGACCGCCGGAAGATGTTCTGACTTTGCTTTAAGCCGCTGCGCGCTCCAAAGCGGGGTATTTCCACCCCAAGGTGATGCCGCGCGCGATAAAAGATATGAGCAGCGCGAGCCATAACCCGTGATTGCAGATCAGCGGCATCAGTACCAAAAGCGCCGCGATGTAGATCACAGCAGAGAGCGCCATCATATTCCGCATGTCGCCACTGCGCGTGGCCCCGATGAAAATACCATCGAGCATCCATGCAGCGCAGCCCACCAAGGGTGCCGCGATCATGTAGGGTAGATAGATGCGTGCCTCCACGCGCACATCCGGCGCTGTGGTCATCAGATCAATGATTGCAGGACCGAAGAGCGCGAAAGCGGCAGCGGTGCACATGACAGTGATCATGCCCCAAAAGCTTGTCATTAGCGCGGCGCGACGCACACGCGCAACACAGCGCGCGCCCATGGATTGGCCAACCAGCGTTTCCGCCGCTATCGCAAAACCGTCCATCGAATAAGCGGTGATTTCCAAAAATTGCAACAACACGTGGTTCGCTGCCAAAGTGATATCGCCAAAGCGCGCGCCTAAGAAAACGAAGCTCAGGAATATGCCTTGCAACATCACAGAGCGCAGGAGGATGTCACGGTTCACGCGGGCGAATTGCATCATTTGCACACTATCAAACACACGCGGCCAGTCCTGCCACGCAGGGGTCTTTAGCGCATCACGACAGAGCCAGAGACCGAGGAAAAGCCCGCTCCACTCTGCGATCAATGTGGCAATGGCAACGCCTTCAACGCCCCAGCCAATACCGAGCACGAACCACAGATCCAGCGCAATGTTTAACCCGTTCATCCAAAGCTGCACTATCAAGACAGAGCGCGTGCGCCCGAGGCCGATCATCCAGCCCGTCAGACCATAAATACCGATTGCGGCAGGCGCGCCGTAAATGCGGATACCCATGTAGGTTTGCGCGAGGGTCTCTACCTCTGTGCTGGCGGGGGCGGTTTGTAGCGCCAACCAAATGAACGGCATTTGCAGCGCCACGATCACAAAGCCTGCACCCAGCGCGATAATCATCGCACGCGACAACAGCGCCGAAACTTCCCCTTTGCGCCCTGCCCCCTCGGCCTGTGCCGTGAGGCCTGCGGTGCCCATACGCAGAAATCCGAAGACCCAATAGATTGCAGTCAGTGCAATCGCGCCAATGCCAACGGCCCCAATGGGTGCGGCCTCGCCCATTTGGCCGACAACACCCGTGTCCACCGCCCCCAGAATGGGAACCGTCGCGTTTGAGAGCACGACAGGCAAGGCAACCGTCAGAACACGGCGATGCGTTAAGGGGAGTGGATCGCTCACCTACTTTCGCGGCGCGGCATCAAGAAATGTGCAGCCCCGTGTGCAAAAGGACGGTCATGGTTATCCTGCCACGCTTCGACCTGAACAGACGCGTAGCGGCGACCAGACCGCGTAACCCGCGCGCGCGCATAGGCATCGCGCGGCAGGCCAGAGCGCATGTAGTCCACCGTGAAGTCAATCGTTTTAGGCAAACGCGGCAAGGTGCCCGCCTGCAAATTCTCAAGACTGATCGCACCGCTTTCAATATCTTCCCACAAGAGCGACCAACTGAGTTCGATAATCGCGCTGACCTCAAGGAAGGCGGCTGTGACACCGCCGTGGATTGCAGGCAAAAAGGGATTGCCGATAAGTTTTTGATCAAACGGCAAAAGCGCAGTCAGCTCATTACCGCGCCGATCAAAACTGATCCCGAGAAATTGGATATAAGGCACACCGCCAACCAACGCACGCAGCGCGGCGTCACGGCGTTGTTTTACATCCTGCATCGGTTCTGGGGGTTTGCGTGCCACTCTAGCGTCCCTCCACGGTGAAGGTGCCAGTTGCCATCGCAACCGGATTGTCACTGTCATCATCGAGCGCTACCGCACGCACAAAAGCGACAGAGCGCGTGATATGATGGCATTCGGCTTGCGCACGTATGCTTTGATTGGGGGTCGCAGGGCGCATGTAATCAATGCGCAGATCAATGGTGGCCGTTGCAGCGGGGCTTTCAGGATGGCTCATCACCGCAGCGCCACAACAGGTGTCCATCAACGCAGACACTGCGCCGCCATGAATAACGCCTGTCTTCGGATCGCCCACAAGCTGCGGATCATAGGGCATGCAAATCTCAGCCTTGCCGTCGCCGATCTGCGTCAATTCCATCCGCAAGGCAGCAGCATGGGGAATCGCCTGAATGAATTGTTTGGCAATCTGCGCTTTACGCTCTGACATGGTTCGGCTCCTTGATTGCCTGCCCCCTTTATGAGCGCCATTTGTGCGGAGGGGCAAGAGCAGCGGTTGCCCTTCCGCGCAGCCGCGCCTAACCTGCCACCTGGGAGAGCGACGATATGACTGAGATAAGGTTAACCTTTAAAGAAATGTGTGCGCGCTTTGATGTGACGCCACGTACTTTGCGCTATTACGAGTATATCGAGCTTTTGCAGCCAGAACGCGATGGTCGTTCTCGATACTATAGCACCCGCGAATGTGCACGCATGACGCTGATCATGCGAGGTCGCAAGTTTGGCATAAAACTGGAAGAAATTCGCCAGTGGCTGAAAATCTATGAAAATGAAGGCACTAAAGCGCAGATGAGCGCCTTTGTAGAGATGGCGGATCATCAATTGGTGGAACTTGAAGAGCAGGCAGAGCAGCTGAGCGACGCGATCAAAGAGCTACGCACTCTGCGTGAAGAGACCACCAAAAAGCTCGCTTAAGCACCCAAATTTACATCTTTGCGGCCGGATGAGCCTGTTTTTTGGCGCGATTTGCCAAGTCTTTCCCGCATTTTTTGCAGTTGCAGCATTACCTAGGTGTAAATTACGTCAACTTATATTTGACGTAACGTACTATCTACGTAACCTAAGATTTCGTTGTAATGGATGCTCAAGACCTCAGATGTACTCAACTGACACCAAGATGGGTGAGACATTATGCAACCGACTGAAACAAAAATGACGATCCGAGAGATGTGTGACGCGTTCGACGTAACACCACGCACATTGCGATTTTACGAAGCGAAAGAGCTTCTCTTTCCAGAACGTGACGGGCAGAAGCGCTTGTTCACCAAACGCGACCGCGCTCGGCTTAAGCTGATTCTGCGTGGCAAGCGTTTTGGCTTCAAATTGGAAGAGATCCGCCAGCTGCTCGACCTCTATCATGTCGGCGATCAGCAACAGACACAGATGAACAGCACGCTTGAAATCGCTCGTGATCGTTTGTCCGATCTTGAAGGACAACGAGACGAACTCGAAAGCGCGATTGATGACCTGCGGGAGCGGATCAAGTTGTGGGAGAAGATGTTCGGCTCCAAGAACCAGACACGTAAAGTTGCCGAATAATTCGGCCGCCTAGACTCAATTGACTACTGAACCATCGAATTTGACCGAATAGGGAGTGGCCCATGCCCCGTTATACAGCCCCAACAAAAGATCTTCAGTTCATCATTCATGGTGTGTTGAAAGCGACAGAGACCGGCATTCCTGGCTATGACGAGCTGGAGTCCGATTTCACAGGTGCCGTTCTTGAAGAAGCGGGCAAGATTTGCACGGACGTGCTGCACCCCTTGAATGTGGTGGGCGACAAAGAAGGCTGCACGTTAGAAAACGGCGTCGTGCGCACGCCGACAGGTTTTAAAGCAGCGTTTGATCAAGTGAAAGAAGGCGGCTGGACCGGTCTGGACATGCCAGAGCAATACGGCGGCCAAAACATGCCAGCCTTGATGGGTACGGCTGTGGGCGAATTGTTCTCCGCGTCGAACCAAGCGTTCACGATGTATCAAGGCCTTACCCACGGCGCAGCCTCCGCAATTCTCGCGCATGGCACGGACGAACAGAAAGACAAATACTTGCCCAACATGGTGTCGTGCGAATGGACCGGCACTATGAACCTCACGGAGCCACATTGCGGCACAGACCTTGGCCTGATGCGGACGAAAGCCGCGCCGCAGGACGATGGCTCTTACAAGATTTCCGGCCAGAAGATTTTCATCTCATCCGGTGAGCATGACATGGCCGATAATATCATCCACTTGGTTCTCGCCAAAATCGAAGGCGGTCCAGAGGGCATCAAAGGCGTGTCGCTTTTCATCGTGCCAAAGTTCAACATAAACGAAGATGGTTCTTTGGGTGCGCGCAACGGTGTTGCTGTTGGCTCAATCGAGGAAAAGATGGGTATCCACGGCAATTCCACATGCGTGATGAACTATGACGAAGCGACTGGTTACCTTTTGGGCGATGAGCACAAAGGCATGCGTGCGATGTTCACCATGATGAACGAAGCGCGTTTGGGCGTGGGCATGCAAGGTCTCGCGCAAGCGGATGCCGCATACCAAAACGCGGTAGATTATGCGAAAGACCGTTTGCAAGGACGCGCTGTGACAGGGACCGAAAACCCGGGTGGCCCGGCTGATCCACTGATTGTGCATCCCGATATTCGCCGGTCTTTAATGGATCAGAAAAGCTTTACCGAAGGCGCGCGTGCGTTCCTGTTATGGGGCGCGACGATGATCGACGATGCGCATCGCTCTGGCGACAAAGACGCGGACGGTTTGGTGTCCTTGCTGACCCCTGTAATCAAAGGGTTCCTAACCGATCAAGGTTACGACATGACCGTGAAGGCGCAGCAGATCTACGGCGGTCACGGCTACATTGAAGAGTGGGGCATGTCGCAATATACACGCGATGCCCGCATTGCGATGATCTATGAGGGTGCGAACGGTGTTCAGGCTTTGGACCTTGTTGGTCGTAAGCTAGCGCAAGACGGCGGCAAACACGTGATGGCGTTCTTTGATCTGGTGAAAACGTTCTGCAAAGAGAACGCGGGCCAAGATGACGCTTATGACGCGGAGTTCATTGAACCTTTGAAAGCGTCCTCCAAGGACCTTCAAGCGGCTGGCATGTATTTCATGCAAAACGGTATGAAGAACCCGAACCACGCTTTGGCAGGGGCCAACGATTTCATGCATATGTTTGGCCACGTGTGTTTGGGTCTGATGTGGGCGCGTATGGGCAAAGCCTCCCGCGAAGCGCTGGCAAATGGTGCTTCGGACGCAGCGTTCCACGAGACGAAGCTCACAACGGGCCGTTACTATATGGCACGTCAACTGCCAGCCACTGCCCTTCATCTGACACGCATCCAAAGCGGTGCGGACACGGTGATGGGTCTGGACGCCGCTCAATTCTAAAAGTCCTGCGTGGGAAACCACACAGGGTTACCAAAGGACGCGCTTTGCCGAAACGGTTTCGCCTTACTCGACATTTCCCGGTCTCGATGACCGAAGATGGTTATCGCCGTCTTAAACGATTTGCGAGCGACTCGGGGCTGGATGAAGGCGAAGCACTGTCTTTTCTGTTCGAGAACTTTGACAGCGTCACGCACGACGAAAACCTGCCGCATCGATTGCGGATTTTTAACGCTGAGTTAGACGCGCGCAAACGATAAAGGGGAGAGTGTCATGAGCACATGGATGACAGACGAGCATAAAATGCTCGCAGAGATGACCGAGAGCTTCATCACGACCGAATGGATGCCCAAGTACGACAAATGGCGCAAGCAAGGTCAGATGGATATCGAGACCTGGCAAGAAGCTGGCGCGCTTGGTTTGTTGTGCCCGTCGATCCCTGAAGAATACGGTGGCGTTGGTGGCGATTTCGGCCACGAAGCGGTGATCTTGATGGAAGGCTCGCGCGCCAATTTAGCAAGCTGGGGTCACGGCATTCATTCGGGCATCGTCGCGCACTACATTTTGGCCTGCGGTACAGAAAATCAAAAGAAACGTCTGCTTCCGAAGATGATTTCCGGCGAACTTGTCGGCGCGTTGGCGATGACGGAACCCTCGGGCGGCTCTGACGTGCAGGCAATCAAGACACGCGCGATCAAGGAGGGCAATTCCTACAAATTGAATGGTCAAAAGACCTTCATCACCAACGGCCAACACGCGAACTTAATCCTTGTGGCCGCGAAGACCAATCCGGCTGAAGGCTCCAAGGGCACATCGCTGGTGATACTTGAGACAGAGGGCGCGGAAGGGTTCGCACGTGGCCGAAACCTCGACAAGATCGGTGCCCATGCGGCAGATACTTCAGAACTTTTCTTTGACAATGTTGATATACCTGCTGAGAATATTTTGGGCGGCGAAGAAAACCTCGGCTTCTATCAAATGATGCAGCAACTTCCGCAAGAGCGCCTGATCATCGGCTGTGGCGCGGTGGGTGCCATGGAAGGTGCTGTCGCGCGCACGATTGAATACTGCAAAGAGCGCCAAGCCTTTGGCGGACCGATCATGCAATTCCAGAACACGCGCTTTAAACTAGCTGAGTGTCAGACCAAAACAACTGTTGCGCGCGCGTTCTTGGATGAGTGCATTTCCGAGCATCTCAAGGGCGAACTCACCGTCGAGAAAGCGGCAATGGCAAAGTACTGGCTCACGGATACGCAAGGCGAAGTGCTTGACGAATGCTTGCAACTGCACGGTGGGTACGGCTTCATGCAAGAATATGCGGTCGCGGAAATGTGGACGGATGCGCGGGTTCAGCGAATCTATGGCGGCACAAATGAAATCATGAAAGAGCTGATAAGTCGCTCATTCAAATAATCGCAACGCAGGATGAAAGTTGCCCTCTGGGGGAAGTTTATTTTGAAAGATGAAGCTATGATAGATTTCCCCATCACCCGCCTCGTAGTCTCGCTAGGCGGCACCTGCGCAGGGCGATGGAGCTTCATCTTTGACAAGGCTCAACTCTTCAGTCTGCCCTGCGCCATATTGACTAACGCGTTAACTTTAATCGCCAGTAAACAGCCCGCTTCATCTCCCGAGATAAACTTCACGGGGGGCTGGGGGTGTGAAACCCCCGGCCTGCCCTCACAAAAAGGACCAGCCCTTTGACATTGAAACTCTATTGCTTCGGCGAAAGTGGCAACGCTTACAAGGCCGCGCTCACTTTGGAATTGTCAGGCCTCCCTTGGGAGGCGGTTTATGTAGATTTCTTCGGGGGTGAAGCACGTTCCGACGCATTCAAATCCAACGTCAATGCGATGGGTGAAGTGCCTGCATTGATCGATACGGATCACGACTACACGATCACCCAATCGGGCGCGATCCAAGATTACATTGTCCACCTTAGCCAAAAACTGACGGGCGACAGCCCTGAAACGCGGCGAGAAGTGTTGCGTTGGGTCTTATGGGACAATCATAAGCTCAGTTCCGTCGTAGGGCCTACGCGGTTCTTGATGAATTTCCTATCAGAGGACAAGCGCCCCAAAGAGGTTATCACCTTCAACCAAAGCCGCCTGAAAGCTGCATACGCCGTTTTAAACGATCACCTTGCAGATAAAGACTGGATCGTTGGCCCATCCATCACGGTCGCCGACATCTCTTGTTGCGGTTACCTATTTTACCCAGAGCCGTTCGGTTTTATCCGCGCGGACTGGCCTCATATCGATGCTTGGCTCACACGGATTGAGAAGACGCCAGGTTGGAAACATCCCTATGATTTGATGCCCGGCAGCCCAGCTGATCGCGCTTAAGGAGAGCAATATTATGACCGAAGCTTACATATACGACGCGCTGCGCACACCGCGTGGTAAAGGGCGCAAAGACGGATCGCTCCATGAAGTGACCGGCCTACGTCTGTCTGCGCAAACGCTGAACGCTGTTAAAGAACGCAACAACCTTGAGGGTCACGCTGTTGAGGACGTGATCTGGGGCAACGTCACGCAAGTGATGGAGCAAGGGGGCTGTCTTGCACGCTCTGCTGTGCTCGCTTCTGATCTGGATGAACGTATCCCAGGCCTTGCGATCAATCGCTTTTGCGCGTCTGGCATGGAAGCGGTAAACTTGGCCGCGAACCAAGTCAAAGGTGGCGCGGGTGATGCCTATATCGCAGGTGGCGTTGAAATGATGGGTCGCGTTGCGATGGGCTCTGACGGTGCCGCGATTGCCGTTGATCCAAGTATTGCGATGGATCAGTATTTCGTCCCGCAGGGTATCTCTGCGGATATTATCGCAACGGAATATGGCTTCAGCCGTGACGAGGCTGACGCATTGGCCGTTGAATCCCAGCGCCGTGCAAAAGTGGCTTGGGACGAAGGCCGTTTCACCAAATCCGTGATCGGCATCAACGATCAGAACGGTATCCCAATCCTAGATCATGACGAATACATGCGTCCCCAAACGGATATGCAAAGCCTTGGTTCGCTGAACCCTGCGTTCCAAGCCATGGGTGAAGTCATGCCTGGTTTCGACAAAATCGCGCTGATGAAATACCCTCATCTTGAACGTATCAACCACATTCACCATGCAGGTAATTCTTCTGGTATCGTGGATGGCGCAGCTGCCGTTTTAATTGGCAACAAAGAATTTGGCGAAAAACATGGTCTGAAGCCCCGGGCAAAGATCCGCGCGACAGCGAAGATCGGCACAGACCCGACCATTATGCTGACTGGCCCTGTTCCAGTGACGGAAAAGATCCTTGCCGACAACGGCATGTCCATTTCAGACATTGATTTGTTCGAAGTGAACGAAGCCTTCGCATCTGTCGTCATGCGCTTCATGCAGGCGTTCAACGTGGATCACGACAAGGTCAACGTGAACGGCGGTTCCATCGCGATGGGTCACCCGCTGGGTGCGACAGGTGCTATAATCATCGGTACGCTTTTGGACGAGCTAGAGCGAACAGGCAAAGGTGTCGGCCTGGCCACGCTTTGCATCGCATCCGGCATGGGTGCCGCAACGATTATTGAGCGTGTTTAAAGATGTCTTCGTCCAATGACCCAAAGATCGATCCGATAGCGGAGGTCGGTTACGGAGACTTATTTCGTCCTCGCTCGCCGGCGGTTATTCAGATGGAAAAGGACACAGTGGAACAACGGGTGAAAGAGAGTGAAGCTCTTCACATCTACCAAGATTTCATCGACAGCATGAGCGAATGCAACATGGCGGGCGATTTGGATGCTTGGTGTGGGCTTCACGTGCTGCCCTATACTGTTCACCTCGATGATCTCGATAAAATCGTTAAGACGCATGACGATACTCATAAGTTCTTCGCAATGATGACCAAGCTCGCTGAAAAACACGGCGTCGATCACATCAAGCGTGTCGGCGAAAGTGCGCAACGGATCAGTGGCGACCAGATCGAGGGGTATCATACCTGCTATCTGTTGAAGGAAGGGATTCAAATTGTAGAACCCGTCGATTCACGCATGCGCATGCTAAAGCAAAGTGGTCGCTGGTACTTGGTAGAGATCACGAACAACCTCAGTAACCAGCAGTTTCCGTATCTGAAGCCGAAAGTCTCGGACGGGCTGCAAACATCACATGCGATAAAGAGCCGAATGCAGGACTGACACAGCCCTAGAGCAAGCAAAGCAACACAAGACAACTGTGCGAATTTGGAAGTTGGAATGACGATCGCTGATCTAAATGATCTCTTCCTGAGCAAATCGCCTCCAAACAGGAGATAACTATGACCGACTTTACAATGATCAAAGATGCCGACGGCATCGCAACAATCACGTGGGACGCCGTTGGCAAATCCATGAACGTGATGAACCAGCAGGGTTTCATCGACTTGGAGGCGCATTTCGACGACGCGCTCGCCGACGAGGCGGTGAAAGGCATCATCATTACCTCTGGCAAAGCGGACAGCTTTGCGGGTGGTATGGATTTAAATGTGCTCGCTAAGATGAAAATGGACACAGGTGAAAATCCTGCCACGGGTCTGTTTGAAGGCATCATGAGCATCCACACGCTGCTGCGCAAGATCGAGCGCGCAGGCATGGATCCAAAAACCAACAAGGGCGGCAAGCCCGTTGCCTCTGTCCTGCCAGGGACGGCTGTTGGTATCGGACTTGAGCTGCCGCTTGCCACACATCGCATCTTTTGCGCGGATAATCCTAAAGCGAAGGTCGGCCTGCCAGAAATCATGGTTGGCATCTTTCCCGGCGCGGGCGGCACGACACGTTTCGTGCGCAAAATGGGTGCCATGGCCGCATCACCGTTCCTGCTAGAGGGTAAGTTGCTTGCCCCCGCGAAAGCAAAATCTGCAGGCATGATTGACGAAGTCAGTGCTGATCCGATGGCCGACGCGCGCGCTTGGGTTTTCTCTGCCAAAGACGCGGACCTTTTGAAACCATGGGACGCGAAAGGCTACAAAATGCCCGGTGGCGCACCCTACCATCCTGCGGGCTTCATGACATTCGTCGGGGCCTCTGCGATGGTCAACGGCAAGACCCAAGGCGCGTTTCCTGCAGCTAAAGCTTTGCTATCCGCAGTCTATGAAGGCGCGCTTGTGCCCTTCGATACCGCCCTCAAAATCGAGGCACGTTGGTTCACCAATATACTGATGAACCCGTCGTCTTCTGCGATGATCCGGTCGTTGTTCCTGAACAAAGAGGCGCTCGACAAAGGGGCGGTACGCCCCGCAGATGTGCCAGACCAACGCGTCAAAAAGATTGGTGTTCTCGGTGCAGGCATGATGGGGGCTGGCATCGCATTGGTCTCCGCGCAAGCCGGCATAGAAGTCGTGCTGATCGACCAAAACCAAGAAGCCGCTGACAAAGGCAAAGCCTACTCCGCAAGTTACATGGACAAGGGCATCGCGCGCAAAAAAGCGACTCCCGAGAAGAAAGAGGCGCTTTTAGACCGCATCACAGCCACCTCCGATTTGGGCGCTCTCGAAGGAGTGGACCTGATCATCGAAGCGGTTTTTGAAGACCCAAAGGTCAAGGCCGAGATCACGGCCAAAGTCGAAGCCGTGATCCCAGAGGAGTGCATCTTTGCCTCCAACACCTCGACCCTGCCGATCAGCGACTTGGCGAAAGCGTCCAAACGTCCTGAGCAGTTCATTGGCATCCACTTCTTCTCACCCGTGGAGAAAATGTTGCTGGTGGAGATCATCAAAGGCGCCGAAACCGGCGATCGCGCGGTGGCCAAAGCGCTCGACTATGTACGCCAAATCCGCAAGACACCGATCGTCGTGAACGACGCGCGTTTCTTCTACGCCAACCGCTGCATTATTCCCTACATCAACGAGGGTGTGCGCATGGTTGGCGAAGGCGTGGAGCCCGCGTTGGTCGACAATGCCGCGCGTCAGCTTGGGTTCCCTGTAGGTCCTTTGCAGCTTAACGACGAGACCTCGATTGACCTTGGTGTGAAGATCGCCAAAGCCACAAAAGAAGCGCTTGGCAATGCCTATGACGCAGGCGCAGCGGACGATGTTTTGTTCTACTTGTTTGACCAAGGCCGCATGGGTCGCAAGGCAAATGCTGGTTATTATGAGTACGATGAAAAGGGCAAACGCGTCGGAATTTGGGGGGGGCTGCGCGATAAGTTCCCTGTGTCGGACAAGCAACCAAGCTTGATCGACGTGCAGCACCGTTTGATGTTCTCTCAGTGTTTGGAAGCTGTGCGCGCTTTGGAAGAAGGCGTGTTGATGGACATTCGCGAAGGCGACGTTGGCGCGATCTTGGGTTGGGGCTTTGCGCCTTGGTCCGGTGGGCCGCTGTCATGGCTCGATATGCTGGGGTCTGCATATGCAGCCGAGCGCTGTGACGAGCTGGAAGAAATGTTCGGCCAGCGTTTCAAATGCCCCGATTTGCTGCGTGAAATGGCGGCGAAGAACCAAAGCTTCTACGGACGCTTTGGAAACGAAAAAGCCGCAGCGGCCTGATTGGCTTCAAATCCAGAACAGTAGGGCGCATTTCGGTGCGCCCTATTCGTTTTTCAGAGGTAGTTTTTCTGGGCAGCACCAGTCTTAGTACAGCCTGATTTGGTCGATTTTCACCGAATTTAGGCAGCATTCAGTTATTAAATTCAAAAACCTGCATATTTGCAACTTCAGGTCTGCACTTTAAAAACTTGTAGCAGTAGCCCCATCTACCCACGTTAGAAGTGTACAGAAGACATAGACGCGGGATTATTCAAATGGGTATTGCAATTCTTCTTTTGTTACCGTTGCTTATGTCGATGTTGAGCCCTTCGGATTCCGACGACATTGCATATGAAGCCGTAGACAGCAAAACCCTTCAAGCTGATGACGCTGAAGCCACAATCAGACCCATTGAACCCGATGGACCTAATGAAATCGTACGGACTGGCCTGATCGTGCCGAGTGATTTGTTCGGTGCAAATGCGGTCTATTCGGTGCACACCGATGCGGGCATACTGACCGACACTTTCAATAGTGCGATGGATGCTTTTGAAATCGACAATATCCGCTTTCCAGCGGGTCAAGCAGAGCTGGGCCCTGGGGATAAGGACGGTTTCGATGCCATTGATATAACCCAGTTAACAGCAGAGGGCGATCTGCGCCCTGAACTGACGTCTTTCATGGATCGCATTGATGTCGATGTCACTCTTACGATCCCGACCACAACTCCCCTGTCAAGTTTTGGTGACGATCTAGACACTTGGGCGGAAATGGTCATGCGCGAATATGGTGACAAAATTTCAGCTTTCGAGATCGGAAATGAATATTGGAGCTTCATGGGCGAGACCGAATACGGCCAGCGCGCCAACATCGCGGTGCAAGCGCTCGCTCGCGGTATAGACGCCGCAGGTGTCGAAGAGGCCGATATCATCGTTCAAATGGCATCGACCTATAATGAGTCCGAATACGCCTCTTCACGAAGCAGCGCTGGTTTCATTGATCGTCTAACAGCGGCCAATAACACAATCATTGACCAGTTCAGCACTTCGACATTTGCGGAAATTGACGGGGTTGTCGAGCATTATTACTGGAACAAATTCCCGATCCCTTTCGAAAATAATTCTGGCGAAATCAACTACATGGATGTGGACTTCGACGTCTGGCAAAGCCGCTTCAGCCAGGACCTGGATTTTCACATTACCGAATGGAACCTGAAAACGGGCAACTGTACTGGTAATGGGTTGCGCAGTATGGCGATCCATGTGGAAATGGTGGAAAACATGGTCGAGCTGGGGGTCGACAGTGCCCAAGTCTGGCCGATTGTCCACAATACTACAAACGATCTGGGTGGTCCTGCTGACGACGGCGTCGTTGAGACTGACGCGCAGGGCCGAGTAGTTGAAACAGTGCGCGGTGCGATTTTCGATCTTATGTCCGAAGCTCTGCCCGGTACGGAACTTATCAAGCTCGATATTGAAAGCGTCGAGAACGGCATGGAGATTGCAGCCTACGAGAGCGATGGCGATTTTGTGTTCTACTTTGGCAGCAACTCGACCGCCCAAGAGAATTTTACAGTGGACCTCAGAGAAATCATCCCCGACTTCAGCTCGGCGGAGGGCGTACAAATTGGTTATGACCGTGCGACGTCCGACGGCCAAATCTGGGGTCCCAACAAGGGGCGCTTTGACGCGCTATCGGTGCAGATTGATGGTGAGACGTATTATTTGAACGAACATGACACGCGCGCTGAGTTGACCGATTTCGTCTATCGGTCTCCCGTTATCAATGTGTCTCTGAACCCCTATGAAGTGATTCAGATCACCGCGCGCTGAGCCGCGCCTAGAGCCAACGATCGCTCAAGATGACAAAGGGCTCACAAAATGCGTGCTCCTTTCACCTTTTGGGAATTGAAGTTAAGTGCGTACTGCAACTGGTGCGCTGCATTGAGATCCTCAAGGACTTCAAACGTCTCTTCGGTGTTTAACACTTTGTACTGAAGGGCAGGATCGGTTTCCACAAACAGATCACCCGGGGCAGGGATGTGAAAATGGAGCCTGGATTGATCCTAAACGACCTCGTCATCCTCAAACTCAACAACGATAGCTTCAATAGGCTGGGTCTGCTCGATGCAATCTGCAAAACCATAAGCTTCCATTGAGCGCGGCATGAGAACCACAAACGCATCTCAGCGATAGTTTTCGGAGGTGTCGCTTTCATCCATCACACCTTGCATCGGCACGATCAGTTTTGGCTGTGAATTTTCGAACAATCCCACAATGAACTGCAAGGGAAGCAATTTTGTCGCTAGAAGTGGTATCCAAAGCGCCGAATATCTTCTGCGCACAAGACTCCAACGAATTCTGCCAGCGAATTATCATAATATTTTCGGTAATCGCGGTCCCGCTCTGATACGTTTGCAACCGGAATGCTTAATCCAAGGCCCAAGTGCTGCACAAAGGGCTGCAAATCTTCTTCCAGATGCTCGATGCGTATGAAGGCTGAGCATCGCTCCACCCCGTTTGCATCCGCCATATATGTGCCGTAGGGCCAATCATGAAACGCACCTACAGTTGTCGGGTCCCGCATAAATCCGTTGAAGTCGAGCAGCTTTGCCAATCCCACAGCCGGATGTTCAAAACCTTGCGTGCGCAGCCAATGATAATAGCTAACCGCACGATCCCAAGGATTACGTACGAGCGTGGTGCAAAACATATCCGCTAGCTCATCCGTGCTGACGATGCCATCGATGTCCGCAAGCGTTGAATGTTTCCAAAGTCTACCCGCCGGTTCCAGATCCTCAAGCCGCTTCTTGCGCCTTTTTGCTTTGGGTGTGTCGCCAATAATAATGTCATCACGCGCAGCGCGTTCCTCAAGTGCAAGCGTTAAAGCAGTGCCCCCTGTTTTGGGGATGTGCACGAAAACGTAGCCTCTGGATTTCGAGATTATCATGAGGGCAAGATTGCCTGCTTAGTTCTGAGAGCGCAACGCGATTAAGCTGCCTGCCCCTGCGATCATCACGATGCCTATCAATTGGTTCAGGGTAACCGATTGACCGAACAAAAGATAAGCGAAGAGCGGGCCGAATATGAAGATCGAATACTCGAATACGGCGACGAAGCTTGGTTCAGCACTTTGATATGCCCGGATCAGAAAGCCGACGCCGATTAATGATCCGACAGCTTGAACCAAAACAAGCCACCATGTGAGCTTCTCTGGCCACACGAAACCACGCAGCAAAAAACCGTCGCTTCCTGCCGGCGCCTCAGGCGCAATAATCGCGAGCATAAACAGCATAAAAATCCCGAACACGCCCTGGATGCCAAAGATACCTGCGAGCATCACAATCGTGCTTTCATCTACACAAATCTTACGGGTCGCCACAGATCCCATGGCGTAGAATAGACCGCCAAACAGGGGTACGAAATTCAGCCATGACAGGCCAGTTTCGCTAGGACCGAGCACCACGATGATGCCCACAAATCCAAAGAGCACCGCAAAGATGCGCAAAGCGCCGACCTTTTCGCCGAACACGAATATGGAGATCAGAAGGACGAATATAGGCGCTGTGAACAGCCCCGCTAACGCTTGCGCGATGGGCATAAACGCGAGCGAGCCAAAGTAGAAAACCATCCCGAGTGCTACAAAACCGTTGCGCAGCAGCACGGCCCAAAGCCGTTTGGGTCGCAACGTACCAAAGCCGAAATAGGCAACCAGCATCAACAATGGCAAACCCATGCACGTGCGCATAAATTGGAACTGCCACAAACTGACATCGCGTGCGATCACCGCGATATAGTTATCGATCAACCCGATCACGAGCATCGAGATGACCATGAAACCGGCAGCTTGCTTGGGCTGATGCGTCATTGCTCTTTCCATCTTTTAAAAGTGCTGTCAGTTTGCGAAAAATTGCGCAATTCACCTAAGGAGGATCAGACGCACATGGGATGGATGAAGGATGAAACCGGATTAGACAAGCGCGATGCAAATTATCGCGCCCTAACACCCCTGTCGCATTTGCGCCGTGCTGCGAAGGTTTTCCCGAAAAAGACCGCATTGGTCTATGGTGATTTTCGCGCAAGCTATACGCAATATCATGACCGCTGCACGCGGCTGGCCTCTGGTCTTGCACAGCTTGGCGTAACATCTGGCGACGTTGTCGCGACCCTGCTTCCCAACATCCCCGCGCAGGCCGAAGCGCATTTCGGCATTCCCGCATGTGGCGCGGTCTTGAATACCATCAACACACGTCTAGACAAGGGTACCATCGCCTATATTTTTGATCACGGCGAAGCCAAGGTCGCCTTGGTTGATACGCAATTCCTGCCAAGCGTCGAAGCCGCCATCGCAGAGATGGAGAGTGATGGACCTTTGATCATCGAGGTACCTGACGCCGCTGCGGACTATCCTGCCTCGGGGCGTTATCAGACCTATGACGCGCTACTTGAGAGCGGTGATGCCGCGTTCGAATGGATCATGCCTGCCGATGAATGGGAAAGCCTCGCGCTCAATTATACATCGGGCACCACGGGTCGTCCTAAGGGTGTCGTTTATCATCATCGCGGCGCGTATCTGATGACCATGGGCACGGTTGTCAGCTGGCAATTGACCCTCGCGCCCGTCTATTTGACCATCGTGCCACTGTTTCACTGCAATGGCTGGAACCACACATGGATGATGCCGATGCTTGGCGGCACGATTGTGTGCTGTCGTGATGTCACCGCGAAGGCCGTGTATAATGCGATCGCCGACGAAGGTGTGACGCATTTTGGTGGCGCACCTATCGTGTTAAACACATTGGTGAATTCCTCACCAGAAGAGCGTCGCGTGTTTGATCACACTGTGGAAGTCTTCACCGCAGGTGCGCCACCCGCCCCTGCGACCCTAGCGGCGATTGAAACCATGGGCTTTCATATCACCCAAGTCTACGGATTGACGGAAACTTATGGTCACGTCACCGAGTGCCTTTGGGATGGCGAGACATGGGATGCGCTAGATCAATCCTCGCGCTCTGCCATCAAAGCACGTCAAGGTGTGGCGATGCCGATGATGGACGACATCACTGTGCTCGACCCTGACATGAACCAAGTCGCGATGGACGGCGCGCATCAAGGTGAGATCATGATTCGAGGTAATTCAGTGATGAAAGGCTATCTGAAAAATCCAAGCGCCACGGACGAGGCCTTTGCAGGTGGCTATTTCCATTCTGGCGATCTCGCGGTGCAACACCCTGATACGCATATCCAGATCGCAGATCGCGCGAAGGACATCATTATTTCGGGAGGCGAAAACATTTCCTCCGTCGAGGTAGAGGGCACTTTGATGGCGCACTCTGCCGTGTCGCTTTGCGCGGTCGTAGCCAAGCCCGATGACAAATGGGGTGAAGTGCCCTGCGCTTTTGTCGAATTGCTGCCCGGTGCAGAGGTGAGCGAAGCAGAGCTAATCGCCTATGCGCGCGAAACACTTGCGGGTTTCAAAGCGCCCAAAGCCGTGATTTTTCAGGAGCTGCCGAAAACCTCGACAGGCAAAATTCAAAAGTTCGAACTGCGCAACGCTTTGAGCAGCTAGTAACGTTCGCCCATCAAACGATAGCTCCAGAACGCTTCGTCGCTTTCAAACCTGCGCATCCATTCTGCGGGCGTGAATCCTGTTTGTGCGCGCACATGCCGTCCCATATGGGATTGATCAGAATAGCCCGCGTCTGTGGCGATCCCTGCCAAAGTCTTCACACGTCGTTGCACTTGCCGCACGCTCCGCCCCGTCTGCGAAAATGCTGCGTTCACCATCAAAGTACGGCTCCAATCGGTGATCATCCGACCAAAGGGATGTTGATCAGGGCGTGCTGAGTGCCAGAACAGCGCTAGGCGTTTTTGCAAATCCGCGAATGTAGTCACAGCATCCTTTGCCCCTTTCATCTGTTCAAAAATATCGCGTAGGACACTTTGCGGCAAAGCCTTTAAGGGCACGCTTTTGTCACGCAATTGATCCATCTCAAAACCCAGCAACGTCGCCATCGAAGCCGCGCGCAAGGTCTGTGACATTTGGTGCGCCAAAGCAGGCGTGGAATGCGAAATCACCCATGATCTGGTTAATGCGGCGCAAAAGGTCGTGCTGGATGGCTGCTTGGCAAACTCAGCGATCTCCATAGCGCTGAGATATTGCAAATGCATGGCGCGGAGCTGACCAAACTCACCCGTAGCATCAATTACGCTGATCTTCTTATGTTTCCAAATTGGACGTTTCGCTTCGTTGGCCCGACGCTCGACAAACCCACGGTTGGATTGCACGCGGTTGTCTTGAGGATGCAGATGTTGCGGGTATCAAGATAAACAAAGGTACAATAGTCATTGTTCCGATCTATGCGATCCACCGTAATCCCGACTATTGGGACCAACCGAACGCTTTTGATCCTAATCGTTTCTCCAATCTTGATATGGTCGCAAAACAAAACCGCTTTCACTATCTCCCGTTTGGCGGCGGTGCGCGGCTTTGCTTGCGGCAAGCATTTTTGGTGGCAGAAGCCGTGACATTGGTGGCAAGGATCATCCAAAGTTTGTAAGTTTCTGAGGTAAGAAAGAGCAAGATTGAATTGGAAACGGGTGCCAGTCTGCGCGCGAAAGGTGGGATAAACCTGCGGTTTTCGCCAGTTTATCACCAACCGTTGCCCGCCTGTGTCCGGACGTGTTATCCTATGCCCATAAATGAGGCAGAGCAGACCCGCCCAACATGACAGCATTGACCAAATATGACCGGCTAGAAGCCGCGGGCCTGTGGCGCGCGGCCCCTGATCAGCAGCGGATCGATGTTATCGTCAGCCTTGGCGATGCAACCCTCACAATCAAAGATACGCGCGATCAAGCCTTAGCGCATTGGTCTCTTGCTGTGATTGCGCGCTCCAACCCCGGCAAACGGCCCGCGCTGTTTCATCCCGAGGGTGACACTACGGAAACCCTAGAGATCCCAACTGACGAAGACGAAATGATCCGCGCCATCGAAAAGCTGCGCAAAGCGGTTGAGCGTGCACGCCCCAAGAAGGGCCGTCTTCGCGGGTTTCTCACGCTTGCTCTGCTCACCGCAGGTGTGAGCGCTGCGATCTTTTTGCTCCCAAACGCAGTGGTTGATCAGGCGATTAAAGTGGTTCCTGACGTAAAACGTGCAGAGATCGGCAACGCGCTGTTGACCCAAATGCAACGTGCAACCGGAAAACCATGCAGTAGCCCAAGCGCCAATCCCGCTTTGGTCGCGCTGACGCGGCGCATGACGTTGGGTGAAGAACCGACCTACCTTGCAGTGATGCGTGCAGGTGTGAAAGAGGCGATCCACATTCCAGGCGGGGTGATCTTACTGAGCCGTACGATGGTGGAGGACTATGAAAGCCCCGACGTTCTTGCAGGCTATATCATTGCCGAGCAAGTGCGCCGCGAGACCAGAGATCCGTTGCGCCACTTGCTGGAAAGTGCTGGATTGGTGGCAACGTTGCGTTTGCTTACCACAAGCCGCATGCCCGAAAGCGCAATTGAGGATCATGCCAAACAGCTTTTGACAGAAAAACGCGCGCCACTTCCAACACCTGCCCTCTTAGCGCGCTTTGAGACACTGGAAATCCCGTCCAGTACCTATGGCTATGCCGTTGATGTCACAGGCGAATTGACGCTACCACTGATAGAAGGCGATCCACTTGCGGGGGCAACGCAAGAACCTGTTCTACCCGATTCAGCTTGGGTTCGGCTTCAAGCGATTTGCGAGGGCTGATGTCGCAGCTGTAAAGCGCATCGTTGCGAATGTGGCCACAGCTAACTTTGCAGACGTGCGCAGGTTTTACCAAGAGCTTCTCGACCTTGATATTGTGATGGATTTCGGATGGATCGCGATGCTTTCATCCGGCGCATCTGCCTCAGTTCAGATCAACATCGCGTCGCAAGGTGGCTCAGACACTACTAAGCCTGATCTGTCGATCGAAGTCGATGATGTTGACGAGATCTATCAACGTGCCGAGGCTCTGAGGTTGGAGATAGAGTATGGTTTGGTGGATGGACCCTGGGGCGTGCGCAGGTTTTATGTCTGTGATCCCGCGGGAAAATTACTGAATGTTCTATCGCATATTGGCGTTTAGAGAACTTCTCCAACCACGCAAAAAGGGGTCCCACTTCCTTAAAGTGAGGCCTCCCAAACAACTATTTAGTTCATCTTTAGTTGCGCGCGAAGGCGTCGCGGAAGCCTGCCTGGCGCACTGCGTTCAAAGCACCACCTACATGCGCAGAGGACTTGAACGGCCCCGCCAAAACAATGCGCATTTCCTTGCCACCACGTGAGAACTTGCCGATCCGAACCGGCAGACCCATACGCTGGATACGCGCGGCAGTGTTTTGCGCGTTGCTTGCGACGCCGAAGGTACCCACTTGAACGAAACGCTTGCCCGAAACCGCCGCTGGCTTGCGCGGCGCGCTTGTACGCGTGGAGACACGCACTTGCTTGCGCGGAGCAGCCGCTTGTTGACGCACGACTTGACGTTGCTGCACGAGGCGAGGCGTTTGACCTCGGGTAGACACAACGCGTGTGCCCTGGGTCCACGCTGCATTTTGTTGCGCGGCGGACGTGTATGGGTAGTTCAGGCCTGGGAAGGAACGCGTCACATCGCGTCCCGTGCTGCGTGCGATCAAACGACGTGGAACCGTTTGTGTCCAAACCAGATCCATCTGGGCCTTGCCGCCCAAGGTTTGATGCATGCGGCGTGCGTTTAGACGATCATCCGTCCACGCATTGCGATAGCCTTTTTGCGTTGCGCTCGTCACGAGGGTAGATTGTTGTTCTTCATACACATGACGCGGTACAACGATTGCGTTCGGGCTCACGTTTGACAGGACCTGACCGTTGGCGGAGCGGAATATGCCACCCTTCACATCGCCCGCGCGTGTCACGAAAGCTTGCGTTTGCGGACCACACCGTACCGCTGAGTTGCGACCACCAATATAGCGCTGGCTCACCGCAGACGCGCCGCGGCAAGTCTGCGCGCTATTCGCGGCGCGCTGAGTGTTTGTGCCGATACGGCGTGGCTTGACGGCTTTTGATGTCGGTGCCACACGGACGACGCGGGATTGAGCTTGCTGTACGCGGCGTTGTGGTTGAACCCTTTGAACACGTGCTGTTTGAGCGGGCGGCTGCGTTTGGGTGAATGTGCTCGGTCGCTGCGGTCGCCTTGCAACCACGGTCGGAGCGATCCTTTCTTTCGCGAAAGGCTTGGACGCGACTGTGCGCACGGGGCGTGGGGCAAGAACGCTTGCGACGGTCGCACGCGCTGGGCGTACCGCGGTTTTTGTGGGAGACTTAGGTGCAGTTTCAGACTCAGCGACGCCTATCTGAACAGGCTCTTGCACTTGGCGCACAGCAGGTGCTGCGGCGACTGCCGTGGTTCCTGCACCAGAGCGAATGCTTGGGGACAAACCGCACACTACCTTGCGAGAGCGCGATACGCGCGGCACCCAATTCGTATTCCCGTCAACACCCGCGCGAATATAAACACAGCCTTTGCTGTCCACATATTGGTTCGCCGTGAAGGAGGCTGGTGGCAGCTCCGCCGGGCCTTTGTCACGTGCAAGCGATTGAGCGCTCACACTACCAAAGGAAAATACACAAGTTGCCGCAAACACGGATACTGATAGGAATCGTTTAACGTTCATGTTCCGCCCCCACAGATGATTCTGGAGAGTGACTCAGATTCGACTAAGTGTCTAGCGAACAGATAATCACGAAAGCGGGTAACCGCCTCTATTTAGTACCAAACATGCGATCTCCCGCATCCCCTAGTCCCGGCATGATGTAGCCAACCTCGTTCAGCTTTTCATCCAAAGCAGCTGTAACGATAGGAACGTCCGGGTGCGCTGCCCTCATAGTTGCAACGCCTTCGGGTGCAGCAAGCAAACACAAGAAGCGAATGTTCTTCGCGCCCGCCTTTTTCAACAGATCAATCGCCGCCACAGAAGAGTTGCCCGTCGCCAACATCGGATCAACCGCGATGACCAAACGGTCCTCAAGGGCGTCGGGTGCTTTGAAGTAGTATTGCACGGGTTGCAGCGTCTCTTCATCACGGTAGAGCCCAACAAACCCGACCCGCGCAGACGGGATCAGTTCCAAAACGCCGTCCAATAACCCATTGCCCGCACGCAGAATCGAGATCAGCGCGAGCTTTTTGCCATCCAGAGTTGGCGCATCCATTTCCGTCATTGGCGTTTCGATCTTTTTCGTCGTCATCGGCAGGCCGCGCGTCACCTCATAGGCGAGCAACTGACTGATTTCGCGCAATAATTGACGAAAAACAGCAGTCGATGTGTTCTTTTCACGCATGAGAGTCAATTTGTGCTGCACGAGGGGGTGATCAACGATGGTGAGATGCTCTGACATGGCTTAGGCCTCCAGTTTCTTATGGATGTTTGCGCGGGTTGCATCATCGCAGAACGCCGCGTTTGCTGATGCTTTGGCAATGTCGGTAAAGACCTCAGCGTCCCAACCGAATGTGTTGCCCAGGTTCAAATACTCATCGCGCATTGTTGTGTGGAAAAAGGGTGGGTCATCTGTGGACACGGTCACAGGCACGCCAGCGCGCCGCAGCATGTCGATCGGATGGCTCTTCCAGTCAGGATAAGCCCCCAAAGTTACATTCGAGCCGGGGCACACTTCCAAGACGATGCCCTTCTCAGCCAATTCAGCAACCAGCGCTGGATCTTCAGCAGCGCGCACGCCGTGCCCGACACGCTCAACCCCCAGATCTTCCACAGCGTCACGCACTTCTTGTGGGCCGCGCCATTCACCCGCGTGTGTCGTCAGGCGCAAACCTGCTTCGCGGGCCATGTCGAAACTATATTTGAAGTCGCGCTGCTGCCCTTGGTTTTCGTCCCCCCCCATGCCGAAACCTGTGATGAAATCACCCACAGTTTCAGCAGCACAAAGCGCGGCGGCCTTGGCCTGCTCGGGTCCTTCGTGGCGAATGCATGTGACGATCCCGCGTGACGTAATCCCAAAATCGCGCTTCGCTTCGTTCGCAGCTTCAGTCATCGCCGCCAGATATTCGCGCCAAGCGGTCACATCGCCGCCACCGCAAAAATCGGGGCTGACAAAGCTTTCCATGTAGATCACGCCATTGCTCGCCGCCTCTTCTAAAATCGCGAGACCGAGGCGTTTGAAATCCTCTGGCGTCTGCAAAACGGTCGTCGCCGCCTCATAAATGCGCAGGAATGGCACGAACCCTTCGAAGGCATATGATCCATCGGCGGTGAAGATTTTCGACAGATCGATGTTTTTCTCTTTTGCCAAACCCCGAATAAATGCAGGGGGTGCGGCACCCTCGTAATGCGTGTGTAATTCGACCTTGGGCAGATCGAGGATCGCCGTCAGCTCTTCGCTGATCTCGCTCATAGAAAACTCCTTCCGGTGCCATTTGACTTGGCACCAAGATGCGCAGCGATACTCGCCGCAACATCCGTGAAACCGCAGAGACCAATCTCGCCTACTCCCGCGCCATGCACAAGGACCGGCACTTGTTCGCGCGTGTGATCCGTGCCAGGCCAGCTGGGATCATTACCGTGATCTGCGGTCAGAACCAGCAGATCGCCTTCCCCCAAACACGGTAAGAACTGTCCGAGCCATTGATCAAACCGCTCAAGCGCAGCGCCGTAGCCGTCAACGTCGCGGCGATGGCCATAGTCCGTGTCGAACTCGACAAGATTGGCGAAGACAAAATCGCCTTGCGCAGCAGTTTTCGCCAGATTATCAAGCGCCGCCATCAATTCAGGGTCGCGCCCTTTCACGGAGGTGTCTATCCCGCTCATCGTGAAGATATCGCCAATCTTTCCAACGCCGTGCACTTTGCCACCCGCGTCTTGTACCCAGTTGGTCAAAACAGGTTCAGGCGGCGCAATCGCAAAATCACGGCGATGTTTGGTGCGTTTGAAATCCGCGCGGCAGGTACCCACAAATGGACGCGCGATGACACGTCCGACGCGCAACTCATGCAGCAAAGGGCCAACATCCGCACACATTTGCAAGAGCCTTTCATTGCCAAACACCTCTTCATGCGCAGCGATCTGAAGAACGCTATCGGCAGAGGTGTAGCAAATTGGCTGACCCGTGCGCAGATGCTCTTCGCCGAAGTCATCAATCACTTTGATCCCATTGGAATGGGCATTGCAGAGAATTCCATCCGTGCCAGCCGCTTTGCACAGCGCTTGGGTGATCGAATCTGGAAACGCGGGCGTTCCTTCGGGGAAATACGTCCACTCCCAAGGCACTGGCAATCCAGCTAATTCCCAATGCCCCGATGGTGTATCTTTGCCACGCGAAATCTCGCGCGCAACGCCCCATTTTCCAGAGGGCTGTGCAACCAAGTCCGGCGTCTCAATCCCAGTAGAAAACCGCACCGCGGCCCCAAGACCTAGCGCGTCCATGTTCGGGACATTCAAGCCACGTTGCGCGATAATATGACCAAGCGTGTTGGCACCAGTGTCTGGCATATCGCCGTTGAAAAATTCACCCGCATCCGGCGCACCGCCGCAGCCAACGCTGTCGAGCACAATCAAAAACGCGCGCGCCATTACGAAATCACCTCATGCACCAAGATCTGTTTTGCAGGTGGCGTATCGGACAAAGCAACTGCCTGACGCACGGCCGACGCGGCGCGATCTGCTTGCCCCTCGCGCGCAGCATGAACCCGCGCCAAAGGCTGGCCCTTTTCGATTTTAGCGCCGAGCGCAGCGACATCAGACAGACCAACGGCCGGATCGACCAGATCACTTTCCACCTGCCGACCACCTCCAAGATCAACCACTGCCAGACCCAAGGCTTCACCATTTATCGCGCTCACATAGCCCGCTTGGGTCGCAGTGATTTCACGAATAACAGGGGCTTCGGGCAGATAGCGCTCAGGGTTATCCACAAAGCCCAACGGCCCACCCATCGCCACGATCATCTTGCCAAACCGTTCTGCCGCGGCACCGCTTACGATGACGTTGCTCAGCTTTTCACGCGCGGCATCTTCGCTGTCGAACACACCGCCGCTGAACAGCAACTGTGCACCTAACGCGAGGGTCAATTCATACAAAGCACCGCGTTCTTTGCCGTGGAGGACTTTCATCACTTCAGCGACCTCCAAAGCATTACCCAAAGACGTCGCAAGCGGCGTGTTCATGTCAGTTATCAGCGCAGTCGTAGGACATCCTGCTGAATTCGATGTCTCCACCAAAGCTGTTGCAAGCGCGCGCGCCTCATCCAAGCTTTTCATAAACGCGCCGGAGCCGACTTTCACATCAAGCACCAAGCCATTCAAGCCCGCCGCCAGTTTCTTTGACAGGATCGAGGCGGTGATCAAATCCAAGCTCTCAACCGTCGCCGTCACATCGCGGATCGCGTAGAGCCGTTTGTCAGCGGGTGCAATGTCCGCGTTTGCGCTAACGATAGCGCAGCCGGCTTGATCTATGATGCGTTTGAATTGCGTTTCATCGACGGAAGTGGACAGGCCAGAGATGCTTTCCATCTTATCAAGCGTGCCACCCGTGTGACCCAAACCGCGCCCTGAAATCATCGGCACGTATGCGCCACAGGCCGCTAAGGCGGGGGCAAGCACCAATGATACGCAATCACCCACGCCCCCTGTTGAATGTTTGTCCAACACGGGTCCATCAACGTCCCACGACAGAGTTCTACCGCTTTCTTGCATGGCCACGGTCAGCGCTGCGCGTCCCTCATGGCCAAGTCCTTGCAGACAGACGGCCATCGCAAAGGCCCCTGCTTGCGCATCGCTTACGGATTGATCAGCGAGGCCCTTGGCAAACCATGTCAACGCATCCGCACCTACCGTCTCGCCGCGCCTGAGCGCCGCTATAATCGCGCGCGCATCCACTTAGGAATTGTCCATGAAGCTGGCATCAAACGCGCCGGGCAAAAGGTCTGCGACGGTCATACTTTTCTCGATTCCGTCGGTCGTAGCCAAGGTCACAACGACATCCCCAGCCGCAAATTCCGCAATCTTTTGGCGACATCCACCACAGGGTGGAACGGGTGCGGGGCACTCTGCGATAACGTAAACTTCCGCAATCTCGCGTTCGCCCGCTGCGCACATCGCCGCAATCGCCCCAGCCTCTGCACATGTGCCTTCAGGGTAGGCCACGTTTTCAACGTTGCAGCCTTGATAGACGGTACCCGACGCAGTGCGTATCGCAGCCCCAACTTTGAAGTTTGAATAAGGCGCATGGGCGTTTTTACGCACGTCGCGCGCTGCATCTTTGAGTGTCATTCAGGCTCTCCTACCCACGTTCTGAAGGCGCCCGGCAAGGAGACTTCCAGCAATTCCAAATCATTTGATACATCCGAATATCGCGTCAACATTGAGGGCGGTGTTACGAACGCATCCCCCGCTTTTAGGCGATGTGGATCACGATCCTCACCCTCTAGCGTCATGGTGCCATCCATCACAAATGTGAAATGGATATCGCTGTCATGTGCGGCCCACCCCGCCACGTCACCATTCGGGCGCACCACATGCACGCCTGCCACATCGCGTGTGTTTTTTGCGATCAACGTGTCGCGGCTTTTGAAGCCTTTGAGGCGGAAGCCTTGCCACTCCGCCTCTTCCGCTTTGTGATGCACGAATTTCTGACCTTGGAATTCACGCTCGGGGTTCACGACGCCATTTGGTAGTTCCATCGCATGATCAATGGTTGTGACATGCTCCGCGGGTACACCAATTTCGATCACTTCGATATTATCAGAGGCAAACAGAACACGATGACGGATTTCAGGCGGTTGGATCACGCAATTACCTGCGTGCAGGCGGAAGGGTTCACCCTGATCCTCATAGACCAAATCAACCCAGCCACGGTAACAGAATATTAATTGAAAACCGACTGCATGGTAGTGAACCATGTCCGGTACAGGGCCCCCATCAGGAATGCGAATATGACTGGCAATGATCGAGCCGCCCAAACGATCCGGTATCAAATCGCGGTAATGCATGCCCGCGCGCCCGACGACCCAAGGGGCCTGATCCGCCAAGCGCCGCACCACGAAGGAATGTAAGGTCTGTGGCAACACCAAGGGTTCATGCATCGCGCAGATTTCAACCTGCGTTCCACCAGGAGAGATCTGTTCGCCGATCCCGCCTAACGCCTCAGGATCATCACAGCGCAAACGAAGGTGTACAGGCGCACGCGTGCTTTCCTGATCCAAACGCAGCGATACGCCATGCCCAGAAAACACAGCGACTTGTGGGTCATCAGCAGGATAAATCATGTCCATCTTGAGCCCAAGTGTTTTGGTGAAAAACCCGATGTCCGCACGAATATCTTGCGTTGGTGCGCAAATTTCAGCTTTGATGTCGCTCATGTCAGTCCCTCATTGGCGAGTCTCTTGCCGCCCGCAGAGCCCAGAGTGTCAACGCATCCGCCTATTTGCAAGATATCAAGAAGACTGTATCAAACTCTCATAGTATTTTCCGCCGAAGCCAAGTAGTTTAGCATCAAACTAATCCATTGAAGACGTCACAAGGTGCCAACATGACTGACAGCAAAGCCGATCTCAAAAAAGAAGCGGAACAAGCAAAAGGAGCGGTTCGCAAGGCGGCACTTGATTATCATGAGTTCCCAAAGCCGGGAAAACTAGAAATCCGCGCGACCAAGCCTTTGGCCAACGGACGCGACCTAGCGCGCGCTTATTCCCCCGGCGTCGCAGAGGCCTGTATCGAGATCAGCAAAACGCCCTCGGATGCGTCGCGCTACACTGCACGCGGCAATTTGGTTGCTGTTATCACCAATGGCACAGCAGTTTTAGGCCTTGGCAATATCGGTGCACTCGCCTCAAAACCCGTAATGGAAGGCAAGGCCGTTCTATTCAAGCAGTTCGCAGGCATTGATTGTTTCGACATCGAAGTGAACGAAAACGACCCTGAAAAGCTGGCTGATATCGTCTGCGCTTTGGAACCAACTTTCGGAGCGATCAACCTTGAAGACATCAAAGCGCCAGAATGCTTTATCGTTGAACAAATTTGCCGCGAACGGATGAACATCCCAGTTTTCCATGACGACCAACACGGCACCGCCATCGTTGTGGGGGCGGCTGCGACCAATGCTTTGCATGTTTCGGGTAAGAACTTTGAAGATATCAAGATCGTGTCTACGGGTGGCGGTGCGGCGGGGATTGCCTGCCTCAACATGCTGCTGAAATTGGGTGTGAAGCGCGAAAACGTATGGCTCTGCGATATTCATGGTCTGGTTTATGAGGGCCGCACAGAGGATATGAATCCGCAGAAAGCAGCCTTTGCGCAGAAAAGCGATCTACGTTCATTGGATGATGTGATTGACGGCGCGGACATGTTTCTTGGTCTCTCTGGCCCGAATGTTCTGAAGCCTGAGATGGTGTCAAAAATGACAGACAAGCCGATCATCTTCGCGCTGGCCAATCCGAACCCCGAAATCCAGCCAAGCGTCGCGCGCGAGGTGGCACCGGATGCAATAATTGCGACCGGGCGCAGCGATTTTCCAAACCAAGTCAACAATGTGCTGTGTTTCCCGTTCATTTTCCGCGGTGCCCTTGATGTGGGTGCAACAGAGATCAATGACGAAATGCAGCTGGCCTGCATCGCGGGCATCGCGGAGCTTGCGCGCGCGACCACCAGCGCTGAAGCGGCTGCTGCATATCAAGGCGAACAGCTGACATTCGGCGTCGATTATCTGATCCCAAAACCATTCGATCCACGCCTGTCGGCCGTGGTATCCTCCGCTGTGGCACGGGCCGCGATGGAAACGGGCGTCGCCACGAAACCAGTGGATGATCTGGACGCATATCGCGACACACTCAACGAATCTGTCTTTAAATCCGCGCTGTTGATGCGGCCCGTGTTTGAAGCCGCTGCAAAAGAAACCCGCCGTATTGTGTTCGCGGAAGGCGAAGATGAACGTGTTTTGCGCGCGTCCCAAGCGATCTTGGAAGAGACCACAGAAACCCCGATTCTCATTGGTCGCCCAGATGTGATCGCCGCGCGATGCGAGCGCGCTGGCCTGACGATCCGACCTGATCGGGACTTTAAAATCGTGAACCCCGAAAATGATCCACGTTACCGCGATTATTGGGGCACGTATCATTCGATCATGTCGCGCCAAGGTGTCTCGCCTGATATCGCGCGTGCGGTGATGCGCACGAATACAACCGCGATTGCAGCCGTCATGGTCCACCGCGAAGAGGCGGATAGTTTGATCTGCGGAACCTTTGGCGAATATCGATGGCATCTCAACTATGTGAAGCAAATTCTGGGAGATCAGACACATACGCCGCATGGTGCCTTGTCGATGATGGTTCTTGAAGATGGGCCTTTGTTTGTGGCCGACACCCATGTTTGGACTCAGCCTACACCAGAGCAAATCGCACAGATGGCGATTGGTGCTGCACGACACGCCCGCCGCTTTGGATTGACCCCGAAGGTCGCATTCTGTTCGCAATCGCAATTCGGCACGCAAGCGGAAGGTCCGGGCAAATGCATCCGCGAAGCCATAGCTCTGCTCGACGCGATGGACACAGATTTTGTCTATGAAGGCGAGATGAAGGTCGATGCGGCTCTTGATCCCGAGTTGCGCGACAGGCTTTTGCCGAATGGACGTCTGAACGGTGTTGCAAACATTTTGATTTTTGGCACTGGGGACGCGGCCTCCGCGACCCGCAATGTGCTTAAAATGAAAGCTGCCGCGCTAGAGGTCGGACCGCTGTTGATGGGCATGGGAAATCGCGCACATATTGTAACGCCGGGTGTAACAGCACGAGGGTTGTTGAACATGGGTGCCATTGCTGGGACGCCTGTATCGAACTACGGCTAAGGTTTGCATAAAGGGTTTGCAAATTTGCAAAACAGATCGCCAATTCGCTTGTTTTCGCTAAAGCGGTCAACTTTGCAAAAATCTGCAAGCACAGGGTCGCAAATATTGCGAATAAATCGCGTCAATCGGTCCTGCTGTACCCCTTGAGACTTGCCCAGCCCCCCATGCGCAGCCTAACTCTTTTGCAACGTGAGTGAAGGAGCATCCGAAATGGCCTATAAAGACGTCTACGCAAGCTGGCAAAATGATCCCGAAGCCTTTTGGCTGGACGCTGCAAAAGCCATTGACTGGGACGAAGCCCCGGTAAAAGCGCTGACGGATAAAGGCGAAGGACTGTATGAATGGTTTGCGGATGCCAAGGTCAACACATGCTACAACGCTGTTGATCGTCACGTCGAAAACGGTCGCGGAGATCAGGTGGCGATTATCCACGACAGTCCGATTACAGGATCAATCTCCAAGATCACATACCGCGAGTTACAAAACCGCGTCGCCTCTCTTGCGGGAGCGTTGCGTGCCAAAGGCGTCGAAAAGGGTGATCGCGTTATAATCTACATGCCGATGGTGCCCGAAGCGCTTGAGGCGATGCTCGCTTGTGCACGGATCGGCGCAATCCATTCTGTTGTGTTTGGCGGATTTGCCGCGAACGAACTGGCCGTGCGCATTGATGACGCGACCCCGAAGGCGATCATCGCCGCGTCTTGTGGACTGGAACCGGGCCGTGTCGTCAAATACAAACCCCTGCTTGATGGCGCGATCGAATTGGCAGACCACAAGCCAGAATTCAGCGTTATCCTGCAACGCGAGCAAGAGGTTGTAGACCTAGGCCCTCGCGACGTCGATTGGCAAGGGTTTCAAGAGGGTGTCGTGCCTGTAGATTGCTTGCCTGTAGAGGGCAATCACCCTGCCTATATCCTTTACACGTCTGGCACGACGGGCGCTCCGAAGGGTGTGGTGCGTCATACTGCGGGCCACTTAGTCGCACTGAATTGGACGATGAAGAACATCTACAATGTGGATCCGGGCGATGTGTTCTGGGCCGCCTCTGATGTGGGTTGGGTCGTCGGACACTCCTATATTTGCTACGCGCCGCTTGTGCATGGCAACACGACGATTGTGTTTGAAGGCAAGCCCGTGGGCACCCCCGACGCAGGCACTTTCTGGCGCGTGATCTCAGAGCATAACGTCAAAAGCTTCTTCACCGCACCAACGGCGTTTCGCGCTGTGAAACGTGAAGATCCTAAGGGCGAGTTCGTAAAGAAGTACGATTTTTCATGCTTGAATGTCGTTTACCTTGCGGGTGAGCGCGCGGACCCTGACACGATTGAGTGGGCGCAGACGCAGTTGAATGTTCCAGTAATTGACCACTGGTGGCAAACCGAGACAGGCTTTGCGATTGCCGCGAATCCGATGGGGATTGAGCATATGCCCGTGAAGCTTGGCAGCCCATCCGTGTCTATGCCTGGTTACGATGTGCAGGTTTTGGATGAAGGCGGACACCCCATGAAAGCCGGTGAGCTTGGCGCCATTGCGGTGAAATTGCCCTTGCCTCCTGGGACTTTGCCGACGCTTTGGAATGCGGAAGATCGGTTCCGCAAAAGCTATCTGACACAGTTTCCCGGCTATTATGAAACCGGCGATGCAGGGATGATTGATGAGGATGGTTATCTATATATCATGGCGCGCACGGATGATGTGATCAACGTGGCGGGTCATCGCCTGTCGACGGGCGGGATGGAAGAAGTGCTGGCGGCGCACCCTGATGTTGCGGAATGCGCAGTCATTGGTGTAACGGATCAGTTGAAAGGCCAGGTGCCTGTCGGGTTCTTGTGCTTGAACTCGGGTGCGGATCGTGAGGATGCAGAAGTTGTCGCGGAATGCGTGAAGCTTGTGCGCGAAAAGATTGGCCCTGTCGCGGCTTTCAAATTGGCAGTTGTCGTGAATCGTTTACCGAAAACGCGGTCGGGTAAGATCTTGCGCGGCACAATGGTCAAGATCGCCGATAGCGAAGCGTTCAAAGCGCCCGCGACGATTGAAGACCCTGCAATTTTGGATGAAATTAAGGCTGCGCTGCAATCGATCGGTTACGCTAAGTGACGTCACCTTCAGCGGGAACCGGTTTTGCGAGGGCAAAAGCCTCGCGGTGCTCCGAGCCTAAAGGCTTGGAGGTTTGAATTTAATGGGCAAGATGAAGCGTTAAACAAATTGCTCGCGGATCAGCCGTTCCTCGAGCCCATGGCCCGGATCAAAAAGAATGCGGTGCGCGATGCTGGGTTCAGATTGGATATCAACCCTAATCACGTTTTTGACAGAGCGTCCGTCCGCATCCGCCATCACGGGTCTTTTGTCCGGCTCAATCACCTCGAAACGTACTTTTGCGGCTTTTGGCACCAATGCACCCCGCCAGCGGCGCGGACGGAACGCCGCCATTGCGGTCAGCGCCAGAACATCTGAACCAATCGGCAAGATCGGGCCATGCGCAGAATAATTATAGGCTGTCGAACCCGCAGGCGTCGCCAACAGCGCGCCGTCGCAGACCAGCTCTTGCATTCTAAGGCGAGCATCAATGTAGATGCGCAGCTTGGCCGCTTGTGGGCCCGCGCGCAGCAGCGACACTTCGTTGATCGCCAACTGGCGGTGGATTTCGCCAGCGCGGTCTTCTGCGATCATTGACAACGGGTTGATCACCTCTTCTTCCGCGTCGGACAAGCGTTCTTGCAGATCGCTTTCACTGTATTCATTCATCAAAAAGCCGATGGTGCCGCGGTTCATCCCATAGACGGGCGCGGGCAGATCTTGTGTCGCGTGCAAAACCGAGAGCATGAAGCCATCACCGCCAAGCGCAACGATCACATCGGCTTGCGCTTGATCCACATTGCCATAACGCGTGACAAGTGCACCACGGGCTGATTGCGCCGTTGCTGTTTCGCTCGCCAAAAAGGCAATCTTAAGTGTCATTGAGCGTCCTACCTTGCGATGATCGGTCCGAGAGAAACACATGTCACTGCGAACCACCAGCCATGGCGTAGAATTAGACGCATGCGTCGTTTATACCGCTTGAGCTTGAATTTATTTCCTATACGGCTAGCTCAACGCTTGAATTCTAGTTCTCGGAGTCTCCTATGACCAACTCAAACACCCAGTTTTTCACGCAAAGCCTGTCTGATCGCGATCCTGAGATTTTTGGATCCATTACCTCCGAGCTCGGCCGTCAGCGCGACGAGATCGAGTTGATCGCTTCTGAGAACATCGTCTCGGCTGCCGTCATGGAAGCGCAAGGCTCTGTGATGACCAACAAATACGCGGAAGGCTATCCGGGCCGTCGTTATTATGGTGGGTGTCAGCATGTAGACATCGCCGAAAATCTCGCGATTGAGCGCGCGAAAGAGCTGTTTGGCTGCGGATTTGCGAATGTGCAGCCAAACTCTGGATCACAAGCGAACCAGGGTGTGTTCCAAGCACTTTTGCAGCCCGGTGACACGATCCTAGGTATGTCTTTGGACGCAGGAGGTCATCTCACACATGGTGCCGCGCCGAACCAGTCAGGCAAGTGGTTCAACGCCGTTCAGTACGGTGTGCGTAAAGAAGACAACCTTCTGGATTACGAACAGGTGGAAGCGCTCGCGAAAGAGCATCAGCCAAAAATGATCATCGCAGGTGGTTCCGCGATCCCACGTCAGATTGATTTCAAGCGCATGCGTGAAATTGCGGATATGGTTGGTGCCTATCTGCATGTGGACATGGCGCATTTCGCGGGTCTTGTGGCGGCGGGCGAGCACCCATCGCCCTTCCCCCATGCGCATGTTGCAACGACGACGACGCATAAAACCCTGCGCGGTCCACGCGGTGGAATGATCGTCACCAATGACGAGGCCCTGGCAAAGAAATTCAACTCTGCGATTTTCCCCGGCATTCAAGGTGGTCCCTTGATGCATGTGATTGCTGCAAAAGCAGTAGCATTTGGCGAGGCTCTGCGCCCTGAGTTCAAAGACTACATCAAGCAAGTCATCGTGAACGCACAAGCGTTGAGCGATCAGTTGATCAAGGGGGGTTTGGACACAGTCACACACGGCACTGACACGCATATAGTCCTGGTTGACCTACGCCCGAAAGGCGTGACGGGCAACATCGTCGACAAGGCCTTGGGCCGTGCGCACATCACATGCAACAAAAATGGCGTGCCGTTTGACCCTGAAAAGCCGACAGTGACGTCCGGTATTCGCCTTGGCTCTCCCGCTGGTACAACACGCGGGTTTGGTGAAGCAGAGTTCCGCCAGATCGCGGATTGGATCATCGAAGTCGTGGACGGCATCGCGGTGAACGGCGCGGATGGCAACACAGCGGTTGAAGCGAAGGTAAAGGGCGAAGTGGAAGCCATGTGCGCACGTTTCCCAATGTATCCGAACCTCTAAGATCTCAGGATAAGTAGCATAAAAATAGAGGGGTGCGTCGCTTGGCGTGCCCCTTTTTGTTTGCCAAACATCACGCCCCGCGATTGCCTACAAACCTGCCCCTGCGCCACTAAAGCGTGATGAGTGAAAGGCAATCTACTCGCCACATGGAACGTCGCCTAGGCGATGCAATGCGCAAACTCCTGCCGAGGCCGATCGCAGAGCTGGTGATGTTCACCCTAAAACAAGCATGGGCCTGTCTATTTGGTGCGCTCATGCTTGCTAGTCTCATCATCTCAAACCAGATCTGGAATAATGCTTGGGCCGTTCAGCGCTACGATGCGTTGGTGATCTACGCGATCACACTGCAGGCGCATTTCTTGATTTTCAAACTCGAAACCCTTGCTGAAGCGCGTGTGATCTTGCTGTTTCACCTCACGGGTACGGCCATGGAAATCTTCAAGGTTAACGCAGGAAGCTGGGCCATCCCGAACCCGCATTGCTCAAACTTTGGGACGTGCCGCTGTTTTCGGGGTTTATGTATGCGTCGGTCGGCTCTTTCATAGCGCGTGTCATTCGCATCTTTGATATGAGGTTCACGCCCTACCCGCCGCTTTAGATGACCTTCACTCTTGGCACGTTGATCTATCTGAATTTCTTCACCCATCACTACATTTTGGACGCGCGCTATCTGTTGTTTGCGACTACGCTGATCCTGTTCATCCGCACACGTGTTTGGTTTCGCATTGCGAACGCAAACTATTGGATGCCACTGCCCTTAGCCGCACTGCTTACCAATTTCTTCCATTGGGTCGCTGAGAACGTAGGCACGGGCACCTGGATTTACGCAGGCGCGGACGGGATCGCGATGGTCAGCCTCGCAAAACTCGGGTCATGGTATCTGTTACTTTACGTGAGTTTTGTAACCGTCACAGTTGTAATGCACGATGCATTGATCCCAACCCCGATCACAAAAACCCGCGCCACGTCAGAAGGGCGATAACCAGCACGAAGACCCCCAAGATGTTTAGTGCTTGCGCGCCAAGCATCGATAGAATGGCATGCTTGCGACGTTCTTTGGGGTCTATCTTTTCGAGATACGCGTGCAGCACAGTTTCCGCCGTCGCGACTGAATGCAGGTCCACCATACGCGCAAGCTTTGGGTGGCCCAGTTGCACTTTCGCGGTGCTGATCACTTGTGCTGCCCGGTGCGCATCACGCGGTAGGCGACGTCCCGCACGCTTCATTCCGCGTGGCAGATCGCGGGCTTTGACACCCAGCTTCACACGCAGCAGATTCAGCACTTTCTGCTCTATCGAATTGAGATCTAGATCGTTTTGCATCGACTCACTTTCACGGACGCGCAGAGAGTACGCTAAGCCCAATGCCGCCTCAAGCAATGCCGACTGGAACATGTGTGAATTTCACGCTAGGCCTTGGCTCATGCTAAATATCCTCACACATGGTACCGACACGACAATGCCCCCGCTGATGATCGTTCACGGGTTGTTCGGATCGGCACGCAATTGGAATGTCATCGCCAAACGCATGTCCGAAACGCGGCGCGTCATTGCGCCGGATATGCGCAATCATGGCAACAGCTTTCACGCGGGCAGCCACAGCTATGAAGATATGGCAAGCGATCTGAGCGAAGTGATTACAGCACATGGGGGCACGGTCGATTTGGTCGGACACTCCATGGGAGGCAAGGCTTCGATGGTGCTGGCCTTGAACGAACCGACCCGAGTCGCACGGCTCTTGGTCGCAGATATAGCGCCCGTCACCTACACCCATTCGCAACAACAATTCATCGACGCCATGCGAGCGGTTGATCTGTCCAAAGTCACCCGCCGCGCGGATGCGGTGGAGCAACTGGCCGCGAACGTAGAGGATAAAACGCTACAATCGTTTTTCACCCAATCGCTTGATGTGAAAGAGAAACGTTGGCACTACAACCTTGATACGCTGGAGCAAGACATGCCAAAGATCCTTGGCTTCCCCGAAGTCCCAGGTACCTACAACGGCCTTACCTTGTTCTTATCAGGCGCAAATTCAAACTACGTTCTGCCTGAGCATCGCGCTAAGATCAGGACCCACTTCTCCAACGCAAAGTTCGCAAAAATACAGGGCGCGGGCCACTGGCTTCACGCCGAACAACCTCGCGCCTTCGAAGGTTCTCTGAAGACTTTTTTAGAGTACCAGCCCTAGAACCTGCTTTGCGCTTCCTATTTCCATAAATATCTCATGGGTCGACGGGTTAGCCCCCAACCATGATCACAAATGCAGTGTGCCGCTCATCAAAATATATCCCGCACCTGCAACCTCAACACCTTCAATCGCATCGCGCGGCCCGATCAAGCGCACATCTGCACGTCCCGGGCGACCCATTGCGTGGCCTTGTTCTGCTACGAATTCAGGCGTTTCTATCAAACCGTGCGTCCAAAGGTAACTCGCCAAGGCACCTGTCGCGGATCCTGTGAACGGATCTTCTGAAGGGCTTGGTGGCAACAAGAGCAGTCGTGAAAACGTATCGCCTTGCTTTGTAAAACCGCCAAGCGTGCTTAGAAACGGCTCCATCACATCAGCGCCGAACTCTCCCAAAGTGTTGTTCATGGCCTCAATAGCAGAGGCATTCAGTGCCGCACAGCAAAGCGCGACCCGATCGCGGAGCAGCGTAATAATAAAGGGTAAACCCGTGGAGACCATTTGGGGCGGAGCGATGATATCCTCCGCGCGTAATCCTATCGCAGCTGCGGCCAATTCAGTATCGACAACAGGCCCGAACTCAGGCGCGATCTGGCGCATCGTGACGCGCTTGCCATCCTCGCTTAAGTGAACGGGGATGATGCCGGCTAAAGTTTCCAACGTCACATCTCCTGTGCCAATCGTTCCCGCCGCGTGGGCCGCAACGACTGAGGCTACCGTTGGATGTCCTGCAAATGGTATTTCACGACTGGCGAGAAAATAGCGTACACGCACATCGGCCACATCAGAGGGGCCAAGAAATGTGCATTCAACCAACGACGTTTCGCGCACGAAGGCCAAACAGGTTTCATCGTCAAGATGCGCCGCGTGGTGAATGACGGCGCATCCATTGCCGCCAAAGGGACGATCCGTGAACGCATCGACCCAATGGACAACAAAATCAGCCATCAGTGCACCGCGTAAGGCGCATAGTCATTCTGGCGCGCCAGCACAAAGGCAAGGTTGCGATCTGCAACAATCGCCAAACGTGCACCATCCTCGGAATGCACCGCATAAAGCTGCTCTGTGCCATCCGCCTGCTTTTGCATTTCTTCCGGCAGGTCCGTCACATCAACTGAGCGCACATAAACAATCCGCTCTTCGCTGCTTTTCGCAAAATCAAAATTCTCTGTCATGCTCTACCCTTTCTTAATGCTTATTGTTTGGACAACTGTGTCTGGTCGCGCGCGAGTCAAATCGACGTGCAGCAGTCCGTTTTCCATCAAGGCTTCACCCACCTCGACCCCGTCCGCCAACACGAAACTACGTTGAAACTGCCGCGCGGCGATTCCACGGTGCAGGAACATACGGCCCTCGCTATCGTCGGTTTGCCGTCCACGGATGACCAATTGGCGGTCCTCAACGGTAATAGACAGATCATCCTCCGCAAAGCCGGCCACGGCGAGCGTGATACGATAAGAGGTATCTGAAGTTTGTTCAATATTATAAGGTGGATAGCCTTCGTTACCGGATTTGGCTGTGCGTTCCACAAGCCGTTCCAATTGCTCGAACCCAAGCATATACGGGTAAGATCCCAGTGTCATTTTCGTCATCGGTCTGTCCTTAAAGTAAAGCGACTGTCGATCTGCAGCGGTCCCATTTTGGCAACCGGCGATACGATGAATATGGGAAGCATCAAAGCGCAGTGCAAGGGCTATGCGCGCCTGTGCTGCAACGCTATACTGAATGCTCTGCCTGTAAGACCTTTCACGGATTCGTCACTTATGACCCCGCCCAATGATATTTCGATGAAAACCAATGATGTGCTGCGCGTGGAGTTGGAAGTTATGCGCCGTGAGCATCGTGATTTGGACGAGGCCATTCATGCACTTGCGGAAAAGGGAACTGCGGATCCATTAACGCTGCAACGTCTCAAACGTAACAAGCTGCGCTTGAAGGACAAAATCGCGCAGATTGAAGATCGATTGACGCCTGACATTATCGCCTAATCGCATTGCGCTAATACAGCATAAGGCTATAGTCACCCGCTCATATTTACCGTGTCCATTTCAAGGTGTCACAGCATGGCTAAGATCGAAGTAGGTATCATCATGGGCAGCCAGTCCGATTGGTCCACCATGAAAGAAGCCGCCGATATATTGGACGCGTTGGAGGTTCCATACGAAACCAAAATCGTCTCCGCGCATCGCACCCCCGATCGTTTATGGGACTACGGCAAAACCGCGGCCTCGCGTGGCTTGAAAGTGATCATCGCCGGGGCTGGCGGTGCCGCACATTTGCCCGGTATGATGGCATCGAAAACCCGTGTGCCTGTTGTGGGTGTACCCGTGCAGACCAAGGCACTTTCAGGCGTCGATAGCCTTTATTCCATCCTGCAAATGCCGCGCGGTTTTCCCGTGGCGACTATGGCGATTGGTGGTGCGGGTGCCGCGAATGCAGGGCTTATGGCGGCCGGCATTATCGCGACCTCGGACACGGATCTCGCTCAACGTTTGGATTCGTGGCGCGAGGCTTTGTCGAACTCCATTCCAGAGGAACCAACAGATGACTAACCCCCTTCCGCAAGGCGCAATCATTGGTATTTTGGGGGGTGGTCAATTAGGCCGTATGCTGTCTGTCGCGGCTGCGCGCTTAGGCTTTCGCACGCATATTTTCGAACCCGGCACAAACCCGCCAGCGGGCCATGTTGCTGATCATGTGACCACGGCAGCCTATGAGGATGAAGCCGCACTGCGCGCTTTCGGCGAAGCCGTCGATGTCATCACATATGAGTTCGAAAATGTGCCGACGTCCGCGCTTGATTTGTTAGGCGCGCTTACCCCGATCCATCCAGGCCGCGAAGCATTGCGCATCTCACAAGACCGCATCACTGAGAAAGATTTCCTCAACGGTCTCGGCCTGAGCGTCGCGCCCTATGCAGCAGTTGATGACGCGACCAGCATGCAAGCCGCAATAGAACAAGTTGGTGTGCCATCCATTTTGAAGACACGACGGTTTGGCTACGATGGCAAAGGGCAAGCTCGTCTCATGTCAGCGGCCGATGCTGATAAAGTGCTAGCTGACATGGCAGGTGCGCCTTCTGTGCTGGAAGGGTTCATCGATTTTAGCTGCGAAATCTCTGTGATCGCAGCGCGTAGCCCATCAGGCGAAGTGGCCTGCTATGACCCCGGTGAAAACGTCCATGAGGGCGGCATTCTACGCAAAACTACTGTGCCCGCGAACGTCAAATCGGCGCTGCGCATGGATGCGGTTTTGCTGGCCGCTCGCATCCTAAATGAACTGAACTATGTGGGGGTGATGGGCGTCGAGCTTTTCGTGACACAAGCAGGGCTTATAGTAAATGAAATCGCCCCGCGCGTGCATAATTCCGGCCATTGGACCCAGAATGGCTGCACTGTGGATCAATTCGAGCAACATATCCGCGCCATTGCTGGCTGGCCTCTCGGCAACGGTCAGCGCCACTCTGATGTGGTCATGGAGAACCTGATCGGCGATGATATGGACCGCGTTCCAACGCTGGCAACGCAAGCGGAAACAGCGCTACATTTGTATGGCAAGGCTGATGTGAAAGTGGGTCGCAAGATGGGCCATGTGAACATCGTCACAGCCAGCGCATAAGCTTAGGCGCTCCCGCCGCTGGAAGACAGGATCGCAGGATCAATCCCGATCGCGCCAAGCGATGCCGACCACTTTTGCGAATCTGGTGTGTCAAAGATGATATCTGGTCCCACATCGGCTAACAGCCACCCATTGGCCGCGATCTCCTGCTCTAGTTGACCCGGCCCCCATCCCGCGTAGCCAAGCGCGATCAAAGCACGCTCTGGACCTTTGTGCGCACCGATGTCTTCCAATATGTCGATTGTCGCTGTCATCGCGAACTGCAATCCCGTTTGCATTGTCGACAGTTCTGACTTGTAATCCGCGCCATGCAGAACAAATCCGCGCCCATGCTCGACCGGACCACCAAAGTAGATTGGCAGATCAGGACTGGTGTCGCCTTTCGGAATAGAAAGTTGATTCATAAGGTCGCCCAATTCTACGTCTTGTACACGCTTGTTCACAATGAGCCCCATCGCCCCTTCCGCCGAATGGGCACAGATAAAAATCACACTGCTTTGAAAACGCGGATCTGGCATATCCGGCATTGATATCAAACACTTGCCAACAAGTTCGATCTGAGGATCGGGCGTATTCATACTATTCATTATCTCTAGCTACTGCAGAAAAGATGATAGCGGGAACAGGTCAACGCAAGGGCTACTTGTCCGATCAGCAATATTTCTCGCAAATTAGTGACGTGACATTGAGCGCGTCAAAGTGCACGCAGATTACATGTCGTTAAAAACCACACTTTTTTCTGCCCTTGTAGCTATGGCTCTTGGGTCAAACGCAGTCGCGCAAAATTTCGATGACATCGTCGACGCGAGCTTGATCACAGGATGGCGTCAAGCTGATGGCAGCCACATGGCGGGCATTCGCCTAAAGCTGAAAAACGGCTGGCACACCTACTGGCGCGCGCCCGGCGATGCGGGCATCCCGCCGACGTTCGACATGGTAGGTTCGCGCAATTTCAAAGCTGCGCAGATTATTTGGCCGCGTCCTGAGGTCTACGAACAGAACGGCCTCCGCTCGATCGTGTATCATGATCAGGTCATTCTACCGCTGCAAATCATGCCCAAGTCCAAGGGCGGTGACATCACGGTAAATGCCAAGATTGATATCGGTGTATGCAAAGAAATCTGCGTGCCGCAAACCCTGCGTATTTCTGCGGTACTGCCTGCTGCAGATAAAAAACGAGATGGCCGGATTGTGGCGTCCCTCGCTGAGCGCGCTTATACGGGCAAAGAAGCGGGCGCCAAGAACGTGCGCTGTCAGATCACACCAACGGCAGACGGTATTTTACTGACAACGACGTTGAGCTTGCCAACGGTTGGCCGCCGCGAAGCCATGGTCATCGAAGCCGCAAACTCACTTTTGTGGATCGCGGAACCGCAAATGCGCCGCTCTGGCAATACGCTAAGCGCGACCACAGACATTCAACATGTTGAGGGCGCGCCTTTTATGCTGAACCGTAGCGGCATTCGCATCACCGTCTTGGGTGAAAACAAAGCCGTTGAAATTACGGGCTGCACGGGGGGTTAAGCCGCTTCGCTCTGGCCGCGCCGCATGAGAGTGAGCGCCAGCAAGGAAAACGCATAAGCCAAAGCCACCATCACGCTAAGTCCCACGACGAAGATCAACAACGCCGCTGGCATCACTGACATTTCGCCGAGACGCGGGACGAGTTGTGTGGTGAACGGCAAGAGCGCGCCGTTAACCGCCGCATATCCCAACGTCGCAGCAAGCCAACCCGCGACAAGCCCGGACAAAGCCAGTAACGCCGTGCGCGGTCCTGTCGCGCGAAAACCAAGCCCGCGTTTATACGCATCCACCCGTCTGCGCACATCATACTGCATCGCGATCAAGGAGGGCACGGCCAACAAGACCAAAAGCATACCAAAGCCCAAGCCATAGACCAAAGTCACAACTGTTGGCTTCAGGAATTGCGCTTGACTAGAGCGCTCAAAGAGCAACGGCATCAAGCCCAGCACAGTGGTCAAGGTCGTCAGCATCACAGGGCGCAAACGGTTCGCAACCCCGTCAATAATCGATGGGATCAAACCGCGATCCTTGGCGTATTCGTCAATCGTCGTCACCAAAACGATGGAATCGTTGATGATAATGCCTGTCATGCCCAGCATCCCCACAATCGAGAACATCGACAAAGGTATATCCCAAACCGCGTGACCATAGATCGTGCCGACCAAGCCAAAGGGGATCACAGCCATCACCACAACAGGGCGCGTCCAGCTGGAAAAGACCCAAGCCAGCACCAGATAGATCCCCGTCAGCGACAAGATCAGCCCTGTCATCGCATCGCTGAGGAAAGCATTCTCTTGCTCTGATTGACCAGACAAGCGCCATTCCACCTGCTGCGATGATGCGATACGCGGCAAGATTTGCTCTTCCAACGCATCCTCTATCTCGCTCGCACGAGCTGGATCATCTTCTGAAATTTCACCCGTCACCGAAATCAAGCGCACACCATTTTCGCGCCGCACTGTGGAAAATCCGGTCCTTTGCATGACACTGACAATATCCGCCAAGGGCACGTAGCTGCCCGACTTACTGCGCAACAAAGTGCTATCAAGAAAATCCGCGCGCAATTCATCGCTCGGAAGTTCAACTCGGATCGTGGCACTGCGCGGTCCGTCTGGAAAACTCGCCGCTTCGATCCCGTTCAAGCGGTGCCGCAAGACACGACCCAGTTGATCAATTGTAAAGCCCAGCGCTTGGCCTTGTGCAGTCAATTCAAGGATAAGCTCTTCCTTGTCATAGGCGAGATTGTCCTCGACCGCAGAGACCTCTGGAAAACGCGCCAATTCGGACTGAAGCGCTTCGCTGGCAGCTTTCAAGGTCTCCGCATCCGCGCCGAAGAACTCGACATCCAGACCAGATCCACCCGGACCAGAGCGCCATGAGCGGAATGAAATATTCTCCGTCAACGGATGGCGGCGCACCGCGTCCTGCAAGTCCGCAACAAAGGAGAAGCTGGAATAGGGTCGTAAGTCTGCATCAATTAATTCAATCGAAATGCCACCTAACAAATCGTTGTCCTTGGTATCCGATCCCGCCAGACCGCGTCCCGACGATCCACCAATCGTAGCCATCACATAATCGAGCGGATTTGTACCGTGCTCTTTCTCATACTCCGCCGCAAGATCATTGGTGGCGCGCTGCATCTCGCGCATCATCGCAAACGTGTCTTCGCGGCTTGCGCCCTCGACCATGGAAAAGTTACCCGTGACCGAAGACCGCTCTGGCGCGTTAAAGAACCGCCACTGCACATCGCCCGCAATAACCAGGGACACTTGGCTGGCAAGAACAACAATCATGCCCGCAAAAACCACATAGCGCGCCCAGATTACGCCTGCGATCAGCGGCCGGAAAATGGTATCGCGCACCCACTCGAAACCTTTGTTTACCACGCGGCTTGGCATATCGTACCAATGGGTTTTGACGCTATGCGCCAAGGCGTGGCTCATGTGGTTGGGCAGGATCAGGAAACACTCTGCCAATGAGGCAATCAACACTGCGATCACCGTAAAGGGGATATCCGCGATCAAATCGCCAAACCGTCCGCCAACTGCGACCAATCCGAAGAAGGCTATCACAGTCGTAAGCGTCGCCGAGAACACAGGCATCGCCATGCGCCGCGCTGCGTTCTCTGCGGCGACGACTGGCGGTTCGTTCAATTCGCGCGCACGATAATCAGCGTGTTCCCCCACAACAATCGCATCATCCACCACGATCCCAAGAGTGATGATCAACGCAAAGAGCGAGATCATGTTGATCGTCAAACCGCCCAAATACATGATTGCAATCGCTGCAAACAAAGCCACAGGAATACCCGCCGCCACCCAGAATGCGGTGCGTGCATTGAGGAACAGGAACAGCAGCAACACCACCAGTGCGAGGCCCGTGATTGCGTTATCCAGCAGAATGTTCAAACGACCGCTGATATATTCCGCGCGCGTGCGAATCAGCTCGATTGTGACGCCTTCAGGCAAGGTTGCCTGCATGGTGGCGGCCACATCTTCGACCTGTCTTTGGATCGCGATCGCATCGCCTTTGTCAGAGCGGTCCACGCGGATGCTCATCGCGGGATCGTCGCCGACGAAGAATCCGATTTCTCGATCTACGCCCTCTTGGCTAAGACGCGCTACATCGCCGATGCGCAGTTTGGACCCATCGTCATTGGAGCGCAAAACAATCTGTGCAATTTGCTCAGGTGTGCGTTTCTCAACACCCGTGCGCACACGTGCGGAGCCGCCAGATACATCGCCTGCGGGATCCGCATCGACCTCGGACGCAATTGCGGCGGCGATATCGGCCATAGCCACATCGTAGGAAATCAGATTGCTGGACGGCACCTCGACAACTGTTTGCCCCGCTGCAACCCCGCGAATAGTGGTGCGCGTCACACTCTCACCGAAAAGGCGAATGCTCAGCTCATCGGCAAACAGCGCAAGTTGTTCGACGCCAACAGGCCCAGTAATCACAATGTCCGTTACGCGATCGCGCCATTGCCCACGCCGCACGACGGGATCCTCGGCTTCATCGGGCAGGCCTGTCACTTGATCCACCGCAGATTGCACATCATCTGCTGCGCGCGCCATGTCCCAATTCGGCTCAAACTCCAAAGAGATCAAGGCGCGGCCTTCGCGGCTGCTTGCGCTTGAGCTTTCGACGCCTTCCACCGACAAGAGCGCAGGTTCCATCACCTGAACGATAGCCGCATCCACATCCTCTGCACCTGCGCCGTCCCACGCGACGGACACAGAGACCGTGTCGACAACCACATCAGGAAAGAACTGCGCACGCATTTTTGGCATCGCAACCAAGCCCGCGACGAGCATGACAACCAGCAAAAGATTGGCCAGTGTTTTGTGGCGAACGAAATAGCTCAGCACACCACCTGCACCACCGGAAAGAGGACGCACCATCGCCTAGCCTCCCATCCGGCCTTCGATCCGCTGCACCATTTGCGCAGGGACCTTGGGCTTATCGAGTTGGCTTAGAATGCGCGCTTTCGCTTCGTCTGGAATACGCTTGTTGGCTTCCACAAACGCGCGGATCTTGGCGCGACGTTCTTCGCTGAGCTCCAGCATTTCAGGTTCTTCGATCTTCGTGGCACCCTCTGCGGTGAGGGGCTTCACTTTGATCCCCGCCCCTAACAGTGGTGTGCGCGCACTGACAACATTGCGACCGCGCAAGCCACGCGCACGTACCAAAACATCGTCGCCCTGACGGCGCACAAGCGTCGCGGCCATCGCTTCCAAACGATCCTCGGCCCCGATCAACAGCACATTGCCATCCGCGCCCAGCGCAGTAGCGGGCAAGCGAATCACACCGCCGATTTCAGGCTCTGTCACTTCAACGCGCACGAAGTCACCCGGTTTGAACCCCGGCGCTTTGTCGAGCGTGGCAAAGACCAAGCGGCCAGATTGCCCTTCACCCACCGAGGCGCTGTCACGGCTCAGCTTGCCTGTGGCGATCAAGTCTGCGCCAAAGACATCCAGAACCACCGACACGGGGGCGTCGCTTAGCCCGCCTTGCTCGTCCAAAAGCCGCGCGTATTGTGCGGTGGAAAGCCTGAACGACACTTCCAAAGCATTGGGATCAATCAAACGAGCAAGGCGTTCATTCGCACTTACCAAACTCCCGCGGGAGGCGGTCACTTCAGTCAAAGCTCCATCAAATTCCGCGAAAATTGCGGTGTCTTCCAACCGACGCAGTGCATCGGCTTTGGCAAGTTTCGCGCGCGCAATACGCGTTGTCGCTTGCTCTACACGGGCCTCTGCTTGCGCCAAGGCTTGTCGGCGTGCCAACACCGATTGACGCGCGGATGATGCGGCAAGCTCAGCGGATTCAACTGTTGCGGCCGTTCCGACGCCACGTTTTGCGAGGTCTTCTTGGCGCGCAAAAGCTTTCTCACGCAGGGCGACTTGTTCACGGGCTGCGTCCAGCTCATCTTGGGCCAACCCAATCGCGCGCGCGGCTTCGCGCACCTCCAATTCTGCATCGCTGAGATCACTCCCAGCGCGATCCAGTGCGCTTTGCGCTTCTGCGGGGTCAATGAGCAGCAAACGCTCACCCGCGTCGACGTTGCCGCCTTCGGTGAAATTCTCTGACAGCTCCAAAACCGTTCCGGATGCACCCGCCCGCAGATCCAAGGTGCGAGCGCTTTCGATCTGGCCAAAGGCCGTCAAAATAGGGGCCACGCTCTGGATCTCAGCAGGCAGCACGGTGACCGAGAAAATCCGTTCGCGTGAGCGGTTGGGGCGTGGTTCTTCGCTCAACCGTGCTTGCACTGCACCATAGACGAGCGAGCCTGCGTAGACTAGCAATCCAGCGGTCATCGCAACTAAGAATAGCCCTGCGAGGCTCTGTCGTAAAAATCTCATAGCGCCAAATTCCTAGTCATCCACAAGCATAACTTAGTGACCGAAAATACGATGGCAAATCCAGTCACGTTTAACGTGATACGGCACGCGCGCTTATTTCCGTCGCAAATGTTCGTCCAAGCGCGGCATTATTTCCACAAAGTTGCAGGGCAAGTGGCGATAATCGAGCTGAAACGCCAGAATTTCATCCCATGCATCCTTGCACGCACCGGGACTTCCGGGGAGCGCGAAAAGATATGTGCCTAACGCCACGCCACCCGTCGCACGGCTTTGCACGGCAGATGTTCCGATTTTCTTCATGCTCACGTGCGTGAAAACCGTGCCAAACGCATCAATCTCTTTCTCATACACATCGCGGTGCGCTTCCACGGTGACATCGCGACCCGTCAGACCCGTTCCACCTGTAGATATCACCACGTCAATCACATCATCGTGGCACCACGCGCGCAATTGATCCGCGATCTCACCGCGTTCATCACGAATAATTTTGCGATCTGCTAGGATGTGGCCCGCAGTTTCAAGACGTCCAACCAAAACATCACCAGAACGATCCTCTTCCATTGCGCGCGTATCTGACACCGTCAGCACGGCGATGCGCACGGGGATGAAAGTGCGAGTGTCGTCTAACTTGCTCATTCGGTCACTCCTAGTTTTGCTTTTAGTGCGAGCAGATCCGCCCAAGCTTCGCGCTTTTTGGCGGGATTATTGAGTAAGAATTCTGGGTGGTACATCGATATGACGGGCAGGCCCATCGCCTCACCCCATTGTCCGCGAAGACGGGTGATGCCGCGTTTCCCAAGCACCGCCTGACAAGCGACGTTGCCCATCAAGACCAAAATGTCGGGTTTCGCCAAAGCAACATGACGCTCCACAAACGGCATCATCATGGCAAGATCAGCCTCGCTCACATCGGCGCCACGCGGCAGTCGCCACGGTAAGACGTTAGTGAGATAGACAGTTTCTGCACGGCTAAGATCAATTGATTTCAACATATTATCGAGCAAAACACCCGTGTCACCCGTGAAGGGTAAGCCAGAGTGATCCTCATCACGGCTTGGCGCTTCGCCGATCACCATCACGCGCCCACCAAACGTGCCGTCCGCAAAGACCATATTGCGCGCGCCACGTTTCAATTCACACGCCTCAAAGCCTTCAAGCGCTGTCTTCAAAGCACCGATATCCTGCGCCGCCATCGCTACATCGCGCGCTAGGGCTGCGCCGTCGACCTTGTCGGCGACCGGCGCAATCCCAGCCTCGATCTTAGGCGGGGCGGCGACAGGCGCGGTTTTCTTCGGCTCTGGCTTCACCTCGAACCGGTTCACCGGGTTTTCGGACATCGTCTCATCCACGCCGAATTCGACCTGCCATTCCAGCAGGGCCCTCGCCGTATGATAATCCAATTGCGTGATCTGCATCGATTCCATGAGGCCAATCTATGCGGCTCGCACCAGATAGGGAACGCCCCATCTTGCCCGCAAGTGACAGCGCGCCTATAACGCCTCGAAACCAAACGAGGGCTGCGCATGACTTTCACCCAAGCTCACCTGCTCGGGATCGAGCATTTGCACCCGTCAGAGATCACTGTCCTTCTTGATCTTGCCGATCAATACGTTGATCTAGGTCGCGCCAAGCACAAACATTCCGATGCTCTCGCGGGCCTCACCCAGGTCAATATGTTCTTTGAAAATTCCACGCGCACGCAGGCGAGTTTCGAGCTGGCTGGCAAGCGCCTTGGCGCCGATGTGATGAACATGTCGATGCAGGCGAGTTCGATCAAAAAGGGCGAGACGCTGATTGATACGGCGATGACCTTGAACGCGATGCATCCCGATTTGCTAGTCGTGCGTCACCCCCATTCAGGCGCAGTGGATCTATTGGCGCAAAAAGTGAATTGTGCAGTTCTTAATGCAGGTGATGGGCGACACGAACATCCTACCCAAGCCTTGCTCGATGCGTTGACAATCCGCCGAGCGAAAGGCCGCCTTCACCGTCTGTCCATCGCGATTTGCGGCGATATCGCTCATTCGCGTGTCGCGCGGTCCAACATTATGCTGCTCGGCAAGATGGAAAACCGCGTGCGTTTGATTGGCCCGCCAACCTTGATGCCCAGTGAGATCAGCGAGTTCGGCTGTGAAGTGTTCGAAGACATGCGCGAAGGTCTGAAAGATGTGGATGTCGTGATGATGCTGCGTTTGCAAAAGGAACGCATGGACGGTGGCTTTATCCCGTCGGAGCGCGAATACTACCACCGCTATGGGCTTGATGCGGAAAAGCTGAGCTACGCGAGACCCGACGCGATCGTAATGCACCCTGGCCCGATGAACCGAGGCGTTGAGATTGACGGGGACATCGCAGACGATATCAACCGCTCCGTCATTCAGGAGCAGGTCGAAATGGGTGTTGCTGTGCGCATGGCCGCAATGGATTTACTAGCGCGCAATCTGCGAGCGACGCCAAAAGGTGTCATGGCATGAGCCTGACCATGGATATTACAGCAACTGAGCATGGGATCGTGCGTCTTTTCGCAATTGAAACTGCGCAAAGTTTTGATCACAGCAGTCTCACACATGCATTGGGAATTGAAATCCTTGATCCTGAGCAGGTGGATATCATTACGGTCAGTGACTTGGACGAGCTGGGTTTGGAGGGCTATCTCGCCCTTGGCATAGGGATCGAGCCTGATGAAATCGAAGCCATGCGCCCACAGATCAGCGCGCTCAAAGGAGATGTCGCGCTTGTGCGCTCGGCCGCATTCGGCGGAAAAGCCACGACACTTACACCGCGAGCCCCCCTGCGCTGGATCGCGAGCTTTGGCGAGACGCCACTCGACACAACCGCGCCCCCGATCACCACATCATCTGCAAGCGGGACAATATCCAGCCCAGCACCAAAGCAACGCCCGACCAATAATCGCGTCTTGCTCTGGGTTTTGACCGCATTCGCCATCATCGTACTGACCACGATTTCAATGTTTATCCGCATCACCCCATAAGAGAGGCTCGTTCATGGAAGACCCTAAAGACCCAAGAATGTCCGGCCGCGTCGCATCCATCGTGCTGATCTTGTTGGCATTATTCGTCACCCTTTTCGTGTGGATCGCCTGAGATGAGCACGCAAACCGACGGTTGGGACGACATATTGAACGGCAGTAAAACAATCCTGCGGCAAGGACGGCCAGATGCTGGCCTGTCCTTTCAAAACATAAATATCATGAGCACTCTTATGGGGCTTTTCGTCATTGGGTTTTCTGGATGACAATGGCGATGAACATCGTGAGTGAGTTTGGGCGCACAGGCTTCAGTGGCTTCCTTCCAAAAATTTTCCCGCCCTTTGGTCTGTCATTCTTTTTTTTCGGCTGTTACAGCGTTTTCGGCCACATCCTCTGGGACGCCTACCCGCGCTCTAAGACCCACTACACGCTGACCAAAAAACGCACTTTCATTGCGACGGACCATCCGAGCAAAGGCAAGTTATTGATCGACCGTGACATAGATGCGGACATGACGATCACACTCAAAGTCGGCCCGCTTAAAAGCGCCTTTTTCCAAGGCGCGAGACACGGGTTCAAACGCATAGAAGATGGGCATCGCATCCATAAACTCATGCGCAAAATTCAGAAAGATCTTTCATGAACATTCGGTTCACCAACGCCCGCCTGATCAATCCTGAGACAGGCACAGATGATATTGGCGACCTTGGTGTCGTTGACGGCAAAATTGCAGAGCCGACCGCGGACGCAGAGGTAATAGATTGCGCTGGCAAGTGCCTTGCGCCTGGGATCATCGACATTGGCGTGAAGGTTTGCGAACCGGGCGAACGTCATAAGGAAAGCTACCGCAGTGCGGGCCTTGCGGCGGCGGCGGGTGGCGTGACGACGATGGTGACGCGACCTGACACGGCACCAGCAATTGATAGTCCCGAAGTGCTCGAATTCGTGCGCCGCCGCGCGAATGAAGCAACGCCCGTTAACGTCCTTGTCATGGCGGCCCTCACCAAAGGGCGCGAAGGGCGTGAGATGACCGAGATCGGCTTTTTGCAGGACGCAGGCGCTGTCGCATTCACCGATTGTGATCATGTGGTCAGCGACACCAAAGTCTACAGCCGAGCACTTACATATGCGCGCAGTCTTGGCGCTTTAGTCATCGCGCATGTTCAAGAACCCAATCTCAGCAAGGGCGCGGCTGTCACTTCGGGCAAATTCGCCTCCCTGCGCGGTTTGCCTGCAGTGTCTGCAATGGCCGAACGCATGGGGCTCGATCGCGACATCGCACTGATCGAAATGACAGGCGTGCGCTATCACGTGGATCAAATCACTACCGCACGCGCTTTGCCTGCACTAGAGCGCGCAAAGGCCAACGGCCTCGACATCACCGCGGGTGTGTCTATCCATCACCTCACACTGAACGAGCTTGATGTCGCAGATTATCGTACCTTCTTTAAGGTCAAACCGCCGCTCAGATCGGAAAGCGACCGCCTCGCCGTGATTAACGCGCTCGCAAACGGCACCATCGATCTCATCTCTTCAATGCACACGCCGCAAGATGAGGAAAGCAAGCGCCTACCTTTTGAAGAGGCCGCCTCTGGCGCGGTCGCGATGGAAACGCTTTTGCCTGCTGCCATGCGTTTGATCCACAACGATTATATGGACCTACCGACGCTCTGGCGCGCGCTGAGTCTAGCCCCTGCGAAACGTCTTGGCCTTGATGCTGGACGTCTCGCGGTTGGCGCGCCCGCAGACTTGGTTCTTTTTGATCCAGACGCGCCCTTCATCATGGATCGCTTCAAGCTGCAAAGCAAATCCAAGAACACCCCGTTTGACGGCGCGCGTATGCAGGGTAAGGTCCACGCAACCTACGTGGCGGGTCGCCCGGTTTTTGAGAGAAACTAAATGCCAATCATCGAAACAAGCGTGCTCGCGCTGCTTATCTGGGCCGTCCTTGGCTATCTCTTTGGCTCTGTTCCTTTCGGCGTTTTGATTTCGCGTCTCATGGGCCTTGGAAATTTGCGTGATATCGGGTCCGGCAACATTGGCGCTACCAATGTGCTGCGCACAGGTTCAAAGCCAGCAGCCTTTGCAACTCTCGTTCTTGACGGAGCGAAAGGTGCCATTGCCGCGCTTATCGCCCGCGCAGTGGCAGGGGAAGACGCAGCGCAAGTCGCAGGCTTGATGGCGCTCATCGGACATTGCTATCCGATCTGGCTGAAATTCAACGGCGGCAAAGGTGTTGCAACCTTCCTCGGTCTCTTGCTCGCACTCAGCTTGCCAGTTGGCACAGCGTGCTGCGCGACATGGGTGGCCATCGCCGCCTTGAAACGCATCTCTTCTCTCGCGGCGCTTGCAGCGGCTGGCACATCAACATTCTGGATGACACTTCTTGGCTACTCCGAAGGCTTTGTGATGGGCGTTATCCTTACAACCCTTATCTTCTGGCGCCACAGATCCAACATCACACGCTTGCGCGCTGGCACTGAGCCCAAGATTGGCGCATAGGCCAGTTGGCACCCCATAAAGACAGCAATTGGTCCAACATCATTGCGTCCTCTGCGATTATGTCATTGGCCTTGCTTGGGGATGCCTTGCTTTATGCGGTTTTACCGGTTTACGCGGCTGATTTTGGCCTAACATTGCCTTGGGTTGGCGTGATGCTGTCCGCCAATCGCTTTGTACGAGTGTTTGCTTATGGCGCTATTGCACGGATCACAGTCTTACTGGGTCTGCGTAAAATGTGCATAATCGCCGCGATCACGGCGACCGTCTCCACAGCGATCTATGGCTTCGGACAAGGGCCCGCGGTCATCCTGTTTGCGCGCATTCTATGGGGCCTGACCTACGGCATTCTGGTCCTCGCAACACTATCCTACGCAGTCACCAGTCGTAAAAGCGCAGGCACACGCATCGGTATCAGCCAAGCGATCCAACGCTCTGGCCCAATCCTCGCGCTGCTGGCAGGCGCGTGGCTTGTGGGGCGAGTCGGTCCGAACATGGCTTTTATGCTGATCGCAATTTTAACCGCGCTTGCGCTGCCCCTCGCACTCAGACTCCCGCATGACGCGACAGCCAAACCAAAACCCAAATCCTCGAGCGCGCTCCGACGACCTAAGCCCATCGACATCCTGTTCTTCCTCCAAGGCTACGGTGTCGACGGCGTGTTCGCCATCACAATCACCCTCATTTTCGCGCGCGAAACCTCTGTTGCCAACGCAGTGATGAGCGGCAGCGCGCTCCTTGCCATGCGCCACTTTGGTGAAGCCATTGCAGCCCCTTTATTTGGCTGGATCGCTGACAAGCTCGGGGCGAGCAAGGTTTTCATAGGTGCCGCAACCCTCACAATGCTTGGATTTATCTTTGTAGCCATCGGCTGGACCGTGCTTGGCGCGATGATCATGCTCATATTTCGCGGGGCTCTCGCGTCCCTCGGCCCAGCTGTGATCGCGCAATCCACAAGCGAAGCAGACGATGTGATCGGCCCGCTCGCACGTATGCAAGCATGGCGCGATTTGGGGGCCGCCTGCGGCCCACTCGCCACAGGCTTTCTTCTCACAATCCTGTCACCAGAAGTGCAACACGCCCTCGTCGCAATCGCGCTTGGGATGGGGATCAGCTACTGGCTTTATGCAAAGCGGCCCCGACATTAATCTTACCCTTAAACTCCCGCCAAAGGTAAAAGCGCTCAAACAAGCGCGTGCGCAACACGCTCAATACGTTCAGTAGCTATAATCCGCATAAATCTTGCTCAGATCGCCCCCCCATTCCCCGTGATACTTTTCCAAGAGCTCATCCGCAGGCACCTGCCCGCTTTCCAAGCTTTCATGCAAAGCATTCAAGAAATGTGTCTCATCGGGCACCATGCCACCCGCGCCCGGACGTGCGCGCGCTTTCAATCCAGCCTCAGAGATCGCAACAACTTCGCGCGCAAGCTCATGCATACTGATGCCGTTGACCTGCGCTTGCAAACCATCCACGGACGCTGCGACCCGCAAAGCATCACGCGTTTCTGCATCCCAACCTTTGACCAAATCCCAAGCCGCATCGAGCGATGTTTGATCATAGGTCAACCCCACCCAGAACGCAGGCAACGCACAAAGACGGCGCCAAGGCCCACCATCCGCGCCGCGCATTTCAATGAATTTCTTAACACGTGCCTCTGGAAAGACCGTGGTGAGGTGATCCGCCCAATCGCTCATGGAAGGCATTTCGCCGGGTAGCGCGGGCAATTCGCCCTTCATGAAATCACGAAACGACATGCCCAAAGCATTGATATATTTACCATCGCGGTAGACAAAATACATCGGCACATCGAGCACATATTGCACCCAAGCCTCGAAACCGAACCCTTCGTCAAAGACAAAAGGCAACATGCCCGTACGCGCTTCATCAAGATTGCGCCAGATATTGCCACGCCAGCTTTTGTGATTGTTGATCTTGCCTTCAAAAAACGGCGAATTAGCGAAAAGCGCGGTCGCGACAGGCTGTAACGCCAAAGCCACGCGCATCTTTTGAACCATATCGGCCTCTGACCCAAAGTCGAGGTTCACCTGAACAGTACATGTGCGGCGCATCATAGCGGTGCCCATGGTGCCGACTTCTTCCATGTAATTATTCATCAGCTTGTAGCGCCCTTTGGGCATCAAAGGCATCTCTTCATGATTCCACTCAGGGGCCGCACCGAGACCGATGAAACCAACACCAATCTCGTCAGAAATCTCGCGCACTTCGCGCAAGTGCTGGTTCACCTCATCGCATGTCTCGTGGATGGTTTCCAAAGGTGCACCTGACAATTCCAATGCGCCGCCCGGTTCCAGAGAGACATTCGCGCCGTCTTTCTCAAGCCCAATCAAATGCCCGCCTTCGCGCACCTCCACCCAGCCATGGCGATCGCGAAGACCTTCAAGAACCGCAACGATGGAGCGTTCGCCTTCAAACGGAAGTGGTGCATGTGTGTCCGTTAGATAGCCAAATTTTTCATGCTCCGTGCCAATACGCCACTTTGATTTGGGCCGGCAGCCTTCGGCGAGATGTTCGGCCAATTGCTCATGGCGTTCAATCGAACCACCGCCAGTTTGTGGAATAGACATGGGCTCGCGCCTTTCGGAATGGGTTGCTTCACGTCCAGCCTTGAGCGGATTTCATGAGGGTGTCAATGCAGGGAGACCCTGCGAATTTGCACAAAACTGTAATGAACACCCCAGCCTGCGCACAGGTTTCGCAGATCTCGTTAGAAACTGTCGAAAATGCAAAATTGAATCGCTGCACGTGTTAACGAAATATCGCGCCTGACTTGCAATGACGGTCTCATACTTCGCGAGACCGCTTCTCACTTTAGGACGACACATGCCCGTTTCAGATCTGACACTTCCCGTTTCAAAACGATTGCCAAACACGCTACGCCGTTCGTTTTACTTCGCAGCTTTACCGACCATTTGTCTCCTTGTTTATTGGGCGCTTGGGGAAACGGGATTGATCATATTTGCGCTGACTACACCAATTTTCTTTGCGTTCTACTGCGGGTTCAAGCCACACGCGCAACAAGCGGAAACAGGTCAGGCAGACGGGCTTACAGCTGCACAGGAACAGCTTGAAACTTGTATAAATGACATGCTTTTTTCCGCGAGGTCGGATGAACAGTTTGCGCTGTTCTGTATCGAGATTGATGACGCTAAGGATGTCGCACGCCGACTTGGATCCGCGCAGCTTCACGAGATTCAAAATCGCTTGCAACTTCGCTATGCCAACTGCCTGCGCAGCAAGGACGTCGTATTTCAAAGCGGTCCTTTGCATTGGACGATCGCGATTACGCCAGGCAAAAACCTGACGCTTGAAGTGGCGATCAAACAGGCGGACCGCTTTCAGGCAGTATTGGACGACCCATTGTTTTTTGAAGATGATCGCTTCTATTTGACAAGCTGCACCGGCTTCACGCTTGCGCAAAAGCCTTTCAAAAGTGCCCATACTTTATTGACGCAAAGCCACAGTGCACTTGCAGAGGCATTTTTGAACGGACCAGACTCAGTACGCGCATTTGATTCAACGACGCGGCGCAAACCGCCACAAAAAGCATCCCCCAACTTGGCCGATCTAAACGGTGACATCGACACAAATCTATTTGCTTGGTTCCAACCGCAAATTTCAACAGACACTGGCCATATCAGTGGGTTTGAGGCATTGGCACGTTGGCGTGACAATGCGGGAAACTGGCTTTCTCCCGCAACGATTCTGCCCGCTTTGGAAAACGCGGGCCAGATGGAGCGATTGACTAACAGCATTCTCACGCAAAGTCTGACCAGTCTCAAGAAATGGGACGAGCGCGGCCTGAACATCGACACCGTTGGCGTCAATTTTTCCGAGAGTGATCTCGCTAACCCTCGCCTTTTTGAAAAAATAGCCTGGGATTTGGATCGCTTCGGGATCGAGGCTAATCGCTTGTGCATAGAGGTTCTTGAAAGTGTCATTGCGGGCGAAGCTGACGATATGATTGTGCGCAATGTCACGCGATTGTCAGAGCTCGGCTGCAAGATCGACCTAGATGATTTTGGCACGGGCCATTCCTCCATTTCCACGCTGCGCCGTTTGCCCGTGCACCGCTTGAAAATTGATCGTTCTTTCGTGGCAAAAGCAGATTTTGATGCGGAGCAGCAAAAGATGGTGGCAACGATTTTGATGATGGCAGAGCGCTTGGATCTGACCTGCCTTGCCGAAGGTGTCGAAACTTTGGGCGAGCAATCCATTCTCGCGCAACTCGGGTGTCGCTATGTGCAGGGCTTTGGCATCGCGAAACCTATGCCGTTCGAGCAAACAGAAGACTGGATCGTGAACTTTCAATCCAAACACGTCAGCACGCCACAAATTGGGAGTAAAACCAGCTAAAGGGCAAATCTGGCACGGCTGAACGCCACACATACGCAGGATATCAGGCGAATCCACTTGACCTTTGGCGGCACACATCGTTGAACGCAGTCTTAACGCGATTTACTCGAGGCGGCCCTGTTTCATGGATGATCAAAACAAAAACCTGATACTCGCGACGGCGCTGAGTTTCATCGTAATTCTAGTGTGGTTCGTCCTGTTCCCACCACCAGAACCAACACCAGCAGATCCCAATGCTGTGATCAGTGCCGAAGGCGACGCCGTTCTACCAAGCGTTTCAGCAGGTGATGACGCGGATGCAGGCGTAAACACGGCTGCCGCTCAAGCCGAAGAGCCTACGCAAGATGCACCACGTATTGCCATCGAGACAGGGCGCCTGAAAGGCTCGATCTCGTTGCTCGGCGGTCGCATCGACCAACTCGCGTTGAAGGATTACCGTGTCTCGCTCGACGACGACGCACCAATCGTGGATCTTTTATCACCTGTTGGCGAGAAAAGCCCTTATTATGCACTTTATGGATGGGCACCCGGCGCAGGTTTGGCCTTTGAACAAGTGCCCGGCCCCAACACGATTTGGAGCGCACAGAGCAGTGGCAATCTGAGCGTCGACGCGCCCGTGACCCTGACCTGGGACAACGGCAACGGCTTGCAATTCACCCGCACGATCTCTGTTGATGAGAACTTTATGTTCTCTGTTGCTCAAAGTGTCGAAAACACAGGCGCTGGAACGGTAAGCCTCGCCCCATACGGCATTCTCGCGCGTCACGGCGAACCGCAGAACCTTAAGAATTTTTTCATCCTCCACGAAGGCGTTGTTGCGATGTCTGACGGCGAGCTGACGGAAATCGACTATTCCGACATGCCAGATTTCGACGTTAACCCCAATGAGGGCGCGCGCGCGGAAGTCACCCAAGTGGCCGAGCAGGGCTGGGTCGGTTTCACAGACCAATATTGGATGACCACGCTTATCCCAGCACCCGGCGCATTCAAATCGACAGCCAAATACGACGACCGCCGCGATATCTACCAAACCGAAGCCGTGCTTCCGACGCAAAGGCTCGCGCCCGGCGCGACAGCAAGTGCGACAACGCAGCTTTTCGCTGGAGCAAAAGAGTGGGCGACAATTCGCGACTATGAAACGGCCGGCGTTGAAGGCTTTATCGACAGCATTGATTGGGGTTGGTTCTTCTTCCTAACCAAGCCGATTTTCGCGGTTCTCCATTATCTAAACGCAATGATCGGCAACATGGGTTGGGCGATTATTGGTCTAACATTCTTGATCAAATTGATCCTGTTCCCTCTCGCATACAAATCCAACGTGTCTATGGCGAAGATGAAAGCGCTTCAACCACAGATGGAAAAGATCAAAGAGAGCGCAGGCGACGACAAGCAGAAGCTCCAGCAAGACATGATGGCGATGTACAAGAAGGAAAAGGTCAATCCGGCCTCTGGCTGTTTGCCGATCCTTGTGCAGATCCCGATTTTCTTCTCGCTCTACAAGGTGATTTTCGTCACTCTCGAGTTGCGTCACGCGCCTTGGATCGGTTGGATCAAAGACCTCTCCGCGCCTGATCCCTCGTCCATCTTGAACCTCTTTGGGTTGCTCAGCTTTGTACCACCAGAGCCCGGTTCGATCCTTGCAATCTTCTCGCTTGGTATCTTGCCGATCCTCTTGGGTATTTCCATGTGGATGCAGCAAAAGTTGAACCCAGCGCCCACAGATCCAACGCAAGCGATGATCTTCGCTTGGATGCCTTGGGTCTTCATGTTCATGCTCGGCACTTTCGCGAGCGGACTTGTGGTCTACTGGATTGCCAACAACACGATCACCTTCACGCAGCAGTATTTGATTATGCGAAGCCAAGGGGTGAAACCAGATGTGTTTGGCAACATCAAGGCCGGCTTTAAACGCAAACCCAAGGAAGAGTGATGGGCGCCGTCACCTCCCTTTGGCGCCATCCGATCAAAAGTCATGGTCGCGAAGAAGTCACATCAACAACGTTAATCGCCGGGCAAACCATGCCTGGCGATCGCGTTTGGGCCGTCGCTCATGAGCAATCAAAAGCAGATGGTTCAGAGTGGGTGCCCTGCGCCAACTTCAATCGCGTAAGCAAAGTTCCACAATTGATGGCAATGCGCGCGCGCTTGGATGATGACAGCGGCTTGGTGACTTTAGACCACCCTAATCTTGGTGACATCACATTTGATCCTGATAGCGATCCAGCACCTTTCCTAGATTGGGTGCGCCCCATCATGCCAAGTAATCGCGCGCAATCGAAGCGCTTCGTCAAAGTGCCCAATCGGGGTATGACAGATAGCGATTTTCCATCCGTTACCCTGTGCAATATTGCGTCACACCGCGCAGTAGAGCGTCAGTTAGGCATGGAAATTTCCCCACTGCGTTGGCGCGGGAACATCTGGCTTGATGATCTGCCCGAGTGGCAAGAATTCAAATGGATGGGGCGTGACGTCAAGATTGGCGACGCCATTCTGCGCCCCACCGAACGCACGGATCGATGTCCTGCGACCAACACCAACCCCGAAACGGGCTTGCCCGACGCTGACGTTGTGTCTGCGCTAGACAGCTTTGGGCACCGCGACTTTTCGGTACGTGCGGAAGTTATCCAAGGTGGCGAAATCCTCATCGGCAGCAAGGCAGAATTGATATGAGCCAACTTCCATTTCCAATCGCCGAAGATCCTGATGAATTTTCACATGAAAAAGGTCGGCTGCTGTTCGCCGGCCAAACCGAATTCGTCAAAGGCGTTGTCGCCATGTCTGGCTTGCCAGATGCGGACCGGATGGAGGTCTGCTTTGCGGGCCGTTCCAACGTCGGTAAGTCAACGCTGATAAACGCGCTGACGGGTCACAAGGCCCTTGCGCGCGCCTCCAATACGCCGGGGCGCACGCAGGAGATTAACTTCTTCACGGCAGCGGAGAGCCACTACCTCGTTGACCTGCCCGGCTATGGCTACGCGAACGCACCTTTGCCAGTGGTTGAGAAATGGCAACGTTTGCTCAAGCAGTATCTTTCAGGTCGCCAAACCCTGCGCCGCGCGTTTGTTCTGATCGATGCGCGTCACGGTGTGAAGGCAGTGGATCACGAGATTATGAGCCTACTGGACAGCAGCGCTGTTACGTTCCAATGCGTTTTGACAAAAGCTGACAAAGTGAAACTGGTGGACCGCGAAAAGGTCTTGAACCAAGTACGCGGCGAATTGGCGAAACACCCCGCTGCTTTCCCTGAGATGGTTCTCACATCCTCAGAAAAAGGCGATGGGATTGAGCAGTTACGCGCGATTATCGCGACTTTGATCTAAGCCAACCCACTGAATGCGCAAATAAAAAAGGCCACCCTTTCGAGCGGCCTTCTCTAATTTCTAGCGTTAGACTTTAGTTCAGCGCTTTGTCTGTGATCGCATGTGTCCATGCGCCCTCAGGGGCTTTGGTAATTACTGGATCAGATCCACCAGAGAGCAAGCTTTGCACCGTGCGCTCATAATCGGTTTCAATCAAGGCACCGTTGGAGCCTGACGTCAGCTTGGCAATTTCGCGCATCATGCGCTGCTGGTGCTCTTCCGTTTGTGCGCCAGATGCATCGTTCTCAAGTACGATATCTGCTGCCTCATCCGGATTCGCTTCGGCGTACTTCCAACCCTTCATCGACGCACGCACGAAGCGCACGAGCTTGTCTTCCATCGCAGGATCTGCGAGCGCATCTTCGAGGACGTAAAGACCATCCTCAAGCGTCGCAACGCCCTGATCTTCGTACTTGAACACCATCAAATCGTCTGGCGTTAACCCAGCATCAATAACCTGCCAATATTCGTTGTAGGTCATTGTAGACACGCAAGCCGCTTGCTTTTGTAGCAGCGGATCCACGTTGAAGCCCTGCTTGAGCACAGTCACGCCAGCATCCCCACCCTCGGTGCTAAGTCCAAGTTTGCTCATCCAGCTGAGGAAAGGAAATTCGTTCCCGAAGAACCAAACACCCAACGTTTTGCCTGCGAAGTCATCCGTGCTGGAAATGCCTGCATCTTTGCGGCAGGTCAGCATCATACCTGAAGATTTGAACGGTTGCGCGATATTGACCATCGGCAGACCTTTTTCGCGCGCAGCGAGGGCCGCTGGCATCCATTCAACCGTGACGTCCGCGCCGCCACCCGCAAGAACCTGCGTCGGTGCAATGTCGGGACCGCCGGGTTTGATCGTGACGTTCAGGCCTTCCTCTTCGTAAAAACCCTTGTCGAGCGCAACGTAATATCCGCCGAACTGCGCTTGCGTTACCCACTTAAGTTGCAGCGTCAGATCATCTGCGGCCTGCGCCATGCTCGCCATTGCACCTAGTGCAGCGGCGCTGATCCATTTGGTAAACTGTGTCATCTCTCTCTCCTTGTTGGTTGGTTTATTGTTTTTAATTTCTTTGAGACGGGTGCCAAAACGTCCATTTGCGTTCGAGCAGGGCAACGGCTCCGTAAAGGGCTGAGCCAGTGATGGCTGCAACGACGATCTCAGCCCAAACCAGATCGAGTGCCAATTGCCCAACACTGGTGGAAATGCGAAAGCCCATGCCACGAATGGGCGAGCCAAAGAATTCCGCAACGATTGCGCCGATCAGCGCCAGCGTGGTCGCGATCTTGAGGCCATTAAAGATGAAGGGCAAGGCCATCGGTATGCGCAGTTTGAACAGGGTTTTCCAATAGCCTGCCGCATAGGTGCGCATCAAATCGCGCTGCATCGCATCGCTCGCTGCTAAGCCTTGCACGGTATTCACCAATATTGGGAAAAAAATCATCACGACAACAACAGCCGCTTTGGAGTGCCAGTCGAAGCCAAACCACATCACCAGAATCGGGGCCATGCCGATAATCGGCAGCGCTGCGGCGAAGTTACCGACAGGGAGCAATCCACGCTTGAGGAAGTCGAAGCGATCCACTGCCAATGCAGTCGCAAAAGCAGCCAAACAGCCAATGATGTAGCCGCTCATCATACCCTTTAGGACGGTTTGAACCCAGTCTTGCCAAAGGATCGAGGTCGAAGCGACAAAGCGCCCGGCGATGACGGACGGCGCGGGTAATAAAACTTGCTGGATCTGCAATCCGCGCACGACGCATTCCCAAATGATGAGCAACGTCACACCGAAGATAATTGGCACCAAAAGCGACGTCGCGCGTGATTTTGGCAAAGCTGCGAGGCGTACGTTGGCGTACCATCCCAATGCCCATCCAATTATACCTGCGATAAGCCAAATCATTGCGCCATCCCCATGCGATTGAGCACAATGCGCTGGATAAGGCCGATAATTGCCACCAACGTTGCTGCTAAGGCCGCAGCAACCAGCAAAGCGCTCCAGATTTGGATGGTTTGGCCATAATAGCTACCTGCTAGGAGACGCGCGCCAAGACCCGCGACCGCTCCTGTTGGCAGCTCGCCCACAATCGCGCCGACGATAGCCGCAGCCATCGCGATTTTGAGCGAAGTAAACAGGTAGGGCATGGAGGACGGCAGGCGCAAACGCCAGAAGGTTTGCGCGCCGCTCGCGTGCCAAGTGCGCATTTGATCAAGTTGCATGTGGTCTGGGCTACGCAGGCCTTTGACCATGCCAACGACCACAGGGAAGAACGACAAATACATCGAAATGATCGCCTTGGGGAGCAGACCTTGGATGCCGACCGCGTTCAGAACCACGATGATCATTGGCGCGACCGCGAGGATCGGGATGGTTTGCGAGGTGATGACCCACGGCATGACGCTCATATCCATTGTGCGGTTAAAGACGATGCCGACCGCGAGTGCGATGCCAAGAACGGCACCGAGCGCGAAGCCAAGGAGCGTGGCACTGAGCGTGACCCAAGAATGGTAAATGAGCGAGCGTTTCGAGGTGATCTTTTTCTCTGCCGTGGTTTTCCAAATTTCCTGGGTCACCTGATGCGGCGCGGGGAGTTTTGGTTTCTTCTGTGACCACGTATCGGCGATCAAGCCACTGGTGCTGAGGGTGATGTCGGCGCGCTGCGCTTTGTCATAAGCCCAGGGCGCATTGAGCCACACAGCGGCCCCATACCAAAGCACGACAATGGCGGCGACAACGGTGAGAATGGGGAAGAGGTTCTTCATTTGCGCCACTCCATGCGCAGTTCAGGTATTGCATCGGGTGTTTCTTGTTCACACTGTTCGACGACTACAAAACCTTCACAACGATAGAATTTTTGCGCAGCCTCATTGGGGATATGCGTATATAGACAAATAAAATCGCGTCCCTCCTTAACCTTGTCAACAAGGGCCTTGCCTACGCCTGCGCCAGTGACGGCACTATAAAGACCACCAATTCTTTGAGTTGCCTCATCATATGCGATGTAGGCGTTTGCCGTGTCACCCGTGACGAATATTTGCCGTTCATCAAAAGCCGCATATAAAAATCTAGCAATTTTCTGAGCGTCATACGAATTTTTCATCCATGGCAAGGAGGCTTCCCAATCAGCTACGACCTTCGCCATCGCGGGAATATCGGCGCGCGTCGCCTCGCTGATCGCTAAATCAGTCATCGCTGTGCCCTGCCCTGAGGCCTTCGCGCACGCGATGCGCGATCTCGATAAACTCAGGACTATCGCGAATTTCTAGGGGGCGTTCACGCGGCAGGGTGCTTTCAATCACATCGGAAATGCGTCCCGGTCGCGGGGACATGACGACGATTTTCGTGCTGAGATAGACCGCTTCGGGGATGGAATGGGTCACGAAAGCGATGGTTTTCTGGGTGCGATCCCAAAGCTGCAACAGCTGCTCATTGAGGTGATCCCGCACGATTTCATCAAGCGCGCCGAAGGGTTCGTCCATCAACAAGATGTCCGCATCAAACGCAAGTGCACGCGCGATGGAGGCACGTTGCTGCATGCCGCCCGAGAGCTGCCACGGGAATTTCTTCTCGAATCCACCCAATTCGACCAGCTCCAGAACACGCTTCACACGCTCCGCTTGGTCGGCTTTATCGTACCCCATAATTTCGAGCGGCAAGCGAATGTTGCCGCCAATCGTGCGCCACGGATACAGCCCAGCCGCTTGGAACACATAGCCATATGCCCGCGAGCGCCGCGCCTCTTCAGGGCTGACGCCATTCATTTTAATGCTGCCAGCAGTGGGCTGCTCCAGATCCGCCATAACGCGCAAAAACGTGGTTTTACCGCAGCCAGAGGGGCCAATGAAGCTGACAAAATCGCCTTTCTTAATATCGAGCGACACGTCCTTGAGCGCATGCACAGGGCCGTCATTGGTTTGAAAGGTCAGACTAAGGTCTTTAGCGCTGATGATTGTGTTGTTGCTCAAGTGCTTGACCTTGCTCTTAAATTCCCGCCGGAATGTTCATAGGATCGCGTTTGATCATCTTTGGGGAATTCAACTCTTTCCATTTTCTCAGCGCAACATTGGGTGCTGCGAAAGCAGGGCGCGGAATGAAGCGACCACGTCCCGGATTTGGCTGCGAGTTTTGTCCCCAAGCCCAAATGACCTCGCCTCGGTTCAGAGTATAGCGCGCTTGGGCCTTCACCTCAAAACCTTCAAAGACGTTGTAATCAAGGATGGAATGGTGATTTGCGGGACTAATCGTCTTGGAAATCTTCGGATCCCACACAACAATATCCGCATCCGCGCCCTCAACTATCGCGCCCTTTTTAGGATAAATATTGAGGATCTTCGCTACATTGCTAGAGGTGGCAGCCACAAATTCGTTCGGTGTCAAGCGGCCTGTCTCAACGCCTTCGGTCCAAAGCACCGCTAAGCGTTCTTCCAAACCATTTGAGCCATTCGGAATGATACGAAAATCATCACGACCCGCGCGTTTCTGTTCAGTGGTAAAGGCTGCATGATCCGTCGCAACCACCTGCAAAGATCCGGACTGAAGACCCGCCCAAAGGCTATCTTGATGCTCCTTGTTGCGGAACGGCGGCGACATAACGCGACGCGCGGCATGGTCCCAGTCCTCAGAGAAGTAGACGCTTTCGTCTAATGTCAGAAATTGGATCAAAGGTTCGCCATAAACCCGCATTCCTTTTTGACGCGCGCGACGAATCGCTTCATGTGCTTGCTCACAGGAAACGTGAACGATGTAGAGTGGCGTACCAGCACAATCAGCAATCGTAATCGCACGGTTCGCGGCTTCGCCTTCAAACTCAGGGGGGCGCGAATAGGCGTGCCCCTCTGGCCCTGTTATGCCCTCGTCAAAGTATTTCTGCTGCATCTCGGCAACCAGATCGCCATTTTCCGCATGTACCATCGGCAAAGCGCCTAACTCGCGACAGCGCTTGAAGGAGGCGAACATCTCGTCGTCTTCGATCATCAACGCGCCTTTATAGGCCATGAAATGCTTGAAGCTGTTCACACCCATATCAACCGCATCTTTCATACCGTTGAACACACCCTCGTCCCAACCGGTGATTGCCATATGATAGCCAACATCCGAGCAAATCTGCGGTGCGGACTTGCGGTGCCATTCGTTGATCGCGTTTTTCAGATCCCCGTCTTCACCCGGTAAGCAAAAATCGACGATCATCGTCGTACCGCCCGTCGCAGCGGCCCAAGTCCCTGTTTCAAACGTCTCGGCGGCAGTGGTTCCCATGAAAGGCATCTCAAGATGAGTATGTGGATCAATGCCACCAGGGATTACATAAGCCCCCTCTGCATCGATATATTCATCCCCCTTCAGGTCCTCACCAATCTGCTTGATGACCTCACCTTCGATCAACACATCCGCTTTCCACGTGCGATCCGCCGTGCAGACCATGCCACCTTTGATAACTTTCGTGCTCATCTCAAATCGCCTTCCTTGTCGTCTTCATCTTGCTACTAAACTCTCGGGGAATCGCGCTTGCGCGATGGGGACTGACCCCCTTCTCACTCCACAATCTGCGCTGTCTCCAAAACTGCATGCATCAACACATCTGTTCCCGCACTCGCCCAATCTTTCGAAATTTCTTCCGCTTCATTGTGCGAGAGCCCATCGACGCAGGGACACATTACCATCGCAGTCGGAGCACATTTGTTGATCCAGCACGCATCATGCCCCGCCCCTGAAATCAGGTTCATGTGAGAATAGCCAAGCCGTTCGGCCGCAGAGCGCACCGCTGAAACGCAATTCTCATCAAAGGTCACGGGATCAAAGCCGCCAACCTTTTCGAATTCAACGCTCAAGCCCATCTCATCACAAATTGCCTGCGCGTCAACGCGCAAGCGCGCTTCCATGTCTTCTATCACTGCTAAGTCGGGCGAACGGAAATCAACGGTGAACACCACCTTACCGGGGATCACATTGCGCGAGTTGGGATACACATCGATATGCCCAGCTGCACCAACCGCATGGGGTTTATGCGACCAGGCGATCTGATCCACTTTTTCCAAAATGCGCGCCATGCCAAGTCCTGCATTCTTGCGCATCGGCATTGGCGTGGATCCCGTGTGAGAATCTTTGCCCGTTACGGTCACTTGCGTCCAGCTTAGTCCTTGGCCATGCGTGACAACACCAATGTCCTTGCCCTCCGCTTCTAGGATCGGTCCTTGTTCGATATGCAACTCGAAAAACGCATGCATTTTGTCTTTGCGCGCACCGACGGGTTCGTCACCCTTCCAGCCGATGCGCTCCAGCTCTGAGCCAAAACTCAGCCCATCCGCATCCAACCGCTCATTCGCCCAGTCTTCCGTATGCACACCGGCGAACACCCCAGAGGCGAGCATCGCAGGGGCATAGCGCGTACCCTCTTCATTGGTCCAGTTGGTTACAACAATCGGATGTTTGGTCTTAATCCCAAGATCTTTCATTGTGCGCAGAATTTCCAAGCCACCAAGCACGCCCAAAACGCCATCATACTTGCCACCCGTTGGCTGCGTATCAAGGTGCGAGCCAACATAAACCGGCAAAGCCTCCGGGTCAGTGCCAGCAAGTTCCGCAAACATATTGCCCATGCTATCCAGCCCCATTGTACAACCAACGGCCTCGCACCAGCTCTGAAACAAAGCGCGCCCTTCAGCGTCTTCATCAGTTAGCGTTTGGCGGTTGTTGCCGCCCGCCACACCAGGACCGATCTTGGCCATCTCCATCAAGCTATCCCACAAACGATCCGCGTTGATTTTCAGATTCTCACCCGGTGCGGCCATGACATATCCCCTTTAGAGTTCGCCGATCTGATCGATCAGTCACTTTTTTACCATTTGGTAAAGACACGATTGCAATGAGAACGGAATGAGTCAAGGATTGACTTGTCCCTTTGCTCTGCGCAATTGGATCATACTTTAGGAACGCCTTTTTTCTGGGCATTGGACCGATAGGACTTTGACACCTGTGACCGACGCCGCAACTTCGAGCACCAAAGCCCCGAGCCGCATTCAACAGCGCAATCGCATCCTTATTCTGGATGCCGCACTTGAGGTGTTTTCGCGCCATGGCTATCGCGGTGCGACGCTGGATCAGATTGCCAAACAAGCGGGGCTAAGCAAGCCAAACATTCTGTATTATTTTGGCGGTAAAGAAGACATTCACGTCACTTTGCTAAACCAACTCATGAAGGCTTGGCTCGATCCTTTGAAGGAGATGAACCCAAACGGCGATCCGATCAAAGAGTTGCTTGGGTATGTGCACCGCAAGCTTGATATGGCGCTGGAATTGCCGCGCGAAAGCCGTTTGTTTGCAAATGAGATCTTGCAAGGCGCACCGCGCATGGGTCCGCATCTTTCGGCAGATCTCAAACCGCTCTTTGACGAACAATCACGTGTTATTTCCAATTGGATGGACGCTGGAAAAATCGCGCGTTGCGATCCCGGTCACCTGCTTTTCTCAATCTGGGCCACCACCCAGCACTACGCTGATTTCGCTGCACAAACCGAAGTTTTATTGCCAGAGGATGAGCGTCGCCAAGACGGGGCAAGCGCCTATCTGGATCAACTTTTTACCAAGCTACTGACCCCTTAAGCGCGCCTGATCAATCAGATCAAGAACGCTGGGGCCAAGGGCCGCCACAATATCGCGCACGCCTTCTTTGTTTGGATGAATGCCGTCCAATTGCATACGCGCTCGCACCGCTGGGCGATCAACCGTGCCATCAGCTTGTAAGAGGCCTGTAAAGAAATCCTGCACATAAAGCGTGTCATATGTCGCGGCGAGATCTGGATACATTTGATCAAACGCCACCTTATAGTCAGGGCCATTGTTGTTGGTCGCAACGAGCCCGATCAACAGCACAGGCAGGTCACGCTGTGCCGCCACTTGCAAAATGCTCTCAAGGTTTGCGCGACTGCTTACAGGATCAATTCCACGCAGCAGGTCATTCCCTCCTAGTGCGAGTATCATACCGTCAACATCGTCCGTCAGCGTCCATTCGATCCGCGCGGCACCGCCAGCCGTAGTATCACCAGACACCCCCGCATTGATCAAACGCACCTCACCACTTTGACGGCTGTTGTCTTCCAGCCAATTTCGAAGCTGTGGCACAAGCCCGTCGGGCGCGCGCAGACCATATCCTTGGGTCAGGCTATCACCAAAGGCGACAATCGTGGTGGGCTGCGCAGAAACGGGTGTAGCTTGCCCAAACAACAGGACAAATATCAGCACTATTGACCCTATCGTCTTGTTGAGCGCTGTGAAAAACCCATATTCCAGTGGACCACTCCTTATATCGGGCCACCAAAATGACCGCTGTTCTCTCTCTCAAAGATGCAACTCTTTCGCTTGATGGCAATGCCGGTCGGGTTGATATTTTACATGGCATCACGCTTGATGTGCAAAAAGGGCAGTCATTGGCGTTGGTTGGTCCTTCGGGTTCAGGTAAGTCATCACTGCTGATGCTCATGGGGGGATTGGAGCGCGCAAGCGCTGGCAGCATCCACGCATTGGGGCAGGATTTGACTGCGATGAATGAAGATGGCTTGGCCCGCTTTAGACGCGCCGCCATGGGTGTCGTGTTTCAATCCTTCCATTTGATCCCCACGATGACCGCTTTGGAAAACGTCGCAACGCCGCTCGAACTTGCGGGCAACAAGGACGCATTCGCCAAGGCCGAGGCAGAGCTGGCGACAGTCGGCCTAGGCCACCGCACCACCCATTACCCAAGCCAGATGTCAGGGGGCGAGCAACAACGCGTCGCGCTCGCCCGCGCGATGGTAGTGCGACCGCAGATTTTGCTGGCGGACGAACCCACTGGAAACCTGGACGAAAGCAATGGCACCTCGATCATGGATTTGCTGTTTGAATTGCAAGCCCGCGACGGCGCAACGCTTGTTTTGGTGACCCACTCCAACGCGCTCGCGACGCGTTGCGACACTGTTGTGAGATTGCGCGATGGCCGCATTGAAGAGGCCACCGCATGAGCCTCGCACTCGCCTATACATTTGCGCGCCGTGAACTGCGCGGTGGATTGAAGGGCTTTCGCATTTTCATTGCGTGCCTCACCCTTGGGGTCGCAGCCATTGCCGCAGTAGGCACTGTGCGCGCCTCAATCGAAGCAGGACTTGCCCGCGAAGGGGCAGCGCTTTTGGGAGGTGATGCGGAACTGGAACTGACCTATCGTTTCGCAACGGAGGAAGAGCGCGCGTGGATGGATACTAACGCAGAGCGCGTGTCAGAAATCGCCGACTTTCGCTCTATGGCGGTGGTTGGGGACGAACGCGGTCTAACCCAAGTAAAGGCCGTCGATGACCGCTACCCGTTGATCGGCGAGGTTGGCCTAGACCCACCCATGCCAATCGCGGACGCGCTGGCTGAGCAAAGCGTCCTCCCCGGCGCAGTCATGGAGCGCGTGTTGGTTGACCGCTTGGGGTTAGAAATCAACAACATATTTAAGCTCGGCACGCAGGAATTTCGGCTAACGGCGGTCCTCACCGAAGAACCCGATAGTGCTGGTGGTGGCTTTGCCCTTGGCCCACGCATCATTGTGCGACGTGAAGCATTGGCGATGTCAGGATTGCTAGACGCAGGCACGCTGTTTTCTAGTAAATATCGTTTGAAACTGCGAGACGGGGCAGACCTAGATGGCCTGAGCGCAAAGGCGGAGACAGAGTTTTCACAAAGCGGTCTGCGATGGCGCGATGCACGCAACGGCGCGCCGGGTGTGGCGCAATTCGTGGATCGTTTGGGGGCGTTTCTAGTACTTGTCGGCCTGTCCGGGCTTGCGGTGGGCGGCGTTGGTGTGTCAGCCGCCGTCAACAGTTATCTCAAAGGCAAAACATCTGTCATCGCAACGCTGCGCACGCTTGGTGCAGAACGCGCGGTAATCTTTCAAACCTACTTCATACAGATCGGCGCGCTTAGCCTGCTTGGCATCGCGATTGGCTTGCTATTGGGGGCATTCGCGCCGCTTGCGCTTGCGCCCCTGATCACAGAGCGCCTGCCCATTCCCGCAGCCTTCGCACTATATCCTAAACCCTTGCTTGAAGCGGCTGCATATGGCGTTCTAACCGCGCTTATATTTACCACTTGGCCCTTATCACGCGCAGAAAACATCCGCGCAGCCACCTTGTTTCGAGATGCAGGCCAAGGGGGGACGCGCTTGCCTGCGCTGCGCTATATAATTGCGACATTCAGTCTTATCACCTCTCTGCTCGCTTCAGCGAGCTGGTTTTCGGGCACAACGTTTCTGACGCTTTGGACCGCAGGCGGGATCTTTGGCGCGCTTGTAATCCTCGTGCTCGCGGCCCTGTTAATCCGCAAAATCGCAAAGCGCGCCGTGCGATTTGCAAGGGGTCAGCCAAGTTTGCGGTGGGCCCTAAGCGCAATATCAGGACCGCGCGAAGAAGCGGTATCAGTAGTACTGTCCCTAGGCCTCGGCTTATCAGTATTGGCGGCCGTTGGGCAGATTGACGGTAACCTAAGGGGTGCAATCGCGCGAGATTTACCAAGCGTTGCGCCGTCCTATTTCTTCGTGGATATCCAAAAGGATCAAATGCACGGATACCTTGAGCGGCTCAACAGCGATCCATCGGTTAGTCGGATCGACAGCGCCCCAATGCTGCGCGGGATTATCACACAGATTAACGGCACGCCCGCGCACGAAACTGCGGGCGATCACTGGGTGCTAGAGGGTGATCGAGGGATTACCTACTCAACCGAACTCCCTGACAACACCCGCCTTTTGGATGGGGAGTGGTGGGAAACCGATTACACGGGTTCACCTTTGGTCAGTTTCGCTGCTGAGGAAGCCGAAGAGATGGGATTAAAGCTGGGCGATACGCTGACAGTCAACATCCTAGGACGAGATATCGAAGCAACCATTTCAAGCTTTCGCGAGGTTGATTTCTCCACCGCTGGCATAGGCTTTATCATGTCGATGAATCCCGCCGCGCTGTCGGGTGCGCCGCACAGCTTTATCTCAACCGTCTATGCCACGCCTGAGAGCGAAGCGCAGATCTTGCGCGACCTTAGCACGGCCTTTCCCAACATCACCGCGATCCGCGTCGGGGATGCTATTGAGCGGGTGTCCAGCGTGCTTTCAGGACTGGCAGCTGCGGTCAGCTACGGGGCAGCGGCGACGCTCCTCACGGGTTTTCTTGTATTGATCGGAGCCTCTGCGGCAGGCGAACAAGCTCGCACATTCGAGGCCGCAGTTCTGCGCACGTTAGGCGCATCGCGGCGCAAAATCCTCGGCAGCTTTGCCCTGCGCGCGGCGATCTTGGGAGGCTGCGCTGGCCTTGTCGCGCTGGGTGCTGGCATTTTAGGTGGATGGGCCGTAAGCACCTTCATCATGGAAACTAGCTATGAGATTATTTGGAGCAACGCTTTGGCGATCATTTTGGGTGGCATTCTGGCATCGCTTCTCTCAGGTCTCGCATTTGCGTGGCGGCCTTTGACCGCACGCCCTGCACAGATTTTGCGAGCGCAGGAATGAGTCCTCCCCGCTTCTTTGGCTACGGCAGTCTGGTCAATCGCGCGACACAGGATTATCCGAATATTCGACAAGAACGGATCAAAGGTTGGGCTCGTGCGTGGCGGCACACAGAGTTGCGTGAGGTGGCGTTTCTCACTGCCATTCGTAGCCCCTTTTCAGAAATTGATGGATTAAGCGCAGACGTGCCCGACGCGGATTGGGCCACCTTGGATACGCGTGAATTTGCTTATGACCGCGTCGCGCTGGACGGGCTATCAAACACCGTGATCTATGAGATACCAGAGGGCAAACATAGTGCCGCCAGTCACGCGCATCCCATATTGCTCAGCTATCTCGACGTTGTTGTGCAGGGCTATCTGAACGAATTCGGCGAAGCCGGTGCCCTGCTTTTCTTTGCGACCACCCACGGCTGGGACGCACCGATCCTGAATGACCGCAATGCGCCACGGTATCCGCGACATCAAACGTTAAGCACGTTTGAAACAGAGTTCGTAGATGACGCGTTGGCAGCGCTAGAGTGCACGATCACAGGTGCCTAGCGCTTCCAAGACCCATGTTGCATTTGACGAGCTTCACGCGCGAAAGGGGCGGGCTTGTTGACTTCGACCGAACAGCTCTCCACCTTGCTCATCACGCGCCATGCCAGCCACGCCGACAACAAGCCGAACATAATGCCGCCAACCGCTTGGCCAATCATCACACCTGCCGCGCCGTACCAAGCGGCCCCAAGCATAACCAATGGGATCGTGCCAATCGTGTGACGCCCCCAGTTAAGCCATGTGGAATAATAGGGATGCCCCAAATTGTTAAAGCTCGCGTTGGCCACAAACAAAAGACCGTTGAAAAAGAAGACAAGCGCGAGAGGGCCGCAGAAAAGATAAACCAATTCGCGGGTGATGCCATCAGCGTTGAAGATATCCGCAATTGGCGCGCGCAGCAGGTATAAAAGGGCGGTCATGAAGGCGACGAACATGCCGACGAAACTGATGCCTGCCAGAAATCCACCGCGCACGCGGTCATGCTGACCTGCACCATAATTCTGGCCAATGATAGGACCAACAGCGCCAGACAACGCGAAGAGCACGCCAAATGCGATGGGGGTCAAACGGCCAACAATTGCCATGCCTGCAACCGCCGCTTCACCGTATTCCGCCATGGAACGTGTGACATAGGCAGAGCCAATCGGCGTCGCAAGTTGGGTTAGGATAGCAGGAAACGCAAGCGCGAAAATAGGGCGTAGATCTAGCATCAGATCGCGCGTGTCAGGCTTCACCAAACCACCATAGTGTTTAATAATTGGCGAGAGCGAAACAGCCGCAATCGTGAGGCGCGCAGCAACAGAAGCAAGGGCTGCGCCTGTCAATTCTAAGTCCAGCCCGAAGATCAGGATCGGGTCTAGCACTGCATTCACCAAACCACCGTAGATCGTCGCCATCATTGCGCGTTTCGCGTCACCATGCGCGCGCAAAATCGCGCCTCCAACCATGCCGATGATGAGAAATGGAAGGGTTGGAACAATGATCTGAAGGTAAAGCACGGCAAGCGCGTGTGTCTCGCCACTTGCACCCAGCAGCGTGACAAAGAACCCGAGATTTAGCCAAACAAGTCCGGCAAAAATTGCGCCGAAGACAAAGCCGTAAATCAGCGCATGGGTAGCTTTGCGTTTCGCTTCTTGTTCGTCACCCGCCCCAAGTGCGCGCGCCACCAAGGCACCTGCCGCGACGGACATGCCAATCCCGAAAGACGTGGTAAAAAACAGGATAGCACCCGCGTATCCGACAGCCGCAGCCAATTCCGCCTTGCCTAGCATGGAGATGAAAATCATATCCACAAAGTCGACGAGAAAGATCGCCATAAGGCCCACCGAGGCGGTAAGCGACATGACCGACACATGTTTGAAGAGCGAGCCGGTAAGAAATTTAGCTTGCTCTGACATGTGTTTATCCTTTGGCTTTGATGACTTGCAAAAGTGGCATGAGCGACGCCATATCCGGTCCGCGTTCGCGCCCTGTGACCGCTTTACGCAGCGGCATGAACAGGTTTTTACCCTTACGCCCCGTCGTCTCTTTAACGGCAGAGGTCCATTCACCCCATGTTGCATCCGTGTAGGGACCATCGGGCAGCATTTTCATAGCATCCGCGATGAAATCCTCATCGCCCGCGTCGATTAGCGGATCAGCACCGTTTTGCGCAAGATCGGACCATTCAGACAAATCGCTCAGCACAGTTATATTCTCACGCGCCACATCCCAGAACCGTTCCGCCTGATTGCTTGGCACACCAAGCGCTTTGATACGATCCGCAACCGCCGCTAGCGGCAGCGTGTGGTTATAACGCGCCGTCAACGGGTAGAGATCATCCACATCAAATTTCGTTGGCGCAGAGCCGAATTGCGAAATGTCAAACCCTTCGATCAGCTCGTCCAAAGACGTACGCAAATCAACAGGCTGTGACGATCCAAGGCGTGCCAGCAACGACAAGAGCGCCATGGGCTGAACGCCCGCTTCGCGCAGATCGCGCAGGGCCAATGTGCCCAGTCGTTTGGACAGGCTCTCGCCCTGTGGACCCGTCAAAAGCGAGTGATGTGCGAAGTCGGGAACCGTGCCACCAATCGCCTTAATCATCTGGATTTGCGTTGCCGTGTTGGTCACGTGATCGGAACCGCGCACAACGTTTGTGACACCCATATCCGTGTCATCCACGATGGAGGCGAGCGTATAAAGCACCTGACCATCGCCGCGAATAAGCACGGGATCGGAGACCGAAGCCGCGTCGATGGAAATATCACCGAGGATACCATCGGTCCACTCGATCCGTTCCTGATCAAGCTTGTAGCGCCACACACCACTTCCGCGCTCGGCTCGCAGCGCGTCTTTTTCCGCATCAGACAATCCCAAGGCGGAGCGGTCATAGACCGGTGGTTTGCCCATGTTGAGCTGCTTTTTGCGCTTCAGGTCCAGCTCTGTGGGGGTCTCGAACGCTTCATAAAAACGGCCCATTTCGCGCAGCTTGTCAGCGGTTTCTGCATAGCGATCCATACGATCCGACTGACGCTCAACCTTGTCCCACGTCAAGCCCAACCATTCGAGGTCTTGCTTGATCGCGTCCACATATTTCTCTTCGGAGCGCACAGGATCCGTGTCATCAATGCGCAGAATAAACGTGCCGCCGGATTTGGCTGCGATCATGTAGTTGAACAAAGCTGTGCGCAGGTTGCCGACGTGGATATAGCCCGTGGGCGATGGCGCGAAACGAGTGGTAGTCATGTGCTGAACTCCTGTTGGGGCCGCTTTGTCATAGGCAGACCCCGATGTCCAGATTTGCCTATTCTGGGTGCACTGTCCAAATCTTATCAAGGTCTTTCAAACCTGCAGTGATCAGCTCTTCAAGAACGTTCAAATCGATATCCGAAAGCTTGTTCACATATAGGCAAGATTTACCAAGTTTGTGCTTACCAAGCCGCTCCATGATCGCGCCGTAGTCCTGATAACCGGGCATAATGTAGATCGACAGATTGGACTTACGCGGGGAGAATCCTGTCGCGAGAAAATCGTCTTCGCGACCCGTTTCGTATTTGTAGTAATAGCGGCCAAAACCGATGATGCTCGGCCCTCACATTTTCGGCTCAAACCTCGTGGCACGCTTGAAAAGGACGAGCAAAACATGGGCATCTGCTTTGCGGGTCGGATGCTCAACCGTGTCGATGAAATCAATGGGATCGACCACTGTTGCTTGGGTTTTATTCTGCGCCATTTTGCGATCCTTTCGTGGCGTCACGGGTGCAAGGCTGACGCCCATGCCCTATCAGGCAATCAAGCTTACCTCGGAGAACCCTCAATGAGCACACCCTACATTCTGCGCAGCTATGACAAACTGTTGCGTCTTCCCTTTGGTCGCCAGATTTTCTCCATCTATGCCGCGCGCAAGGCTCCCTATTTTCGCACAATACGACCTTTGGTGCAAAAACTGGAAGCAGGGCATTGCGAGATAGCTTTGAAAAAGCGCCGTTCCGTACAAAATCATATCGGCACTGTGCATGTGATTGCTGTGGCAAACGGCCTAGAAATGGCGATGGGTTTTCTGGCGGAAGCGACGATACCACGCCATTTGCGCTGGATCCCAAAGGGGATGGAGCTGACCTATCCTGCGAAGGCCGACACGGATTTGATCTGCGAAGCCCTCAGCGACCCCGCCGATTGGGTGCCTGGTAATTTGCCGATCAAAGTCATCGCACGTCGGCGCGATGGGACCGCTGTAGTTGAAGGCGTTATCAATCTGTGGATCAGCGAAAAGCCAAAGCGGTAAGCACAACCATTTTTGCGGCGGTGTTCATATTGCGCGCGGTACCTTGAGCTGCGCCAATCAGCTTGAGTTTTGAAGTGCTCATTCTATTCGGATAATGAACGTAAATCACGCCAGCTCTGGGATAGATAACTTTATTTGTTTGCCCTTTAATGCCGACCTCAATCGATGCTTTTGGGTCTTCGTCAACAAAAACAACGGTAACCTTTGCCAGCGACCTCCGCGAAAGGGGTAGCCAAAGCGACTTGCCTTGACTCGGCGTGACTTCGAACAAACACGCCTACTGGCTTACCCGCGTAAACCTCCAAAGAAGCGGAAAATTTGTGAACAATAGCGTTCGGATCTAGCACGTGGCTCAACGCGGTGTTGCCGCTGGCAATATAGGTTGTGTCGTTTTCGAATCCACAATCTGCGCAGATACGTCGAAGGTCTTCCATCGGCTGCTTGCCGTGCCCCCAACATTCACAGCTCTTAAAAAAGCTCCGTAGCGTTTCATAGCCCCAGCCCATTCACCGTTTTCACAAGAGAGATCACTATAATAAAAGACAGCTTCGCCAGAAACCTGTTTGCACATAAACCAATCCTGCTTACCCTGCTCTAACCCAGTTACGCGGCCCGAGGATTGCTCATGAAAACCACCGTTTACTCTGCCAAAAACATCGTCACGATGAACGCGCAAAAGCCAGACGCCTCGCACGTCGCCGTGCGCGACGGCAGAATTTTGGCCGTAGGATCTTCGGACGAGGTCGCCACATGGGGACCCTATGAGTTAGATGAGCAATTCGCCGATAAGGTGCTGTTCCCAGGTCTCGTCGAGGGCCACGCACACACGATGGAGGGCACGTTATGGCGCTACGTTTATTGCGGATATTTCGATCGAATGGACCCAAGCGGCACGACCCATCGCGGCAACACAAGCATTGATGCGGTTCTAGAGGCCTTGAAGGCGGCTGAAGCCAAAATGGACGATCCAGATTCGCCGCTGACGGGCTGGCAGCTTGATCCGATCTATCTGGACAACAAACCCGTTACGCGCGCACAGCTTGATAACGTTAGCGCGACCCGACCCATTGGAGTGTTGAACGCTTCGGGGCATATTCTATACGCGAATTCCAAAGCGCTAGAGCTTGCGAGCCTTTTGAAGAAAGGCGTCAATCATCCTGGTATCCCACTCGGCGCTGATGGTTTGCCGACGGGTGAGCTAAAAGGCCCTGATGCAATGGCCCCCGTAAGCGTGCATGTCGGGATGAGCGGATCTATCGCGGATGTAGACGAACGCGGCTTGCGCGATTTTGCGCGGCTCTGCGTGCGCACGGGCGTTACTACCGTCACAGACCTCGCCGCGAAACTAGATCCCGACTCTGTCGATATGATGCTCCGTGTGACGGGTGAGCCAAGTTTTCCCGCCTGTGTAGTGCCTTTGCGATTTTTCCTTGGCTTGTCACCAAAAGAACTGGTTCCCGAAGTCGCGCGTTTGAAAAAACTCTCGACTGATCGTCTGTCGCTAGGTCGCATCAAGCTGGTCGCGGATGGATCTATCCAAGGTTATTCTGCACGCCTGCGCTGGCCCGGGTATCACAATGGCGCACCCAACGGGCTTTGGTATGTGACACCCGAACAGATGCTCGAGCTCTACGAATTGGCGCTTGAGGCAGGTCTGCAAATCCACACCCACACCAACGGCGATCAAGCGACGCAGCTCGCTATTGAAAAGCTGGAACTCGCGCTGAGGAAGCACCCCTCGAACGATCATCGCTTCGTTTTGCAGCACTGCCAATTGGCGGATCGCGCGCAATTTACCCGCATGGCCGCCCTCGGGATGAGCGTCAATCTTTTCGCCAACCACCAATTTTATTGGGGGGATGAGCACTACACTCTTACCGTTGGCCCTGATCGCGCGCTTCGCATGAACGCCGCGCGTACCGCATTGGATTGTGGCGTTCCGCTGGCCGTGCATTCGGACGCGCCCATCACGCCGCTCGGCCCATTCTTTACGGCGTGGTGTGCGGTGAACCGTCTCACACGCTCTGGCCGTGTGCAGGGTGAGCACGAAAAAATCACCGTTGATGAGGCGCTGTGGGCGATCACCATGGGAGCCGCGCATAGTCTGCATATGGACGGACTTGTCGGCTCAATCGAAGTGGGCAAACGCGCAGATTTCGCGGTTCTTGAAAGCGATCCACGCGCAGCAAATCCAGAGGAAATCAAGGATGTCGAAATTTGGGGCACAGTGCAAGGTGGACGCGTCTTTGCCGCAGCAGATGTCTGAACCGCTTCCCGTCACAATCATCGGCGGCTATCTGGGTGCGGGCAAAACCACCCTCGTGAACCACCTGTTGCGCACCGCACAAGGTCGCAAACTGGCGGTCATGGTCAATGAATTTGGCGCGCTCCCGATTGATGAAGATCTGATCGAAGCGCAGGGCGATGATTTAATTTCCATCGCGGGCGGCTGTGTGTGCTGTACTTTCGGCTCTGATCTGAGCGCGGCACTGATCGAACTTGGTAAGCTGCCCGTGCGCCCTGATCAGGTGGTGATTGAATGCTCAGGCGTGGCGATCCCGTCGGCGATTGCTGCATCTGTGACATTACTTGAAGGGTTTGCGCCGGATGGAACCGTCGTGTTAGTTGATGCGGAAACGATCCGCACAGCTGCAATAGACGACTACATTGGAGACACGATCTTGCGGCAACTGGCCGATGCGGATTTGGCTGTGATCAACAAAGCGGATTTGGTGGATGTCCCGACTTTGTCTGCCCTCGAAAGCTGGCTGTCCGACACTGCGCCGCGCGCCAAGACTATCGTATCAGAGCATAGCAAAGTACCGCTTGATATCGCGCTTGGCCTTGGCGCAACGCCGATCCAAAGCCAACAAATGGGCCATGCGGATGGGCTTTTTGACAGTATTGCCTTGCCCTGTGCCGATCCGCTTGATGGCGAGCCCCTTGCGAAGGCGTTAACCGATCCAAAGTTACACATCACACGCGCGAAAGGGTTCTTTGATCCCATCCCTGATGGCCCGCGCAAAGCCCTGCACATCGTAGGACACCGCTGGGACATCACAGATAGCCCCCCGAATGCTCCTTTGGGGATTGTGTGCATCGGGGTGAAAGGGCAGTTTGAGCGCGATCTAATCCGCAAGACTGCCAAAGAGGCTTTATGACCAATCCACTTTTCGATGCGCTTTTCGCCCCTCATCTAGGCAAAGACACCCCGTTTTTGCACCTCGAAGACGGCACCACTTTGACCCACGACGCGTTCTTGCGCAAAGCCGCGCAAATCGGCGGGGCCTTGGTGGAATTGGATTTATCAGCTGGTGATCGCGTTGCGTTGCAGGTTCACAAATCCCCAGAAGCTTTGGCCGTCTATGCAGCCTGCGTACAAAAGGGGATAATATTCCTCCCCTTAAACACGGGCTACACCGCGAGCGAACTGGATTATTTCATCGAAAACTCGGGTGCGAAGTTAGTGATTTGCGACCCTTCTAAAGAGAACGACATCGCCCCAATCGCAGAACGCACAAGGGCACAGATCTTGACCCTTGATGGCTCGGGAGACGGGTCGCTTATCGAATCTGCGAAATCACAGCCTGAGATGACGAGCACCACCGCGCGCAACGGTGATGATCTGGCGGCTTTTCTCTACACATCCGGTACAACAGGACGCTCCAAAGGGGCGATGCTGACACAGGACAACCTGCTGTCGAACGCCGAGGTCCTCAAAGACTATTGGGCGTTTACGCGCGCTGACGTCCTATTGCACGCGCTGCCGATTTTTCACACGCACGGGCTGTTCGTGGCGAGCAATGTGATGCTTTTGTGCGGTGGCGCGATGGTCTTCATGCCCAGCTTCAACCCCGATACGATCCTTAAACATATGCCCCGCGCGACCAGCATGATGGGAGTGCCGACGTTCTACACACGTCTTCTGGATCATGACGGCTTCACCCGCGAGGCGGCCGCGCATATGCGGCTGTTTATTTCTGGATCTGCGCCAATGCTGTCCGAAACTCACGAGCAATTTGAATCGCTTACAGGTCAACGAATTCTCGAACGCTATGGTATGACCGAGACCAACATGAACACCTCCAACCCCTATGAAGGCGCCCGCAAGGCGGGGACAGTCGGCTTTGCCCTGCCTGGTGTTGATGTGAAAATCTGCGATCCCGAAAGTGGCGCGACCCTGCCCCAAGGCGAGATTGGCGTGATCGAAGTGCGTGGACCAAACGTTTTCAAAGGCTACTGGAAAATGCCTGAAAAAACACGCGAGGAGTTGCGCGAGGATGGGTTCTTTATCACAGGCGATTTGGGACAAATCGATGCCGACGGCTATGTTCAGATTGTCGGGCGCGGGAAGGATTTAATCATTTCCGGCGGCTACAACATCTATCCCAAGGAAATCGAGATGGTGGTCGACGACCAGCCCGGTGTGAAAGAAAGCGCAGTGGTCGGCGTGCCACATCCTGATTTCGGCGAAAGCCCTGTCGCTGTGGTCGTGCCTGACGGCGCTGGTCCCGACATTGATCAGATTACGAGCGCGTGCGCGACTGAGCTCGCACGCTTTAAACATCCCCGCAAGATCATTATCCTTGACGCACTCCCCCGCAACACGATGGGGAAAGTGCAAAAGAATGCCCTTCGTGAAGATTATAAAACCCTCTTCACCAATACAGAAAGCTAATCCATGAGCACGCAAGACGAATATTCCCCGCCGAAGGTTTGGACGTGGGAGCAGGAAAGCGGTGGCACATTCGCCTCCATCAACCGCCCTATCGCGGGTGCGACACACGACAAAGACTTGCCGCGCGGGGAGCATCCGCTGCAGCTGCATTCAATGGGCACGCCCAACGGTGTGAAAGTCACTGTTTTGCTTGAGGAATTACTCGCCGCGGGGCACGTGGGCGCTGAATATGATGCGTGGATGATCAAGATCGGCGATGGCGATCAATTCGGATCTGGCTTTGTGGATGTTAACCCAAACTCTAAAATTCCGGCCCTGATGGATTACTCCGGTGACACGCCCGTGCGCCTGTTTGAGAGCGCGTCGATCATGATGTATCTCGCAGAGAAGTTTGGCGCTTTCATTCCCGAACATGCGCGCGCAGAATGCTTTAACTGGCTGTTCTGGCAAATGGGCAGCGCGCCCTATCTTGGCGGCGGCTTTGGCCACTTCTACCACTATGCGCCCTACAAAATGGAATACCCGATCAACCGTTTTGCGATGGAAGTGAAACGCCAGATGGATGTTCTGGATCGCCACTTGGCAGACAACGAATATTTCGCGGGTGGTGAATATTCTATCGCCGATATGGCGATCTGGCCGTGGTATGGTCGCTTGGCGCAAGGCAAGGCCTATGAGGCCGGCGAGTTCTTGGATGTGGAGAGCTACTCCCACGTGCAACGATGGACCAAGCAAATTGCAGAGCGTCCCGCGGTGATCCGTGGACGTATTGTGAATGTGGCGTGGGGTGCAGAGAACGAGCAATTGCCAAACCGCCATTCTGCTGCAGACATTGATGCGGTTTTGGCGAAATCCGCGAGCTAAACGGTCAAACGCAATGACGCGCGTGGGTGACTATAAATGCCCACGCATGTTCCAAAGTTCAGGGAACAATTCTACCTCGAGCATTTTGCGCAGATATTTTACGCCCGATGTTCCGCCTGTTCCGCGTTTAAAACCGATTATCCGTTCTACTGTTGTGACGTGATTAAATCGCCATCGGCGGAAGTAGTCTTCAAGATCGACAAGCTTCTCTGCTAATTCGTAGAGCGTCCAGTATGCACTGGGGTCACGGTAAACTTGGGTCCAAGCATCCATGACTTGTGCATTTGCTTGGTGAGGTTGATCTAGCCGATAAACGTCTTTTGGGAACGTTTGTCCAAGCTCTTGGCCCAAGCAATCAAGCGCTACGTGATAGAGCGATTTTTTCGTCAACTCTTGCCCCAACATATGATGCAGTTCACCTCGGTGCTCGTGGACTTTCATCATCGCTCGGTTGCGATTCCCGAGGATAAACTCAATCAAGCGGTATTGATGCGATTGAAACCCCGACGACGCGCCAAGGTCATCACGAAATTCTGTGTATTCACTCGGCGTCATCGTGCGCAGCACATCCCACGCATTGTTGAGTTGCTCGAATATCCGCGCAACGCGGGTGAGCATTTTGAAAACGGGTGGGTAATCGCCCTGTATTAGTTTGTCCCGCGCTGTCGAGAGTTCGTGTAAGGCTAGCCGCATCCACAGCTCTGACGTTTGATGTTGGATAATAAACAACATCTCATCATGTGCATTCGATTGCATCTTTTGCGATCCAAGAATGGGATCAAGCGATAGGTAATCTATGTAACTCATATCTTTGGCGAAAGACATTTTCGCGCCTTCCTTTTCAGGGTCATAAGCTGACATATTTCGTCCCTATCCGATGTCTTTAAGAATTATCCCGCCACCGATTAACAATCGGATAGCGGCGATCCAACCAGAATGCACGTCGTGACAAGCGCGTGCCGGGGGCGGATTGGAAGCGTTTGTATTCGGAAATATAGAGCAGGTGTTCGATCTTTTTGACCACCGCGCGATCATATCCGGCGGCGACGCATTGCGCGACGGACGCATCATCATCCACCAGCATTTCCAAGATGCCATCAAGGACCGGATAATCCGGCAAGCTGTCGCTGTCTTTTTGATCAGGGCGCAGTTCTGCAGACGGGGGTTTGTCGATGATCGAGGGCGGGACAACCTCGCCTTTGGGGCCCATCATCCACTCAAAGTGGTTTTCATTGCGCCAGCGGCAGACTTCGAAAACGCGCACTTTGTACATGTCTTTAATCGGATTATAGCCACCCGACATGTCACCATAAATGGTCGCATAACCGACCGCGACCTCGGATTTGTTGCCTGTCGTCAAAAGCATCGAACCGAACTTATTGCTCATCGCCATCAACAAGAGACCGCGCAGACGGGACTGAATATTCTCTTCGGTAACATCCGCCTCTAGCCCTTCAAATAAAGGCGCGAGCGTGTTGGTGATCGCATCACGCCCCTCGCTGATGGGTACGAAATTATACTCCGCACCAATCCGTTCAGCGCAATCCTTCGCATCATCGAGCGAGCCTTGGGAAGTATATTCAGAAGGCAACATCACACAGCGTACGTTCTCTCCGCCCAGCGCATCTACGGCGATGGTCGCAACCAGCGCACTATCAATACCGCCGGACATGCCCAGCAGCACTTTCTTGAAGCCAGTTTTGCTCATGTAATCGCGCAGCGCTGTCACACAGACCCGGTAATCTTGTTCGAACTGACCAGGGATAATTGTCTTTTCGCCGTCATCAACGCGCCAGCCCTCATCTGTACGCGTGAGATCAACGTGGCTGATTAGTTCATCAAACACAGGCATTTGTATCGCCAGTTTGCCACCGGGGTTGAGCGCGAATGATCCACCATCAAAGACCTGATCATCCTGACCACCGACCATGTTGAGGTAAATTAGTGGTAATCCAGTCTCCACAACACGGCTGACCATCTGGTTCATCCGGACATCAAATTTACCGCGATAATAGGGGGAACCATTGGGCACCAACAGAAACTCTGCGCCCGTTTCCTCCAGCGTTTCGGCAACCTCTTCGTGCCACGCATCTTCGCAAATCGGACTACCAATGCGTGTATTACCCACAGAATAAGGACCGCCAAGCGGGCCACTGTCAAAGATGCGCACCTCGTCAAAGACGTCTTCATTGGGGAGGTTATGCTTCAGCGACTTGCTGGAAATCTTGCCACCACGGCAGATGAAATAGGCGTTGAACAGCTTGCCATCCTCTACCGCAGGGCCACCGATTGCCAAGGCGGGTCCATGAGCGCATTCCACCGCGAGCGCCTCAATAGCAGCCAAACATGCGGCTTGAACCGCTGGCTTCATTACCAAGTCTTGACTGTTATAGCCAAGGATAAACATCTCGGGCAGTGCCACCAGATCAGCGCCTGCATCGCGGCCCGCTTCCCAAGCTGTGCGTGCTTTGGCGGCATTGCCTGCAATATCACCCATGGTCGGGTTCAATTGGCCAAGGGTGATGCGAAAACGATCAGAAGTCGTGGCAGCGGTCATATCAAGTGCTCCGGCAAGACGTGTTAGCGCAGATGTATCCCTAGCTGCGTGTAAGGGAAAGAGGCACACGACACATGTTGGAAAATCCATTGGCTTTGCACAAGCGCTGAACTAGGCTCGTGCCAATTGATAGATATATTGGACTGGACGCCTGTAATGCGCATCACATCTCTTGCTCTTATGACGTCATTTGCAATGGCACTGTCACCGCTGACCGTCAGCGCACAAACGACTGGTGTGCAAACCAAGCAATATGATGATGGCGGATTCTATGAAGGGGCGTTCAAGGACGGACTACAGCATGGGTTGGGGACGTATCGTTTGCCTAATGGCTATAAGTATACCGGTGAATGGATCTCAGGTGAAATTCTAGGCGAAGGACGTGCGCAATTTCCAGATGGGGCCGTCTATGAAGGCGCATTTGCCAAGGGCAAGCCCGAGGGCATCGGGCGCATCACCTATAGTGACGGCAGTACATATGAAGGCAGCTGGCAGGACGGTGTACCCCAAGGCACAGGCGTGTCGATTAGCGCGGATGGCAGTCGCTACGAGGGCAACCTCAGAGGGGGCAAGCAGCATGGCAAAGGCAATCTGCGCCGCGCGGATGGCTACACGTATAACGGCGATTGGGTGAATGGCGTCAAAGAAGGGGCGGCAACAATCTCTTATCCTGACGGGTCTGAGTACCAAGGACAGGTTCAGGACGGCAAACGCGAAGGTCTCGGCATTTTTATGCTCAGCGACGGGATGATCCTTGATGGTCCATGGCGTGGCGGACAGCTCAGCGGGCTCGGAAAAGTCATTCAACCCAACGGAGATCTCTACGAAGGTGAATTGGTTGCAGGACGGCGCGAAGGCAAAGGCAAAGTCACCTATCAAAATAGCGATATCTATGAGGGCGAATTTCTGGACGATCTTCGCCATGGAAACGGCACGTTCACCGCGACAGATGGTTACATCTATTTTGGCGAATGGCGCAAAGGTCTGATCGAGGGCACGGGCCGCGTGAACTACCCTGACGGGTCCGTCTATGAGGGCCAAATGCTAAACGGATTGGCACAAGGCAAAGGGCAGATCACCTACCCCAACGGTTCAGGTTACTATGGCCAATGGGTCGCCAATGTGATCGAAGGCTCGGGTCGTGCGGTTTACACCAACGGCACGATCTATGAGGGCCAGTTCAAAGATGCCCGACATGACGGGCAAGGCACGCTCACGCGGCCTGATGGGTATAGCTATGCGGGCACTTGGGTGAACAACCAGATCACAGGCAATGGCACTGCCACATATGCAGATGGATCCATTTACGAGGGTCAATTCAAAGACGGCCAGCGCAATGGCCGTGGTACTTTCCGCATGGCAGACAGATTTTCTTATGAAGGGGCTTGGGTGCTTGGCACCATGACCGGGCGCGGCGTTGCGCGCTACGCGGCGGGCGATATATATGAAGGTATGTTCCTAGATGGAAAACGCCAAGGCGCAGGCGAAATGCGCTATGCGGATGGCACTATTGTGTCAGGCAACTGGGCCAACGGCCAATTGGTAGAGCCTGCGGCAGAAGGGAATTAGACCGCCTCTCCAGCGTCTAATTTTTCTAGAAAAATTGCGGCATCCTGAAGGACTGTTGCGCGATGGGTTTCATCCATACGGTTCCATGTGCGGTACATATTTCCCATGCGCGGATTGTTCGAAAACCGATCTTCATGTCGGATCAGAAAATCCCAATAGAGCACGTTGAACGGACAGGCCGTCTCGCCCGTTTTGTCCTTCACCGCATAGTGACAGGACTTGCAATAGTTCGACATGCGATTGATGTAAGCGCCGCTTGAAACATAGGGCTTGGAGGCGATGATACCTCCATCTGCGAACTGGCTCATCCCAATGGTGTTGGGCGCTTCTACCCACTCGAACGCATCTACATAGACTTCCAGATACCACTCATGGACCTGTTCGGGATCGATCCCCGAAAGCAACGCGAAGTTCCCTGTCACCATGAGGCGTTGGATGTGATGAGCGTAAGCCTCGTCTCGGGTTTGAGCCACTGACTTGGAGAGGCAATGCATCTTCGTCTCCGCCCCCCAATAGAGTGCGGGAAGATCGCGGTGATGGCCCAGCGCATTGCGGCGCGTATAGTCCGGCCCTTCAAGGAAATAGATACCGCGTACATATTCACGCCAACCGATGATCTGACGGATGAACCCCTCCACGGCATTGATCGGCGCGTATCCGTCTTTATAGGCCTGTTCAGCCGCTTGACATATTTCCAATGGACCCAGCAAACCGACATTCAAGTAAGGCGAAATGACCGCGTGATATAGAAACTTGTTCTCGCTCAGCATCGCGTCCTGAAAATCGCCAAAGCGCGGCAAAGCATGGGTGATGAAATGCTCTAAAGCCTGTAGAGCTTCTGCACGCGTCGTCGCAAAATTGAAGTTCTCGAGCTTGCCGAAATGGTCGCCAAAGCTGGTCGCGACAAGATCAAGCACATCCTTGGTGATCGCATCAGGCGCAAACGGGAGAGGACCAGAATAGCTGACATCCTTGGGTGCAGCTTTACGGTTGTCATGATCGAAATTCCATTGGCCTTGGGCAGGTTTTCCATCTTCCATCAATAGACCGGTCTTGCGACGCATATCACGATAGAAATATTCCATTCGAAGGGCTTTGCGCCCCTCTGCCCATGTTTCGAACTCCGCGTGGGTTGCGAGAAAGCGATCATCCTCAAGCAAACTCACCTGCAAGGGCGTGCCTTCTAACGCTTCAATCAAACGCCATTCACCGGGCCGCGTCGCGATCACCTCTTTCGCACCGCTCTCTTGTGCTCGGCGTAAAAGTTCCGCCGGAATGCTGCCCGCGTTTTGCGCGTCGTCCAACTGGCTATACAGAACCTTCCAGCTATCCGCCTTCAACGCGGCCGCAAACTTGCGCATCGCGCTGAAAATAAACGCGATCTTCTTAGGGTGATGACGTACATATGTCGCCTCAGACGCGACCTCCGCCATCACAATGATATCGAGCTCTTTGTCGGCTGCGCGCAAAGATGCAAGATCAAGACTAAGCTGATCCCCGAGTATAAGAACCAACCTCACCACGAAACCTCTGCACCAGACCAGTCAAAGAACTTGCCAGTTTGAGTGGCATCTAAACTCGCCAAAACAGACAACAGATTTTCTGCCGCCTGAGATGCCAGAACCGTCGCATGACGTGCCACGTATTTCTCTGTGAACGGAGTTTGAACCGTGCCGGGATGTAACGCGACGCAAGCGAGCTGCTTGTGCGTGCGCGCCAGCTCAATCGCAGCGGTGTGCACGATTTGGTTCACTGCGGCTTTGGCGGCGCGGTAGGCATACCATCCCCCCAAGTGATTGTCCCCGATGGAGCCGACCCGCGCCGACAACACCGAGAGTTGCGCGGGTTGCGCACGATCGATCAGACGTGATGCATGTCGCAAAACCAGCGCCGGGCCAATCGCGTTCACTGCAAACTGATCGGCCATGGCTTGCGCACTTATATGCTTCAAGGATTTCTCGGGCACGGCTCCTTTGATCTCCAATGCACCGCTCGCAACGATAATCAGATCAAAGGTTTGTTCCAAATCTTCCAAAATACGCGCCACCGACGTCTCGTCGGTAATATCAAACCCGTCCACACTTCGCGACAGGCCCGTCACGTGCGTTCCGCTCGCTCTTAGAGCGCTCGAGAGAGCCGCGCCAATTCCACCAGACGCCCCTATGATCAAAGCATTTTTCCATTTCATACTGGACAGCTAAGCCGCGCACACAACTCGTCAATCCAAAAGGGGGTTTTCCTTAACCAAATTCGCGGTATAACCAACCTTATGAACACCAACGGTCATATCCAGATTGACGCACAGCGCTCCCGTGCTGGGTCTCTGCTCGGCCTATTGCTACTTAGCTGCCTCTGAGCGTGCCGGTCGGCGCGAGCGCTCAGAGGAGGACAGTCAGCGCCACTTCACATAGAAATTCCGGTTATTAAGCCCTTGCAGATGCAAGGCGTATGAAAATGAGACAAACCATGAGCAATACAGATAAAGATCGCGTCGTAATCTTCGACACCACGTTGCGCGACGGCGAACAAAGCCCCGGCGCGACGATGAGCCACGAAGAAAAGCTGGAGATCGCGGGTCTGCTCGACGATATGGGCGTTGATATCATCGAGGCGGGTTTTCCAATCGCGTCCGAGGGTGATTTTCGCGCAGTATCGGAGATTGCTAAAAATGCCCGCAACTCTGTAATCTGTGGATTAGCCCGCGCCAACTTTGGCGATATTGATCGCTGCTGGGAGGCGGTGAAACATGCTGAAAAACCCCGTATTCACACGTTTATCGGCACGTCCGAGCTGCACCGCGCTATTCCGAACCTCACCATGGACGAAATGGCCGTGCGCATCCACGACACCGTGAGCCACGCGCGTAATCTGTGTGACAACGTGCAATGGTCGCCCATGGATGCGACCCGCACAGAGGAGGATTACCTTTGCCGCGTCGTTGAAATCGCGATCAAGGCGGGTGCGACGACCATCAATATCCCTGACACTGTGGGCTATACAGCCCCGATCGAGAGCGCAGATTTGATCCGAATGTTGATCAACAAAGTCCCCGGTGCAGATGATATCGTCTTTGCGACCCATTGTCATAACGACCTTGGTATGGCGACCGCGAACTCTTTGGCGGCCGTCGAAGGCGGTGCGCGTCAGATCGAATGTACGATTAACGGATTAGGCGAACGCGCGGGCAACACGGCGCTGGAAGAAGTTGTTATGGCCCTGAAAGTGCGCGGCGATATCATGCCTTACCGCACGGGGATCGACACTACAAAGATCATGAACATCTCACGCCGCGTCGCGGCAGTGTCTGGTTTTGCGGTACAATTCAACAAGGCTATCGTCGGCAAAAATGCTTTCGCGCACGAGTCTGGCATCCACCAAGACGGCATGCTGAAAAACGCGGAAACCTTTGAGATCATGCGCCCTGAGGACGTGGGTCTCACGGAAACCAACATCGTGATGGGCAAGCATTCTGGCCGTGCCGCTTTGCGTTCCAAGCTGGAAAACTTGGGGTTCGAGCTGGGTGACAACCAGTTGAAAGACGTCTTTGTGCGCTTCAAAGAACTGGCAGATCGCAAGAAGGAAATCTTCGACGACGATCTGGTCGCTTTGATGAACACCGCGTCCGATCCAGAAAGCGAGCGTTTGAAATTGACCTCTTTGCGCGTCGTCTGTGGCACGGATGGCCCGCAGGAAGCAGTGATGCGCATGTTAGTTGATGGCGTCGAAAAATCCACAACCGCAACCGGCGACGGCCCCGTAGATGCGACGTTCAATGCTGTTAAAGCCTTGTTCGCACATGAGGCGCGTTTGCAGCTTTATCAAGTGCACGCAGTGACGGAAGGTACAGACGCGCAAGCCACCGTGTCCGTGCGTTTAGAGGAAGAGGGTCGCACTGTGACAGGACAATCTGCTGACACGGATACTGTCGTAGCTTCGGCAAAAGCCTACATCAGCGCATTGAACCGCCTTTTGATGCGCCGCGAACAGACGGACGTCGGCTATGACACAAAAGGTGTCAGCTATAAGGATGTTTCCTGAGCTTGGTATGACAGCGAAAACAAAGGCTTTGGCCTCGCGAAACCGCCTTCACAAAACTGGGGCGGTTTCGCGCCGATGCATCCGCCACCCCCTTTTCCCTAGCGTAAAAACGCCTATAAGAGCATCTTGTTCACCTCGAGAGAGTCGCGGACCCTATTTCTATTCTGAACAGGACCACAGCACATGGCATTTTGGGACAAACTTTCTGGCCTCTTCACGTCAGATATGGCGATTGACTTGGGTACAGCGAACACGCTGGTCTACGTCAAAGGCAAAGGCGTTGTTCTGTCAGAGCCTTCCGTGGTCGCCTATCACATCAAAGATGGTGTCAAAAAAGTCCTCGCCGTGGGAGAAGACGCGAAACTTATGCTTGGCCGCACACCTGGTTCTATCGAGGCAATTCGCCCGATGCGCGAAGGTGTAATTGCGGACTTTGATACCGCCGAAGAAATGATCAAACATTTCATTCGCAAGGTTCACAAACGCTCTACGTTTTCAAAACCAAAGATCATCGTCTGTGTGCCATATGGCGCTACACCCGTTGAAAAACGCGCTATTCGTCAGTCGGTTCTTTCCGCTGGTTCACGTCGTGCGGGTTTGATCGCAGAACCAATTGCAGCCGCGATTGGTGCTGGCATGCCGATCACGGATCCGACGGGTAACATGGTTGTTGATATCGGTGGTGGTACAACCGAGGTCGCGGTTCTGTCCCTTGGCGATATCGTTTATGCGCGTTCTGTGCGTGTGGGTGGGGACCGTATGGACGAGGCGATCATCAGCTATTTGCGCCGCCAGCAGAACCTGCTTGTGGGTGAAAGCACGGCTGAACGCATCAAAACCTCTATCGGTACAGCGCGTATGCCGGATGACGGCCGCGGTGCGTCGATGCAAATTCGCGGACGCGATTTGCTCAATGGTGTGCCGAAAGAAACCGAAATCTCCCAAGCGCAGATCGCAGAAGCACTTGCAGAACCTGTTCAGCAAATTTGCGAAGCAGTGATGACAGCGCTTGAAGCCACGCCCCCCGACTTGGCGGCGGATATTGTTGATCGTGGCGTGATGCTCACCGGCGGTGGTGCCTTGCTGGGTGATCTTGATCTCGCCCTGCGCGAACAGACAGGACTTGCCGTATCTATCGCGGATGAAAGCCTGAACTGTGTGGCGCTTGGAACGGGTAAAGCGCTGGAATACGAAAAACAGCTGCGCCACGCGATTGATTACGACAGCTAATTTCGGCATCGTGAAACGCAAGGGCGCCTAAGCCCGTCCAGCGGAGAACGCCTTGGCCAAAGACCGCGCACAAAGTGAAGATTTCACCGCCCCGCTCAAGCGATTGCTTTTGGGCGTGGTGCTCTTGTGCCTCTTTGCCATCTTCATGGTTTGGCGTATCGACAGCCCGCGTGTCGAGCGCTTTCGCCTTGCCGTGATTGACCGCGTTGTTCCTAATTTTGACTGGGCCATGGTACCTGTCACGGGCACCATTAATCTTGTGCGGGACTTTCAAAGCTACCAGCGGATCTATCAGCAGAACCAAGAATTGCGCCGTGAACTCCAGCAAATGAAAAGCTGGAAAGAGGCCGCGCTTCAACTTGAGCAAGAGAATGCGCGACTACTTGATTTGAACTCGGTCCGGCTTGATCCGCGCCTGACCCATGTGACGGGCGTGGTTGTTGCCGATAGCGGATCGCCTTTTCGCCAATCCGTTTTACTAAATGTAGGCCGTCGCGATGGCGTGCTTGATGGTTGGGCAACTATGGACGGGCTTGGCCTTGTCGGGCGGATCTCGGGTGTTGGTGAACGCGCGTCGCGGGTGATTTTGCTCACGGACACCACGAGCCGCATTCCAGCAGTCATTCAACCTTCGGGTCAAAACGTGATTGTTGTAGGTGATAACACGCGTTCTCCACCCGTTGACTTCTTGGAGAACCCCGATCTGGTCCGCCCAGGGGATCGTGTCGTATCCTCTGGTGATGGTGGTGTTTTCCCGGCAGGTTTGGTGATTGGCCAAGTCGCAAAAGACCCCGGTGGACGTTTACGCGTACGCCTGTCTGCAGACTATGAACGGTTGGAATTCTTGCGTGTCTTACGCAATTACGGCGCGGAGCGGATTGAAGACACTGGCAGACTAATCCGGCCAGAGGTTCTTCCTTCAAATCCCGAAACGCCCGCCCCAGACGCCCCTGAACAAACGAGCGAGGCAAGCGATGGCTGAACAACCCCCTGCCCGTGTTTGGGTGATGCGAAGCCTCTACATAGGCCTCTCCTTATCTATCATCTTTCTGCATCTTTTGCCCTTAGCGACCAGCCCTTCGCGATGGTTCGCACCTGACCTTTTGATGGCCTTCACCTTCGCATGGGCGATGCGGCGACCGGAGTATGTACCCGTCATTTCTGTCGGCTTCATCATTCTGCTGGCTGATTTTCTGTTTCAACGCCCCCCCGGACTGCTCGCGGGTCTCATCGTTGTTGGTGCAGAAACCCTGCGCGCACGATCAGTTGCGAACCGCGATATGCCCTATCTCGTTGAATGGATGAGTGTCGCAGGCGTGATGATCACCATCATCTTTGCGGAGCGGCTCTTCCTCGCAATCTTCTTTGTTCCAGCGCCCTCGCTGAGTTTGGTCTTGATTCAGCTCGCAATGACCATAGCGTTATATCCACTCGTCGTGATGATCTCGCATTTCCTATTCAATGTGCGCAGATCAGCCCCCGGCGAAGTCGATGCATTGGGACATAAGTTATGAGACGTTCAGCTACTGAAACGACGCAAAGCGCCACGAAAGTCACCCGTCGTGGCTTGATCGTGGCTGCTGCGCAAATAGGTTTTGTTGGAATTTTGGGCGCGCGTATGCGCTATATGCAAGTCGAGCAAGCAGATGAATTTCGCCTTTTGGCGGATGAAAACAGGATCAACATTCGATTGATTCCCCCTGCGCGCGGCCAATTGTTTGATCGAAATGGCGCTGTGATTGCTGAAAACGAGCCGAGTTATCGCATCACTATGGTGCGCGAAGATGCCGGCGACGTGAATACTGTGATCGGGCGGCTCTCGACATTGGTCGAGTTGGATGATGATGAATTGAACCGCGCATTCGCAGAAATGAAACGCAGTGCGCCATTCTTACCTGTAACAATCGCGGATCGCATTTCGTGGGAAGAACTGTCGCGCGTCGCCGCGAACGCCCCCGCTCTACCCGGTGTCACGCCAGAGGTCGGTCTATCACGACGCTACCCTCTCGGATCGGCTTTTGCGCATGTCGCAGGGTATGTCGGCCCCGTTAGTCAACGCGATCTGGAGCGCATTGAAGACCCTGACCAGCTCTTGCGTATTCCGAGATTTCAGATCGGCAAAGTCGGCGTAGAAGCAAAATACGAAGACATGCTGCGGGGCAAAGCGGGGGCAAAGCGCGTCGAAGTGAATTCTATCGGGCGCGTCATGCGTGAACTTGATCGTCGTGAAGGTCAATCCGGTGCAAACGTACAATTGACTGTCGATCACAAGCTGCAAGACTATGTGCAAGCACGCCTTGGCGAGGAAAGCGCATCCGTTGTCGTTATGGATCTTAAGCGCGGTGATCTGTTGTCGATTGCTTCTTCCCCGACCTATGATCCCAACAAATTCGTCCGCGGTATATCCGTTGCAGACTATGCGTTCCTGCGCGACAATGATCATCGCCCTCTTGCCTCTAAAACGGTGCAAGACGCATATCCGCCTGGATCCACCTTCAAAATGGTGACAGCGCTTGCCGCGTTGGAAGCAGGCTTGATCACAGCAGAAGACACCGTGCACTGCCCCGGGCATTTGGAAGTCAGTGGTCGCAAATTCCACTGCTGGAAACCCGCAGGCCATGGTCACATGAACCTCGAACTGTCTTTGCGCGAAAGCTGTGATGTCTATTACTACGACCTTGCCCTAAAGGTTGGCATCGAAAATATTTCCGCTATGGCGCGCAAGCTTGGACTGGGTGAAAAGCACGATATACCCATGTCAGCCGTCGCCTCAGGTCTTGCGCCGACGAAAGATTGGAAGCGGCGCGCGCGCGGCAAAGAATGGGTTATCGGCGACACAGTCAACGCCTCTATCGGGCAGGGCTTTGTTCTGTCTTCGCCTTTGCAACTGGCTGTGATGACCGCGCGTCTTGCGACGGGTCGCGATATAAAGCCGCGTTTGATTAACACGGTTGATGGCATTTCGCAGCCCAGCGGATTGGGCACAAAGCTCGATATCAACGAAAGCAATCTGCGCAAGGTCCGTAAGGCAATGTATGAAGTGTCTAACAACCGTCGCGGTACGGCTTATGGCAGTCGGATCATAGAAGATACGTTTCGAATGGCGGGAAAAACCGGAACGAGCCAAGTGCGCAACATTTCCGCTGCGGAACGCGCGCGCGGTGTGACGCGCAACGCAGATCTTCCGTGGGAGCGTCGCGATCACGCATTGTTCGTAAACTTTGCACCATTCGATAATCCAGAAATTGCTGTGGCCGTTGTCGTCGAACACGGCGGTGGCGGATCGACCGCTGCGGCACCCATCGCACGTGATGTCACCTTGCAAGCCCTCTACGGTGAAGATCCTCCTTTGGCCGCCTATCCGAACAAAGATCGCGGGCGTGTGCGGGCACAGCAGAAACGATTACGTGATTTGATCAGCGAAAGTGCCAGTGACGGAAATGGCCGCGCATGAGTTATCTTGAATATACGGTCAAATCCGTACCAACCGGATTTTCCAAGTTCTGGCATCTAAACTGGGCATTGATCGTTCTCGTCACCACAGTCGCAGGCATCGGGTTTTTGATGCTCTATTCGGTTGCAGGTGGATCGTTTAGCCCTTGGGCGGAACCGCAAATCAAACGTTTTTTGCTGGGTTTTACCTTAATGCTGATCGTCGCGATGGTGCCCATCTGGTTCTGGCGCAATATCGCGGGCGTCGCTTATGGCGTGTCGATCATCTTGTTGCTCTACGTTGAATTTTTCGGCGCTGTCGGAATGGGCGCCCAGCGCTGGATCAACCTTGGATTCATGCGTTTGCAGCCCTCCGAGTTGATGAAGATCGCTTTGGTGATGCTGCTCGCAGCCTATTACGACTGGCTACCGCTTGCGCGCACATCGAAACCACAATGGGTCGCCATTCCCGTGTTAATCATCTTGCTGCCAACCATGTTGGTTTTGCGCCAACCCGACCTTGGCACCGCGCTATTGCTGATTTCTGGCGGTGGCTTACTGATGTTTATGGCAGGCGTGCATTGGGCCTATTTTGCGGCTGTCGTCACCAGCGGGATCGGCCTTATCGCAGCAGTCTTTCAAAGTCGCGGCGAGGATTGGCAGTTGTTGAAGGACTATCAGTTCCGACGTATCGACACCTTCTTGAACCCTGCCAGCGACCCCTTGGGCGCCGGGTATCATATCACCCAAAGTAAGATTGCATTGGGATCGGGCGGCTGGACGGGACGTGGATTTATGCAGGGCACGCAATCGCGGCTAAACTTCTTGCCCGAGAAGCACACAGACTTCATTTTCACGACCCTCGCTGAAGAGTTCGGCTTTATCGGGGCCTTCTCCCTCTTGCTGTTGTATTTGCTGATCATTCTGTTTTGCGTGGTCTCCGCGATCAACAACAAGAACCGCTTTGCAGCGCTTGTCACGTTGGGTATCGCGACCACATTCTTTCTGTTCTTCGCCGTGAATATGTCAATGGTCATGGGGCTCGCCCCGGTGGTTGGCGTCCCGCTTCCTTTGGTGAGCTATGGAGGCTCTGCAATGTTGATTTTGTTAATCGGTTTTGGTCTTGTCCAAAGCGCACATGTGCATAGGCCGCGCTGATGGTGACGCAGGTTTTATTCGCCGCAAAGGAAGAGCGCTGGACAGAGTATCAAGCGCCTTTGACCAGAGCACTTAGAGAGGTGGGTGTTGAGGCTAATCTCGGCACAGATCTGCCAAATGAAGACGTCGAGTATATCGTCTACGCCCCTAATTCGAGCGTGCAGGATTTTTCAGTTTTTCCTAAACTGAAGGCGGTCTTGAACCTTTGGGCCGGTGTCGAAACCGTCGCACCGAATAAAACCTTGAAAGCGCCGCTCGCTCGGATGGTGGATCATGGGCTTACCCAAGGCATGATCGAGTGGGTGACAGGACACGTAATGCGCCACCACCTTGGCATGGATGCGCATATCATCAATCCTGATCGCAATTGGCCCGCGGGCGCGCCGCCTTTAGCTGAACAGCGGTCCGTTACGATCTTGGGTCTTGGGGCTTTGGGTGCAGCTTGCGCGCAGATGCTGACGCAGATCGGCTTTCCCGTAAATGGTTGGAGTCGCATGCAAAAAGATATTGAAGGCGTAGGCTGTTACAGCGGTGATGCAGGTTTAAAAGCCGCGTTAGACGGCGCGGACATAGTGGTTCTTTTACTGCCGGACACCCCGGCCACCGAAAATGTTATGAACGGTGAAAGCCTTGGCTGGTTGGCCCAAGGTGCTACGATCATCAATCCTGGCCGCGGGCCTTTGATTGACGATGATGCACTGCTTGTGGCGCTGGACTCGGGCCAAGTGGGGCACGCCACGCTCGATGTGTTTCGCATCGAGCCTTTACCACAGGATCATTCATTTTGGGCCCATCCAAACGTGACCGTCACACCGCATATCGCGTCTGAGACGCGCACATGGACCGCCAGCCAATGCGTCGCAGAAAACGTGCGGCGCGGCGAAGCGGGCGAGCCGTTCTTGCACCTCGTGGATCGCAGCGTCGGGTATTAACGAAGCTTCGGCGGTTTGTTGGGATCAGAGCCTGGCGCGGCGCGCACAACCTGTTCGCGCACCTCGGTCTTGGGCAACTCAAATCGCAGGCCAACCTTAGCCATCGCAGCCGCCATCGGGTCGCTCGTTTTAAAGAAGCCAACATCAATGCTACCGGCCTCAATGCCTGAGAACGTCAAAGCCTCGCCTGCCGCAGTCGCGAGCGCAGTTTCCGCACCCTCAAGCGCACCGACGAAGCCTAACAAATGCCCCTGACGCCCACCTTCATAGTGGACAGCGACGAGATAAGCGTTGCTTGCGAGACCCGCAGCACTCGCTAATTTAACATCTAACGCGGTGAGGAGTTCTTCGGGTAAACCCTTTGGCGCGTAAAGCTCTTGCGGCGTTTCTTCCACCTCATCAGGGCGATGATCCAACGTATCACAGAGCCAACTCACCGCCTCAGGTGGGATGAGCATTTGCGATGTGGCAACTTCCAGATTAACCCCAAGGCCAATCCCCTGCCCCGCGAGCATCTGCGCAATGACCCGACCAGAAAGCGCCGCGTAGGGTGCACGTTTACCGACGAATTGCGCAAGACGTTCGATGCGATCAAACACGAGAACAAAACTGGCATCACCGAGATCAAAAATCTCTGGATTGATCTGATCACCGTCGGCTTCTTTGGTAAGCAAAAGAAACAACTCATTGTCCGCCAACCGCTCATAAAACCTTAGACGCGCGGCATCATCATTGGGTGCGGCCTCCATCGCGGCATGTGCGATGTCCAAGCTTGTTTCTTCGCTCATCTTAACACCTCTTGAACACGTGCGCGGAGCACGGGCAGTAAGTCCGCTTCAAACCACGGATTTTTCTTCAGCCAAGCGGTATTGCGCCATGAGGGATGCGGCAAGGGAAAAACCGACGGCGCATGGCTTTGCCACTCCATGACTGTTTGCGTGACTTTGGGCGCACCGCCCAAGTGCCATTTCATTGCATAGCTCCCGATCAACAGCGTCAGTGGCATTGGCCCCAGAGCATCCATCAAAGGGCGCCGCCAAGATTTCGCGCAAATCGCGGGTGGCGGGAGATCGCTGCCTTTTGCGTTGTAGCCCGGGAAACAGAAGGCCATGGGGGCGATCGCAAGCTTGCTTCGATCATAAAACGTGGCTTCATCCAGCCCAAGCCAGTCACGCAACCGATCTCCAGAGGGATCCGTAAAGGGGCGACCGCTTTCATGAACACGTGCACCCGGCGCTTGACCCGCAATCAAAATGCGCGATTTCACGCCATTCGCAGACACCCAAAGCACAGGGCGCGGGGCATGCTGGGTCGCGGTTTTCGCAAAGCGATCCGCGCATAACTGGCATTTTGTGATATCTTGAAGAAGCGCTTTCATCAGCGCGCAATTTAGAGGGACACGCCGTCACAACAAGCCCTATGACCGCAGTTTCCCACTCTTATGCGCATCATCATCCGTCCAACTCAGAAAAATTTGGCTAAATTCCCCTACAAATCGCCCACAATTACCCTCAAGCATTGAAACAATTATGCGTGATGTGACATACTGTGGACAAAATCGGCACATAAAGAATGCTTAAGACACCCTATATATAAAGAAGCGGTACGGCAGGCCGGATAGGAAAATGTTAGAGTTCGAGAACGTCAGCAAGTCCTTTTGGACGGGAACGCAGCGCAAGGTGATCCTTGATCGCGTATCGTTTCGCGTGGAGCTTGGCCGCTCCATAGGCATTCTTGCGCCTAACGGCACCGGGAAAACGACCCTCGTGAACATGATGGCCGGCCTGGAAAAACCCGACGAAGGCGAAATTCGGCGTGGCTGTAAGATCTCTTTCCCGCTTGGCTTTATGGGTGGGGTGATCACCAAACACACGGCTATGGAAAATTCGCGCTATATCGCGCGGCTTTATGGGCTTGATCCCGACTATGTCGAAGCCTTCTGTCGCTGGCTGTGTGGGTTGGGTGAGTACTTTGATCAACCGCTAGGTACCTATTCATCAGGTATGCGCGCGCGGTTCACTTTTGCGCTGCTACTTGCGCTCGATTTCGACATGTACCTCATCGATGAGGGCATGCCCAACAGCACGGACGTAGAATTCAACCGCAAAGCGGGCGAAATTCTGCGCGAACGTCTGCGGACAACAACAATTATCATTGTCTCTCACCAAGCAGAGACCCTCGAACGATTTGCAGCCTCCGCCGCAGTTTTGGTAAACGGCAAGTTGCAAATGTTTGACACCTTGGAAGAAGCGAAACAGCTCTATGACTACGAAACCCAAGGCTAAGAAGTTCCGCATCAAGCGGACTGGCTCACTCGCGGATGGACAATCTGCAGCGCCCGAGGCTCCTGCCGCGGCCCATGAACCTGCACGCGAGGCCCAACCACAAAGGCCCGCCCAGCAACAGCCTACCCCGCAACCAGCCGCTGCGCGTCCACCACAGCAAGGCCAAACCGCAGCAACGCAGCAAGCGATGGGACGCATCCAGCCCGCTAAGAAAGCTATGCCCGCAGGGTCCGCTGCTGCAACACAAGCGCAAGCAAATGCGCAGACGAACAATGCCGCTCAAGCGCGCGCAGGGCTTGTGTCATCTGCCGCTGAGGCCGTCGCGGATCAGGACATCAACGCGATCAAGCGCGAAGGTTTGACAGGACGTCAGTTGCGTATGGCGCGTCGCGCGGCGCAGAAATACGGGCTTGCCCCAACCTCTGATTACGATGCCGTGCGTCAATTGCGTGGCCGTGGCATTGATCCCTTTCAGCGCACCAACATGTTGGAGCTTGTGGTTCCCAGCGAGACAGCAAGCGGCAATGGCGGCAGCTCTGCCAGCCAGCCTTTGATGCCACAGGACCCAACGCTAGAGCCTGTGAACCTGCCGCAAACGATGCCTGCAGGCAACAATATGCCTGCGCATCCCGAAGGTCCTAGCCCCGCAGAGCGTCGCGCGGCCGAAGTTGGCGAGATCCAGAAAGGTATCGCAAGACGGCGTCGTCGCAAGCTGGCTCTGCTGTTCACACGCTTGTCGTTCTTCGTGTTCCTGCCAACGCTGATTGTCGGCTATTATTACTATTTCATCGCGACTCCAATGTACGCGACGAAATCCGAATTTCTGATTCTAAAAGCCGAAAGCTCTGGCGGCGCGATGGGTGGTCTTTTGGCCGGTACGCAATTCGCGACCAACCAAGACGCGATCGCGGTTCAGTCCTATTTGACCTCCAAAGACGCAATGCTCAGGCTCAACGCCGATGCAGGATTCATGAACCACTTTATGAATCCAAGCATCGACAGTATCCAACGCCTGGAAGAAAACCCGTCGAACGAAGATGCCTATAAAATTTTCAAGAAAAACATCGAAATCGGCTATGATCCGACTGAGGGTGTTATCAAAATGGAAGTAATCGCTGCTGATCCTGTGCTGAGCGCTTCCTTCTCCAAATCCCTGATTAGCTATGCGGAAGAACGCGTCGATAACCTGTCTTTGCGCAAGCGTGAAAGCCAGGTCTCTGACGCGGAACGCAGCTTTAGGAACGCTGATGAAGAGCGCCGCTTTGCCCAAGAACGGCTAGTGCGTCTCCAGCAAGAAGGCGCAATTCTTGACCCCGAAGGCAAGATCACATCGCTGCGCAGCCAGATCAACAACATCGAAGTTCAACTGCAAGAGAAAGAGCTGCAACTCGCCGCATTGCTCGACAATAACCGCCCGAACCGGGCCAAGGTTGACGGTGCGCAAGGCGAGGTGCGTCGTTTCCGCGCGCTGTTGGATCGTTTGAACGATCAGATGACAAATGCGTCGCAGGGCGAAAATTCATTGGCTGAATTGTCGGCTCAGATCCAGCTGGCTCAGGCGGACGTGGCGACTCGCGATATGCTTCTGGCGTCTGCCTTGGAGCAATTGGAACAGACCCGCCGCGAAGCCGCATCGCAAGCGCGCTACCTCACCACAAGTGTGGAGCCGGTGCCAAGCCAAGACCCATCTTATCCGCGCAAGTTCGAGAACACTATTTTGGCGTTTCTCGTTTTTGCCGGCATCTACCTTATGATCTCGCTTACTGCGTCGATCCTTCGCGAACAGGTATCTTCCTAATATGAAAACTCTCGATATCGGCGGCTTGTCCGTCGGCAACGCTGCGCCCCTGACGATCATCGCGGGCCCGTGCCAATTGGAAAGCGCAGATCACGCGCAGATGATTGCAGGCAAGATGAAAGAAGCCTGCGATGCGGTCGGCGCTCAATATATGTTTAAAGCGTCCTATGACAAAGCCAACCGCACCTCTCTTTCGGGTGAACGTGGGTTGGGGATCGATCAAGGCCTGAAAGTTCTAAGTGATCTCCGCAAGGCGATGGGCGTACCTGTTTTAACGGACGTTCATAATGAAGTACAATGCCCACTTGCCGCCGATGCGGTTGACGTGTTGCAAATCCCTGCTTTCCTTTGCCGTCAAACCGACATGCTCTTGGCCGCGGGTAACACAGGCGCTGTGATCAACGTCAAAAAGGGCCAGTTTCTGGCCCCTTGGGAAATGCCCAACATCGTTGCCAAGCTCGAAAGCACAGGTAACAAACGCATCATGCTAACAGAACGAGGCACGTCTTTTGGGTACAACACCTTGGTCGCGGACATGCGCGGCCTGCCCCAAATGGCACAAACTGGCTATCCGGTGGTGATGGATGCGACCCATTCCGTGCAGCAACCCGGTGGTCGCGGAGGATCATCTGGAGGACAGCGTGAATTCGCGCCTGTGATGGCGCGCGCGGCAGTCGCTGTCGGCGTTGCAGCGGTGTTTATGGAAACGCATCAGGACCCTGACAATGCACCCTGTGATGGGCCTAACATGATTTATCTGGACCAGATGCCAAATCTTTTGAGCACATTGATGAAGCTGGACGCAGTTGTGAAAGCAAATCCCGTAGAAATTTAAGAGAAGAGTATCATGCGCAAGCCTGCTCCAAGCGTCACCCCAAACACATGGGAATTCTTACGCGATGCGATGATCAAGCCAACTGGCTTTCGCGAATATGATGCCCGCTGGAAATATCCTGACGACATCAACTTACCGGGAATCACCGCGCTTGGCCTGGGCCTTGGCACGCAAATGCAGCGACGCGGGATCGAGCCTGTAATTGCTGTTGGCAATGACTATCGCGAGTATTCTCTGTCCGTGAAGAACGCGCTCATCCTTGGCTTGATGCAGGCGGGTATCCACGTGAAAGATATCGGCCCTGCGGTCTCCCCAATGGCCTATTTCGCACAGTTTCATCTGAACGCACCAGCGGTCGCGATGATCACAGCCAGCCACAATCCGAACGGATGGACCGGCGTTAAAATGGGATTCGAGCGTCCTCTGACACACGGCCCAGACGAGATGAGCGAGCTGCGCGATATCGTCCTCAATAATGAGGGGCAGCCCGCCAAAGGTGGCGGATATGAATTCGTAGACGGCGTGCGCGAAGCTTATCTTGATGACCTCGTCGGGGATTTCAAAATGACCCGCAAGCTGAAGGTCGTATGTGCCACGGGCAACGGTACGGCAAGCGCCTTTGGGCCGGAGCTATTTGAACGCCTTGGCGTGGAAGTTGTGCCAAGCCACAACACGCTAGATTACGATTTTCCCAACTACAATCCAAATCCCGAAGCCATGGAAATGCTGCATGATATGGCAGTCTCGGTGAAAGCGTCGGGTGCTGATTTCGCGCTTGGCTTCGATGGCGACGGGGATCGTTGTGGCGTCGTTGATGATGAGGGTGAAGAGATTTTCGCAGACAAGGTCGGCGTCATCATGGCCCGTGATCTGAGTAAGATATACGCCAATGCCACCTTCGTAGCGGATGTGAAATCCACAGGCCTTTTTGCGGCGGATCCTGTTTTGCAGGCGAACGGCGTCACGGCGGACTATTGGAAAACCGGTCACAGCCATATGAAGCGCCGTGTTAAAGAACTGGGTGCGCTCGCCGGTTTTGAGAAATCGGGTCACTACTTTCTGGCAGAACCAATAGGACGCGGGTACGATTGCGGCATGCGCGTCGCAGTCGAGATTTGCAAATTGATGGACCGCAATCCCGATATGTCGATGTCCGACCTGCGCGAGGCACTGCCAATTACATATGCAACTCCGACGATGTCGCCATATTGCGCAGATGAAGAGAAATATGCCGTTCTTGATCGCATCGTTGCGAAGTTGTGCGCCAAACACGACGCGGGCGAACCCCTTGCGAGACGCGCAATCAAACAGATCATCACCGTCAATGGCGCGCGCGTGATCTTGGACAACGGGTCTTGGGGCTTGGTACGCGCGAGCTCGAACACCCCGAATTTGGTCGTCGTCTGTGAGAGCGCCGAAAGCGATGAAGAAATGCGTGCGATCTTTGCCGATCTTGATGCGGTGATCCGAACAGAACCGCTGGTTGGCGACTATGATCAAACGATCTGAGCCAATTTGGCACGGGTGACAAAGAAATCGCGCCTGCTATAAGGCGCGCAAACACAGCGATGATGCAGGAATAGCGACATGACAGTACAGGTTTTCGGCCACAAATCCCCGGACACGGATAGCACAGGATCTCCCCTCATTTGGGCCTGGTATTTGTCAGACATCAAAGGCACGCCCGCCGAGGCGAAACTACTTGGCGAGCCAAACACCGAAGCCGCTTTCATGCTAGAGCGTTGGAATCTACAAAAACCAGCGATCATCGCAGACGTTGAAGCTGGCGCGCCTTGCGTTGTTGTCGACACGAATAACCCTGCGGAATTGCCGGCCTCAATCAACGATGCGGACGTGCAAACGATCATCGATCACCACGCTTTGGTGGGGGGATTGAAAACCAAAGGTCCTATCGACATCACGATCAAACCTTTGGCCTGCACAGCGACCATCATGCACGACTTGATGGGTGACGATGCCGCCAAGATGCCAGAGGCCATCAAAGGGGCGGCACTGACGTGCATCCTATCTGACACTTTGGAATTCCGTAGCCCGACCACGACAGCGCATGACAAAGCGGTTGCCGAAAAACTCGCCGCCGATCTCGGCATTGATATTGCGTCCTACGCCGCTGAAATGTTCGCAGCCAAGTCGGATGTGTCGAGCTTTTCCGATGCAGAGCTTCTGCGCATGGATTCGAAAGAATACGAAGTGGATGGCACCAAATTCCGTGTCTCCGTGCTTGAAACCACATCGCCCGCAACGGTTTTGGATCGCAAAGACAGCTTGATGGCGACAATGACAACCGTCGCGTCAGAAGACGGCGTAGATCAGGTTCTCTTGTTCGTGGTCGATATCCTGAACGAGCAAAGCACGCTGTTGGTGCCAAACGATCTGGTGAAAACCGTTGCGGCGAAGTCCTTTAACGCTGATGCCACTTCAGACACAGTTATTTTAGCAGGCGTGGTAAGCCGTAAAAAACAGATCATCCCGAACCTCAAAGTCTGATCTTATTGAGCGCGCTTCAATGGGCGCGCACTTTATTTTTTGGTTTGCTTCCAACTGAGTTATTTTTAGATCAAAGAAGAATGCTGTTTTGTCCGCAGTCCTGTAGCAAGACCGTGAACCTGTTTTCGAGGCCCGCACAATGACCCGTATCGTTTCCAATCTTGCCGAAATTTCCCACCAATATGACGCGCTTTTCGTGGACCTGTGGGGCTGTGTGCATGATGGCATCAAAGCGTTGCCTGACGCTGTCAAGGCCTTGCAAGCATACCGTCAGAGCGGTGGTAAAGTTGTACTTGTCACCAATTCTCCGCGACCGCGTGTCGGCGTTGAAAAACAATTGGTGCATTTTGGTGTACCTGAGGATGCTTGGGACACGATCGCCACATCTGGCGATTCTGCGCGGTCTGCGATGTATCGCGGTGCTGTTGGAGAAAAAGTGTATTTCATCGGCGAGCGACGCGATCAAGACTTTTTCCGGCCTTTGGATATTCTGGAAAACCCTGTCGAAATCACACAAGTCCCGCTCGATGAAGCCGAAGGCATCGTCTGCGCGGGACCCTTTGATCCGATGGCCGATCTGGATGTGATGCGGCCCGACTTTCTTTTGGCAAAACAATATGGCCTGAAACTGCTCTGCGCGAACCCCGATATCGTCGTGGATCGTGGTGAGACACGTGAATGGTGTGCCGGAGCGCTTGCCGCGCTTTACACTGAAATGGGTGGCGAGAGTCTATATTTTGGCAAGCCGCATCCACCAATCTATGACCTTGCACGTCGTCGCCTCAGTGCACTGGGAAAACCAATTGCAGATGACCGTATTCTTGCGATTGGTGATGGCGTTCTAACTGATATCGCAGGGGCAATGGGCGAAGATATCGATTCTTTGTTCATAACCGGCGGTTTGGCGCGAGAAGAAACGCGAACATGCACTGATCCAGACGCATCTGCCCTTAAAAGCTATCTTTCTGAGCAAATGTCGGCCCCAACGTTCGCGATTGGTTATCTTCGATAACACTTTACACTTGCCAGATGCCGCATTTGCAAAGTAATAAAGTTTCAATGGGATCAATTTTTGGGTCCATTTATTACCTTGTGAACCCTTGGAGGGTCTTATGTTGGATAACTTGCCCCGTGGAACGATCTGCATTGAAGACATCGAAATGGGGATGGTCCGCCATCTGCGAAAGGTCGTAACGGATCGCGATATTGAGCTGTTTGCGGAAGTCTCAACAGATCGCAATCCCGTGCATCTCGATGATGTGTATGCCAATGATACAATATTCGAAGGTCGCATCGCGCATGGCATGCTGACGGCTGGTTTGATCTCCGCTGTGATCGGTGAACAATTGCCTGGCCATGGCACCGTTTATATGGGTCAAAGCCTCAAGTTTCTCGCGCCTGTCCGCCCCGGAGACATGGTGCACGCAGAAGTCGAAGTGATCGATATTGAGCACGCGAAACGCCGTGTTAAGCTGGATTGTCGCTGCATGGTCGATGGCAAAAAAGTGCTAATCGGCGAGGCGACTGTTCTCGCGCCAAGCCGCAAGTTCGACTGATCCGCATCGCAGCTTGCAACGCCCCAAAAGGCGGGCTACGCCAACAGTTATGCGAATTATCCGTGACTATACATATGTGAATGACCAAGATCGTGGCGCGAGCGCTGCGATTGGCAATTTTGACGGCGTGCACCTTGGCCACCGCGCTGTGATCGAGATTGCACGCAAGGCTGGTGAAAAAGCTGGTGCCCCTTGTGGCGTACTGACCTTTGATCCGCATCCGCGACAATATTTTGCCCCAAACGCCGATCCGTTCCGATTGATGGGGCCGGCTGCAAAAGCAACTGAATTAGCGAAAATCGGGGTGGAGCGGCTGTATCAGTTGAACTTCAATGCGGCCCTTGCTGCTTTGTCCCCAGAAGAGTTCGCCACACGCGTCATTCATGAAGGTTTCGGTCTGCAACACGTCGTGGTTGGGGCTGATTTTTGTTTTGGCAAGGATCGCGTGGGCAAGGCGGCGGATTTACAGGGATTTGGCGAGAAACTCGGTTTTGGCGTCACAATCGCAGAGTTAATTGAAGGCACGCAAGGCCAAGTATCCTCCACCAGCATTCGTCAGGCTTTGGCAAAAGGCAAACCCCGCGACGCGGCGGACATGCTGGGCCATTGGCACAGGATCGAGGGCATAGTCATCGGTGGTGAACAACGCGGCCGCGAGTTAGGCTATCCCACAGCCAATATGTCCATTGAAGGTCTGCATCCACCCCGCTTTGGCGTTTATGCCGTTCTGGTCGAGGTTCAAGATGGCCCGCATGTAGGCAAATATCATGGCGTTGCTTCTATGGGGGTAAGGCCAATGTTTGGCATCAATCGCCCGAACCTTGAGACGTTTCTGTTCGACTTCACGGGCGATCTTTACGGAGCCACCCTGTCTGTGGCCTTGGTCGACTATTTGCGCCCTGAAGAGAAGTTTGATGGCTTGGATGCTTTGATCACGCAAATGGATGCGGATAGCGCCAAATCCCGCGCGATTTTGGCCGCTTTATGAGCGATGATCTGATCGCAGCCAAAGGGTTGTCCAAACGCTTTTGGGAACGCAAAACCATGACGCAGATGTCCCAAGATGAATGGGAAGCGCTCTGTGATGGCTGCGGGAAATGTTGCCTCAACAAGCTAGAGGATGAGGACAGTGGCGAGGTTGTTCTAACCAACATCGCTTGTCGCTTGCTGGATGATAGCACCTGTCGTTGTGCGCAATATGACATTCGCCATCAGTTCGTTCCTGAATGTATCGTGCTAATGCCCAGCAATATTCCCGAACATCTCTATTGGATGCCGCAGACCTGCGCGTATCGCCTTGTTCATGAGGGTCGCCCGCTTGAAGATTGGCATCCCCTGATTAGCGGTCGCGCCGATAGCGTGCACGCGGCAGGGGTTTCAGTTAAAGATAAAACAGTCCCGGAATTTGAAATTGATGAAGATGACTGGGAAGAACATGTCATCGAGGAGCCACTCTAATGTTTTTCGCCTCTGATAACGCAGGCCCCGTGCATCCAGAAGTTCTAGCTGCACTTGCCACGGCAAACCAAGGCTACGCAATGCCGTATGGTGCGGATGATGGCATGGGTCGTGTGCGTGAACAGCTGCGCGGTATTTTCGAGGCGCCGGATGCAATGGTGCATTTGGTATCCACTGGCACAGCCGCGAATTCCTTAGCTCTTGCCTGCATGTGCCAACCATATGAGACTGTCTTTTGTTCAAGCGTTGCGCATATCCATGAAGATGAATGCGCAGCACCAGAGTTTTATTCAGGCGGCGCAAAGCTGACGGTAGTGCGCTGTGATGTCGACAAAATGTCGCCCGACGACTTGCGCCAAGCAATCGCCAATGAAGGAACGCGCGGTGTTCATGGGCCGCAACGGGGCGCAGTGTCGATCACGCAAGTGGCTGAAAAAGGATCTGTTTACACGCTTGATGAGCTGAAAGCGCTCGTTGCCGTTGCAAAGGAGTTTAACCTACCTGTGCATCTTGATGGGGCACGTTTCGCCAACGCTTTGGCCACTTTGGGCTGTTCAGCGGCAGCAATGACGTGGAAACTTGGCATTGATGCTGTCAGCTTTGGCGGAACCAAAAATGGTTTGATGGGTGTTGAGGCGGTTGTGTTCTTTGATCCCAAGACTTCTTGGGAATTTGAGCTGCGCCGCAAACGCGGGGCGCATCTGTTCTCAAAGGTTCGCTATCTCGCAGCCCAGATGGAAGCTTATCTCACTGACGATCGTTGGCTCACGAGTGCACGCAAAGCCAACGCAAATATGTCGCGTCTCGCCACTGGATTGCGCGATCTGGTAGGAACTGAATTCCTTGTAGAGCCAGAGGCGAACATGATGTTCGCAAAAATGCCCCGCGCGACGCACAGACGTTTGCACGATGGTGGGGCTGTTTATTATCTCATGGATGGTGACCTAGAGGGAGATGACCCAAACGAGCAACTTTTGTGCCGTCTCGTCTGCGACTGGTCAATTTCTGAAGAGCAGATTGATCAATTCATCGCCCTTGCTGTTGGCTAATCATCTGTAAAACTTCACGCGCGACAGCCTCTGGTTTCGTCAAGGGAACCATGTGACCACCACCCGGAATGCACACGCGTGTCGCATTAGGAATTCTACGCGCCAAACCATCGCACACACTGTTCATCGCCGCCTCCCCCTGGCCGCCATCAATGATCAGCGTGAGTGCTTTGATCGCCTCGAGCTTGCGCGTGCCAAGCAAATCATAGGGGTCTTCATTCACTGCGCGCGAACCTGCACCGATCAAAGGAATGCGCTTGATAATTGCGTTTTGGCCTTCTTCTGGCAGGCTCTCCCACGGGCGACCATCGCCATAAAGTTTCGTGAACATCTGAGCTGCCTTGGCGTGCTCGCCATCTACTAATGCCTGATAAAACCCGCTCATCGCGCCCATCAAACGCTCCATGGCCATTGGGTTGTCTCGCTTGGCAACCGCCATCATGACTGGTTCTATAAGGGTTAAACTGCGCACCATTTGAGGCCGCTCCACCGCCAAACGCAGCGCAACGGTCCCACCAAAGCTATGCCCGATCACATCCATCGGTTCGCTTAAAAGATCCAAAGCCATATCGGTCACGCGATCTTGCAGATCACCGTCATAGTCCCAATCTGCCGCGCGCCCATGGCCCGGCTGATCAAACCCGGTTAGGCTCAGCGCACCACCAAGGGCTGCACCCATCTTTGTGTACGCACCGCCATGACCAAGCGAGCAATGCAGCAAAAGACCCTTGCGCGGGCCAAAGCCATAACTGCTTAGGTTGCTGGGATGCCCTGCAAGAACACGCTGAACCACGGTTAAAGATCACCAGACAGGTAGGCGTCCAGATCGTCCAAACGATCCTGCCCCCAGAACCGTTGATCATCGTCTGTGACGTAAAATGGCGCGCCGAAAGCGCCCGCGTTCATCGCATCTTCCAAGTTCGCCGCGTAGGTTTCCGCAGAGCTCAGCATATCTTTATCAGCGACCGACGCATCAAATCCCGCCTCAACCAAACACGCACGCACAACCTCGTCTTGCGACACATCTTTGTCCTCAGCCCAAATGCAGCGGCCAAGCGCGTGGATGAACTTGCCCATATCCCCATTGCCATCACGCGATGCTGCGATGATCGCATAGCAAGACGGTGCTGCATTCATCGGCCAAAAAGCAGGCTTCATATTCAAAGTCAGCCCGGCTTTCTTTGCCTGACGCGGCAATTCTTGCGCGCGGTAGGACATGCGATTTGGGTGACGGTCCTTGGGAAGCTGACCGCCTGTGCGAAGAAACAATGCGGGCAGATCAAGTGGTTTGTAGTTCACTGTTTTCCCATGCTTCGCGGCAATCTCTTCAAGGCGGTTACCCGCGAGATAAGCATAGGGCGAAAGGGTGGAAAAATAGTAATCGATATGAGCCATTTGGTCTCTCCGTCAATCTATCGCGCGCTGCGCGCTTTGCCGCACGGTAGCCACGTGCTAAGCGGTGTCAACCTCGCGATTCTGTCTCGCGAATTGGCTGCTAAGGACCCGACACATGCCCAATCTCACTGATCCCAAGCTTATCTCTGGCAATGCGAACAAACCCCTCGCGACCGCGATTGCACGTCGCATGTCGATGCATCGTGGTATGAGCGTTGACTTGGTTGATGCCCGCGTAGAACGTTTCAATGATGGCGAGATTTTCGTGGAAATGTACGACAATGTGCGCGGCGAAGATGTGTTCATCATTCAGCCCACGTCCAACCCTGCGAACGACAATCTGATGGAACTACTGATCATGTCCGACGCTTTGCGCCGTTCTTCTGCGCAGCGGATCACCGCTGTCATTCCTTACTTTGGCTATGCACGTCAGGATCGCCGCACGAAGGCGCGCACGCCAATTACAGCGAAACTTGTTGCGAATATGCTTGTAGAAGCGGGTGTAGAGCGAATCCTCACGATGGATCTACATGCGGCACAAATCCAAGGTTTCTTCGATATTCCGGTCGATAACCTTTACGCTTCGCCCATCTTCGCACTCGATATAATGAGCCACTTCAAGAATCAGATGGAAGACGTGATGATCGTATCCCCTGATGTAGGCGGCGTTGCCCGTGCGCGTGAGTTGGCGAAACGGATCAACGCGCCTTTGTCCATCGTGGACAAGCGTCGCGAAAAGCCGGGCGAAATTGCCGAAATGACAATCATCGGGAATGTCGAGGGCAAGACCTGTATCATCGTGGACGACATTTGCGACACCGCTGGCACGCTCTGCAAAGCGGCTGAGGTGCTGTTGGAGAATGGTGCGAAGGAAGTACACTCCTACATCACCCACGGCGTGTTGAGCGGTCCAGCGGTAGAGCGTGTGACGAACTCTGTGATGAAGAGCTTGGTGATCACGGATACGATTGAAGCGACAGAACCTGTTCTGGGTGCGCCAAACATCCGCATCGTTCCAACTGCACCTATGTTTGCGCAAGCGACGCTCAACATCTGGAACGGCACGTCTGTTTCATCGTTGTTTGATGTGGAGACTTTGGGACCGATCTATGAAGGGCTTTACTCGGTTTAACTCACGTCCCACTCGTCTTCGTCGCGAAGACCACCCATTGCAATCCAAGACAGGCGCACGCGGGCGACGCGTGTGTCGCCCCATGTGCGAAAGATCAGATCGAAGCCAGTGGTGGAGATATTCTTGGCCAATACGTCCGATCGCACATTGGAATCCTTGTCCAAATCCATCAGCGACATCGACACGTGCACAGAAGGCGCAGCTTCGAATGGTTCAGAAAATACGATAGTTTTCTTGCGTTGACGCGTACCACTACCCGACCACATCTTACCATCATTCTCGTAATCAGAGAACATGATGTGTTCGCCTTGATCTATTCCAAAGAGATGACTGCGAATGCGTTTCATGTGGCTTTCACATAAATGAATGGAACTAGTCTAAGAGTTGGTAACATCGAATGATGCCATTAACTTGGCAAGCCTCGAACGCTTAGGCAATAAAAAAGCCCTCCCGAAGTGAAGGAAGGGCCTAAATTCTTAAATCAGCAATTATTTAGTTAACGCTGATACCAAGCGCGTCACCAATCGCAACAACATCTGCTAGAGCTTTGGCTGCATCATCTACGCCTTCGCTCTTTGCATCTTGCGCTTTCGCAAACGCATCTGTCGCCGCGTCGATCATGCTTTTAAGCGTCGCTTGATCCATGTCTGCCTTCGCAATCGCACGCTCGGCCAGAACGGAAATACCGCCATCACCGATCTCTGCGAAACCGCCGGTTACCACATACTCTGCGTCACCCGCTGGGCCGCTCACTTTCAAAACGCCTGGGCGTAGTGTTGTGATCGTTGGTGCGTGATCAGCCATAGCTGTCATGTCACCGTCAGAGCCTGGAATTTGCACTTCACTCACCTGCATGGATGCGAGGCTGCGCTCTGGGGAAACCAGATCGAATTGCAATGTATCCGCCATGTTCGTCTCCTTTGTAGGTGGTGCTGAGCGAGCTCAGCACCGACCAAATCAACGATTAAGCTGCGTCTGCGGCCATTTTCTCGGCTTTGGCGATCACTTCGTCGATGCCGCCAACCATGTAGAAGGCGCCCTCTGGAAGATGATCGTACTCGCCTGCGACAACCGCTTTGAACGACGCGATTGTGTCTTCCATTGGGACCTGAACACCATCAGAACCCGTAAAGACTTTCGCAACGTCGAACGGCTGGGACAAGAAACGCTCAAGCTTACGCGCACGCGCAACAGCCAGTTTGTCCTCTTCAGACAGTTCGTCCATGCCAAGAATGGCAATGATGTCCTGAAGCGATTTGTAGCGCTGAAGAACCTGCTGAACGTCTGTCGCAACCTTGTAGTGCTCGTCACCGATGATCAGTGGGTCAAGCAAACGGGAAGTGGAACCAAGTGGGTCAACAGCCGGGTAGATGCCTTTCTCAGAGATCGAACGATCCAGAACTGTTGTCGCATCAAGGTGCGCAAACGATGTCGCTGGAGCCGGGTCAGTAAGGTCGTCCGCTGGAACATAAACCGCTTGAACCGATGTAATGGAACCGTTCTTCGTGGACGAAATACGCTCCTGCATCGCGCCCATGTCGGTCGCCAATGTTGGCTGATAGCCAACCGCAGAAGGAATACGGCCAAGAAGGGCGGAAACCTCGGAACCCGCTTGCGTAAAGCGGAAGATGTTATCAACGAAGAACAAAACGTCTGTACCTGTGTCGTCACGGAACTGCTCGGCCAGTGTCAAACCAGTCAAAGCAACACGCATACGCGCACCGGGAGGCTCATTCATCTGACCGTAAACCAGAGCAATCTTGGAGTCAGGCAGGTTATCAGGAACGATAACGCCAGATTCGATCATTTCGTGGTAAAGGTCGTTACCTTCACGCGTACGCTCGCCAACACCCGCGAACACGGAAACACCGGAGTGAACTTTCGCAATGTTGTTGATGAGTTCCATGATGAGAACTGTTTTACCAACACCCGCACCACCGAAGAGACCAATTTTACCACCCTTCGTGTAAGGCGCGAGAAGGTCGATAACCTTGATGCCTGTGACGAGGATTTCTGTTGCTGTGGACTGCTGCTCAAACGTTGGCGCATCGCCGTGAATTGGGCGGCGTGCATCCGCGGCAACTGGGCCCTGCTCGTCAACAGGATCGCCTGTGACGTTCATGATGCGGCCAAGTGTAGCCGTACCAACTGGAACAGAAATCTGGTTGCCTGTGTTGGTCACTTCTTGACCACGAACCAGACCTTCAGAGCCGTCCATCGCAATGGTGCGCACTGTGTTCTCGCCGAGGTGCTGAGCAACCTCGAGAACAAGTGTTTTACCTTGGTTTTGTGTTTCCAGAGCGTTTAAAATCTCTGGTAGATTGTCTTCGAACTGCACGTCAACGACGGCGCCGATGACCTGAGTAATTTTTCCGACTGCATTTGCCATGTCGTAAACTCCGATATTTTAGAGCGCTTCCGCGCCCGAAATGATTTCAATCAGCTCGTTGGTGATGACGGCCTGACGGGAACGGTTGTACTGGATCGTCAGCTTGTCGATCATGTCACCCGCGTTGCGTGTTGCGTTGTCCATCGCAGACATACGTGAACCTTGCTCGGACGCCGCGTTTTCCAGCAGAGCTGAGAAAATCGCTGTGGCGACACCGCGCGGCAGCAAGTCAGCCAAGATGGCCTCTTCGCTTGGTTCGTAGTCATAGAGCGTCGCTGCTTCTGCACCCTCTTCCACTTCAAACGCGGCAGGGATAATCTGCTGCGCTGTCGGGATTTGAGTCACGACGTTCTGGAACTTCGCATAGAAGAGCGTAGCAACATCAAACTCTTCGGCATCGAAACGCGTCAGAACATCGGATGCGATGCCTTGTGCGTTTGAATAACCAAGGCGTTTTACGTCAGACAGATCGACGTGGCCAACATAGTACTGACCGAAGTCACGCTTGAGGCTCTCGCGGCCTTTCTTGCCGACAGTCAAAATCTTAACCGTCTTACCGTTCGCGAGGAGGCTATCTGCGTGCGCACGGGCTTTCTTGGCGATGTTGGTATTGAAACCACCGCAAAGGCCACGCTCGGACGTCATGATGACCAACAGATGCACATCATCTTTGCCGCTGCCGCTAAGCAGTTTAGGCGCAGAATCAGATCCACCAACAGAGGCTGCCAGACCCGCCATCACAGCATTAAAACGCTCTGTGTATGGACGTGACTGCTCGGCAGCTTCCTGCGCGCGGCGAAGTTTCGCCGCGGCAACCATTTGCATGGCTTTCGTGATCTTGCGCGTGTTTTTCACACTCTCGATCCGATTTTTGAGATCTTTAAGATTTGCCATCTAATTGATCCCCTTACGCGAAATCAGAAGCGAATTCGGTAAGTGCTGCGCTAAGTTTGTCGGCAATCTCACCTTTGATCTTCTGATCTTTGTTGGTGATTTCGTCCAAAATCGCTGCGTGCTTGGAACGCATGTGTGCGAGCATGCCCGCCTCATAACGACCAACATCAGACACTTCGATCTTGTCGAGGAAGCCGTTCGTACCAGCATAAATCACGCACACGATTTCAGCGTTTGTCAGCGGTGAATACTGTGGCTGCTTCATCAACTCGGTCAAACGCGCGCCACGGTTCAGCAACTGCTGCGTCGCCGCGTCGAGATCGGAACCGAACTGAGCAAACGCCGCCATTTCGCGGTACTGAGCAAGGGAAAGCTTAACCGGGCCAGCAACAGAGGACATCGCTTTTGTCTGTGCGGAAGAGCCAACACGAGAAACAGACAGACCTGTGTTCACAGCTGGGCGGATGCCTTGGAAGAACAATTCTGTTTCCAAGAAGATCTGACCGTCTGTAATCGAAATCACGTTTGTCGGAATAAACGCAGAAACGTCACCGCCCTGTGTTTCGATGATCGGCAAAGCCGTCAAAGAACCGGAACCGTTATCTTCGTTCAACTTCGCAGAACGCTCAAGAAGGCGGGAGTGAAGATAGAAAACGTCACCAGGATACGCTTCACGTCCTGGTGGGCGACGAAGAAGCAAGGACATTTGACGATACGCAACAGCTTGCTTGGAAAGATCATCATAGATGATTAAAGCGTGGCGACCATTGTCGCGGAAGTGCTCCGCCATGGATGTCGCAGCATAAGGTGCGAGGAACTGCAAAGGTGCAGGCTCGGACGCGGTTGCTGCAACAACGATGGAATATTCCATCGCGCCGCTCTCTTCCAGCTTCTTAACCAACTGCGCCACTGTGGAGCGCTTTTGGCCGATCGCAACGTAGACGCAGTACAACTTCTTGTTCTCGTCGTCGCCAGCAGCTTCGTTGTAGGATTTTTGGTTCAGCATCGCGTCCAGAGCAACGGCAGTTTTGCCTGTCTGACGGTCACCAATGATCAGCTCTCGCTGGCCACGACCAATTGGGATCATCGCGTCAACGGATTTCAGGCCAGTCGCCATTGGTTCGTGAACGGATTTACGTGGAATAATGCCCGGCGCTTTGACTTCCGCAACAACACGCTTGGTTGTTTTGATCGGGCCTTTGCCGTCAAGCGGGTTGCCAAGGCCGTCAACAACGCGACCAAGCAATTCATCACCGACTGGAACGTCAACGATAGAATTGGTGCGCTTGACTGTGTCACCTTCTTTAATGTCACGGTCAGAACCGAAGATAACAACACCGACGTTGTCTGCCTCCAAGTTCAAGGCCATGCCCTGAATACCACCGGGGAATTCGACCATTTCACCAGCCTGAACGTTGTCCAGACCGTGAACACGCGCAATACCGTCACCGACGGACAATACGCGGCCAACCTCGGCCACTTCAGCGTCTTTGCCGAAGTTCTTAATCTGGTCCTTTAGGATCGCAGAAATTTCTGCAGCTTGGATACCCATTTATCCGACCTCTTTCATTGCATTCTGGAGGGAATTGAGCTTGGAGCGGATCGACGTATCGATCATCTTCGAGCCAACTTTTACGACAAGACCGCCGATGAGACTTTCATCAACGGTCGCATTAATCTTCACGTCTTTGCCCACATTGGTCTTTAGCGTTTTCGCCAGTTTATCTGACTGCGCCTTGGTCATCGCAGTTGCGGAGGTAACTTCCGCCGTCACTTCGCCTTTGTCCTGAGCGATCAGATCACGCAGCTGGGACACAAGTTGCGGCAACACGAACAAACGACGCTTGGACGCCATAAGGCTCAGCGTGTTTGCCATGATTGGCTGCAACTTCATTTTTTTGGAGATCGCATTGATCGCCGCGCCCTGGACATCGCGGGAATACACCGGCGAAGAAATCAGATCGCGCATCTCAGCGCTGGAGTCGAGCGCCGCTGCTAAATCATCTACATTAGTTTCAAGTTTCGCGATGGCCTTGCCGTCTTTGGCAAGATCGAAAACTGCCGAAGCATAGCGCGCAGCGATACCTGAAGAAATCGAAGCTGTTTCGGACACGTCCACCCTTTCGATATTCTGGCTCTTTCTCCTGAAATCGAAAGATCAGGTCGAGAGCGATGGAGCTCCAACTGACGTTGGTGCGTGAAATTCTGGGCCGATGTAGCAGAGGGTTTGCCGCATCGCAACATATCTTGATACAAATGCGTGAACGCATAATACCTTATTTTTAGGGCCTCGACGCAAGTGCGACGAGATGCGCAGGCAAATCACTGACAAAAATTGAAGGATTTCGTGACTTTACGTGATTCCTTGAGAGACCTTGACGCTCTATCGACACTCGCTGCGAAATCCTACCGCCGTTTCTGGCGCAGGCTTGGGGCTTAACACTTCCATGGGGCTGGGAACTCGCAAGCGTGATCCGGGTCCAAGTGGCGCATGCACGCGCTTGGACGCTTCAACCATCAATACGCCCGATGGGAATATTGCTGGGATCTTGCCGCCCATCCGTTCTAGCACCTTGCCGGACTTCATCCACGCGCGCTTTGCGCTTGGTGGTTGATAAAGCGCGGCTGCGTGGCGTTCTGGCAGAAATCCGTGACGTTTTAGTTGCGTTTCAAGTTGAGTGATCGTGTAAGGCCGCCCGAAACCAAATGGCGTCGCATCGCTACGCGACCACAATCCTGCACGATTGGGCACAATAAACAACGCACGCCCCCCGGGCCCTAAAACGCGCCAACATTCATCTAAAACAGTCGTCGGGCTCTCTGAGGTCTCCAACCCGTGCATCACAACCAAACGATCCACACGCCCCGTTTCAATCGGCCACAGCATTTCTTCACACAGAACGGACACATTAGGTAGGCCCGCAGGCCAAGGTATCACCCCCTGAGGTCCGGGCATCAAGGCCATTACACGGCGCGCATCCTTGAGGTAGGGTCGCAACAACGGCGCGGCAAAGCCAAAGCCCGCAACGGTTTGCCCTTTCGCTTCCGGCCAAAGCGTGACCACGCGATCGCGTACGGCGCGTTGCGCCGCACGCCCCAAAGCGGAGCGATAATAGAAATTTCGTAGGTCCTGCACATCAAGATGCATTGCAGCGCCTTCCATGATCAGCCAAACTTGACCTTCAACATACTGAGCCGGAGCCAATTTGCCATGCCTTATGAAATCGTGACGATCCCCTGCCTTGAGGACAACTATGCATTTCTGATCGGCAATCTGGACACCGGCGAGGCGGCAATCGTCGATGTCCCTGAGGCCGCGCCGATCAATGAGATGCTCAAAACCAAGCGCTGGACACTGAGCACTGTTCTGCTGACCCATCATCATTGGGATCATGTGGAGGGGCTTGATGGCCTCACGGGGCGCGAACGCTTGAGTGTAATCGGCGCAACAGCGGATGAACATCGCCTACCAAAGTTGTCACAGGCTGTGGCAGAAGGTGACATCATCGATATCCTAGGCACGCCGACACATATCATTGACGTTTCCGGACACACACTTGGCCATATCGCATTTCACATGCCCGTTCTTAATGCCGTATTTACCGCTGATAGCTTGATGGCCCTCGGTTGTGGCCGCCTGTTCGAGGGCACGCCCGCGCAGATGTTTGAGAGCCTAGCAAAGCTAAATACGCTGCCGGACGACACCATTCTTTATTCCGGTCACGAGTACACATCGACCAATGCTAGATTCGCGCTGACTATTGAACCCGAGAATGCGGCGCTTATCTCTAGACGGGAAGCCACGAAACTGGCGCGTGCGGCAGGATCGCCGACTGTGCCCTCATCCCTCAAACGTGAACGCGCGACAAATCCATTCCTGCGCGCCCACGTTCCCGAAATCGCAGTGCATTTAGGTATGCCAAACGCCGCACCGGTGGATGTCTTCACCGAAATTCGAAAACGCCGTGACAAATTTTGAGCCGGCCCTAAATCAAGACCAATCGTCTCAATCATCCTTAATACGTGCCAGTCACATCAAAGTTGATCGAGAAAAGTCAGAATTCGCTTGATGCTGGTCAGATATCGACCAAACTTTAAGCTATATGGCCTACAGCTTCGGCATCCCCGAGCAGGGTCCAGGAAAAGGAGCACGCCCGTGCCATCATTTTCGACAACACTTGAGCAAGCAATCCATGCTGCACTGGCGCTTGCAAATGCGCGCCGCCACGAATTCGCGACACTAGAACATCTTTTGCTCGCGCTTGTGGATGAACCCGATGCAGAGCGCGTGATGAAAGCCTGCTCCGTCGACACAGAAGAGCTGCGTCAAACATTAGCAGGTTTCATCGACGATGATCTCAGCAATCTGATCACTGACATCGAAGGATCAGAGGCAGTTCCGACAGCAGCCTTCCAACGCGTGATCCAACGCGCCGCGATCCATGTGCAAAGCTCTGGCCGCTCTGAAGTGACCGGTGCAAATGTCTTGGTCGCGATGTTTGCGGAACGCGAAAGCAACGCCGCCTATTTCCTGCAAGAACAAGACATGACGCGGTATGATGCGGTGAACTACATCGCACACGGCGTCGCCAAAGACCCTGCGTTCGGTGATACTCGCCCCGTGACCGGATCTGGCGAAATGGATGAAGACGGTGCTGCCGCCGCGATGGAGGGCGAAGAGAAAAAAGAAAGTGCTCTCGCAAAATACTGTGTGGACCTGAATGTAAAGGCTGCGAAAGGCGATGTTGATCCGCTGATCGGTCGGGACAGCGAAGTGGAGCGCTGCATTCAGGTTCTATGCCGTCGTCGCAAGAACAACCCGTTATTGGTGGGTGATCCGGGCGTTGGCAAAACGGCAATTGCTGAGGGTCTCGCGCGCAAGATTGTGCAAGGTGAAACACCTGAAGTCCTATCGCAAACGACGATCTTCTCGCTCGACATGGGCGCGTTGCTGGCTGGCACACGCTATCGCGGTGATTTTGAGGAACGTCTCAAAGCGGTTGTGTCCGAGATCGAAGAACATCCCGACAGCGTCTTGTTTATTGACGAGATTCACACGGTGATCGGAGCTGGTGCCACGTCTGGTGGCGCAATGGATGCGTCTAACCTTTTGAAGCCCGCGCTTCAGGGCGGCAAACTGCGCACCATGGGATCGACCACGTACAAGGAGTTCCGTCAGCACTTTGAGAAAGATCGCGCGCTCAGCCGTCGGTTCCAAAAAATCGACGTCAATGAACCCTCTGTCGAAGACTCAATCAAAATCCTTAAAGGCCTGAAGCCTTATTTCGAAGATCATCACTCCGTCAAATACACCGCCGATGCGATCAAGACCGCCGTTGAACTGGCCGCGCGCTATATCAATGACCGCAAGCTGCCTGACAAAGCCATCGACGTGATTGACGAAGCAGGTGCCGCGCAGCGTTTGGTTGTGGAAAGCAAGCGTCGCAAAACGCTGGGTGCTAAGGAGATCGAAGCCGTGGTCGCCAAGATCGCCCGCATCCCTCCGAAAAGCGTTTCCAAGAGCGATGCAGAGGTACTTAAAGATTTGGAGGCGAGCCTTAAGCGCGTCGTCTTCGGTCAGGACGATGCGATCGAAGCACTCAGCTCTGCAATAAAACTCGCGCGTGCGGGACTTCGTGAGCCTGAGAAGCCCATCGGTAACTACCTATTCGCTGGTCCAACCGGTGTGGGTAAAACCGAAGTGGCCAAGCAGCTTGCGGATACGCTTGGCGTTGAGATGCTGCGCTTTGATATGTCCGAGTACATGGAAAAGCACGCGGTTTCGCGTCTCATCGGTGCCCCTCCCGGCTATGTCGGGTTCGATCAGGGTGGTCTTTTGACAGATGGCGTGGATCAACATCCCCACTGCGTTCTGTTGCTGGACGAGATCGAAAAAGCCCATCCCGATGTGTTCAACATTCTACTGCAAGTAATGGATCACGGTAAACTCACGGATCACAATGGCCGCGCGGTTGATTTCCGCAATGTTGTGTTGATCATGACATCGAATGCTGGTGCCGCCGAGCAAGCGAAGGAAGCCTTGGGCTTTGGCCGTTCCGCACGCGAAGGCGAGGACACGGCAGCAGTCGAGCGCACATTCACGCCAGAGTTCCGCAACCGTCTTGATTCGATCATCAGCTTCGGTGCATTGCCGAAAAAGGTTATCATGCAAGTGGTCGAAAAGTTCGTGCTCCAACTTGAAGCGCAACTGATGGACCGCAATGTGACCTTCGAGCTGTCCAAAGCAGCAACTGAATGGATCGCAGATAAAGGCTACGACAGTAAGATGGGTGCGCGTCCGTTGGGCCGAGTGATCCAAGAGCATATCAAAAAGCCGCTCGCAGAAGAACTGCTGTTTGGCAAGCTCGCCAAAGGCGGCGTCGTCAAGGTCGGTGTCAAAGACGGGAAAATTTCGCTTAAGACCGAAGGCCCTGATAAACCGCGCTTGTCTGGTAAAAAACCACCGCTGCTTACTGCTGAGTAATGCTCCGGACTTTCGCACTCATTGCCTGCGCTGCATACCCACTTGCGGCGCAGGATTTGCAGTTTTCGCAACCGATTGACTGCACGTTGGGCGCGGATTGTTTCATCGAAGACTATGTGGACATCAATCCTTTTGAAAAGAATTCCCAAGACCATAGATGCGGCCTGAACACACGTGATGGTCACACCGGAACCGATTTTGCGTTGATCGACTTTGCCTCTGTTGAGCAGGGCGTAGACGTTTTGGCCGCTGCGCCCGGTCACGTTTTCCGGCTCCGCCACAGCATGCCCGATGATCGTTTGCAAAGAGGTGTGACCTCCCAAAATGCTTGCGGAAATGCCGTTATTCTGGCGCATGCAGACGGTTACCAGACCACCTATTGCCATTTGAAACGTGGCTCAATCAACGTCTCGATAGGTGATAGCGTGGAACGCGGCCAACCCATTGGAAAAGTAGGGCTGTCCGGCCGCACGTCCCATCCCCATGTACATTTCAGTGTCAAAAAAAACGGCACGCAACTCGACCCGTTCCGACCTGAAGCGAACGATCAATGCGCAACGCAACCAAGCCCGACTCTCTGGCTTAACCCGCCAGAGTATCACGCCACAATTCTGCGCTTTGCCGGCTTTTCCAACGCAGTGCCAAAGTTTGAAGACACCGTTTCAGGTGCTGCACGCTTGACGAATTCAAAGCCAAATCAACCTCTCGTCGTTTATGTCGAAGCCGGCTTTAGTCAGCACGGCGATATCCTGGATATTAGCGCAACAGGCCCCCTTGGCGAGGCGTTTCGCCATAGCATTTTGCTTAAACAACCGAAGAAAAGTACGCGCCGTGCCTTTGGTAAACGCGCACCTCAAGAAGGTTGGTCGCTCGGGGAATATACAGGACAGATCATACTCACGCGCAAAGGGCAGATCATCGCCAATCGCTTTGCGCATGTCACTGTCGCGCACTAACTGCCACTATTTTTCGGTAAATTTCAACTCGATACGACGGTTCTGTGCGCGCGCTTCATCGCTATCTTCAAGGTTCACAGGTTGAAACTGGCCAAACCCGTTCGCCGCCAAACGTGTCGGCTGGATCCCTAGGAAATTCACCATATATTTCACGACCGACAAAGCCCGCGCTTGGCTAAGCTCCCAATTGTCCGCAAACTCACCCAGACCGGACAGGGGGACATTGTCGGTGTGACCGTCCACGCGAATGATCCAATCGATGCCGTCGGGAATGTCATCGGCAACCGCGAGCAAGATCGAGGCAACCTTGGCCACTTCACCCCGCCCTTCGGGAGATAGCGCGGCGCGTCCAGGCGGGAACAAAACCTCGGACGAGAAAACGAAACGATCACCCTCAATACGAACACCATCTTGGCGACCAAGAACGTCCCTCAGCCGACCAAAAAATTCTGAACGATAGCGCTCCAAATCTTTGGTTTGTTCTTGCAAAGCCAGCGCTTCAACCTCCAGCCTTTTGCGCTCAGCCTCTTCCAACTCCCGCCTTTTGCGTTCCTCCGCAGCGACCCGCGCGAGTGCTGCATTTAGTTCGGACCCGAGGTTTTGAAGCTGGACTTGGGACGCATCATCCTGAATTTTTGCTTCATCCAGAATGGCTTGCAGGCTGCTCAATTGCGCACGGAGCGCTGCGACTTGTTGGTTTAACGCCTCTGTTTGCAACTGCGCTTGTGAGGTTCGTTCTTGTTCTTGCACCAATTCATCGCGCGCTGCCGCCAGCAAAATTGCCTGCTGCGTTGCATCATCTAGACGCGTTTCAGCTTGTTGTTCAGCAGCAAGTTTCGCCGCCAATGCTGCCGCCAATTGGCGCTGAATCTCTTCGCGCTCAAGCTCTACGGAGGTGCGCGCAGCTAAAGCGGCGGCCAACGTTTGCTCTATCTCGCTATCGTCCATTGCGACGGTCAAATTCGCTTCTGCCTGCGCGAGATCATCACGTGTGCGCGCCAGTTCCGATGTCAGCGCCGCGATGATTTCTGCTGATTTTTCCTGTACCAATACGATCTCCGCCAATTCGGCCTCTGCCCTGCTCAGCTGGCGTGTGGTTTGGCTCAGTTGCGCGCGCGTTTCGGCCAATTGCCCTTCTGCACTTGTTAAGGCGGAATTGGTCTGCGTACTCGTGGCGGTCACAGTCTCAAGGTTCGCGTTTGTTTCAGCCAGCAGCGCTTCCGCCACGGCCTGTGCGGCCCTGAGCGCGGCAATCCGTTCCGCCGCTTCTTCTTCAGCGGTGAGTTTGCTCACCTCTGTCAATTCCTGCTTTTCGCGCGCCGCGTCCAAATCAGAACGCGCCATTGCAAGCTGAGTGAGAACCTGCGCCAGCTCTTTCTCTACCGCTGCCTTCGCCGCATCCGTATCCTGACCGGAACTGACAGCCGCCGCCAATTGCGCCGTCAAATCTCCGCTCGCAGAGCGCGCCGCCGCCAAAAGCGTCAGTGTGTCTTCCGCAGCTTTGCGTTCCGCTTCAAGCGTGAGGGTCATCGCCGTCAATTCGGCATCAGCAGTTTCGAGTCGCGCGCGCAAGGCCTTTGCGGCTTCCGCCTCAAGCAAACGCGCTTTTTCCTCCGCGCTCAACGCCTCTTGCAGCTCTGCCAGTTCTAAGGCGCGCGCGCTGATCACCGCGTCTTTGTCTTCACCCTTGGCACGCAAGTCTGCAATCAACGCATCCATAGCCTCGCGCTGCGCAGCGGCCAAACGCGCCGCTTCAACCTGCTCATCAATCTCAGAGCGCGCAGTTGCGAGAGCGAGATCAAGCGCTTCTTTCTCGCTCAACAACTCTGCTTGCGCCTGCTCCAAAGCCGCAACATTGCCCAGAGCGTCTTCACGTTGCGACAAAAGCGATGCGACTTGCGCTTCGAAACTGGTTATTTGGGCCTGCGCCGCCGACAGCGCGCTATCCTGATCTGCGCGCTCTTGCTGCAAAGATGCGATCAACGCGGATTGCGCTTCGGCCCGCGTTGTTGCGTCATCAAGGGTGGCGTTCAAAGTGCCAAGATCATTTTCCAAACGCTCGCTGCGATCACGTTCCAAACCAAGCGCTTGCGCAAGGGCTGCGATTTCTTGGCCAAGATCGTCCAATTCGCTTTCTTGGCCCGTGATGGTCTCGCGCAGCACGAATTGCATCACCATAAACATGGTGAGCACGAACATCAAAACCAGCAAAAGGCCGGTCATCGCGTCGACAAATCCCGGCCAGATAGAGCCTTGGAATCTCTGACCTGTGCGCCGCGAGAGTGCCATTAGCCGCCATCACGCGTGCGTGTTGTACGTGCTTTCGCCGCTCCGGCTGGCGCTTTGCGCGGTTGCGTCAATAACCGCCCCAAAGCGCCGATGTCGCTGCGCAGTTCTGCCATGGTTTCAGCACGACCCGCTGACATTTCTTCGAGGATTTTCAACAGTTGCACATCCATTGAGCGCAATCGCATCCGGCTTTCCGCATCCATCCCCTCGCCACCGCCAAGCACGCCACCATCAAGTTTGGCGATCAACTGCTCTTGTCCTTCGGCGACGCGAATTAGCGCATCTGTGGCCGTGCCCGTGGCTTCCATTCGTTCGGTCATGCTTGAAATCGCATTGGTCAACGCACCAAGTTTGTCGTCCACCATGGAGCGGCTCACGTCGCTTTGCGTGAACATCAATTGCAGCGCTTCCATCTGTTCGGCCATGTGATCGACAACAGCACCCATCGCAGAATTTTCAACGCTGCCTTCGCCTTCGCCTGTCGAAAACCCGAGGCGCGTGATACTTGAGAGCCACTCTTCGAGTTCACGGTAAAAACGGTTTTGACCGTGCCCTGCGAATAATTCCAACAGACCCACAACAAGCGATCCTGCTAGCCCTAATAGCGAAGAGCCAAACGCAACGCCCATGCCACCCATTTGCGCCTCAAGCCCCGATTGCAGGCGTTTGAACACGTCTGCGCCTGTCTCGCCTTCCGCGGCGCTGAGGTTGCGGATTGTATCGACGATGGCAGGAACAGTGGTTGCAAGGCCATAGAACGTTCCAAGCAGACCCAGGAAAATCAGCAAGTTAACGAGATATCGAGTAATTTCGCGGGCTTCATCAACCCGCGTCGCGACTGAATCCAAGATTGAGCGCGTCGAGCTGGAAGAGATCTGCATCCGCGCCCCACGCGAGCGCAATAAAGTCGCGAGAGGAGCCAACAATTGCGGTGCTTTAATGCTCGGGTCTTCGCGGTTCTCTGAGGCAAACGCTTCGAGCCAACGTACCGAATTGATCAATTGTCCAACCTGATAAAAACAGGCCATGACACCGATGAAGAACACAAACAGGATGAACCCGTTCAACCACGGATTTGCTAAAAACACAGGCAGCACGCGCGGCAGCGCGACAAATGCACCAGCCCCGACAAGACCTATAACAATCAGCATCGACAGGATTTGTCGAATAGGCTGAGAAAACTGCGCGCGTACCTCGCGGTCTGGCTTGTCCAAGGGGACTGCTCCTGACACGTTTCTTATTGGGAAACAGTCTACTCAGATTGGACCCTTAAGCCAAGAGTTATGAGCACAGCGCTTTTACGCGCGCTGAGAGCCAGTTAAGATCCCCGTCTTCGATGCCCAATTCCACAAGATGACCCGCAGTATTGTGCAGATAGTCCGTGTTCGGTCCGCGGTCCCCGACGGCGCGCGCAATCACCTGCGCTTGCTCTTCCAAATCAAGATGACAGTATTGCACATGATCGGGATCGATCACGTATGTCACCGCCTTGATCACCTCACCCGAGCTCAGATGCACATCGAGATTTTTCTCTAGATAGGCCGACGAGATCAATTCGCGTTCACGCAAATATGCCAGCGTTTCCGGCTCTGCACCCGCTTTCACGCGCAAAGCAACGCCTTTACAGCGCGCGTCCTTCGTTTCATCCAGCGCGAGCACTAGCCCGGGATGTTCAGACGTGCCGCGATGATGGATCGAGCGCATACAAAAACTGCGCGCATAACCGTGCATGACGCCTACCTGCTGCGCGTCCACCTCAAAGCCCGGGTTCCACAAAAGAGAGCCGTAGCCAAACACCCACATCGTCATCGCACTGGTCCTTTTCTGATGCCTGCCTTAGATACGAGCCGAGCCTTAAGGAAAAGCCATGAAACGACTGTTATTTGTAATTATCGCCGTTGCAGCGCTTTATGCGGGCTATTGGTTTGTCGGCTCGAACGGAGCCACTGCAGGCTTTGAGCGCTGGTTCGAAGACCGCCGCGCAGAGGGCTGGGTAGCGGAGGTCGAGAGCATCGAAACACGCGGTTTTCCAAGCCGCTTTGACACGACCTTAACCGGGATTTCTTTGGCTGATCCTGATACCGGCGTCGCTTATTCCGCACCTTTTCTACAAATTTTTGCGCTCAGCTATAAGCCGGAGCACCTAATCGCCGTCTGGCCAAAGGAACAAAGCGTCAGCAGCCCGTTCGGCAAGGCGGAGATCACAAGCGACGACATGCGTGCCTCTTTGATTGTGAAGAAAAACACATCGCTTGCTTTGGAAAAGGCGAATTACACGACTGATGCGGTGACGCTTCAAATGGACAACGGTGAAACCTTCGGGGCTGCAAAGGCCTCGATGGCGATAGAATTGAATCCTGCGGCGCAAAACGCCTATCATTTCGGGGTGAACCTGAAGGACGTTTTATTGCCTAAACCAAGAGGGATACGTCTTGAGGCGGGTATACTGCCCAAAACGCTTGAGTTCGCGCGCGGCGATGTCACCGCCGCCTTTGATGCGCCTTGGGATTTGAACGCTTTACAAAGCGCTCGTCCGCAACCTACGCGCATTAATGTGAAATTGATCGAGGCGAAGTGGGGCCAGCTAGAACTACGTCTCGCAGGTGCGTTTGATGTGGACACCACAGGGCGCGCGACGGGGCAAATCACGATAAAGGCGCAAAACTGGCGCGATATTTTAGCCGTAAGTGCCGCGACAGGCGCAATCCCGACGCAACTGGTGCGACCGTTTGAGCAAGGATTATCATTGCTGTCAGGCCTGTCTGGCAATCGCAACACGCTTGATCTGCCTTTGACGCTGGATCAAGGCCAGATGAAGCTGGGGCCGATCCCTATTGGACCCGCCCCGCTGTTTCGCCTTCGTTAAGCGTAGTGCTCTAGCGTTGCACGCACCGCTTGCGCAGCCTCTGCGCCTTTTTTGACAAAGTGATCGGTGTAAAAGCCGATGTGCTCTGCGCTTGGCTGAAAATGATGCGGCGTGAGAGAGACTGAGAAGGTAGGCACACCCGTGCTCATCTGCGCCTCCATCAGCCCATTTACCACGGCAGCAGCCACAAAATCATGGCGATAGATTCCGCCATCTACGACCAGAGCCGCACAAACAACGGCATCAAATTCCCCTGATGCCCCCAGTTTTTTCGCCAAAAGCGGCATTTCAAACGCCCCCGGCACATCGAAGGGTGTGATCTGAACAGTCGCATCAACGCTGTCCATATCCGCCTCGAAGCCAACAAGAGCTTGATCCACGATCTCGCTGTGCCAACGCGCTTTGATAAACGCAATTTTAAGTAGTTTCGTCATTTTGGAACCTTTGTTTTAGACGTCACAAAAGTCCCAGAGCATCGCATTAGCCTACCTGCCCCGAAGGACATGCAAACCGCTCTCTTTCATCCGGACTTTCACCGTCGGCTCTGGAATTCCACCAAATCTGCTGTCCCAATGATCCGCTTTAGGGTCACTAGCGCTCGCGGGCTATCACCGCCGGTAGGGACTTTCACCCTGCCCTGAGAACATCGCCTTGGTGACATGTGGGCGTAGGTCTTGCAAGAGCGCGTTCGCCACGTCACTTTGAGTCGCAAACGGGAGAGCGACATGAACGATTTACAGACGCGGCTGGCTAAACGCATTGAAGACAAACGCGACGATCTGATCGCGCTCACGCAGGATTTGATTCGCATTCCAACGCTCAATCCCCCCGGTGAAAACTACCGAGAAATCTGTACGTTCTTGGGTGAGCGCTTGGCGCGAAGTGGGTTCACGATGGAAATGGTGCGCGCAGAGGGTGCGCCCGGCGATTCTACGAAATATCCGCGCTGGAACGTTGTGTGCCGCCGTGAAGGCAAACGCGCGGGTGAATGTGTCCATTTCAACTCTCATATCGACGTCGTGGAGGTCGGCGCAGGCTGGACCTTTGATCCGTTTGGTGGGGAATTGAGCAACGACAAAATCTATGGGCGGGGTGCCTGTGACATGAAGGGCGGTCTCGCCGCCTCGATTATCGCAGCGGAAGCATTCGTAGAGGAATGCCCCGACTACGCGGGCGCAATAGAAATCAGCGGGACCGCGGATGAGGAATCAGGCGGTTATGGCGGCGTTGCTTATCTAGCAGAAAAGGGGTTTTACGATCCGAACCGCGTGCAGCATGTGATTATTCCCGAACCTCTCGGCGTCGATTCAATCTGCCTTGGTCATCGCGGTGGTTGGTGGGCTGAAATCGAAACATTCGGTGAAATCGCCCATGGTTGCATGCCGTTCTTAGGGGACTGCGCGGTTCGCCACATGGGGGCGGTGCTCGATAAGTTCGAAGACACGCTTTATCCAGCGATGGCGGCGCGACACACGGAAATGCCCGTGATCCCAGAGGGCGCACGGCAATCAACGATGAACATTAACTCGATCCATGGCGGGCAAAATGAGCAGGCGGAAGATAGCACTGCTCTCCCCTCGCACTGCGTTCCTGACAGCTGCCGCATCGTCATTGATCGTCGCTATTTGGCGGAGGAAAGCTATGATGGTGTCAGCGGTGAGGTGAAAAATCTTCTAGAAGACTTGCGCGTGACGCGGCCCAACTTTGAATATGCGATGCGCGAATTGAACCATGTCGCCCCCTCCATGACCGATAAAGAAGCGCCAGTTGTGCAAACCGTTGCCCGCGCGATTGAGGCAGTGATGGGCAAGAAAGTGCGCTACGTCGCGTCGCCCGGAACCTATGATCAAAAGCACATTGACCGGATTGGAAAGCTAAAGAACTGCATCGCATATGGTCCCGGCATTCTAGAACTGGCGCATAAACCTGACGAATATGTCGGGGTTGAAGATATGATCGAGAGCGCAAAGGTTATGGCGCATACACTAGCGCAACTTTTGAATGGTGAGGTTTGATCAGAGGTCTTGCGTGGCGAGCGTGAGACCTTCGATGATGCCCGTGAGCGCCGCGCCGTGATGAATTTTTGCGTTTGGAAATGCGTTGGCAGTTGCAGTTTGTACCGCTTGCATTAAGCTCGACCCGCCCACGAAAAAAAGATGCGTGACGTCATCTGGCGCATGATCTGTTTGAGCGGTGCAATGCAGTGCTGTCTGCGCGATTTGCTCGGCTGACGCTTGAAGCGAATGGGCAAGCGCGAGCGCATAGAGCGACGCATTCAGCCCTTTTTCCAAAGGATCAAGGTTGATGTCTACGCTTGCGAGTGGTTTCGTGTTCAGCTCTATCTTTGCCGCTTCAACGGCAAAGGCAAGATCGTGGCCGCGCTCATCTTTCAACACGCGCGTGAGGCGTTTGAGTTTGACTGGTTCCACCGCATATTGCAGCAGATCCTTTGCCGCACGGCGCGCATCAGGCGCGTAAAGGAACGGAATTTTCTGCCACGTCGCGAGATCCGCAAAGATGCCATTCGGGGCAAGATGCGTGTCCTCGCCAAACGCATGGCGAATACGGCTGCCACGTCCCATGAAAGGCATCACATGATCAAAGCTGAGCAGGCGATCAAAATCCGTGCCACCAAGGCGCAGACCCTCGCTTTGGACAATCTCAATCGCACCATTCCCTTGACTGCGAAACAGCGTGAAATCTGACGTACCGCCGCCAATATCTATGACAAGACCAAGATCATTGGGCTGCAAGACATGGGCTTGGGCGCGCGCCGCAGCCTCCGGTTCGTTCATGTAATGGATGTCTTGGAAGCCGGCGATCTGATAGCATTCAGTCAGGTCCGCAAGCGCCTGGGCGTCGCGTTTGAAATCGCCGTGAAACTTAACGGGCCGACCAGAGAGAACGCGCGTGTAGCTTTGCCCTGTCTGCGCCTCTGTGCGGTGCTTCATCTCGGACAAAAAACGCGCGACGATGTCGATGTAACTCATCCGTTTGCCCAGAAACGTGCTGCTTTCACGGATAAGCGGCGTGCCAAGCAGAGATTTGAGAGCGCGCATGTAGCGCCCCCAAGCACCTTCGAACAGGGCCTGTTCCGCCGCGGACCCATAATCGATTTGCTTTTCTTCAAAATCAAAGAACAGCGCAGTGGGCAGCGTTTGCTTGCCGCTCTCAAGCTCAATGAGCCGGATTTTGCTGTTCTCACACACGCCAACGGCCGAGTTAGACGTGCCAAAGTCGATGGCTAAAACTGCATCTTGCTGCCCCATATCAACACCTTGCATGATCCGAAAGCAGCGCAGTACGAAGTCAAAGCAGTGCTTGCAAGCCCCGAATTCTCCGCAATCCTCCCTAGCCAGCTCCATTTGAAATGGCTAACATCGTCGCTATTCAATCTTCGGGAGACAGACTATGACCAATTTTCGCACCCTCTTGCTAAGCGCAAGCGCCGCTGCTTTGTTAGCTGGCGCCGCTTTCGCGAAATCTGATATCACGATTGCCTTGCAACTTGAGCCACCGCATCTGGACCCAACATCTGCTGCAGCAGGCGCGATTGACAGCGTGCTCTACTCCAACGTCTTTGAAGGCCTGACGCGATTTATGGCAGACGGATCTGTCGTTGCGGGCCTTGCTGAAAGTTGGGAAATTTCGGACGACGGCCTAAGCTACACATTCAAGTTGCGCGACGGTGTGACCTTCCATGACGGCTCTGCAATGGATGCGGAGGATGTGAAATTCTCACTTGACCGTGCGCGTGCTGAGGACAGTACAAACGCACAAAAGGCGCTCTATGCAGGCATCACAGATGTAAGCGTGATGGATCCGATGACTGTGAAACTGACGTTGGCAGAGGCCAACGGCTCCATGTTATTTAACCTCGCTTGGGGGGATGCGGTGATCGTCGCAGCTGAGAGCATTGAGAACATCAAGCAAATGCCAATCGGCACAGGCGCGTTTAAATTTGTGAACTGGGTGCAGGGCGACAAGATCGAACTTGCGCGCAATGATGCCTATTGGGGCGACGCCCCCGCGCTAGAAACGGCGACGTTCAAGTTTATCTCCGATCCGACTGCCGCCTTCGCAGCTGTAATGGCGCAAGACGTCGATGTATTCGCAGGCTTTCCTGCGCCCGAGAATCTGCCACAGTTCGAAGCAGATCCACGTTTCCAAGTGCTCGTGGGCAGTTCCGAGGGTGAAACGATCCTCTCCACCAACAATAAGATGCCGCCCTTTGACAACGTGAAAGTCCGCCAAGCTGTGGCCCACGCAATTGATCGTCAAGCGATCATTGATGGCGCGATGTTTGGTTACGGTACCCCAATCGGTACGCATTTCGCGCCGCACAATCCTGACTATGTAGATTTGACCGCAGATTCAGCGCACGACCCAGCAAAGGCAAAAGCGTTGTTGGCCGAAGCAGGCATGGCTGACGGGTTTGAGACAACCTTGCACTTGCCACCCCCCTCATACGCCCGTCGTGGCGGTGAGATTATTGCCGCGCAGCTGGCAGAAGTCGGTATAAAAGCCGAGATTATCAACGTCGAATGGGCGCAATGGCTTGAAACTGTATTTCGCGGCAAGGATTTTGGACTTACGATTGTCAGCCACACGGAACCTTTCGACATCGGCATCTATGCGCGTCCTGATTACTACTTCCAATATGACAATCCAGAATTTCAGGCGCTGATGACAAAGTTGAATGCGACAGCGGATCCGTCGATGCGCACGGATATGATCGCGCAGGCGCAAACGACGATTTCACAGGACTATGTGAACGGTTATTTGTTCCAATTGGCCTTCCCAACAGTCGCGGATGCGAAGGTTCAAGGCCTTTGGGAGAACGCCCCCACACAAGCGACCGACCTTACAGGGGTCAGCTGGTCGAATTAAGCGGTAGTCCGAATTTTCTAGAAAATTCGACGTCCCTCTAAATACGCGCGCGCAATATTCCAATGCGCGTGCGTACTTCGCAGCGCACATCGCCTTCACGTGGTGCATCAGAAAGCGTCGTAAACCAAGTCTCTGGCGGATTACGGCCACGCGAGTTCCCCTCGAACCGCAGATCTCTCAGAAAATTTTCGGCTTCTGCGTCCAGAATTTCAGGTGCGCCAAACCCGTTCAGCACGCCCCAAATCCGCGTCCAACAGCGACCCACACTCCAAGGATTATAGCCACCACCACCCAGCACCATCAACGTCGATGTCATCCCCATAACAGCGCGCACGACAGCGACATGCGCATTATTGGAAAGCGAAAGCCGCGAAAGCGGATCCTCGTCCAGCGCATCAGAGCCGCATTGCAGAACAATAGCATCAGGTTCGAAATCCGTGATCAACGGCAGGATCAATTCCTCTAGGATCACGCGCATCTCAGTGTCGTTCAGCCCGCGCGGGACGGGCAAGTTGAATGCGCTACCCTCCGCGCTGTCCGTAAGATCACCCGTAAACGGCCAACGCTTTTCCTCGTGCACAGAGATCATTCGCACATCAGGATCGCCGCGAAATCCGACCTCGACCCCATCAGGATGATGCGCATCGATATCAAGATAAAGGACGCGCGTCGCGCCATGGTGTTGCAGCGATTTGATTGCCAGCACGGGGTCATTCAAATAACAAAATCCGTTGGCGCAATCTGGCATGCCATGATGCGTGCCCCCACCTGGTACATGAACGATGCCGCCATCTTTTAGCAATTCGCCTGCCAAGATCACACCACCCGCGCCCGTCGCGGGGCGACGAAACATTTCGCTGAACACAGGATTAGAATGCGTGCCCAGCTGGAACTGCACGCGCTCGGTATCGCTGACAGCGCCACGCCGCTCCGCGCGCGCAAGGGCAGAGATATATTCAGGCGTATGAAACGACCACAGAGCCCTTGGCTTGGCGCGCGGTGAGGTCACATATTGTTCATCGGGCAGCCAATTCAACGCGCGCGCAAGGTCCATCACCGTCGTCACACGCGGCACGCGCAAGGGATGCGCAGGGCCATAGGACGAACCACGATAGATTTCTGAGCCGATAAAAAGCGGGCGATGCAACATGTCCTACCACATACAGCGCCGTCGCGCCACGACAAGCCCTCTGGACCCTTCGCCCCCTCTCGCCTAGCGTAGCGATATGCTGCGCTACTCTCTCAAACGCTTGCTGTCGCTTGCGATCAGCTTGATCATCGCCAGCCTCGTCATTTTTCTGGTGATCGAGGTCGCGCCAGGTGATCCTGCCTCCTTCATGCTTGGGATCAATGCGCAAGAAGACACGCTGAACGCGCTCCGCGAAGAACTAGGCCTGAACCAAAGCAAGCTGGAGCGCTATCTGTCGTGGACCTTCGGCATGCTTCAGGGCGATTTTGGTACGTCCTACACCTACCGGACGCCCGTTGCGGATATGGTGCAAGATCGGCTTTGGGTATCGCTGCCGCTGGCGATTTACGCGCTCGCACTCTCCACATTGATTGCCTTTCCTGCAGGTATTTACGCGGCCTCGCGACGTGGCGGTCTTGGCGATGTCAGCATCATGGGGGCCACACAACTTGGCGTCGCGATCCCGAATTTCTGGTTCGCGATGATGTTGGTTCTGGTTTTCGCGATCAACCTGCGTTGGTTTTCCGCAGGTGGTTTTCCAGGTTGGGATAACGGCCTTTTCACAGGCCTCAAAGCCCTGACACTTCCTGCAATCGCCCTCGCGCTTCCCCAAGCGGCGATCCTTGCGCGCGTCATGCGTTCCTCCTTGCTTGATATCCTCAACGAGGATTTCATCCGCACCGCCCGCGCCAAAGGCCTCACACCGCGACAAGCGCTTTGGCGGCATGCGCTGCGCAACGCGCTTATTCCTGTGCTCACGATCATTGGGTTGCAGTTTTCCTTCCTCCTTGCAGGGTCGATCATTATCGAGCAGGTCTTTTATCTTCCCGGCCTCGGTCGGCTAGTCTTTCAATCCATTTCTCAACGCGATCTGATCGTCGTGGAAAGTGTCGTGATGCTTTTGGTATTCGCGGTCATCTTGGTGAACTTCATCGTTGATCTCGCCTATGCATGGGTCGATCCACGCCTGAGGTCGCGCACATGAAAACCTCACGCAACCTTGTCATTGGCACGGCGCTGAGCACACTTTTTATCGCCGCCGCGCTCATTAGCTTCATCTGGACGCCGTTTGATGTGACTCAGATGAATATCCCCTCGAAATTGCAAACCCCAAACGGCACCAACTGGCTTGGCACCGATCATTTTGGGCGCGATATTTTCTCGATGATCATGGTTGGCGCGCGCACCTCGATTGCAGTGGCGTTGGTTGCCGTAGGCATCGGAATAGGCGTTGGCGTGCCGCTTGGCCTCGCCGCTGCCGCGCGCCAGGGAAGCTTGCTTGATGAGGTCATCATGCGGGGCAATGACTTGGTTTTTGCGTTCCCCTCCCTCGTTATCGCGATCCTAATCACTGCTGTGTTCGGCCCCGGCGCGATCAATGCGATTATCGCGATCGGCATCTTTAATATCCCCGTGTTCGCGCGGCTCACACGCAGCGCAGCACTCCCCCTGTGGCAGCGCGAGTTCATCATGGCCGCGCGTGTCTCTGGCAAGGGCAACGCACGTATTTCGATGGAACACATCCTGCCCAACGTCACCAACCTATTGATCGTTCAGGGCACGATCCAATTCTCCCTTGGCATCCTCGCAGAAGCGGGTCTCTCCTACGTCGGCCTTGGTGCGCAACCACCACTGCCAAGCTGGGGACGTATGCTGGCCGATGCGCAAACAATGGTCAGCTTTGCACCACATCTCGCGCTCATTCCCGGCGGTGCAATCATACTCACTGTCCTTGGCCTTAACCTGATGGGCGATGGCCTACGCGACCTGCTGGATCCACGCATTAGAGTGGAGCGCATATGAGCTTACTCACCATCAAAGATCTCTCCATATCCATTCATGGGACACCCATCCTAAAGGATGTCAGTCTCAGCGTCGCCCAAGGGGAGATCGTGGCGATCACGGGTGAAAGCGGCTCTGGCAAATCGCTTACCGCGTTTTCAGTAATGCAACTTTTGCCACGGGGAACTCAGACAAAGGGTTCGATCAAACTTGATGGCAAAGAGCTACTGAATGCACCCGACGGCGACATGTGTGCGCTGCGCGGCAATGATATCGGTATGGTGTTTCAAGAACCCATGACAGCGCTGAACCCGTTGATGAGCATTGGCGATCAGGTCATGGAAACCATCCTACTCCATACAGACAGCTCCCGCGAACAGGCGCGCCAGCGTGCAGAGGAAACCCTTGCGCGCGTCGGTTTACCCCCTGAAAAATACAGCCTCGCGCGTTTTCCTCATCAGCTCTCTGGCGGGCAACGTCAGCGCGTTGTGATCGCGATGGCCATCGCTTTACGCCCGCGCTTGTTGATCGCCGATGAACCCACGACCGCACTTGATGTGACGACCCAAGCACAGATCCTCGATCTGCTGAAAGATCTTGTGCAGGACTTTGGTATGGGGCTTTTGATGATCACCCATGACCTCGCTGTTGTGTCCGACATGGCCGAACGCATCGTTGTGATGCGTTACGGTGAGGTGGTAGAAACCGGTGCGACCAAGGCGCTGTTTGCCAATATGCAGCACGACTATACCAAAGCGCTATTCGCGGCCTCCGCCCATCAAGTGGCGCTGCCGGAAAACACGCCGAAAGATGCACTTTTGGTCGTCAAGGACGCGATCCGCGATTACCCGAAACCCCGCACCGAATTATTCGCCCCACGCACCTACACACGCGCAGTTAACGCTGTTAGCTTCACTTTGCGCAAAGGCGAACGCATAGGCCTCGTCGGAGAAAGCGGTTGCGGTAAGTCCACCTTGACTCGCGCGATCCTTGGGCTTGAGCCACTTCAAAGGGGCAGCATTACGGCGTTCAATCAAAGGGTTGCACCCGACATGCCAGCGGCGTTGCGCTCTGGCCTGCAGGTGGTGTTCCAAGATCCCTACGGCAGCTTCAACCCACGCCATAAAGTTGCGCGCATCATCACTGAACCCTTTCATTTGCTGCCCAACCCACCCCGCGGGCAAGAGCGCGAGAACCGCATTTCGCAAGTGCTGATCGCCGTTGGTTTGCACCCTACTGACGCGAACAAATACATCCACGCATTCTCGGGCGGGCAGCGCCAACGCATCGCAATTGCACGCGCGTTGATCATTAATCCAGAACTGATCATTTTCGATGAAGCCGTCAGCGCACTCGACGTGTCAATCCGCGCACAGATCCTTGATCTCATCGCTGAACTGACACAGACCCATGATCTCAGCTATCTGTTCATCAGCCACGACCTCTCTGTTGTGCGCACGATTACTGATCGCGTGTTAGTGATGAAGGACGGCGAGATTGTTGAGGATGGTGAAACCGAACAAGTTTTCACCAACCCACGTCACCCCTATACTGCGAGCCTTATCAAAGCCGCCCCGACCCTTCCTGATGTGAAAGCGCTTACCGATGTCTCTTCCTGATCTGCCCTTCAACCCAGCACACTGCCTGATCAATGGCACATGGCGAGCACCGCTCGATGGTCAAACGCTTGCGCTAATTGACCCCTCAAACGGCAGCGAGCTGACCCAAATCGCGCGCGGCCAAAGCCGCGACATTGATGCGTCTGTGGAGGCGGCTCAGAGCGCCTTGAACGGCGAATGGGGCAGCAAGACAGCGCTGGAGCGGGGACGTATCTTGACTCGCATCGGCCAACTGGTTCTGGAACATGTTGATCTTCTGGCGGAACTTGAGGCGCACGATGTTGGCAAACCCCTAACTCAAGCGCGCGCGGACGCTATTGCACTTGCACGCTATATGGAATTCTATGGTGGCTCGGCAGATAAGATCCACGGTGAAACAATCCCTTATCTCGGTGGCTACACCGTCTACACGTTGCGGGAACCGCATGGGGTAACGGGCCACATCGTGCCTTGGAACTACCCGATGCAGATCATCGGCAGATCTGTTGGCGCGGCGCTCGCCATGGGCAACGCAGCCGTGCTGAAACCCGCGGAGGAAGCCTGCCTCACCGCATTGATGTTCGCCGAAATTGCACGCACTGCTGGTCTACCAGATGGCGCTTTGAACGTTGTCCCAGGTCTTGGCGCAGAAGCGGGTGCAGCACTCTCATCACATAAAGATGTGCAGCACATTTCGTTCACCGGCTCCGTCGCGACAGGTGCACTTGTTCAACAAGCCGCAGGCGCGAATGTTGTCCCCGTCACGCTAGAACTTGGTGGCAAATCCCCGCAATTGGTATTCGAGGACGCAAATCTAGACGACGCGCTGCCCTTTCTTGTCAACGCGGGCATCCAGAACGCTGGTCAAACCTGCTCTGCCTCTTCTCGCATCCTTGTCCAGGAAAACCGTTACGCGGAAGTCGTCGCAGCAATGTCAGAGCGCTACAGTGCCCTCACCGTCGGTCCTGCAATGGATGACCTCAACCTTGGGCCACTGATATCCGAGCGCCAGAAAGAGATCGTCACAGGGTTTCTGGCGCAAGGCAAAGATTTGCACATTGCAGCTACTGGCCAGATCGCTGAGGGTGCACCAAGCAAAGGCGCGTATGTAGCGCCGCATCTGTTGCTGTGCTCAGATCCACACCATCCTCTCGCACAACAAGAAATCTTCGGCCCTGTCCAAATTGTCATCCCTTTCAAAGATGAAGCTGAGGCCGTCGCAATTGCCAACGGCACGGACTTCGGCCTTGTGGCAAGCGTCTGGACAGAGAATGGCGCGCGCCAAATGCGCCTCGCCAAAGCGTTGAAATCCGGCCAAGTCTTCATCAACAATTATGGCGCGGGTGGTGGTGTCGAACTTCCTTTCGGTGGTGTCGGAAAATCCGGCCATGGCCGCGAAAAAGGCTTCGAAGCCCTCTACGGCTTCTCAACCCTCAAGACGGTGGCCGCCAAACATGGCTAGGCTCGCGGTTTTCATATGCCTGTGTTTTTGCGCCATGTTCGCCGCTGCGATCTTTGGTATTTTGCACAATCAAATCAGCTTTGGCATTGGGGCGAGCTATTTTTACGACGTCAAATTCGCACAATTCGCGATTGATCCGGTTTTGCAAAATCGCGTAGGGGCGGGCGTTGTTGGCGCGCTGGCGACTTGGTGGATGGGTCTGCTCATGGGCCTGCCCGCGTTCACCCTTGGCATGTTCGCGCAAGCGGGTCGGCGGCGTTATTTCTATGCTGGCCTCAAATCGATCTGGATTGCCACTTCCATCGCTGCCATCGGCACCGTCATCGGCCTCGCGTTTGGCCATATAGCTGACATCAATGGCCTCGTGGGTTACCTGCCAAACGTCGATGCGTTTTCCGATCCTGAAGGCTTCGTGCGCGCAGCAATCATGCATAAGGCCAGTTATTTCGGCGGCGCTTTAGGCGCACTCGCCGCGCTCTACGTAATGTGGCGCGAACGTCCCAAAAAAGGAGAGAACTATGCGTCTACTCAATAAAACCGCCATTGTGACAGGTGCAGGCTCTGGCTTTGGCGCTGGCATCGCGCGCAAATTTGCAGCGGAAGGTGCACAAGTTCTCGTTGCTGATATCAACGGAGAGGCCGCGCAAACGATTGCCACGGAAATCAACGGCATGCCTTGCATGGTCGATGTCGCTGACGGGGCCAGCGTTCAAGCGATGGCAGACCTTGCAATCAAAGAAATGGGCAACGTGGATATCATAGTGAATAACGCAGGCGTCACCCATTTGCCTGCCCCGATGGAGACGGTTTCCGAACCGGATTTCGACCGCGTCTTCGCTGTGAACTGCAAATCTGTCTATCTCATCGCGCGCGCGTTCAATACACATATGAAGACCCGAGAATCCGGTGCGATCTTGAACGTTGCCTCCACCGCTGGGGTCAGCCCGCGCCCCAATCTCAACTGGTACAATGCATCCAAAGGCTGGATGAACACCGCCACAAAAACCATGGCCGTTGAACTTGCCCCCTACGGCATAAGGGTCAATGCATTGAACCCCGTGGCTGGCGAAACCCCTCTGCTGGCCTCCTTCATGGGCGAAGACACACCAGAGCGGCGCGCGCAATTCCTCGCGACCATCCCAATTGGCCGCTTTTCCACCCCCGAAGACATGGGCAATGCAGCGTGCTATCTCTGCTCTGACGAAGCCAGCATGATCACCGGCGTTTGTATGGAAGTTGACGGTGGCCGCTGTATTTAGGCACCTCTTCATTTTGTCCCTTAAACTCTCGCCGAAGGCACCCGCACTATGCAACCAGGTCCCCTAAATTTGATAACGGATGTGCAAGGTCTCAAAGTTGGCCACGCACACGATCCAAAGCTCAAATCCGGCACCACGGTTCTGACCGCCGATAGCCCCCTCACGTCCTCCGTACACGTGATGGGTGGTGCGCCGGGCAGTCGCGAAACGGATCTGCTTGATCCCGACAAATCCGCGCCGGGTGTGGATGCATTCGTGCTCTCGGGTGGCTCCGCGTTTGGCCTTGATGCGGCCAGCGGCGTGGTTCAAGGACTGCGCAGTCAGGGTCGTGGCTTTCCCGTACACACGGCGCGTGTGCCAATCGTACCCGCCGCGATCATTTTCGATCTGATCAATGGTGGCAACAAAAATTGGCAACAAAGCCCCTACCCCAAGCTTGGTGAAGCAGCGCTTGAAAGCTCAAAAGCTGATTTCGCTCTCGGTTCCGTTGGTGCAGGCCTCGGCGCGATGAGTGCGTCTTTGATGGGAGGCGCAGGCTCTGCGTCGCTGGTCCTCGACAATGGCATTGCAGTCGGTGCGCTGATGATTGCCAATCCCATTGGCGCAGTCACAACACCCGGTGGTCGCCACTTTTGGGCCGCCACTTTTGAGATTGAAGGCGAGTTCGGTGGCCTTGGCCCCGATCCGCGTTCCGGCCTTGGGCGCGATATGAAATCCGACAAGATCACCGCAATGATGCGCCACGCAAACACAACCATTGGCATCGTCGCGACGGACGCAAAGCTCAGCAAAGCGCAGTGCAAACGCATGGCCATCGCCGCCCACGACGGGATCGGGCGGGCGTGCATGCCAGCGCACACACCCATGGACGGTGATCTGATCTTCAGCACAACAACGAGCACAAAGGAGCTAAGCGCACCCGATCTTGACATTGCAATGATAGGCCATGCCGCCTCGCTCTGCGTTGCCCGCGCAATCGCCCGTGCAATCTATGAGGCGACGCCTGCGAAAGGCAATCTGCTGCCCACATGGCGCGAAAAGAATGCGAGCTAAAGTATGCCGAACCTAAAGCTATCAGACATCACGTTGCACTATGAAATCGAAGGTTCCGGCCCGCCGATCATTCTGATCGCAGGCATGCTCAGTGATAGCGCAAGCTGGGGTCCTTTGATCGCACCACTCGCTGAAAACCACACTGTTATTCGCCCCGACAATCGCACAACGGGTCGCACAGTGCCGTCCACTGCACCCACTTCACCCGAACAAAATGCCGCTGATATTCTTGCGCTGATGGATCATCGGAACCTAGCCCACGCGCATATCATAGGCCATTCGATGGGCGGCTATATCGCGGCAGAACTGGCCATTCTCGCGCCTGACCGCATCCAATCACTGACCCTTTTGTGCAGTGCGCCGATGAACCTGTCCCGCTCTTGGCATCTATTTCAAAACTTTTGCGATATTCGCGCGAGTGGTCCCGAAGGCCTGTGGCTGCGCAGCCTATTTCCTTGGCTGTTCCATCACAGTTTTTTCGACACGCCCGAGCAAGTTGAGGGCGCAGTTGTCGCTAGCCTTGCCTACCCACATGCGCAGAGCCTGAGCGCAATGCAGCATCAACTTGACGCACTGAAACGCTACAGACCGCTTGATCTGACAAGGCGCATCACCGCACCGACCCTCGCGCTTCTCGCTCAAAACGATCTGATCGTGCCCCATGACGAAGCCCTAGACCTACTACAAGAAATCCGCCAAGTTCGCATCGAGATAATCGCGCAAGCAGGCCATTCCATCCATTGGGATGCATCCGCTGCGGTTCTGACCCACCTTGCGCCCTTTTTAAAGGAGCACACATATGCAAACTGATCGCTTCAGCAACGAAATGTCCGCGTGTGATCCCGACACCGCGCAGGGCCTCGATGACTTCGTGCATGGCTTCTTGGCCTATCAACCCAAGGCCGCCAACATCCTCGCAACTGCGGATAATGCCAAGAGCAACGCGCTTGCCAACGCATATGCGGGCATGCTTTGGATGTTCCTTGAAGCGCCCGTCGCCGCCGACAAGGCCGCTCCCTACATCGCGCGCGCCAAAGCGGCGCAAACCTCAAATCCGCGCGAACGCTCCACCCAGATGATCGCCGCGACATGGGCGTCGGGTGATGTGCCTGAAACCATGCAGATGTGCGAATCTCATAGCGATCAGTACCCACGCGATCTGGTGATCATCAAACTCGCCCAATACCTGCATTTCAATGCGGGCGACGCCCCTGCCATGCTGCGCACTTGCCTCAAAGCTCTGCCAGATGCGGCGCATGAACCCTACGTCCATGGCATGATAGCATTTGGGTATGAGCAATGTCATCAACTCGCTCAAGCCGAAGCCAGCGCGCGCCACGCTATAGAGATTGAGCCAAAAGATGCTTGGGCACATCACGCGATTGCCCATGTGATGCTGAGCGAAGGACGCGTGGTTGAAGGCGCTAAATTCATGGAAGAGATGGCTCCGCGTTGGGAGGGTCTCAACAGCTTTATGTACAGCCACAATTGGTGGCATCTGGCGCTGTTTTACATCTCCATGGGTCAACACGATGACGTGCTTGCTGCCTATGACACCCATGTGTGGGGATTGGAGAAGAACTTCGCCCAAGATCAAATCGGCGCGGCATCCTTGCTAGCGCGGATGGAGCTTGCAGGCATAGACGTTGGTGATCGCTGGGCAGATGTAGCGGATCACATCGCGCAACGCGGCGCGGATACGACACTACCCTTTCTCACCATGCAATACCTCTACGCACTTGGACGCTCGGACAACCCGATGGCTGATACGTTGATCAGCGCGATCAAACAAAAGGCGAGCGCGCCGGGTTTTGACCAAGAGGTTTGGCAAAACGTGGCGCTACCTGCGTGCGAAGGGCTGCTCGCTTACACGCGTCGAGATTTTGAAACAACCGTGAAACAGCTCGGCCTTGCCCTACCACGTATGGCTGAAATCGGCGGCAGCCACGCCCAGCGCGATCTATTCGAACAGGTCCATCTTGATGCGTTGATGCAAACCGACCGTCTCGCGCAAGCGCAACAAGTCCTTGAAATGCGGCGCACTTTTGACCCCGATGGCGTGCCCCTCAATCGGATGCTCGCCGACGTTTACAAGAAAACGGGCCTGCCCGAGCTGGCCGAAGCCGCGCTAAACCGCGCGCCACATTAATCTTTCTATTTCTAAAAATATCCCCGCCGGAGGCATCTGATTTCTCAGGAAAAAACGCGCATCAAACCTCTTCGACCTGCATGACCCCATCAAGGCTCTTGAGTGCGCCTTTGATCTGCGGATTCACTGGAAATTCGCGCCCCAAATCAACCTCGACCTCGCCCGGCAATCCGCTATCGAGCAAACATAACAACACAGGTCCACGCGCGCCTTGCTTCACTGTTTCCTGCGCGCGGGTCAACACAGATGCAATGTTCTCGACGGCCCCTGAATTTTCGACGAAAATTCGCAAGCTGGTCTGGCCCGCATCTGCAACAACCACGTCAATCGGCGCAACGGATCGACCAAGAAGCTTTAACTGATCGCTCTCCATATTCGCTTCAACCGTCACAACAACTTTCGCCCCAGTCTCCAAAAACTCGCGGCATTTGTCCAACGTGTCGGAGAACAAAGTCACCTCATAGGCTCCGCTCGTATCGCTCAGTTGCGCAAAGGCAAAGCGATTGCCACGCGCCGATTTACGCTCTTGGCGACCCGCCACAACACCCGCAAGTTTCGCAACCAATGCCCCGTTTTCAGCCTTAGCTGTGACCTCGTCCAACGTCATCACACCCTTACGCTTTAAGGGAGCCATATAGTCATCAAGCGGATGGCCAGACATGTAAAAGCCAACTGCACGAAACTCTTCGTTCAACCGCTCCGCAGGCATCCAATCCGACACAGGGCTCAGGCGCGGTTCGGGCAAATCTGCTCCCGCCTCACCGAACAATGACACCTGATTGGAATTCTTCTGCTCAAAAATCGCCTGTGAATAATTCACCAAGCCATCAAGACTATCAAACACACGCCGACGGTTCGGATCGAGCTGATCGAATGCGCCCGAGCGCACAAGCATTTCCAAAGGACGTTTGCCCACGCGCTTTAAATCGACTCGCCGCGCAAGATCATAGATCGTGCTGAATGGCTTATCACCGCGACCCTCAACGACCAGCTTCATAGCCTCAACGCCCACGTTTTTCAACGCGCCGAGCGCATAGACCAGCTCGCCATTCGCCACCTTAAACGTCGCATCAGAACGGTTCACACAAGGCGGCACCCATGGCAGATCAAGGCCCTTTTTGACCTCTTCAAAATAGACCGCGAGCTTGTCCGTAAGATGGATATCGCAGTTCATCACGCCGGCCATAAATTCAACCGGGTGGTTAGCTTTCAGCCAAGCCGTTTGATAGCTGACCACCGCATAGGCCGCCGCGTGGCTCTTGTTGAAACCGTAGTTGGCGAACTTTTCCAAAAGGTCGAAGACTTCCGACGCTTTCTTGGCTGGCACGCCGTTTTCTTTCGCGCCTTTCTCGAATTTGGGACGTTCCTTTGCCATCTCTTCGGCGATCTTTTTACCCATCGCACGGCGCAGCAAATCAGCGCCGCCAAGTGAATAACCCGCCATGACCTGAGCGATCTGCATCACCTGTTCTTGGTAAACAATGATGCCTTGGGTTTCCTCAAGGATGTGGTCAATCAAGGGATGCACTGACTCGCGTTCTTTGAGCCCGTTCTTCACCTCGCAATAGGTGGGAATATTCTCCATCGGACCCGGACGATACAAAGCAACAAGGGCAACAATGTCCTCAATACAGGTCGGCTTCATCCGCTTGAGGGCATCCATCATACCCGAGCTTTCCACCTGAAACACCGCCACCGTTTTAGCAGATGCATAGAGTTTATAGCTATTCTCATCATCCAGAGGGATCGCGTTAATATCATCAACCGTGCCAGCCGCTGGCGTATACAATTCCGTGCCATCCGCTGCGATATGGAGCTGACGTCCTCCTGCTGTAATCTGCTCCATCGCGTTTTGAATAACCGTCAGGGTTTTCAGGCCAAGAAAGTCGAATTTCACTAGTCCGGCCTGCTCGACCCATTTCATATTGAACTGTGTCGCAGGCATGTCAGAGCGTGGGTCTTGATAGAGCGGCACGAGCGCGTCCAAAGGACGGTCGCCAATCACAACACCCGCCGCATGGGTCGAGGCGTTTCTAAGCAAACCTTCCACTTGCTGCCCATAATCCAGCAAGCGTTTCACCACCTCCTCATTGCGCGCCTCTTCGCGCAAGCGCGGCTCATCGGCCAACGCTTTTTCGATGGAAACAGGTTTCACGCCCTCAACAGGGATCATCTTGCTCAGGCGATCCACCTGCCCATAAGGCATCTGCAAAACGCGGCCAATATCGCGCACAGCAGCTTTCGAGAGCAAAGCACCAAAGGTGATGATCTGCCCAACTTTATCACGACCATATTTCTCTTGAACGTATTGGATCACCTCCTCGCGGCGATCCATGCAGAAGTCGATATCAAAGTCTGGCATGGAGACACGTTCAGGGTTCAAGAACCGTTCGAACAGCAGCGAATATCGCAACGGATCAAGATCCGTGACTGTGAGCGCATAAGCCACGAGCGACCCCGCACCCGAACCGCGACCAGGGCCAACGGGAATGCCATTGTCCTTGGCCCATTGGATAAAGTCGGCAACGATCAGAAAGTAGCCCGGAAAGCCCATGCCCTCGATAATATCCAGCTCGAAATCGAGCCGTTCTTGATATTCTTCCAACGTGACCGAATGCGGGATGACCGCGAGGCGCTTCTGCAAACCCTCATTGGCAATGCGACGTAACTCAGCGACCTCGTCATCCGCAAATTTAGGCAAGATTGGATCACGGCGATAGGCCTGAAACGCGCAGCGTTTGGCAATTTCGATGGTGTTTTTAATCGCCTCAGGTAGGTCCGCAAATAGGGTGACCATTTCTTCTTGGGATTTGAAATAATGTTGTGCAGTCAGCTTACGACGCGGATCTTGTTGATCCACATAGGCCCCATCCGCGATGCAAATCAGCGCATCATGGGCCTCATACATCGAAGACTTCGGGAAATACACGTCGTTGGTCGCGACCAAGGGCAAGCTCTTGGCATATGCCATTTCGACAAATCCGCGCTCTGTCAAACGCTCAGCTTCAGGCAGGCCACCGTTTTCGGGATGGCGTTGAAGCTCCACATACAAGCGATCCCCAAATGCGCCATGCAAACGATCCATCAGCGCCTCTGCAGCAGGGCGCTGACCGCCTTGTAACAGCTTGCCAATCGCCCCCTCAGGACCACCACTGAGACAGATAAGACCCGCATTCAACGTATCTAGATCATCAAGGCTCACCTGTGGCAATTGCCCGTCATTGTCGATGTAGAGACAACTGTTGAGCTTCATCAGGTTCTCGTAACCAACCTCATTCTGCGCCAACAGTACGAGCGGTGCAGGAGCCTTAGCACGTTCTCCCGGTTGCGCGGCGAGATAGGTGATATCGACTTGGCAACCAATGATGGGTTGCACCCCTGCGCCTGACGCTCCGACCGAAAATTCGAGCGCTGCAAATAGGTTGTTAGTGTCTGTGACAGCCACCGCCGGCATGTCCATGGATTTGCACAAATCGGGTAGCTTTTTCAGCCGCAAAGCCCCCTCAAGCAGCGAGTATTCCGTATGAGCGCGCAGGTGAATGAATCGAGGAGCTTTTGTCATGGCCATACTTTACGCGGGCTGCGCGGCCAAGAAAATCGCTAAAGCACCAAACACAAAAAAACTCTTGCCAGTTTGCTCAATCTTGCCAAAGATAAGATTAATCGCCCGCATCGCTTCTACGCCGCATCGAAGCAGTGCACATCTTTGGGCAGGGTACCGCGGCGGGCACATATCATGAGCATCAAGTTTCTTCTAAACGGAGAGACGGTGGAGCTACCCGAGGCAAATCCGACGGTAACTCTGCTTGATTGGCTGCGCGAAACGCGCAACCTGAAGGGAACCAAAGAGGGCTGTAATGAGGGCGATTGCGGCGCGTGTAGCGTGATGGTCACGGATAGGTCTGGCGCAAAAGCGCTCAATGCGTGCATCCTGTTTTTGCCACAGCTGCACGGCAAAGCGGTGCGCACGGTCGAAGGGTTTGCTGGCCCCGATGGAACGCTTCATCCTGTTCAAGATGCGATGGTTGAAAACCACGGCTCTCAATGCGGCTTTTGCACGCCGGGGTTCATCAGTTCTATGGTCGCCGCACATACTGCGGGTCGCACGGATCACGATGTTATTCTTGCGGGCAATCTATGCCGATGCACAGGGTACGCCCCAATCATACGCGCGGCTGAAGCGGCCCAAGATCAAGACGCACCTGATTGGTTGTCTGTTGATGATGAGGGCTTGCAAGGCGAAACGTCCTCTCTGGTCAGCGCGCCTGAAACCGTCGACGCACTCGCAGAGCTATACGAGGCAAACCCAAACGCCACCCTTATCGCAGGCGCTACGGACGTCGGGCTTTGGGTGACCAAGCAACTGCGCGATCTGGAAATGCCGATCTTTCTGAACCGTTGCGTTGATTTGCAACTGTTTGATCTGTCGGGTGACACTATTCGCATTGGTGCGGGTGTCACGATGGCGTGGCTCTATGAAACCCTATCGATCTATCATCCCTCCTACGCGGAGCTGATCCGGCGCTACGGTTCTGAGCAAGTGCGCCAAGCGGCGACCATTGGCGGCAATATCGCCAACGGCTCTCCCATTGGGGATAATCCGCCAGCGTTGATCGCGCTTGGGGCGACGCTTCACCTGCGTAAAGGCGATACACAACGCGACCTCGCTATCGAGGATTTCTTTCTAAGCTACGGCAAACAGGACCGCGCAGCCGGTGAGTTTGTCGAGGCGGTGACGATCCCCAAATCCGCTGTTGCGCTGCGTTGTTACAAGCTCTCGAAACGCTTTGATCAGGATATTTCCGCGGTCTGCGGGTGTTTCAACGTTAAGGTTGTGGATGGCAAAGTCATCTCTGCACGCATCGCATTTGGCGGTATGGCAGGAATTCCGATGAGGGCTGCAAAGGCCGAAAAGGCGCTGGTCGGGCAACCTTGGGATCAAACGCACATTGACCAAGCCGTCGCCGCGATGGCTGATGATTTCACCCCTTTGTCCGACATGCGCGCCTCCGCCAACTACCGAATGCAAAGCGCACAAAACATGTTACGGCGCTACTTTGCTGAGTTATCTGGTGTTGAGACCTCGGTTCTGGAGGTCACAGCATGAGCGTTGCAAAACCCCTGCCCCATGACGCCGCAAAACTGCATGTCACAGGTGCCGCGCGCTACGTGGACGACATCCCGACGCCCTCGGGAACCCTATCTCTGGCCTTCGGGCAAAGCGAGATTGCACATGGTGAGATCACAGGCATTGATCTTTCCGAAGTGCGACACGCCGCCGGTGTCATCGCCGTCCTCACCGCTGATGAGTTGCCTTTTGACAATGATGTTAGCCCGTCCGCGCATGACGAACCTTTGCTGGCCAAAGGCACTGTGCACTACGTCGGGCAGCCAATCTTTTTAGTCGTTGCCACGTCTCACCTACTCGCCCGCAAGGCTGCGCGTTTGGGCAAGATGACTTATGCTGAAAAACCCGCACTCCTGACGATTAATGACGCTTTGAAAGCGAATAGCCGTTTTGAAGAAGGCCCTCGCATTTATCAAAAGGGGGATGCCGCAGGCGCAATCGCATCGGCTCCAAACAAAGTCAGCGGTGTCATCGATATGGGCGGCCAAGAGCATTTCTACCTCGAAAGCCAAGCCGCGCTTGCCCTGCCGCAAGAGGGGGGCGATATGCTTGTGCACAGCTCAACCCAGCACCCCACTGAAATCCAACATAAAGTGGCAGAGGCTTTGGGCACGCCAATGAATGCGGTGCGCGTTGAAGTGCGCCGCATGGGCGGAGGATTTGGCGGTAAGGAAAGTCAGGGCAACGCCTTGGCCGTCGCATGTGCGATCGCGGCGCGTGCAACGGGTCGGCCTTGCAAGATGCGCTATGATCGCGACGACGATATGGTGATCACCGGAAAACGCCATGATTTCCGCATTTCTTATGAGGTCGGATTTGACGATGAGGGCCGGATTTCAGGCGTGGATTTTGTGCAGTACACACGCTGTGGCTGGGCACAGGATCTGTCACTGCCAGTCGCAGATCGTGCAATGTTGCATTCGGACAATGCCTATCTGCTGGACAACGCGCGCATTGAGAGCCATCGCTTAAAAACCAACACGCAAAGCGCAACCGCCTATCGCGGGTTTGGTGGTCCCCAAGGCATGCTAGGGATCGAGCGGGTTTTGGATCATGTGGCCCATGCGCTTGGGAAAGATCCTTTGGTCGTGCGGCGCATGAATTATTATGCGGATATGCTGCCTGAAAGTGCGGGAGCCTCCGGCGGAAGTTTAAAAGGCAAGATGAAGCCCCAAACTACGCCTTATGGGATGGAGGTGGAGGATTTCATCTTGCACGAGATGACCGATGCTTTGGCGCTGTCATCGGAGTATGAAGCGCGCCGCGCGGAGATTGCAAATTGGAACGCAGCCAACCCGATCTTGAAGAAAGGGATCGCGCTGACACCTGTGAAGTTCGGGATTTCATTTACCCTGACCCACCTTAACCAAGCCGGTGCATTGGTGCATGTCTATTCTGACGGCTCCGTTCATATGAACCACGGCGGCACAGAGATGGGCCAAGGTCTATTCCAGAAAATCGCGCAAGTCGCAGCGACGCGCTTCGGGATTGACGTAAGTGACGTCAAAATCACTGCAACGGACACAGGCAAAGTGCCCAACACATCAGCGACGGCAGCCTCATCTGGGTCTGACCTAAACGGAATGGCCGTGAAAGATGCGTGCGACAAGATCCGCGCCCGTTTGAGCGCGTTTATGGCAGAGCATCATGGGGTTGATATCGATAGCATCACGTTTGAAAATGGTCGAGTTCATGTGACTGATCACGATTACAGCTTTGCCGAAGTTGCCGCCCTTGCCTATCAAAACCGGATTCCCCTATCTGCCACAGGCTTTTACAAAACGCCCAAGGTCGCGTGGGATCGCATCAAAGGCGACGGGAGGCCGTTTTTTTACTTTGCCTATGGTGCCTCGGTCAGCGAGGTCGTGATTGATACGCTCACGGGGGAAAACCGTATTTTGCGCACCGATATATTGCATGATGCAGGCGCGTCCTTGAACCCTGCCCTCGACATCGGGCAGGTTGAGGGCGGCTATGTCCAAGGCGCGGGTTGGCTGACCATGGAAGAGCTGATCTGGGACGACACAGGCCGTTTGCGCACTCATGCCCCTTCTACCTACAAGATCCCTGCCTGTTCAGATCGGCCGGATATTTTCAATGTCTCGCTTTGGAATGGCGGTAACCCTGAGGCGACGATTTACCGTTCCAAAGCTGTGGGTGAACCGCCGTTCATGCATGGCATTTCCGCGCTTATGGCGCTCTCCGATGCGATTGGGGTCTGTGGAACCGGCTACCCTGCCCTTGATGCGCCCGCCACGCCAGAGCGGATTTTGCAGACCATCGAGCAGGTGCGCCATGGGGTTTGACCTCAACACCTTGCGTGACGCTATTGCGAAACATGGGCGCGTAGCCCGTGTCGTGATCGCAGATGTGAAAGGGTCGTCGCCGCGTGAAGTTGGTGCTTCCATGCTTGTATGGCAAGGCGGGCAAAGCGGAACGATTGGTGGCGGCACTTTGGAATTTGAGCTGGCGAAAAGGTCATTGCACGTTGCAGGCACAAAATTGTCCCAGCATGCGCTTGGTCCTGAAATGGGCCAATGTTGCGGTGGTGCGGTTCAGATTGTAACGGAGGTTTTCGATGCCTCAACTCTCCCCGAGAGTACGGATGGCATAGTTGCCCGCGCTGTCGATGGATCTACTACACCACCGCTCCGCGTGCAAAAAATACTGACTGAAGCACGCAATGCTGGGCTATCACCCGATTCACAACTTTGCCATGGATGGTTCATCGAACCTGAGCATCGCGCACACCGCGGGCTTTGGATTTGGGGCGCTGGTCACGTGGGGCGCGCTTTGGTGCACACGCTGTCGCCGATAACAGACTTCGCAATCACCTGGATCGATACAAACACGGCTCGTTTCCCCGACACCATCTCCAACACTGTCACACACATCCCGACCCATGCTCCCGCACAGCTTGTCACACACGCACCCCCAGATGCAGAACATCTCATCCTCACCTATTCGCACGCGCTTGATCTTGAACTCTGTCACCAACTTCTGAGCCACGACTTTACCTTTGCAGGGTTGATCGGGTCCAAAAGCAAATGGGCGCGGTTTCGCAAACGCTTGAACACGCTCGGCCACACCGATACGCAAATTTCACGCATAACTTGCCCGATTGGCGACCCGACACTTGGCAAACACCCGCAGGCTATTGCGGTTGGGGTCACAGCCTCTTTATTGAGGGTCTCAAATACGCTCGCCCAAACACAAAGGAGCTTCGCGTGACACAGCCTTTGCTACGTCTCACAGGTTTGACCAAAGCCTACCCCGGCGTTGTCGCCAATAGCGATGTCTCTTTTAATATTAATGCGGGTGAAGTGCATGCATTGCTGGGTGAAAACGGGGCTGGCAAGTCGACGCTGGTCAAGATGATCTATGGCTTAGTGAAACCAGATACGGGTAGCATGGCATTGAATGATGCGCCTTTTGCGCCTCCTGCGCCAAGTGCCGCGCGTCAGTCAGGCGTTGCGATGGTGTTTCAACATTTCTCTCTGTTTGAGGCGCTGAATGTAGCTGAAAATATCGCACTTGGGATGGAAAACGCCCCCAAACAGCGTGACTTAGCGGCGAAAATCAAAGAGGTCTCCCATCAATATGGCTTGCCGCTGGACCCCTACATGCGAGTCGGTGATCTCTCGGCGGGAGAGCGGCAACGTGTTGAAATCATTCGCTGCCTTTTACAAAATCCGAAATTGCTGATCATGGATGAACCCACCTCGGTCCTAACCCCGCAAGAGGTGGAGATCCTATTCAAGACACTGCGCCAATTAAAATCCGAAGGCACGGCGATCCTCTATATCTCGCACAAGCTTGAGGAAATTCGCAGCCTCTGTGACACGGCCACAATCTTGCGTTTGGGTAAGAAGGTTGCGACCTGCACGCCCGCTGACACCAGCGCGAAAGAGCTCGCGGAGATGATGGTCGGCGAGACGTTGCATGTGCCCGAACGTGCAGCTGGCGACTTTGGAGACGTTTTGCTGAACGTGCAAAACCTGTCGCTGCCCGCGCCAAGCGAGTTTGGGACCGCGCTGAAAGACGTAAATTTTGAGGTCCGCGCAGGCGAAATCCTCGGGATCGGCGGCGTGGCAGGCAACGGTCAGGACGAATTACTTGGGGCGTTGTCAGGTGAAGTGTCGAGCAAGAACGCGGTTGGCCTGCGTGGGCGAGATATAAGCAAACTTGGCCCTCAACAAAGGCGAGCCTTGGGTGTGTTGGCAGCGCCGGAAGAACGTCTGGGGCACGCGGCCGTGCCTGATATGAGCCTTACTGAAAATGCATTGCTCTCAGCGGCGGTGCGCAAGGACATGATGCGCTCTGGCTTTTTGCATTGGGGCAAAGCAAAAGACTACGCACAAGAGGTGATCGAGGCCTTCGACGTGCGCACGCCCGGGCCTGCCAACGCCGCGCGATCCCTGTCTGGTGGGAACTTACAGAAGTTCGTAATCGGACGAGAGGTCTTGCAAGACCCTGACGTCCTTATCGTGAACCAACCCACTTGGGGCGTCGACGCCGCCGCAGCCGCAGCCATCCGTCAATCACTGATGGATCTTGCTGCAAAGGGGGCCGCACTCATTGTGATCTCTCAGGATTTGGACGAACTCATGGAAATATCAGATCACTTCGCCGCCTTGAATGAGGGCCGCTTGTCCGCCATTCGCCCTGTGCAGGGCCTAAGCGTTGAAGAGATCGGATTGATGATGGGCGGTGTGCATTCCGGCGTGGAGGGTGCCGCATGATCCGCCTAGAGAAACGCGCGCAGCCAAGCCAGTTCTGGACCTTTGCAACCCCTTTCCTTGCCGTCATTATGACGATGATTGTCGGTGGCATCATGTTTGCGGCCCTTGGCAGCGATCCTTTTGAGGCGATCCGCACGATCTTTTGGGATCCTTTGTTTAGCGAACAGTTCGCCGCCTATTCACGTCCGCAACTGTTGGTGAAAGCAGGCCCTCTGATTTTGATCGCGATTGGGCTGTCGCTCGGCTTCAAGGCGGGCATTTGGAACATTGGTGCGGAAGGGCAATATATCATTGGTGCGATTTGTGGCGCAGGTATGGGATTGGCGTTCTATCCGTCTGAGAGCTTTGTGATCTTCCCGTTGATGATTCTCGCAGGTGCGCTTGGGGGTTGGGCCTGGGCGATGATCCCAGCGGTCCTTAAGGTCCGCTTTGGCACCAATGAGATCCTTGTGTCCTTGATGTTGGTCTATGTTGCAGAGAACCTGCTGGCTTCTGTGTCCTCAGGTTTGTTGAAGAACCCTGATGGCATGGGCTTCCCGGGCAGTCGCAATTTGCAGCAATACCCAGCCGCCGCGAACCTTGAAATTTTCCAAAGTACGGGCATGCATTGGGGTGTCTTAAGCGCCTTTATCGCGGTTATCTTTGCTTACGTTTTGCTATCGCGCCACATGTTCGGCTTTCAAATTCGCCTAGCGGGGGAAGCGCCGCGTGCGGCGCGCTTTGCGGGTGTGCGCCCGTCGCGGATCGTCTTCTTGTGCCTTGGCATCGCGGGTGCCTTGGCAGGAATGGCTGGCATGTTCGAAGTCGCGGGCCCAGCAGGCCAGATCACCATTGATTTCAACTCCGGCTACGGTTTCACCGCCATCATCGTTGCTTTCTTGGGTCGTCTGCACCCCATCGGAATCCTCTTCGCAGGGCTTTTGATGGCGCTGACCTATATAGGCGGCGAACTCGCCTCGCTGATGCTGGGCATCCCATCAGCGGCCATTCAATTGTTCCAAGGTATGCTTTTGTTTTTCCTCCTCGCAACCGATGTTTTCATCAATTTTCGCATACGATTTAGCAAACGGGAGGTCGTGTAATGGATCTGTCTTCAATCAACCCCGTTTTGCTGATTGCGTCCTTGATGGTGTCCGCAACCCCGATCTTGCTGGCCGCACTCGGTGAACTAGTCGTCGAGAAATCAGGTGTTCTGAACCTTGGTGTTGAGGGCATGATGATCACGGGCGCGATCTGTGGCTTTGCGATTGGCGTCAATACAGGCTCTCCTGTTTTAGGCTTTATGTTCTCTGCCCTATGCGGTGCTTTGCTGTCTCTCGCGTTTGGCATTCTCACGCAATATTTGCTCTCGAACCAAGTGGCGACAGGGCTTGGATTAACGCTTGTGGGTCTTGGTCTCAGCTCGCTCATTGGCAAACCTTATGAGGGGATCAAATCCCCAACCCTACAAAAAATGGAGCTGCCGCTTTTGTCCGACATCCCCATCTTCGGAAAAATGTTCTTCTCGCACGATCCTATGGTCTACTTTTCCGTCGCTCTGGTCGCCGCCGTTTGGGCTGTGCTCAAATTCTCACGCGCAGGCCTAATCTTGCGCGCGGTTGGTGAAAGCCACGATGCGGCTCACGCTTTGGGCTACAAAGTTGTGCGCATCCGCATGTTGGCGATCCTCTTTGGCGGCGCTTGTGCGGGTCTGGCCGGGGCATACATTTCCCTCGTGCGCGTGCCGCAATGGACCGAAGGGATGACCGCAGGCGCGGGCTGGATCGCACTGGCGATTGTTGTTTTTGCCAGCTGGAAGCCTTGGCGTATCCTGATTGGTGCCTATCTTTTCGGCGGCGTCACAGTTTTGCAGCTGAATCTCCAAGCCGCCGGAGCCAAGGTGCCTATCGAGGTCTTGTCGATGTCGCCCTATCTGATAACTATTACGGTGCTTGTTATTATCTCTGCGCGCGGGAATCATGGTGCTCCTGCCGCTTTGGGCAAAATTTTCCACGCCTCTCGCTAGGAGCGGCAAAACAAAACATCCACAGGGGGATGCATTCTATGAAACGCAGAACACTTCTCGCGAGCGCAGCAGCTGTTGCACTGGCATTTAGCGGAACGGCAATGGCAGAAGACAAAACCAAAGTTGGTTTCGTCTTTGTTGGCCCCGTCGGTGACGGCGGCTGGACAACCGAGCACAACAACGGCCGCCTCGCGGTTGAAGAGGCTTTCGGCGACAAGGTCGAAACCGTCTTTCAAGAAAAAGTGCCAGAAGGTGCAGATTCAGAGCGTGTGATGACGCAAATGGCGCTCTCCGGTGCGGATCTGATTTTCACAACCTCCTTCGGCTACATGGATCCAACAATCAACGTTGCCAAAAAATTCCCAGATGTGAAGTTCGAGCACGCAACAGGCTACAGGCAGTCTGAAAACGTCTCCTCCTATTCCGCGCGTTTCTATGAGGGTCGCGCTGTTATCGGGCATATCGCTGGTAAGATGACCAAAACCAACAAGGTCGGCTACATTGCTTCCTTCCCAATTCCAGAAGTTATTCGTGGCATCAACTCTGCCTATCTTCACGCCAAGCGCGTGAACCCAGATGTCGAGTTCTCCGTTGTTTGGGTCTACACATGGGAAGATGCCGCTAAGGAAGCAGACGCTGCCGAAGCGCTGATCAACCAAGGCGCTGACATTCTGATGCAGCACACGGATACAACAGCTCCGATGCTCAAGGCGGAAGAAGCAGGTATTCTCGCGTTTGGTCAGGCTTCCGACATGATTGCAGCGGGTCCAAATGCCCAGCTGACATCGATCATTGACGACTGGGCACCCTACTACATCGAGCGCACGCAAGCTGTGATGGATGGTACATGGGGAAGCCAGAACACATGGCACGGTATCAAGGAAGGCATGGTTGCATTCGCTGATATGTCCGACAAAATCCCTACTGACGTGCGCGCAGAAGCGCTGCAGATGATCGAAGATCTGAAAGATGGCAGCTACCACGCCTTTACTGGCCCGATCAATAAGCAGGACGGCTCTGCATGGTTGGCTGAAGGTGAAACAGCAGATGACGGCACATTGGCTGGCATGTCCTTTTACGTTGAAGGCATCACAGGCGACATTCCGAACTAAGCTTTTGCTTGGATGAAAACGCGAAAGGCCTCGCTCGAAATCCGGCGAGGCCTTTTTTGTTTGGCGCGTTATTGCGCCAATACAACTAGTGACACGCTGGTCGCGTACCGGGCAATAACACTTTGTCGATCACATGAATAACGCCATTGTCGGTCATAATGTCCGCGATGATCACATTTGCCATCTCGCCTGTGCCATCTGAAATTTTCACACCGCCACTGCTGGCGCTGATGCAAAGACGTTCGCTCGCCAAAACTGGCTTGAAATAGTTTGAGCCACTCGGGAAATCTGACGCTGCCAACTTGCGATCATCTACATGGTACAACAGAATATCCGTCAACTGCCCTTTGTTCTCCGGCTGTAAAAGCGTCTCGACTGTGCCCTCAGGAAGTGCGGCGAACGCGTCGTTCACAGGCGCATACACTGTGAAAGGCCCAGGGCCGGACAGTGTTTCTGCAAGACCTGCCGCCTGCACCGCCGCGACCAGCGTGGAAAAGCGCTCATCGCCGACAGCGGTTTCGACAATATTCGCAGCCTGAGCTGTTGCACCTGTTGTCATGCTAAGGGCGATTGCTGCGAGTGTCGTTTTCAGTTTCAGTGTCATAGTAAGATCTCCTTTAAAGAACAGTTGGCCAACCTCAAGATCGGGTTGTAAAAGGAGATACGCGCGCTCTCGCAGAATGGTTCAGTGTGCTCGCGGCTTCGTGAGAACACCGTGATCAATCCAAGCGCACCACCCGCGCTTTGCGTCTCTCGAAATGCGTACGGGGGAGACCACGCAGCAAGCATGCAATTCGCGTATTCATCCTCGCAAGCAACAAGACGCGTGGTTTAGATCGGCTGGCACATCCAGAGGGGGCCGCACTAATGTCCACTTTCATCTCAAACATCCCGATATAGGTCCTACCACTGTTCATTGTGCTCTTCATTGTTGGCCTGCGCGCCAGCAAAGATCACAGCGTGCCAATCCTGTTGATCTATTTGCTGCCACTGTTGGGCCTCCTGACCTTGCGCAATATCAACTCGCTTGCGCCGCCAATATGGCTCTGGGCTTTCGCTGCCGTGACATACTCCTCAGGAATCGCGATTGGCATGCAGCTCCAACACGGCTGGATCGTGGCGCGCAACGCGCAGTTTGCACAAGTCAAAGGCGAATGGACCACCATGACCGCGATGATGATCGTGTTTGCCGCAGGGTTTGTGAACGGGTTTCTCAGCGCCACGATGCCCGCCCTTACCCAAACAGCCGTGTTCCTCACAGGCTTCGTCGCGATCAATTGTCTCGCCTCCGGCCAATTTCTGGGCCGCGCCTTCACAACCCTGCGCACGCCTGTCAGTCAATCCTGATCTCCCCTTTTCATGAGCACGCACGCATGCCACTCTCGCGTCAAGACGGAGCCGTTTGAAAGTGTGCGCATGACCCGACACCTCCCCCCGACCGCCAACATCGCAGAGCAAATGCAGGATGGCCTCTTGGTCGCGCCTTCTGCGAGCAACAACATGGGTTTGATCAGCCAAGTCCTACGCGATATCGCCCCCAAACAAGGCCGCGCGGTCGAGCTGGCCAGCGGCACAGGCCAACACTGCGTGGCTTTCGCCAAAACCTGTCCTGCCCTCACTTGGGTGCCCACGGACATCGACAACGCGCGCCTTGCATCCATCGGGATCTACGTGAGCGAAGCACAGTTGGATAACCTGACACTCCCCGTGCGCTTGGACGCAACCCAAGCGGGGTGGAGCACGTCCACTGGCCCCCTTGATATGATCGTTCTCGTCAATTTGCTGCACCTCATCAGCGAAGCCGAAGCACGCATCGTGATAAACGAAGTCGCCAAAGCGCTCGCGCCGAGCGGCGTATTCTTGCTCTATGGGCCGTTCATGCGCGGGGGTGAGTTGACGTCTGAGGGTGATGAGCGTTTTCATGAAAACCTGGTCAACACAGACGCTGAGATTGGCTATAAAGATGATTTCGATGTGATCGAATGGGCACAAACAGCCGGACTTAACGCCGCGCAAATTCTTGAAATGCCCGCAAATAATTTGAGCCTCGTATTTAGTAAACCGGAGTAGCCTCATGACTTTGACCCGCCGCGCCACGCTCGCAGGTTTGGCGAGTTTGACATTGCTCTCCGCGCCATCCTTATTGCTCGCACGCTCCAAATTCAAAGATCGTGATCCGATTAATTTCGGTCGCAGCGGTCCGTCAACGTTTCCCGTCCACGGTATCGATGCTGCGCGCTTTCAGGGCCAGATGAATTGGAAACAGATACGTCGCCAAGGCATCAAATTCGCATGGCTCAAGGCCACCGAGGGCGGTGATTTACTTGATCCCGAATTCAAACAGAACTGGCGCGCGGCCAAACGTGCGCGCCTGCCTGTCGGGGCCTATCATTTCTACTACTTCTGCACCGACCCTGACACGCAGGCCAAGAATTTCATCAAAAACGTCCCGCGCCTGCGTGGTGGCATGCCACCTGTGCTGGATCTGGAATGGAACCCGTTTTCACCGACCTGCACGTTGCGCCCGCCTGCGGCCGAAGTCCGTCGCGTGGCCAATCGGTTTATCAAAATTGTTGAGCGCCATTACCAAACCAGCGTCGTCGTCTACACAACCCCTGATTTCTGGGAACGCAACGGTGTGGCACGCTTGAAACGAGACTTCTGGCTTCGCTCGACGGCGCAACACGTGGCAAAGCGTTACCGCGTTAAAAGCTGGCTGTTCTGGCAATACACCGCGACTGGAGTTCTTGACGGGATCGAGAAAGAGGTCGACCTCAATTGCTTCAATGGCTCGGAAGCGCAGTGGAAACAATGGCGTAAAACCCGCGCCGTGCATTAATCGCCGAACGATTTAGCAAGATACTCTTGGTAGGGTTTCGGCAACTCATCCGCGACACCATATGAGAGCGCAGTTACGACCGACAGACCAAAGACCACACCAATGAGGGGCAGTGCTTCGTGCAAAACGCGCGCAGGGGCGGGCCAAATTGCAAACCGTGCGGCTGCGGTGATATGGGTAAAAGCTACAACAATTCCAAGTAGATAGTACGGGAAATAGCACAAGCCATAAGGTAAACCACTGACCACACCTGCCGCGAAATAGGTCGTTGTTTCAAAGTCATAGTTGATACGCGCCATGACAATCGCACCAAGATGCTGAAGCAGGAACAAGGCGATGTAACCGCTTAAAATCACCTGCACCCAAGCCCAAGACCCCTTTGGCTTGCCGCGTTTAAGGATCAAAGCGACACCCAAAATTATCTGTGCAGCAAACAATGCGAATAGCGGATATTCAACAAAACCAAGCCTGTAAAATTGGCGAAGCGTCTCCATCACAGCAAGGTGGCTTTCGCGCCCCAGTAATAGAACTGAATAATCGGCAAAGTGCAGCAGAATGAAAATTCCAAGAATTTTCGCGTTGAGCCTTTAAAGCTTTCTTAGGGACATTTCGCCGCCATACGTTATGGTATGTTTACGTCTACACAGCGCGGTGGCAATTGCTAAACTGTCGTATGAAAAAGGGCGACCTAAGCCACCCTTTCAAGCTCACAATCTTTCGTGAAGATACTTACCCATCCACACGGATCGTTGTGTTTTTCGGATCATATGGGCTGTCCTCAACGATCTCTGCATTCCAAAGCTGGTTCAGCATTTTGACCTTCAACTTTTGACCAACCACAGCCAGTTCAGGTGACACATAGCCCATGCCGATAGACTTGTTGAACGCCACAGAATACCCGCCAGAGGTCAAACGTCCGACCTTCGTGTCCCCATCATACAGCGCCTCTCGGCCCCATGGATCCGCATCGTTCGGCCCATCAATCAACAGCGTCACACATTTGGACCGCACACCAAGCGCTTCCATTTCTACTTTGCCGTTGAACTCTTTGCTCAAATCAATAAAGCGCGGCAAATCTGCCTCCGCAGGCGTCGCATCTCGGCCAAGCTCATTGCCAAACGCGCGGTAGGATTTCTCCTGACGCAACCAGTTTTGCGCACGCGCACCAACCAACTTCATCCCATGTGGTTCACCCGCTTTTTCAAGCAAATCGAACAGGTAGTTCTGCATTTCCATCGGATGATGCAACTCCCAGCCCAGCTCGCCTGTATAAGCAACGCGGATCGCATTCACCGGACACATGCCAAGCTCGATCTGACGCGCAGATAGCCATGGGAAGCGCTTGTTGCTAAGCGCAGTCGCAGGGTCAGCGTCCTTGATCACAGCATTCAGCACATCACGCGACTTGGGCCCTGCAATCGCGAAGACGCCCCATTGCGTGGTCACATCTTGGATCTCAATATAGCCAAATTCGCCCGCCTTATCTTCAGCAGATTTACGCAAGAAATCAGCATCATACGCGGTCCACGCACCCGCAGAGACAAGGTAATAGTTGTCTTCACCATTGCGCACGATCGTATATTCCGTGCGCGTCGTTCCCGCTGCAGTCAGCGCATAGGTCAGGTTAATGCGACCAATCTTTGGCAGCTTATTACATGTGAACCAATCAAGAAACGCCGTCGCACCCGGTCCTTTAACCACGTGTTTGGTGAACGCGGTTGCATCAATTAGACCAACGCCTTCACGGATCGCTTTCGCTTCCTCAACTGCATGATCCCACCACGCGCCACGACGGAAAGAACGCCCATCATGGTCAAAATTATCAGGCGCATCCAAAGGTCCATAGTAGTTTGGACGCTCCCACCCATTCACAAACCCGAACTGCGCGCCGCGTTCTTTTTGGCGATCATATGAAGGCGCTGTGCGAAGCGGACGACACGCAGGGCGCTCTTCGTCAGGGTGGTGCAATACATAGACGTGATCGTAGCATTCTTCGTTCTTGCGCGCTGCGAACTCTGTGGTCATCCAATCGCCGTAGCGCTTGGGATCGAGCGAGGCCATGTCGATCTCTGCCTCCCCCTCGACCATCATCTGCGCGAGGTAATAGCCTGTGCCACCCGCCGCCGTGATCCCAAAGGAAAAGCCCTCAGCCAGCCACATATTGCGTAAGCCCGGCGCTGGTCCAACCAATGGATTGCCATCAGGCGTGTAGCAAATCGGACCGTTGAAATCGTCCTTAAGACCACTTTCTTCACAAGACGGCACACGGTGGATCATCGCCATATACTGATCTTCAATCCGCTCAAGATCGAGGGGGAACAGATCAGCGCGAAAGCTATCTGGCACACCGTGTTCAAACACTGCCGGTGCGTTCTTCTCGTAGACGCCAAGAATCCAACCACCGCGTTCTTCACGCACGTAGCTTTGCGCGTCCGCGTCGCGAATAACGGGATGCTCTGGGTTGCCGTCCTTGCGCCATTCTTGCAGCGTAGGATCAACGTCAGTGACAATAAACTGGTGCTCCACAGGGATCGCTGGGATCTTGATGCCGAGCATCTTCGCCGTGCGCTGCGCGTGATTGCCGGATGCGGTCACGACATGCTCTGCGGTGATCACCACCTGCTCATCCGAAGCGATCAGATTACCGCCTTTTTCGATCATCTTGGAACATGTCACCTCCCAATGCGTGCCCGTCCATTCAAAGCTATCCGCCTGCAAACGGCGCACGATCTCAACACCGCGTTGACGCGCACCTTTGGCCATCGCCATGGTCACATCAGCAGGATTAATGTAACCATCCGTCGCGTGATACAAAGCGCCTTCAAGAGTCTCTGTGTTGATCAGCGGCCAGCGTGCTTTGATCTCGTCAGGTGTGAGGAATTCATAAGGCACACCACAGGTTTCCGCCGTGGAGGCATAGACCATATACTCGTCCATGCGTTCTTTAGTTTGCGCCATGCGCAGGTTGCCAACAACAGCGAAACCCGCGTTCAACCCTGTTTCCGACTCGAGTTCTTTGTAGAAATCAACGGAATATTGATGGATATGAGTGGTCGCAAAGCTCATGTTGAACAAGGGCAGCAAACCCGCCGCATGCCATGTAGAGCCAGAGGTCAGCTCATCACGTTCCAGCAACATGACGTCATCCCACCCCGCTTTTGCAAGGTGATAGGCGATGGAGGTTCCGACAGCACCGCCGCCAACAACAAGAGCTTTGACCTGAGTTTTCATGATCCGCGATTCCCTGAGATGCATTTGATCCCTTGTCGCAAATGTCGCAGGCACGCGCAGGGTCCAGCCGACGCAAAACCGCTGGAATGCGACCTATTCTTTTGGCTCTGGCTTCTCAGATGGCACAAGCGCTTCTGACACACGATCCAATTTCGGCCTCGCCTCTTTGATGTTTTGCACGAAATTCAACGTGCGAGACGCGTCATTAGTCATGCAATGCGTATTGAGCGGTGCGGTTGCCATTGAGACACCCTGCGCACCGGCCGCAGATATGACGCCGCGATATACCGTTCAATTCCGTCGCAATGGCACTGTCCACACACAACAAACGTTGCAACATTGCAGGCGAACAGCGGTTATGCGCCCGCGCCAAAAGCTTGGCAGTGGCGTTGTGCGAGGCGGCGGTTGGCGCAGCACTCACAGGCGCAAGCGACCCAGCAGCAGGCATTGCGGATGCCGCAAACAAAGCAGTAATCGAAGCTGTAAAAGTTCGTCTGTTCATACTATCGACATAGTATTGCGAATGAAACGCAACAAGGTCACGCGTCAATTTCGACGCGAATTACCCTGCTTCATCTTGCTAAAAAACTCAAAATTTCCTGCGCTTTACTCACCCAAAGCGACGCCTTCTCGGCGCGGATCAGCCCCACCTAACAAGCTTTCCCCAATCGAAATTGCATGCAAACCAGAATTCAAATCTCGCACTTTAACCTCGTAGCCAAGCGCTTCCAATTCAGGCCCCATCGCCTCCATCGCGCTACCAGCTTCTAGATCATATGTACCAAATCGGTTCACAGCATGACCCAGCGACACAGCCTCTTGCACATCCATACCCCAATCGAGATGCGCGATAATCGTCTTTGCAACATAACCAATAATCCTGCTACCACCCGGACTTCCCACGACCAGCACAGGCTTGCCGTCTTTCAAGACAATCGTCGGCGCCATAGAAGAGCGTGGCCGTTTGCCCGGCGCGACAGCATTGGCAATCGGAACGCCATCCTTATGGGTGCGAAAGGAGAAATCCGTCAGCTCATTGTTCAACAAAAATCCACGCACCATAAGGCGCGACCCAAACGCGTTCTCAATAGTCGTGGTCATGCTCAGCGCATTGCCATACTTATCGACAATCGAGATGTGCGAAGTCGAGGGCAGCTCAATACTCTCGTCATCGGCCCACATCATCGCATGATCAAATGCGGGCATTCCCGCACTGACAGAGCCAAGCGCAGGGCCACCATCAAGCGACTCAGCGCGCAAGCTTAAATACTCGGGATCAACCAACCCTTTGACCGGCACAGGCACGAAATCACTATCCGCCATGTAGTGCCCACGATCCGCAAAAGCGAGCCGTGACGCGTCCCCGATCAAACGCCAGCTCTGCGGGTTTTCTGCCCCAAGGGCACTTAAGTCATACCCATCCAGCATTCCCAAAATTTGCCCAACCGTCAAAGCCCCAGATGACGGCGGCCCCATTCCACAGACCTCATGCGCGCGGTACGTGACGCAAACAGAAGCACGCTCTTTCACCACATAGCTGCGCATATCGGCCATATTCAAAACACCGGGATTCCCGCTCGTGTTGCGCACAGTGCGCACAATATCGCGGGCAATATCACCATTGTAGAAGTTCAAGGTCCGGTTCTGCGCAAGATCCCTCAGCGTCTCTGCATAATCTGGATTGCGCAGAACTTTGCCCTCTTTCAAAGGTTCGCCCAAAGGATAGAAATAGGCAGCCGCACCCCCAAAGCGCACCAAGCGATCTGAATCGCGCGCGATCATCCCTGCCAAACGCTCCGATACTTTGAAGCCTCCAGCAGCCAAAGCGATGCCATCTTCAAACAGAGTATCCCATTTCTGATTGCCCCACTTTTGATGCGCGCGTTCCATCAAGGCAGGCGTGCCGGGCACCCCGACAGAACGGCCACCAACAACTGCATCCCAGAACTTCAAGGGCGCACCTGTGTCGTCCTGAAACAAACGCGGCGTTGTTTCAGAAGGAGCTGTTTCGCGACCATCTAACGTGGTCACCGCATCGCTTTCCCCATCATACCAAACTAGAAAAGCACCGCCGCCAAGACCCGAACTTTGCGGCTCTACCAATCCTAAAACGGCCTGCACCGCGATCATCGCATCCGCCGCGGTGCCCCCGCGCGCGAGCACTTTTGCCCCCGCTTGCGACGCCAAAGGATTGGCCGCAACAATCATCCAATCCTGTGCCTCGACAGGCGTTCCTACCAACTTGGCATTCAGCGAAATCGTAGTCTCTGGCTGCACCGCATCTGCGGCCTCCTGAGCATGCAAAACAAAAGGCGCAAGCAGCGCCAATCCCGTTGAAATCAACCTTTGGCGCATACTCTCGTCTCCCCCTAATTCGCTTTACAACATGCCTGGCACAACCTGATCCGGCGGGCGGTGCCCATCCGCAAAAGTCTTGATATTAATGATAACTTTCTCACCCATCTCCAAGCGACCTTCCTGCGTGGCCGATCCCATATGCGGCAACAGAACAACGTTCGGCAAGCCTTGCAAATGCGGGTTCACTTCCGATCCATGCTCATAAACATCAAGACCCGCGCCCGCAATTTCGCCCGCTTTCAGCATCCGCGTCATCGCGTTTTCGTCAATCACTTCACCACGCGAAGTGTTCACCAAAACCGCGCTTGGCTTCATTAGCTTAAGGCGACGCGCATTGAGCAAATGGAAAGTCGTAGGGGTATGAGGACAATTCACAGAAATCACGTCCATACGCGCGACCATCTGATCAAGGCTCTCCCAATAGGTCGCCTCCAAGCTGTCTTCGACCTCAGCGCGCAGACGGCGACGATTATGATAATGAATTTGCATCCCAAACGCACGCGCACGCTGAGCCACCGCTTGCCCGATACGACCCATGCCTAAAATCCCTAGGCGACGTCCACCGACGCGACCACCGAGCAATGCAGTTGGGGCCCAGCCTTCCCACGCACCAGATTGCATCACGTTGAGCCCCTCTGGGATACGCCGCGTCACCGCCAGCAAAAGCGCCATCGTCATGTCAGCCGTATCATCCGTCAAAACGCCCGGCGTGTTGGATACGAGCACACCTCTTTGGCGCGCAGTCGCAACATCAATGTGATCAACCCCGGCACCATAGTTCGCGATCAACTTCAAACGCGGCCCAGCCTGCGCCAGCAAACCCGCATCGATTTCGTCCGTTACTGTCGGCACCAGAATATCGGCGGTTTTCGTCGCATCCGCCAATTCAGCGCGCGTCATTGGCGTGTCATCATCGCGTAATGTCACATCAAACAGCTCTTTGATCCGCGTTTCCACTGCATCGGGTAGGCGTCGCGTCACGACAACACTCAAGCGTTCTGATGGCATCTTGCACTCCTTGCGTCTTTTCAAGCGATCCGTAGAGGTGCAGAGTGCCCAAAAGCGTCGGTCGCCACAAGAACCTAGACGCAATAATATTACGCAGTGAAAACACGGGCTCAGAAATGAAACCAATTGCAACGCTTTTACGGGCTGGCCTACTTGCCCTCGTCGCCACGACTGCCAGCGCGTCAGAGCGCGGTGCAGTGACCAATCTGCCCCTGCCGCGCTTCGTCTCCCTCAAGGCGAGCGAAGGCAACGTACGCCGTGGGCCCTCACTGACTCATCGCATTGATTGGGTGTTTAAGCGTCGCGATATGCCCCTCGAAATCACCGCGGAACACGGTCATTGGCGCCGTGTGCGAGACCGTGATGGTGTGGGCGGCTGGGTGCACTATTCCCTGCTCTCGGGCACACGTTATGTGCTAATCGAACAAGATATGCTCGCGCTTTATCAACGCGCGGATCCGGCTACACCTGTGGTGGCGCGCCTAGAACTCGGTGTCATTGCGCGCCTTGGCAAATGTGGCCCTGAATGGTGCCGCTTGTCATCATCCGGCTACAAAGGCTGGGCCCCGAAACAATCCCTGTGGGGCGTTCAACCCGAAGAGCTTCGCGACTAACGCTCTGCTCTTCCTATTTCCAAAATATCTTGGGGGGCTGGGTTACTAGTCCCCCTTGCCTTTCGGATTGGCAAAGCCAATTCGAAACAAGACTTATCGACAATAACTTCCAGAGCGATGACGCGCCGTGTCAAAATGGAAATGATCCTGATGGTAGCGATCCGCATTTGGTCCCAAAACCGTGCCAAACGGGCCACAAGCCGCCTTATGCATCCGCTTCAAAGCTGGCCCATTCTTCGCAGAGCGCCATCCCTTCAGCACGGTAATCACTTCATCATTCTTTAGCTTGATCCCGGACACATCAATCGCGCGGCCCTTACCGTGCTCTGAAATCTTCGCATTCTTTTTGTTGTTGCGCGTGCGGCACGCGTAATGCGCGGCGACCCGCAAGGACTTCACACCGCCACCACGATTGCCCAGCGCAGGCTTAACACCCTTTTCAACCCACTTTTTCAAGGCCTTTGCAGTCCCGCAATCCATGATCGAGGATTGGCTCAAAACCACACCCGACACGGATCGCACTTTCACAGCATTCTTCACACCGCAGCCGCGAAAACGACCGGGCACAGCACCAACCACATCCCCTTGAATGGAAGGATCACCACACACAGCCCCCTTCGCGCGGGCGCGCTTGGCTTTGCTGCGCTCTCCCATAACCTTTTCCGCCAAACCCTTGGGCCGCGTCACGGGATACAAAGAATTCGGCAAACCCATCGCCGCAGAGGCCAAAATAATCTGCGCGTCACGCCCCATCGCCTCTTCCTGTTCGGACACTGGGCGCAGCTTAGGCCGATGCGGGAGCGCTGCTTTCACAGCCTCCAATGCTTTCGCAGAAGGGCGCAATTTAGGCCGCATCAAAACAGGATTGGCCAATTCACCCCGCGCCAAAGGACGCATCGTTGCATCGGGTGCAGTCGCGGCCGCAGGCAGAGCCAAACACCCGACAAACAGCACAGCAATCGATCGCTTCATGACTTCGATCGTCCAAAATTCGGGGCATCTGTATCTTGCCCAGCCTCAACAATTCCGCGCCGGATCGCGCGCGTGCGGGTGAAATAGTCATGCAACATATCGCCATCCTCCGTGCGGATTGCGCGTTGCAATGCAAAGAGCTCTTCCGTGAAGCGCCCCAAAATTTCCAACGTCGCGTCTTTGTTGTTTAAAAACACATCGCGCCACATGGTAGGATCGGACGCTGCGATGCGGGTAAAGTCGCGAAAACCCGCCGCCGAATAGTTGATGACTTCGCTATCCGTCACGCGGCTGAGGTCATCCGCAACACCGACCATTGTGTAAGCGATCAAATGTGGCGCGTGGGAGGTCACGGCCAATACCAGATCATGATGATCCGCATCCATACGCGCAGTCTTGGATCCCATAGCTTGCCAAAGCGTCTCAATACGATCAACGGCGTTTGCGTCGCTTCCCTCAACAGGAACAATTAGAAACCAACGATCTTCAAAAAGCTCCGCGAAGCCGGAACGCGGGCCAGAATGCTCCGTCCCTGCAAGCGGATGCGAAGGGACAAAATGAACGCCTTCGGGAATATGTGGCGCGACGGCATCGACGATAGCGCGCTTCACCGACCCAACGTCCGTGACAGTCGCGCCCTGCTTCAAAGCTGGCGCGATCTCACGCGCCACACTATCCATTGCGCCAACAGGCACACAGAGCACAACCAAATCCGCACCCTCAACAGCCTCTACGGCGGTGTCATAAATACGATCGCACAGACCAATCTCACGCGCCGTCGCCCGCGTCTCGCTTGAGCGCGCATAGCCAACGACTTCGCCTGCTAAACCATCACGTTTCATCGCCCAAAACAAAGAAGACGCAATCAAGCCAAGCCCGATCAACGCAACACGATCATATAGCTGGCTCATCGAGCACCGCCCTTAAACTGACCCACCGCGTGAGCCACTTGGCGACACGAGGCTTCATCCCCAACCGTTATGCGCAATGCATTTGGCAGTTTATAGCCCTTAACACGACGCACAATCAGACCCTGACGTTGCAAGTATGTGTCACAGGCGTCCGCCTCTTCCTCACTGCTAAATCGCGCAAGTATGAAGTTCGCGAGGCTCACATCAGACGGGACCCCGTGTGCGGCCAACGCATGTGCCAGCCAGTCGCGCCATTTCGCATTCGCTTCACGGCATTGCGCCACATAGGCTTGATCCTGCACGGCGGCCAAAGCCGCGCGCAAAGCTGCATCATTTACGTTAAACGGCCCACGCACGCGGTTCAGCACATCAATGATCGCTTTCGGGGCATAGCCCCAGCCGACACGCAGTGCACCAAGTCCATAAATCTTAGAGAACGTCCGCGTCATAACAACATTTTCACGTGCCTCAACCAATGCCGCGCCACCATCATAGCCTTCAACATATTCCGCATAAGCGCCATCCAGAACGAGGATCGCTTGCTCAGGGATACCCGCAGCCAAACGCTCAAGCTCGGAGAGCGCAATCATAGTGCTCGTCGGATTATTTGGGTTTGCAATGAACACCAGCTTGGTCTTCTTCGTGCAAGACTCAAGAATTGCATCCACATCCGTGACACGACTTTGTTCTTTCACCTCTACAGGCTTTGCGCCCGCCGCACGCGCAGAAATCGCGTACATCGCAAAACCATGCTCTGTGTGGATGACCTCGTCACCTTTGCCGCAATAGCACTGGCACAGAAACGCGATGATCTCGTCAGAACCGGCACCACAAATGATCCGCTCTGCATCCAGATCATGGGCCTCGGCAATCGCATTGCGCAATTCGGCATGATCCGCAGACGGATAGCGGTGCAAAGAGCGTGCACCCGCCTCATAAGCTTTCACAGCCGTGGGGGACGGTCCAAACGGGTTCTCATTAGAGGACAGCTTAACCACATTGCTCACCCCCTCCACATGCGCAGCGCCGCCCTGATAGAGCGGGATATCCATAATGCCTGCGCGGGGTTTGATCTTGCTCATAAGCGGTCTCCTTATGGGCGTTTTATCTTTGCAGCGACGGGAAGGCTAGCGGGAAAGGTGGCTGTGCTCACTCCAATTGCTAGGATGGCCAGACACAGCAATTTCTTACAGAGTAGATATACGCACGTATGTCCGTTTCGAGCCCTTGTTGACCGTGATCAAGTCAGTAGATACCTTGATGCCATAAGGAAAGATGGCGAAAATAATTCATGCGAGGCAAGTTCTATGCGGAAAACAAATGTAGTGCGCAAATCTGGGTTCTTCGCCATATTCAGATCGCTGAAGCTCGTCGTCGATGAAAACCACTGCAGTAGCATTAAGAATGGGAAATCAGTTGAAATACAGATACCTAGCGATGCATGCATATTGGTAGGATGTATGGACTGGGGAAAGACACATTCATTTTCGCTAGACGGTATAGAAGACGGTGAGACCATTATGTTTAAGCCGTACCTCACTGTTAACCTGTTAAGGTATCTTGGGATATTAGAACTTCCATTTCGAATTTCGAAGCAATAATTTAGGCTTCGAAACGGTCAAAAAGTCCTCAGAGCATGCGTAATTGGGCTACCCTCTATTCTGAGGTCGAGCTCCCGATAGGATCAC
>OCVR010000004.1_pt1 | contig 231629 bp, 198 predicted proteins | sample 1539091 | NCBI WGS metagenome assembly OCVR01 (sample SAMEA3355530, study PRJEB22509) | marine metagenome | biome: marine; feature: coastal ocean; material: water | place: USA | collected 2010-08-07 | depth 16 m | reverse complement strand
GAGGCGTTTGGTTATAGTGCCACGACGTTGCGCAGTCCGTTTGAGCGCCCGATTGAAGTACGCGACATCGCTCAATTACAAGCGGTAAGTGCGATCAAGCCCGACGAAAACCGGGCGAAAGAGTTTCTGGAGCAGTTTACTTTTGATTCTTTAAGCATGGTTGGCACGCTTGAGCGCGGCGAAACTAACTGGACGTTGATTCGTGATCCCCAGGGAGGGGTGCACCGAGTCAAAGCTGGAAACTACCTGGGACGCTCTCACGGCAAGATCGTGGAAACAGCCGAGACCTATGTAGCCGTTGTTGAAATCGTCAGTGACGGCAGTGCGGATGGTTGGGTCGAGCGTCCGCGAACCATTAAATTATCCGGCATATAAGCCGAGGCCATGGGTGATTGCCATGTCAATTAAAAAACAATATTTGGGGACTAGGGCCGTGGGGAAAGGAACGTTGAATTTGGGTAAATGGATGCGCCCTCTTGTCGGGCTCACGTTAGGTGCTTGGGCTTTTGCCGTTCAGGCCGAACCCACGATTACCGACATTGAATTTAGCTCTCGTCCCGGCAGCAAGTTTGAAGTGAGGCTGGATTTCGATCAAACGCCGCCAGATATGAAAGCTTATACCATTGAAAAGCCAGCTCGCATCGCCGTTGATTTTCCTGGAACTGCCAGTGGTCTCGATCAAAAGCGTTACTCGCTCTCCTATGGAAATGCGACGGGTGTAGTCGTTTTGGAATCAGGTGATCGCACACGCATGGTAGTTAACCTGGTGAAGCTGGTGCCCTATGAAACGCGTGTAGAGGGCAACAGTCTGTTTCTCGTCGTGGGTCAGGACGGCACTGATTATGTGAAAGCGACATCAGACCCCAACCGTCTCAAAACCGAAGTAAGCCCGGTTATCGATGTTGTATCAGAAATTAGCGACTTGCAGTTCCAGCGTACTGGCAATGGCGAGGGCCGCTTGACGCTAGAGCTGACCGACCCTTCAGTGGATGTCAACGTGTTCAGTGAGGCTGGAGATATCAAGGTTCAATTCCTTGACACCAATGTTCCAGAGCGCCTAATGCGGCGTTATGACGTAACGGATTTTGCGACGCCCGTTGATAGTGTTGATGTGAACACTACGGAGCGTGGCGCAACCCTGACAATGAAGACCACGGGTGATTTTGATTACCTCGCTTACCAGACGAATAACCAGTATGTGTTGAGCGTAAAGCCCCTCAGTGCCAAGGAAATGGAAAAACGTAAAAACGAGTTTTCTTACGTCGGTGATCGAATTTCGCTCAACTTCCAGGATATTGAGGTCAGGGCGGTACTGCAGTTGATCGCTGACTTTACCGAGCTTAATCTGGTCGCCAGCGACACAGTGTCTGGTCGTATTACATTAAGATTGCAGAATGTACCGTGGGACCAGGCGCTGGAATTGGTATTGAAGACCAAGGGGCTGGATAAGCGCCAGATTGGCAATGTGTTAATGGTCGCGCCTGCCGCCGAAATCGCCGAGCGCGAGCGTCAGGAAATTGAATCCAACAAGCAAATCGCCGAGTTGGCACCCTTGCAGTCTGAGTTCGTTCGAATTCGCTATGCGCAGGCACAGCAAATTGTTGGACTTTTCCAGGCAGGCTCGGAAGACGGCGGCAGTTTGATTTCCCAGCGCGGGTCGGTCGTCGTAGATGCAAGGACCAACTCCTTGATCATTACTGATACAGCGGCAAAACTTGCAGAAATTCGCGAGCTTATTGAGCAGGTAGATATCCCGGTGCGTCAGGTGATGATCGAATCGCGCATTGTTATTGCCCAGTCTGACCTGACCCATAGTCTCGGTATCGAATGGGGTGGCGGCTACATCGATGATGTGAACGGCAATATACTTTCGGCCTCTGGTGATGCGCAAAACGTCATAGGTCTTAACAATTCTATTATCAACGGCGAGACTCCTTCGGTGAGTTATCCAGGCGCTCTGCTGGTCGACCTTGGCGTCGCCAGCACCAGCGGTTTCGCCCTTGGCTTTACTAGTAATGACCTGTTCCTCACTGCAGAGATATCCGCACTGGAGGCTGCGGGTCAAGGTGAGGTGGTTTCTCAGCCAAAAGTGATTACTGGAGACAAGCAACAGGCGACCATCAAGTCAGGTACTGAAATCCCTTATCAGGAAGCGGCTGCTTCCGGAGCGACTTCTACGTCGTTTAAAGAAGCTGTGCTGGAGTTGGACGTAACCCCGAACATTACTCCTGATGACCGGGTGATGCTGGACCTTAACGTCAAGCAGGATTCGGTGGGTGATCTCGTACCCAGTGGTCAGGGCGGTTTTATACCATCTATTGATACCACCGAAATTACGACCCAGGTGCTGGTGGGTAACGGCGAAACGGTAGTGCTGGGCGGTGTCTTCAAAACTGAAAACTTGGAAACGGTTAACAAAGTTCCCTTCTTTGGCGACCTCCCCTACGTGGGCGCATTCTTCCGCAGTGAGACGCGCAATAACACCAAAACTGAGACGCTAATCTTCATCACCCCGCGGATTTTAGCTGACACTTTGCTCGACTAATGCCCGCACTTCACCGCGTTTTTCTAGTCGGCCCCATGGGGGCCGGCAAAACAACTATTGGCAAGTACCTTGCTGATCACCTGAAACTGCAGTTTGCTGATACCGATTCGGAGATCGAGTCTCGCACCGGTGCTGATATTCCCTGGATATTTGATGTTGAAGGTGAAGAGGGGTTTCGCGAACGCGAGCAACAGGTGGTAGGAGAAATGACCCTCTGGGACAATATCGTTCTTGCTACCGGCGGCGGCGTGGTTTTACGTCCGGAAAATCGCAATGCACTTGGTGGTCGAGGCTTCGTCATATATCTTTACGCCACAGTGGACGAGCAGGTTCGGCGCACCCGGCGAGATAGAAAGCGGCCGCTGCTACAGAAGGGTGACCCCGAGGAAACGCTGCGTACGCTCATGGAAGCTCGTGACCCCCTGTATCGAGAGATTGCAGATCATGTGATTGAGACAGACGGTTGCAGTCCGCGTACTGTGGCGCAGCGATTAGTCCGCGAGTTGACCTCGTAAAGACCCACCCCGGGCAGTATCATAGGCATCCCTGAATAGTTGAGGACGCCAACGTGTCACTACTCATGCATACCTTGCATGTGGAGCTGGGAGAACGCAGCTACCCAATCTACATTGGCCGTGATTTATTGAATGACCCGCAGTTGCTCGGTGCACATTTGACTGGCTCACAGGTCGTAGTTGTCACCAACGAGACGGTGTCGCCCCTCTATCTTGATCGGCTACTGGCGATTCTGGGCGAACGCGCCCTGGTCACAGAGGTCATCCTCCCCGACGGTGAACAGTTCAAAAACCTTGAAACCCTGAACCAGATTTTTGATCGCATGATGCACGATCGACACAACCGAAGCACCACTATGATCGCCTTGGGTGGGGGAGTGGTCGGCGATATCACCGGCTTTGCGGCCGCCTGTTATCAACGAGGCGTTAATTTTATACAGGTGCCGACGACCTTGCTGTCTCAGGTTGATTCGTCCGTGGGCGGAAAAACAGCGGTCAATCATCCCTTGGGAAAGAATATGATTGGCGCGTTTTACCAGCCGCAGGCTGTGTTAATCGATATCAACACTTTGCATACCTTGTCTCCCCGGGAGTTTGCTGCCGGCCTTGCTGAGGTGGTTAAGTACGGCCTGATTTGTGACCTGCCGTTTTACCGTTGGTTACAGGAACAAACGCCCAGACTCCTGGCCCGGGAAGAGGCGGCGCTGGCTGAGGCCATTGAACGCAGTTGCTCCAGCAAAGCTGCGGTCGTGGCGGCAGACGAGCGAGAAGGGGGGCTCAGGGCTATCCTTAATTTGGGGCATACGTTTGGACATGCAATCGAAACTGCCCAGGGTTATGGCAAGTGGCTGCACGGTGAGGCTGTTGCCGTCGGAATGCTGATGGCGATGGAGCTATCAGCCCGCAGAGGCTGGATTGAGCCGGCAGAGGTGGTGGCGTTCCGCGACTTGTTGCGTGTCATTAATTTACCTGTGGCTCCGCCTGCGGACATGACGCCGGGCCAGTACCTCGATTTGATGGGCAGGGATAAAAAAGTAATCGATGGCCGTTTGCGCCTGGTATTGCTCAGGGGCATGGGCGAAGCCTGTATTGTTGACGACGCCACTGAAGAAGAACTGGTCAGTTTGCTAGAGACTTTTCGATAGCCCGATCTGGTTTAATATTTCTGAGTTTGTCGCTCACAGCGCATCTGTGTAAAATGACCTCCCCCTTTTGACCCATCCCTGTTTTTTGGGTTGGGCCTCCGGTGTAACTGTTTGTTTCTACTAGACATTCTGGATTGACTATGAGCACAGGCCTGTATAGACCTGAAGAATTTCGCGACAATTGTGGCTTTGGGCTGATTGCCCACACGTCCGGTGATGCCAGTCACCGCCTGCTGCAAACGGCGATTGAATCCTTGACCTGCATGACCCACCGCGGCGGTATTGCTGCTGATGGCAAAACTGGCGATGGCTGTGGCTTGTTAATGCAGATGCCTGCCTCCTTCATGCGCACACTCGGTAAAGAGTGTTTTGGCGCTGACCTGAACGACTCGTTTGCCGTCGGGCAGATGTTTCTCAGCAAGGATTCAGCGCGAGCGTCTGCTGCGAGAACTGCGACAGAAACTGCACTTACAGATCAGGGCCTTACCGTGCTGGGTTGGCGTGAAGTGCCCACAGATGATTCCGTTTGCGGTGAGATCGCGCTGCAAACACTGCCGCAGATAGAACAGGTTTTTATTGATGCCCCCGGCCTCACCGAAACCGAGCTGTCTACCCGGTTGTTCGTGGCGCGGCGTAAGGCCGAAATCGCCTGCGAAGGCGATGAGGATTACTACATCTGCAGTCTGTCGGGGCGGGTGATCTCTTACAAGGGCCTGGTGATGCCCGTAGACTTGCCAAAGTTTTACCTGGACTTGGCAGATGAGCGTCTGGAAACGGCTATCTGTGTGTTCCATCAGCGGTTCTCCACCAACACCATGCCCCGCTGGCCGCTGGCCCAGCCATTCCGTCTGCTGGCCCACAACGGCGAAATTAATACGATTGAGGGAAACCGTAACTGGGCGGAGGCACGCACCCCGGGCTTTGAAAGCGAGTTGCTACCCAATATTAAGGAAATCGCTCCCCTGGTGAACCGGACGGGCTCCGATTCCTCCAGCATGGATAACATGCTCGACATGCTGCTGACCGGCGGTGTCGATATGGCGAGGGCTCTGCGCATGCTGATTCCCCCTGCCTGGCAGAATATGGAGTTGATGGATCCTGACCTCAAGGCTTTTTATGAATACCACTCCATGCACATGGAGCCCTGGGACGGGCCCGCGGGCATTGTGCTCACCGACGGCCGCTACGCCGTCTGCTTGCTGGACCGCAATGGGTTGCGGCCGGCGCGTTGGGTAAAAACCAAGGACGGCTTCATCACCCTGGCCTCTGAAATCGGCACCTATGACTACAAGCCCGAGGATGTGGTCGCCAAGGGACGGGTTGGCCCTGGTCAGATGATTATGGTGGATACCCACACTGGTGAAGTGCTGCAAACCGAGGAAATTGACGACCGTCTCAAGTCTCGACAGCCTTACAAGCGGTGGCTGAAGGAAAAGGCCCAGCGGATCGAGGGCACCTTCGGCAGCGAGATGATTTCAGGCATCGAACGTGAGCAACTCGATGCCTACATGAAAATGTTCCAGGTGAGTTCAGAGGAACGCGACCAGGTGTTGCGCCCGCTGGCTGAGTCTGGCAACGAGGCGGTTGGCTCCATGGGGGACGATACGCCCATGGCCGTGCTATCACGGCGCGAGCGCTCGCTGTACGATTATTTCCGGCAGAAATTTGCGCAGGTAACCAATCCGCCTATAGACCCGCTGCGGGAAACTATTGTCATGTCCCTGGAGACGGACCTGGGCGGTGAGAAAAACCTGTTCCACGAAGGACCAGAGCATGCCGACCGGGTCATCCTGAGTTCGCCAGTATTATCTCAGGGCAAGTTCACCAGCTTGATGCAACTCGATCGCGTTGGTTTCTGCGTGAGCAAAATTGACTGCACTTACGCTGCCCAGGAGATGAATTTACAGCAGGCGATTGCGACAGTGACAAATGCTGCAGAGCAGGCGGTGAACGATGGCGCGACTATCCTGGTGTTGTCTGACCGATCTATAGAGAAGGGCCGTTTGCCGGTGCATAGCCTGCTTGCTGCTGGCGCTGTTCACCACCACCTGATTAAGCAGGGCCTGCGCGCCGATGCCAATATCGTGGTGGAAACGGCGAGTGCGCGCGACTCCCACCAAATTGCCTGCCTGCTGGGCTTTGGCGCTACCGCCGTTTATCCCTATCTTGCATATTCCGTATTGGAAGAGTTGATCCGCTGCGGCGAAGTATTGGGAGAGCCCAGCATTTGTTACAAGAACTATCGCAAGGGTATCAACAAAGGCCTGTTGAAAATCATGTCCAAAATGGGCATTTCCGCCGTCAGTTCCTATCGCGGAGCTCAGCTGTTTGAAGCCGTGGGTTTGGCCCGAGAAGTCGTGGATACTTCTTTTTGTGGAGTCGCCTCGCGCATTGAAGGCAGTGGTTTTGCTGAACTTGAAAAAGAGCAAAGCACCTTGTCCTCCAGAGCCTGGACACCTCGCAAAGGTATAGAGCAGGGAGGGTTGCTCAAATACGTCCACGGTCAGGAGTATCATGCATTTAATCCCGACGTGGTAACGACTCTGCAGCAAGCGGTTGCCAGTGGTGACTACGCCGACTATCAGCGCTATGCGGCGTTGGTCAACGAAAGACCCGTGGCCACATTACGCGACCTGCTAAAGCCGGTGGATAGCGCAACCGCCATTAGCCTGGACGAAGTGGAGCCAGTGGAAAGTATTCTTCCGCGCTTTGATTCAGCCGGTATGTCCCTGGGCGCCCTCAGTCCGGAAGCACATGAAGCGCTCGCTGCCGCAATGAACCGCATGGGTGCCCGCTCCAATTCAGGAGAAGGCGGAGAAGATTCGGTGCGTTTTGGCACTGAGCGCATGTCCAAGATCAAGCAGATTGCCTCTGGTCGTTTTGGCGTCACCCCACATTACCTGGTCAATGCTGAAGTACTCCAGATTAAGGTGGCGCAGGGCGCCAAGCCAGGGGAAGGCGGGCAGTTGCCCGGCGGCAAGGTTAATGACCTGATAGCGCGACTGCGCTACTCGGTTCCGGGTGTTACCCTGATTTCACCGCCTCCCCATCACGATATTTACTCCATTGAGGATCTGGCCCAGTTGATTTTTGACCTGAAGCAGGTCAATCCAAAGGCGCTGGTATCTGTGAAGTTGGTCTCCGAGCCCGGTGTCGGCACAATTGCAGCGGGTGTGGCCAAGGCCTATGCGGACCTTATTACCATCTCCGGTTATGACGGCGGTACCGCGGCCAGCCCGCTTACCTCAATACGCTATGCAGGCTCTCCGTTCGAACTGGGGCTGGCAGAAGTGCAACAAACGTTACGCGGCAATAATTTGCGCGGCTCCATTCGCCTGCAGGCGGATGGCGGCCTCAAGACGGGACTAGACGTGATCAAAGCGGCTATTCTCGGCGCCGAGAGCTTTGGTTTTGGCACCGCACCCATGGTTGCGCTGGGCTGTAAATACCTGCGTATTTGCCATCTTAATAATTGCGCCACCGGTGTGGCTACCCAGCATCAGAAGCTGCGTGATGACCATTTCAACGGTACGGTGGAAATGGTGATGAACTACTTCAACTTCGTTGCCACTGAAACTCGTGAGTGGTTGGCAAGGCTCGGCGTAGCCTCGCTGGAAGAACTCATCGGTCGCACCGATCTGCTGGAGGCTCTGCCAGGAGATACTGACAAGCAATCTCGTCTGGATCTGGCGCCTATTCTTCACAAAGACGACAGCTCTGAAGGCCAGCCGGAGTTTTGCCAGGTGGCGTCTAACGATCCCTTCGATAAGGGGGAGAAAGCCGAGGAAATGGTTGCGGCTACTCTCGCCGCCATTGAATCTCGCTCAGGCGGGGAATTTGAATTTGATGTGTGCAATTGCGATCGGTCGATTGGTGCGCGCCTCTCTGGCGAGATCGCCAGGCGCTACGGCAACACGGGTATGGATGAAAATCCACTGGTATTGCGACTTACCGGTACCGCCGGGCAGAGCTTCGGTGTGTGGAATGCCGGCGGCCTTAATATGTACCTCGAAGGTGATTCCAATGACTATGTCGGCAAGGGAATGGCCGGCGGCAAGCTGGTGATTTATCCGCCCAGGGCCAGTGAGTTCAAGTCGCAGGACACTACCATTATTGGTAACACTTGCCTGTACGGTGCTACCGGCGGTCGCCTCTATGCTGCGGGTATTGCCGGTGAACGTTTTGCGGTGCGCAATTCTGGCGCACATGCCGTAGTTGAGGGCGCTGGAGATCACTGCTGTGAGTATATGACCGGTGGTAACATCACCGTGCTTGGGCCTACGGGGGTGAACTTTGGTGCTGGCATGACAGGTGGCTTTGCCTACGTGCTGGATATGGACCGCACATTCATCGACAAGTACAACAGTGAATTGGTAGAAATTCATCGGGTTAGCTCCGAGTACATGGAGCCCTACCGCAACCACTTGCGAGGCAACATTCGCGAATATGTTGAGGAGACCGGTTCTGAGTGGGGCGCGTACCTGCTTGAAAACTTTGTAGATTACGTTGGCAAGTTTTGGCTGGTTAAGCCCAAGGCGGCAGAGTTCGATCGCCTGCTGTCACGTTTGCGCAATACCGACTAATGCGGGACAGGAGTAGATTATGAGCAATCGTCTGGCAAACAATTTCCAGTTTATCGATGTCGGTCGCAACGACCCCGACAAGAAGTCACTGCAGTCGCGCAAGGGCGACTACGTGGAAATTTACCAGCCGTTCACTAAAGACCAGGTGGCGGAACAATCCCATCGCTGTCTTGAGTGCGGCAACCCTTATTGCGAGTGGAAATGCCCGGTACATAACTTCATCCCTAATTGGCTGAAGTTGGTATCGGAAGGCAATTTGTTTGAGGCGGCTGAACTGAGTCACCAGACCAACACTCTGCCAGAGGTTTGTGGCCGCGTATGCCCGCAGGATCGCCTTTGTGAGGGAGCCTGTACTCTTAATGACGGTTTTGGTGCGGTTACAATCGGATCTTCCGAGAAATACATTACCGATACAGCCCTGGCCATGGGTTGGCGGCCTGATCTGTCTAACGTGGTCCAAACGGATAAGAGGGTCGCGATTATCGGTGCGGGCCCAGCCGGATTAGGGTGCGCTGACATCCTTACTCGCAATGGCGTTAAGCCGGTGGTCTATGACAAGTACCCGGAAATTGGCGGCTTGCTGACTTTTGGTATTCCCGAGTTCAAGTTGGAAAAGCAGGTGATGATGCGTCGCCGGGAAGTGTTCGAGGGCATGGGTATTGAGTTTCGCCTGAATACCCAGGTCGGCAAAGATGTTCATATCAGCGAGTTGCTGGACCAATACGATGCGGTCTTTATGGGCATGGGTACTTACACTTATATGAAAGGTAATTTTCCGGGTGAGGATCTCCCCGGAGTTTATGAGGCATTGCCTTTCCTGGTAGGTAACGTGAACTACAACCTGGGCTTCGAGCAGGATCCAGAGCAGTACGTAAACCTCAAGGGCAAACGTGTGATTGTGCTTGGAGGCGGCGACACCGCGATGGATTGCGTCCGCACAGCAGTGCGCCAGGGTGCCGACAAGGTGATTTGCGCTTATCGCCGTGACGAAGAAAATATGCCTGGCTCTCGTCGCGAAGTTACCAATGCGCGCGAGGAAGGCGTGGAATTCCTGTTCAACCGCCAGCCTGTAGAAGTGGTGGAGTACTTTGGCCAGGCTTGTGGCATCAAAGTTGTGGAAACTGAGTTGAGTGAGGCCGGTGTCGATGGCCGTCGTCGTCCCCAGCCTATCGCCGGTAGTGAGCAAGTGCTGGAGGCCGACGCGGTTATTATCGCCTTTGGCTTTCAGCCCAGTCCGCCGGCCTGGCTGGAAGAGGTAGAGGTCCAGACCAATGACTGGAAGGGCGTAATCGCAGAGGAAGAACAGGCTTTCAAGTTCCAGACCAGCAACCCGAAAATTTTTGCTGGCGGCGATATGGTCCGTGGCTCAGATTTGGTTGTTACAGCGATCTGGGAAGGTCGTCAGGCGGCTGAGGGTATTCTTGACTACCTGGACGTTTAGCCGGCGTCACCGAAGAAACATTTAACACGAGGCAACAATGACTGAGCTCAAGAACGACCGCTTTCTTCGCGCTTTGCAGCGACAACCTGTGGATCAAACGCCAATCTGGATGATGCGCCAGGCGGGCCGTTATCTGCCTGAGTACCGGGCGACTCGTCAACAGGCGGGATCTTTTCTCGATTTGTGTAAAAACGCAGAACTCGCCTGCGAGGTCACAATGCAGCCTTTGCGTCGCTACCCTATGGATGCCGCAATCCTGTTTTCGGATATCCTGACGGTGCCGGATGCACTGGGTCTGGGTTTGTATTTTGAAGAGGGAGAAGGTCCCAGGTTCCACAAGACGGTTCGCAGTGAGGCCGACCTTGCCGGGCTCAATAGCATCAAGGCAGATGATGATCTGGGCTACGTGATGAACGCAGTGCGCACTATTCGCGCAGAGCTTAATGGCCTGGTGCCGCTGATCGGTTTTACCGGCAGTCCCTGGACGCTGGCCACTTATATGGTGGAGGGTGGTTCCTCCAAGGACTTCGCCCAGGTGAAGGCCATGGCTTATGACAAGCCGGAGTTGATGCATAACCTGCTGTCGCTGTTAGCGGACGCAGTAGCCGATTACCTGGCTGCACAAATTCGTGCAGGTGCCCAGGCGGTACAAATTTTTGATACTTGGGGTGGCAGTTTGTCTGCAGCCGCCTATCAGGAATTTTCACTCAAATACATGCAGCAGATAATCGCCAGACTGCAGGCTGACCCGGAGACCCGGGCAGTGCCAGTTATTGTCTTTACCAAGGGCGGTGGCCAGTGGCTGAATGCAATTGCCGATTGCGGCGCCCAGGGCGTTGGCATTGACTGGACGACAGAGATCGGAGCAGCCAGGGCCCAGATAGGAAACAGGGTCGCGCTGCAGGGCAACATGGATCCCTCCATGTTATACGCTTCACCAGCGCGCATCCGTGAAGAGGTGGCCTCAATTCTTGCAGGCTACGGTCACGGTAGCGGCCACGTGTTTAATCTGGGCCATGGCATTACCCCTGGAGTCAATCCGGATCATGTCACTGCGTTTGTAGATGCCGTGCGGGAGCTCTCACCACAATATCACCAGGGCGGATAACGCAGCTTCCTCAGTACTAATAAGTTAGACGGCATGACTGCCTTTGAGGCTATGCCTAACCCTCTACATCGCCGCTGTCACAGAAGAAATCGTGATTCATATCCAGGGCGGGAGCATTGGTCGCGGGGCGGCCTACTACTTTTGCCGGAACACCTGCAACCGTAGTATGTGGGGGCACGTCTTCCAGAACTACGCTGCCGGCTCCAACCTTGGCGCCATCGCCAACACAAATATTCCCTAGAATTTTCGCTCCGGCGCTGATGAGTACGCCATCACCAATCTTGGGGTGCCGGTCACCGTCCTGCTTCCCCGTTCCTCCGAGTGTGACCGATTGCAGGATGGAAACGTTATTACCAACGACAGCAGTTTCCCCTATGACCAACCCTGTGGCGTGGTCCAGCATGATGCCCTGGCCCATTTTTGCGGCCGGGTGAATGTCGACACCAAATTCTACAGAGATTCGATTCTGGAAAAACAGGCCCATAGACTTTCGATTGTTGTGCCACAGCCAGTGCGCAATGCGGTGGCTTTGTAATGCATGAAAGCCTTTGAAGTAGAGGAATGGAATATACAATTCGTGGCTGGCCGAATCGCGTTCTACTACCGCTAACAGGTCGGCGCGAATGGCTTCGCCGATTGCATCGTCGGCTCGCATGGCCTGCAGCATGACCTCGCGCAATAACAGTGAGGTTACGGTGGGGCTATCCAGCTGGCTGGCGAGATGGAAGCTCAGGGCGCATTCCAGGGAATCATGGTTGAGAATTGTTGAATGCAGAAAACTCGCCAGCACAGGTTCTTCCTGCGCGTGCTTCTGAGTCTCTGTACGAATCCGGTCCCAGACCAGGTCAGGCTTAGTTGCAGACATTATGGTTCCTCGCTTTGGACGAGGGACTTTAGCCTATAAACGCGAATCCGTCACGGTGGGGGACTGTGAAAGCGCCACAAAGAGTGACCGCTGAGTCGATACTTCTCCTCGAACAATGTCAGGGATGGTTCGCCTGAAATTTGTGCAACCGTTCCAGGCCTCCCCGCCAGAAACATGGCCACTCCGAACTCTTCCAGGTAGAGCTGCCAGTTGGAACGCACTTCGATTTCGCCGCCCAGTGCCAATAGCGCGGGGAAGCTGCTATGGCCATGAACTCTTCGCTGCAAATGTTTACTTTTGGGCCAGGGATTGGGGTAGAGCAAATAGTGATGTGCCAGCAAGTGACCATTTTGCAACAGTAGTTGCCACAGATCTTCCGCGTTGGCGCGCAGCAGCAGGTAATTGCTGTCGCTGGCTGATATATGCTTGCCCAGTCGGTGAGCGGACTGATCTATGCCAATGACAAAATGGTCAGGGTGGCGGGCAGCCAGTATTGCGGTACTCATTCCCGTACCGCAAAAGGAGTCGAGTACTATGGGCCTCTGGCTGTCACCAAGCGCGGTCGCCAGTTCCTGATAAGCTGCTTTGGAGTGAGGCGCGACAGGCCTTTGAAACTCAGTATTGAGGTGACGTTGCAGGTTCTGGGCCAGTCGGGGGTGAATCCCAGCCTGATTGCTGGTCACGGGGCGTGAAAATTCAGACTGGTGTGGTTGGGTCATGCAAATCAAAGCCTCGTTCCATTGATGTTCATCACGGGGGTTGCCATCATAGCGCTTCATAATATCTCGAGCACATAGTCTGGAATTGTTTACATGCGAAAAGACCTTCGCCCCTGGTGGCTGAAAAAATTGTACCTGCGTTATCGCTATTGGTACGCGGAGTATTTTTTGCGGCCACAGTGCGAAAGCCTGGGGCCTTATCACACCATTATGAAGCCCTGGTATGTCAACATCTCGGGGAGCAATATCCGCATTGGTCGCTCATTTACAGCTATCGGTGAGCCTATGCACCAGGTGGAAGTGGGTGTCTGGGGCAGGGAGGAGGGGCTAGGCCGCATAGACATTGGCGATTGTGTACTAATGAGCCCGGGCTCGCGAATCAGTGCATCTGATGAGGTGACGATAGGTGATGGCACTATGTTTGCGAATGGCGCCTATGTGACTGACTCTGACTGGCACATGATTTACGATCGCACCGAGCGTGACCCCACGCCCACACCTGTTCACATAGGACGTAACTGTTGGTTGGGGGATGGCTCAGTGGTGCTCAAGGGTGTGACCGTGGGTGAAAACTCGGTGGTAGCTGCGCGTGCAGTCGTAACACGCGACGTACCGCCAAATGTGGTCGTTGCAGGCAACCCAGCAAAAGTGGTGAAGGAACTCGACCCCGAGCGAGGGTTTGTCACTCGCATGGATTACTTTGCCAACCCTGCGGAGCTGGAGCGCTTTTTTGATGCTATCAGCGCAGAAGTGCTGGCTGGCAATAGTTTCTGGCGCTGGCTATGGTCCGTGGTTTATCCGTCTTCCCGAATGAAACGCTAGGCCACTGGATAGAGGGTTTTAACGCCCTCTGCGGTGCCCAATAGCAGCACGTCCGCCGGTTTAAGGGCGAACAGGCCGTTGGTTACCACACCGGTAATGCCATTAATCTTTGCTTCTGTTGCCAGTGGTTGGGGAATCGCGAAGTTGTAAACGTCGAGGATAATATTGCCGTTATCGGTGACCACACCGTCCCGGTAAACAGGATCTCCCCCCAGTTTGACCAGCTCCCGGGCGACATGACTGCGAGCCATTGGCACCACCTCTACCGGCAGTGGGAATTCCCCCAGAGTGTGCACCAGTTTGGATTCATCGGCGATGCAGATAAATTCGCGGGCCACTGCTGTTACTATTTTTTCTCGCGTGAGCGCCGCTCCGCCGCCTTTGATCAGTTGCAGAGCACTGTTGCTCTCGTCTGCCCCGTCGATATAAAAATCCACCTGATCCACCGCATTGAGGTCGTAAACCGGGATGCCATGGGCCTTCAATCGTTCAGCGGAGGCTTCTGAACTGGCGACGGTGGCGTTGATGCTGCCGCGAATTTCCGCCAGACAGTCGATAAACAGGTTGGCGGTGGAGCCGGTGCCAATACCCAGGACAGTATCGTCATCAATCTTTGGGCGCACATAATCCAAAGCAGCCTGGGCCACAGCCTGTTTCAGTTCATCCTGGTTCATTGGCTCGATACTCCTGGTGCGATGGTGGGAGACCAGTATAGGCCAGCGGCCAGTTACCGACAGCATTAATCCGGCATATCAGTGCTGGAAATATTGCCGGGCTCCTTTAACATTGCCGGCTAGTCCCAAAATCTGGAAAAGGCCCATGCCGCAGTCCTATATAAAGCGCATTCTCGACGCCCGTGTTTACGATGTTGCCCGCGAAACTCCGGTAGATCAGGCCGCGCTTATGTCTCGACGTCTTGATAATAGAGTCTGGTTAAAGCGGGAAGACCTGCAGCCCGTGTTCTCGTTCAAGCTGCGCGGCGCTTATAACAAAATGAATTGCTTAAGCGATGAGCAGCGCGCGAAGGGCGTGGTAGCTGCCTCGGCGGGTAATCATGCCCAGGGCCTTGCCATGGCGGCGGATAAAATGAAGGTGAAGGCCATTATTGTCATGCCTCGCACTACACCACAAATCAAGGTAGACGCGGTGCGAGATAGAGGAGCCAAGGTGATACTTCATGGTGACTCTTATGATGAGGCTGCAGCGCATGCCGCGAAGTTGGTGGAGGAAAAGGGCATGACTTATGTTCATCCTTTTGACGATCCGGATGTAATTGCGGGCCAGGGTACGGTCGGTATGGAGATTGTTCGCCAGCATGAGCAACCGTTGGACGCCATATTTGTGCCGGTTGGCGGCGGCGGGCTGCTGGCAGGAGTGGCTGCTTTTGTAAAATATGTGTGGCCCCAAACCCGTGTCATTGGTGTGGAGCCAGAAGATGCCGCATGCCTGAAGCTCGCGCTGGAAAAAGGCCGCAGAGCCGTGCTGCCAGAGGTGGGTTTGTTCGCTGACGGCTGCGCTGTTGCGCAGGTAGGCAAGGAGACTTTCCGGGTGGTAAAAAACCTGGTGGACGAGGTCATTACCGTTGGCACCGATGAGATGTGTGCTGCTATTAAGGATATTTTCGAAGATACACGCAGTATTGCCGAGCCCGCTGGCGCCCTGGCCCTTGCGGGACTCAAGCATTACGTCGAGCGGGAAGGCGCGCAAGGTCAGGATCTGTTGGCCATAGTGAGTGGTGCCAACACCAATTTTGACCGTCTGCGTTACATCTCTGAGCGCACCGAAATTGGTGAGCAGCGCGAAGCGGTAATCTCAGTCACTATTCCGGAAAAGCCGGGCAGCTTCCGAGCATTTTGCAATGCGCTTGGTCGGCGTAATATCACTGAATTTAACTACCGCTATGCCGATGCCGGCTCAGCTCAGGTGTTTGTGGGTCTTTCGGTCGTGCCCGGGGGGACGGATCTGGCGGAGTTGATGATCAAACTTCAGCAAAAAGGCTATGAAGCGAAAGACCTTACCGATAACGAGGTGGCGAAACTGCATATACGTTACATGGTGGGTGGTCATGCCCCGGGTGGGCTCGATAGTGAGCGCGTTTACCGGGTGGAGTTTCCTGAACGTCCTGGCGCAATGGCCAAGTTTTTATCTGGCCTGGGGCAGCGCTGGAATATTTCAATGTTTCATTACCGTAATCATGGCGCTGCCTATGGTCGAATCCTGGTGGGTGTTCAGGTTCCTGCAAGTGAAAAGCGAGACTTTACCAGGGTGTTGGAGGAGATAGATTATCGCTATTGGGATGAAACCGATAATCTTGCCTATCAACTTTACCTGGGTCAGCGGGAGCAGGACTGAATGTTTAAAAAGATTTAAAAGCAACTTAAATCCTGGCGAGCTATAGACATTTCCCGTTTTTGTGAAATAATCACGAAAGTTAGTAGTTGCTACACCATAATAATAACAGCGAAGGCCTCTAAGAAGAGCCTCGTTCCGACGTGATTATAAGAGAGTAATTTTCATTGAAACGTAAGCCAGACCTGATGCTAGTCCTCTTGGCAATCTTTGGTATGGGGGTAGTGGTCACACTAGTCTTGCCGATGACTGTCAACGACACCGTGGCGGCACCCGCCTCCGAATTACAAGCGGGCGTCATTATTCAAGATTGAGTGTTTGCTCAGCCTTCACCCTGGCACTGGATCAGGCCGTTTTCGGTCGCCACAAAATCCATTCTGATATCCCAGGGCTCAGTAACCAGCGCCTCAACTTTCTGTAGCTCAAGAGCAAGACCCACCTTGATGACGTTTTGTACGCCCGCAAGACTACGGTCGTAATATCCGCCTCCCATGCCAAGCCGGTGCCCCTGCGTGTCCCAGGCCACTAGCGGGAGAAGGATGATGTCCAATTCCGCTGCTGTGCAGGATGTGGTTTGCGGTTCCAGGATGCCATATCGATTGGCCACCAAGGTGGCAGTCTCTGTCCAGGGCGCGAAGCGCAGGCTCTTGTCTTCCTGAATGATGGGTAAATAAGGGGTCTTGCCTGAATGACGCAGCGCTTTTGCGATCTCCGCGGGGTCTGCCTCGCCATCGCTGGCCATATAAAGAGCAATTTTGCTGGCACTGCTCCACTCGAGGAGCGTCTTGACGGAGCGCACAAGCTGTCGCGCTGTGTTAGCCCGGTGCGCCTGAGGCAATGCCCGGCGACGCTGTCGCAGTACACGACGGAGTTCTAGCTTGGAAGAATTAGGTTTGCTCATGGACAATTAAAAAGATTCCCACCGTACCGCTGACAGGGCTGCCCTTGAACCCGATGGTTCAAGGTGGAGGCACCTGCACTGCATAAGGCTTTCCGGTCAGGCCGGACTTGCACACCAACAGCAACGAGACACCCCCGGGTGTATATTTATCGGCTCGAGGACTGCCTGTCTGGCGCATACGCCAGGAATCGATTTTAATTATAGCTCAAGCCGGACAGCGAAATCGCTCTTGAATTTCCCCGCTGATTAGGAGTGGGATCAGCCGATTTCCAATTGTCGTAATTGATAGAGGGCGTCATCGAGTTTTCTGTTGAGACCTTCCATCGCACCCGAATTTGGTGCGGGGTCCGCGGTACCACTGTGTTCCGAGGCCTGCAGCAGCTCGTAGCTGATGTTAAGTGCAGCCATTACCGCAATACGTTCCAAGCCGATAACCTTGCCGGTCTCGCGAATGCTGCGCATTTGTTTGTCCAGGTATTTTGCCGAGACAACCAACTCAGACTCTTGCTCTTCCGGGCAGGCGACCTGATAGTCTTTATCAAGGATTTTGACCGTGACGGTATGAGGTTGGTTCACCGAATTACTCCATTGTGCGCAGGCGGTTAATCATGGCTTCCACTTTCGATCGGGCCAATTCGTTTTTATCGATCAGGTCCTGACGCTCGTGCTGCCAGCCAGCGTTCTCTGCTTTGAGCAATTGGTTTTCCCTGTTCAGCTCATTACACAGGTCGATCAACTGGTCGATCTTTTGTGCCAGAGCCTGCAGTTGCTTGTCCGCCATGGAGTTTTACTGGTGTTAGGCTTATAGGAACTTTACTATAAGGGCGCTTCCGATTGAGGTCAACGGAACAAAAGTAATGAAAATCAATGGCCTGCCAAGCTTTGTTAGTTTGGTGTTGTAACTTCAACCCGGTTGCCGGGACGCATCTTTCAGGAAATCGCCATGTTTGATCCATTCGGAGATGAAATCGAGGTCTTTGACATCGATGAATTGGCCAATCATTTACTCGAACAGGGCCTGGAATCGTCGCCCTCCAATTTACACGGTTGCCTCTGCGGGCTGCTTTCCGCCGGGGCCCCGGCGCAGGCAGAAGCGGGGCTTGCGCTGATGAGCCAGGCACTGGAGATCAATTTGCACGGCGAGCTGGCCGGACAGATGCTGCAACTTTACCAGGTGACCGGTGCCGCCCTGGAAGACGAGGAGTTCGACTTTCACCCCTTGCTGCCAGACGACGACGTTGAGATAGATATGCGCACGATTGCCGTTGCCGACTGGGCAAGCGGCTTCCTCACTGGTTTCGCTCAGGTCAACCAGGCTCAGGTCGGGCAGGATAGCAGCGAGATTCTTCGCGACTTTGCTGCGATCGTCGAGGCGGCCGTGGATGAAGATAGCAGCGAGGAAGAAGCGGAGGGCGCCTATATGGAAATTGTCGAATACCTGCGTTTTGCGACTCTCAATATCTTCATGGATAGCCGCGCTGAATCTGGCGATAGAGATCAGCCCTCCGTGCATTAAATCAGCCTATGCTAACCCCGGTTATTTTCTTTATTAGTATTTCAGTATGAAGATAAGCAATAGTGAATACGCTCGTCGCAGGCGCAATTTTATGGTGCTGATGGAGCCAAACAGTATTGCCATCATTCCGTCCGCCGGGGAGCGCCGGCGCAGCAGGGATACGGAGTACCCCTTCAGGCAGGATAGCGATTTTTACTACCTTACCGGGTTTAAAGAACCCGAGTCCGTGCTGGTTTTGATTCCGGGTCGAGATCACGGTGAATATGTCATGTTCTGTCGCGAACGCGACAACACTATGGAGCTTTGGCACGGTAATCGCGCAGGGCCGGATGGTGCGTGCGAACGTTTCGGCGCAGACGACGCATTTCCCGTGGGAGATGTAGACGACATTCTGCCTGGATTGATTGAAGGCAGAGAGCGGGTTTACTACTCCATGGGGCGAAGCTCCAGCTTCGATCGACAGATAATGGATTGGGTCAACAGCATTCGCAGCAAGGAAGCCACTGGCGCCGTTCCGCCTGGCGAATTTACCGACCTGGACCATATGCTTCACGACTTGCGTTTGTTTAAAAGTGCGGCCGAGCAGAAGCTGATGCGGCGGGCGGGAGAGATTACCGCAGGCGCCCACAAACATATCATGCAGCACTGCCGGCCAGGTATGTTTGAGTACCAGCTGGAGGGCGAGTTACAGCATCAATTTATTCGCGGAGGCGCTCGCTATCCGGCCTATTTGAGCATTGTAGGCAGTGGCCGCAATGCCTGTACGCTGCACTACGTGGAAAACAGCGCAAAAATGCGAGATGGAGACCTGGTGCTGGTAGATGCTGGCTGTGAGTTTGAGTACTACGCGGCCGATGTGACGCGTACATTCCCTGTCAACGGTCGTTTCAGCACTGAGCAGAGCGCGATTTACAATATTGTACTGGCAGCCCATGAGGCGGCGATCGCCCAGATCGTTGCCGGCAACCATTGGAACCAACCCCATGATGCCAGCGTCCGGGTTATTACCGCTGGGCTGGTAGACTTGGGCCTGCTGCAGGGTGAAGTAGACGCATTAATCGAGACTCAAGCGTACCGGGACTTTTACATGCATCGGGTCGGTCACTGGCTTGGTCTGGACGTTCATGACGTAGGCGATTATCGCGTGGGTAATGAGTGGCGCCTGCTGGAGGCAGGGATGGTAATGACTGTTGAGCCGGGGATATATATTTCACCTGACAATAATAATGTAGCGCGAAAATGGCGAGGTATCGCCGTGCGTATCGAGGATGACGTGCTGATTACCAAACAGGGGTGCGAGTTACTTTCCGTGGGAGCACCGCGCACGGTCGAGGAGATTGAGTCCACCATGGCTGGCTCGCTATGAGTGCCCAGTTCGATATTGTTATCGCTGGCGGCGGCATGGTGGGCATTAGTCTCGCCCTGTACCTGGGAGAGGTGCTCCCCGCCGAGAAGCGCATTGCGCTGGTAGAGGGCTTTCCTTTTCCCGAGTCCTTACCCGGTCATAAGCCCGAATATCATCCTTCCTTCGACTCTCGCTCCACAGCGTTGAGTTACAGCAGCAAGTTAATATATCAGCGTCTGGGCGTGTGGCAGGACTTGCAGCAGTGGCTTTGCCCCATCCAGAGCATCCATGTCTCCAATCGTGGGCGCTTTGGTAGTACTTTGCTGGAGGCCCAGGAACACGGTTGGCCTGCTCTGGGTTATGTGGTTGAAAATGCCTGGCTGGGCGCCACTCTCGCCCAGGTTCTGCATCGACAGGGCCGAATCGAGCTGATCAGCCCTGCCAGGGTCATTGATGCCCAGCCCAGCGGCGCTGGTGTAACGCTTCGGTTAGAGGGCGCCAGCGATATTGAGCTGCACACTAGTCTGCTGGTTGTAGCCGATGGCGCTTCCTCTGGTCTGCGGAAAAGCCTGGGGGTAGCGGTCAGTGAAAAGCCCTATGGTCAGCACGCTCTGGTAGCCAATGTGGGCTTTGCCCAGGCACATCAGGGCTGCGCCTATGAGCGGTTTACCCGGTGTGGTCCAGTGGCATTATTGCCCTTGCTGGGTGTGAGTGGCGCCAGCAATCGCAGTGCGCTGGTTTGGACCCTGTCCCCGGACGAGGCTGAGCATCTTTTAGAGTGCCCTGATGAAGAGTTCCTGGAAGTGTTGCAAGACCGCTTTGGTTACCGGCTTGGACGCTTGCAGCAGGTGGGGCAAAGGAACGCTTACCCCCTGTCGCTGGTGAAATCTGCCGAGCAGGTCAGACAAGGCGTGGTGGTTATGGGCAATGCTGCTCATGCACTGCACCCGGTAGCGGGGCAGGGCTACAACCTGGCGCTGCGCGATGTGGCAGAATTGGCTCAGGTATTGGCAGATGCCGAAGACAAGGGAGAGACCTATGGAGAGTTGTCAGTGCTGCAGCGTTACGAACAGCGCCAGTTGGACGACCAGCAGCGCACCATAGCATTTAGCGACCAGCTGCCTTCACTATTCATGTTAGGCGATCCGGTGATCGGCCTGGCCAGGGATTTGGCGCTGTCTGGTCTGGATCTGGTGCCAGCCCTGAAGCGGAACTTTGTCAATCATGCGGCGGGCGTGGCCGCCATGGGAGAGTAACTGATGCCAGCGCAAAAGTTCGACGTCGTTATTATTGGCGCTGGCATTGCCGGCAGTGCTCTTGCTGTGGCTTTGGCCGGACAGGGACTATCCCTGGCTTTGGTGGAAGCTCAATCGCTGGAGCGCAAACCTTTGCCGGATGATACTTCCCTGAAAACTTTCGACGCCAGGGTGAGTGCCTTAACGCCTAATTCTGTGCGTTTCCTCGAGCAGCTGGGTGCCTGGAGTCATATTGCAGGATATCGTCACTGCCCCTACGGCCATATGACTGTTTGGGACGCAGAGGGTACCGGGCGCATTGAGTTTGACTGTGCAGAGCTGAAGGCTCCGGCCCTGGGTTATATTGTTGAGAACAGAGCCATTGTAGACGGCTTATTGCTGGCCATGGATCAGGCCCATGGCATTCAGCGATATAATCCTGACCGCCTGCAAAGCTGCCAGCGCTGTGAGGACGGCTCAATGGAGCTTCTTCTGGACAGTGGCAAAACAATAGAAGCTTCCTTGCTTGTCGGCGCCGATGGTGCGCTTTCGCGAGTGCGCGAAATGTTCGACTTTAAAACGAGAGAGTGGGATTACGGTCACCAGGCATTGGTGTGCACGGTGCAAACTGCCGAGGAACACCAGGCCACCGCATGGCAGCGTTTCCTGCCCACCGGGCCGTTGGCTTTCCTGCCGCTGCCAGGGACGTCAGACCAGCACTATTGTTCAATCGTGTGGTCGCTGACAGACGACAGGGCCGCCGAAGTTCTGGCGTTGGACGACGACGCATTTTGTACCCAATTGAGCCGCGTATTTGAAGGTAATTTGGGTGGCGTCATCGGCGCAAGCGCCCGCGCTGCCTTTCCGCTGAGGCAGAGGCATGCGGTTGACTACATCCAGCCGGGAGTCGCCCTGGTTGCAGATGCGGCGCACACTATTCATCCGCTGGCAGGCCAGGGGATCAATCTGGGTTTACAGGATGTCGCCGCCTTGGCTGAGGAGCTGTTGGCTGCTCACGCCAAAGGTCTGGAACCAGGTCAGCTGGATGTGTTGGGTCGCTACCAGCGGCGCCGTAAGGGCGAAAACCTGCTGATGATGGCTGCGATGGACGGGTTCAAGCGGCTGTTTGAGCAGAAGGCGCTGCCGCTCAGGTGGTTGCGCAATGCTGGAATGCGCGGTGTCGCCCAGGTCGGTCCACTCAAGACAAAACTGATGCGCCAGGCGATGGGCATTGGTTAATAACCGTGTTGTGTTTCACCAACCTCCCGTTAGAATGTCCCGCTTAGCCTAATACCATTGATCAATGCAGAGGACGCTCCATGAGTCAGACACCAAGCGAACTGAAATATGCCGGCAGCCATGAATGGGTGCGCCTTGAAGAAGACGGCACCGTAACCATCGGTATTTCCGATCATGCCCAGGACGCACTGGGAGATGTAGTATTCGTGGAAGTTCCTGACGTGGGCAGTGCCCTGGCGGCAGGCGAAGAAGCCGGAGTCGTCGAGTCAGTGAAGGCCGCATCAGACATATACTCTCCAGTGGGAGGCGAAGTGTTGGCAGTCAACGAGTTGCTGGAAGACGAGCCGGAAACCGTTAATTCCGACCCTTACAATGATGGCTGGTTCTATAAGTTACAGCCTGCCGATACCAGCGAACTGGACGCCTTGCTCAATGCCGAGGACTATCAGAGCAAGTGCGACGAAGACGATTAGTCGTCACACAGAATCTCGGTGAGCTGAGCTACCGTCCGTGACTCTTACTGCAGACCTCTTTTTGCGCAAGGGCGCCGACCGCCGTTTGCGTGGGGGGCACTTGTGGGTTTATTCCAATGAAGTGGATACCAAGCGTTCGCCGCTAGGCGGCTTCGAGCCTGGCGATATCGTTGGTGTGCGCAGTGCTGATGGTGTGCTGTTGGGGTCTGCTTACATGGAACCGCAAGCACTGATCTGTGCTCGTTTGTATGCGCCAGCTGAGGGTCAGACCCTCAGCACCGGTCTTTTCTATCAGCGCCTGGAAACGGCACTGGCCGGTCGCGATGCAGTTTTCACTCAGCCTTTTTACCGCCTGGTCTACGGTGACAGTGATTTATTGCCTGGGGTCGTTATCGATCGCTTTGGTCCTTACCTTGTAGTGCAGCTCAACAATGCCGGTATAGAGCGACATCGGCAGCCCTTGCTCGAGGCGCTGCAAAAATTACTGTCGCCTGAGGGAATCTTGCTGCGTGGCGATAGCCGCAGCCGCCGCGAGAGCGGTCTGGCAGAAGACAGCGAGGTCGTATTGGGCAGCGTGCCCGACCAGGTCCCGCTGGAGGAAAACGGTGTGCGGTTTTTGGCGCCAGTTCATGCGGGACAAAAAACTGGCTGGTTTTATGATCACCGCATGGCCAGGGCCAGGCTGGCGCCCTGGGTTGCCGGCAAGTCGGTACTTGATGTGTACAGCTATATCGGTGGCTGGGGCATACAGGCGGGATCGTTTGGCGCGGATCGGGTGTGTTGTATTGATAGTTCTGCTACTGCCCTGGAAGGGGTGATGGTTAATGCAGCGCTCAATAATATTGCCGACAAGGTATCGGTGCGGCAGGGCTCGGCGCCAGAGACGATGAAGCAGATGATAAGCGAGGGGCTCACCTACGATGTGGTCATTCTGGACCCGCCCGCATTTATTCAGCGACGCAAGGATATTAAAAAAGGTGTCACCGCTTATCGACGCATTAACGAGTTGGGTCTGCGTCTTCTAAACACGGGTGGCTTGCTGGTTTCGGGCTCTTGCTCAATGCATCTTGCCCGCTCAGACCTGATGCTGGCAATGCAGCAGGCGGCGGTTAGGGCGGGTTGTCAGCTGAGAGTAGTGGAGCAGGGCGCACAAGGCCCTGATCACCCGGTGCATCCGGCGATTCCCGAAACTGAGTACCTGAAGGCGGTATTTGCCAGAAAGCTCTGAGTGATATGGGCTCTCGGTCAAGCCCGCAGTGAGATGACGGGCCAGCCGGCCTCTTTTGCTCGCGCCAGTAAGGTAGCATCGGGATCAACCGCGATGGGCTTGTCCACCTGCTCTAACAGCGGCAGGTCATTGTGCGAGTCACTGTAAAAATAAGCGCCTTCCAGCGAGGTATCCCGGTTTTGCAACCACGCTTCCAGCCGGGTGACTTTGCCTGCACCAAAGGAAGGCGTTCCTACTGGTTCGCCGGTGTAACGTCCGTCAACTATCTCGGCCTCGCAGGCAAGAAGATCATCGATACCTAGTGCCGTGGCGATGGGCCGGGTAATAAACTCATTAGTTGCGGTGATGATCAACAGTTCATCGCCGCGATTGCGGTGGTTGGCGATCAATTGCTGTGCCTTGGGCAGTATCACCGGGCTGATCATTTCGCGCATGAAGTCCCGGTGCCAATCGGCCAGTACATCCAGTGGCTGACCTTTCAGCGGTGCAAGAGCGAAGCGCAGGTAGGCGGCAATATCCAGGTTGCCCGACTTATAATCCTTATAAAACTGATCGTTTTGCGCAGAAAAATGTTCGCTGTTAACCAGCTTTCGGTTGCAGACAAATTGCCCCCAAAGGTGGTCGCTATCTCCTCCGATCAGGGTGTTGTCCAGGTCAAAAATAGCCAGGGCCATAAGGACTGCTCGCTGTTAAAGCACGGCAGCATAGCCGCCAACGCCGCGGGAGTAAATTTCTCAGCGAGTGGAAAGTGTGGAACAATGACCGGTTCAGGAGTAAAAATTTTGAAAAATAGTGATTGATAAAGACGGCTTTCGTCCAAATGTAGGGATCGTGTTGGCAAATAGCCAGGGCCAGGTGCTCTGGGCTCGTCGCGTGGGCGGCCGTGATGCCTGGCAGTTTCCACAGGGCGGTATCAATCAGGGAGAATCACCGGAACAGGCACTCTACCGCGAGTTGGAAGAAGAGGTGGGGCTCGGCCCTGAGGCGGTTGAGGTGCTCGGTGTGACACGCGGTTGGCTGCGCTACCGACTGCCCAAGCGCTTTGTTCGCAAAGGGCAAAAGCCACTCTGTATAGGGCAGAAGCAAAAGTGGTTTTTGCTTCGTATGTTGGCCGACGACAATGCTGTGCGCCTGGATCTCAATGACAAGCCGGAATTTGATCACTGGCAGTGGGTCAGTTATTGGTACCCCCTCAACGAGGTGATTTCCTTCAAGCGGGAGGTTTACCGCAGAGCAATGAAAGAGCTGGCTTTGCCTCTGGGAAGACACACGCAGACGTGGGACGAGCGTGTGATGAGAGAAGCCAATGCTTGAAACACTTCGCCAGATCGTCCAGGAGGTCAACGCAGCCAGCGGTTTGGAGGACGCTCTGGGCATTATTGTGCGCCAGGTCCGAGTGGCCATGGGCACCGAAGTGTGCAGTATTTATCTGCGAGAGCCCGGGGGGGAGCGCTTCATTTTCCGCGCCACCGAAGGTCTCAACCAGGAGCAAGTGGGTATAGCCAGTCTTGCGGCGGGCGAGGGCCTGGTCGGTACCGTGGCGGAGCGGGAAGAACCCCTCAATTTGGAAAATGCGGAAAGCCACCCCAATTTTCGTTTTTTCCCGGATCTGGGTGAAGAGCACTTCGACGCTTTTCTCGGTGTTCCCATTATTCACCAGCGCGATGTTCTCGGTGTGCTTGTGGTACAGCAGGCCGAGCATCGGCGCTTTGATGAAAGCGAAGAAGCCTTCCTGGTTACTATGTCTGCCCAGTTGGCTGCCGTTATTGCGCACGCCAGGGTTACCGGTGCAGTGGATTCGGACGAAGTCGCCGAGGGTGCGCCAGCCAAGATTGGAGGTGTGCCCGGAGCACCAGGTATAGCAATTGGTACTTGTGTGGTGGTCTCGCCTATCGCTGATCTTTATGCCGTGCCGCGCAAAACCGTTAAGGACAGACGGGCGGAGCTGCATGCTTTTCGTTTTGCCCTGGATCGGGTCCGCGAAGACATTCAGGGTGTCGCTGATAATCTGGGCGGCGAGCTAAGCCCGGAAGATCATGCGTTGTTTGATGTCTACCTGGGCATCCTGGATGACTCCTCCATTGGCAGGGAAGTCGTCGGTCTGATTAAGGCAGGACAGTGGGCTCAGGGTGCCCTAAGCAAGGTGATGATCGAGCATATCCGTCATTTTGAACGCATGGAGCACAGCTACCTGAAAGAGCGCGCGGTAGACGTGAAGGATTTAGGCACCAGGGTGCTTTCTTACCTTCAGGCTTCTACCAAGGAAGAGCAGGTCTTTCCCGATAATGCGGTATTGGTAGGCGAGGAGCTGACGGCTTCTTCACTGGGCGAAATTCCCCGGGAAAAGTTGGCGGGCCTGATCTCTGTTCGCGGCTCCGGAAATTCTCACGTGGCTATTCTCGCCCGAGCAATGGGTGTGCCCACCGTTATGGGTGCGGTAGACCTGCCCTATACGCGACTGGAAGGGCGCAGCGTTGTTATTGATGGCTATAACGGGACGGTTCACCTCAATCCGCGGCCAGAGGTGTTGTCGCGTTTTAAGGAGGTGGTGGACTCAGACCTAGAGCTGAACAAGGACCTGGAGTCTCTGCGGGACCAGCCTTGCGTCACCCTGGACGGACATCGCATGCCGCTCTGGGTTAACACTGGCCTGATGGCTGATGTGGTCCGATCTCTCGAGCAGGGTGCCGAAGGGGTTGGTCTTTATCGTACCGAAGTGCCGTTTTTGCTGAGAGAGCGCTTTCCCTCTGAGGAGGAGCAGCGACAAATTTACCGTAACCAGTTGGAGGCCTTTGCCCCCCGGCCAGTTACGATGCGTACGCTGGACATCGGCGGTGATAAATCGCTGCCCTATTTCCCCATTGAAGAGGACAATCCATTCCTCGGATGGCGGGGAATACGCGTTACCCTGGACCATCCGGAAATTTTTCTTTCCCAGGTGCGTGCCATGCTCAAGGCCAATGATGGTTTAGGCAATCTGCGGATCATGCTGCCAATGATATCCAGTGTCTCTGAGCTTGATGAAGCCCTGGACTTGATTCGACGCAGTCATCGCGAGGTGGTGCAGGAAGGGGTGACTACCGAGCTGCCCAGCATCGGCGTAATGGTGGAAGTGCCTTCAGCGGTATACCAGGCCAGGGCGCTTGCCCGACGGGTCGATTTCTTATCCGTAGGTTCGAACGACCTCACTCAGTATTTGCTCGCCGTAGATCGTAACAATGCCCGGGTGGCGGACCTTTATCATTCGCTGCACCCGGCCGTCTTGCAGGCGCTTCAGGAAGTGGCGACAGCGGCCATGGCCGAGGGTAAAAAGGTAGGGATTTGCGGGGAACTGGCGGGGGATCCAGAAGGTGCTGTGTTGCTGTTGGCCATGGGTTACGACATGCTCTCCATGAATGCTACCAGTTTGCCGAAAGTCAAAAAGGCATTGCGTAATGTCAGTCTGGTTGAAGCCCGCGAGCTACTGGCTGCTGCCTTGCAACGTGAGGACCCAGCCGAAATCCATGCACTGTTGGAGCGTTTTCTTGCGGAGCATGGTATGGAGCGCTTTATCCATAACCCGGTGGATTAGCGACTTAAACTTCTTTTTCAACCACTTCGATGAGATCGCCTCGGGCGTCGAAACTTCTTTCCTTCCAGTGAAATTTACCAGCAGATGTTTGCCAGCAGGTGGTGGTGGCACGGGTGCCATAGGTATCGCCGACGATAAACTGGGCTGATAGCAGCTGGTCCATCTCCGTATTCATTGCTTGCAGGTCCAGTTGGTTTTTGCTGGCGAGTTGGCGGCTGTCTACCGCTGTCGCCAGGGCAGAATGGTCAAGCGGGTGCTGCAATAATTCTGCCATGACCTGCTTGCCACGCTGAACCTTGGGCCAGGGCGTATCCAGAGAGGCGTTGCTCAAGCCGTAGATACCTGGCGTCAATCGTCTGGGCGATTGCTCGCTGGAGGGGCCGGAGTTGCTGACATACCAGAGATCTTCGCGGTCCCCCAATAACAGGTTGAACCCGGCGTAAGCGCCCGCGCGCAAAGACAACTGGTCAAGGTATTGCTGTGCGGATAAATCCCCTTGCAGGTAGCCGAGTACGAGCTCGCCGCGGGAGCGCTCGGCAGCTTTGGTTTGCTCGGGGTCGCGGGAATTGGTGACGGCGGCAAAGTGGCCACTTCGATTGACCCCCATCCAGCTGCCGCCAGCCTGGCGGTCGCGCCCGGCCAGCACCTGGGGGTGCTCGAGCCAGTAGTGAGAGGCATCTGTGGGACGCTGGTGGAACTCGTCGCGATTGGCGGCGACGACCAGCGGGTATTGGTTATTGACCTGGTGGGCAAACAGTATCAGGCACATTGTGGGCTTTATTACTCCTCTGGATATCGGGAAACAATTGTGAAACCGCAGCACGTGCATAATAATACGTTCTTATCCCGATGGTCTGCCCATGCTGCCTTATCCTGAAATAGATCCTGTTGCCCTGGCCCTTGGCCCATTGAAAATCCACTGGTATGGGCTTGCTTACCTCACTGGTATTGCCGTCGCCTGGTGGTTGGCGATCAGGCGCTGCCGCGAGCCCTGGAGCCCAATAAAGCGTGAGCAGGTAGATGACCTGGTGTTCTACGCTGCTCTTGGCATCGTGCTGGGAGGGCGCGTGGGCTATACGTTTTTCTATGGTGGTCAGCGCTTGATAGAAGACCCCACCTGGGCCCTGCGCCTCTGGGAGGGTGGTATGTCATTCCACGGCGGGTTCCTGGGGGTGCTGTTAGCCATGTACTTGTTTGGCCGCAAGCAGAAGCTGGCTTTTTGGCGGGTCATGGACTTTGTCGCACCACTGGTGCCGATTGGATTGGGTCTGGGTCGACTGGGCAACTTTATCGGCCAGGAGCTCTGGGGAAGGCCTACCGATGTGGCCTGGGGAATGGTGTTCCCTGCCGATCCCCTGCAGCTTGCGCGACATCCCTCGCAGCTCTATGAGTTTGCTTTGGAAGGCGCGTTGCTATTTGGGTTGTTGTTCTGGTTCTCTTCCCGGCCTCGTCCTACTTGCGCAGTCTCGGGCTTCTTCTCCCTGGGCTACGGCTGCGCCAGGTTTTTCGTGGAGTTTTTCCGCGAGCCAGACGCCCATATTGGCTATGAAGCCTTTGGCTGGTTGACTCGCGGCCAAATCCTCAGTCTGCCGATGATCGCGGTCGGCATTACTCTGTTATTTGTCGCCTACCGAGGCTCATCTGCTACTGCGCAACGCGCAACTGGAACCAAGTAAATGAAGCAATACCTAGACCTTCTTCAGGATATTCTGGATAGCGGTGTGCGCAAGGGCGACCGCACTGGCACAGGGACTCTCTCAGTGTTTGCGCGGCAGTATCGTCATGATCTCGCTGATGGCTTTCCGCTGTTAACAACCAAGAAGCTGCATTTGAAAAGTATCGTCAACGAGCTGATCTGGTTCCTTAACGGTGAGACTAATACCCAATGGCTGAAAGAAAACGGAGTGTCTATCTGGGACGAGTGGGCCACCGAGGACGGTGATCTGGGGCCGATTTACGGGGCTCAATGGACTGCTTGGCCAACCAGCGATGGCGGCAGTATCAATCAGATTGACTATGTCGTTGATTGTTTGCGCAACTCCCCCGATAGTCGGCGGATACTGTTCCATGGCTGGAATGTGGAGTATCTGCCAGACGAAAAGGCCAGTCCCCAGGAGAACGCGAGGGCGGGGCGAATGGCGCTGCCACCTTGTCATCTGCTTTATCAGTTTTATGTTGCTGGAGGGAGACTTTCAGCCCAGTTATATATTCGCTCAAGTGATTCTTTCCTGGGTCTTCCCTACAACACCGCCAGCCTCGCGGTACTCACAATGATGCTGGCCCAGCAATGTGACCTTGAGCCGGGCGAAATTATTATTACGACGGGTGATTCCCATCTTTACAGTAATCACATGGAGCAGGTGCAAGAGCAGTTATCACGTGAACCGCGCGCGCTGCCGCGTATGAATATCCTGCGTCGCCCTGACAGTATTTACGATTATTGTTTCGAGGACTTTGAGTTGGTTGATTACAACCCCCATGGGCATATCTCAGCGCCAGTTGCGGTCTGAGCGCGTGGCAATTGAGCTGGCAGTGATTGTTGCCGCTGCGCAAAACGGTGTTATTGGTCGGAACAATACTCTCCCCTGGCATTTGCCGGAGGACTTGCGATACTTCAAGCGCACCACCATGGGTAAGCCAATTGTGATGGGTCGTAAAACCTATGAGTCGATTGGCCGACCGCTCCCTGGGCGCACCAACATTGTCGTCACCCGTTCTTCGCAGTGGAGTGCAGAGGGTGTGAATGTGGTTCACAGTCTGGGTGACGCCCTGTCGCTGGCGCAGGACGTCGCGGCGAACGAGGGTGCGCAAGAGTTAATGGTGATCGGTGGGGCTGAAATTTATAGCACGGCCCTGCTTGCTGCAGATCGTCTATACCTGACAGAGGTGCATGCCGAGGTGGAGGGCGATGCCTACTTGCCCCAGATCGACTGGACTGCGTGGCGGGAGATTTCTCGGGAGCGGCATGAGGCCAGCGAGAACAACCCCTATGGCTACAGCTTCGTAGTTTTTGAGCGCTAAGCCGAGGTTTCTCACAGCACGCTACAATTGTTACCGTCGCGTTGAAGATTATTGCTATGTGTTACCGTTTTACCCAAGAGCCTGTTTTACCCTATAGCGAGCACACTGAAAATTGGAAAACGGATACTATTTGGTTTAAATTCGCTGCCTCGGTTTACCGACTCTGGTTTATCCACTATATAAATAGTTCAGATACCGGTTTTATCAGAGCCGATTCTTTTTGTTGGACACAGGAAACACGATTCCCATGACTATGCATCGATTAAAAAATGCACTGATCGCTGCGCTTGTCTCCGTTGGCGCCCTGGCGGGCGCCGCGGCTGCAGTGCAGGCCAGTACGTTGGACTCCATCCTAGCGGTTGGAGAAGCCAAAAATGATTCGGCTCGAAAGTCCCAGGTCAAGATTGACCGACTGGCTGACGAGACACGCGATTTGCTCAGTGACTACAAAACAGTCAACAAGCAGATTGACGGTCTCAAAGTTTATAACGCTCGTCTGCAGCGCCAGATCGACAATCAGATGAAGCGCGTTGGCGAGATTGATCAATCAATTTCCCAGGTGACGGTTATTCAGAGGCAGATGACGCCGCTGGTTATCCGCATGATCGATGGTCTGGAGCAGTTTGTAGAACTGGACGTGCCTTTCCAGAGGGGAGAGCGCATGGAGCGGGTTGAATTCCTGCGTGCCAATATCGATCGCGCTGACGTCAGCGTGGCGGAGAAGTTCCGCGGCGTTCTTGAAGCCTACAATATTGAGCTTCAATACGGACGTGGCATCGACACTTACCGTGGCGTTATTGATATGAATGGATCGTCCCGCGATGTGGACTTTTTACGCATAGGCCGCATCGCCCTGATGTATCAGACTACCGACGGTGCCACCTCTGGTGCCTGGGATACCAACAGCGGTGCTTGGGTTGAGCTGCCTTCTGGTGACTACGACGGGGCTATTCGCAAAGGCATTCGAATTGCGAAGAAGCAGGCCACGATTGAATTATTGAACATGCCAGTTTCGGCTCCGGAGGCCAACTGATGAGCGCTAAAATCGTAAAAGCCGCTGCTTTTGTTTTGTGCGGCGCACTGACTCTCTCAACGGGCTCCGCTATGGCGCAAGACGCCAAGTCGTTGGATGAACTGCTGAAGTTCGTTAAGCAGGGCCAAAGCAGCGAAGCGAAAGAAAACCGCGCTCGCGAAGCCAAGTTTTCCAAAGATAAAGCGAATCAAGCGAGCGCTTTGAAGCGCGCAGAAGCTGAGCGTGCTCAACAAGAGCGGTTAAGCGCCCAGCTGGAGCAAGCATTTGAAGAAAACGAGCTATTGATTGCAGCCAAGCAAAAGCAGCTGCAGGAAAAGTTGGGTACGCTGACTGAATTGTTCGGCCACCTGACATCTGCGTCAGGCGATCTTGCATCGAATCTTGAGGTGTCCATGGCTTCTGCCCAGTACCCGGGCCGGGAGCAATTTCTTAAGGACCTGATCTCCAAGATGAGTGGTTCCGACACCCTGCCCAGCATCGAGGAGATCGAGCGGGTATGGTTCGAGCTTCTGCGCGAAATTCGTGAGACTGGTGTTGTCACCAAGTTTAGTGCTGAGGTCTCATCCCCAGCGGGCGAACGTGCCGAGCGCGAAGTTGTTCGTATCGGTGCTTTCAACATGGTTGATATCAACGGTAATTACCTGAGCTTTGACAACGGCAGCTTGAGCGAATTGCCACGCCAGCCCAGCGGACCGTATACAGGATGGGCTGCTGAACTGGCTTCCGCATCTGGCGGCATGCACAGCTTTGGTATTGACCCGACCGGTCCTACCGGAGGTTCATTCCTGGCAGCCATCATTGATACTCCGAACCTGGAGGAGCGTTGGCATCAGGGTGGTTATGTGGGCTATGCGATTACCGCTGTTGGTATATTTGCCTTCCTGCTCGCAATTTACAGATTGGTTGTACTGACCGCTGTTAGCAGCAAGGTCAATGCTCAGTTGAAGAGCGACACGGCCAAAGAAAATAACCCGCTGGGCCGCGTTCTCAAGATTCATGAAGACAATCCCACAATGGACACAGAGACTCTCGAGCTGAAGCTGTCCGAGGGTGTGCTGAAAGAGACTCCAAAACTGGAGAGTGGACTCACACTGCTGAAGATCATTGCAGCTGTGGCACCGTTGATGGGTCTGTTGGGTACTGTGACCGGTATGATTATTACCTTCCAGGCTATCACCATTTTTGGTGCGGGCGATCCCAAGGCGATGGCCGGCGGTATCTCCGGCGCACTGATCACCACAGTGCTTGGTCTGTTGGTGGCTATCCCGACCGTACTTCTGCACACCGTGGTGAATGGACGCGCGCAGCGCATCATTCACATCTTGGACGAGCAGACTACGGGAATGATTGCAGAGCATACTGAAGCCAATCTGAGGTCTTGATATGGGCGGTATTATCGAGGTACTCCTCGGCTTCATGGACAAGGGTGGCGATGTATTATGGTTGATCGCAGCCCTCCTGTTCGTGATGTGGACGCTGATTTTCGAACGAATCTGGTACTTGCAGTTCGGTTGGAAGAACGACGTTGCGCAGGTTATCGGCAAGTGGGAAGGACGCTCCGAGCGTAAATCGTGGGAGGCTGAGCAGATACGTGCCATGCTGGTTTCCCAGGCTCGAATGCAGATCAACCGTAACTTGCCTGTGATCAAGACCCTCGTTGCCCTGTGCCCATTGTTGGGTCTGCTGGGCACGGTGACCGGGATGATTGAAGTTTTCAACATCATGGCTGTGACGGGTGGCGGTGACGCGAAGTCCATGGCTGGAGGTGTCCAGCAGGCAACGATACCGACTATGGCCGGCATGGTTGCTGCACTTTCTGGCGTTTTTGCCAATACCTATGTGACCAGGATTGCCCAACGGGAAAGTATTTTCCTGCGTGACAACCTGACTACGGATCATTAATAGAGCCAGTTAGATGCGAAAGAGAAACCGACAAGCTGATGCCGATGAGGCTGAAATCGACCTGACACCGATGCTCGATGTCGTGTTTATTATGCTGATCTTTTTTATTGTGGTCGCGTCCTTCCTGAAGGAAGCCGGTATCGAGATGAACCGGCCTGACAGCAATCAGAATCCGCCGGAAACCGACGCCACCAGCATTGTTGTCACTATTACGGGTGACAATCAGATTTGGATGGAGAATCGCAGGATTGATATCCGCGCGGTTCGCGCCAATATTGCTCGCCTTTTGGCATCGGATCCTGATCAATCCTTTACAGTCAAAACAGAGTCTGGTGCCAGTGCCGGAGCGCTGGTTGAAGTGGGCGATGCCGCCCGAGAGGCCGGCGTGAAGCAGGTCAATTGGCCAGCGGAGGAAAAGAAGTGAGCAGTCGAAGTATGGCAAGCGGTCGTTCAGGTGGCGCACAGGATGGCGGCGGTGAGGGCGAAATTGACCTGACTCCAATGCTGGACGTTGTGTTCATCATGCTCATCTTTTTCATTGTGACGTCGTCTTTCGTTAAAGAGCCGGGTGTAGAGATACTCAAGGCAGAGGCGGTGACAACCAGTGCCTGTGATAGGGGAACTATTATTTTTGCCGTTAACGCTACGGGCGACGTTTACTACGACAAGAAGCAGATCCCCATAGACCGGGCATATCGCCTGGCCGAGGCAGCCAAGAAAGAGGCCCCCAAGGCTAATTTTGTAATTCAGGCTGACGTGGATACGCCAACCTCAGCGTTGAGCGATTTGCTGGGAGTGATCAAACCCCTGATGGATGCACCGCTGTGTGTTTCCACCGATGACGCGGGTTAAGCTAGATGGGTGATAGTAAAGTGAGAATAATCGTTTCAGTATTGCTCGCCCTTCCCGTGGTGGTGGGCTTGTTTATGGTTATGCATAGCCTGATCGACCGCGATTTCAAGAATCCTGAGGTGTCGAATCAGAAAATTGCAGACCTGGTCCAACCGGATGAAGAAATCCAGCTGGAGACCAACTCCAAGAAGCCAGAAAAGGTGGAGGATCCGGAAGAGCCACCCCCTGAAATAGACATGGCCCGTATCGATCTGGATATGGACACCAATGTGGATAATATTGCACCAGCTGCCGCCATCGATATCAGCATCTCGACGTCTGGCATGTCCTCCGGCGATGGTGAGTATCTGCCTATCGTAAAGGTTGCTCCTATTTACCCACGTCGCGCTCAAACTCGCGGCATCAGCGGTTATTGCATTGTCGAGTACACGGTAACCACCTCTGGTGCGATTCGTGATCCCGTTGCAGTTGATTGCCAGCCCTCTGGTGTATTTGAGAAAGCTTCCGTGAAAGCGTCAACCAAGTTCAAGTACAAGCCACGAGTTGTCGATGGTGAAGCCATCGAGGTGGCTGGTGTACAAAACAAGTTCACCTATGAGCTGGAACAGTAACAAGGCTTAGCTGTTATGAAATTGTTAAATCACAAGATCTGGACCCGCGCAGCACTGTTCTCATTGCCGTTACTGCTATCTCAGGTAGCGGTAACCCAATTACAGTCAGACGCTGGGCTTACTCCGCTCTCTGCCGCCGTGGCGGCCGAAGACAAGCCCAAGGATACGCGGGAAACCCGGCGCACGCCGGCGTTACGTAACAAGGTTTACGAGAAGTTGGCAGAGGCCCAGGTCGCTGCAGAAGCAAAGGATCTTGCGGGCGCCCAGAAGGTGCTGGACGGAATGATCGCTGCTGGCGGAAAAAAAGCATTGAATAGCTATGAGCTGGCCAATGTTTATAACCTTTATGCGTTTATTTACTATTCCAGGGAAGATTATAGGAATGCCCTGAAGGCCTACGAAAATGTGGTCTCGCAGCCAGATATACCGTTGGCAATGGAGATCAATACTCGTTACACCATTGCCCAGTTGTATTTCGTGCAAGAAGACTGGAAGCGGGGTGTGGACGCCCTGCTCAAGTGGTTCGACATGACTGAAACGCCCAACGCTTCGGCCTATGTTTTGCTGTCGCAGGGCTACTACCAGATGAAGGACTACAACAAGTCCCTGTTCAATGTGGAGAAGGCAATCTCCATGTACGATGAAAAAGGCAAGATACCCAAGGAACAGTGGTACAACCTCGCACGTTTCCTGCATTTTGAGAAAGGCAATATCAACAAGACGGTCGATATTCTGGAAATTCTGCTGACCCATTACCCGAAGAAGCAATATTGGGTGCAGGTCTCTCACATGTACGGAGAGCAGAAGAAAGAATCTGAGCAGTTGTCTGCGATGGAAACAGCCTATGTGCAGGGCATGCTGGATAAGGGCACAGAGCAAGTCACTATGGCCTACCTGTATTTAAACGCTGATGTTCCCTACAAGGCCGCAAAGGTAATGGATAAGGGCCTCAAAGATAGCTCGATTGACGACAAATCTAAAAACTGGGAAATTGCAGGCAGTGCCTGGCGTCAGGCGCAGGAAGTTGAGAAGTCCATTCCGGCGATGGAAAAGGCGGCTGCCAAGTCCGATACCGGAGAGCTGTATGCTCGCCTGGGTAATATCTACCTCGACGGAGACGACAACAAAAAGGCTATCACGGCCATTAACAAAGGCTTGTCCCGTGGAGGCGTCAAGCGCCCGGATAATGCTCGCCTGATATTGGGAATGGCTTACTTCAACGTCAAGCAGTATGACAAGGCGAGAAATGCCTTTAAAGCCGCCTCGCGTGATGAGCGTTCCGCAAAATATGCGTCGCAGTGGATCAAGTATATGGATTCAGAGTTGGAGCGACAGCGCAGTCTGGCTGAGGGCTAAGACGCGACCTGTTAGCGGGTCGAAGAATAAAAAGGAGCCTGATGGCTCCTTTTTTTATGCCCCAATGCAAAGTTTCTTACAGTCCTTGCTGCCCCACAAAGAGCACAGCTGTCTTGGTTAAGTGTCTATGACTTGCCTGGCGAATGACTCGAGGAGCTTTACTCGCTTCAGGCCGGTTTCATCTTGTCTATGCAAGGTATACCCTTTGACCTTGTCTGAGTGGGTATGGGATCAGCGTTGCGTATATTACTGGTGGAGGATGATGTCCAACTGGGGGAGTCCCTGGAGGCGGCATTGCGTCTTGAGCACTATGCAGTTGACTGGCTGCGCAGCGGCGAGCCGGTTCGAGCCACAATTGGCGCTACACCCTACGACTTGATGATTCTGGACCTTGGTTTGCCTGAAGTCCCCGGTATTCAGGTGTTGCGGCAAACTCGTGCCGATAAGCATGACATTCCTGTGCTACTACTGACCGCTCGCAACACGCTGGACGATAAGGTTGATGGCCTGGATTCCGGAGCGGATGACTATCTCACCAAACCGTTTGAAATTGACGAGTTGTTTGCCCGGGTTCGCACGCTGCTCAGGCGTCGCGGCGAGGGCCGTAGCCAGCAACTGGAAGCCCGTGGAATTACTATTGACCCGGTCGATCGGCTGGTGATTTTTGAGGGGGAGATGCTTGATCTGACTGCCCGGGAATATGCGATTTTAGAAATCCTGATTCGCAATGCTGGGCGTTTTGTATCCCGGCCACGGTTGGAAGAAGGGATTTACAGTTGGGGAGAAGAGGTCGGTTCCAACACGGTAGAGGTTTATATTTCGCGCCTGCGAAAACGCTTTGGAAGCGACTGTATTGAAACCATGCGCGGCGTTGGTTACCGCATTTCCCAATGACTGCCTCGCTGCAACAAAGGCTCACTATCATTCTGCTGGCGTTGACCCTGTTTGCCTGGATCGGCTCCGCCGGTGTGACTTATTTTTACGCCAACAGAGTGTTGCTGGAACAGGTCGATCGGCAGCTTGGACAGTATGCCGACCTGGTGAATTACATCACTCGCGTTTTTGAACGGCAGCTTGCCCAGGGGCAGCCACTTTACGAGGCTTGGAGTGGTCATGATTATGACCTGGCTCACCTGGACCCTATTCTGATAGAGGGGATTGTTACTGAAGGTCTTGCCCCTGCTATTAACATCTGGGAGAAACAGAGCAGGATTGCGGTGTTGGCCGGGTCCCCCCTGTTTGAGAGGCCAGACACTGAAGGTCTGGTCGATCGAGAACTGAAAGATGGCCAGGGTCACTGGCGGTTGTTGAGTAAGCGGGATGAAAATTCCGGGCTGTGGATTCAGGTGGGTATTGAAATGGGGGCGGCCAGAAGAGATATGCTGGGCACTCTGGGTAGCGCTTTTATGCCCTTGTTAATCGTGCTGCCGCTGACGGTTGCCTTACTCTATCTGGGCGTTGCTCGCGGCCTGCTACCCCTACGCAATCTGGCTGGGCAAATCGCGCGGCGTAAAACCGGACTGCTCGATCCGGTGGATACGCAAAAGGTGCCGAGGGAGCTCAATAGCGTAGTGTTGTCGCTGAACGAGTTATTGTCGCGTCTGGCCCAGGCCATGGACGCAGAGCAGCGTTTCACCGCTAACGCAGCTCATGAGCTGTTGACTCCGCTGGCCGCGATCAAGACCGAGGTGCAGCTGTGTCAGCGGCAGTTGAAAACAGAACCGGCAGCTGGAATGCTTGCTCGAATAACCCAGCGTGTCGATCGAGCGACGCACACAGTCGAGCAGCTACTCACCCTGGCAAGGTTGGATCCGGGTGCTCCTGTTGTCGTGGCTCCGGTTGAGTTGCGAGGGCTGCTCATTGAGACACTTGCTGATACAGCTCACCTTGCAGCTGAGCGTGGCCTGGTGGTAGATCTAGAGGAGGGTGATGCCATTCCTATTCAGGCAAACGCTGAAGCGCTCGCGATTATGTTTCGCAATTTACTGGTGAATGCTTTTCGCTACAGCAGCGGAGACCCTGTGGTGTCGATTCGACTAAAGCTGGCAGGGGAGGTGTCGCTGGAAATTTGTAATGACTGCGAGCCACTATCCTCTGCAGAGCATCAACAATTGGCTGAACGTTTTTATCGGATTCCGGGAAGTGCCGGCCTTGGGGCGGGTCTGGGATTATCCATTGCTACCCGAATTTCCGAATTACACGGGGCGAGTATTGTGACTAGTCCCGGTGATCAGGGGCGCGGTTTTTGTGTGCGAGTCAGCTTTCCCCAGTCGCGTTGAGGGGAGCATGTGCGGCGCCGATCAGACCCGGGTGTTCTGTGACTATTAGGCGTACCGGCATGCGTGCCAGATGCTCTTGCATCAAGCCTTTTCCCTGCAGTCTTGCGATAAAGCTGCTCTGTTTTAAGAAATCTTGCATGCGCGGAACGATTCCGCCAGCAATAAAAAGGCCGCCATAGGCCCCGTTAGAGAGAACGAAGTCGCCACAGGCTGAGCCCAGTAGGGCACAGAACGTTTCCAGAGCCTGAACACAGTGAGCATCACTACCATCCAGCCCCTCGCGAGAGACTTCCGCAGGGCTTAGCGACTGTGGTGTTGCTCCGCGTAGTTGGGCGATGGCTGTGTACAGCCTGACCAGCCCGGAGCCGGAAACGAGAAGTTCGGTATAGATGTCTCCGTGTTCGGGTAGGAAATGGCTGAAAATAGCCGCTTCCAGTTCGGTGCCGGGTGACAGACCTGCATGCCCGGGTTCGGCGTCGATGGCGATGGGGGTGCCGCCCACCCACTGTAAGGTCGCTCCGCCAAAGCCGGTGCCAGGACCAGCGGTTGCCAACTTGCTGTGATCTGATTTTGTGCCCGGATGCAGTTGTTCGACATCTTCATGTCTCAGGTAGGGCAATGAGTGGGCATTGGCCTGGAAATCATTGAGCCAGCGCAGTTGGTGGAGCCCAAACTGTTTTGCCAGTGCCGAACGAGAAAATGACCAGCCGATGTTGACCATTACCACTTCATCGCCCGAAGGCGGAGCCGCAGCGGCGATACAGCCCCGATGGGGCCAATCTTCATTCAGGTCTTTACGCCAGATTTTTAAAATGTCTTCTAGTGAACCGTGATCTCGGTTAACAAAAGTGGCGACAGATCGAAAGTCCCCGGAGAGTTCATCGTAAAGCGCAATACGTGTATTGGTGCCGCCCACATCGGCAGTTAGGCGAGTGACTGCAGCCATTAGAGCACCGGGAGGATTTTGATGATATTGGTTGAGCCCGACCGACCCATGATCGTGCCCTTGGTCAGCAGGATTGAATCATCGCGTTGCAGATAGCCACCATCTTTCAAAAACTCGATAGCTCTGGCATCAACCTCTTCCTTTTCGAACGCAGATGCATCGAAAAACAGGGGGATGACACCACGGCACAAACACAGGTTTTGCAGTGTTGCGGCGTCACTGCTAAGGCCAAAAATAGGCAAGCCGGAACTGAGTCGCGACATCAGCAGTGGCGTGTTGCCGCTCTCCGTCAAACACGCGATGCCGCGCACGCTGTCATAGTGATTGGCAGCGTATATTGCCGACATGGCAATGGTTTCCTGAGGAGTGGAGAACTGTCTGTCCAGTCGATAACGCGAGGTTCTAGTCACCGCCTGGCGTTCCGCACCCAGGGCAGCATCTGCCATTGCTTTAACCACCTCTACTGGATAGTTGCCCACTGCGGTTTCGGCTGAAAGCATGACGGCATCTGTGCCATCCAGTACGGCGTTAGCAACATCGAAAACCTCTGCCCTGGTGGGCATTGAATTGTCGATCATTGATTCCATCATCTGCGTCGCGGTGATCACCACGCGGTCCATTTGTCTGGCACGTGAGATGAGTTCTTTTTGGATGCCGATTAACTGAGCATCGCCGACCTCAACACCCAGGTCACCTCTGGCGACCATGACACCCAGCGAGGCGCGGATGATGCCGTTGAGAATATTTTCATCGGCAACCACTTCGGCGCGCTCGATCTTGGCGATGATGCCAGGGTTCAAGTCATGCTTTTGCAGGAGGTCGCGAGTCTGTAAAATATCTTCTTCGCTGGAGACAAATGATACCGCAACAAAATCCGGTCTAACCTCAACAAGGCTGTCGATGTCAGCGATGTCTTTTGTGGTTAACGCGGGTGCAGCCAGTCCCCCGCCAAGGCGATTAATACCTTTGCGTGAGCCGAGCTTTCCTCCTATGACCACCGTGCACTCGACCACCGAAGCCGTAGCGTCGTCTACCTTTAGCCTGATCCTGCCGTCGTCGAGTAGCAGTATGTCGCCAGGCTCAACGCTGCTGCACAAGTCTTTGTAGTCCAGGCCGACGCCTCGATTGTCGCCCTGTCCCTCGCCCAGGTCCAGGTCAAGGCGAAAACTGTCGCCGATTGCCAAATCTACCGAGTCATTGCGAAAGGTGCTGATTCGAATCTTGGGCCCCTGGAGGTCCGCTAGAATCCCCACGTACTGGCCAGCAATGCCGGATTGTTTGCGGATCCGGGCAGCCACCTTGGCATGTTGTGCACTCGTACCATGGCTGAAGTTGAGACGAAATACGTTCACGCCAGCCGAAATGAGCTTCGCGATCATGTCGTCAGATTCGCTACCGGGGCCAATAGTGGCAACAATTTTTGTTCGTCTGTTTACCTTGGGGGTCACGCTAGTTTCCATGGCTGCATAAAAGGGTGAATCCTGCTGGGGGCGGCAGGCTTATATGGATCAACGGGGTGCTCCAAAGAACTGATAATGCCTCGTTGCGCGAGTGAGTACTAGTCACAAGGGGTAGAGAGTGCGGTTTGATGGAAAATGGCGCAATTAACCGGGCTTTTTACCATAAATGGCATCCTGGCCGTGCCTGATTTCTAGGCCCTGGCGGATACTGCGTTTGAGGCCCTTTGCGACCAAAGCGTAGGAATTCTCAATCATACGCTCGACCTCTCCACGGGGAATACTGCCATCCAGTATTATCGTATTCCAGTGGCGCTTGTTCATGTGATAACCGGGTAATACGGCCGCAAAAATGTCCCTCAGGATGTGGGCTTCGTCGGGGTCGCACTTCAGATTCATGCGCGCGCTGGCTTCGCCTTGAAGCAATGTAGCGAATATCTTTTTTTGCAGTTTGAATACCGCGACTTGTGGGCCAAAGGGGAAGTCTTCCATCGCCTCGGGGCGTTTGAGAATATGGTTTCTTGCCTCCAAAAAATTCATCACCTGGCCTGCAGGTAACGCCTGGTGATATCCGGAAAATCAGTAAACAAACCATCAACTCCGGCTTTCTCGAAGAGTGCTTGATGCAGCTCTGCGGCATTTTCTGCGCCTTCAGGCAGTTCGTCGATGCGCAATGTATAGGGATGAACTTGCAGTCCGTGTTCATGGGCCAGTGCGGTTAGTGGCGTAGGCTCAAGGCCTGCATCCCGGTGGGTCAATACCTGTGGAATCCATGGGCCTATTCCCTGTGCATAGTTGGCGATTCGGGCAAGTCCCGCGTCCGTTTGCATTGCTTCATAGTCTATTTCACCCTCCTCGCCCCAGTCGTTTTCGCCAATCAGTTGAATCAGTGGGAGGGGCGTCACCTCGCGGAGTGCAATTAGCGTCTGGTCGTTAAAGCATTGCAGAAAAACCTGATCCACTTTAGTTGCATAGCCGGTCTCTGCCAGTGCGCCAAGCACCGCGGTGGCTATGTCATAGCCTTGTTGTTGATGCCATAGCGGTGACTTCAGCTCAACGTATAGTCCGGCATTTTTCTCTCGACTGAGATTCAGTCCGTCAATCAGGCTGATCTCCTCTTTTAAAGTAGGTAAGCGGAAGCTGCCCTGATCAAGAGGAAATCGGCGGGGGTAGAAGGCCTGTTCTTCGCCGCTATCATTAGTAAAACTGCGCTCATGCAGACTTAGTGCCTTGATCTCTTGCAGATTGAAATCCAGAGCATAGTAGCGGCCGTCTTCCCGGGCTCTGCCAGGGAATAGTCGTGCAACATCTGTGGTGCTATCGAGGTGAATGTCGTGCAGAACAATAGGTACACCATCGCTGGTGAGTACCACGTCCTGTTCAAGAAAATCGGCTCCCATGGCGTGCGCCATGGCTTTACTTTCGAGGGAGTGCTCGGGCAGATAGCCGCTGGCGCCACGATGGGCAATGATAATCGGGCCACTCTTGCTCATTGCTGCACGCTACAACGAGCCGTTGTTTTGGACGCTGGCGTGCAGTCGTGCAAGAGTGGGTCCATGGTGAGCCCTAGGGCAGGGCAGCAACCCAGTCACCGTTTTCAAACCACTTCTTGCGCAGTTGGCCCAGGACACCGGTTTTACCAAAGGCGTCCATGAAGTTGTCAATCAAGTTCTGCAATTGACGGTCGTCAGCTTTAATCGCTATACCCACGGGTTCCATTGTCAGTGGCTTTTTGAGGGTAACCAGGCCTGATTCAGGGTTGCGCAGCACGGCCAGTTTGCATACCGCCATGTCTGCCAGCACCGCATCGACCTTGCCGGCAATCAGCAAGGCGACTGCTTCATCACTGGTTGCCGTTGTGGTGAGTTCGGCCTCTGGGGTGTTTTCCTGAGCGAACGTGGCGCTGGTGGAATTTGCAATGGCGGCGATTTTCAGGTCGGCGCGGTTGATAGCGCCAGTGCTTTCGACCTGGGCCAGTACTGAACTGCGGGTGAGAATGGACTTACCAGTCATCATGTAAGGCCCGGCAAAGTAGGCCTTTTCCGACCGCTCCGGAGTGATTGACATGTTGGACATGACCAGGTCAATTTCACCCTTTTCCAATGCGGTCAGCAAGTCACCAAAAGGCAACACCTTGATGTCCAGTTGCACACGCATGGCTCGGGCAAGTCCCCTGGCCAGGTCCACGTCAAGACCCATAACACCGCCCTGGCGGTTTAAGGTGGTCATCGGTGGTTGGTCTGCAGACATTCCCACTTTGAGTGTTTTGAAGTCGATAATGCGTTGCAGGGTTTCACCTGCCTGGGCGCCACCAATGAGCGTGAGGGCTATCGTTGCCCCCAGCAGGAGCTGTTTTATAGTCTTTATCATGGGGTTGGGTTTCCTGGTTACATTACACAATTTTTGGCGTAGGTGGAGGCTTCATCGCCAGTCCATTCACCTTTGGGTTTACCAGAGAGGTCTTCGCACCAGCCTTCTGAGCCTACTTCCAAACCATCGATAAGACAGTTCTTGGTGTAGGTGGCAGCGTCGGCGCCGGTCCACTCGGATTTGGGTTGTTCTTTTTTGGTTTCACACCATTTCTCTGTGCCGGGTTCGGCTGAACAGGCGGCGAGGATAAGCAGACTGGAAATGAGAATAAGACGTTTCATGGGAGACTCCTGATTTGATGAGTGACAGACAAACAAGTATTGCACTCTCCCGGCTATCTCGCCAGTCTGCTGACACTTGCTGTTAGAGAATAAGCGTTGAGCATGGCACTCGCAGAGGCCGTAGGACCTGGTCATTGGCGAAAAGTCACGAACACCCGCTCAAATAGTTCGGGCCTATATCACTAGGCTGCTGGTATTTTTCGGATGAGCGGCTAATAATATTGCCATGAGCCTGCAGATTGACCATAAAGATTCCCGCACCCCGTCGCCTCCCTATGGCTACTCCAGGGTTTGCGGACATAGCCGCGAAGAGCAAATTCATATCGTGGCGGAGTTTCATGCGCATAAAATCCGTCCCAGCCGCATTGCTTATCGGGTCGGCATTGATATCGCCTTCATTGAGGAGTTGATTGCGGGAGAAATCGAAGAGGAGCGCTTCCCGCGATTGGTAAAACGGTATCGCCGCCAGCGTTTCCAGCAGCGGCTGCGAGACAGTACCTCCAGTAAGGGCGTCAGTCGTTACGAGCAGGAACAGAAAATCGAGCGAGAATTTCGTCAGGAGACGGATCTCTAGGTCAGCCATAAATGAGGGCTAAATAGTGAACAATTCCATGGAGCAATGGCATGAGTTTGTCGCCAGCCAGAATCCTGCAGCGCTTGCGAGTATCGTTGATGAGCAGTGCGTCTTTTATTCCCCGGTGGTGCATTCACCCCAACGGGGTCGTGACCTCACCATAATGTATCTGACAGGTGCAATGCGTGTGCTGCAGGACGGGTTCCGGTATCAAAAAGAGATTGTGGATTCAGAGCACGCTGTTCTGGAGTTTGTGTGTGATATCGACGGGTTAACGGTCAATGGCGTAGACATTATTACTTTCAACGATGCAGGTAAGATTATCGAGTTTAAAGTAATGGTGCGGCCTTTGAAGGCAATTAATCTTGTGCATGAAAAAATGGGCCAGATGCTTGAACAACTCAGCGCATAGGGCGCAAATAACTCAACCCAGATGTTGTGGCCAGGAAATTGATAATGATGAGTAAGCATGGAATTGCCGATTTTTGGTTAGCAGTGGCATTAATGCTGGGGCTGACAGCCTGCGGTGGTGAGCAGGAGTCCGTCGAAACTGTTGATCTTGAAGAGGAAGTCACCGTGGCCAAAATAGAAGGAGAGGTGTTTTATCGGGAGCGGATGATGTTACCGCCGGGCGCTGAAGTGGAAGTACAACTGCAGGACGTATCACGCGCAGATGCCTTGGCCGCGGTGATGGAGACCGTCATGTTTAAAGCCGAAGGAGGCCCGCCTTACGCCTTTATTATCCATTACGATCCTGCAGATATTGATGAACGTAGCCGGTATTCCCTGCGCGCCACGATCACCCACGGTGATCAGTTAATGTTTACCAGTACAGAATTCATTGACCCTTTCAATGGTGAGACGATCAGCATTATGCTGCAGCGGGTTCCCGAGCCTGTGTTAAAAGCTCCCGTAGCCTCCGTGGAGACTTCTTCGGCTGGCGACGAGGTCGTTGTTGCAGAGGTAAATGTGGGCTCAGAGAGCTCGACTAACGCGCTGTGGCTGCTCGATACCCTGGCCGGCCAGACAGCGTCCCTGGGCGCCGGTGGCAAAGCCATTGAGCTGTCGCTGAATGCACAAGACCAAACTGTCAGTGGTTTCTCCGGGTGCAACCGCTATCGAGGTAGTTATTCCAGTGACGGCAATTCTAACCATGGTACACCGCTTAAGTTTGGACCTATGGCTAGCACCAAGCGGGCCTGTGCTGGTGATGACGAGATCGAGCGAACCTACTTGAAAGCCCTGGGCGATGTTGACTCATACCGTATACAGGGATCCAGCCTTGCCCTGCTGCAGGGTAAAGAGGTTGTCGCCACCTTCAGGCTGCGTTGATAGACGTCACTGGACCCTCCTATGGAACTCGACCCTCGTCAGACCCTCATTATTGCCATCCTGGTGTTGTACCTCGGGCGCTTCATCAACAATCGCGCCAAGTTGCTGAGGGAATACAACATTCCTGAGCCGGTGACCGGGGGGTTACTGGCTTCAGTTCTATTCGGCATGCTCTATTGGATAGGCGATATCGAAGTTAATTTTGATATGGCTAACCGCAACATGTTGCTGGTGGTATTTTTTACAACCATCGGTCTTTCGTCTCGCATCGACGTATTGAAAGAAGGCGGTAAATCTTTGCTAATACTGCTGGCATTGGCAGTGGGTTACCTCTTTATTCAGAATCTGGCAGGGATTGGTATTGCCGCTGCTGCTGGCGCTCCGCCGGTACTGGGCTTGCTCACTGGCTCGGTCAGCTTGAGCGGTGGCCATGGCACTGCGATAGCCTGGGCGCCCACTTTCGGCAGTGAATATGGCATTTCTTTCGCTATGGAAATAGGTTTAGCTTGCGCAACATTCGGCCTGATCTTTGGCGGTGTCATAGGGGGCCCTATCGCCCGATTCCTGATTTGGCGGCATAAACTGGAGCCAGAGCAAAGCGGCGACCTCACGGTGGGCTTTCGCTATAAAGAGCATGAGATCATTGATGTAGACGGCATCTTAAAGGTGCTGCTGGTCATTTCGATAGCGATTGGCATTGGCATTCATCTCAATGAGTTGCTTGATTATTGGGGCTTGAATTTACCGGATTTCGTCACCTGCCTGTTTGCCGGTATTATTTTGACCAACAGTTTGCCGCGCTTCATTCCCAAGTACCAATGGCCCACGGGTACGCGCTCGCTGGCATTGGTGTCCGACGTCAGTCTGGGTTTGTTCCTGGCAATGTCCTTGATGAGCCTGCAGCTTTGGGCTTTGGCAGACCTTGCGGGGTCTATGTTGATGTTATTGGCTGTTCAGGTATTACTGATTACATCCTACAGTGTATTTGTCGTGTTCAAGGCCCTGGGCGCTGATTACGATGCCGCCGTTATTTGCTCAGGTTATGCCGGCCTTGCGCTTGGAGCGACGCCAACTGCCATTGCCAATATGACCGCGGTGACCAAGTCACTGGGGCCGGCGCCCAGGGCATTTGTAGTCGTGCCTCTTGTGGGTGCTTTTTTTATCGATCTCTCTAATGCGGTGATTATCAACCTTTTGCTGTCCTGGTTCGGTTGACGTTTTTGCTAGTGCAGATTTCCCAGATTTGTATATAATTTCGCTCGTTGACCTCAGACCCGAGCCACATGCATTTGATTAGCCACACAAGCAACCAGCCCCTGGCGCGAGTTTTCGCGCTCGTGGCGCTGTTGTGCGCCGGCGCATTGCAAATGCAGGAAGCAGGGCACGACCACTCCTATTCAATGGATGGCAGCTATTCTCAGTGCCTGGTCTGTAAAACTACCGAGGCGATGACACCATCGCAGCTGTCCATCGCACCGACTCCGGTGCCCGGCGCTGCTATCTATATCCAATATCAGCAGGCAGTTATATCGGTTGCCGGCGCATTTCTGCAGGCCCGGGGGCCGCCCATTTACTCCTGACAAAAGCGAATATTCGATTTTAACAGGAGTAGAAAATGAAACGTTTCATCCCTCTTGCCGCAGCTGTTGCCGTGGCAAACGCGGCCGCTGAGCCGCAACCCATGGAGCACGTGCTGGTATCCGTGCCCCTCCACAAAAAATCTGCTGAAACGGCTATGCCTGTGACGGTGCTGTCCGGTGACGAGCTCACCCGTGCGGTGTCTGGCACCATTGGAGACACGCTGGCCAATAGCCCTGGCCTTGCAAACGCTTCTTTCGGACCCGCGGTCGGCCAGCCGGTGATTCGGGGCCAGCAAGGCCCCAGAGTGACCGTACTGCAAAATGGCACCCGTAGCGCCGACGCTTCAAATATCAGTGCTGACCACGCGGTGTCTGTCGAACCGGTCCTCGCTGATAGTATCGAAATCGTGCGCGGACCGGCCACCCTGCTCTATGGTGGCGGGGCCATCGGTGGTGTTGTCAACGTGATCGACAATCGTATCCCAACGGTGCTGCCCGAGAAGGCCAATGGCGACGTTGAGTATCGCCACGATACGGCTTCAAGTATGGATAATGTTGTAGCCAAGGGTCAGGCGGCCGTCGGGAATTTTGCTTTCCACGGCAGTGTGCTCTACCGCGACTGGGAAGACCTTGAGATTCCCGGAAAGGCCGTTCGCGAAGACGATCATGAAGACCACGATGATCATGATGAGGACCACGACGAGGATCATGAAGGTGAGGAGGAGCATGCCGAGGGCGGTGACGGTGTCATTGATAATACTTCAGGTCGCACCAAGAGCCTGACGCTTGGCAGTAGTTATCACTTTGAGGACGGATTTTTTGGCTTCGCGGTCAGCCGTCTGGAAAATGATTACGGTATTCCATCAGGCTCGCATGGGGAGCACGGCGAAGAACACGGCGAGGATCATGACGACGACGACCACCACGACGATCATGATGAAGATCACGATGAGGATCACGACGAAGATCACGACGAAGATCACGATGGAGATCACGAGGGCGAGGAGGAACACGGCGACATTACTCTGGAAGTCGAGCAAACTCGTTACGATACGGCCCTGCACTGGCATGAACCCATTGCCGCCCTCGATGTTATGCGTGGCTTTCTGACCTACACCGATTATGAACACTCAGAAATTGAGGGCAGTGGGGAAGTCGGTACTGTGTATAGCAATGAAACCTGGGAGGGACGGCTGGAACTCGTTCATCAGCCGATAGGTAATTTCCATGGTGTGCTGGGTTTGCAGGCGATTGACAGTGAGTTCTCCGCCATGGGTGAAGAAGCATTTATTCCGCTCACCGAGAAGGAAGGCTTTGGCCTGTTTCTTTTGGAGGACTATCACGCCGCTGATTGGACCTTCGAATTCGGCCTGCGTTATGACCGCGATGAGCTAGCACCTGATACCAGCGCTGCGAGCGATAGCAGTTTCGATGCGCTTAGCTTCTCCGGATCTGCCTTGTGGGATGTGAGTGCCCAGTGGCAATTGGGCCTGGCTCTGTCCAGAGCAGAGCGAGCACCAGCGACCGAGGAGCTTTATTCTAACGTAGAGAATGATGATCCGGAGAATTGGGTGGTGCACGCTGCGACAGGTGCTATCGAATTGGGTAACACCGACCTCGACGTAGAAGTGTCTAATAACGTGGACTTTTCAGTGGACTGGCTCGGTGACGATTACTTCGCTTCGATCACTTTTTTCTACAATGACTTCGAGGACTATATCGGCCTGCTGGCGGCAGACCAGGAGGTTGACGAGGTGCCAGTTTACTTTTACGCACAGCAGGATGCTGAATTCTATGGTGTGGAATTTGAAACTGAGTTCGGTCTGACTAGTTTTGCTGGCGGTGATCTCCGCTTCGGGCTATTTGGTGACAGCATTCGCGGTGAACTGGACGACGGCGCAGATATACCGCGCATGCCGCCCATGCGCATTGGTGGCCGCTTAAGCTGGCAGGCTAATCAGTGGCGAGTCTGGGGTGGCGTGCTCGATGCTGCCGATCAGGATCGCCCTGGTGAAAATGAAGAGGAAACTGCGGGCTACACCCGTTGGGACGCTGGTATTGAATATCGCTTGGAGGCTTCGCAGGGAGATTTGCTGGCTTTCGTAAAATTCAATAACATCACCGACGAAGAAATTCGCCTCAGCACCTCCTTCCTGAGAGACGTTGCGCCCGAAGCTGGACAGGGTGTGGAGGTTGGCATCCGCTATAGCTTCTAGCCGGCAACCCTGTATAATCGCCGCCCCTCCCTCTGGGGGTGGCGATTCCGCTGCCCAAGGAAATAACATGTCTACGCAACCGGCGGTAAGCAGCTTCGCGGAACTGGCGCTTTCTGAGCCCCTGCAAAAAGCACTGGCCGATGTTGGCTATGAAACGCCCTCTGCTATTCAGGCGGCGACGATTCCCGCATTGATTGAAGGCCGTGATGTGCTGGGCCAGGCGCAAACAGGCACCGGTAAAACAGCAGCTTTCGCCCTGCCAATCCTCGCTCAGTTGCAAGCGAGCAGTAAAAAACCCCAGGTGCTAGTACTCGCACCGACTCGTGAGTTGGCCATTCAGGTGGCGGAGGCTTTCCAGAAATACGCGCGTTACCTCAAGGACTTTCACGTAGTGCCAATCTACGGAGGCGCCGACTACCGCGGTCAATTGCGCCAATTACAGCGTGGAGTGCAGGTTGTGGTAGGCACACCGGGTCGTGTTATGGATCATATGCGCCGAGGTTCGCTGGACCTTTCCGCGCTGCGCACGCTGGTACTGGACGAAGCGGACGAAATGCTGCGTATGGGCTTCATCGATGACGTGGAGTGGATTCTCGAGCAGACGCCCGATGACCGCCAGATAGCGTTGTTCTCGGCCACCATGCCAACTGCAATCGCCCGGATCGCGAAGCAGCATTTGAATAACCCGGTGCACGTCGCCATTGAAGTGCAGACCATGACCAATAAGTCTATTCGTCAACGCGTCTGGATGATGGCCGGGGTGCACAAGTTGGACGCACTGACTCGCATACTCGAAGTCGAAGACTTTGACGGGGTGATCGTTTTTGTTCGCACTCGAATTGCCACCGCCGAAATTGCTGAGAAGCTGGCTGCCCGCGGCTATTCTGCCGCTGCTCTCAATGGCGATATACCTCAGAAGCAGCGCGAGGCGACTATCGATAACCTGAAGCGCGGCACAATAGACATACTCGTCGCCACTGACGTGGCTGCCCGAGGCCTGGACGTTGAGCGCATTAGCCACGTAATCAATTACGATATTCCCTACGATGTAGAAGCCTATGTCCATCGTATTGGGCGCACGGGTAGGGCAGGTCGGGAAGGCGACGCTATCCTGTTTGCGGCTAATCGTGAGCGTCGCCTGTTGCGTGCGATTGAGAAAGCGACGGGCACCATTGAAAAAATGGAACTACCCAGCGTTGAGCAGGTAACGGACAAACGTATTGGCAAGTTTAAGCAGCGCATCACTGAAACGCTGGATACAGTGGAACTGGACCTGTTCCGTAAGTTGGTCGAGGACTATCAGGGTGAGTATGGCGTGCCGGTCATGGATATCGCGGCAGCGCTGGGCGCCATGGCACAGGGGAGCAAGCTGCTTGTCGCTAAACCTGGTAAGGAAAGGTCCGGCCAGGAAAGGTCCGGCCAGGAAAGGTCCGGCAAGGAAAAACCACGTAAGGACACCTCTAAAAAGGATAAGTCCGCGAAAGAGAGGCCATCGAGAACAGATAGAGCCGAAGACTCGAAGAAGAAATTTGATAGCGACAAAAAGAAAACCCGCTCGTCGGCTGATTCTTCACCCGGAGGCGTGCGACCAGAATCGACCCCCGATAAGGGACTGGAGCGCTATCGCATTGAAGTGGGTCACGAGCATGACGTAAAACCCGCAAATATTGTTGGTGCGATCGCCAATGAGGCAGAAATCGATGCCGAGTATATTGGCAGAATCGAGATCTACGACGATCACAGTACGGTCGATTTGCCGGAAGGCATGCCCAAGGAAATTTTCACCCACCTGAAGTCTGTCTGGGTCAGTGGCCAGCGCCTGAAGATTTCTCGCGCCGATAAATCAGCGGGCAAAAAGCCGCACCGCAAAGGTCCAGCCAAGCGCAAGAGCAAGAAAAGCGGCCCTCCAAAGCGCGATCATTGATTTTTTGCTAGAGTTGCCCCACTGAAAAGTAGGGTTTTATGATATGACCAAGCGAATAATTGTCGGCATCAGCGGCGCCTCTGGCATTGTCTACGGCGTGCGCGCATTGGAAATGCTGGCTCAGACTGGAGTGGAAACTCATCTGGTGATGAGTAAGTCGGCAGAGCTGACCCTGCATTACGAACTGGATATGTCGACCGACGATGTCAAAGCTCTGGCATCGGAGGTACATGCGATCAAAAATGTCGGCGCTTCAATCGCCAGTGGTTCTTTCATCACCGCTGGTATGCTTGTCGCCCCCTGCTCAATTCGCACCATGTCAGAAATTGCTACCGGGGTGACCTCTACATTGTTGACGCGCGCAGCTGATGTAGTGCTCAAAGAACGTCGGCGCCTGGTGCTAATGGTCAGGGAAACGCCATTGCATACCGGACATTTGCGCACTATGACCCAGCTTTCGGAGATAGGCGCGATCATCGCGCCCCCCGTGCCCGCTTTTTATGCTCGCCCTGAGTCTCTTGATGACATGGTTTCCCAAGGGGTAGCGAGGGTGCTGGACTTGTTCGATGTTCCAGTCAGTCAGGTTGTTCGCTGGCAGGGTGAGTAAGTGAGAAGAGGCCGCCCACTTCGGAGCGGTTCCTAATGCCCATTCTGTTCGGCGTTGTGCTGATCGACCTGATAGGCTTTGGTATCGTTATTCCTATCCTGCCTTTCCTGTCGCCTCAACTGGGCGCCGACAAAGTCGATATCGCCCTAATCATTGTGACCTACGCTGCGTGTGCGGGTATTTTTGGTCCCTTCTGGGGCAAACTTTCCGATCGACGTGGTCGCAAGCCGGTGATCATGATTTGCCTGGCTGGCGCTTCGTTGTCCTATGTCATGTTGGGCCTGGCTACTGAACTGTGGATGATATTTCTCGCCAGGGCGTTTGCTGGTGTGATGGCGGGCAATTTTGGCGTGGCCTCTGCAATGATGGCGGACGTGACCAGTCCAGAGAACCGGGCCAGGGGAATGGGCCTAATCGGCGCTGCATTTGGCCTTGGGATGGTATTGGGCCCCTTGATTGGAGGCCTTCTGGCGGGAGACAGCGGTAGCTTTACTCTACCCTGTATTTTTGCGGGCTTAATGTCCGTGCTGGCGATTATTGCCGCAGCGCTAACCCTTCCTGAATCTCTCAGCCCTGAGAAACAGGCTGCCAATCGCGCGCATCAGAAGAGTCTCGACCGGGAATCGACACTGCAGGTGTTGAAGAAGTCTGGTAACCGCCTGTTTGTATTTCAGTATGTTGTTCACAATGCGGGCGTGAGTTCCGCTACCTACCTGTTTCCGCTTTGGGTAGCCGACATTCTGGGTTGGACCGCAAGAGAAGTCGGTATGGTATTTGGCGTGCAGGGCGTCATCATGGTGGTGATGCAGGGCGGCGCACTGGGTGCGCTGGTAAAATTGCTGGGTGAGTGGCGCGTCTTGCTGTTTGCCATTTGTTTTTTCTTGTCCGGGATGCTGTTGGCTGTGTTTGCGTGGAGCATGCCCACAATGCTTGCGTCGATGTTTATTGGAATGACTGGCGCGACCTTATGCACGCCCCTGCTGAACACCTTGGTGACTCACCGTACGCCCGCAAGTTATCGGGGACGCATTATGGGAACGACCGCTGCAGCTTCTTCCTGGGGTCGCGTATTTGGTCCGGCGTTCACCGGCTTTAATTTGGCATGGTTTGGCTATTCTGCGGCATGGGCAGCGTGTGCTCTGATCGCGGCTTGTTATCTTTTGTGGGCTTTTTATGAACGTGCCCTGGAAAAACGTCATCCATCAATTCTGAGGAGAACTTAATAGTGGCGACGAATTTATTTGATTTAAGCGGGAAAATCGCGCTGGTTAGTGGTGCAAGCCGGGGTATCGGAGAGTCCATCGCCAAATTACTCGCCCAGCAGGGTGCTCATGTCATTGTGTCCAGTCGAAAAATCGACGATTGCGGTCGAGTTGCCAGTGAGATCGTTGCCGCTGGAGGCAGCGCTGAAGCGCAGGCCTGCCATGTGGGCAATATGGAAGATATAACGGCTATCTTCGAACACATTCGTGCAACTCATCGACGCCTGGATATTTGCATCAACAATGCCGCCGCTAATCCTTACTTCGGCCATATCCTGGACACGGATCTGGGGGCTTTCAATAAAACAGTAGAGGTTAATATTCGCGGTTACTTCTTCATGTCTATCGAGGCCGGCAAACTGATGCGCGAAAACGGTAGCGGCGTCATCGTCAACACCGCATCGGTGAACGCGTTGCAGCCGGGTCCAATGCAGGGAATTTACTCCATTACCAAAGCGGCTGTAGTCAGCATGACCAAGGCATTTGCCAAGGAATGTGCACCTCTTGGCATTCGTTGCAATGCGCTTTTACCGGGGCTGACCAAAACCAAATTTGCCGGTGCGCTTTTTGCCACAGGTGAGTTTTATGACGAGGCAATAAAAGCCATACCTTTGGGCCGCCACGCGGAGCCGGACGAGATGGCGGGTACGGTTTTGTATCTTGTGTCTGATGCTTCGAGTTATACCACTGGCGAATGTATTGTGGTTGATGGCGGAATGACTATTTAGTGTTTGCCAAAACTCACCCACACTGACTAGAGTAATGCTTATGGCACAAGGAATATTGCTATGAGCATGCTCACTATCCATCCGCAGTTATTACAAGACTGTCATTATCTGGGTCAACTCCTCTCTACTGATGTATTGTTGCATCGTAATGCCAGTCTGCCCTGGTTCATTTTGGTCCCCGATACTGAGTGTGCTGACTTTCTTGATCTACCGCCCGAGCACCGACAAGCAGTATTGGCTGACTGTGCAGCTATCTCTGGCTTCATCAAAAACTTTCTGGGTTTTGATAAAGTCAATTTTGCGGGACTGGGCAATGTGGTGCCGCAAATGCATTTACACATTATTGGTAGGGTGCCTGTGGATCCCTGCTGGCCACAGCCGGTGTGGGGAAACCTGGTAGACAGCGAGCCCTATTTGGCAAAGAGATTAGAAGAGTGGCAGCAAGCGTTAGTTCGTATGTTGCAACTGAAGCCTTCGCGATTGGAATTTTAGCATTGTCAGTGACTAAGAAAGTATTCGTTACTCATCAATTACCGGGCGCTCGTATTCACGACCTTTCGCGTTATTGTGAGCTTAATATGTGGATGGGCCCAGGGCTACTTGGCGTGGAAAACCTGCGCCAAGAATTGCGCGGCTGTCACGGATTAATCTGTTTATTGACCGACAGAGTCGATGCGACATTGCTGGCCGCCGTGCCCGATCTGGAATTTGTTTCCAGTATGTCCGTGGGGGTAGACCATGTTGATCTGTCTGCACTATCTGCTCGCAATATTCCCCTGGGAAATACGCCGGGAGTGCTGGTGGACACCACCGCTGACACAGCCTTTGCACTGATGCTCGCAGCGGCTCGCCGGGTGGTTGAAGCGGACAACTTTGTTCGTCAGGGCAACTGGACGCAGAAAAATGCCTGGGCGCCAGATTTTTTTACGGGCAAGGATGTCAGTGGTGCAACTATCGGAATCATCGGCCTGGGGCAAATCGGCCAGGCTGTGGCACGCCGCGCCGCGGGGTTTGGAATGGAGATCCTGGCCTGGAATCGAACTTCGCGGGAGGTGCCTGGTGTGGAGTCGGTTTCTCTGGAAGAGTTGTTGCAGCGCAGTGACTTTGTCAGCTTGCATGTAGCGCTTTCAGATGAGACTCGGTATCTGATGAACGCCGAGCGTATTGCGCTGATGAAGTCCGACGCGATACTGATCAACACCGCTCGCGGAGGCATTGTTGACGAGGAGGCTCTTGCCGTGGCGCTGGCTGATGGACATTTGGCTGCAGCGGGTATTGATGTCTTTGAAAATGAACCTGTGTCGCCTGACAATGCACTGCTGTCGCTTAAGAACGTCGTGGTAGCACCCCACATCGGCAGCGCAACTACGCTCACGCGGGGAAAGATGGCTGATATTGCCGTGGAGAATGCAATTGCCGCCCTGGAGGGGCGGCCGATGATCCATTGTGTCAACCCGGATGTTTACCGCTAGCTGGCGTTAGGAAGTGGCCTGAATGCCTGCTTGATTGCACGAGTGATATTGCGCTCCACCGCAGCGGTATCGACGTTGTTCACGTCCTCGATTATCTTGGTGATGATTACCCGCCACACTTCTTGCTGGGTGGTGACATCATTAAATTGAACGGCAACGTTGTTAGTCGTTTGAACGCCAGAAAGCGCGTGAGCATTGTCTACCATTGCCTGGTTGATCTGACGGTTGGGTCGAACCGAGGGTATCGGATCGATTCCACCATTGGCATCTTGACTACTAACGCCTTCGCGAAGGCCGACAGCCTGCAGGTAGTCTACGCTGAATTGGGCTCGCTCCGGATCTAAAATAAAGCCGCGTTGACTGAGTGCTGAATTTACTTCGCGTCTCACGATGGGGTCCATGACGTAGAGAAGATCGTCCGATTGACTTGCGTTGGTCAAGGGTTCACTGCGCCACTTGAAGAACGTGTAATTTCCAGCTTTAAATTCAGCAGTATCGGTTGGATTGGTTTCTATGCTGCTGCAGGCGCCAAGCGCCAGAGTCAGCAACAGGGTTGCCAGGGTGGTGAAACTACGCATGTGCGCCTCGGGGGTTCGAAAAATGTTCGCTGATCATGGTAACAGCCTGCGAGATTTGCAGCTACTAGTTGGCGGTGATGCGTTTGGGCAATCAGATTGGCAGGCGATGCGTTGTTATTCGTTTTCGGCGGGCGCCGTGGTGCACACAGATGCGATTGATTATTGCCCAAGTCCTGCGTCGGGGCGAACGCAGGCTTCAGATTAACTAGTTCAAGTTTGTGTATGTTTTTTCTGTCCCACAACAGTTGCTGTTTGCTAGCATTGCTGCATAACGATGAGTTATCTCTCTGGAGAAAAGAAAAATGATCTCGCGAAAACTGATTCGCACAGACCTCAATCTGCTGGTGGCCTTACAGATTCTGCTGGAGGAACGCAATGTGACTCGCGCCGCCGAAAGGTTGTCTGTGAGTCAGCCGGCGCTCAGCAAAACCCTGCACAAACTGCGCGATTCTTTTGAAGATGAGCTATTTACTCGAACAGCACACGGATTAGTTCCCACGCCCCGGGCTGAGGAACTGGGTGCCCAATTGCCTGCGCTGCTGGAGTCGGTAGAACGTGTGTTGGGCGAATCGGACTTTGATCCCCTCACCTACCTGGGGAGCTTTAAACTGCTACTACCGCCTATACTCTGTGAAGCACTCCTGCCTGGATTGGTAGCCGAGTTGGATAAAACTGCGCCTGGCGTTCAGGTCATTACTGCGGAAATCACCCCGGATTACCAAGAGTTGTTAAAGAAAGGGGAGATTGACTTTGCAGCCTTTGTCGCCCTGGATACAGAGCGCGATATTCACGCGGAGCCCATTGCCACCCTTGCTCCCCGCTGCTACATGCGCATCGGACATCCCCTGGGAGTTAAAAAGGAGATTGAGCTCCAGGAATTTCTGGCTCACAACCACCTGCGTCTATACCTGCCTGGCTTGACTCGTGAGAATACTTCCATGGTAGATGATGTTCTGGGTCAGTACGGCGTGCATCGCAAAATCGCTTTAGAAACAACGCAGTTCGCGTCGGCTGTGGGTGTATTAGCGCGCACAGACAGTTTGTTGGTCGCCAATGCCGGATTCGAGGCCAGTGGTTTGTATAGCGAATTGATTATCGGCCGGGAGTTGCCTGCAGAGTTGCAGCGCATGATTAGAAATACGCTGAGTAGTAACCGAGGCAAAATGTCCTTACTGCGCCATACCCGCACTTCACGCAGCGCACCACATCAATGGATGCGAACACTATTGATGAAGCACCTGAGTGGGCCCGGTGAACCGGCTGAGCCAATTCGCCAGCCCAAGGCTATCAGCTAGTTGTCTTCCAGTGAGTCCAGGCGCTGTTCGGCGGCATCCTTCACCATTTCCTCAACACCCTGGGCCTTGTCCAGTGACTGCTGGTAGCTTTCAGGGATAATAGTGTCCGACTCACCGCTGCCCGAGGCGTTGTACAACACCCATCCCATGGCGCCCAATGCCAGAAGCATACCCAGTAGTCTCATTGCCTAGCCTCCTGCTAATTCATTATGACTATTGTGCGCCTGATAGCAGGAAGCTGTCGATACCGGTGAGTTTGTCGAAATCGTAGGCGCTGATGCGAAACAGCAACGGATACTCATCGCTGCTGATGAAATGTTCCTGGCCCAGCTTGAACAGCTTAAGTTCTGTATTCGTTGCCAGTCCCGTCACTTGCAGTATCAGGTCGGCTTCCCGGCGAGATACAGCCTGCTTAGTATCGTCTGTTGCAATCCCTTGTACTTGTATATTTCTGAGGGCATCCAGAAGCGCCTGAAGTTCGCGCTGGTCCGGTTTCGCCCCGGTACCCATTCGCCATTCACCAGCGCTGCGCTCAAGGCTGTAACCGTCAGCGGTAATCTGCACGGGCGCTCGAACTTGCAACAGGCGAGGTTCCAGCCACTTGCCGGGCTGCAGGGGTATGTCGAAGAGGTTCAGGTCTACACTGTAAATGCTATCCCGCTTTTCGTTGCGCGCGTGAACTTTGCGAAACCCGGGCGAAGTGCCAAGAAAAACGGCGCCTACCGCCCTGTTCAGAGAATTAAGAGTGATTTTACGGCGATAGTGGTAGTGCGCCACCTGAAATCGCTGGCGGGAGGCGAGAGTATGGGCGACTGATAGGCCGGGGTCTTCTATGGTCAGTTTTAGTAGTGCTTTTTCTACCATCTCAGGTTTGGCAGGCAGGTTGCCCAGTTCAGGTAATAGCCACAAATCGGCCGCCTTTCTCAGCAGTACGGCGCCGCCCATGCTGTCTTCAATCAGTAGCTCTTCGATCACATTTGTACCGACATTGACCAGCGCTGCCGCTGACTGTGTCCCTGCGCTATCGCGATCGTCGCGATAAAGTACAGCGGTTAAGGCCAACTGCATGACCAGCAGCAGCAACAGGAAAATGCCGGCGCGGTTCACAGACCCAACTCCCTGATGTAACGTTTTCTGCGTCGTCGCCCCTGTAACCAGGTGACCAGCGCCAACAGTGCTAGCCAGGCGATGGCGGCAGCGTAGTTCGCCAACTCGAGCGAGACTCGCAGCTTTTGTTCCATGGGAGGCAGTGTGCGGTTGAAATGAGCGCGTGAGCGTATTTGCAGCAGTTGCTCTTCGCGCAGTGCCCAGTCCAGAGTGTTGCTAAATAGTTCGACCGGACCCAGGTATCGATTTCCAGATGCGCGCACCAGAGCACCTAGAACTCTGTCACTGAGAAAATCATTGGAGGGATAAATGATGATGCGTGATGACTCAGGTGACCTTCGCACAAACGCGTTAACTCCAGGGCTTACTTGTTCCGGGCGATCTTGAAGGCTAGCAGGCGGCGCCTTAAACAAAGATTGAAAGCGCCCTTGAATCGCGACTCCGAGTAGCTCGCGTTGGGTATCGCCAGGAGGCTGCCAGGTTTGGTTGGTCCGAGGCGATATATCATCGCCTGCACCGAGCCAGGCGTCAGGGCTACTCCATAGCAACTGGGTCACCCGCAATTTATCGCGCCTTTCTACTTCCAGCGGCGAGGCCCAGGCCATCGTCAGCTGGGGTAGACTGCCGTTGACCGGATGGCGCGCTAAGCCATTCTCACGGATGTCGATGAAATAGGGGTAGTCTATAATTCTGCTGTCCTGAAATTGAAGATTGCCGCTGTCGCGCTGCACCGGCGCCGGGAAGCGAGCGTGGCGCTTGTCCAGTACCAGAGATTCAGCAATGCCAACTCCGTGATGATTTAACCAGGCCTCCAGCCCGCTGTCCCATGAACGCAGTGCCAGCGCGCCGCCGTCAGGCTCGACCGAAAATGGAGATGTGGCGAGGACAACGGTGCCTCCCCGCATCAGGAATTGGTCGATGGCAAATACCGCCAGCTCGCTCAGGTCATGAGGTGCTACCACTGCAAGGATATCGGCTTCCGGGCTGATTTCTCCGTCAGCCAGGTTTTCCAGAATGATGCTGTGGTTGCGCGTGATGATGCTTTCTAGGCCATTGAAGCTGTGGCTGCCGAGGTTGTAGGCGGCCATTTGCTGGTTCACCTGTGGGGCTGCAAAGGCAACGGTCTTGGTAAAGTCGCGGGCAAAGCGTTTGAGGCCAGAGTCCAGTGATTTGCGAAAGTTACCGGGGTTGAAGTCACCGCTCGGTAGCTGCACCACCTGCTTTTCGTCCGCCAGCGTCAGGTAAAAGTAGAAATCTTTTTCAGGATCTATGGGCGAAGCCATAGGGGCAAAGCCCCACTGTTCCTCAATTTGTTGTGCCAGTTGCCCTTCATCAGCCTCAGGTTGCAGGAACCGGTAGCTGAACTTACCATCAGAGGCTTTAACTGCAATGTCCAGTTGCGCTTTGATGGAATCAAGGTAGCCAAGGAGAGCGTCTGGCAGCAGATCAGCGTCCGAAACATAGGCAATAAACTCAACGGGTTGCTCAATGCCTGCAAAAAGATCGCCCCCGGAGCGATAGCTGTAGAGCACGTCTCGTATCGCGCGGGTGATGTCGAACTCCGGGTTGCGCAAGCGGACTTCTGCTTTCCCGCTGGTGCTGGTGCGAGCCTCTATCAGGTCGCTGAACGACAGTACCTGATACTCGTTAGCGTATTTAACCAGGATGCTGAAGTATCCGCTGACCAATGATGCCTGGTAACGATCGGATACCTGAAAGGGTGTTGCCTTGATGTTGTAGTACTCATTAGCCTCTTTTTCGAGTGCCGGGTTGAGAGCAGGGTCTACAAATTCAACCCTGACATTGCCACCACCTGCTTCGGCGTATTCCAGCATTAAGTTTCTGAGCTGCGGCTCCAGTGGGGCCAACATGGGGTGGTTGCGAGCACTGAAATATCCGCGAATAAGCAGTGGTTCTCTCAGCTGCCCAACCAATTCCTGGCTGGATTCAGAAATGGAATGCAGCTTGCCCTGGGTGAGATCCCAGCGCAGCTGGGAGATGGGCTGCATCCAGATGTTAGTGACCAATAGGTTGGCCAGCAGCAGAAAGGTGCCGACCCGCCAGTGGCGTTGCCTGAGAGTGCTGGAGAAACGCGCCCAGCCCTCTTTTTCCAGCGTGTAAACATTAAGCCCAAGGAATGCGATGACCAGGCTTAAATAGTAAATCAGGTCGCGCAGGTCGATGACGCCGCGGGTGATACTGTCAAAACGTGAGCCGCTACCGAATAATCGCAGTGTTTCTGCCGTATCGTTAGTGAAAAACTCGGTGAATAAATTGCTTCCCAACAGGTAAAGTAGCCCGCATAAAGCCACGCTTCCCAGAAGGCTGACGATGGGGTTGTCAGTGCGGGCGGAGACAAACAGACCTATGCTCAGGTAGGCACTGCCCAGTAGGACGCTGGCTATGTAGCCTGCCCATACCGGGCCCCAGTCCAGGTCAGCGATGAGCGATACAGTCACCGGCAGCGCGAGGGTGGCCATTAATGCCAGTATTAACAGGCTCAGGCAGGCTCGGAACTTGCCAAGGCTAAAGCGCCACAAAGCGCTGGGTTGAACTAATACGTGTTCAAGTGTGCCGTTGCGCCGCTCTTCACTCCACGTGCGCATGGTGATGGCGCTGCACAGAAAAATAAGCAGTATCGGCATCCATTCGAACAGTGGCCGAACGTCGGCGATATTGCGGGCGAAAAAAGATTCAATCCAGAACACCACGAACAGGCAGACCGCTGCGAACCCACCAAGAAATAGCCAGGCGGCCGGGGAGGCGAAGAATAAGCCCAGTTCCTTGGCTGATACGCGGCGTGCGACGTGGCTAGTGTCCATCGTCTATCACTTCGCGAAATACATCGTCCAGGTGCCGGGATTGGTTTTCCAATTGATAGAGGCGAGCGCCGGACTGCAAGACGCATTGGGAAATATTGCCTGCTGCCGTATCCATGTCAGCGCCCTCACGCAGCTGCAGGTGGTATTCGCATATGCCGTCTTCTGTCAGCGAGTGCTGGACGGAGACAAGTTGCGGCAGGCGATTCAGTAGTGTGTTCAGGTCGTCGCCTGTCCTGTCTGTGCGCAATACCATGTGACCGGAGCTATGCAGATTTTCCAGGGGTTGATCGAGGGCCAGCTGGCCATTACGCAAGATAAGCACCCGATCACAGACTGCCTCTACTTCTTGCATGATATGAGTGGAGAGAATAATGGTTGCTCGCCTCGACAGCTGGCCGATCAGGGAGCGCATTTGTTCAGTTTGGTGCGGGTCTAGTCCATTGGTGGGTTCATCGAGAATTAAAAATCGCGGCCTCCCCAGCACAGCCTGGGCAACACCGACTCTCTGTTTCTGACCCCGGGACAATTTGCCAATGGTGTCCAGGGCGTGGTGGGTCATCTCGGTTGAAATCAGCGCCTCACGGATAGCCCTGCTGCGTTCGGCTTTTTCTATACCCTTGATTGTAGCCACGTAGTCCATGTAATCAGCGACCATCATTTCAGGGTATATCGGCAGGTTTTCAGGAAGGTAGCCCAGCTGTCGCTGTATCGAGTAGGCGTTTTGCCCCAGGTTTTCGCCGTTCACCGTCACCGAGCCTGTAGTAGGTTCCAGGAAACCACTGAGCATGCGCATGATGGTGGTTTTACCGGCGCCATTGGGGCCCAGCAGTCCCACCACCTCGCTGCTTTGAATGCTGAACGAGACGTTGGATACCGCCGTAGTTCTCCCGAACTGACGGGTCAGATGGCTTACTTCAATCATGGCCGTAAACTACCTTCAAGGTCAGTCCTCGGTCCAGGGGTCCCGCAAGGTGACAAATTCCTCTGCCGCTGTGGGATGAATGCCGATTGTATTGTCGAATACAGCTTTAGTCGCGCCCGCTTTCATTGCGATGGCTATGCCTTGCATGATTTCTCCAGCATCCGGGCCAACCATGTGAACACCTACGACTTTATCTGTCGCCTTGTCGACAATCATTTTCATGAAACTGCGTTCATCTCGTCCTGAGATGGTGTGCTTCATGGGTTTAAAGGTGGACTTATAAAGTTCGATATTTTCGAAACGAGCCTGGGCCTCCTCTTCGGTAAAGCCTACGGTGCCGATGTTAGGTTGGCAGAACACCGCAGTCGGTATGAACTCATATTCAGGGCTGGCGTTTTGCTGGTTAAATTCCCTCCGGGCGAAGGCCATGCCTTCCGCCAGGGCAACTGGGGTCAGCTCCATGCCACCGGTGACATCACCTAATGCAAAAATACTGCTCTCACTGGTTTGGAAGTGTTGATCGACTGCGATGGAGCCGTTTTCGTTGAGCCTGACGCTGACATTTTCAAGGCCAAGTCCAGTCAGGTTTGGCTTGCGGCCCGTCGCATAGAGCACGGCGTCTGCTTCGATACTGCTGCCATCAGTGAGTTCCAGTTGCAGTCCACTGCTGTTGCGGGATATCGACGTGACGTTGACCTCGAAGCGTAAATCGACCCCGGTTTTAGTAATTTCCTTGGCTGCGTGGGCGCGGATGTCACTATCGAAACCCCTGAGAAAAAGCGGGCCGCGGTAAAGCTGGGTGACGGCGCTGCCCAGACCATTGAAGATACCAGCGAATTCAACAGCGATATATCCGCCACCAACAACGACCAGACGCTCGGGGAAGTCCTCCAGGTCAAAAATTTCGTTAGAGGTAATGGCGTGCTCGCTGCCCGGGAACTGGGGGATATGCGGCCACCCGCCAGTGGCGATCAGGATTCGTTCAGTACGATAGTGAGTGCCGTTGACGGCAACAGTGTTGGCATCCACGATGGAGGCTCGTCCATCGATCAGGTCAGCCTCCACGCCGGCTAAAAGATTTTGGTAAATTTGGTTCAGCCTGGAGATTTCAGCCTTCTTGTTGTCTCTCAGAGTGCTCCAGTTAAAAGCGGGTTTCTCTGATTGCCAACCAAAGCCGCGGGCGTCGTCAAAACCTTTACCGAACTCGGATGCATAGACATACAGCTTTTTGGGAACACAGCCAACATTGACGCAAGTGCCTCCCATATAACGATCTTCCGCCACCGCGACGCGAGCGCCAAATCCGGCTGCCATGCGAGCAGCGCGCACTCCACCGGAGCCGGCGCCTATGACGAAAAGGTCGTAATCCTTGTCGGACATGTGTACTCCTGAAAGTAAGGTAGACGGTAATATTAGCAGTGTTGCTGTCACCACCCAATTGAATACGCGCTATTCCGCCGATTGCCTTGAACTATGACTCAATGTTGTTTACCTAGGATGCCTGACGCAAAGGTTTTTTTTGTCTATTATGGGGCGCCCGAAAGTAAGCCCACTATGGTTGGGCTAACAAGGAAGTAATTATGTCCCGAAGCATGTTGATGAGAACTTATTCCACCTGCCTTGTGCTGCTCGCAGTATTAACCCTCGGAGCGCACGCTGAGGATCAAGCTACCGAAACGGCTGAGCCGGTGCCCACTGATGAAATTACACTGAATAACGGGTCTCGCCTGGTCGGTACCGTCACTGGGATCAGGGACGGCGTGGTGAGTATTGAGACTGATTTTGCCGGCACTTTATCCGTGAGTATGGACCAGATCGTATCGATGGAGACGTCTGACGCTGCCACGCTGCTGCTAGCTGATGACTCGCTCATCGAGGAGCAGGGTATTGAAATCAGAGAGTCGGAGTTGATTGTTGCCGAAGGTACTGCTGCCGAAAAGACCTATGCCCTTGACCAGCTGTTGGTCGTTAACCCAGAGCCCTGGGAAACGGGCGCTGGCTACCGAAGCACTGGCATAGTCAGTTTCGCCTTCGCTATTGAACGAGGTAATTCTGATACAGATGAACTGGATTACAAACTGGAAAGCTATTGGCGTAGCTTACGCGATCGCTATACGCTCAAGTTGGATGGCGAAATCGATGAAGCCAATGGCCAGAAAAACGCCGATAATTGGTTGATTCTCGGCAAATACGATTACTTTCTGGGTGAGACGACTTACTGGGGTGTGAACACCTCCGCAGAGTCGGATGAGTTCAGAGACCTGGATCTGCGTTATTTGATTGGCCCCTACTACGGCCGAGATATCCTGACTGATCCACAGCTTACGCTCACTGCTGAAGTCGGGGGCTCTTATGTTAAGGAGACGTTCATCATCTCCGAAGACCAGGATTACCCCTCCGCCAACTGGTACTTGCGCATGACCAGCGACTACCTGGGGGGTGATTCACAGCTCTATCTTGATCAACGGGGAATCTGGAACCTGGATTCAACCTCTGATGTGGTTGTTGACACTTCTCTGGGGCTTGCATTTCCCTTGTTGTGGAGCCTTGAAGCCGCCGCTGAAATTCTCTGGGAATACGATACTGGAGCGGTTGCCGGTGTCGAAAAACTTGATGAGACTTACCGGCTCCGCATTGGTTACAGCTGGTAGTACCAGCCGAGCTAGCTAAGTAAGCCAGGCTTAGCCCGGCTGAGTGGCACCCATTTTCACCGCTGCCGCCAATTGCTGCAGCAGCGGGATAGTGTCTTTCAGGGAAAGACAGGCATCAGTGATGCTCTGTCCGTAGCTCAGCTTGCTCCCATCGCCAATATCCTGACTCCCGCCCAGCAGATGTGATTCCAGCATTACGCCTTTGATTGCACTCTGCCCAGTCTGAATCTGCTCGCACAGGCTAGAGACTACCTGAGTCTGCCTTTGCGGGTCTTTTTCACTATTTCCATGAGAGCAATCGACGATTAATGACGGAGTCAGCCCGGATTCCGCCAAAGCCACAGAAGCTTGCTGCACTGCCGCTGGGCCATAGTTGGGTCCCGTTTGTTTACCGCCGCGCAGGATCAGGTAGCCGTGGGGGTTGCCTCGAGATTTTAGAATGGCAGGTGTGCCTTCTTTGGTCAGAGAAGGGAACCAGTGACTGTGCGCTGCCGATTGAATGGCGTCTATAGCGACATCAATATGGCCATTAGTGCCGTTCTTGAAGCCCACGGGCATCGACAGCCCAGAGGCGAGTTCCCGGTGTATCTGGCTTTCGACGGTGCGAGCGCCAATAGCGCCGAAGCTCACCAGGTCGGCGTAGTACTGCCCGAAGGTGTTGTCCAGGAACTCGCTGGCGGCGGGCAGGCCCAGCTCCGCAACATCCAACAGTACTTTACGAGCGAGGTGCAGGCCCTTGTTGATGTGGAAGCTGCCGTCTAGGTCCGGGTCATTGATTAGCCCTTTCCAGCCTACTATTGTTCGAGGTTTTTCAAAATAAACCCGCAGCACAGGCAAGAGTGTGTCCGCCAGGGGCTCGCAGGCAGCTTGGAACTGGTGCGCAAAATCCAGTAAGGCGACTGGATCGTGAACAGAGCAGGGACCCGCGATGACGACTAATCTCGGGTCATTTCCCGCCAAAATCTGCTCAATGCTACGGCGACTGCTGGACACGGTTGCCTTGGCCGTTGCCCCGCCGGGTAGTTGATCGGCAAGAACCCAGGGGGTAATCAGCGGCCTGGCGTTATCAATCCGGATGTCGTCAGTATTCTGGCTCATAGTATCTAATCTTATATGTAAGTAAGTGCTTGCTATCTTTTAAGGCGTTTAAAAAAGCGGCCTAAGCCGCCTTTTATATCTTTCAGACGGCCTACCGGGAGCCCTTGACCAGGGTGCGGAACCAATCTGCCCAGGTCTCATGCTTATAATCGGTAAATTCTCCGGCATCCATAAACATGCCATGTTCGTCGCACTCTTCAAACCAGATATGCGCTTGATTGGGATCGGAGCGTTTTTCCATGTCTTTGCCACAACGCGGGCAGGAAATGTCCTCTACGGCATCCCACTTTTTGCCCTCGTTGGCGTCACCCATGTCCAGGGCGTCTCCCATCCACTTTCCTTTCAGGGCTTCCGCTTCACCCACGTCAAACCAGATGCCCTGGCAGTGAGTGCAGCGGTCAACCACCACGTCACCGCCATAGGTAATTTCTTTCATGCCGTGTCCACACTTAGGACACTTGATGCTGTGCTCATCCGAGTTGTATTCCATCTGCTTTCCCTATGTTCTTATTTGTTGATTGCAAGTCGGCCGGGGTCCGGATCCACTGCCTGCCTGAGTCTAGACCACAGCACCACCGTTGTCCTCCCCCTGAGAGGTATCGTGAGCAGAAAACCCAATTTTCAGCTACGTTTAATCTTCATAATTATCATATGGGGCCTCAATTGATACAAGCAGCTTGTGCTCTTTACAGTATCCGACTGGAGAAACAGTGATGAAGAAGTTCATTATTCTTGCGCTCACAGGTCTTGCCCTGGCTAGCGCGACCATCAGCGCCTCGGCGGACAACCCTGAAGCGGGCAAGGGTCATTACACTACCTGCGTTGCCTGTCACGGTGATCAAGGCCAGGGTAACAAGGCGATGAATGCGCCGCGATTAAATCACCTTGAGCCGGTCTACGTTGCAGCTCAGTTATCGAAATTTCGCCGTGGTGTGCGCGGAGGGCCGGGCGCCACTGCGACTTCCATGCAGATGGCGCCAATGGCTGCCACCCTTGCAGACGACCAGGCCGTTACTGACGTCGCAGCGTATATTGCCACTCTCGAAAGCCCAGCGTCTGCGTCGACTTTGGCAGGCGATGTCAAAATGGGGGCCGATTACTACAACCAGTTTTGTGGTGCTTGTCATGGCGCAGGCGCCGTCGGTAACCTGGCGTTGAATTCACCACGACTTGCCGGTGGTGATGACTGGTATCTGCAGGCTCAGCTACTTGCATTCCGTTCCGGTCAACGGGGCAGCCACCCTGAGGACACTACTGGCAAACAAATGCGCGCTATGGCCGCCATCTTGCCTGATGAGCAGGCAGTCAAAGATGTTGTGGCCTACCTGCATGGTCTGGAGCAATAGGGTCGTTCATGTTTCGCGTACTGATACTGTTGACCTGTTTGCTTGCCAATGCCCCCGGCTTAGCGGTTGAGCACGCTATTGTGCTCAATGCGGATTGCCCTCCGGGGTTTGAGCTGAGTTCCGGGCATTGTGAACTGCGCAGTTTGTATCAGATGTATCCTTCACTGCAGGAAGCTGGGGTCGGAGGCTTGAAAACAGGTCTGCCTGAATGGCGAGATGGTTTTTCTCCTGAGCAAACAGATCTCGGCCGCTATTTATTTTTCGACCCGGTACTGTCAGGCGACGGAAGTGTGAGCTGTGCCAGTTGCCATCACCCGGATCAGGGCTTTGCCGATGGCCTTGGCCAGAGCGTGGGCATTGATGATTCAGTGTTACCTCGTTCGGCCCCTACGCTGTGGAACGTAGCATTCCTGAAAAGCTTTTTCTGGGACGGACGAGCAAGTTCGTTGGAAGAGCAGATGCAGGGGCCGCTTTACGATGCGCATGAGATGGGCAGTAATCCACAGCTGCTATTGAAGACGCTCAATGAGATTCCTGCCTACCAACAGCTCTTCGCCCAGGCTTTCCCCAACGATTTTATCGACAGCGGATCCCAGGTACGCCTGGATCATATCTATGCGGCTATAACCGCGTTTCAAGTGTCGCTGATTTCGCTTAATAGTCGCTATGACCAGTACGCCCACGGCTATGCAGATGCGTTATCCGGGCCAGAAAAAGAGGGGCTCAATATTTTCCGCTCCTTTGTGGCTCGTTGCGCCGAGTGCCACACTCCGCCACTCTTTACTAATCAGCAACTGGCAGTGATTGGCACTCCAGAGCCGGAGGGAATGCCTTTCGATGCGGGTGCGCAGGTCCCAATGAAAGAGCCCAGTCAGCGAGGCGGATTTAAAGTGCCTAGCCTTCGCAACATTGCGCTTACTGCGCCTTACATGCACTCGGGGCGTTTCGCCAGCCTGCGGGAGGCTGCCGCTTTTTACACGGGTGGTCGCGGACACGCTGTACCAAAAGGCGAAGAACTCAAGATTCACTGGCATATCTGGGAGCCTAACTTGACTGACGAGGAACTGGATCGTTTGGTGGACTTCCTCATGACCCTGACTGATGAAAGTTTTAAACCTGAACAGCCGAGCCGTTTGCCCTCTGGTATGCGACCGGTACACAATAATGTCGCCGATGCAGGCGGAATAATAGATGGAGCAAGCAACCATGAATAAAATCGCAGCCATAGCAGGCGCGGTGGTGTTATTGGCAGGAGGTTACTATCTCGGAACAGCCAATCAGCCAGAGCCGACGGTCATTAAAGTGCCTGCCGCACCCAAGGCGGAATTTGCATCTGACGGCGCCGCAGAAGTCATAGCTGCTAGCGGAACCTTCAGTGTTCGAGCCTGGGAGACTCCCACTAGCGGCGAAGTCATTATTGTTAAAGACGGTGAGTCAATTCAGGACGCGGTTGCCAAAGCTGAGCCCGGCACTCTCATCAAGGTCATGCCAGGCACTTACAAAGAAACGGTTTATATCGACAAAGACAATATAACCTTGTCCGGTGTTATCGAGCAGGGCCGATACCCGGTAATGGAAGGTGAAGGCGTTCGCAACGACGCTGTGCTTTATTCAGGTAATGGCGTGACCGTCGAGAACCTGTACATTACCCACTATAAGGGCAATGCGATCATGGGTCAGGCGGGTAATAACTTTATTATCCGTAATAACTACATTGTCGACACTGGCGTATACGGTATTTTCCCTCAGTTGGGTAAAAACGGTATCGTCGCGCACAATATTATCTCCGGAATTGAAGACGCCGCGATTTACGTGGGCATGTCTGACAATGTCGATGTTGTTTACAACCAGGTGTTTGAAAGTGTGGCCGGTATTGAGATAGAAAACAGCCGCGCCGCATTAGTTGAGGGCAACTATGTCTACAATAACACTGGCGGTATCCTCGCATTCATCACTCCAGGCCTTCCCATTAAGACCTGTAGCGATGTGATCATCCGCAACAACTTCGTGGTGAATAATAACCATGAAAATTTTGCGATTCCTGGCTCCCTGGTCTCCAATATACCTTCGGGTACGGGTATGTTAATCATGGCCTGTGACGATGTTGTCGTTGAGCAAAATATTGTGACGGGCAATGACTCGGTTGGCATTCTATTCACTGACTTCTCTCTGGCGACCAGTGCTTCTGTCGATCCGGATTCAGAGCCGAACCCTAATCGCCCCAAGATTCTCAATAACATCATGCAGGACAATGGCAACAACCCGGCGCCACTGGTTCGTGCGTTCCTCGCGACCAAGCTGGAGACCCGGGGTCCAGATGTTGCTGATACTGTTGGTATGGATGATGGTTGTATTCTCAACCCGGAGCGATTCCGCACCATCGGTCTTGATAAGTACAGTGAGTGTGCGTTTTCCGATACCAAAAATGTGCTGACTTACACGCTGCCAGAGCCTGTTGCGCCACGTACTGAAGAGTCAAACATGGACAGCGGTAAGCTTGCGTATTACGGAGTTTGCGCCGGTTGTCATGCCTACAATTCGCGCATGATTGGGCCCCCCACTCAAATTATTCAAGCACTCTATATGGATAATCCTGAAGGGATTGCCGCCTACGCTGCAAAGCCAGTAAAAAAGAGAGACGACTACCCGGAGATGCCACCACAGGGTCACCTTGACGAAGAAACCCGTCTTGCTGCCGCGAAGTTTATGCTGAAGTTGAGCAAGTAAGCGAAACGAAAAATAGAAAAAAAAGGCCACCTCGGTGGCCTTTTTTGTGCGCTGTTGTTAAATCGGTACCCATTTTCCTGGTCGACAATTATTTCAGTTTTTTATCGGATATTTTGATCCGCACATCTTGAAGTAGAAGACGAGAAAATGCGCGTTAACAATTTGTTCTAATCTCACCTTTAGATAGGTTAAAAAATATACGTTACATCTATCATAATTAAGCCTACACTAGCTAAGCGGTATCTACTCACCATACGGAGTGTGAAAAGCAATGTTGGAAAAAGAATTGGCCCAGGCCACTAAATTGGCTTCCCAAGCCAACAAGAAAGTAGAGCAACTTCGCAAAAAACTCGTGTCTGAATCTGAGAAAGCGAATGCGCGAGCAAAGCGTGAACTGCAATCTGCGCGTAAAAAACATTCGACGGCTTCGACCCGTTTGAAAAAGGCGCGCGCGGCGGCAAAGAAAAAAGCAACGCCTGATAACCAGAAGAAAGTCGATGCGTTAATGAAGCAGGTGCAGGACCTTGGTGACACGGTTGCTGGCATTGCCAAAGTCGCTTATGAGGCTGCGCAGAAATATACCGTGGTAAAAGCGGATGCGATCGTAGAGGACCGCAAGGCGAAGGCTGCAGATCGAGCAGCTGCCATGGTTGAAAAAGCTTCGGCCAAGCCGAAGAAAAAGCCGGCCGCGAAAAAGAAAGCTGCTCCCAAGAAAAAAGCTGCTCCCAAGAAAAAAGCTGCTCCCAAGAAAAAAGCTGCAGCCAAGAAAAAGGCGGCACCTAAAAAGAAGGTGGCAGCCAAGAAAAAAGCAGCGCCCAAGAAAAAGGCGGTAGCGAAGAAAAAGGCAGCGCCCAAGAAAAAAGCAGTAGCGAAGAAAAAGGCAGCGCCTAAGAAGAAGGCGGCAGCCAAAAAGAAAGCACCCGCCAAGCGCAAGGCGGCTCCCAGGAAAAAAGCAGCAGCCAAGAAGTAACAGGCTGAGCACTCCTGATTAGCCTGCACGGCTTGTTCCGTGCGGGTTTTCTGCGCTCTTCTTAACAGGGGGGCGCTAATATGCTTTCACTCATCCGTTTTCTGGTCTGTTTATATTGACCACGCGATTATGTGCGAGCGAAAGCTGTCCATATCTCCTACCTCAGCTGTGCACCCTATAATATGATCGCCTTAAGTAAACGAGGTGTATTAATGAACAGGTCTGCTCCTGCATTGCTGTTGGCTATTGCTTGTATTGCTCTTGCATCCTGTGGGGGTGAGCCTGAAACGCGCGGGGTAATTCTCGGAGAGACGCTTCCTGCGGATGTCGTGAAAGATAAGTCTGCGCGACAAACTGTTGTCACTGGTGACGGGGATAGCCAGATCCTGTTCGGTGATCTGCATGTTCACACCACCTTTTCGCCTGACGCTTTTATCATTGCCATGCCCTTGCGGGGCGGTTCCGGCCTGCATCCTCCTGCCGATGCTTGTGATTTCGCTCGCTATTGCTCCAGTCTGGATTTCTGGTCTATTAATGATCATGCGGAAGGCATAACTCCCCGTCGCTGGGCGGAGACTCGTGAGAGTATTCGTGAATGTAATGCTGCTTCCGGTGATCCGGCTAATCCTGACATGGTGAGTTTCCTCGGATGGGAGTGGAGCCAGGTTAATACTGATCCCTCCAGGCATTATGGCCATAAAAATGTGATCTTCATGGATACAGCTGATGCTAATGTTCCGGCTCGTGCGATTGCAGCCCCAAGGAAAAGGCTTGCACAGGCACCGATCGGGCGAGCGCTCCAGCTTATGATGTCGCTTGTTGATTTCGAGAACAGACAGTTCTATCTGGGCATTCAGGGCTACTATGACGAAATTGCTGACACACCGGTTTGTGAAAAGGGCGTGCATACCCGCGAGTTGCCCACACAGTGTCTTGAGATTGCCGAGGACCCTCGGGAGCTTTTTACCAAGCTGGACCAGTGGGGTTATGACAGCATCGTAATTCCCCATGGAAATTCCTGGGGCATGAATACCCCCGCTTCAACGACCTTCGACAAGCAGTTGAACAGTGAGCAACATGATGCCGATCGGCAGATTTTGTTTGAAATCTACTCGGGGCATGGTAACGCTGAGGAGTATCGAAAATGGCGGGCCTCGGTGAAAGGAGGCGATGGCGGTCTGTTTTGCCCCCAGCCTTCAGACGACTACTTGCCCTGTTGTCACCGTGCTGGGGAGATTATCCGCGAGCGCTGTGAGCAAGCTGGAGAGGGTGCGGCGGTGTGCCAAAGCCGTGAGTTCGAGGCGAGGCAGAACTTTGTTGATGCGGGTAACTCGGGTCATGCAACCGTTCCGGGACAGCAGGTGGTTGATTGGCTCAATTGTGGGACCTGCCCGGACTGTTTCAACGAACCCATGGATCACAGGCCGGCAGCCACTGCGCAGTATGCGCTGGCCATTACGGGTTTTGAGGAGGGCGGTAAGTCACTTAATTTTCGTTTTGGATTCATTGGTGCCAGTGACAATCATCGTGGCCAGAGCGGGACCGGCTATAAGGAAGTAAAGCGGAAGTTCATGACTGAGACATTTGGTCCGACCAGCGCTAGCGCTATTGGCAACCTGATCCGTGAAAGGCAAGATCCGCTACCCTATTCAGAGCCTTTAAGTGCTGACGGCGTGAGCCTGATGAATGCAAGAAATATGGAGAGGCAGAACTCTTTCTGGCTAACAGGCGGCCTGGTGGCGACACACAGCTCCGGTCGAGATCGAGTATCTATATGGAATGGTCTTAAGCGTAAAGAGGTTTACGCGACATCCGGGGACAGGATTCTACTCTGGTTCGATATGATCAATGGCGAGCAACGAGTGCCCATGGGTTCAGAGGTCAGCTCTGCCATAAATCCCTCGTTCAAAGTGAGTGCAGTGGGTGCTTTCAAGCAGAAGCCGGGCTGCCCACAGCATGCGATTGATGGCTTGGGAGCACAGAGAGTTCAAAGTTTGTGCGGCGGCGAGTGCTACAACCCCGGTGATGAGCGCTACCGTTTAGACCGAATCGAAATTGTTCGAATTCGTTCTCAACTGACTGCCGATGAAGACGTCGGTGAACTTATTGAGGATCCGTGGCGCAGTTTCAGTTGTGACGGTGACCCCTCCGGCTGTAGCGTAGAGTTCAGTGACGATGAGTTCACGGGTACTGGGCGCGAGGCGATTTACTACGCCAGGGCTATTCAGGAAACCACAGCAATGATTAACGCCGACAATGTGCGCTGTGAATACGATGAAAATGGACTCTGTATCAAGGTTGAGCCCTGCTATGGGGACTACCGCACAGACTCTGACGACGATTGCCTGGCACCAGAGCAGCAGCGCGCCTGGTCATCTCCCATATTTGTGACACCGCAAGAATGAGCGATAAACGCTCAAAAGGGCTCCCTATGAAGTTTCAGCATGGCAAATTCCATTTACAGCGCGGCGTGGTAAAGCAGCTGTTGTTGATAATTATCGCGGTTTCCGCAGTGTCTGTGCTCTGGTTATTTTTGGACGAGGACGCAGGTAAAGGTCTAAAAAAAGACGCAGAGCTGGTTGCCCTCGGTGCAATTGGTGAAGCTGCAACCAGACGTCTGGGTGTCGATCAGGGAGAGGCAACACACGGTAGTGCAGTAGAACTAATCAAGCGTCCTATTAAAATTCAAAAAGTTGCCGATAATGTTTACATGGCCACGGGTGTCGGCAATGTGATGATGATTACCACCGATGAGGGCAATGTGCTCTTTGACACCGGCCTGATATTGCAAACACCAAAACAGCTCAAGGCTTTACAGGCGGTTTCCGATGCGCCAATTCATACTATTATTTTGAGCCACTCCCATGCGGATCACATAGGAGGTACTCGCTTCTTTGCTGATGACGATACCCGGGTGATCGCGCACCAGCAGTTTGAGGAAGAGCAGCGCTACCTGATGGAACTCGAGCCCTACCAGTACAACCGGAACCGTACATTGTTTCCCTGGATGCCCGCCTGGGAGGATCGTCCCGATATCGCCATGATGCGCTACGGTGGCATCGTGCCTGACATAACCTTGGGCGACTGGGAGTCCTACAGCTTCGCCCTGGGCGGCGTTGAGTTCGAAGTATTTGGTACGCCCGGTGCGGAAGGCGCCGATAATGTGGTGCTGTGGTTACCGCAGCAAAAAATCCTGTTCAGTGGCGATTTTTTTGGTCCCCAATTTCCACAGTTTCCCAACGTATTCACTATGCGCGGAGAGAAGGTGCGCAAGCCAATGGAGTACGTGAAGTCACTCGACTTTCTTCTTCCCCTTGGCGCGGAGATCGTTGTACCCAGTCATCTCGATCCCAGCTATGGCGCTGAACAGATCAATGCTGATATGACGCGTATTCGCGATGCTGTGCAATTTGTGCACGATGAAACTGTTGCTGGGATGAATGCAGGCAAGACGGTTTATCAGCTGATGAAAGAAATTCAGTTGCCCGCTAATCTCGCTCTGGTGCAAAACCACGGCAAGGTGGATTGGGCGGTGCGCAGCATTTGGGACTACTACATGAGCTGGTTCCACTTTGATAGCACAACCGAGTTGTATCCGGTGCCCGCAAGCGACGTATACGCCGACCTGGCGGCTGCAACGGGCAATGAGGTTTTACAGACTATGGCAAAGAACTATCTGTTGAAAAATGAGCCGGTTAAGGCCTTGCATATCGTTGAAGTGTTGCTGGCAGGGGAGCCCACCAATCGGGATGCGCTTGAGTTAAGACAGCAGGGTTTGGCGGCGCTAATGGAGGCCGCACAGGAAGGATTCAGGAACGATTATGAAATTTACTGGTTGCAATTTCGCATGGCTGATACCGCAGCACGATTGGAAAGCCCGGCGGTCCAGCCCTGATCAATTGCTCGAGGAAGGGTAGGGTGTCATGCCGGCGCGTTGACGGGCTTCGGCATGGCCTGCCTGCTGCTCCAGCGTGTAACGGTACGCAATATAGTACTTATAAATGTTAGAGACATACTGCACTGTCTCCCTGCCAATTTCCTTTGCCGCCACCAGCTCCACATTGTCAAACCACTGGTTGGGATCATAGCCCAGTTTCTTGGCTTTATTGCGCATATTAATCATACGGGTTGGACCAGCGTTATAGGCAGCGAGCGCCAATAGCGTTTTGTTGCGAGCATCAATGGCGGGGTCGTCGAAGTAGCGATTGCGCAGGAAATCCAGGTATTTAATACCCGCGTGGATGTTGGAGTCCACGTTGTCGATGTCATGAATCGCTACGTTCTTATCCTTCGCCGTGCTGGGCAATAGTTGCATCACACCAACAGCACCTGCGCCACTGCGAGCTTCCTGATTGAGGCGTGATTCTTGATAGCCCTGAGCTGCGGCCACCAGGTAATCAACCCTGTATTGCTCGCCGTATTTTTGGAATATGTGCTGTAAATCAAGGAAGCGCTCATAGTCTGAATCGTCCAGCGCATTAGCCGCCCAGTCAAAGTCCCGGATATAACGATTTTTCAGCACATTGCCTATCAGCGTACCTTCACGATTTTCCTTCATGAAGTCATTAACCGCAGATTCCAGCAGAGGGCTGTCTTCCCGAAATACCCAACCAATACGGCCGCCTTGGCGAAAGACAATATCCTGACGTGCTACTGTATGGGTAAATACATCCTTCCACAGGGCGAGTTTGTAATCGTCTACGATAGCCCAGGGGAGCAAGCCTTTATCGACCATTTCAATCAGGTCATCATCTTCTAAAAATTCCGACACCAGTTCAATCTTGACCGGTTTCTTACCCTCGCTCTCCAGTCTTGAGTTCAGGTTCTCCACGCTTTCTCTATAGCTACTGGACTGACGCACATAAATGGTCTTGCCGGCCAGGTCATCGATAGAGCTGAGCTCGGCCGCCTTGGGGCCGGTAATCAAAATCTCCGAAATTGGCTTGGTCGCTGGAATACTGAAATCCATGATCTCAGCTCGCTCTGGAGTAATTGAAAGGCTGGCGTTGATAATGTCGCCATGGCCCTGGAGTAGAGAGGGGATTAACTGACTTCTTGCCATGGGAATGATGGCAACAATAACCCGCACGGTCTTACGCTTAAGGCGCTGGTTAATGAAGTCCTCAAAGCGTCGTGCCATTTCCTTCACCAGGCCTTTCTCTTCTCCGTTTTCTTCCAGGTAGTAGCGCCCAGGGCTGTAAACCGTGAGTATGCGGATTACCCGGTTACCTTCCATGGTGTCCAGATCTCCGGTCCAGGCACTGCGGAAGGCCTTAACCGGTTCTAATTCCTGCTCCTGTCTGGTAGGAGCGAAAGGCAAGGTCTCTGCCGCAGGGGTGGCTACCCCGGACACGTTCTGCTGGAGATCAATTGTCGGCTCGGGGCCAATTTCTTGTGCCCCGATTGGGGTGGAATCGCCGCAAGCGGAAACGCCGAGAATACATATTAGGTAGAGCAGTCGGGTCAGGTGCGTCATGGCTAGTTGGTGTCGTCTCTGTTGATTGTTTGGCGATCGCGATTGTGACCAGTGCCATCATCCTCGCAGCCGTGGGTATTGGCAATAGGGAACAATTGGCTGTATTTGCCGGCTTTTAAGGCGCGCTGCGGGCGTACTATCAGCATTGACTATACTGAGCCTCGGCCAGCGCTGATTTCTTGGTTGCCCCTAGCCTGCCGTTTGGGCGCCATCAATGGGTAATCCGATACCATTGATAAAGCGGGCCTCATCGGACGCAAGGTAAGCCACACTGGCAGCCACTTCTTCTGGTTCTGCTCCCTCGGTCAGCGGCATCAGCTTTGCCATCAAGTCCATATCGACGTCTTCTGGCATGCTGAAATTGGCAGATAAAGGGGTTTTAACGAAACCGGGGCACACGGCATTGACTCTTACGCCTAGCTTGCCGTATTCGATGGCCAGGGATTTACTGAACATTAGTACACCCGCCTTGGTAGCACAGTAGGCAGAGTTGTAGGCCTGGCCCACCAGGCCGGCACTAGAGGACATATTGATGATGTTGCCTGTGCTGGCAACAAGGTGGGGCATGGCGGCGCGACACATAAAAAACACACCGTCCAGATTGATCGCTACTGCTCTGTGCCATTGCTCGTCGGTGATATCGGTGAGGTTCTCACAGATGGCGATGCCGGCGATGTTGCAGAGGATATCCAACTGCCCGAATGTGCTGACGCAGGCTTCTACGGCTGCATTGCAGGCGGTTGAGTCTGTGACATTGAGTTCAAACATGTCGCTCTGACTGCCTTGTGGCAAGGCTGCAACGGTTTCGGCCAGGCCATCGGTGTTGATGTCGCAGAGAAAGACGGCTGCGCCTTCGCTGGCCAGGCGAATGGCGCTCGCGCGACCGATGCCTGAGGCCGCGCCAGTGACCAGGGCGACCTTATTTTCAAATCTTTGCATTGTGGTTTCCTAGGTGCGGAGAATAATTTTGCCCATGTGAGCGCCACTTTGCATGTGATCGTGAGCACTGGCTACCTCATCCAGTTCAAATACCCGGTCGATAATGGGTTTGATGCTGCCGTTCTGCAGGTGAGGATAAATATGTTCGATAATTTCTCGGCACATGATGGTCTTTTGCTCAAAGCTTTGGCTGCGAAGAGTCGATCCAGTAAAGGTGATGCGCTTTATCAGTAAAGGCGCAAAGTTGACCTCGGCTTGAAAACCGCGAATGAAAGCGATGTTGACGATACGGCCTTCTGGGGCAGCCACATTGATATTCTTCTGGATGAAATCACCGCCAGCCAGGTCGAGAATGACGTTAATGCGATCTTTGAGTCCCGCCTCGGTCAAAGCAACTTCAAAGTCCTGGGTCTGGTAGTTGAAGGCTTTGACTGCCCCAAGGGTTTCCAGAGCAGTGCACTTTTGCTCATTGCCCGCAGTGGTGTATACCTTGCCGCCCAGGGCGTTGACCATTTGAATGCCCAGGGTGCCGATGCCGCTGGCGCCGCCGTGGATGAGTACATTGTCGCCGGCTTGCATGGCTGCACGTTGGAATACATTGTGCCAAACAGTAAGCAGGGCTTCGGGTAGAGCGGCCGCTTCCTCCATATTCATTCCTGCAGGTATGGGCAGGCACTGACCTTGCGGAGCGAGTGCGTGGTCGGCATAGCCGCCACCGTGTGTCAGGGCGCAAACCGAATCGCCGACCTGCCAGCCAGTAACCTCGTGGCCAAGTGCGAGCACGGTACCAGCAACTTCCAGGCCCATAATGGGTGACGCATCCTCAGGAGGCGGATACAGTCCCGCACGCTGCAGCAGGTCGGCTCTGTTCAAGCCCGCCGCAGCCACCTTGATCAGGATTTCTCCGGGTGCAGGAGTGGGTGCGATATCTGTTTCTATGCAGAGACTTTGATCGTCAGGGTCAACCGCGATATAGCGTCGGGTATGGGGCAAAATCCTACTCCTTCAGGTGTTCAGTGGTACTCGCCAACCATACTTATCCTCGGCTGCGCCGGTCTGGATAGCACAAAGTTGTTCTCGCAGGCGTGTCGACCATGGGCCCATTGCTCCATCGCCGACCTTTACACAGTTGCCGTCGTGGAGCAGTTCTCCTACCGGGGTCAGCACAGCCGCGGTGCCGGTCAGCGCCGCTTCGCCATGAGGGGCACGCTCCAGCAGTTCAGCGACGGTGAAGTCTCTTTCCGAGACCTTGAGTCCCGCATCGGCTGCCAGAGCAAGGATACAATCCCGGGTTACGCCGGGAAGGATTGATCCATCCAGCGGTTTAGTGATCAATTCTCCGCCTTCAATGAGAATGAAGTTCGCCGCCCCGGTCTCCTGCACGATACCACCGGGAGAAAACAACACCTGGTCGGCACCCAGCTCTTCTCGGGCGCGCACTATCTGGCGCATGGCCGCTGCGTAGTTGCCGCCCGTTTTAACCTCGCCGAAGTCGGGAGTTGAACGCTGCGCCTTGTCATCAACCTTGACCCTTAAAGGCTTTAGTCCGCCGGCGAAATAGTCGCCCACCGGCGAGGTGAGTACATAGAACGTGGCTTTCTGGCTGGGCCGCGCCGCTGCGCCAATGTCTTCTTCGGTGCCAAACAGGGTAGGGCGCAGGTACAAGGCCCCCGGGTTGGCGGGGATTTCATCGGTTACTGCTGCTACTGCCATGTGCAGGGCACGGGCCAGGGTCGTTTCGTCGGGAATGGGCAGTAGCAATTGTTCGGCGCTGTTCAGCATGCGGTTGACGTGGCGATCAGGGCGAAACAGGTGTATGTCGCCGCTGTCCGCGCGATACGCTTTAAGCCCTTCAAAACATTCGCTGGCATAGTGCAGCACATGGGTAGCGGGATGCAGTGAGAAGGGTTCCACAGGCACCAGCGCCAGATCAGACCATTGTCCGTCCTCGTATTGGCTGATAACCATTTCCTGCGTGAATTCTGTACCAAACGCTGCCATTGCCAAATCTCTAAATGTGTTGCGTAAACGAACGATAATACCCTGAGATGACTTTGAACGCTGCGTTTACCAACGACAAAATCAGGAAATTTATTACGGTCTTTATCACGGCGACGTCATTCGCCGGTAGCCAATTATGAGTGTGCTAGTCCCGCGCTAGCAGTCTCGCTGGCATCTCCTTATAGCCGTGCACAAGGTTTGAGCAGATATACGTTGGCTCCCCGGTAAGTTCCAGTCCTCTAAACTTGCGGAAAAACTCTTCCAGGAACAGGCGTGCCTCCATTCGGGCGAGGTTGGCGCCGAGGCAAAGATGGATGCCATAACCAAAGGCCAGGTGCGGGTTCGGATTCCGGTGGATGTCAAAATCCATCGGCTTAATAAAAACGTTCTCGTCAAAGTTGGCAGAGCTATAGAGCATTACGACTCTGTCACCTGCTGCAATGACCTGGCCTGCAAGTTCTGTTTCGCAGGTGGCAGTGCGACGGAAGTAGTGAAGAGGGCAGGTCCAGCGCAGCATTTCTTCAACCGCTGATGGTAGCAGGTCTGGATTGGCCTCCAGTTCCCGGTATGCCTCGGGGTGCTTGGCTAACAGGTAAAGTCCGCTGCTTATAAGACCGCGAGTTGTTTCATTGCCGGCGACTGCTATCTGCACAAACAGGGAGGCAAACTCCGCCTCAGTGACTTTTTCCCCATCCACTTCCTGATTAATTAACAGGGAGATAAGGTCGTCGCCGCCCTTGTCTTTGCGCTCGCATGCAAGTTGAAAGCCGTAGGTGCCCATTTCAATGCTGGCCTGGTTAACCTCCTCTGGCGTTCCGCCTAAGTCGGGATCAGAAGCAGAAGTGCAGAGGTCTGACCAGCGCCGAATTTGCGGCCACATGTCCTCTGGAATATCCAGAAGTGAGCAGATAACGGCGGTGGGTAAATCACCCGCCAGGTCTTCGACAAAATTGAGCTCATCCATTGCGCCGGCACGCTCCATAATGTCGCGCGCAATCTCCCTTACCTGTGGCTCCAGTGCCGCCAGCCGTTTTGAGGTGAAGCGGGTGATGACCGCACGACGCAGTGGCGCATGGCGAGGCGGGTCCATACCCAGAAGCTGGTTGCGCACCATCTGAAGGATGTCATCGTCCATGTCGTCGACCATGACAAAACCTTGCTCGGCAGAATAGGTTTTGAAATCACGAGACACGGTGACAACGTCGGCATGCCGGCTTACAACCCAATAGCCTCCGCCCTGGGGATGCTGGTGCCAGTAGACCGGCGCGTTTGCCCGCAGCCAGGCAAATTCTTCATGAGGAATTCCCGAGGTGTAACTCTCCGGGCTATAAATATCGATTTTCACGTTTACTCCACCAGCACATTGGGTCGGGGCAGGCCTTGCTCTTCACACATGGCCAGGTAAAAATCGAGGGTTAATTGACCGTCTACAATTGAGGTGATGTTGTCGTCGGCATCGAGATTAATGTTACTGCCATACATCTGGAACCACACCCGCGTGTTGTTTTCAACGCACTGTAAGGTGTGGACAGATCCGGCAGGTTCGTAAAGAAAGGAGCCGGCGCGATTGACGTAGTCATACTCTTTGTATTTCCAGGCGCCGGCGCTGGTATAGCCCCATACGGGGCCCGTGTGTTTGTGTTTGTCGACTTCGTAGCCTGCCTGGAAGATGTTTTCGATAATCCAAAGGCCTTCACCGCGTTTTAGCTGCAGCACTTTTAACTGGCTGCCGTCGCCTATATCGATGAATGGAAGATCGTTTTCACCAAAGTGGATTGCTTCTGGGTGAGTCATGAAATATTTCCTCAGTTTGCCTGTTTTACGGCGCCGGACTTGAGCAGTGCATCGATTGCGTCCTGCCCGAAACCAAACTCCGTGAGAATTTCAGTGGAATGTGCGCCGATCTTGGCGGGCGGCCGCTGCACTTCTCCGGGTGTGCGGCTGAATCGCGGTGCAGGTGCTGGTTGCCACACTTCGCCATCATCCACAAAGGTACCCCTGGCCTGGTGATGAGGATGATGGCGCACTTCGGCCATAGACAGCACCGGCGCGTAGCAAATATCCAACCCGTCGAAAAAGCTATCCCATTGTTCGCGGGTACGTTGTTTGAACACTGCCTCAAGCTTGTTTTTGAAAGCAGGCCAATTAGCCATATCCCACTGGTTTTCCATGCCCTCGACATCTTCTCCCAATGCCTCTATCAGCGCAGCGTAAAACTGTGGTTCAACCGATGCAATGGTCACGTATTTGCCGTCCGCAGTTTCGTAGACCTCGTAAAAGTGCGCGCCGGAGTCCAGTACATTAGTGCCTCTTTCGTCTGACCAGAATCCTATTTGATTGGCCGCATAAGAGCTTGCCATCAATGTCGCTGCGCCATCGACCATAGCCGCATCGACCACCTGGCCTGCCCCTGAGGTTTTTGATTCCAGCAGTGCGCAAACCATGCCGTAGGCAAGCATCATTCCACCGCCACCGAAGTCACCAACCAGGTTCAACGGGATGGCAGGCTTCTCTCCGGCCCGGCCCATGGTATGCAACGCGCCTGTCAGGGCAATGTAGTTGAGATCGTGGCCTACTTCGTTTGCCAGTGGGCCTTCCTGGCCCCAGCCGGTCATCCGGCCATAAACCAATTTTGGATTGCGTTGTAGACAGATATCGGGGCTCAGTCCCAATCTCTCCATCACCCCGGGGCGGTTGCCCTCGAGCAGGCCATCTGCCTTGTCAATTAATGTCAGAACGGTATCAACCCCCTCAGGCGTCTTGAGATCAACACCAATGCAGCGCTTGCCGCGGTTTAAAACGTCCAGCCGGGAATCCTGCTGTGCCGCAAACAAGCCGCCGCCCGGGCGCTCGATACGGATGACACTGGCGCCCATATCTGCCAGCGACATAGCGGCAAAAGGGCCCGGGCCTAAACCGGCAATTTCAATTATGGTGATACCAGCGAGTGGTCCCATGGTTTTACCTTCTGAGTTTCAGGTGGGCAGCATGCGCCCGATGATGAACCGGGACAATGACGCGATTGGGCTTATGGGTTGTCTTTACAGATCAGTTGATCAAACAGCTTGCGAGCCTCTTCCAGCTTGGCGAATACAGGGTAGCTGCTGTCCAGGCACCAGCTGATGGTGAGCATATTCAGGGTGCCCACTACGGTGGTGGCGAGCATCAATGGTGTGAATTCGGTCTTTACATCACCTAGCTCAATGCCCGCATTGATCAGTTGGGTAAAGCTCGCCATAGACGAGTTGCCAATCTCACGCTGTCGTTCCTGGTCCTCGGCGAAAGCGGTGGGGCCAACCAGTACCAATTGCCGATCGATATCGTTCATACCGGCAAAGCTGGATTCGATGTAGTCAATCATCGCTTGGAGCCGGGCACGGGTGCTCGCGTGGTTAGCCATTAATTCACTCAGCATGGGTTCAGAGCGGCTGTACAGGCGGGTAATACCCAGTCCCCCAAGCAACGCGTGCTTGTTGGTGAAATGACCGTAGAAGGTGCGCCGGGCAACATCAGCCTCAACGCAGATTTCCTCGATACTGGTGTCCTCGATGCCCTGCTGCTGGAACAGTCGATAGGCTGCGTCTTCGATGCGCTGGCGAATCTCTTGTTTACGCTTTTCTCGGCGCCCTAAAGGGGCCTCAATAGTGTCCATAAAAAAGCCGTAATGCTGTTGCATTTTAAAATACATTAAACTATTTTGTATACAAATGTGCAAGTTTGCGCGTTTGTTGCGTATTTACAATGAGAAATCAACAGGTGAACCCGAAGATGTCCGATAAGTTGCTGGTCGTATCTACCGACTGTCACGCCGGTCTGCCCATCGCCGATTACAAGCCCTACGTGGAATCAAAGTACCACGACATGCTTGATGTGGCGGTGCCGATTACCGTCGAAATGCTGGAGAAGTCTGAGTCGCAGTTCCTGATCAAGGAAATTAACGACGAGTGGCGCGCGCCAATCAAACAAGAGCTGACCGGGGCCTGGAACTACCAGGAGCGGGTAAAAATGCTCGCCGGTGACGGCATTGCTGCAGAAGTGATATTTCCCGACGGAATCACCGAAAAGAACACACCGCCTTTTGGTGCAGGCCTGGGCCTTTCTCCCAAGGATATGGTGCCCGAGTTGCAATGGGCCGGCGCCATGGCTCACAACCGCTGGTTGGCCGAACTTTGCGCCAACGACCCTGCCAGGCATATTGGCGTGGCCTCAATTCCCCTGCTATGGGATGTGGACCAGGCGGTTGAAGCGGTGCGCTGGTGCGTAGATAACGGGCTGCGCGCGGTGATGATTCCTACCTTGTGGTATGGCAACGATCCCTATCACAACGTGAAGTACGATCCGTTTTGGGAGGTGTGCGAAGACCTGGGTGTCATTGTTCATTTTCACTCAGGGCCCGCACCTCACGCTGAATACTTCGGTGCCGGTTTTCCGGTTGAGGACAAACGCGACGAGTTGCCCGGAGCAATGGGTATCTACGTGTCGGAAGTCATGTGGTGGTTGTATCGCCCGCTAACGTTCATGATTTGGGGTGGCGTATTTGAGCGCTTTCCGAGGTTGAAGGTGATGATCGTGGAGGGGGGCACAATGTTTATGTTGCCGCCCTGGCTGCGCTTGATGGACTTTCACTACAGCGAGGGACAGATTTCGGCGAAGCTGGGTAATTTCCGCGAACATCTTTCTCTTTCTCCTGGCGAGTATTACCAGCGCAATGTCGGTATCGGTGCCTCCTGCGTATTGCGGCCCGACATTGATATGCGCGACGACATTGGTCTGGATAAAATCATGTGGGGTAGTGACTATCCTCACCCTGAAGGCAGCTGGCCCAACACAGGGCAATACTTGCGCGATACATTCGCCAACCTCCCGGAAGCTGATGGGCGGAAAATTCTTGGAGAAAATGCGGTAGATTTTTACGGCCTTGATCGGATACGCCTGCAGCAAGTAGCCGATGAAATTGGTCCCGACGCATCAATTTTTCACTGAGCAATTTACGCTTAACAAAAAACTTTTTACGCAGACAAGGCAATGGAGAACAACCATGACAATCGTGGAAGCCTGTGAATCAAAAACCAACACCACCCCGGACTTTCCCATGGGTTGGTTTTCTGTAGAGCGCTCGCATGGCCTGGCTGTTGGTGAAGTAAAGCCAGTGAAAGCCTTTGATCGAGAGCTGGTGCTATACCGCACCCGGTCTGGCAAGGTCGCGTTGCAAGACGCTTATTGCCCGCACTTGGGCGCTCACCTGGGACACGAGGGCCGAGTCGTTGGAGAGACCGTGCGGTGCCCTTTCCACGGCTGGCAGTTTAATGCCGACGATGGAAAATGTTCGAACATTCCTTACTGCGACGAAATTCCGGAGCGGGCGAGGGTTCGCACCTGGCACACCGAAGAAAAGAACGGTGAAGTTTATGTTTGGTTTCACCCCGAAAATACGGCACCCCAATGGCCGCTGCCGGACCTGCCGGAATTGGGCGATCCGGCGTGGACTGAACCTCGTTACACCGAGCACCTGGTGCCTGCACACGTGCAGGATATTTGCGAAAACTCCTGCGACCCGGTGCACTTTGCCTTCGTGCATTCCCAGGGAGAAATCCCCGATTCAAAGGTCTCTATCGATCCAGATGGACGCACCATGCATCTGCGCTCGGAGATGACAAATAATGACTTTCCGAGTCATTTACATGCGACCACCTATAGCCCCGGTTTTGCCATGGTGCGAAACAGTTATGGCCCCGGCGCTGAAATGATTATGTACAACAGCCCCCAGGCGATCGACAGTAACAACACACTGATGCGCTGGACACTGATTGTGCGCAGGGAAATTGAGGACGCCGCTGGAGATGACGTCATGAAGGGGATTATTGATGGGCTGAGCGATGACTATCCCATTTGGGCGAACAAAGTGCACAGGCGGCGGCCGGTTTTTTGTAAAGAAGACAAGCCACTGGTTACATTCCGTAAATGGGTTCGCCAGTTCTATGTCACGTCGCAAGAACAAAGGGAGATCGCATAAGTGCAGGATTTTCACGACAAGGTCGCTGTTATTACCGGTGGTGCCAGTGGCGTGGGTCGCTCGCTGGCGTTTGCCCTGGGTAAAAGAGGTGCAAAGATTGCGGTCGGTGATGTAGATAGCAAGGCCATGCATCAGGTTGCCGCCGATCTCGCTGCAGAGGGTATCGAGGCCATCGTAGAGCACTGTGACGTGACATCGGTGGACAGTCTTAACCATCTCGCTGATGTCGCCGAACAAAAATTGGGCCCGCTGGATCTGGTGTTTGCCAATGCGGGTATTGGTGCCGGTGAGAGTGGGGCTATGTGGGATTACTCAGAAAAAGACTGGCAGTGGTGTTTGAACGTCAATGTTTGGGGCGTGATTAACAGTATTCGCGCCTTCATGCCGCGTCTCGTTGCTACCGGTAAGGAAGCACACTTTGTGGTGACAGGGTCGGGCAACGGTGCGTTCATTGTTCTCCCTGATGCGCCGATTTACACAGCGAGTAAAGCGACAGTCCATGCTATTACTGAAAATTTGCACTACCAGTGTCAGGCGGGTGGATTGCCGGTAAAAGTGAGCGCACTTTTTCCTGGCCCCCATGTTGTTGATACCGGGCTTTTCAATTCAGGGCGCGTGCGACCCGAGGATTTGAAGAAAGATGTTGAAGGTAACGAGTCCGGAATTAATTCTGTCGACGACATGAAGAGAATGGCGGCGGAATTTGGCATCGAGATGCAGACCACCCACCCGGATGAGGTGGCAGCAATGGCCGTGAGGGGTCTGGAACAGGATGCTTTCTGGCTATTGGAAACAACCGAGGACACGGATGCGAAAATACGCGCGCGTGCTGAAATGATATTAAATCGCACCCTGCCAGTTCCGGCGATGGTGGGATGAATTAAAGTAGAAGGGGAATAAAGAGATGACAAATGAATCAGGTGCACCCCAGGGAAACCCGGGAGATATTATAAACTGGCCCATGCTCAAGATCGTTTACCGAACTGACCCGGAAGCGATAGCTAAACTTTTGCCACCGGGCATTGATCCCGGCGCCAATCCAAACGTTAACCTGACGATTTATAACTTTCCGGTTCCCGACGAGCCCGAGTACGGCATCGTGACCACCGTAGATGCCGATTACAATGGGACAGCGGGGGAGTACACGCTGGGTTACGGCATCGATCAGGAATCAGCCATATTTATCAGTCAGGAAACCAATGGCCAGCCCAAGTACCCTTGCACTACGGAGTTCTATCGACTGGGTCCCCAGGTCAGCGCACGCTGTGTGCATCAGGGCTACACCTTTGTTGAGTTCAAAGGTGTTTCTACGGGGCCTGTTGAAGGCGCTGAGGAGTGGGTTCAGAATGAATGGTGGCTGAAATATTCCCGCGCGGTCAGCGTCGGTGGCCCCGCAACCGGCTTCGACTTCCCGCCCCACGTGGTTCATGTAATGAGTAAATACGGGACAGCCTGGAAAGAAGAGGTTCAGGGTGAGCTGCTTCTTCGCGATAGCCCATGGGATCCACTGGCAAGTCTTCTTCCGATGCGTGAGCAGTTGTCTGCTCATCTATGGTGGCCCATCTTCCTTGATCGACAGATTACTCTGGCGGGAGAGCTTGATGCGGAGGCATTCCTGCCTTATGCCGATACCATTTCTGGCTCTCGCTGGCCGGGTGAAAACGGCGGTCCCAAGCGCGGCTGACCTAAGCACCGGCATCGCCTGGTGGTGCCGGAACTTTCTTTCTCAATAATGCCGTCTAAAAACATGCAAGCTGCCAGGGCCTGGCTTCCGGCCCTCGCAGGCATGACTTGTCTGGGACTCGGTGCAGGCCTGATTGGCTTATTCGGATTCTTTGTCGAGCCACTGTCGCAAGAGTTTGGTGTGGGTGTTGCCACTCTGAATATTGCGCCGGTTGCATTGTTGCTAGTGCCCGGGATTATTGCTCCCCTGGTTGGGCGACTGGTGGATGTCTGGCCTATTCGCAGAATGATTCTTGGCGGCAGTGCATTGGCCCTGCTGTCTCTTTTAGCCATTAGCTTTTCCTCTTCTCTTCTCCAGGCTGGCATCGGTTTTCTTTGTTTTTCGATCGGCATTACGTTTTATGGCCCGGTAGTGATCAATGGCCTGATGGTTAAATTGTACCCGGGGCAAGAAGGCAGAGCGCTGGCGATTGCTGCATTGGGTATCAGCATCGCTTCGATGACTCTGCCGCCAGCCATGGGAGCAGCATTACAGATCGTAGAGTGGCGCGAGGCGTTGGCGGTGATGTCTATCGTGCTACTAGCGATAGTCTGGCTATGGATTTTGTTGGGAATCCCTGCCGACGCAGGGGCTGTTGCTGGCAGCCCGCAAGCTAAGGTAGACCGTGAAATTTATCGACGGGCCGAGTTCTGGATGGTCGGCATTACCGTGGCCTTGACCTTGAATGTGATGGTGATTTTAACTATCTGCTATCCACCCCTGCTGGCCAGTCGCGGTTTCACTGCCGTTGAGGCCGGCCTGTTTTTGGCAGTTGGGGGGGCCGGCGGCGCATTGGGGAAGCTCACTGTGGCCGTTTTAGCAGATAAGTTGCGACCGCATACCCGCTGGTTTGCCGCCGCAATCCTGTTGGTCAAATTGGTCGGGTTGATATTACTGTTGATGACCGATGTTACCTATCTGATTGTTGTCAGTGTCGCTATGATGGGTTTCAGCGGAGGCGCTTTCCTGCCGATGCATCCCTACCTCAACAGCCGCTACTTTAAGGCGGATATCATCGGTCAGGTCAATGGCGCCCAGGGGCCGTTATTCCTGCCCTTGGGGCTAGTCGGGGCACCCTTGGCTGGTTATGTCTTTGACCAGACCGGAAGTTACACGCTTGTTCTCGTCGGTCTTGCGGTCATCTTGCTGTTGGCGATATTGTCAGTACTGTCTTTGCCTCGATCCAGGTTCTAGTCCCTAGTCATGGCTCATCTCTGGATGGGTCAGGGTTAACATGTATTCTGCGGCCGCACCCACGTCGTATTCGGTTGCGTACTCTGCATTGCCCTTCGCCGGCATTTTTATATAGCCCTGCTCCGCGTGCTCAACCAGTACAGCCTCCCACAAGCCTGAACGGGCACGCCAGTCTTCTTTGTTGCCAACGACAGGTGCTCCTTCAACCCCCGTTTCGTGACAGCCCGCGCATACTTTCTCATAAGTGCGCTTGCCATCTTTAAGTCGCTCAGACGCGCCAGACGACATCCCCAGCGCGAACAAAACGACGCCAATTAGTATCAGTATCAGCTTCCGTGTCATGACTTTCTACCTCGCTGTCGATGCTATTAATTCCTTTTTTTAGTTTAGCAGATGGCTCGTTGCGGCTTTGTGCTCTTTTGCAAAGAGATGGCAATAATCCAAATATCTGCCATGCTTAATAACATAGTCGTGACTAGCAAACTGTTGTGGAGTTGTGTGGACGTAAAAATTGGTATGGATATGCGCCTGTGGGGCGATGCGACCGGTGTAGAACAGTTGCCCGTTTTGGAGATGTTGGCTGCTCAAGGTTACCAAGGCGTAGAGATTCCGGTCTGCGGCCAGGGGCGGTCTGCGCTGAAGTTGTTGAGTGTCGCGCTGGATGGTCTGGGGCTGGCAGTGACAACAAGCGCGCGTTTGCCTGCGCACGCCAACCCCTTATCTCCTGACGAGGCAACGCGCCGAGCTGCAGTAGATTATCTCTGTGCCCGGGTCGACGAGTCGGCAACGTTGGGTAGTCAATTGCTGAGCGGCGGCTTGTTCCAGGCCCAGGGAGTGTTCAGCGGTAAGCCTCCGTCTGATAGGGAGTGGGAATGGAGCCGCAGTTGTCTGCGTGAGGTGGCTGACTATGCTGCAAAAATGGGAGTTTCTCTGGCACTTGAGTTTCAAAGCCGTTTTGACGCCTACCTGATTAACACCGCTGCCGAGGCAGCTCGCATGTGTCGAGATGTGGGCCACCTCAACATCGGGGTGCTTTACAACACCTTTCACGCCCATCTTGAAGAGTTTAATCCTGCGCGAGCCTTGCCCGCGGCGGGGGAGCAGCTGTTGCATGTTTGTCTCAGCGAGAGCCATCGGGGTGAACTGGGCCGCGGTCAGGTGCAGTGGCGGGAAACGTTCGCTACACTGGATTTTCTCAACTACAGTGGTTGGTTAATGGTGCAGGCTCTTGCAATTGCAAAGGATCCTCCTGGTACTCAAAACACCTGGAGAAACAATTTTGATAGTCGCGAGCAGCTTGCTGCAGATGCGATCCAGCTCATCCAGCAGATTCTTCGCATTCAGCGGCAATAATAGTGCGATCATTGGAAGCTCAATCAACGCAATGAGCTTTTTGCGCTCAGTTCGGTGGCTATTTGTTTTTTGATGTCGATTATTGGTGGCGTGTGGTTCGCCATGTCTGGGGTCTGAAGAGCTGGCCAGGGCGTCGACGCATGTTACTGCGCCTACTGATCTGGACCCCTTTTGTTACCCTTTTTCATAGCCTGTGTTTCATGTTGGACTACTTGGTTTTCCCGCGCCTGTGGCAGCAGCAGGTGAATCGCCCCGTTTTTATCATCGGTCATGCTCGCAGCGGAACGACGTTGATGCATCGTCTAATGAGTGCCGACGGCGATAAGTTCAGTTACTTTCTTTATTGGGAAATGTTCTTCCCGTCTCTACTGCAGAAGAAGCTTATTCGCCTTTTGGGGAGGTTAGATGAACGATGTTTAAGGGGGCGACTTAAGGCTCGTTTAGTCAGATGGGATGATGAAACCTTCGGGCCTTATCGACATATGCACAATATGAGTCTGTGGAACGCAGAGGAGGACTGCTTTGCAATGCAAGCGGCTTTTGCGTCGCAGCAGTGGTCATTGGAAATTCCGATGATGGATATTGTAGACTTTTTTCACATTGACAAGATGTCTAAAAGACGCGGCCGGTGGCTGCGGCATTATCGTGAATTGGTAAAGCGTCAGCTGCTCCTCAATGGAGGCGACAAAATTCACCTGTCCAAAAATCCGGTAATGAGCGGCTGGGTAGAGTCCCTGATCGCAACCTTTCCTGATGCTCGATTCGTCGTGATGATCCGTGACCCTGCAGATTGTATTCCCAGTTGCCTTAAGCTGGTGGAAACTAATTGGAGAAGCAAAGGCTGGCCTAAGGAGGCTTGTCAGGAATCTCTGGATGCTCTTACAGAAATTTCATTTGAGCACTTTAGTCATCCGTGGGAGGTGCTTTCACGTCACACTGAAGTGGACCGATTATTTATGGACTATCGCTTACTGACAGCAACACCCAAAAAAGCTGTTGTAAACGCTTACGCAGCACTTGGGCTGAGCATGGAAGACTCTTACGATTGCTGGTTACAAGATCAGTCTGAGCGGGAGAAAGCGCATCACAGTAAGTTTGAATACAGCCTGGGCGAATTTCGTATTAGTGGCGAAGAGATCTATGCTCGGCTGGAAGACTTTTACATCAAGTACGAATGGAGTGCCCCCGGGGCGGAGATAACAGAATGAGCGAGAGCGTAGAGGAAACCGCAGAGGCACTTCGCAAAGCCTTTGATACCATGATAGATAGGCTGAAGGAGGCCCGCGATGCCATTGATACCCCCGAGTTGTACCCTGCGCCGCAAACCGAACGCAACCTCGCTGAAGGCTACCGTTATGTGTTGGGATTTTTGCTGGGCAGCATAGAGCGGTCGCTTGCCGATCCACTCTACCCACGATTTCGACGGGCCATCCAGCCAATGAACCGTTCGACAATCGACAATAGCGACGCGGTTTATCTTGCTGCTGAAATCGATGGCAATCACAGCTACAGAATACGAGGTCGAGCTTTGGACAGCAGGCACTGGCGCGGCGAGGACCCAGTGACCGGTAAACGAGCGCCTCAATATGTGATCTTTGAATTGTCCAGCGGGCATGCCGGCGACTCCGGGTCACTGGCGGAGATGCGTCCCGGTAACCGTATTAACACCAGCACCCTGGATTGTCACAGTCTCCAGGTAGATTCCGACGGTCATTTTGAAATTCTCATTGCCCCCCAGCGGCCTGAAAATTACGATGGCAATTTTATGCTCAGTTGCCGGCACAGCCATGGTAGCGATTACGTCGGTAGGTTTCTGACTTGTCGCGAATTGTTTCATGACTGGTCAAACGAGGATTTACTCGATTTGGAAATTCTGCGTCTCGGTGCCGAGTCTGATCCGCGATCACCGCTCAATCCCGCGGGAGCGATAGCGCTGATGGATCGCATCGGTGAGTTAACGCGCAACCAGGTGCATTTCTGGAATGCTTTTAATACCGTGACTCTCGAGACCTATGGAAAGGTGCCGGGGATGCCCTCAATTGGCGACGACGATAAGCCATTTATGCCGACCAATGACATGAATGCGCCCAATGCGTTGGGTTTAGCGACGGGGGGAGGCCAGAGCACGAATATATATGCGGGTGGAGTTTTTATGCTGGGCGACGAGGAAGCGCTGTTAATTGAATCTACTGTGCCCGTGCCCCCGAGCTTCATGGGTTTTCATCTGGCCAATCTGTGGGGTGAATCACTGGATTTCGAGAGCTATCAGTCAAACCTTAACGGGCATATGTTAGAGCAGGATGCAGACGGGGCTTACCGGTGGGTTGTTTCGCACCGCGATCCCGGCATTGCCAACTGGATCGATACAACCGGACTGCCCCACGGTTACCTAACAATACGCTGGACGTATCCGGAGCCTCCTGTGCGAGAACAGTGGCCAAGCCTGGAAGTGAAGCAGGTTGCCTTTGAGGATATTCAACAGAGCTTACCGGCAACGACTAAAAAAGTTCTCGCCGAGCAGCGCCAAGAGCAGGCATTGATGCGCATGCGTCATGTACAGCGTCGCTATCGACAGTACTGAGGCGTCGGCACAAAGATCGCATGGTGTTGGTAACGGGCGCCAAGTTTTCTGGTTGCGATGAAAACCCCATTGCGGGTGGCGTCTGCTATTATTCCAGCTCTTAAAAATAACGGGACTTTGCTATGACAGCGACCATTCGAAAAATTCGCCACGGTATGTATCTTTTTATGCTGCGGGTGATGAGTCGCTTTTTGCCGGGCTCCACGCACATTGCTTTTGTCGGATCAGGCAGTAGTCGCCAACTGGGCCAGCATATTGCGGCGCTGGCTCCACGCAAAGTGTTGATCGTTACAGATAAAGCCCTGCGCGAACTTGGTATTACGGATAAAGCGGTCGTTGGTCTGCTTGATGCCGGAGTAGATTGCGCTTGGTTTGACGGCGTTCTCCCGGACCCTACCTTTGAGCAGATAGAAGCAGGTTTGGCTGTGCAGAAAAGCGAAAACTGCGACATGATCCTCGCGGTCGGCGGCGGCTCAGTCATGGATTGTGCAAAAATTATTGCTGCCTGCGCCACTTCCGATGAATCCCCCAGGGATTGGGTCGGTCTGGGTAAGGTGAATCATGAGTTGCTGCCCATATATGCGATCCCGACCACTGCTGGTACTGGCTCAGAGGGTACCGCTGGCGCTGTCGTTAAAGACGCGGCGACCAAAGCGAAAAGCGTTATGTCAGGCAATGGCATGTTGCCCAAAGCCACCGCGCTTGATGCTTCATTAATGTTGGGGCTGCCCCCTCATATTACCGCTGCTACTGGTATCGATGCGTTAACTCACGCGATCGAAGCCTATATCGGTGTTTGGGAAAGGGGTTCTCGTCTGGAGGATGGCCGTATCGGCGTGAAGCTTGTATTCGAGCATTTGGTGAATGCTTATTCAGACGGCAGTAACCTTAGGGCGCGCGAAGGCATGGCAATGGCGGCCTACTATGCGGGCATGGCGATCAACCAGGTTTTCGTTGGTAGCGTGCATGCGATCGCTCACCAGATCGGAGGCAGATATGGCATTCCTCATGGCCTGGCCAATGCATTGATTTTGCCGCATGTGCTTGAATATTGTCGTGAGGAGGCGCAGCCGCGCCTGGCTGAGTTGGCTGTAGTTATTGGTGCAGGGGAGCAGGGAGAACCCGAGGCGCAGCTGGCTCATAAATTTATTGCCGCTGTGCGTGAATTGCGAACTCAGGTGGGTATCCCCGATCGTTCAGACTTGATACGCCGGGAAGATCATGAGGCTCTGACTGCTGCCGCAGTCGCTGAATGTATGGATTATCCTGTGCCGCGCCTGCTCGATGAAGCCAGCACTCTGGCTATCCTCAACCAGATTACTGACTAGACAACGCCGGCGCCGGACTCTGCATCAGAGACTGCCCGGCGCATATGGGCGAACAACTCCCTGCCGGTGCCACTTTCGCTTTCCTCTGAGGTGCGGGTAGCGGCTTCTCTGTGCTGCCACTCTGATTCCGCTACCAGACACTGCAGCTCTCCTTTGACAGCGTCCAGGCGAAGCAGGTCGCCGTTGCATATCTTGGCGATGCCCCCACCGACGAGTGCCTCTGGCGTCAGGTGTATAGCGGCAGGTACCTTGCCTGAGGCACCCGACATCCGGCCATCGGTGACCAGCGCCACCTTGAAGCCGCGGTCCTGCAGAATACCCAGGTAAGGCGTCATTTTGTGCAGCTCGGGCATGCCGTTGGCAGCGGGACCCTGGAATCGAACGACGGCAATCATGTCCTGTTCCAGTTCACCGGCCTCGAACGCTCGGGCCAGTTCAGCCTGGTCATCAAATACTCTTGCAGGTGCTTCTACAAAGCGGTGTTCAGGAGCGACAGCTGAAACCTTGATGACACTGCGGCCAAGGTTGCCTTGAAGTAGGCTCAAGCCGCCCTCAGGGGAAAAGGGCGCATCGGCGGGTCGCAGTACTTCCTGGTCTGCGCTTTCGCTAACTCCTGGAACGTAATGCAGTCGACCCTGGTTCAGCTGCGGTTCCTGGCTGTAACGAGAAAGGCCCGGGCCCCAGTTGGTTTGCACGTCTTCATGCAGTAAACCGTTTTCCAATAGCGTACGAATCACGTAGCCGGTGCCGCCTGCGGCATGGAAATGGTTCACATCGGCACTGCCGTTGGGGTAAACCCGGGCGACTAACGGCGTAATAGCCGAGAGTTCGCTGAAGTCCTGCCAGTCGATAATGATGCCCGCTGCACGCGCGATAGCAATCCAATGGATGCTGTGATTGGTTGATCCGCCGGTTGCCAGTAAGGCGACTATGGCGTTGACAATGCATTTTTCGTCGACGATATTTGCCAGTGGCGTGTACTCGTTGCCCAGCGCGGTAATCTTGCAAAGACGCTCTGCCGCCGCGCGTGTCAAGGTGTCTCGCATCTCAGTCCCCGGGGGTTCGAACGCGGCCCCGGGAATGTGAATTCCCATGACTTCCATTAGCATTTGGTTGCTGTTTGCGGTGCCATAAAAAGTACAAGTGCCTTCGCCATGATAGGCCGCCGACTCCGCTTCAAGCAGTTCATCGCGACCCACTTTGCCCTCGGCAAATTGCTGTCTTACCGCGGCTTTCTCTTTATTGGAAAGGCCAGAGGTCATGGGTCCCGCCGGCGCAAAAATAACGGGCAGGTGACCAAAAGACAAAGCGCCGATTAACAAGCCCGGCACAATTTTGTCGCACACTCCCAGGCACAGTGCCCCGTCAAACATATTGTGAGACAGGGCGATGGCTGTAGCGCCCGCGATGATATCCCGGCTGAATAAACTGAGCTCCATGCCTGCAGTGCCCTGAGTGACACCGTCGCACATGGCAGGAACGCCGCCTGCCACCTGTGCCGTGCAACCGACGTCGTGCGCCGCCTGCTTGATCAAGGCCGGATAGCTTTCCAGGGGTTGATGGGCAGAGAGCATGTCATTGTAGGCGTTGATAATACCGATGTTGGCTGACTCGGTGAGTTTCAGCGCCTGTTTGTCCTGCTCACCGCAAGCGGCGAAGCCATGGGCCAGGTTGGAGCAGGAAAGGGCGCCTCGCACGGGCCCCTGGCCTCGCATTTGCTCGATTTTTGCGAGATAAGCAGCGCGTGTTTCGAGGCTGCGGTTGGTGATTCGATCAGTTATGGATTTCAGTTCAGGGTTTATCATCAGGGTGCCCACCAGATACTTGCAGGATTGACGTCTTGGTTTGTGATTGCGGCGATGGGGTATTGTTTCTCTGCGGCCTCGGCAAGAACTACTCGCTTTTGAGTACCTGTGATATGAAGAATGACCTCTCCGCTTTGCAGCAGCGCTGGCAGGGTGAACGTAATTCTTTGATAGGGTGCAGTTACCGGTTCACAAGTGCCCAGTAACGCGCTGCCCTGAGGGTCAATGAGTTCAGCGAGGTTGCCTGCTTCTGGAAACCAGGACGCAGTGTGACCATCGCCGCCCATGCCCAACACGGTGCAGCTCAGCGGTAAGGGAAGCGTATCCATCCGGCGGGTGACTTCTGCCAGGCCAGTGCCAGCGTCGTCGGGACTCGCTTTTAAGCCGATGAAGTTCGCGGCTGCCGCTTTATTTTGCAGCAGGTTCTCGCGGACCAGGCGTTCGTTTGAATCAGGGCTGTCGGCCTCTACCCAGCGTTCGTCAACCAGGGTAATCCAGACCTTATGCCAGGACAGGTCTGCCAGAGACAGCGCAGCAAAGAAACCCTTTGGCGTGCTGCCGCCCGAAACCGCCAGGCTGGCCGCTCCCCTGATTTCGATATCGCGGTTTAGCCGCGATGCGACATGTGCAGCAAGGGCCTGATCCAGCTCTGCTCTGCTGTCAAAGTTGTGTGCTTCACTCATGCCAGCTATGGCCCTCCACAGCCAGCAGCGCCGTGGCAGCATTGGGGCCCATAGTGCCTGCATTGTAGGACTTGATAGGAGTGCTGTTTTCATCCCATGCGCCGATGATGGAATCAATCCAACGCCACGCGGTTTCGACCTCGTCGCGTCGCATAAACAGGGTCTGGTCACCGTGAACGGCATCCAGCAGCAAACGCTCATAAGCGTCGTAGCTGTCGCCCTTGTTTTGAGATTCATCAGTCAGGTGCAGTTCCACAGGCTGCAGCTTTAGCTTACTGGTTAAGCCGGGCTTTTTGTTAACCGTGTGCAGGCTGATACTTTCCTGCGGTTGCAGGTGAATCACCAGTTTGTTGGTCAGTTCCTGAGGATCATTAGCAAATAGTGAGAAGGATTGCCTGCGATACTCGATCACGATTTCTGAGTAGCGACCGGACAGACGCTTGCCAGTGCGCAGGTAGAAGGGCACGCCGGCCCAGCGCCAGTTGTTAATGCTGGCCTTCAGAGCGACAAAGGTTTCGGTATTGTCCGCATGGTGGAAGGCGTCTTCCTCGAGGAAACCTTTTACGGCCTCACCGTCGACGGCGCCTGCGCCATAGCGCCCACGCACTGTGCGTTTCTTGACGTTTTCTCCGGTAATGGGCTCCAGGCAGCGCAACACCTTCATTTTTTCATCGCGAATATCGGTCGCCTTGAGACTGGCGGGAGGTTCCATCGCCACCAGTGACAAGACTTGCAGCAGGTGATTTTGCACCATGTCGCGCAGAGCGCCGGTATCCGCGTAATAGCTGCCGCGACCGGCGACCCCAATTTCTTCTGCAACGGTGATCTGCACGCTGCTGATAAAGGTGTTGTTCCACATCGGGTGAAATAGCTGGTTGCCGAAACGCAGTGCCAGCAGGTTCTGCACGGTCTCTTTACCTAAATAGTGATCGATCCGAAAGGTGGCTTCCTCATCGAATACTCTGGCGACCTGCTCGTTAATGCTCCGGCAGGACTCCAGATCGTGCCCCAGGGGTTTTTCCAACACCACACGGCTGGCTTCGTTGACGACACTGGCGTTTTGTAACTGCTGGCAAATTTCGCCGTATAAAGAAGGCAGCGTGGCAAGGTAGTAAAGACGCCCGGGTGCCTCACTCTGGTTTAGCAGCTCTGCCAGTTGCGCATAGTCGGCAGCGTTGCCGGCGTCGAGTTTTACGTAGTCCAGTCGCTGGCAAAAGCGTTCCCATACGGCTTCGTCCCAACTGTCTTGGGGCAGGTACTTTTTCAGGTTGGCGTGGGCTTCGTTGCGGAAGGATTCTGGATCCAATTCCCCGCGACCGGTAGCAATAATCCGGTTCAGTCGATCTGCCAACTGGTGACGTTGTAACTGATACAGGGCCGGGAGTAGCTTGCGGGTTGAGAGATCCCCCGTACCACCAAAAATAACCAAATCGACCATATGACTCATACACATCTTTCCTTAAGAGTGAGTAAGTAAAATGTCTGTGTGTCATTGCTGTTTGCGGTCGCAAACGGCTTTTCGGCGGTGATCTTCTCCGCAGCACTCTGATGGGCCGCTGGAGAGGGCGCAAGTCTAGCAGAAAACGAGCGTACAGGTCTCTGGTAATTTATCGGGTTTCAGTGCAAGCCAGTCAGCCAGTTATCGAAGTCATCGAGAACCGCCTTGAAATTGTTAGTGGGGCCTTCCGAGCAGGCAAAGCCATGAGCCGCATCGGCGAAGTGACGATGCTGTACTGGCACTCCTTCGCCTTTGACGACTCTGGCAAAGGCCTGGCCCTCGTCCCTTAGAGGATCCATCTCCGCTGTTACGTTGAACAGGGGAGGCAGCGATGCCAGGTTGTTTGCCTGCATGGGCCTTGCTTTCAACGCCTGTTCGGGGCTGGTTTGGCCCAGGTATGTGTCCCAGAACCAACGCATTAGTGTGGATGTGAGTGCGGAGGCGCGGGCTCTTTCCTGATAAGAGGGCCAGTCACGCAGGTAATGGTCGACCGCAGGGTAAAGTGTTGCCACGCCAGACACCCGTGTCAGAGCGGGCGCAGTCATTGTCAGGCAGGTGCAGGCGGTGAGGTTGCCGCCGGCGCTATCACCTGCAATCACGATCCTGCCATTACTGGGGCCCAGTTCGTTCAGGTGGGCTGCCACCCACTCTGCCGCAGCAAGGCAATCGTCCTGGGCGGCAGGCCAGGGGTGCTCGGGCGCAAGCCTGTAGTTCAACGCGAGCACGGTCGCGCCGGTTTTATGGGCAATCTGTTGGCAAAAAGGATGATGGGTATCCAGGTCGCCAATGACCCAGCCGCCACCGTGAAAATAGAGAATCAGCGGGCGTTCCCCGCTCGCCGTAGCAGTATACATACGCGCTTCGATACTGCCGGCAGGGCCCGGTATCTGCAACGTGCTGGTGTCCGGATCAGGATATTTGCCGCGCCACTGCCGCGCACTGATGAGTCGGTAGAAAACTCGGTAACCCCAGGTTTTTAGTCGTAGCAGCATGTCAGCAGGCGACCTGTCTGTACTCACGGGGCGAACTGCCATGCCAACGTTTAAACGCATTGCTAAAGTTGCCGGGCGCGCTATATCCCAGCAAAACAGAAATTTCCTCTAGCGGTAAGGTGGAAGTCGCCAGGTATTCCCTCGCCAATTCATAGCGCACCTCGACGAGTATTTCCTGGTAACTGCTGTCTTCCCTGGTGAGTCTGCGTCGCAGCGTCCGGCTGGTCATATTTAATTTCTCCGCTACGTAATCGATGTCCGGGAAATAGCCGGGGCGAGCGAGAATAATCTGTCGCACCTTGTCGACAAAGTTGCTGCCAGCTTTCATGCGCGCCAGTAGCAGCCTGCACTGTTGCTGACAGACGGAAGTCGTCTCAGTGTCCCTGAGGGGCATCACAGTGTCCAGTACCCGTGCGTCTAATTGCAGTTCTGACGCCATGGCGGAGAATGACACCGGGCAGCGGAAATGTCGCTCGTAGATATCTCTCTGGTCTTCACTAAAGTGAAGCAGCTGTATGTGTTGCGGCTCCAGGGGAACTCGCATTGTGCCTTGGCCGCCGTTGACCGCAGCGGTCAGGTCGCGATCTACGTAGTAGGCGAGTAAATCATCAGGTATCGGAATATCCGGGGACAAGCGCAGCCTTGCCAGAGGGCCCTCAACCTGAAAATCCACCCTAAACAAGGTAAAGGTGAGCGGCCCGTAATTGCGCAGAACGACCATTGCATGGCGCAGGGTGGGTGCGCTCATGAAGGCGTAGCCCAGCAGGCCGTATGCTTCTAGTTGATAGGTCTTGCCCAGTAATAGTCCCAACATGGGGTTGTCGGTCAGTTCCAATAGGTTGCGATGGAACTGGAACTCCTGATCCAGGGTGAACCCGAGCTCTGTTGGTGGTTTGACTAAGTCAGACTCACTGAGCCCGGTGTTACGTAAACAATCCGCAGACGTAAAGCCCATAGTCTGCATGGCTTCCAGCGCCGGGCCTATGGCTTTAATGTGGTGACTGGTATCGGCTTTGCTGCCCATATTTGATCTCTTGTTGACGCACTGGCGGTGCTACAGCATCAAACCGCAGAATAGCAGGTGCTGTCCGTTTTTCATAAGTTTTTGGCCTTGAACAATATTCGATCAAACCGCGCTGAGCGATAGCATGGCCAGACGATGTTAAGAGCTTTAGAGATTCTATGAATAACCAGCAGCGAAATCCCTCCGTTGCCGTCATCGGCGCAGGCATGAGCGGTATTTTAATGGCAATTAAACTGCGAGAGGCGGGTATCACCGACATCAGCATTCTGGAAAAAGCAGATAAGGTCGGCGGTACCTGGCGGGAGAATACCTACCCCGGCGTGGCCTGTGATGTGCCAGCTCATATGTACACTTACAGTTTTAAAGGTAACTCGCACTGGAGCCATCGTTTCGCCCACGGTGATGAAATCCAGTCCTATTTCGAGGGCGTGGCCAGCGAGAATGGCTTAGCCGGGAAAATTCGGTTCAATGAGTCCCTGGACCAGTGTCACTTCCGGGGCGGTCAGTGGCACCTGACTACCAGCATAGGCGCACAGTTGGTGGTGGACTTTGTCGTTGCCGCAACCGGCATTCTGCACCATCCCGCCTACCCGGATATCAAGGGACTCGATAGTTTTAACGGAGAAATGTGGCACACGGCTCAGTGGAACCATGATGTTGACCTGCGTGGCAAACGCGTAGGGGTCATAGGCACCGGTTCCACTGCCTGTCAGGTGATTTCTGAAATTTCCAAACTGGACTGCGACTTGACCGTTTTCCAGCGCACTCCACAGTGGCTCATTTCTGTTCCTGATAAACATTACAGCGAACAGGACAAGACGGCACTAAAGGGTAAGCAGCGTAAGCTTGCAGCACTGAGTCGCCGCTATGCATTCATTATGCGCAACACCTTCAGCAAAGCCGTCACCGGCGGCAAACTGCAGCACGCATTAATCAGTTGGGCTGCCAAGCGTAATTTGCGCAAAAGCGTTCGTGATCCGGAGTTGCGGGCAAAGCTGACTCCGGATTATTCCGTCGGTTGCAAGCGACTGATTATCAGCAGCACGTTTTACGATGCGATCCAGCGCGATAATGTTTATCTGGAAACTATGGCAATACAGAGTATTGCTGAGCAGGGAATCGTGACCGTAGATGGCGCTGCCAAAGAGTTGGATGTCATTATTCTCGCCACTGGTTTTAGCCCTTTCAATTTCATGCGGCCGATGGATCTGCGCGGTCGAAATGGTGTTTCCATTGATGAGACATGGGCCAAAAAAGCACAGGCCTATCGCTCCTTGTGTATTCCCGGATTTCCAAACTTTTTCCTGATGCTGGGCCCCAACTCACCCATTGGCAATTATTCAGTCATTGCAATGAGTGAGGTACAGTCGGCTTACATTCTCAAGCTGATCGAACTGTGGAAACAGGGCGAGTTGCCTGCGGTGGAGGCCACCCAAGAAGCTAAGGAGAGTTACAACGCCTATCTGCGGGCAGGCATGAGCAAGACTGCCTGGGTTGGCGGCTGCCAGAGCTGGTATCTGGATGGCGACGGCGACCCAGCTATGTGGCCTTACAGTTGGGACCAATGGGTGAAGGAACATCAGACGCCAGTGCTGGATGACTTTGTTCATGAAGCGCCCGCTGAGTTAGAACCGCTGCGCCCAGCTGCCTGACGCGCTTGGAGACGAGCGTCCGGAGTGCCTGCTTATCGGTCCCCGCGAATTACTCGTCGAATTCAGCGGTGTCCGCAATTTGTTGATACCAGTCCACGCCATGCTCATCTGTGCTGCGAGTGATTCTATGTCGGCCCAGTAAGCAGTTCAGGTGGGCAATAGTTTCTCCAGTGGCCAGGTTGATGTTGTCGCCTTTGATCTCGCGTTTGAACAGGGCAGGAAAACAGTCAACAGCGCGGGTGGGCTGAACCATGAAATTAAAGAGTTTAATCAGGTCGCGTTTGTGACCTTCAATAATCTGGCTCAGGCGCACGTAAAGGCCCTTAAAAGGAGCCTCGTGAGCGGGTAGCACCAGCAGGTCGTCAGGTAGGATTTCCCGGATCACGGCCTGGGTTCGCAACCATTCTTTGAGTGGATCACCCATGGGCTCGGTCGGGAATACGCTGACATTGGGTGAAATACGCGGCAACACCTGATCGCCAGAAATCAATAGCTTAAGGCCGGGGCAGTACAGCGCTGCGTGCTCGGGCGAATGACCACGACCAACGATTACCTGCCAATAGTGCTCACCGATGGTAATAGTTTCGCGATCCACCATTCGCCGGAAACTTTCGGGCAGCGCATAGATGGCGCGGCCAAAGTTGCCAAATTTCTTTTTGTATCTTTCCAGCCACTCATCTTTCCAGCCGGCAGCAGTGTAAAAACGTAAAGCTACCTGCGGAGCTGGCTTGCCGGTGTCGGCGGCCATGGTCCGACACATCAGGAACTCCTCCCGCGACATCCACAGCTCTGCATCGAAGCGCTCGCACAGCCAACCCGCAAGGCCTACGTGGTCCGGGTGTAGATGGGTACAGATGACGCGTTTGATCGGCTTGTTCTGCATAAAGCCGGTGAAGAGCTTCTCCCAGGTTTCCCGGGCACTACTAATGTTTAGGCAGGTGTCGACGACTGTCCAGCCATCGCCGTCTTCAAGTAGCCACAAGTTGATGTGGTCCAGCGACATGGGCATGGCAAAGCGCACCCAGTAAACCCCTTCGGCGACTTTGACCGGCTCGCCTGCTGTGATGTCTGGTTTCCGACCGAAGGGGTAGGTGAGCCCGCGGTAGATTTCGCTGTCCTGTTGATTCATCGTGAATCCCAATTTTGAAGGACGTCTATGGTCGGTGTCTGAGAGCGATCTGTCCAGCCTTGATCTTTTTCTTCAGGGGCTATACCAGATGGCTGAGGTAACGGCGCGCTCCTGGAGACTGGCTCGCTCAGGTGGCTCCATACCCAGTGTTTTGCGGTCGAAAGTCGTCCAGCGAGGCGTGGGTATCTCGATTACCCGGGCGTAGTAGAAGGCCTCTCGGTCAGGGTTGAAATCTGGATCTGTCCACACTGTCGCTAACTGATCTGAGCCGATAGTGTTCTGATAACTGGCCTGTGCGGCATTGACCGTATTGCCCACTGCCCGAAGCTCACCCTGCGCATCGAGTTTACGGTCACCGGACCAAGCAACATTGAACACTTGTTCATGAGAGTCGCCATCGCTGTCCAGCCAACCTTTGATCACTTGCAGTCTATCGAGGTTACCGCTGTCGGGGTCACGAATGGCCCACAGAGCAAATCTGGGTGCGGTTCCCGTGCGTTGCGGCAGATCGCTACCCATGGCAACACCCCCGGCACGTGCTTTTTCAATCCATTGATCGTCGTCGATCAGGTTTTCAGCATAATCCCAGCCGCCGAAAAAACGCACAGCGATGCGCGGTCCAGATGTGGCGAAGGTCTCTTTGCGACGCATGGCATCAAAAATAGCGCCTCGGGTGTTCTCCTCTGCCCATACGGCAGCGAGTCCGGCGGCACTCCAGCGTTCTCCTCCAGGCATACCCTCGGGCAACCAAAGCGATTGACGCATACGTATGCCTGCGCTGCCATCCATGAGCGGCAGCTTACCGTGATAGCTGTCCTCTTCGGCTGGGGAGCTGGCGTTGTGGCCATCCGAGCTGCCAATGACGCCAAAGCGATACGGATTGAAGCCCTCACGGTGAGACATTTCGATGCCGGTGCGCAAAGCGTCCCGTGCGTAGCCACCTTTTGGCTTTACATCGGCTTGGCTCGCTCCCAGGAGGGTGTCGTAAATTTCAAAGCCTGCAAAATTATCTTCATCGGATAGCAGGGGGTGAGTTTCAGAGGAACCCTTAACCTGGAAAATTTCACTGATCGGCTCGTTGCGCATACGTGTTTCGGCGTAATCCGCGTGCATGGCTTGGCCGTCGAACATGACCTGGGCGTACATCAGGCCATCGCTAACGTTGCCGTTGTGTGGAATCGCGAAATTGTCCATGCCGGCTTGTCGTTGCCGGTCTAGTGCTGACCATAAATCTCGAGGGTCTTCAGAGTCGACAGAGCTATAGGGAAGTTTGGGTACTGCGGTGCCGCGGTAAATGACGTTGCGATGCAGGTTGCGCTCACCGGGCATGGAAGTCCACTCGTAGCCAACGAAACTGGTGAAGCGCCCCGGAAAATTGTGGCGTTGCGCTGCTGCAACTATTTCTTCCCAGGCGCTGGCGGTGATGGTTTCCCAGCCAGGGATCATCGCATTTTCCAGGTCAAAGCCCCACATGCTTTGAAGTTGCATCCAGCTATTTTGCAGGGCGCTGTCAGTTAGCAGGCGGTCACGCAGGCCGCGCCGATTGAGTGGAAGGTCTGGCGAAGTAGCCAGCATCACACCCAGATACTCGGAATGGTCGGTGACCGCGGCGAAGTCCAGAGGGCGTTTAAGCTTGATGCCGTAGCCGGCGACATGGCGAATTTCGCCACCACGTACAAAGGTGTAGGCATCGTCTGGCGTGGCGCGCACACCACTGATGTAGGCATCGGTCGAATAACCCGTATGAATGTGAAGATCGCCCCAGTAAAGGTTTTTGTCTGCGTTGTAATCGCTCGCCTTTTTTTGCGGGATCGGCTTTGCTGTTGCTGCAGAGTATTCTGGGAACAGACCGGGGTCTTCCGCTGGCGAACAGGCTATCAGGGTAGCCGCCAAGGCGGCAATGATTGCCCTGTAGCCAGTGGTCTTCAACTGCATTCAAATTCCTTGAGGGACTCTGTCACCCCACGCTGCGTGCTGCACCTTCCCAATATTGGGCTTTGACTGCTTTCTTATCGGGTTTGCCCACTGGTGTCAGAGGGATTCCAGCCACAAAGTCTACTGACTTGGGCGCCTGCACTGAGCCCTTTTTATCCTTTACCAGCGCCTGCAGCTGGGCTTCCAACACATCGCTTTCTTCCACTCCAGGCTTTAATACGACGACGGCTTTTACCGACTCGCCCCATTGTTCGTCGGGAACGCCAACCACAACGACCTGGCCAACAGCCTCGTGGGTGGCCAAGACATCTTCGACCTCGCGGGGGAAAACATTAAATCCGCCGGTGACAATCATGTCTTTGGTGCGATCTACAATGTAGAGGAAGCCATCCTCGTCTAATCGACCGACATCGCCGGTGTGCAACCAACCACCTTCAAAAGCTTCGGCTGTTTGCTCTGGCATATCTTTATAGCCTTTCATAATGAGGGGGCCGCGTATACAGATCTCGCCAGGCTCGCCCTCGGCGGCGGGTTTACCGTCATCGCCTATTAGCGCCAGGTGTACCCAGGGTGTGGGGCGACCGCAGGAGGACAATCGTTCGGGCTTGGACAGGTCGTGATCGCCCTTGCGCATGTTAGCGATGACCATGGGGCATTCTGATTGGCCAAAGAACTGATAAAAGACCTGCCCCCATTTTGCAATGCCTTCAGCAAGCCTTGTCGGATTCATCGGGGAGGCGCCATAGAAAATCGTTTCCATGCTGTCCATAGAACCGTCGGTCGCCCGCTGAGAATCCAGCAAAAAGTAGAGCATCACCGGGACCAGCATGGTGCAGGTTATTTTGTGATCCCTGACGGTGTCGAAAAACTCATCCGGGCTAAAGCCCTGCATAACGTAAAAGGCGCCTCCCTTCTGGAGCACAGGAATAAAAAAGGCGGCGGCCGCATGGGAGAGCGGTGTTGCCATGAGCATGCGCAGTTCGTCGGGGAACTCCCACTCGGCCATCTGGATCTGGGTCATGTAGGCACTCACCCGGTGCGTGCTCATGACGCCCTTGGGCTTGCCGGTAGTGCCGCCGGTAAAGTTGACTGAGGCAATATCGTCGGCGCTGACCTCTGGCGCTACTAGCGGCTTGGGGCTGAAGCTTTCGGCGATGGCAAGGTAGTCGTCGCCGACTTCGTTAGGGCCGAAGCCCAGAAGGTTTTTCAGGCCGGGTACCCGCGCCTTTAGCGCAGCAGCTATTTCAGAGAATACTGAGGCGTCGAATACCAGGGTTTCGATTTCAGCAGCCTCGAGTACGTAGGCATGATCATCCAGCGACCCTAGTGGGTGCAGAGGCGTGCCAATGCATCCTGTGAGTTGCATCGCTGCTATGTTGGAGAGAACTTCGGGGCGGTTGGCCGAGATGATCGCAACGCGACTGCCCTTACCCAGCCCCTTCGACTGGAGCGCCTGAACCAACTGACTGGTCTGCTCGCGAACGTCCTTGTAGCTTGCGACCTTATCGCCCAGATACAGGCAGGGTTCATCATTGTAGCGATTCAATCCTTCAACGAGCAGGTGTGGCATTAAGGGGGGTTGGTGTAGCTGGTCGAGGCTCATGTTTACTCCGTATTTCATTGTTCCAGAGGCCTTTCGCTACCTTGTGTAGCCGGGCCGTTATCGTTTTGTGATTGACCGTTATTCTGGCCTTTAATGCGCGGGGATCAATGGCGGGAAGGGCCACAAATTGTTGGAATCCGGTTCAGTCCTGAGCGCAGATGACAATGTATCCTGTCCGTATGGAATCTGTCATTTGCGTATTGAAAAATGAATACTTCGTCGTTGCCAGAATTGCCCTGAGATCCACACTATGAAGATCGATAGCTCCTTAATGTTCGACCCGGCCCGAGTCGCAGGGATGGCCTCGCAGTTGGAGGAGGCAGGATTTGACGGCGCCTATACGTTTGAGGGGCAGAGCGACCCATTCATTACCGTTGCCGCCGCTGCCATGAATACTGAGCGCATGGCGCTGATGACCTCCATAGCCGTGGCTTTTTCCAGAAACCCCATGAATCTTGCTTACCTGGGTAACGATCTGCAAAACCTGTCTGAAGGGCGTTTTATCCTCGGTCTTGGTGCCCAGGTGAAAGCTCATATCGAGCGCAGGTTTTCCATGCCCTGGAGTAAGCCGGCCGCGCGGATGCGGGAAATGGTGCAGGCAGTGCGCACTATCTGGGGCTGCTGGCAGACTGGCGACAAGCTAAAATTTGAAGGGGAGTTCTACCATCACACGCTGATGTCACCGGTCTTCGCCCCAGAGCCTAACAAGTACGGGCCACCAAAGATTTATATTGCGGGGGTGGGCCCGCTAATGACCGAAGTGGCAGCCGAGGTGGGGGACGGCTATTTCCTTCATCCGTTTAATACCGCGTTGTCGACGGACGAGCTTTCGCTTGCCGCTATTACCCGTGGTTTAGATAAATCGGGCAAATCGCGAGCGGATTATGAAGTTTCGGCGCAGGTCATTACCGCCACGGGTCTCGATGAAGAGAGCATGCAGACAGCGATCGCCTCCGCTCGCAACCAGATCGCCTTTTACGCTTCCACCCCAGCGTATTTACCAGTGCTTCAGTGTCACGGCTGGGAGAGCCTCCAAGCTGACGCTAACCAGATGATGCGCGCCGGCAAGTGGACACAGCTGAATGATCTTATCGACGATGACATTCTTAACACTTTTGCCGTCGTGGGAACCCCTGCGGAAGTCGCGCAGAAAATTGCAGCAAGATATCGTGGCAAAGTAGAGCGGATCTCGCCGGTTGTTTACCAGCCTGATGTGGCACTACTGGCGGAGCTTCGTTGCCAGATTAGCAGCGCCGTCAATTAGCTCTGGCTAGAGCGGCAGCCCCAGCAATAGCGTTGCTGCGATGCTGTACATCACAATGCCGATGAAAATCTCCAGTATTTGCCATGAAATGGGCTGGTGAAAGATGGGTGTAAGCAGTCTCGCTCCGTAACCAAGGCCATAAAAAAAGACAAGCGAACCGGCGCAGGCGCCCAGTGCGAACATGAGTTTGTCCTCGTACTGCGTAGAAACTGAGCCTATGAACACCAGTGTATCGAGATAAACGTGCGGGTTAAGCCAGGTAAATGCCAGGCATGTAAGGGCGGTTTGCCACGCGCTATGGATGGTGTTGCCCGCTGGATCCAGCCCATGCTGCTGGCTGCGGGCCGAGATGAAACTGCGTGTTCCATAAACCAATAGGAAGGTGGCGCCGGCATAGCGGGCCACTATTTCAATCGATGGAAACTGCGTGACGAGCGCGCCGAAGCCCGCTACTCCCGCCACAATCAGCAGCGCATCCGATAGCGCACAGATGCTAGTGACCAGGAGAACGTATTGCCGCTTGAGCCCCTGTTTCAACACGAAAGCGTTTTGTGCGCCAATCGCAAGAATGAGCGACAAGCTGAGGGTAAAGCCGGCGATCAGCGCGGTCATCCGTAGTCTCTCAATCGTAAACAGAGCTCGAGTGTAAGCCGCTGCCACTGTCGGCACAATCTGAGCTATGCTGTGTCTCACACAATTAACGTCCTGTGAGCGCGATGAGAGTCCTTCGATGCAATTTGCTTGTCACCCTTTGTTTCCCCTTTGCCCTTATGGCCTGTTCTACTTCTCAACCCTCAAGTGGGGACAAGACAGTGATTTCTGAGCTGGGAGCCGGGGGACGACCGATAGGCGAGAACTGGTCCCGTAGCCCGGTCTATGGCAGCAATGGTATGGCGGCAACGGCCCAACCCCTGGCTTCTCAGGTGGCTTTGGATATTTTAAAGGAGGGCGGCTCAGCCGTGGATGCGGCCATTGCGGCGAATGCCGCACTGGGGCTTATGGAGCCAACTGGCAACGGTATCGGAGGTGATATTTTTGTTATTGTTTGGGACCCACAAAGTAAACAGCTTTATGGCTACAACGGCTCCGGGCGTTCTCCTAAAGGACAAACTCTTAAGCAGCTGCAGGCGCGTGTTGAGGGGATGAAAGCCCGTGGCGAACTGCCGGCTGACTTTGATGGAATTCCCAGTCACGGACCCTTGCCCGTGTCAGTGCCGGGAACGGTCGATGGATGGTTTGCCATTCATGATCGCTTTGGCAACCTCCCCATGAATCAGGTGCTCGCACCTACTATCGACTATGCGCGTAATGGATTTGCAGTGTCGCCAGTAATTGCTTACTACCTTGAGCGGAGTTGGGCTTTCTTTGAGCGCATCTACGCCGAAAGCCCTCATCTTGAAAATATTCGCGACACCTGGTTTCGCGGGGGTAGGGCGCCAGCGGTGGGGGAGATTTTTGTCAATGAAGATCTTGCTGACACCTTGGAGACAATTGCTCTGGATGGGCGCGATGCATTCTATAAGGGGAGTCTGGCCAAACGCATGGCAGCTTACTTTGAGAGTATGGATGGCGGACTTTCTTATGAGGACTTCAGCGAACATCGTGGCGATTGGGTGAGCCCGGGCCGTGTTAATTATCGCGGCTATGACTTGTACGAATTGCCACCTAATGGCCAGGGTTTTGCTGCGCTTCAAATGCTGTCTATCCTGAAAAATGTCGATCTTACCCAGTGGTCCAGAGGCTCGGCAGAAGTCTTCCACTACATGGTCGAGGCCAAGCGACTCGCTTTTGAAGACGTGGCCCGTTATTACGCCGATCCGGAGTTTTCGCAGGTCCCGCTGACGGGGCTGTTATCGGATGAATATGGCCGGGAGCGCTTTGCGCTGATAGACCCTGTAAAGGCCTCCGCTGCCTTTGGGCCGGGTGAGCCAAAGCTGGAGGCGGAGGGGGATACCACATACCTCACAGTGGCTGATAAAAACGGCATGATGGTGTCGTTAATCCAATCCAATTATCGCGGTATGGGCTCGGGTATGGTGGCCGATAATACAGGCTTCATGTTTCAGGACAGAGGTGAGCTTTTCTCCCTGGAACCCAACCACCCTAACGCTTATGCTCCTGGCAAACGCCCCTTTCACACCATTATCCCCGCCTTCTTGATGAAAGATGGCGAGCCGGTAATGAGCTTTGGATTGATGGGCGGTTCAATGCAGCCTCAGGGGCACACGCAGATTCTAGTGAACATGTTGGACTTCGGCATGAATGTGCAGGAGGCCGGTGACGCAGCACGTTTTCTCCATGACGGTGGCAGCGAACCCACAGGCGTTCACGGCGACCCTCTGGGCACGCTTTATCTCGAGCCAGGGGTTGCCGGCGATACAGTAAAACGCCTGGAAGCGATGGGCCACAATGTACAAATCGACTCCAGCGGGGTTCGTTTTGGTGGTTACCAGGCGATCATGGTGGACAAGGAAAAAGGCAGCTATGCAGGTGCTACGGAAATGCGCAAGGACGGCACGGTAGTGGCCTGGTAGGACGGGCTGGCATAGCTTGATTATTTCAAATGCTTGATAGATAGCGCAACGGCATCATTTAGAGCTGCTGCTTTTACGTTAAACAGACTGGGAATGTTGCTCCCGCAAGGGTGTAGCAAAGTATTATCATGACTAAAAAATGGATTATTTGCCTCGGCGTGCTTGCGCTAATGGGCTGTTCAGGGGACTCGGAGAACTTCGATTTTCAGGGCTTTAGTGAGCCTACCAAAGCAACGCAAAAGCACAACGCAGCAATCGCCCGGCTGTTGCCACTTGATACTCAACAGGATTTTGAAGATGCTGCCCGCGGCCTTATCGCCGCAGATGACAGTTCAGTGGTGCGTACCGAAGCAGGCAAGTTGGTTTGGGATATTCCTTCCTACGCCTTTATAGATGGAGACGCCCCGGCATCAGTGAACCCCAGCTTATGGCGCCAGGAGCGGCTCAACAATATTCGAGGCTTGTTCGAAGTAGTACCCGGCATATACCAGTTACGCGGTTTCGATTTATCGAACATGACTATTATCGAGGGTGATACTGGTTGGATCATTGTTGATCCGCTGACCGCAAAAGAAACGGCTGCCCATGCGCTTGCGTTTGCTCGCGAGCATCTCGGGGTAAAGCCTATCAAGGCGATTCTTTTTACTCACTCGCATATCGATCACTTTGGAGGAGCACTAGGTGTGGCTTCGGTTGAAGAAGTGGTGGAACAGGGTATTCCTGTGATTGCCCCTGTTGGTTTCATGGAGGCGGCAACGCGGGAGAATATTATCGCCGGTTTTGCGATGGGCCGTCGTGGCGGCTACATGTACGGCACTCATTTACCGAGGCATGAGCGTGGACATATTGGCTCTGGTCTGGGCAGTGAACCGGCCATGGGTAGCCATGGCATCCTGCAGCCCACTGATATTATTGATACCACTGGCGAAACTCGCACCATTGATGGCGTAAAAATGGTGTTCCAGAATGTGCCTGGTTCAGAGGCACCTGCTGAGTACACTTTTTACTTGCCCAAGCATAAGGCGTTTATGGGCGCTGAACTGGTGTCGCGCAATATGCACAATCTTTACACGCTGCGCGGTGCCCATGTGCGCGATGGATTGAGCTGGAGTAAGTTTATCGACCAGGCTATTTCCCTGTTTAGCGAGGCCGATGTATATCTGGGTAGCCACCACTGGCCTGCGTGGGGTAACGAGAATGTGCTCTCTTTCCTGGAAAAGCAACGCGATACTTACAAGTACCTGCATGACCAATCAGTGCGTCTGTTAAACGCTGGCTATACCAGCGCGGAGATTGCCGAGGGCTTGGAAATGCCAGAGGCCCTGGCCCAGAATTTCGCCACTCGGGGCTATTACGGCACGGTGCGCCACAATGCCAAAGCGGTCTACCAGATGTATATGGGTTGGTACGATGGCAACCCAGCCAAACTCAATCCGCTTCCCGATGAACAGGCTTCAGAACGTTACGTAGAGGCCATGGGGGGTGAAGACGAGGTTGTTGAGTTGGCCCAATCTGCATTTGATGACGGTGATTACCGTTGGTCTGCAGAACTGTTGAACCGGCTGGTCTTTGCGGGTGAGGACAGTAGCGAAGTACGTGAATTACTCGCCACCTGCTACGACCAGATGGGTTATCAGGCAGAATCAGGGCCCTGGAGGAATGTGTATTTAAGTGCCGCCTGGGAATTGCGCAATGGCGCGGTCGAGCAGGGTGTGGACATAACGACAATGGCCGATGTCCTGGCTAATACGGCGATCGACAGCTTCTTTGATTCAATGGCGGTGCAGCTCGACGGCAGAAAAGCGCGTGGCAAGGATCTTAGCGTGGAGTTTTACTTTACCGATCTGAAACAGCGCTATCGTTTGGAAATTCGAAACTCCGTGCTCCGTCATTATAAGGTAGACGCGGAAGGCGATGTCGATGCAGCCTTGGTGCTCTCCCGATCCATGTTCAATCGCCTTACGTTGGGTCAGGTGGGCATAACCGATGCTCTGTTTTCCGATGATTTGTCTTTCGAGGGCAGCAAATTGAGCCTGGTGGAATTCTTCGGTCTGTTGGACACACCAACTGGTACTTTTAATATTGTGACGCCCTGATTTTTGGGGAGGTTCCCATGTCAACGATAGAGCAGCGCCACAATACTTTGTTGGCGGTTGTGTGGATGATGGCGGCACTGGCGTGTTTCTGCCTGTTGGCGATTGCCAGCAGGGAGCTAACGGCTAATCTGGCAACCCTGGAGATACTGTTTTGGCGCAGTCTGTTGGGCTTTGTTCTGGTCTGTAGTTTGTTGGTCAGGCTTGGGGGAATGGCCAGTGTGCGCATGCAGCCCAGGATTATGGGCTGGCACTTACTTCGCAATACTGCGCATTTTTCAGGCCAATGTGCCTGGCTTGTTGCCATTGCGGCGCTGCCTCTGGCTGAAGTCTTTGCGCTGGAATTCACTACGCCTTTATGGGCAGCGCTGCTGGCGGCGCTGTTTATGGGCGAGTCACTCACCCGGGGTCGCTGGTTGTCTCTGGTTTTGGGTCTGGTGGGCGTGTTAATTATTCTTCGTCCGGGCGCAGCCGTGATTGATCCAGCGAGCCTGATTATGTTGGCAGGCGCATTTGGCTTCGGCATCAATGTAATTGCCACTCGTCGCCTCACCCAGTTGCTTCGCGAGAATAGCCATAGCTTTCTGGTGATTCTTTTTTACATGACTGCTATGCAGGGGATATTTTCCCTGGCACCTATCGTTGGCCAACTGCGACTACCTGCGTCGACCGACTGGCTTTGGCTGGCAGTGGCTGCGGCGACCGCACTGACAGCCCATTACTGCCTCAGCCGCGCATTGTCCCTGGCCGACTCTGCCGTAGTGATGCCTATGGATTATCTGCGTTTACCGCTGATTATGCTGTTGGCGTGGTGGTTATATGGCGAAACCGTCAGCATATTCCTGCTGATCGGTGCCACTATGATTATCGGCGGGAATGCCGCAGGTCTCTATCTTGAGACTCGGCGGCTAAAAGCGAGACACGGGGATTCCGCCGTTGGAAAATCGTGACCGCCTGAAGCCGTTTTTATAAATCCCGTAGTATCTCTTTGGCGGCATTGTGTCCCGGCGCGCCGGTCACGCCGCCACCTGGATGAGTTCCAGCACCGCACATGTAAAGATTCTTAATGGGCGCTCGATAGTCGCCATGACCCATCACCGGCCGAGCGCTAAACATTTGGTCGAGGTTAAGTGCGCCGTGCATGATGTCGCCCCGGTTGAGTGCGAACTTACGCTCAAGATCAAGCGGACTTAGCACCTGCCTGCCGACAATGCTGGCCTTGAATCCAGGCGCGTATTTTTCAACCTGGTCGAGAATTTGCTCCGCGGCTGTATCCCTGTGCTGATCCCAGTCGACGTCTGGATCAAACTGCTGACAGAACAGGCTGGCAACGTGCTGGCCTGAGGGGGCGAGGGTGTCGTCAACTAGCGAAGGAATGAGCATTTCCACCAGTGGCTGTTTCGACCAGCCGTATTCGCGGGCGTCGCGGTAGGACCTGTCGAGGTATTCCATGGTCGGGCCGATTACAATACCGCCGGTGAGGTGGTCTTCTGTGGCCCGCGCCTGATTTTCCAGGCAGGTGAATTTAGGCAGCTCGCTGAGCGCCACATTCATGCGGAAGGTACCAGAGCCGTTGCGATAATGACGCATTCGGCGGGCAAAGTCCTCGGGAAGGTCGGCTGCATTCACCAGGCTGTTATAGAGCAAGGCCGGGTTGACGTTGGAAACTACCGTTTTGGCTCTCAGAGTTTCACCGCTTTTCATCAGGACACCGGTAGCCTTGCCGTCTGCGACCAGCACACGCTCAACTGCAGCGTTCAATTCGATTTCTACTCCCCGTTCGCGGGCCGCGCTCGCCATTGCCTGGGTGATTGCGCCCATGCCGCCGATGGCGTGGCCCCATATGCCTTTTTTGCCATTAACCTCACCGAAAGCGTGGTGCATGAGCACGTAGGCAGAACCGGGCGAGCGGGTGTCTGCGTAGTTCCCTACCAGGCCATCAAATGCAAAAGCACCTTTGACGAAATCATTTTCGAAGTAGAGCGCAAGAAAGTCAGCGACGCTTTTGGTGAATATATCCATGACGATGCGCTCGTCCTCCAGAGACAGCTTGCGCAGCCGATTGGCAAAGCCCGCCGCTTTGAAGAGGTCGCGAATCCCGCCGCCAACGTTTGGGGGCGTTTCCAGCAAATAGTGGCGAATCAGGTCTGCCACCATAGTGGTATCGCGGCTATAGCGTTCAAGAGCATTGGCATCGTGTTCTGAATAGCGAGCGATCTCGGTCTTGAGCGCCTCGCCGCCTGCCGGAAACGAAATAAAGTCTCCGTTGTCGTTGGGCCAGAGGTTGTTCACCCGCCGTTCAATGACCTGGAGGCCGTGCCGGTGGAGGTCGAGGTCGGCAATGATTTTGGGATTGAGCAGACTGACGGTGTAAGACGCCACCGAATTACGGAAGCCAGGATGAAACTCCTCGGTAATCGCTGCCCCGCCTACTACGTTGCAACGTTCGAGAATTTTGACTTTTTTCCCGGCCTGAGCCAGGTAAGAGGCGCAGACCAGGCCGTTATGACCACCGCCTATTATGAGTGCGTCTAGGGACATTCAAGATTACCCGTTAATGTTGTCTGAGCCGCGAGGCGGCACAGCTTATTGCGTATTGTGCAAAGGTGCAATCACGATCACCGCCTAGCCAAAGTCATCTGCGGAGGCCTTCATCATTTCTTCCAGAAACCACGCCGGAAACTGGCCTACAAATTTCTGCATATCCCAGTAGTCGCTCCAACGATAGATCAGGCCATCCCTGATTTCATGCATGCTGACAAAAGTGTGAGAGGCCATCTCGCCCGATTTGAAAGTCCAGGTCTCGGTATGGTCTAAAAATACGGTATCACCCTCCGTAACGAGATGATGGGTAACCTGTTCTTGCTTGCTCAGGTGATTAAAAGCTATTTGCAGTCTTTTAACGCAGTTTTGTGGGCCATGGGCTCCCGGATCATCACTCGGTACGTCCTGGTAGTGAATGTCAGGGTGCATGCAACTTTTCATAGTTTCCCAATCCATTTCGCTTAGGGCATGCCACATTTTTTTCACGACGGCCTTGTTCTTTTCTATGGACACAATTCTTACTCCTCTTTATGGCTCTACAAGCAGGTTCCTGATCTTGCCCCAGATGTTTTTATCGGAGGCACAAATCAATCCTAACTTGTTTGATGCTGGCAGGTAGGGCGTTCCATCAAGGCGACCAGTGCATGCGCCTGACTCTTGTGCGATGAGTACTCCCGGGGCATGGTCCCAGACCAGCGTGCGGTAGTAAAAGACAAACTGATACTCACCTGTCACCAGGGCGCGATAATCGAAGCCCGCGCAGCCGCTGGCGCGAGTGACGCCCAGAGAGCGAGCGCCGGTGTTGGCTTTGGGTTTCATGAGCTCTGGCAAATACTTGGTAGACAGTGCGCCATTGATGTCAGCAGTGGCGCCGGAGAAATTTACCGTTGCCAGCTTGGCACCATTGAGCGAGCAGCCTGCTCCAAGTTCTGCCTGCAACATGGTTTGTTGGACAGGATCGTAAATCCAGGCGGCCACCGTTTTTTGTTTGTAAGTCAGGCAGACCATAACGGCTATTGGGCCTTCGCCGGCGGCGAAGTTGCTGGTGCCATCCAGGGGGTCGATGACCCACACTGGGCGCTCACTCTCGAGCGTCTTCATCAGGGAGGGGTCGCGGTGTACAGACTCTTCACCCAGCACCAGCGAGCCGGGAAGGAGATTAACAAGTGCCTTGCTTAGCTTGTCTTCGCAGGCTCGATCAGCAACAGTAACCACATCACCAGGACTTTTGAACTCGATTTGATGCTGCTGCAAGTTGCACCAGAGAGGAAGTATTTCCTGTTCGGCGGTATCACGGATAACGGCGACTACCGCATCGTGATCAATGTTCATTGTGCAGGCAGTCGATGACTGAGCCAATTCTTAAAGCGGTGCAATGTGTTCCCTCGAATAGCTGACTCGCTCTTTTACACCTAGCTGCTCATTTGCTGCTTGTTTGGCAGCCAATTTTACCCGAGGCTCTAGCCCCCGACCGTTGGCCACTTGTATCGCCAGACCAGGGCGTGCGTTTAGTTCGAGTAGCAAAGGGCCGCGATTGCGGTCTAATACGATGTCGGCACCTAGATAGCCCAACTCAGTCATTTCGAAAGCCTTGGCCGCAAGCTCCAGCACTTCATCCCAACAGGGTATCACCAGCTCATTTAATGCCCGTCCAGTATCAGGGTGTTCGCTAATGGGCCTGGCGTGTTGTACTGCCTTAAGTGCGCGTCCTGTAGCGATGTCGATACCGACACCTACTGCCCCCTGGTGCAAGTTTGCCTTTCCATCGGACGCGTGAGTAGACAGGCGCGTCATGGCCATCACCGGGTAGCCGTGATAGACGATGATGCGCACGTCCGGTACTCCTTCAAAACTGAAGCCATCGAAATCAGATGTGAATTGCACTAATTCTTCGATCAGCGCGACATCGGGTTTGCCGCCCAGGCTATAAAGACCACTCAGGATATTTGAAACATGGCGGGCAACTTCTTCTGCCGTGACATGTACGCCACTGGGTTTGACGAAGTGATTGCCCTGTCGCTCAGTGATTACCAGGATGCCCTTTCCTCCGCTGCCTTTAGCGGGTTTGATGCAAAACTGGCTTTCATCGGCGAGAAAATCAGGTAATTGCTTAATGTGGCGTTGTACCCGACAAACGCCCATCAGCCGCGGAACCGGGATATCGTGCTGTGCGCACAAGAGCTTCGTCTTTAATTTGTCGTCAACTCTTGGATAAAGGTGCCGAGGATTGCTCTGTGCAATATAAATAAAATTGCGCTTGTTCATACCTACAACGCCCTTGCGGCGCAGGTGCAATGGAGATGCCAGTCCGAACATCAGTAGCGCTCCATTGGTTCGAAACGCCGTAAGTCGGACAAGCGATAACCGCTATAGCTGCCAATGGCGATGATGGCTGCTAGCAGTACCAACAGCGCTTCCGGGTAAAGAAAGATTGAGTCGGCGACAATCTGGTTGCTCATCAGTGCATAGGCCAGAGACGCAGTGAGTAAACTACCGCCGCCCTGAATCAGGACTTCGTGAGCACCTTCTTCATCCCAGAGAATTGACATACGTTCGATCGTCCATGAGAGGATAATCATTGGGAATACTGTAACGCTAAGGCCCCACTCAAACCCCAGCTTATGACCAGCGATACCAATGGCGCCGTAGATGATGATCACCACCACCAACACTGCCGCGATTCGCGGCACCAGCAGCAGGTTCAGGCGGGTCAGGTAAGAGCGCACGATTAATCCCGTGCCCACCACCATAATGAACAACAGCAGGCCGATCAGCAGGCCGGTTTGCAGGAAGGCGAGGGTGATGAGTATGGGCATGAATGTGCCAGAGGTGCGAATGCCAACCAGGTTCCGTAATATCACGACGACCAGTGCCCCCAGCGGCATTAGCAGCAGCAATTTGAAAGTACCCTGCTGAGCCACTGGCAAGCTGTAGATAGAAAAATCTACTAGTAAGCTGCGATGATTACGAGCCGCCTCTACGGCAGTGATAAAGGATGCACGTTGCTCTCTCAGCACCGAAAATCTGAGGCTTGAGTTTTCTCCACCCTCTACCTCAAAAAGTGGCGTCGTGCCCTCCTGGAAAATAATGAAGCTATCCCAAGCGACGGAACTGGACTCCCTGGGATCAAATAGTTGCCACTGGCCATCCAACCACACTTTCAGCATAAAAAGGGCACTGCGATTATTTTGACGATCCTCCAGCAACACTCCACGTACCATGCGCGCGGCTATTCCTTCCATTGCCAGCAGGTCTATGGCCAGTTGAAGTTGCTCTGACCGACGGCGCGCATCACGCAGTAATACGCCCAGATGTTCACTGGCCGGATTGTTAAGTTCGCGAAGAATCTTGAGTACAAGGTTTTTTTCCTTCGCACCCGATTTGGCGTTGGCATCGCTGAAATCCTTCTGAACTTGAGTGGCCACCTCATTAAGTTCTGGCGTTATTGGCAGTGGAGGTTTTTCCTGGGTGACAACGGGGACCTCCCTGAAGAAAACCTCGTTGCGTAGAAACACGGCCTGCTGCCCCGGCAGTGCGTCGTCTCGAGACCATTGGTAAAAATCCATGCCATGATCGCGCTCAACCCCAGAATCGTAGCCTGAGGACACCTCACTGCCGTGAAGTATTTCAACGCCAGAGACCGAGTCGGGAAGATTAATCCTTACTTTGACGGGTCCACCCAGCGCCTTGAACTCCAGGCGTGACTCGATATTCCAGACGGTTTCGGTATCAGTGGCGAAGAGAGGGAATCCAAGCACCCGGTGCTTGTAGGTGATCATGCTGACGCCAGTTAGCACCAGCAGTGTAATTATGATGACAATCTGTCGGTGGGCGTTCATTTTTCCGGTGCCGTTGTCGCGATGTAGCGTTCACTGACATCAACGATAACTTTTCCCTCGAGAAAATTGCGGCCAATAAGCAAAGGGAAATCAAAAGCTTCTCGATCTGCCAGAGTCATTTCTATGGTTTGAACAATATTACCGATGGTGATTTTCATGCTCACGACCGGTCTGCGATTTGCCTCTGCATTGTGTTGTTTGATATCTACTTGGCGAATCAAGGGACGCTCGAAAGTATGAAGCCCTCCTTCCAGTCGATCGTTAATCGAGAATCTCAGCCATTTATCCCCGTCACGTTCGAAGTGTGTGAGCTCAGCTATGCCAATCGAACTGGTTGTCGCCCCGGTATCAATACGGGCTTTTTTTAGCAGCCCTCGATTGCCTACAAGCGCATACTCCACTTCCCCCACAATCATTCGGGTAGGCTCTTCTACCGGACATTCACAGGCAACTGCGACCTCCGTCGGTGGCTTTGCCGGTTGCTGGACAGAGACGGGGCTCTCGGTTTCGATCGGGTCCGGACTAGGGGGAGGGCCCGCGGGTAAGGTCGGTTCCGAGTCAGGTGCCTGAATCGGGTCTGGTGTCTGGATAGGTGCGGGTTCACCGGTAGTTTGTTTGAAGCTACTGCAGGCAGAGACGGAGGCGATCAATAGAGCTGCAGCAATTACGCGCCACGCTTGGTCGTTTGCGCGATATTCGCGCTGGCGTATCTCACCATATCGGACAGCTGTACAGTGAGCGAGATTGTAAATCATGGATAGGAAAAATCGACGCATTCTTCGCTGATAGTCCACAGTCTTACTGCCGCCGCATCATCTTCTGCCCACGGCTTGGGCTTTGTTTTTTTACAGTTGGAAAAATAGGCGCCACTAACCGCTTCTACCTCGTCGCTCTGGCAGAGGTAGATAGAAGTTTCAGCCCCCCTGTCGGGACTTCGAAAAAACGGCTTGAGCAGAGCAGGGAGTAACTTCGATAAAAAGCCATCATTTTGAGACCCTAATGAGGTCGCTACTGCTCCGGGGTGAAGACAGTTAACAGTGATGCTTTCTGGCAGTCGCTTCGCCAGGCTGCGCGTGAACAATATGTTGGCAAGTTTTGAACGTCCATACTCACGGAAGGTCTTGTAACTCTGCACGGCCTGTATATCGTCAAAGCCCATGCTTTTTACAAAACTGTGTGCGTCCGATGCTACATTGACGATACGGGCAGTCGGCGCGTTCTGCAGCAATGGCAGTAACATACCAGTGAGCAGAAATGGAGCGAAGTGGTTGACCGCCAGTGTTTCTTCAAAGCCGTCCACTGTTTCAACTCGAGAAGTGTTGACAACCCCCGCGTTGTTCAGCAACACGTCTATGGGCTTGTTGAGGTCAAGACATTGCCTGGCGGCATCACGCACGCTGTCCAGCACCGCCATGTCCATGGAGATCAGAGTGGGTTGCCTACCCCCCGCGCTGACGATTTCACTTGCCAGGGCTTCCGCCTTTTCGGTGTTGCGGCTGAGTAAGGTGAGATCAGCTCCCAATCCGGCAAGCGTAATTGCACTGCTGCGGCCTATGCCTGCAGTAGCACCGGTGACTACAACGTGTTTTCCAGTCAGATCCATTTTTTAATCACTCATCATCAGCTTAACAGGGCGCGGCCAGGAATAGACTGCAGGAGTTGTCGGGTGTAGTCCTGCTGCGGGCGTTCGAACAAATCTTCTCCTGTACCCTGCTCAACAATCTCGCCCTTGTAGAGCACCAGGATACGGTCTGCCAGGTGGCGGACCACCGCGAGGTCGTGGGACACGAACAACATGGTCAAACCGTACTCTTTGCCCAGGTCCTGCATCAAATCGAGTATTTGCGCCTGAATAGTGACGTCCAGTGCAGAAACGGGTTCGTCTGCCACCACAAATTCAGGGCTGGTAGCGAGTGCACGACCGATAGCGATGCGCTGGCGCTGCCCACCTGAAAACTCATGCGGGTATTTGCGTACGAAATTGCGCGCGAGCCCAACATCATCCATCAGTTTAAGGACGCCGCTGGCCACCGTTTTTCGATTGGCAATGCCGTGCAGTAGTAAAGGCTCAGCCAGCGTATCAAATACCGTCATACGCGGATTCAGCGAGGCAAACGGATCCTGGAAAATCATCTGCATGCGGCGACGGAAATTCTTTAAATTGCCACCTTGCAGTTGGGTGACATCAGTTTCGTCGAAGCTAACCTGCCCCGACGTTATCGGTACCAGTCGCAATATTGAGCGACCTATCGTTGATTTTCCGGAACCGGACTCGCCTACCAGTCCCAGGACTTCGCCACGATTAATATCGAAACTGACATCGTTCACTGCCTTCACTGGCTCTTTGTTTTTACCCTGCTCGAACCAGGTGCAAAGCTTGCGTACTTGTATGAGAGGCTCAGTTTCACCTTCCATGGGTTGCTTGCTGTCAGCGGGAATCGCAGAAAGGAGTTTCTGTGTGTACGGGTGCTCGGCATTGTGGAAGATGTGCTGGCTGTCGCCACCTTCCACCACCTTACCCTGCTGCATGACAATAATCTGATCTGCGATATCTGCTACCACAGCCAGGTCGTGAGAAATGAAGATGACTCCTATATCGCGTTTGGTTTGCAGCTCGGCAATTAACTTGAGAATCTGTGCTTGTATGGTGACATCCAGGGCGGTGGTCGGTTCATCAGCGATCAACAGCTTCGGCTCATTAATTAGCGCCATTGCGATCATTACACGCTGACGCATGCCGCCGGAAAACTGGTGGGGAAAGTTATCGAAGGTGTCTTCGGGATCGCGTATGCCCACTTCTTCCAGCAGCTCAATAGCGCGCCGTTTTGCCTGCTCTTTGCTGACATCCTTGTGGTACAGCAGTGGTTCCACTAGCTGCTTACCAATGGTCATGAAGGGGTTGAGGCAAGTCATCGGGTCTTGGAAAATCATGGCGATGTCGCGGCCGCGAATTTCCCGCAGCTGCGCTTCGCTCATCTGTAGCAGGTCCTGGCCCTCAAACAAAGCCTGGCCACCGTCAATACGTCCCGGTGGTTGGGGAATGAGTCCCAGCATCGAGTAACAGGCGACTGATTTTCCAGAGCCTGATTCACCGATGATTGCTGTGATTTTCCCAATTTCCACGGAAAACGAAATGCCGTCGACGGCTTTGTTCGTCCCCATTCGAGTGACGAAGCTTACCTGTAAGTCATTTACTTCAAGTAGTGACATCAGTCCTTGGACCTCCGTACGTCGAGTGCGTCGCGCAGGCCGTCACCCAAAAAGTTGAGGGAAAATAAGGTCAGGGTCAAAGCCAGGCCGGGGAAAATTAGCAGCCAGGGAAACTCTTCCATAGTTTCGGCTCCATAAGAAATGAGCAGACCCCATGAGGTTTGCGGTGGCTGGATACCCAGACCCAGGAAGCTGAGAAAGGCTTCCAGCAACATGACCGAGGGTATAGTCAGCGTGGTATACACGATGATCGGGCCCAGGGCGTTGGGGATCAGGTGGCGACGGATAATGGTGTGCGGAGGCAAGCCTAGTGAGATGGCCGCCTCTACGAACTCCTGCTGGCGCAGTTGCTGAACCTGGGAGCGCATGATGCGCGCCATCGTCAGCCACTCTACCGCGCCGATGGCCAAAAATAACAGCAGTACATTGCGGCCGAATACCACCATCAGCAATACGATAAATATCATAAAGGGCAGGGCGTAAAGAATGTCTACCAAACGCATCATCACTGCGTCCACACGTCCGCCTACATAACCGGCTATGGCACCCCAGGTGATACCGATGACCAGGGCGACAGAGGTTGCCACGAAACCAACTGCCAAAGAGATTCGTCCGCCATACATAACCTGGGTGAGCAGATCCCTGCCGAAAATGTCGGTACCCAGCCAGTGAGCAGCAGAGGGGGGCGTGGCGCCCAGGTCGAGATTCTGGGTCTCGTAGGAGTAGGGTGCGATCAGAGGCGTAAGAATGGCAATGATCACGAATAGCAGTAGTGTTATGCCACCAAATAACGCCATTTTGTTTTTGCGCAGACGCAACCAGGCGTCGTGCCAAAGTGAAGATCCCTGTTCCGCTTCGGTGATATCGGAAATTACGTCGGTAGTCATTTTATTTCTCCCCGAACTGTGCGCGTAAGCGGGGGTTCATCCAGGCGGCGAGAATGTCCGATAACAGGTTGAATAAAACAATTAGGGTCGACAGGAACACCGTGGTTCCAAGGATCATGGTGTAGTCGCGGTTAAACGCGGCTTGTACGTAAAAACGACCCAGTCCTGGAATCTGGAAGATGGTCTCAACGACAAAGGAGCCCGCCAGCAGACCTGCAAAAGCTGGCCCAAGAAAAGCAACTACCGGGATAAGGCCACCTCGCAGTGCGTGTTTGGTAACCACTTGCCACTCAGGCAGCCCTTTGGCGCGGGCGGTGCGAATATAGTCCTGGGACATGACTTCCAGCATTCCCGCTCTCGACAAGCGAGCGATATAGGCAGCGTAGGCTGACCCCAGAGTTATGGATGGCAGAATTTTGTCTCCCGGTATGTCCCCCCACCCCGAGACGGGTAACCAGTCCAGGTAAATACCGAACACCAGAACCAACAGAGGCCCTAGTAAAAAAGAGGGCATGCAAATGCCAATCATCGCCGCAGACATGGGGAGATAATCTTGAGCGGTATTGGGCTTGAGCGAGGCCATGACGCCAGCCAGACCGCCGATGATGACAGCGACTAGCAGGGCGTAGAGGCCAAGCTCCGCTGTGACTGGCAGACCGGCACCGATCAGCTCGTTCACACTGCGACCCGGGTACTTGAAGGAGGGCCCAAACTCGCCCTGGGCCAGGTCGCCCAGATATGCGGTGTATTGATTGAACAGCGGCTGGTCCAGTCGGTATTGCGCCTCCAGAGCAGCCTTCACTTCTGGCATGACCGCCTTTTCGCTGTCGAAAGGTCCCCCCGGTGCAATTCGCACCAGGAAAAACGTCATGGTGATGACCGCGAGTATCACTGGAATCGCCTGCAGCAGGCGGAAACTTATAAATCGCCACATAGGATTATTGCCCCCCGTCTTTCCAGACAGGTGCATCTGGATTCAGGCTGATGAATTTAAAATTCTGTATATCGAGCACGTTGGGTGTGGCTCCTTTGACGCTGGGTTGCACCAGGTGCTTACTGTTGTAGGTATAGAGTGGGATCACCGGTGCAGCCTCCAGCAATATCGCCTCGGCTTCTTGCATGAGTGCATTGCGTTCTCCCTGATCCGCTGTAGGTGGAACCAAGTCGAGCATTATTTCATCATATCGAGCGTTGGAGAAGCCCGTGCGATTGATGCCGTTGTCGGTAGTGAAAATGTTGAGAAAAGTTGCTGGGTTGAGGCTGTCTGCTATCCAGCCCATTCGGGAAAGGTCGTAGTCACCTTCGTTCAGTGTATCCAGGAAAACCTTCCATTCCTGGTTCGCGAGCGTGATATCGATATTGAGTTCGTCTTTCCACATCTGCTGCAGTACGACGGCTATTTTGCGATGGTTTTCGCTGGTATTGAAGATAAACTCCATTCCCGGCCAGCCTGCACCGTCCGGGTAGCCCGCCTCTGCCATCAATGCTCTGGCTTGTTCAGGGTCATAGGCCAGTGAGCTCGGAGAACGATATTCTGGTGTTCCCGCCGGCACCATAACGGAATTGGGAATCTCAGTCTGACGCAGGACAGTGTTGATGATTTTCTTTCGATCAGTAGCAAGTGCTAACGCCTTACGAACAAGCTGGTTATCCAGGGGCGGGCTGTTTGTGTTGAGCTGGAGAAAATAGGTGCCCTGCCATTTGCGCTGCCTGTAGGGTGAGTTTTCCATTGCCTTGTAGGCTGGAATTTTACTGAGCGGTACTTGAGCGGTGAAGTGCAGTTGACCTGCGCGGAACATTTTTTCTTCTGCTGTCTCGCTTTCGACGGGGTGAAAAACTACTGCGTTAAGCTTTACTTTATCCTTGTCCCAGTAGGTCTCGCTGCGCGTCACAACAAGGCGACGATTGAGCTTCCACTCGTGGAGAGTAAACGGCCCGTTACCCACAAAGTTCTCTACTTTAGTCCAGGGAGTGTAGCGATCCGTTGCTTTGCCATGTGCTTCCAAGGTCGCACGGTGCACCGGGTAGGTGGCGTAAACACTCATGGTGCCTAAAAAGTAAGGGTCAGGATTGTCGAGCTTGATTTGTAGTGTGAGTTCATTCAACACCGCAATGGCCAATGACTCCGGGTCCCGGTTTTTGCCATTGGCATAGTCCCTTGCCCCGACGATGGGAAATAAAACGTAGGCAAGCTGGTTGCCCATGTCAGGGTGCAGCGAGCGGCGCAGGGACCAGGCGAAGTCCTCGGCAGTTAACTTGTCACCGTTTGACCAGCGAGCCTTTGGATTAATATAAAACGTGTAGGTCTTGCCGTCGTCTGAAATCTCCCAGCGTTCGGCTGAGCCGGGGACCAACGCCATGGTGTCAGGGTGGCGAGTGACCAAAGCCTCGAAAATGGCCATGGCAATATTGACGTCAGGGGAACCTGTCATGACGTGGGGGTCCAGCGCTTGTGGTTCAGTGCCGTTGCCGTAGTGCATCACCGCTTCGCGATTGCCCGCGGCGACGTTAGACTCGCCGCGGCCGCAGGCCGCGAGCAACAAGGCGAATATGCTTGCTAGCGCACCGATCCAGAGTGTTCGTTTCAGATCGATGTGTGGCATAGCTTACTTCTTCTCCGTCTGCGCTTTTTCCCAGTTCGGGTCCAACGACACGTACTTCAGATTCAGCGAATCCATCAGATTCGATGGCAAGCCTTTCACACTCGGGTGGATCAGGTGCTTGCTGGTGTAAGTATAGACAGGGAGTATGGGCATTTGCTCCATCAGCATGGTCTCTGCCTCGTAAAATATTCTATAGCGTTCTTCTCTTGTTTTAGCCTGCGGCGCCAGTTTGAGAATCATTTCGTCATAGCGAGGGTCTGAGAAGCCGGTGTTGTTGTTACCACCATCGGTGAGGTATAGATCGAGAAAATTGTTGGCGTCTACGTAGTCACCAATCCAACCGCGCCTGGCGATCTGGAAATCCATTTGGGTGACTGAGTCGAGATAAACTTTCCACTCCTGATTAGAAATGGTCACTTCAATATTGAGAGCGTCTTTCCACATTTGCTGCAGTGCCACCGCTATTTTGCGGTGGCTTTCCGAGGTGTTGTATACCAGCTCTAGTCCAGGCCAGCCCTCGCCATCGGGGAAGCCCGCATCAGCCAGTAATGTTCTGGCCAGCGCTGGATCATAGTCGAACAGCCTTGGGGGGTTATAACCCATAGTGTCTGGCGGAGTAATGCTATAGGCCGCGACATTGGTTTTTTGCAGCACTGTATTGTTGAGCTTTTCCCGGTCAATGGACATGGATAAGGCTTTGCGTACCCGAACGTCATCTACCGGTGGCCGCGTAGTGTTGAAAAGGTAAAAGTAAGTGCCCAGATAGGGCGCTTGGATATAGGGCGTATCTTCCATCGCCTGATAGACGGGAATTTTATCCAGGGGAATGCCCTGAGTGTAGTGCAGCTGGCCTACGCGGAACATGCGCTCCTCGGACACGATATTTTCAGTGGGATAGAACACCACACCGTTGAGCTTTACGTTATCCCGGTCCCAGTAGGTGTCGCTTTTTACCATCGCAATACGTCGGTTGAGCTTCCACTCGCTGAGATTAAAAGGCCCGTTGTTGACCATGTTTGCAACTCGGGTCCACTTGGTGAAGCGGTCAGTTTTCTTGCCGTGCTTTTCTATCGTTTCCGGGTGCACCGCGAACGTGGAATAGTGGTCCATCAGCTGAATAAAATAGGGAGTGGACTCGTTCAGAGTCACCTGTAGGGTCTGGTCGTCCAGGGCTTTTACGCCAACCTCGTCGAAGTCTGTTATTTTGCCTTTGGCGTAGGCCTCAGAATTGACGATGGGAAATAGCATGTATGCATACAGGTTGCCCATCTTTGGGCTCAGCGCTCGTTCCCAGGACCAAATGTAGTCACCGGCGGTCATTGCCTCACCGTTGGACCATTTTGCCTGCGGGTTAATATGGAACGTGATGATCCTGCCGTCCTCGGAGATGTCCCAGGATTCAGCCACGCCGGGCTCGGGCTCAAGGGTGTAGGGGTTTTTAACCGCCAGTCCCTCGAACAAGGCGCGTATCAGCTTGTTCTCTGGCACTCCAGTAACGACGTGCGGGTCAAGGCCCTGGGGCTCGGATCCGTTGCCAAAATGAAGAATGCCTTCACGATTGCCCTGGGCCACGTTGGATTCGCCGCCGCCACAGGCAGTCAGGGTGATGAGCAGTGCCGCTAAAAAGCAGCATAAGAGTTTATGATTCATTGCGAGAATTCGGCCACTAAGATCGGTGCGATTATACCCACTTTCACTCTGATTGCTGCAGCTTTTCCAAGAGGTTATTCATCGCCGACTGGTCGGCTCGGACCATGCCGCCGGTGGGACGGTCCAAATCGGCAATCAGCAGCAGGACCAGAGAAAACGAGAGTGCAAGGCCTGTGCGGCAGCCAATTTCTCTTGCCACGAGAATGCCCATTAGCGGAAAGCCATCCTGAATCATTCGCTCTTCTCCCTGAGGCCATGTTGGATAAATGCTGATCGATAGCAGCTGTTCATGAATAGGCGTTGCAGGGTAGTCCCAGGCGATGCCACTGGATCATTCCGCCAGCGAGGTTTGCTGACTCTGGGTAACCTGAGCTTTGCAGAATTTGGGTTGCCATGGCGGAGCGTTTGCCCGATTGGCAGACCGCGACTACCGGTTTGTCGGTGGGTATTTCTTCAAGCCGCTCGCGCAGTTCATCCAGGGGGATGAGTACGGCGCTTTCAATATGTTCCAACTGGCCCTCGAATTCACCGCGACTGCGGACATCCAATAGGTACAAGTCCCCGCGGTGTCTGGCTACCCAGTCCGGTGCGACTTCAGGTATGCCGGCAAAATTGACCACCACAGGACCCCATTCAATAGTACCAGGTAGCCTGTCGTCTTCAGGGCGGCCACTGCGCAGGTTTGCAGGCACGGCAATATCGATCAATCGTGGATGGGGTAATGCCAGATTATTCATATAGCCGACAAAATCCTCCTCCAGTGCCTCTCCACCAATGCGTGGGTTGAAGGCTTTCTCCTCCTTCACTGTGGAGACGGTTCGTCCGCTATAGTCGTGACCGGGGTAGAGTAGGCAGGTGTCTGGCAGTGTAAAAATCTGCTCTTGAATGCTCTGCCACATTTGATGAGCGTTGCCGGCCTGGAAGTCAGTGCGTCCGGCGCCGCGAATGAGCAGGCAGTCTCCGGTAAATGCCATATCCTGATCGCGGGTGACGTAGGTCAGGCACCCATCGGTGTGCCCTGGTGTGGCCCTTACGGTCACCGAGCAATTGCCAAATCCAAGAACATCGCCATCGCTGACGTTAACGTCGGTCCCGGTAACCCGAGCGTGTTCGGCGATAACTGATTGCGCTCCCAACGTCTGACTCATTAACCATGCGCCGGTGACGTGGTCGGCATGAACGTGGGTGTCCAGTGCATAGCGCAACTTCAGCCCCAATTCACGGATCAGTGCCGAGTCTCTGGCGTGCTGCTCGAATACCGGATCGATCACGATGGCTTCGTGAGTGTCTTCACAGCCCAGCAAATAGGTGTAAGTTGAGGATTCTATGTCGAACAATTGGCGAAAAATCATAGGAAGTCCGGTCGCAATTTGCAGGAGCTTTAAAGCCTGGGCGACAAGGCGGTTGGCGCATAGCTGACCATGTCAGTCCAGGCTTTTATGGAAGCGTTTGGTGGCGATGGTAAGCATGATAGCAGTAAACACCAGCAGCCATAGCAGATCCGTCAGCATTTGGTCTGCGTGAGCTCCACGCAGGTATACGCCGCGGATCAGGCGCATAAAGTGGGTGGCAGGGAGCGCTTCGGCAATGTATTGGGCGAGCCGCGGCATGGCATCGTAGGGGAACATGAAGCCGCTCAGTAGTATGGATGGCAAGAGTATGAAGATGGTCATCTGCATCGCCTCCATCTGGGTTTTGGCGATAGTGGAGATCAGCAGGCCCAGCGATAAACTGGCGCCGATGAAGGCAAGGGTGACTATTGCCAGGTCGAGGGCCGCACCCTGGAACGGCACGTTGAACACCAGCCTGCCCAGGCCGAGAATGATAGTGATCTGAATGAGTCCGACAAACACGTAGGGCAGCAGTTTGCCGAGCATCAACTCCAATGGCCTTATCGGTGTTGTGATCAATAATTCCATATTACCGCGCTCATGTTCTCTTACCAGGGCGACAGACGTAAACAGGATCATGGTCATAGTAAGAATGATGGCAGTCAGGCCGGGTACGATATTGACTTCGGAGCGCCGCTCCGGATTGAAGAAAAGGGCGATTTCAAAGCTCGGCTCTGGTTGGGTGTAAGCCTCTCGGGGACTACCGGCAGTGTGTCTCAAAGGCATGTTGCGCAAGCCCAATAATGCCGACCCAACCACTGTGTCGGATCCATCTACCATCCATTGGCCGGCAGTGGCTCCACTCGCCAGTCGTTGTGGCAGGTCGCGAGGCAATACCAGGGCCGCGCGAATTTTGCCGGCAACAATGGCCTCTTCTGCTTCTGCGGGCGTGTTGTATAGAGCGACGATCTCAACTACCTGGGTCACACGCACCTGCTCAGTAATTATCCGGGCGGCGGCGCTGCCGCTGAGGTCAACGACCCCCACCGGAATATCACGCACCATGGTATTAATGGCGAAGCCGAACATTAAGAGCTGGATCAGTGGAATCATCACCACCATGCCAAAAGTTACCCGGTCTCGCGATAACTGTCGCAGCTCTTTAGCGGCGACTGCGCCCATGCGTTGCAGCGCGCTCATAAGTGGTCCTCGCCGTTAGTGCAGGCAACGAACACATCTTCCAGGCTGGGTTTGCCCTGAATAATGGACAGATTCCTGTTGGGGAGAGCCTCATTCAGGCGTGAAATCGCTGCGTCACCAGAGGGCCCGTTTTTAGTGAATAGAACTCGTAAGTGCAGCCCCTGTTGGGCGGCCGACTGCACCCCGGGTACTTCGAGGACGAGATTCTTCACAGTGCGCAGATCAGGTCCGTTGACCTCCAGGACTCTGCCTTTGAGTTCATCCATTAGTTGCTGGGGAGGGCCGCTTTGGCGCAGGTAGCCGTTTTCCAGTACGGCGAGTTGATGGCAGCGCTCTGCTTCATCCATGTAGTGGGTAGAAACTAACACCGTGGTGCCTTCATCGATAAGGTCGAACAGCTTTTCCCAAAAATCCCGCCGATTTTCAGGGTCTACTGCTGACGTGGGTTCATCGAGAATCAATAAGTCCGGCTGGTGGAGCGTTGCCACCGCGAGGGCCAGGCGTTGGCGCTGGCCGCCGCTCATGTCATGGGCGAGGCGGTCGCGCATCCCTTGCAAGGCGTATCGGTTGAGCAATTCTTCAACCCGGTCGCGGCTAGCGGCGCTCCCAAGGCCATAGATCGTTGCCATAAAGCGCATGTTTTCGCTGACTGAGAGGTCATCGTAAAGGGAAAACTTTTGGGTCATGTAGCCAATACGCAAGCGCAGTTGTTCGGCATCGCGTGGTATCTGCAAACCGAGTACAGAAATCTCGCCATCGCTAGGGGTCAGCAGGCCGCACAGCATGCGGATCGCAGTGGTTTTGCCCGAGCCGTTGGGTCCAAGAAAGCCGTAAATTTCGCCCTTGGGTATTTCGAGGTTCAATTCATTAACGGCGATCAGATCGCCAAAACGCTTGCACAGGCCATGGGTTTGGATGGCCAGTTCAGTCATTTGCCAGCATCACCTGCACAGGTACGCCGGTAGGTAGGTCCTCACCTTCGAGTAAATCCAGTTCCGCCAGGTATACCAGTCGGGATCGGTCGGAGGCGTTCAGGGCATAGTAGGGCGTGAAAGCCGGCTCGGTTGCAATCCAGCGCAATCTTCCGGCGTAGGTTTTTTCCAGACCGTCGATGTTTACCGGGTATTCATCGCCAATACTGAGACGCGCCCGCCAGGGCTCGGGAACATAAACGCGGGCGAAGGGTCGGTCTCCCGCTAGCATGACCGCCAAAGTTGCCCCCAGGTTGACGCGTTCTCCAACATTCCACGGCAGACTGTCCAGGTAGGCATCTCGGGTGGCAACCACAGACAACTCTGACAGTCGGTGCTCTTCCAATGCCAGACGCGCTTGCGCAGATTGCACAACGGCGTCTCCGGCATCCAACTGTTCCTGGCGCGTGCCGTTGGTCAGCCGCAACAGCTCTTCTTCAGCTGACTCGAGGTTAGCTTCCGCCTCGTCCCTGCCGGCCAGGGCACCGTCGAGCAGAGCCTGGGCGGCAAGTTTCTGCTCTACCAATGACACGGCACGTTGGTAATTGGCCCGGGCTTCCACCCGCGCGGCTTTGGCGCCCGCTACGCGAGCGCTGGCGGCGGCAATATCTTCGGGTCTTGCTCCGTTGCGCAGTTCTTCCAACTGAGCAGAGGCGCGTCCGACTTCAGCACGAGCACCTGCAACGATCGCCTGTTGTCGTGTGTTGTCCAACTGCACGAGCAGCGTTCCCTGGGTCACCTGGGTGCCCTCAGGAACTGGCTGTGCGGTGATGATTTCATTGTCGGTGGCTTTGAGAACGACGCGATCTCTTTCCAGGGTGCCCAGCGCCTGATCGGCGTTTTGGTCACCGCAGGCGCAGAGCACGCCAAGGAAGAGGCAGAGAAGGGTAAACCGGATCACTGAAACTGCTCCTGTGCCAGGGTTGCGGGGGCGGCCGACAATCGAGAGCCACTTACAGCCGGCATGACCTGGAGCCGGCGGCTATCAGGCTGCGGACTGGTCTCTTGCCGCGGGCGATTTGCCAACGTAGGAGGCGCGGGGGCGAATCAACCGGCTTTCTTGTCTGAACTCGAGGAAGTGCGCGATGTAACCGTAAACCCGGGCCATGGCAAACATGGAGGTAAAGTATTGCGGCGGAATGCCCAGGCTATGGAACACGGCGCCTTTGTAGAACTCCACGTTGGCCCAGATTTCCTTGCCCTTGGCGCTGAACTCCTGCTGGCAGGCCTCTTCGACAGCCACCAGCGTTGCCAGTAGATTTTTGCTCTGTGCGTCCTGGCACAACTCCACTGCCATGGGTTTGAGCACTCTGGCGCGGGGGTCTACGGTGCGGTACTCGCGATGGCCCATACCCATGATTTTCACTTTGTTAGCGAGACAATCTTTGACATAGGCAGCGGCATTCTCCGGGCTGCCGACTTCAACCGCCATTTCCAGGGCCGCTTGATCCGCGCCCCCATGCAATTTACCGAATAGTGTGCCAATGGACGCAGAGATAGAGGACTGGATAGGTGCCAGGGTGCTCGCACAAACGCGTCCGGCGAAGGTGCCCGCATTGAAGCTGTGTTCCATCTGCAGGATCTGCGCTGCATCAAGCATGCGCACCTGCTCGGGGGATGGTGCCTTGCCGTGGAACATGGTCAGGAAGTTTTCATGGCGCAGCTTGCCGGCAATCGGGTGCAGGATGACTTTGTTTTGACCAAGGCGGTTATGGGCGGCAATCAGGCCAGAAAGCTTGGCGGCGATAAACAAGCCTTGCTCTGCGTCCAGGCCCTTGCCCAGGGTGTCTTCTTCGGGCATTTGCAGCAACGGGATCAAGCCCTGCAACATCAGCATGGGGTGTAAGTCGCGGGAAATCTGTCCCAGCAGGTCTTGCTCGGCATGAGAGAGCCGGGCATGTCTGCACATAAAACTCTTCAGGTTGCTTTTCTCCTGTTCATCGGGCCATTCACCGAAAATGACCATCCAGGCCACGTGAAGAAAAGGAACACCAATCAGGTCATTGATGTCTATGCCCCGATAGCTGAGTAGGCCCTTGTCTCCCTGAACATCAGAGATGGAGGTTTCGCCTACTACGATGCCAGCCAGATCATAAGAAAATACGGATTGTGTCTTGGACATGCTTGCGGTTCTCTGTTTTGGTACTTTTTCACATTATAGCGCCGTAAATTATTAGTTGGGTTAATCTTACTTATCAAAGTATCAGGAGTGCTTATATGCGGTTAGAAAACAGTGAGTTACGAGCGTTTCGTGCCGTTATTGAGGAAGGGGGCTTTCGCAGGGCGGCTGAGGCGCTGCATATCAGCCAGTCTGCGGTCAGTCAGGCGGTTGCTGGCCTGGAAAGTAAGGTGAGCACCTCGCTCATTCGCCGAGGCAAGGAACTCAGGCTCACGGATGCCGGACGTCGCCTGTTCGACCATGCTTTCGAGGTGCTCACCGGCGAGCAACAAACTCTGGAAGATATCGCCCAACTTCGTCAGGGACAGTCGGAGACCCTTAACCTGGCCCTGAGTGCCTCGATTAACCGTTTTAGCGCTCCCAGGCTAATCAGCGCGTTCTACCGGCTTAATCCGCAGGTGCGGATGAAAATATCGGAGATGCCAGCGCGTAACATTATCTACGCGGTGCTCGCGGGAAACGTAGAGCTGGGCTTTGGTCCCTTCCAGAAAGATATGCAGGCGTTTACCACGGTCCCTCTTTACACGGACACACGACATTTAGTGGTGAGCCCGGGACATCCCAGGTTTGAGGATATGAAGAAAGGGGATGCCGATGCCTTACAGCAAACCCCGCTGATTACTTCCGCACTGGATAACCCGGAACTGCGCCCTTCCATCCAACGATTGCGCGATCAATTCAGCACGGTGTGGGAAGTCAGCAGTCTGTTACTCCGTATTCACATGGTGAAGGAGGGTATGGGGGTCACGTTTATCGACCGGCGTTTATTGCAAGAGCATAACGATTGCGCTGACTTCCATATAATCGATGACGTTTCCTTTAGCACGATTGATAAGCAGGTGGGGCTTTATTACCGCTCCGGCAAACAGCTTAACGAAAGCGCAAACAGTTTTGTCGCCCTATGCGAGGAACACTGGAAATTGTAGAGTGTCGCCACTCACAAAGAGGTAACAACATGGCAGTTAGTTTACGTGGCAGTAATCTGGAAAAACTCACCGAGCAGGTCTATGACGTGCTGATTGTGGGCGGTGGTATCAATGGTGCGGTCGCCGCTGCAGCACTTGCAGGCCGAGGAGTGAAGGTGGCCTTGATCGAAAAGGAAGATTTTGCCAGCGGCGCCAGCTCCAACTCTTCCAATCTTGCCTGGGGTGGGATCAAATATCTGGAGAGCCATGAGTACTTGTTGGTAAACAAATTGTGCAAATCGCGCAACGAGTTGATGCGAGCCTACCCTTCTACTGTGAAGGAAATTCGCTTCTTCACTACTATCCAGCGCGGCTTTCGCTTCTGGTCATTCTTTGTGTTTCTGGGCGCAGTTTTGTACTGGATTATGGGTCGTTTCAAGACGGCTTCACCGAGATACTACACGGCTAAAGATCTTGAGCGTCGCGAGCCCGTGGTCAATACCAGCAATGCAGCGGGAGGCCTCGAATATTCTGATTGCTATCTTTACGACAACGACGCGCGCTTTGTTTTCAACTTTATCCGCACTTCGCTGAACTACGGCTGTATCGCCACCAACTATGTGGAGTCTGTGGCTAATCGCAGAGTGGGTGAACTTTGGTATACCACAGCCCGCGACTGCATGAGCGGCAAAGAATTGCAGATTCGCTCCAGAGTTTTAATTAATGCCTGTGGCCCGTATGCAGATGCTCATAATAAATTGTCCGGGGAGAGTACTGATTATCACCACCTGTTCTCCAAAGGCATTCACCTGATTGTCGATCGAGTGACTGATAACAAACGCGTGCTTACTTTTTTTGCCAGCGATGGCCGCTTGTTTTTTCTCATTCCCATGGGTCCGAAAACCTGCATTGGAACGACAGATACGCAGGTGGAGGATCCCGAAGTCGGCGTGACTCCGCAGGATCGCCAGTTCGTGTTGGACAATGTTAATGCCTTGTTGGACCTGGATGAACCCCTGGTGCCTGAGAATGTTATAGCCGAGCGCGTTGGTGTAAGGCCGCTGGCGATGCAGGGTGAAGGGGGCGCGGCTGACTGGGTTCAGCTATCGCGAAAACATGTTATCGAGCAAAGTGAACATCATCGTCATCTCACCATCTTCGGTGGCAAGCTCACCGATTGCCTCAATGTTGGTGATGAGGTGGTCGATAAGGTGGCTGACATGGGTGTCATTATTCCCTACCCGGAAAACCGGTGGTACGGCGAACCCTCCAGCAGTCAGCGGGACGAGTTTATGCTCCAGGCCCGTTTAATGAACCTCGATGCCCTCACCGACTCGAGTTCATCGGAACCATTGTCTGAACGTTTTTGGCGGCGCTACGGCACCTCCGCTTTTGGCTTGTTGGAGCGCATCCGTGAGGATGAAAGCTGTGCAACGCTGCTCATAGAAAGTGCTGAATACACCCGTTGCGAAATAGAGCTGGCTGCCCGTCGAGAAATGATCGTGAAGCTGGAGGACTTTATGCGCCGCCGCTCTAAAATCGAACAAGTAATTCGCTGGGAAAATATCGAGAGCGCCCCGGGCTTAAAGGAAGCCTGCGATATTCTGTTTGGTGAGCAGGCCAATCTGCGATTGCAGGAGTACTTGAGTAGAGGGCAAAGCTCGCAGTGAACTCAGCTGTGAAAAAAATGCTGCTATTCCTGCCGAGGTTGGTTACTTTTCGTTGTTGGGTTGGCTGCGGGGTCCGAATCGCCCAAGATAGGGTGAGCGTTAATCCGGGCCCTGTACTGAGTGCGCAGAATTTGGATACGGCTGGAGGGGGTTTCAACCTGCGCGACGAGACCCTTAATATGGTGTTTCAATACCCGCGCCCTAAGAGGGTTGGGAGTCAGTGAACCAATGGCACTTACCCCATTTTAGACTGGTTAACGGCTGTTACGCTGTTGAACGCATGTGATAAAAGTTTAAACGATCATGATGAATGACAACTCAGTGCTTCGATATCTGGTAATTGCGATTTTAGGCATTTGCCTGGTATTGGGCGCTTGCCAGAGTCGAGCCCAGGACGGCGTCTTACCCGATTTTGGCGAGGGCAATGCAGTTTCACTTTCCCAGGAATATCTGATGGGAAGAGCGTGGCTGATGCAGTTTCGCCGGCAGGCTCCGATTCTCAGTGACCCACTGATCCAGGACTATACCGAGAATCTTATTTATCGTTTGGCTGTTACCAGCCAGTTGCGCGAGCGGCGTCTTGAAGTGGTGTTGGTCAACAACAAAAGTATTAATGCATTTGCGGTTCCCGGCGGAGTGGTCGGGGTGCATAACGGATTGCTCCTGGCTGCCCAGAGTGAGGCTCAGGTGGCATCGGTGTTGGGCCACGAGCTTGCCCACCTGAGTCAACGGCATTTTTCGCGTGGCCAGGAGAATGCGGCGAAGACCGGGAAAATGGCGTTAGCGGGAATGCTCGCGGGGATGGTTGCGGTGGCTGCAGGTGGCGGTGACGCAGGTATAGCTGCAATTGCTGGTTCCCAGGCAGCATCACAGGATGCATCCTTGCGCTACAGCCGACTGCACGAACAGGAGGCTGACCGGGTGGGTATGCAGAATCAGGTAGCAGCAGGTATGGACCCTAAAGGGGCTGCCGGAATGTTTTCAGTCATGCAGGCTCAGTCGCGAAAGTACGGCAGTAGGCCGCCCGAGTTTTTAATGACTCACCCACTGACCGAGAGTCGAATAGCCGATGCGCGTAACAGGGCGGCGCAATTCCCGGCGCGTATTTACCAGGATAATCCTGAGTTCCACCTGATACGAGCTCGCGTAGAGTTGAGTTTTATCGACCAACCTGAACAAGCCGTCGCTTACTTTCGAAAAAAACGTCAGGAACGGAAAGGCGCTGAGGCAGTCGCTGCCCAGTATGCCTTGATTCTGGCGCTGACCAACAATGGCGGGTATGCGGAGGCACGAGAGTTATTAGCTCCCATGCGTGAATATAGTCCGACTAACATGACCTATGCTCTCGCAGAGACGGACATCGACCTGGCAGAAGAAAAATTCGATAGTGCAATAAAAAAGTTGAAGAGGGGTGTTGAACTGGTGCCGGGTAATCATCCGATCACCATTCAGTTGGGCAAAGCCTATTTTAAGGCGGGCCGCTATTCAGAAGCGGACCAGGTACTAACAGCACACGCGAAATTGAAGCCAACAAACGTGACCCTCTGGTATTGGCTGGCGGAAGTACAGGGGCTAGCGGGGAACCGCTTCGGCTTGCATCAGTCGCGAGCCGAGTATTTTTTCCTAAAAGGGGCAATGCCGCCCGCGCTTGATCAGCTGAAACTCGCGTTAAAACTGGCGCCGGATGATGTCTCCATAGAGCGCATCAACCGGCGCATGAGCTTTTTCCACCAGGTGGGGAAAGCCCTGGGTCAGTTTTAATCAGCCGGGATAAGGCAGATTCAACGCTGTCGCCAGATTGGTTTCTACCAGGGTGCCGGCGGGGATGTTGATGCTGGACCCTGAGGTCAAGATTGCTGCCCCCAAACCCACTTTGGCACCTTTTTTGGCGCTGGAGCTGCCGCCATACAGCCCACCTAGCGCAGCGGCCCGTGCGGTGCGACCGGCAGTGCGGCCAGCTTCATTCTTCCCCTGGGCTTTCAAACCCTGGGTGCGCATGCTGTGCATCTGGTCGTCAACCAGCAAGTCGGTAAACTCAATTGTCATGTCGGAAGAACCGGCGAGTCTCCCGGCCTGGGAAGCGCCCAGGATGCGCCCATAGACCGTCGTGCCGCGGCGAGCAGCAGTCACACCATTCACCACTAGCGCACTTTCGAGTTGGCCGCGGAAGCGGTGGCCGGCGGAGTGACGCTTGGTGTCGATAGTTTCAGACATCCGAATCACCAGCCGAGTGCCCTCAGCCACCGTAATCGTTTGCGGTTGATTCTGTTGCTTCTGTAGTTCCTGTTGGCGGGTGGCCACGCCATCGCTCAGGTAAATACCGACCACTTCGGATTCAGGGTAAGCCTCGATATCGTCACCGGTATTGAACATGATGATGCCGTTACTGCTACCGACCATGTCACCCTCCAGCAAGGTGCCGTCGGCAAGTTCCAGGGTGTCTGCGGTTACTACACTCACAGCCAGTAAAGAGGCAGCTGCGAAGATGGATAGTGTTGATTTCATTGGCATATTTTTCCAGTTGTTTGGGTCAGTTTCAGGCCTGTCCTGAGGCATTCAAAAATACGCTGTTGTCGGGGTCTTATCAACACGAACTGTGCGCGCAATATTCCATAGATCCGCTTCGAGGGGCCAGGGACGTTATTTGTACCGCGGGTGCAAAACAATCCGCAAAGGCATCAAATGATGGCCACACCCGCTAACCAGGGGTGCGCGAAGATGGCGATTGTGACCGCCACCAGGCTGATGATTAGGATTTTGACTTCTTGCCCCATAGCGGGCACATCAGTTTTGACCCATTCACCATCTCGACGGTTGATGAGCACCATCTCCAGTATGGCCCATGTACCCAGGCCGCCGAACAATACCAGTGATCGACTGTCACCGTTCATCATCAGGTGAGCAGCGGCCCAGATTGCCACTCCGGTGAGCTGTGGGTGCCGAACAATCTGCTTGATGCGGGTGGGCACTCCGGCGGCTACGAACAGGATAAAGGCAATGACAACAAGCAGCATGCCCAGGTGACGCGTCCAGAGGGGAAGGGCGTAGAGGAAGCCTGGTTGATCAATGCTGCGCCAGCCAAACACCATCATCAGGAGGGCCGCGACCAGTAGTAGCGAAAATATGCCCTTGTAGCCGTCCTCGCCAAGCTTCCCGGTGAGCGATTGCTTGAATGAGTGCCCAACCGAAGGAATGAAATGAACCAGTGACCAAAGTAATACGCCGGCGATGAGAAGGGTCATGTCTTCGTCCATGATGGTGAGTTGCTAATCAGTCTAGCGCCCATTGTCGACTTCGTCATCCCTGGCATGTCCTGGTGAAAGTAGGCCGCTTGCTTGCGGCTGTTATTTTTCACGTGGCAGCATACTGGCCGTAGCGCGGCGTTTAGCCTACAATCCGCGCCCTTTCCTGTCTGCGCATAACAACCACTCCGCCGATCGGTTCCTGACTCCACGTGCTTGATGGCACGTTACAGCAAACTTTAGGTGAGAATTCCGATGTTTGAGATTCATCCGAGCAAAGTCTCGACCGTTAAAAATGACGTTTTGTCCGGCCTGACAGTGGCCCTGGCACTGGTGCCGGAAGCAGTCGCGTTTGCGTTTGTAGCTGGCGTGCAGCCGCTGGTGGGCTTGTACGCTGCCTTCATGGTGGGCCTTATCACCGCCTGCATCGGCGGTCGCCCCGGCATGATTTCCGGGGCAACGGGAGCGCTGGCGGTAGTGATGGTGGCACTAGTTGCCGACCATGGGGTTGAGTACCTGTTTGCGACCGTAGTCCTTATGGGTGTTTTACAGATTGCGGCGGGCGCTATGCGCCTGGGTAAGTTTATCCGGATGGTGCCCCATCCGGTCATGCTGGGCTTTGTGAATGGCCTGGCGATCGTAATTTTTCTTGCCCAGTTGGGCCAGTTTGGCAATCCCGGTGAAGCAGGGTGGCTGGCAGGGACCTTTATGGAAGGCAGCATCGTTGATGTCGCCTGGTTAGAGGGCCAGCAGCTATACATGTTGCTGGGGCTTGTGGCGCTGACTATGGCGATCATCCACTTCCTACCCCGTCTGACTACGGCGATCCCTTCTTCGCTGGTGGCTATCGTCGTGGTTAGCCTGCTGGTGGTCGGTCTTAGTCTCGACACCAAAGTTGTGGGTGATGTTGCATCAATAAGCGGCGGTTTGCCTGAGTTTCATATCCCTATGGTCCCTCTAACCTGGGAGACATTTACTATTATTTTGCCCTACTCGGTCATTCTTGCTGCCATTGGATTAATTGAGTCCTTGCTGACATTGCGTCTGGTGGATGAAATCACGGAATCTCGCGGGCGTGGCAATAAAGAGTGCGTGGGTCAGGGCGTGGCCAACGTGGCCACTGGTTTCTTCGGTGGCATGGGTGGTTGCGCAATGATCGGCCAGAGCATGATCAATGTGAACTCCGGGGGTCGCGGCCGTCTGTCAGGTATCTCAGCGGCCTTGTTCTTACTGGCCTTTATTCTGGTTGCCTCGTCGTTGATCGAGCAGATTCCGCTGGCCGCACTGATCGGCGTGATGTTTATCGTTGTAATAGGGACCTTCGAATGGAGTAGCTTCCGAGTGCTGCGCAAGGTACCCAAGTCTGACGCGCTGGTTCTTATTCTGGTCTCAGCGGTCACCGTAGCCACAGATCTTGCGGTTGCGGTTGTTGTGGGTGTGATTGTGTCGGCGCTCGTATTTGCCTGGGAGCACGCCAAGCAGATCAACGTTCAGGCTCGGGAAGACCATAAGGGCTCTACTGTGTATGCGGTGTCCGGCCCTCTCTTCTTCGGTTCGGTCACTTCATTTCTGGAGCAGTTTGATCCCGGTGAATCCAACGAAGACGTCGTGATCGATTTTGCAGGGTCTCGAGTGTGTGACCACTCAGGGCTCGAGGCCATTGATACATTGGCAGAGCGCTACCTCAATTCTGGCAAGATCCTGCACCTTGTGCATTTGTCGGGTGAGTGCAAGCAGTTACTGCGCAAGGCGGGCAACCTCGTTGAAGTCAACGTGATCGAGGATCCGAAATACTTTGTGGCAGAAGACGCGCTGGGCTAGTGCACTAAGACTGCGGCTCGGTTCCGTGTACGCCCAGGTAGTGTGAACTGGGCTTAACTTTTTCGGACAACTGTTCGCTGAACTCGTAAAGTCGCTCGTAACGGGTGTCCTTGATCAGCCACTTCCCGTTTTCCTTTACGTAACGATCCCAGTACAGCAGTGTGCCGGTGGTGTAGTACTTGTGGTTTATCACCCAGAACTTGTCTTCCAGATACCAGATACCAGTCGCTTCGGTTTCCGAGAGCATTTGAATTTCAGGATGGTGACCATGATGCTGGCCAATGGACTGTTTGGTGAATGACTGCTCCATTCCTGTCACATACTCCTGCTTGCCGTTGTATTGCAGGTGGTAGTTGCCGCCCTTGAAATCCACCTGAACGTCGTCATGGAACAAGGTGGCTAATTCTTCGAGGTTGGCAGTGTCGATACAGCGAAAATAAGCATGCTTGAGCTGTTTGATGGCTTCCATATCCATCAGGCGTTGTATGTCTTTGCGCAACTCCTCCATGCCCCCTGCGGAGGCTTGCAGGGGCAATCCTTCGCCAATTCCCATGTTTTCCTTGTTGAGCTTTTGACGTGTCTCTGACATCAGCCTTCTCCCGGCAATAATGGTTTGCTTGAAGTAACAAGGTAATGCGGGTGCCGCGCGCTGACAACCGCCATTGCAGCCAATACTATTGACCGCAGCGCTCGCGGTCTGGCCGCGAAGAGAGCTTGCAGGGAACTGCCGGCGTCAGCTTTCGACAAAGGCCCGTTCGATGACGTACTCGCCGACTTCACCGTTGCGGGTCTCACGGAAGCCGCGACTATCCAGCAGCTTGCCGATGTCTTTGAGCATGCTGGGGCTGCCACAAATCATGAAGCGGTCGTTTTGTGGATCAATGGCAGACAGTCCTATGTCCTTTTCCAGCTTGCCAATGCGCAGCAGGTCAGTCAGGCGGCCATTGTTGACGTATTTCTCCCGGGTGACTGTGGGGTAATAAATGAGCTTGTCGCGCACATCCTCGCCAAGATACTCATGGTTGGGCAGGTGTTCGGTGATGAGCTCCTGATAGGCCAGTTCTTCCACTTCGCGACAACCGTGGGTGAGGATGACCTTGTCGTAGATTTCGTAAATCTCAGGGTCGCGGATAATGCTGAGGAAAGGTGCCAGCCCGGTTCCGGTCGCTATCAAGTAGAGGTTTTTCCCGGGCAGCAGGTTGTCAGGAATCAGCGTGCCAGTGGCCTTGCTGTTAACCAGTAGCTCGTCGCCTGGCTGAATGTTCTGCAGCTTTGAGGTCAGTGGTCCGTCCGGCACTTTGATACTGAAAAATTCTAGCTCGTCTTCATGATTGGCGCTGGCCAGGCTGTAGGCTCGCATCAGCGGCTTACCCTCATGTTCGAGTCCAATCATGGTGAAAAAGCCATTTTTGAAGCGAAAGCCTTGATTCCTGGTCGTCTTGAAGCTGAACAAACTGTCAGTCCAGTGGTGTACTTCGGTCACCTGTTCACGCAGCAGTGATGCCATTGCTCTGTACCTGTGATGTTAATGCTGACCAGAATAACGGCTGGCCTATAACCTGTAAAACAGATATATTCGATTTTATTAATCGGAAAAATAGATATGAGATTCACCTTTCGCCAGCTACAAGTGTTTTTGGCGACCGCCAGATTTGAGAACGTCAGTCGCGCCGCTGAGTCCTTAGCCATGTCCCAATCTGCTGCCAGTGGCTCCCTGAAGGAGTTGGAGCAGCAGTTTGAAGTACAGCTGTTCGATCGTCTGGGCAAGCGCTTGCAGCTGAGTGAGCTGGGCCGCCAGCTTCGCCCCCAGGCCGAAAGATTACTCGCCCAGGCGCAAGACTTTGAGGCCGCTTTAAGCACTGAGGAGGGCAGCGGTGCCTTGCGCGTCGGTGCAACCTTGACCATCGGCAATTACCTCGCCGTGCCAATGATCGCCGCCTTTCGTGAGCGATACACTCAGGCCGATGTGGCACTGCAGGTAGCAAATACAAAAACCATAGCGCGTCAGGTAGCGGACTTTGAGCTGGACTTGGGCATGATCGAGGGCGAGATAAATCACCCTCAACTGGAGACAATCCACTGGCGCGAGGACGAGCTACAGGTTTTCGCCGCCCCTGGACACCCATTAGCGGGAGTGTCGCAGGTATCTGACGACCAGTTGATGAGTCAGCGCTGGATTATGCGTGAATCGGGCTCGGGCACGCGCCAGGCGTTTGAGCGCGCCATGCACGGCATCCTCACCGATCTAGATATATCGATGGAGCTCCAACATACGGAGGCCATCAAGCGCGCTGTGGAGGCGGGCCTGGGCGTCGCTTGCCTGTCCAAGATCAGTCTTAAGGAAGCGTTTCAGCGGGGCTCGCTAATTCCCCTGAATATTCCGCACCGTGATTTCAGTCGTCAGCTAAATTTGATATTGCAGCGTGATAAATTTCACACAGCTACACTGGAAAGGTGGCTGTCACTTTGCAGGGAAACCGCCCAATGAAGAAGAACAAAACTCAATTTTTTGATGAACCAGAAGACTCAAAAGCCCAGGTAAACTTTGGTCGAGCCCTGAAGCATCTTTTGGTATTCCAGTTGAAACTCGGCGCTGACGCATTTCGGGACCTGCTGATGAGCCCACTCAGCGTGTTGGTTTTTTTCCTCGACTGGATTCGCAAGCCCGCCGTGGAAGACAGTTTGTATCTGCGCTTGATGGTGCTGGGGCGCCGGTCTGACCGCTTTATCAATCTCTTTGATCAATACCAGAACAAAGGGCACCAAACCATGGATCAAGCCATTGAGACAGTAGGCCGAATGGCGGCCGACGCCTCTCGGAACCAGGATCAAAGCGCGGAGAAAGAAATCGAGGCCAAGCGCTGACATGTGCAATCAATTTTGGCTCGTTTGCGCATTGCCTCTATACTTTAAAGCAGCGCGTCGCTTCATTTACTCGCCAAGAAGGATTGGATTATGAAAGGTGATGGAACAGTTATCGGCTACCTGAACCGGGTTCTCACCCTGGAACTGACCTCCATTAATCAGTATTTTCTGCACGCCCGGATGTTTCGCAACTGGGGGCTGGAAGCCTTGAATGAAAAGAATTACAAGAAGTCGATCAAGGATATGAAACAAGCGGACGAACTTATTGAGCGCATCCTTTTTCTGGAAGGCCTCCCCAATTTACAGCAGTTGGAAAAGGTGCGAATCGGCGAGCATACGGTGGAAATGCAGCAATGCGATATGGCCTTCCAGTTGGAGCAGCTCGCCTTGCTCAGGGAGGCGATTGCCTATTGTGAGCAAGCGCAGGATTTTGTCAGTCGCGATTTGCTTGAGGAAATACTCGAGTATGAAGAGAGTCACGTAGACTGGATTGAGACGCAGCAGTATCTGATTGAAAATACCAGTCTGGAAAACTACCTGCAGGCACAGATCTGAACCCAGCATTAAAAGGAGGACGTCACCATGAAAGGCAGTAACAAAGTAATTGCCGAGTTGAACGGGTTGCTGGCTTGGGAGTTGGCCGCCATGGATCAGTATTTTATTCACGCGCGAATGTACGACGACTGGGGACTGCAGAAGTTATTCGAGCGGATCGATCACGAGTTTGATGACGAAAAAGGTCACGCCGCAGCGCTTATTGAACGCATGCTTTTTCTCGAGGGAACGCCGGATATGACGACGCGCCCGCCGTTACAGGTCGGTAAAACTGTGCCCGAGATGTTGCAGAATGACTTGAATGTAGAGCTGGCCGTTGACCAGGCTTTAAAAGACGCGATCAAGGTGTGTGAGAGCGAACAGGACTATCACAGCCGTGAAATACTGGAAAAGCTGCTTGAAGACACCGAGGTCGATCATACCTGGTGGCTCGAAAAGCAGTTGGGGCTGATTGACAAGGTGGGTTTACAGAACTATCTGCAGTCACAGATGAGTTAATCACCGCGCCTCATCACCGAAGCCTGATGGAGGGCTCCAGCATGGGGCGCTTTAGTTTGTTCAAGCTACAAGCGCGTTTTGGATGTCGGCAGCTTGCGCGCGCAACTACATGCCGTAATGCGTCGCCGTCAGGTCTATTGACTGCACCAGCATATCGACCAGCGAGTCAATCTCGCTAATACTGGATACCAAAGGTGGAGCCATAATCATCGCATCGCCGGTTTGGCGCACCATCAGCCCCAGCTCGTTAGCCGTGTTGCGACAGAATACGGCGCCCGCAGATTCCGGAGCAAGCTTCTCCCTGGAAGCCTTGTCTTTCACCAGTTCAACGGCGGCAAACATGCCGCGACCGCGCACCTGGCCAACCAGTGGGTGATCTGCCAGTTCCTGCAAGCGTCCCTGGAAGTGCGGGGCGAGTTTGTTGGCGGCGTCGGCAATGATATTGCTCTCACGCAGTATCTTTAGCGTAGCCACGCCCGCGGCGGCTGCGGACGGATGGCCTGAGTAGGTCAGGCCATGTGTAAATTCGCCTTCACTGGAAAGCAGAGCGTCAGCAACCTTGTCACTCACCATGACACCGCCCAGGGGCTGGAAGCCATTAGTGACAGCTTTGGCGAAGGTCATCAGGTCGGGCTTAATGCCGTAGGTTTCTGAGCCAAACCACTGGCCGGTGCGACCAAAGCCACAGATGACTTCGTCTGCGATGAGCAGAATGTCGCGCTCGTCACAAATTCGCTGAACTTCTGGCCAGTAGGAATCGGGAGGAATGATAACGCCACCGGCGCCCTGTACAGGCTCGGCGATGAACGCGGCGACATTGTCTTCACCCAGTTCATCGATTTTCTCCTCCAACTGCCGTGCAACACGCAGGCCAAATTCATTGGGGTCTTCGTCCGGGCCTACTGCAAACCAGTGCGGCTGGTCGATGTGGTGAACATAGTCCAGACCGTTGGTTTGCTCATGCATGCCACTCATACCACCCAGCGAGGCGGCGGCAATAGTGGAACCGTGGTAAGCGTTGTTGCGACTGATAATGTGCTTTTTCTCGGGGCGACCCTGCACCTGGTAGTAGCGGCTGACCAGTCGCAGGTTGGTGTCGTTGGCCTCAGAGCCGGAGTTAGTGAAGAACACGTGATTGAAGCGCTCTTCGGTGATGTCTACCAATGCCTTTGCCAGTTCGATTGCCGGCTCATTGGCGCACTGGAAAAAGCTGTTGTAATAAGGCAGCTTGTGCATTTGCTCGGTGACGGCTTCAACAATAGCCGGCTGGCTATAACCCAGGTTGCAGCACCAGAGCCCAGACATACCGTCCAGCATCTTGTGGCCATTACTGTCATAGATATAAATGTGCTCGGCGCGGGAAAAAATTCTGCCGCCGTTCGTTGCGTAGTCCCTGAAGTCCGTGAATGGGTGCAGATAGTGGGATTGATCCAGCTGTTCAAGATTGCCGGTGGTGGCTTGCATGTTCATGTTACTACTCTCCCTTTTGGAACGCATCGTGTATGGCGCTGTTGCTATACCCTGAAGTGGTATGGCCGGGGTTGGCGCATCGTTGTTAAATAGTGTGGCATAGTGATTCACTCAAGAAATTACCCCAAAGGTGGTGTTTTAACCGGGGATAAAGGAAATTGAAATGCCCGAGAATAACGACAGATTGCATCCCTTCCTCGACCAATATCCGGATATCGAAATCTTCGAAGTGATGTTGATGGATCTATGTGGGGGTCTGCGCGGCAAATGGGTGACTCGGGACAAGATTGGTAAAGTGATGGCTGGCAGCCTGAAAATGCCCCTCAGTACCCTGGCTTTCGACGTATGGGGCAGAGATGCAGAAGAATGGGTGTTTGACAGTGGTGACGGCGATGGCTGGTGCGCGCCGGACCAGCGGACCCTGTTCCCCGCACCTTGGCTAAAGCGGCCTACCGGTCAGGTGCTGATGTCGATGAACAATATTGACGGCTCACCTTGCTCCTATGATCCTCGCTACATGCTCCAGGGCTTGATGGACCGTTTCGATAGTCTGGGGTTAACCCCGGTCATGGCCAGTGAAATGGAGTTTCACCTTTTATATCCAGAGGAGGACGGTGTCGGTCGTCCTATTCATACTCAACAGGATCGAGTGGGTGGTTCGCTGGGTGCCGGGCAAACTTATGGTATCGACCTGATGGAGGACGAAGCCGAGTTAATGCACGAAATTCATGACGCCTGTCATGCCCAGGGTTTGCCTGTAGATACCCTGATCAAGGAGTCCGCACCCTCCCAGTACGAGATTAATCTCTATCACACCAATGATGCCGTCATTGCGGCAGATCAGGCGGTCATGCTGCAGCGAGTCATTCGGGGCGTGGCCAAGAAGCATGGCCTGATAGCCACATTCATGGCCAAACCATTTGGTGACATCGCGGGTAATGGCATGCATGTGCATTGCAGTCTGGTGGATAAAGATGGCAACAATATGTTTGATGACGGCAGCGCAGCAGGTACCCCTTTATTGCGGCAGGCGATCGCTGGCTGCCTGGATATGATGGCTGACAGCATGCTGCTGTTCGCGCCTAACCTGAACTCCTACCGTCGTTTTCGCCGCGGAACTCACGCACCTATGGCGCCTACCTGGGGTTATGAGAATCGTACTGTCGCGGTCCGTGTTCCTGCCGATTCACCAGCAGCCACTCGTCTTGAACACCGGGTCGCTGGAGCGGATGCCAATCCGTATCTGGTCATGGCCGGGATTCTCGCGGGTATGTTGCATGGGATCGAAAGTAAACTGGAGGCCCCCGCACCCCTCGAGGGGAATGCCTACGAGCAGGTGCCCGCAAACCTGCCTCGCTACTGGCCAGACGCGTTGCAGTGTTTTGAGCAGTCGGAATATGTTGCCAACTATCTGGGGGCCGAATTCCAAAAGGTGTTTACAATTCTCAAGCAACAGGAAATCGACACTTTTGACGGTCAAGTAACCCCGTTGGAGTACGACGCCTGCTTATAGCTTAGTAGACGGTTCATTGCGCCTCGAAAAGTTTGTCGCAGGTACTCGTTACTCGAGACCGGAGCCATCTGCCGAGTAAATCACCCAGATCTTGCTATAGCCTTCTGTTTCCCAGATGCCTGTCCACTCTTTGGGAATGGTGACGGCTTCGCCAGCTTCGATCTTTTGCACGCTGCCATCGCTTGATGTCAGGGTAACGCCGCCGGAAATAAAGTACATGAATTCGTCAACGCCATAGGGCTCACTAATTTCAGATCGAGTTTTGCTCGAGGTATACATGCCCGATGCGAATTTTTTATCGCTGGACAACATGCTCGTTACATCCTGGGTTACATGGCCGTCTTCATGGGCCTGTTGTGCCATGTCTTCGCGCTCAAATATTGTGCCGCCGATTTCTGCGGCGGATATTTTTGCCGGTAGCACGACACTATGATCTGCCGCAAAAGAACTGACCGTGAAAGTGAGAAGCGTTAGTGAAATCAGTATTCTTTTCATCTTGTACTATTCCAAAGCAGTTAAACAATAAGTCGCAGTTGATCGATAGAAACGTCAGTGATTAGCGTCACGCCTGAAGTTGTTCGTTAACTGCTCTATAAGCAGCATCTATGGCGCCATCAACGTAGGCGTAGGCCTCTGAATCTGAATTGGCGATAGAAATTCGGCCTATCTGTGCACGACCAGCTATATGCGGGCCATTGTAGCGATCGTACTCTGCCGGTACGCCGATACCTTCAAATTCGTAGGCGTAGCCGTGGGGCCAACGGTTCAGCGTGATTGCAGAAAAGTCTCGTTGTACATCAAAACCGTGTGGGCTCAGCATGCCATCGAAGTGTTTGAAGATGTCATCTTCGAAATCCTGATAAGACATTTGCAGTAATTTAGCGCGCCCCGCCTTGTATTGTTGGATGTTAGTTAATCCTCGCTCTCTGGGCGAATACCAGGCAGATACTACGATGGGCTGGTCGGGTTTTTGTGAATATTGGTAGTCCCCCATGCTGACGGGGAAGTCCAGATGCAGGTATTTGAACATAGCATCTCCCGGCGTATATATTTTGTAAAACCCGGCGTCTGCAAAAGCCTGCCAATTACGAATTGCGAAGCTACCAATGACAAAAGGAATCTTGGTTGCATAGCCGATCGCCTCGGCCTGGGCGGGCGGCAACTCTGGGCAGACGTGAGGGATGATAGCGTTGTAGCAAGCCATTACCACATGTTTCGCGCGAACTCGGTAGCTGCGGTCATTGTTGACGTAGGTGATATCTACCCCATCAGCAATGTTCTGAACTCTCACTACGGTGCTGTTTAGGCGAATTCGAACATCGGAATCTGTCGCGTCCAGGGCAGTATAATCAGCTCGCGCAGTCACCAGGCTTTCCATTCCATAACCTGGTAGCGCTTGCGGTATCAGATCGCGAACCAGGGCTCTGGCGACGCTGGCGTTGCCATCCGGAAAATGATGGATGTACGGTTCTTCTTTTTCTGCGTAATCCGCTTCGTCCAGACCCAGGTCTGCTGTGCCAGGAAAGTCATATTCCTTCGCTTCCCACGCTGATGCCGCTTCCCAACCAACGCCGATCATGGGCAGGAAGCTGTCACGAATGATTTCTCGCACACTCTCAGGAGCGCCAGCATGGATTTCAAGAAATTCTAGGTAGCTGATGTTGCGTAAGAGGGCCTCTTTTTCTACCTGGTTCATGCCCTCTAAATAGTCAGTGCCGCCCGCAAGCAACTTGAGAAAAGCCTGGCGATCCGCGCTGGGGATTGGCATCTCGTTAATGGCCGTGAGCAGTTCACTTTGAGTCATTGTTTCAGAGGCCAATGGGTTTGCAACGATTTTGCGTTCGCCATAGGTTGCTTCATCAAAGTACAGACCCGCGCCCATCTCGCGTCGTTTGAAAAAAGCCTGATCGAAATAATCATAGAAACGATCGACATCGATGGTCAGGTCTTTGAGCAGCTGCCTGGCCACTGGAGAATAGTCAGAGGGCGTATCTATGGTTTGGCTGCCGCCGAATCCAATAAGCGTTTCACCATCCGCTTGTAACTCATTGCGCCTGGCATGCCCGCCAAAGTCGTCGTGGTTATCAAGCACGAGAATGCGGCCGGGTCTTTCCTGCTTATCGCGGAAAAATTTCGCCGCCGAAAGTCCGGATATTCCTGCGCCTACAACCACAAGATCGTAAGTCTTCTCAGTTTGCTGTTTAGGGATTGAAAAAGATCTGCCTTCGCGCGCAACGGCGTGGGCAGTTTCAAAAGAGCCCTTGTTGCTGCCTCTCAGGCCGGTGAGCCCCGGTGGGTAATAGCCAGGTCCAATGGCACTCGAGGGTAGCAGGCCTTCCGCTACCGCCTCTAATGGGGTCATGTTAAGTGCGGCTGCTCCCAAGGCAACCCCACTGACAAAATCCCTGCGAGAGAGCAGGCGCGGTTTCGTCATGCGACCCATTCCCTACGGCACGAATTGTGCCGAGGGAGTGATCTTAAGAAATATGCCAATAGCAGACCTGGGTTAGAAGTCGTAACCGAGTCGTACACCGACGGTTCTTGGTCGCGCTGGCCCAAAGGCGTGTTGAGCGTAAATGGTTCCTGGTGTCGGATCGTCAGCATAGTTGCCGTCATACCAGACATCATCAAACACGTTCTCTACATAGCCGGCGGCGCTCCATCCACTCTGTCGATAACCCAGAACTATATCGGTCTGGTTGAGGGTTGCTATGCGCTGGTAAATCAGGCTTTCGTCTGGCCAGTCTCCCCGAATATCATCCTCCCAGGACCATGACAGGGTACCGAACATTTCACCGCCGCTATCGCCGACGGGGTAGACACCGTTCAGAACTGCAAACGCTGTGTACTTTGGTGCCCACGGAATAGAATTGCCTTCACAGTGGTCGGCTCCTTTGACGGGGTCTAGAACTTCCCCTGCGCCGCAGAAAGCCTGAATTCCGGTGGCTTCGGTTTCAAGCCAGGATGCTCCCACTCGCAGAGTAAGGTTATCTGTGATGGCAGTGCTGAGTTCCAATTCAAGGCCGTAACCATCAAGCTCACCCACGTTATCAACAATTTGCTTGGGGCCTTCAGAGAAGATCGCCTGGAGATCTTCATATTCGTAATAAAACGCGGTGGTTGCTAATTGCGAGCGACCGTTGAACAGGGTTGCTTTGTAACCAAGTTCGTAAGAAATGACCGTTTCCGGGCCGAAATCACCGGGCGCTTCAGAGCCGGGCAGTCCGACGCAGAGGCCAAATGGGCAGCCATCGGCACCTGGCCCTTCGATGTTGAAACTGCCAAAACCGCCGGACTTATAGCCCGTTGCAACGCTAGCGAATATCAGGGTGTCTTCGTTTGGTCGATAGTTGGCAACAATTCGCCAAGTCGTATCATTCCAGTCCTGTTTATCGGATAGCGCCCCTTCAGGTGTAGAAAAGCCAGTTTGTGCTTTGTAGGCAAGTAGTGAGTTTCCAGAGTCCTGCAAAACTTCTTGCGAGAACTCCTTCTCATCGTAGCTGTAGCGCACGCCGAAATTCATATCAAAAGCGTCGGTGAACTCATACCGCAGATCAACATAAGCTGAGTAACCTTCGTATTTGCCTTTTATACGGTTCCTGTCATTGATCAGTCCGTCGGCCGAGCCGCTCCAGTCGCAGCTGGAGAAGTAGTAATCCAGATAATAGTCGCAGTAGTAGGTGTTACCGTTGTAGTCATCCAGATAGTTGTAGTAATCGAACATATCCTGGCAGGTGTTGAACCAGTAGCCGAGACAGTAGACGTCTTCCTCTTGTTGGCCCAGGAACACAGTTTCAATATCTTCCTGGTAATAGGATGCACCCGCGTACCATCCCAGGGGTCCGTCATCATTTGAGCTGAGTCGAAGTTCCTGTTCGAAGTAGTCGCCGGATTGGTCCTGGCCGTAGTTAAAGGTTACTGTGGGCAGGGCGTCGTAATCTTCCACGTACAAGTAGTCGTGGTCTTTGTAGCCGGTCAGGGAGGTCAGTGTTGCCCAGCCCATATCGTAATCGATCATCAGGCTGACAGAGAATATTTCAGCCTCATCAGTAGGTTGCAGCGAATTATCGTTGTTGACTGTGCGTCCGTCTCTGGACAGGGAAATTACTTCGCCGCCGTTGATGCGAGTCTGGTCGACGAGGAATGCATCCCCCTCGCCAGTGGCGCGGTAAACAGTGCCAAACTGATCGCGATCTTCATATTCAATCATCAAGTCAGCGGTCAGGTTATCGGTCTCCCAGCGGCCGGTAATTCGCAGTCCCTGGTTTTCGTAGTCGATGAGATCGGGTCCGCCGAAATCGTTTTCGACATAGCCATCTTCTTGAGAATGATAGCCGGCTATGCGGACGGCGGCATTGTCAGAAATGGGGAGATTGATACCACCTTCAAACGCGATCAGGTCGCGCTCACCCACATCGAGCTGCGCGTAGCCTTCCATTTGCGACACGTTCGGTTTCGAGGTAATGATATTCATGGCGCCACTGACGGAATTCCGGCCGAACAGGAAGCCCTGGGGGCCACGCAGCACTTCGGCTCGATCTATGTCATACAGGGTCGACACCGCGGAGCCATTTCGGCCCTGGTACAGTCCGTTTTTGTAGAGGCTGACTGAGGGGTCGCCGCCGTTGCCAAAGTCGATGGTGCGGATGCCGCGAACGCTGACAAAGTCGAGAAAGCTGTCTTTACTGTTGCCGCTGATGCCTGGTGTGAAAGCAATCAGGTCTTTCACGTCGGTGAGGTTAACCGCGCGGATATCTTCTCCGGACATGGCGGTGATAGAAATCGGCACATCCATTACTGACTCTGCACGCTTGGTAGCAGTAACGATGACTTCTTCAAGCTGCTGTGCCTGTAAGGATTCTGCGCCCAATCCGGCTAGCACTGCGACAGAAACCGCCTGCGCTAAAATGCTACGGGTGGAACGACTTGATCGGTGCGGTATTGCAGTGAGCTTGCGATCGCTCGCTTTCGTAGTGTGCTGTTGCTTCGTCATTTTTTTCTCCGGCATGTTATCTATCATGCTTCAGTATCAACGCCTCTAAAGGTGTTTAAGGTGGATCTCTTGATACTTTATCTTGTTATTTTTACGCGTCTCAGCCACGTATTTCTTCCGGCTTTGTAGGCCTTGAATACTCGGCGTTTTCAAGTATTCATCAACAGGATCGCATATGACCTCGCTGCTGACTGCCCCCCGAAAGGGTTAGCCCCTCTAAAATTGCATTAGACAAGGGGCGATTGATGGCTCGCGCAGGGTTAAGGCTACGCCTAAAAGGGATGCGCTGCAATTTATATGGATCATTGGAATAGGCGTCGGTCAGCAGCCAAAGGCCGGCTACTGTGCGCTGTTTTCTACTGCTGCAAAGGCACGCCTTGTTCTGTGAGCGTTTGCTGCATTTCGGTGAGCTGATCCTGGTAGCGACGCCAGCGTCCGACTGAGCGGGTGTGTGCGGGCTCTCTGACCTGTACCACGCTAGCCGTTGTCACGGCTGCTTTTTGTGAGTGGAAGTCCAGACAGGCGTCTTCCCAGCCAAGACCGAGAAACTCGATAAGTCTGCGTGCGTTGGGCTCCAGGTTCTGCGCGGTGTCCTCATATGAAATGTCAAAGAACCTGCCACTAAAGCGTTCACGCCAAGTGTCCATTAAATGATAGTAGCGTGCGTGATGGCGCGCCATCTCCTGTTGGTCATACGAGTGAGGATAAGCGTCTGCAAATAATTGTTTGAAGCTGGAGAAGCAGGCGTCCATCGGATCGCGCCGCAAGTGAACTATTCTGGCATTTGGAAGGGCCTTGAGAATCAATGGTATATACAAATAGTTCGGAGGCAGCTTATCTACAAATCTGGGCTGTGAACCGCGCATTTTTGCGGTGGTCTGCATGTACGCTTTTCCGAGTTGATTGGGGTTCACGTCAGCAGCGAGCTCGGCAAGTTTGGCAGACTGTCGCTTGGGCTCCTGGTAGTTGGCGAGTCGGCGCAGGCAATTACCAAACTGTTTCAGCTCGCCGGCGGAGTGAACCTGTGAGTGGCTGGTGATAATTCTTTCAACCAGGGTGGTACCGGTTCTAGGCTGTCCAACCACGAAGATCGGAGAGGGGTCATCGTGGCCGTCGCCGCCCTGTTCTAGCCATTCTTTGGTGAAAGTAGCAGCAAATGCGTCGTACATTTCAATTTCTGCCTGCTCGTCGAAATCTATGGTGCTGCGCCGCGCTTTTGCTCCGCGGGCGAAAGCATCAAAAGCATTGTCCCAGTCCTCTATATCTTCTGACTCTTTACCTATCGAGTAATAGAGAAAAGCCAGCGCCCTTTGATTTTTGCCCTCTTGCTGGGCAAGTTGCTCCAGCAATTCAATGTGCGTGCGATCTGTTGCCTTGCGCAGCCCTGACAGCAACCAGTGCGCATTGGGGTTTTCCGGTCTCAGCTCAAGCGCTTGGCCCAGGAGTTTCTCGGCTTCGTCCATCTTGTCGAGAAACATATGATTATTTGCCTGGTTGATTAGGAACTGAATGCTATCCGGTCGCTTTTGCAGTGCGCGTCCAATCCACTCACCCGCTTCGATCTGATCGCCCAAAAGTCCGTAAACGGTCCCTATCAAATCCATGACTGTTGGGTTTTCATCGCTTAATGCGGCTGCTTTTTCAAGTGCAGAGTCCGCTCTTGCGGGCTGCCCAGCCTGCATGAACAGTCTGGCGAGATTGGCCCAGGCCGCAGCGTTATCGGGCTGTAGCTTGGTGACCGAGCCAAAAGCGCTGACTGCGTGCCAGTTCTGCTTGAGCTCCAGCGCAATGAGACCAACCAGGAAGTGTGCCTCTACCAAATCTGGTTTTGACTCCAACAGTCGCCGACAGCAGTCGCCTGCTTCGTTAAGGCGGCCTGCAGACAGGTGATTAAAGCCTTCCTTCAGCGTTTTTTGCATCCAAGGCTGGCTCATAGAGATCGGGGCCGTTTTTCGGGTGGTTGCATATACGCCACCAGGGTGTCACCGCCTTCATAGTCTTTGGCGCTCATCACCGAGTCGAGAAACAAGTAGAAAAGCTCTGCCTGAGAGGATACTTCCAGTTTGGCGTAGGCGTGCTTGCGATGGAGTTTCACAGTCTCCATGGAGATAGATAGTTTTTCCGCTACGGTTTTGGTGCTGTGTCCATGAAGGACCAGGTTGATAACCTGCGTCTCGCGTTCTGTCAGCAAACTTGAACCAAAGGATTGCAGCGCACTGTTCAGTTGTGCCCTTAGATTGATCCCGCTGTCTACTTCATCTGACTGCTTCCAGTGCTGTTGGCAGAGCGCCTCAACAGTGGGGTAGACATCGGCAAGCAGGGTGCGCTCACGTTTGCTAAAGCTGGCACGAGTTGCGGTTTTGCCCAGTGCAATATTGACGAAGCCCTCGCCTGACGTAGGAATAACAAAGCCACACTCATCCTGGTAACCGCAATTTCGGTACCAGGCCTTGTAGTACTCGCTGTCTTTGAAGCCCGTGGGGGAAAGCTCCCGTAGTCTGAAAACGCCGAATTTTTGGCTGGCGGTGGCCGCGAGGTAGTAGGGGTCCAACAGAAAAGCGCCTTTTATAAAGACATCCAGGGTGGATTTTCCAGAGTCCTCATGGACCTCAAAGTATTCCACCATCGGCAAATCAGTGTTGGGGTAGACGATAATACTGGCGTCATCAACGGGAACCAGATTGCGCAGCATGTCTACCAGCATTGCCGGAAAGTCAGCGCTACCGGTTGCGGGAATCAGTTTGGCCAGGTGGCCACTAAAGGTATTAAGTGTGGGCATTGGAAAAGCACATAACCGGAAAGCTCACATCATAACTGCAAAGCGACCCAATCTAAAAACGCCTGATTGGCGCGGGAGATGGTTCTACCTTTTCGTTTGGCCAGGGCCATGGGCACTTCGACACCGGGAGTCAGAGGAATGCCTGCTATGCCGGGCTCTTGCTCTGCCATGGTGCGCAGGCCGACCGTAACCCCAATGCCCTGCTTAACCATCCTTACCAGCAGAGGCAGGAAGTTACTTTGCAGGCGCAGCTCCGGCTCCACCGCTGCCTCCCGGCACAATTGATCCAGCTGTGCCCGAATAAAGTAACCGCTCTCGTAAACCACCATAGGAGTGTTGTGTAGCTCTTGTGTGTTTAGGTGACTGCGCTGTGCCCATGGGTGATTCTCAGCCACGCAGACCACCATTTGCTCTTTGATTAATGGCAATCGCTCCAGGTCTTCGGTGCCGCTTGTGGTAGTCACTCCCAGTTCAATATCATCACGTAGCAGCATTTCTTCGATTTGAGTGGTACCCGCCTGGGTAACCGATGCAGTAAGGCCAGAGTGCTCAGTAAGAAAGCCACTGAGCAGGTCAGGTAAAAAGTAGGTCGCCAGCATGGAGGGACAGGAAATGCTCAGCTCACCTCGCAGCAGATCCGAGAGGTCACCGGCGGATTGGGCCAGGTCCTGCACCTGCTGCAAGATCGATTGCGCACGGCCCAGAAGCTGTTCTCCTTCGGCCGTCAGCGCGATACTCCGGCTACTGCGATCAAACAGGGTCACACCAAGAGAGTCCTCCAGTTTGCGGACCGCAATACTGACCGCTGGCTGCGCCATGTGCAGCTGCTCCGCTCCGGCACTAAAGCCTCCGGATTGCGCAACCGCCGCAAAAATTTCAAGTTTGCGTAAATCCACTCCCGATGCTCTCCTCGTCAGGGTTGCCGTCTTCATTTGCAGTCTCGCGGCGGGAGTCCACTATCGCCGCTATCAAGCAACTACAGTCTCACGCTGACTAATATACCGTGTATATATTATTCATTGAATATATATATTATATATATTAATTGCTCCCTGTTATCCTCAGCGGCTATTAGTAGCAACCGTGGAGCGAGCCCGATGGCCGGCAAAAAGTGGCAAAAACTCAATTGGCAGGACCCTTTTCTGCTGGATCAGCAGCTCACCGACGAGCAGCGTATGGTGCAGCAGAGCGCCAGGCAGTATGCCCAGGAGAAGTTGCTCCCCCGAGTCAGGGACGCTTTTCGCGCGGAGGAAACAGACCTTTCCATCTTTAGGGAAATGGGCGAACTGGGCTTATTGGGATCCACTATCGAGGGCTATGGCTGTCCGGGTGTAGATTACATCTCCTACGGTTTGGTCGCGCGAGAGGTTGAGCGGGTCGATTCTGGCTACCGCTCCATGATGAGCGTGCAATCCTCCCTGGTGATGTACCCCATTGATGCCTACGGCAATGAAAGTCAGCGAGAGAAGTATTTGCCAAAATTGGCGACGGGTGAATGGATTGGCTGCTTTGGCTTGACCGAGCCGGATCATGGTTCTGACCCGGGCAGCATGGTGACACGCGCTCGCAGTGTGGATGGTGGTTACAGCGTGAGCGGCGCCAAGATGTGGATTACCAACAGCCCCTTTGCCGACGTGTTTGTGGTTTGGGCAAAAACTGATGATGACAAGATTCGCGGCTTCATTCTGGAGAAGGGCATGGATGGATTGTCCGCCCCAAAAATAGAAGGCAAGCTAGCGCTGCGCGCGTCGGTTACCGGGGAGATTGTCATGGACGAGGTCTTCGTCCCGAAAGAAAACCTGCTGCCCAACGTGGAGGGTCTGAAGGGCCCATTCGGCTGTCTTAATAACGCGCGTTACGGTATCGCCTGGGGTTCTCTTGGCGCCGCTGAAACCTGCTGGCATGCGGCTCGACAATACACCATGGAGCGCAAGCAATTTGGTGTGCCTCTGGCCTCCAAGCAACTGGTGCAGTTGAAGCTGGCTGACATGCAGACCGAGATTAGTCTGGCGCTGCAGGGTTGTTTGCGAGCAGGACAGTTGATGGATGCGGGCGACATTGCGCCGGAACTTATTTCCCTGATTAAACGCAACTCATGCGGTAAGTCTTTAGCCATAGCCCGCACGGCTCGCGACATGCTCGGTGGCAACGGTATTTCAGACGAGTATCCGATTATGCGGCACATGGTTAACCTTGAGGTCGTCAATACCTATGAGGGCACCCACGATGTGCATGCCTTGATACTGGGCCGCACCCAGACTGATATTCCAGCCTTCTAATGGGTGCTCTGTCGCATATCAAGGTGCTGGACTTATCCCGCATTCTTGCCGGCCCCTGGGCCAGTCAGGTCCTTGGGGATTTGGGCGCTGAGGTCATCAAGGTAGAAAATCCCCAGGGGGGAGACGACACCCGCCAATGGGGCCCTCCCTATATGCAAGATGAGCATGGGCACGCGACTGAAGAGTCGGCCTACTTTATGTGTGCCAATCGTAACAAGCGGTCTGTGTGTATTGATATGCGGACCGCGGAGGGCCAGGATAAGTTGCGAGAGCTGGCGCGAGACTGTGACGTGCTCATTGAAAATTTCAAGGTCGGCGGCGCCGCTAAATACGGTCTGGATTACACCACGCTGTCAGAGCTCAATCCGGGGTTGGTGTATTGTTCCATCACCGGCTTTGGTCAGGATGGCCCCCTGGCAAATCGCCCGGGCTATGATTTTCTGGTGCAAGCCATGGGTGGCCTGATGAGTGTCACCGGAGCCGCCGATGGCGAGCCCGGCGCTGGCCCGCAAAAAGTCGGAGTTGCACTCACCGATATCATGACCGGCCTTTATGCGGTGATCGGGATTCAGGCGGCGCTGGCAGACAGGGCCCAGTCCGGACTTGGACAGCATGTCGATCTCGCTCTGCTGGATGTCACCGCCGCCACTTTGGCTAATCAGGCCACCAACTATCTGGTTGGCGGCCTGAATCCAACCCGGTTGGGCAATGCCCACCCCAATATCGTTCCCTACCAGAGCTTTGTGGCCAAAGATGGTTATCTGATCGTGGCGGTTGGCAACGACGGCCAGTTCCGCCGTTACTGCCAAGTGATAGGCGCGCCTGAGTTGGCCGATGATGAGCGCTTTCAGACTAATCGCGACCGGGTTGGGAATCGCGATGCATTGGTGCCCTTGTTGCAGGTCAAAATGCTGGAGCGGGATAAAGCGGAGTGGATTGCTTTACTGGAAGCCGCCAACGTGCCGGCGGGTCCTATTAATTCGGTAGGAGAGGTGTTCGCAGAGCCCCAGATTCAGGCCCGAGGTATGCAGGTCAATCTGGACCACCCGCTTAATAGTAAATTGCAGCTGGTGGGTAACCCCATCAAATTGTCGCGCACACCCGTGGAGTATCGCCAAGCGCCGCCCACGCTGGGGCAGCACAATGAGGATTTTCTGTAGGCTTAGCTCGCGCGGCTTTTGCGATCGACGTCGTCTTTGTCCCGCGTCCGCCTCACTGGGGCTGCGTTCTTATCAAAGCCCCAATATGTTTTCGGTTGGAACATAGTCATAGCCCAGAACGTCGGCTACCGCTTGGTAGGTGATGTCGCCGCAGTGCACGTTCAACCCGCGACGCAAATGGACGTCATCGGTTAGTGCCTGCTTATAACCCTTGTCCGCCAGCGCCAGGGTGTAGGGCAGAGTTGCATTGTTGAGGGCAAAAGTGGACGTGCGTGCCACGCCGCCTGGCATGTTTGCGACGCAGTAATGCACCACACCTTCTTCAACATACGTGGGGTCTGAGTGGGTGGTTGCGCGGCTGGTTTCGAAACACCCACCCTGGTCGATAGCAACGTCAACGACGACCGAGCCCGGACGCATGGCTGCCAGCATTTCACGGGTCACCAGCTTTGGTGCTGCTGCTCCCGGTACGAGCACTGCACCAATAACGAGGTCGGCAGTGGTGACGTGTTTCCACAAAGCTTCCCGGGTCGAATAAATGGTGTTGAGCATGCAGCCAAACTGGAAATCGAGTTCCTTCAGGCGATCCAGCGAGCGATCCAGAACTGTGACATGCGCCTCCATGCCCATTGCCATGCGAATGGCATTGGTGCCGACAACGCCACCGCCGATAACAACAACCCGCGCCGCCTCTACACCCGGCACGCCACCCAGCAGCATGCCTGAGCCTCCCTTGTGCTTTTCGAGTGCGTGGGCACCGGCCTGAATAGACATGCGGCCGGCAACTTCGCTCATCGGCGATAGCAGTGGTAGATGGCCATTGTCATCGGTCACTGTTTCATAGGCGATAGCAATACAACCGGAATCTTTGAGCAGTTTGGTTTGCTCGGGATCAGGAGCAAGGTGGAGATAGGTGAATAGCACCTGTCCTTCACGCAGCATTTTGCACTCGTTGGGTTGCGGCTCCTTGACCTTGACGACCATGTCAGAGCGCTCGAAAATCTCTTCTGCGGTGGCGACGATTTCGGCACCCGCATCGCGATACATCTGATCAGAAAGGCCTATGCCCTCGCCAGCGCCGCTTTGTACGATGACCTGGTGACCGTGGTGCACGAGTTCCTCGGCCGACCCTGTGGTCAAACCGACACGAAACTCCAAAGTTTTAATTTCCTTGGGTACGCCTACTAACATTGCCTGAGCCTCTTTTTCTGTTTAGTTGTTGCTTTATGAAGTGTCGCTATTCGCGAATGGGGCGTAGTTTACTGGAAAGCAAAAGCGAAACGATTACTCCAAAGGGGTAGTGTCAGTGGGACTGGCCAAGCTGTGATTTCATGATCTCTAGTGTTTGCCGGCCGAGCTCGTCACCGGCGGTAGCGGGCACCAGGCATATCTCTCCAGCGCCGGCGTCGCGGTATTCATCCACACGCGCCTGAACTGCTGACAGGTCTCCGACCAGTCCAATGGCACTGATTAGTTTATCGGGCATTGCAGCAAGGAGCTCGCGGGGGTGGGGGCGCGTGCGAGCATAATTTACCAAGTCCTCGAAGCCTGCTTGCATCATCATCTCGCCATAGCCGGGTGCGGCAAGGTAGCCAACAATACCTCGCTTGAGTTGGTCGATAGTTTCGCGCTGCGGGTTGACCGCGCAGGGTAGCCAAATAGCGATCTCAGGTGTCGCCCTACCTGCTTTTTCGGCGGCGCGGATAAGTTGGTCGCGCAAGGCGGCAACACTCAAAGGCGTCACCATATTTAGTAGCATGCGGTCAGCGTGACGGGCCGCTGCCCGAACCGCTGCGGGTCCGAACGCTGCAATTGTTATTGGCCCTTCAACTGCATCCAGACGCAGTTTGTAGCCTTTGCTGCTAGCGCATTCACCGCTAAAGTCAGTCTTTTCACCTGCCAGTAATGCGCGCAGAATTTGTGCGCTTTCAGCAAGGTGAGTGGCAGTGCGGGTGCGGTCTCGTCCGTGCCACTCCTCAACGACGACAACGCTCGAGGCGCCCAACGCCACGGCGGTGCGCCTGCCAGTGATGTCCGCAACAGAGGCAGCTCCCATTGCTATGGTCATGGGCGTACGCACCGAAACGGATAGCGGGCCGACTGTCAGTCGAATGTGCTCGGTTTGCAAACCTGCCGCGGTGGCGAATGCGAAAGCATCATAGGTTGCCATTTCTCCAATCCAGAGTTCCTCGAAGCCCAGGCGGTCTGCCAGCTTGGCGACTTGCAGGTTTTCTGCGGCTGGACGGTCTTGCCAAAGAGGAGTGACAACACTGAATTTCATGACCTTTGCCTATCGATGTGCTGGAATGAAAAAGAGTATACTTCACTCTCAGTCTTGTTATAAAAGTACAAATTTAGCGCAGTTTACTGTAATGAGAACTTCACCTGAACACAGAATAAATGAGCTGACTGCAAGTGGTCATTGGGGCAGCGAGACACTGCATTCCCTGCTCGCGAAAAACGCGGGTGACAAGCCTAGCGCCCTGGCCGTCAAGGACCAGCCTAACCGGGCTGTTCTCACTGATGATGAGCCCCTGAGTCTAACCTGGGCTGAGCTGGAAGCAGCTAGCACTAACCTGGCAGCTCAGTTCGGGGCACTCGGTCTGGTCGAGGATGAGGCCGTGATTGTGCAGCTCCCCAATGTGGCTGAATTGATGGTGGTTTATTACGCCGCGTCCATGTTGGGCCTGATCGTTTCGCCAGTGCCGGTGCAATACGGCAGCCACGAACTGCAAATGCTTGCCGATGCATTACAAGCCAAAACCGTGATAACAATGCCACGCCTGGGCAATGTTGAATTGGCACACGGCGCGCGTCAGGCGCTGCCTCGACTCTGCGTGCTGGAGTTCGGCAGTGACCTTGTGATTGATACCTCCGAGCCTGGCATCTGTGCGACCTTACCGGCGGATGATGCTAATCGTATTTTGAGCATCTGCTGGACTTCCGGGACTACCGGCACGCCAAAAGGCGTTCCGCGCTCGCATAATATGTGGATGGCATCTGGCCGATGCAGTGCGCAAGCCGGTAGCATGACGGGAGAAGATATTCTGCTAAATCCATTCCCGCTGGTGAATATGGCGGCTCTGGGCGGTTTCTTGTTTCCGGCTGCACTGGTGGGTGCCGCGATCGTGCTTCACCATCCGCTGGATCCACCGCTTTTTTTGCAACAACTACAGGATGAGAGTGCCACCTTTACGATTGCGCCTCCGGCGCTGTTGAATCAATTGGCCAAGACCCCACAGATGTGGCGCCAATTTGATTTCAGCGCCCTGCGGAGAATAGGTTCCGGGTCAGCACCACTGGCGCCTTCCATGATCGAAACCTTCGACCGCGATTATCAAAAAGCGATCGTCAATTTTTACGGATCCAATGAGGGCATTTCACTGTTCTCGACACCCGAGACTGCGCCCGGGCCAGATGTCCGCGCCAGCATGTTCCGCAAGCCTGAATCGGGCGCACTGGTGGCAACCAAGGTTGCTGATCCGACCTCGGGTAAGCTGCTTGATGAGGTTGGTGAAAGCGGCGAACTGCTGATTAGTGGCGCTACGGTTTTCGATGGCTACTATGCTTCAGATAACCAGGATGTGTTTGCAAAAGATGGTTATTTTCGCAGCGGCGACCTGGTGGAAATCTGCGGAGATAGCGGCAATTACTACCGTATTGTCGGGCGTTGCAAAGACATTATTAATCGAGGTGGTATGAAGGTTTCACCCGCGGAGCTGGACGTCGCACTGGAACATCATCCGGCGGTTGTTGAAGCCGCGGTCTGCGCTTATCCTGATGAGCGCTTAGGTGAAAAGATTTGTGCAGTGCTGGTGTTACAGGCAGATGCAGTAGTGCCCAAGCTGGAGGAGCTGCAACAGTTTTTGCTGAGCCAGGGTTTTGCCAAGTTTAAATTGCCTGAACGTATCGAGGTGATAAAGCAGTTACCACGCAATCCTCTGGGCAAGGTTCAGCGCTTCGCTTTGCAGGATGCGCTGACTGAAAATCAGGAGTCATGAATGAGCAGTGATATTTATATACTCGGTGGCAGTCAATCTGACTTTGCTCTCAATTGGGCGAGGGAGGGCAAGGGCATTTATGAAATGTTTGAAGAATCTCTGCGTGAAGCAGTAGACAACGCGGATATTGAGCCCGCTGAGATCGAGGTTGGCCATGTGGGCAATTTTGTCGGCGAATTGTTTGCGCGCCAGGGACTATTAGGCGGATTTTTTGGCCAGGTATATCCTGAGCTGGCAGCCTTGCCCACCTCCAGACATGAGGCCGCCTGCGCGTCTGGCTCCATCGCCATTATGTCTGCTATGCGCGACATAGAGGCAGGCCATTATCAAATGGCCTGTGTTCTGGGCCTGGAACTGATGCGTAATGTAGACGGTAAAACAGGCGCGGAATACCTGGGCGCTGCAGCCTGGAATGGACGGGAAGCAACGCCAGAGGATTGCGATTTTCCCTGGCCTCACATGTTTGATCGCCTTACCGAAGAATACGACCGCCGCTATGGGATCAAAGCTGATCACCTGAACAGTATCGCCGAGATTAATTTCGCTAATGCAAAGCTCAATCCCCGGGCGCAAACTCGCAAATGGGAGTTTGCGCAAGGAGCGTTTAGTTGTAATGACGAGCTGAACCCGGTGATAGAGGGACGGGTGCGCAAACAAGACTGTGGTCAGATCACCGACGGCGCGGCCTGCGTCATTCTTGCCAGTGAATCCAAAGCGAAAGAATATGCCGCGAAACATGGACTGGCGCTGGGGGATATTCCCCGAATCAAGGGTTGGGGCCATCGCTCGGCGCCGATTCTGCTGTCACGCAAACTTGAAATTAGTGCAGATGCGCCACTGGTATTTCCTCATGCTGCCCAGTGTTTGCAGGAAGCAGCGCAGCGCGCGGGTTTTGCAGGTGCTGCCCAGTTGGATGGATTGGAAACCCATGACTGTTTCACTATGACCGAGTACATGGCGATCGATCACGCAGGGCTTACCGCGCCGGGTGAAAGCTGGAAGGCAATTGAGGAGGGCCGGATTGCCAAGGACGGAAGTTTTCCCATCAATTCCAGCGGCGGCCTGATTGGCCTGGGCCACCCGGTGGGCGCTACCGGTGTTCGCATGGTGCTGGACTGCGCACGTCAGGTTACGGGTCGTGCAGGTCCTTACCAACTTAGCAAAGCAGAAAATATGATCACCTTTAATATGGGCGGCAGTACTACGACTTGCGCCAGTTTTGTTGTCGGGGTAGGTGCGTGAAAGACGTATTCGTCTATGACGCCATTCGCTCACCTCGGGCCAAAGCCAAAGAAAGTGGCGGGCTGCATGATTTATTGCCGCATGAGTTATTAAAAAGCTTATATGCCAGCCTGGTGGAACGCACCGGGCTGGACCCGGCCATGGTGGGTGATGTGCTGTTGGGATGCGTTACTCAGCATGGCGAGCAAGCAGCGAACATAGCCAAGACTTCTGTGATGTTCGCTGGTTGGCCCAGCAGTGTGGGAGGGCTGACAGTGAATCGTTTTTGCTCTTCCAGTATTGACGCCATCAGCATTGGTGCGCTGAAAATTGCAGCGGGTCAGGAAAATGCGATTGTCGCTGGCGGGATAGAGATGATGTCGAGGGTACCTATCCTTTCCGACCAGGCCAAGGCGTTCATCGACCCTGCTTTTGCGGCTCAGTGCCAGATGCTGATGATGGGGAGCGGTGCCGACCTGATTGCCACGCTGAACGCTGTGACTCGGGAGCAGGCAGATGCAATTGCGGTGCAAAGTCAGCAGCGGGCCGCGCATGCCAGAGAACAGGGCTACTTCAAATCCATCGTGCCGATCTATAATCCGGTTAAGGGCATCACTGTTAGCGAGGACGAATGTATTCGTGGCAACGCGACGATAGAAGCATTGGCTGAATTGCCTCCCGCGTTTGCTGGCATAGGCAGCAAGGGCGTCGATGCATTACAGCTGGCTTCAAACCCGGGCATTACGGTCATAGAGCACGTTCATACGGCGGGCAATTCACCGGCCATGGCGGATGCAGCATCGCTATTGCTGTTGGGGGATAAGTCTGTCGGTGAAAAGTTGGGCATTGTCCCGCGCGCCAAGATCGTAGCCACGGCGACGGCTAACGCTGATCCACTGCAGGTGCTGACGGGCTGCGTGTCAGCTACCGAAAAGTTGATGAATCAACAAAATTTGAGTGCAGACGAGGTGGATTTGTTTGAGCTGCATGAGGCTTTTGCTGCGACCGTGGTGAAGTGCCAGAAAGATCTGGGCATTAGCGACAGCAAGCTCAATGTGAATGGCGGTGTTATTGCCCTGGGCCACCCAATGGGCGCCACCGGTGCGATTATGGCTGGCGTGTTGTTGGATGAATTGGAGCGTCGAGACCTGTTCCGCGGTATCGTGGCTGCCAGTGGCGCCGCAGGTGCCGGCAGTGCATTGTTGATCGAACGCTAAACAAGTAGGTCGTGCGGCATAGTCTATAGTGAGTGATGCCTGATTGGACCTGAAGTTAATAGTAGATAAGCGCTGTAGAAAAACAGCGTGCTGTTCGCAGATCGGAGGATAGTGATGAGCCTGGCACCTAAATTTAATGAATTCCCCCACGTGGATCGTTGTCTGGGCGGGGTGACCTATTTTGACGACGCACCTCAATGGATTTACAACCTGGACAATCCATACCTCCATGGCCTTTATGCGCCGACCACCGAGGAACTTTCCGTGGACGGGCTGGAAGTGGTTGGTGAGCTGCCAGCTGATCTGGTCGGGGGGTATTTTCGCAACGGCCCCAATCCCGTGTTTGAGTCAAAGAATCGCCATCACCCGTTTGATGGTGACGGCATGGTTCGCGGGGTTTATTTCAAGGATGGCAAAGTCAGCTATCGCAACCGTTGGGTTGAGACCTCAGCTTTTGGTGGCGAAGCTGCAGACGGCAAGTCGGTATCGCCAGGTGTCATGGGGCCCTTTGATTACAGCATTTCCCAGTTTGGCATCAAGGATACATCTAACACGGATGTACTCTGGTACAACGGGGATATCATGACGCTTTGGTATAACGCGGGGCACCCCTATCGCCTGGATAGCCAAACGCTGGAAACTAAAGGCCACTATCAACTCGAGGGCAGGGAACAACTGCGCTTGTCTGCGCACTCCAAGGTTGATTGGAGTACCGGCGAGTTAATGTTTTTTGATTACGGTGATGAATTACCGTACATGACCTTCGGTGTTGCCGATGCTAATGGTCGTTTGCAACACGAGGTACCGATAGAGCTGCCGGGCCCGCGACTGCCCCATGACATTGGCTTCACCACAAACTATGCAGTACTGCACGACTTGCCCTTTTTTCATGACATGGAGGTGTTGCGACGTCACAAGCAACGAGTGCTGACGTTTCATCAGGACATCCCCACCCGCTTTGGTATTATTCCGCGGCGAGGGCAGAGTGATGAGATTCGCTGGTTCGAGTGTCAGCCCTGTTACATTCTGCACGTCACCAACTGTTGGGAGGAGGGTGAGTGGGTAGTAATGGACGGATGCCGTTCGCTCAACCCCATGCCTGATTCGCAGCCCGGCGAGGGTGAGCTGGCACACATGCTTGCTTATATGCGTCTGGAGGCGAACGCTTATCGCTGGCGCTTTAATCTGCGCACGGGTGAAGTGAAAGAGGGCGATATCGATCTTCTCAATACGGAGTTTAACAAGTCCAACCCTATCTTCCATGGCGTCAAGAGTCAGTACTCCTATCATCAGCGCATCCCCTTGCTGCATGAGGGTGGCCACACGCTGCGATTTACCGGTCTGGTGAAATACGACAACGATACCGGGACTTCATGGCAGTGGGATTACGGTGAGGGCGTGTTCGGCAGCGAAGCTGTTTTTGCGCCCAAGCCTGACGCTGATCGAAGCAGCGTGGAAGATGATGGCTACGTCATTACGATGGTCACCGATAGTAATACCTGGAAGTCTGAGTGCCTGGTGTTTGACGCCCAGGATATTGAGACGGGACCCGTTTGCCGGGTACAACTGCCTCATCGAGTGCCCTTTGGCTTTCACGCCGTGTGGGCGAGAGGCGAAGACCTGTACCGGGAGTCTTGATGTCGGCGCTGTTACAGAAACACCAGGAGATCCTGGACAAAGCGCTGGACGCCTGTAGCAAACGTTATTCCTGGACTGCCTACCCCGAAAGTCCCAGTAGCAAAATATGGGGGCGGGAAAAGCCTGTTGCCGGGAAGGCCAATTTCGAAGCTATGCTGGGTACCGACTATCACCTTGCGCAGCCTGGCGAAGTGGGTCGCACCGGTTTGGAGATCTCTCCCTATACAGGTGAACCACTTGGTATCAGCTACCCGAAGATGGATGTCGACTTGTTATATCAGGCAATTGAGAGCGGCATGCCCAGCTGGCGCAATGCAACACCCCAGACTCGAATTGGAGTCTGCCTCGAGATTCTCGATCGCTGTGCGGGCCAGCTTTTTGAAAACGCTCATGCCACTATGCATACCTCGGGACAAAGCTACATCATGGCCTTCGCTGGCAGTGGTGCGAATGCGCTAGATCGTGGTTTGGAAGCGCTTGCCTATGCACATAAAGCCATGAGCGATGTGCCCGAAACCGCAAAATGGGAGCGCCAGTTTGGCAAGAGCGGCTCGGCTCGGCTGCATAAAACCTACCGCATCATGCCGCGGGGCGTTGGCGTCGTTGTATGTTGCGCCACTTTTCCCCTTTGGAATGGTTATCCAGCAATGTGCGCGAGTCTCGCCACCGGTAATCCGGTGGTGCTCAAGCCCCATCCGGCAGCGATCCTGCCAGTGGCACTTCTGACCAAGGTCGCTCGCGAGGTATTGCGCGAGGCCGGTTTCGATCCCAACCTGGTTTCAATGGTTGCAGATACCCGTGAGGAGCCGGCCACAATGGCGCTGCTCGAGCATCCGATGACGGCAATTATTGACTTCACGGGCAGTCCTGCTTTTGGCCGATGGATAGAGCAAAACTGCAGTGGCAAACAGGTTTATACCGAGACCGCCGGTTGTAATTCCGTCGTTGTGGAGTCCTGTCAGGAGCTTACGGCAATGGCAGCGGCGATCGCGCATTCGCTGTGCCAGGCTTCGGCGCAGATGTGCACAAGCGTGCAGAATATTCATATACCTGCCAATGGCATTGTCGCCGGTACAGAGCACGTGAGTTTTGATGAGGTAGCCGCTGCCATTGTTCAGGGCGTAGAAAAGTATCTGCAAAATCCCCAGGTACTTTGCGGCACGCTGGTGGACGATACTATTCTTGCGACCATTGAGCGCTACCGGGGTTTGGCCTCGCAACACGGGCGTTTGCTAAGGGACTCCGCTCCCATTCATTACCCTGACTTTCCCAGGGCACGCACGGCGTCACCGATGATTTTGGAGGTAACGCAAACTGCGCGGGAAATTTACCGGGATGAAATATTTGGCCCCGTCTCTTTCATCATCAAGGGTGAATCAATAGATGAGTGTTTGCGGGACGCGACTACTAATGCGCGGGAATGTGGTGCTATTACATCCCACGTATATTCGACGGATGAAGAGTTTCTCGACAGAGCTGAAGCTGCCTATAACAATGCTGGCGCTTCTGTTGCCTGCAACCTGCTCGGTATGCCCATTAACTTTGCCGCTGCCTACTCCGATTACCATGTCACCGGTTTGAACCCCGCGGGCAACGCATGCCTGGCGGACCTTGCGTTTGTCGCCGGTCGCTTTCGAATTGTTCAGTCCAAGCGGATGTAGCCCACATCCTTATCGTAACCCGTGAGGGTGACAGTGATGCCTGTTAACGCACGATTTGCACGGGCGCGATGGGCGCCAACCTGCCGTCGGGATTAAGGCCGCGCATTTCAGGAATCATCGCCGCCAGCTGTGCTTCCCGATTGCCGGGTGCGGGGTGAGTGCTTAGAAACTCCGGGGGCGCTGACCCGCCTGTCTTGGCCATCTTTTGCCACAGGGTAACGGCTGCATCAGGCTCGTAACCGGCCTGGGTTGCCAGGCGCATGCCCAGATTGTCTGCTTCGAGTTCAGCCGTACGGCTGTTGGGCAACTCCAGTGCCACTTTAGCGGCAGCGGCAGCGCCCAACATGGCGGCGCCGTGATTGTCTGCGGCCACGCTTACGGCGATGATACCTAATGATGTAGCCATAGCGCGGGACATACGTTCTGCCGTGTGATTAGCAAGAGCATGGGAAATCTCGTGGCCCATGATCTGGGCAAATTCATCGTCAGTGAGGTTGAGTTCGCTGAACAAGCCGGTGTAAACCGCCATGCGGCCACCGGCCATGCACCAGGCGTTGACAGTTTTGGGGTCATCGACAATGGCAACACTCCATTCCCAATTCGCTGACTTGGGGTATTTCTGCTTGGCTACGGTGACTAGTCGGCCAGTGATGGTAGCCACTCTGTCCATTAACTTCGGGTCATCGACCAGTTTGTTTTCCTTGTCGAGTTCACTGACCGTGCTCAGGTAGGCCTTTTTAGATTCGACAATGGCGGATTCTGGCGAAATCAACATTAATTGCGCTCGCCCTGTCGGACTGGTGACGCAGGCGGGAAGCAGAGAGAGTGCAAGAAGGGCCAGTAGCAGTCGTTTCATGATAGATGTCTGTTAAAATCCAGGAACATGAATACTAGCCCCATTTTTGGGCTGGCTGAATACTCTGGCTGAGGATTTAGACCATTTCAGTTGCCGGCACCCGCAAGAAACGGCTGCCAGTGACTTAAATTGGCAGTCCTTCATCAATGTTGTGGTTCGCTTGTCTCGGGCTGGCCATACCCACGGTCGAATGCGTGCCATTGACCTCCGCGCGGATCGTTGCCGCGTCCTCGGGAGTGGCGAAGAACTGCGAGTACCACTTGCGACCTGTGCGGAAAGGACCGTCTGTTTTCATTTGCATGATTGTCAGCGCCGGCCGTTTGTTAGCCCAGACGTTAAAGTCTGCACCAAAGGCTTCCAGGGCGCCTGCTTGAATTCCAAGCGCAACTTCCGCATCTTCCGCAGTCGTCGGATTTGCGCTGCCCTTGTACAGGCAGCCGTGCCAGCATTGCGTTCTGCCATCTTCGACCGGCGTGTTGGCAATCAACTCAAAAACCACTGTGTCGGACCACACCTGCTTTGATAGCAGAATGCCGGGGCCGGTGTACCAAGTAGTGGTGTAGAGATATGTTTCATACAACTGCATGGGGCCGCCTTGGCGTTGCACGTAGACCTCATTGGTAATCTCGTTTTCAAAATACTCACTCGGTGCACCATGAGTAGGGCCCAGGTGACGACAATCAGCCATATTGTCGAGAATTTCCTGGGAATGTATGTCCAGAACACCCAGGTGGTCCAGCTTCCAGTTGACCCACTGGGGGTCGTCCCATTCTTTGAGAAACGGTGCATCGTAGTCTGGCTCGCGTCCATCTGGGTCGAACCAGGCCATGATACAACCCATATTGTCGACCACAGGGTAGGCACGAATTGAGGCAGATTTGGGACAGGGGCCGTCATGATAGGGGATGTCATCTACGTCGCCAAACTCGTTATAGCGCCAGCCATGGTAGGGGCAGCGAATGGAGTTGCCTTCTATCTGCTCGCCATTCTTCACTATCATCGCGCTGGTGCTGGCCGTAATGTGCGTTCCCATATGGCCGCAGTATGCGTCCAGCATGATCGCTTTACCGCTTTCGCCGCGGTACAGGGCCAGATCGCGACCCCAAAAACGTACCGCCATGGGTCCAGCGTCCAGCTCTGAGCTCTCCGCTACAATGAACCAGCCACGGGGAAATTCGTTGGGGCCAAGGCCATATTCTTCAGCAGTTGCCATGATCACACCTCTTCATATGCGGGAGAGTAGGCAGTATAGCGACGGCAGCCTCGGTGAGCATGTTTTCAGGCCTATACAACACTTATCAGGTGCCCATGGCTCAATAATTCAACTGTAGCGGAACTTATTGGCTATCAATCAGGAAGTTAACACGATTTTTTAGCGCACTGCGGAGTATTATTCGAGCGACTATCGCTCCGCGCCTGATAGTTGATTCGCAACGGCATCTCTTGACTCGCTTAAATCGGACTAAAAAAAGGCATACACTGCAGTGCAGTTTAGATCGATGGAGAGTAGCCCCATGAACGGTGTCATAGCTCGTGCCTCGCTGATGGTCGCAGTGGTTTCAATCAGTGCCTGTGGCGATCAAACGGCCAGTGTGGAGCTGCATGCTGCTTCTGGGCCTGCAGTGGCCAAAGTGGTATTCCTCGCGGGAAGGGATAGTCACGGCTCGGGTGCCCACGAGCACAAGGCGGGTTCAGAGTTACTTTCCAGCGCACTGCGTAAGCGCAGGCCAGATTATGCAACAGTCAACGTTTACGGTGGCTGGCCGGACGATGAGTCAGTATTTGAAGGCGCCGATGCAGTAGTGATGTATTGCGACGGCGGTAAGCGGCACTTGATTAACGATCACCTGGCTACGTTTAATCGTTTGGTTAAGGAGGGCGTAGGCGTGGTGGCCCTGCATTATTGTGTAGAGGTGCCTAAAGCCAGCGCCGCCGCGTCTGCCATGCTGGATGCCACAGGCGGATATTTTGAAACTCATTGGTCGGTAAACCCCCACTGGACCGCAGCCTACACAGCATTGCCGTCGCACCCGGTTACTCGCGGCATTGAGCCGTTTAGCATGCTGGATGAGTGGTACTTCAATATGAGATTTCAGCCGCAGGGTATTTCAGGCCTGTTGAGCGCCGTCGCGCCAGAGTCGACCATGGAGCGCCGTAATGGCCCTCACAGTGGTAATGATGCGGTCCGGAAAATGGTCGCCGATGGCGCGGCGCAGGTTACAGCCTGGGCTTACCAGCGCCCCAAGGGCGGGCGAGGCTTCGGCTACACAGGAGGTCATTTCCATCACAACTGGCAGAACGATAACGCAAGGAACCTGGTGCTCAATGCAATAGAATGGGTTGCCGAGGACTAGTCAGCAAAGCACGCGGTTAATTGTCGGCAGTAACATATCTGGTCGCGAATGATCTGCCCAGCGCGATCCCTGTTGCAGCCCAAAGCAGTGCAATGACTGCGCCCACCCCCGCCGTAGCCGCAATCCCCAGGCCCAGACCCTGGGTCAGGGCGGTGAAGCCCCATGCATTGAGCATATCTCCCCCACGATAAACCACGATATCGATGACCGGCTTGGCTTTAAACCGGGTTTCTCTATCGACCGCAGTAAATAGCATCTCCCTCGCTGGTCTTGATATTGCATAGTTGCCCGCCCGTCGGGCCACTTGCAAAGCGACAACAGTAGCCACTGCTGGTGCGGCCATCAGCATAATCATCCCTAGCGCAATCATCATGGGCACGCTGGCCAGCGTAAAGGAAAGGCCCAATCGGCTTGCCATTTTGCCAGTGGCAAACATGGCAATACCCAGCGTCAGAACATTGACCACCAGGTCCATACTGGCCCAGATCTGGGTTCGTTCAGCACGACTGTAGTCAGCCATCAGGTTCTTGAGCTCGAAATAAACGAAAGAGCCGATGGATGTATACAGAAAAATAAACAGGCCTATGCCAAGCAGATAAGGACTCTTCAGGAACTCGGCGAAACCGGAAAGAGGATTGCCGCCTATATAGTCAAAATCTTCCTGTCCTGCCGAGACGCTCTGATTGTTGAGTTCACTTAACTTTAATCGCTGCACCCAGACAATCAGCGGCAGCGTGGCCACAATAGTGATGCTGGCAATCAGCAGCAATGGATCGGTATTACCCTGACCCGCCAGCAGTGTTGCCATCGCAGGCCCGGCGATTGCGCCGACACTGGCTCCAGCTCCTATGAAGCCAAATAAACGAGTGGACTGTGGCTGGCTGAAAGTGTCCGCCATAAAAGTCCAGAACACGGAGATATGAAACAGGCTGAAGACGCTCACCCAGACGTAAAAGCTCTTGTCGACCAAGGTTCGGTCCTGCAGTATCTGCGTGCTTAAGTAAAAGCCCACAAAGCTGAGTGCGAAAAAGCCGTAAATACCTGGTACTAATTTACGCACATTGAAGCGGGCCACCGCCGCTCCGTAGAGCGACACCGCAATAGCGCTGAAGAAAAAAGTGAAAGTCCATAGCCAGCTCACTTCAGCGTCGGTCCAATCACTGGCCATGGCGTCCCGTACCGGGCGCAAAATATAGTAGGAACCCATCAGGACCAAGACCAGGGTAAAGGACGCCAGAGTGGCGCGTACCTCAGTCGGTTCCATGTCGCAGGCTTTTCTCAGGAGTCTCTGTAGAAATGATGGCTTGGTTTCTTGCACGGGATTCCTGTCTGTCTTGTGAGTGGCTAATAGTTCGGGGTGGTGATCGGATCTCTGGTGGGTAATGGAAACGCCTCCCAGAAAACTGTGACACAGTGTTTCGAGCAGTCTAGCATGGGACACGCCGACACTATGATAGTTTGCCTATGATTGTTGCTGACGTTATATTCAGCGAGCCTTAATAGTGTTAAACACACAATAGAGAATTGATAGCATGTTGGAAATCTTCGCGCTCGTTGTATTGGGGGTACTCGCTTTAGTGGGAGTATGGTTGATTGTGGTTATTGGCAATGTTCCGGGGAATATCGCGCGCGCTGCGGAGCATCCCCAGGCCGACGCGATCAGCATGCTCGCCTGGATAGGTTTGCTGACTCTTGGGCTGGGATGGCTTGTTGCCCTTGTATGGGCCAAGACCAAGCCCGTGTTTTCCAGCGCGGCCCTAGAAAATAGGGTTGCTGACCTGGAAGCCCGACTGCAACAAAGGGAGGAGGGAGCATGATTGCCTTTATCTCAATTTGCTATGGTCTGCTTTATTTCCTGATTTTCAACAAATTCGGGCTGCTCAAGAAAACCGTCGGTAACATTTGCTCCTTTGCGGGAGTTGGTGTGGTGATGATCGGCGCTATTATTTTCATGTGGTATACCTTCTCGCCAATGAGTGGGGATGCTCGGATGTTCCGCTATGTCCTGCCGATCGTGCCGAAAGTGCGCGGTGAGGTTGTTTCAGTCCCTATTGAGCCACTACAAATGGTGGCTGCCGGCGAAACTCTGTTTCAGATCGACCCCGAACCTTTTGAGATCAGCATTAGGCAGATTGAAGGGCAGGTGAGGCGATATGAGGCGGAATTACGCCTGGCAGAGGTTAATATGGAGCGGGCGTCGAAATTGCTTAAAATGCAGTCTGCAGCGCAAATTGATATGGATACCTGGACAGCCAATCGCGATGCCGCGCAGGCGGCAATTGACTCATCTGAAGCGCAATTGGACGACGCCAAGTGGCAGTTGAAAAAAAGCACTGTTGTCGCGCCCTATGAGGGCTATGTTGTCAATTTGCAGCTGCGTCCAGGAGCAACTGTAACCACCGTTCCGCTTGCATCTCCCATGGCCTTTGTTTCCAGTGAGAGCAATCTCATTCTTTCCAGCTTAAGCCAGAGTGCCGCACGCCATGTGGCGGTAGGGGATGCTGTAGATCTAGTCTTCACTAGTGTTCCCGGCCAAACTTTCTCGGGAAAAATTTTGAGAATAGTTTCGGCTGGCGCCCAATCGCAGCTCACCGCGAGTAATCAGCTGCCGTCTCTGAGCGGAGCGCGAGTAACAGATCGCTGGGCTGTGGTGTCGCAATTGGACGATGAGGAATTCGCCAGGAACTTGCCCCAAGGGGCGGGGGGTGCCATAGCGATTTATACTGCTAAAGGTAAACCGGTTCACGTGATCAGCAAGGTCGCTATCCGCATTAACGCATGGTTGGGGTATCTCACCGCGCCGTAATACAAATCTTCGTCGCTACCCACTATCCACTATAAATCGATTGGTGGCGCAGTCAGCAAGGAGCACGCCCAGCGTGACCTCGTTGTTTGTCGGATAGATGTTAGTTGGTGCGATCGGCAGGACGCCAGAGGGCTTCGTAGGGTCGAGTCTTGTCGTTGCGGGCATTTTTTATCAGGCGTCTGCACTGGTCGCCCGACGTGAGCACCCAGCGATCCCACATACTTTCAGCCAGGATCGACCAACCTGCCGTCGCAAAGGCTGCACCACTGGATACTGCTGCGCCTTTCGCATCCAGCACTAAGCGAGGATTAGCCAGTGTGCCACCCAGCTTAATGTAATTGGTCAGCGCGCGTCCCGCGCTAATCCCCAAGCCCTTGCGAGAACGTGTACTAAAGGCGAGATTAATCGATTCATCTCTAAGGTTAATGCCACCCGCGGCTACATAGTCCAGTTTCTCGGAGCGCAGAATAAACCCTGGTATTATCTCAAGGACGCCATCACGAGCGCTGATAGCACCGGCATTGCAATCAACGTTGCTGTAGGGCCTCACTTTAGTGGTTGGGTTTAGTCGATCAAATATTTCTCCGAGCAGGTCGCCCATCAGTAAGTCAAGATCATTATTGTCCAGCCGGCCTCCCTCATCACGAAACATCAAAGCACCGTTGAAGTTGATCGCTAATTCCCGGAGGTCTTTCCCGCTAGTATTGAATTGGGCCCGAAAAATAGATTCTTGCTCACCACTGGGATCGCCTATTAATAACCATAAAAATGGCAATCTCTCGCCCTGAGTATTAACGCTCACTGTTAAGGCATCGTCCAACGCCTCAATCTCAAATTGGGCACTACCGGAGGACTCGTCGCCGTCCCAGACAAGGGACTGACTCGAAAGCTTTCCATTATTAAGTCTGAGCTTCAATTCAACAGCATTGTTGCCTTCGTCGTTCAGGTAGATTTTATCCACTGCGTAGTCGACGCTACCTTTGAATTGATGAAGTATGTCTGCTTTTATCTGTGTGTCGGGAATCAACCGTTCGCGCAGCTCAGATTTTGTAAGTTGATCGGTAAAATCGTCGATGTCAAAAGATTCCCCTGCCTTCGCCTTTTTCTGCCTCTCCTCTTCTATCTCCCCAAAGTCTGGTGAAATAAAGCGCAGATCAATATTTTTAGAATGTAGTTTGGCATTTACCGCAGTGACAGCCCCGGGTGTTAATTTCAATTCGCCGGTGAGGTCGCTTGCGCCTATGGCTAAATCAATAGACTTCAGCAAGATATCGCTATCGGCTGCCTGAAGAACAGAACTCAGCCGTACAGACATATCGCTAGTCTGCGGCTCCCTGCCGAGCGCTGCGCTTATTTGATGAATACTTTGGCCTACTGCTGAAAACTCTGCTTGCAATCTGGTTTTGGACGCCCAGTCAACGACGGCCATTCCTTCGATTTTTAGTAGCTGCTTCGGCAAGTCAAGCTGAAGCTTGCTGGCTTCCAGACCTGAAGACTTAATCAGCAGTTTGCTATCCAGCTGGTACGCAAGTCGCGATTGTAGGAAAGACAAGTCGTTTGGAATCAGTTCCTGTAACGCTGGACCCGCCACGCTAACGGTAAGCTGCATCTGGTCAAATTTCTGCAGATTACCCAATGTCCCGAGTAAAGTGCCACTGTGATCTCCAAGGGTAAATTTCCCTGAACCAAGATTTATCGATTCAGGGCTGCCGCTGATTCTTGCGGAAAACCGCAAAGGCAGTGGCGGCATGAGCTCAGTATTTACACCATAGGCAGACAAAGTTGTGCCGGGGTCTTGACTGAAAATATCTAACTGCGCATCGAGATGGCTTGCACTGACGAGTCGATTTATTTTCCCCTTGAGGCCAAGAGTCAGGCTGGCGGAACTAAATTCTCCGTTCAACAGCTTCCAACCTTCCGGGTTGTACTCAAAATCTGCGCTCATCTCGAACGCTTCGCTCGGCACTACCTCAAGCCCTATCCATGGGGCCAGGTCGGCGATGCGATCTCCTTTCAGTTCAGTGTTAATTCGTGTCCCATGATAGCGCGGCGCTTCCCCTAAAGTGCCATCTATCTTCAAGCGGCTCTTTTCTCCAATCAAGTTGACGTTGAGCAGTTCAGTCCCTTCCCGAGAACTCATGAGTTGGCCGTTCAGTGTATATCGGCTATCCGGTATACCCTGAACGCCCAACGTAGGCGCGAGAAGAGCGAGATTGAGGTTCTTGCCATCCAGGTAGAACTGCCAGTCATCGGTGTCAGGAAACTTGGGTAATTGGCCTGACAGCTGCAGCTGATTGTCGCTGACTAAAGCGCTGCCGCTGACTATTTGAAACAGCATCCCATTCCGGCGCACGTGACTTTTTATGGAGTAGGGCACAGCGGCCAGGCCCTGGACATCGAACATCGCACCGGCCTCTGCGAGTGAAGGGCCATCTACTGATAGTTCTGCATCTATGCCGTCCAGCGCCAACGGATCTCTGGAGGTACCCTCGATACTCAGATCAAATTCGCCGAGCTTGCCAATAGCACTAACGCTGAAATTTCCGTCCTTGGGCTTGAGGCTTGCCTGCAATTGAAAAGGACCATCCCGGACTTCAGGCATTCCAAGCATATCCAGCAGTACTCGGCTGCGGGGTGCTCTGGCACTGATCTCCATTGCCAGGCCTTTTGCATTTGCCAGGTCCAGGGCTTTGCCACTGGCAGTTAACTCCAGTTTTTCGACCTTCGCGGCAAGGTTCATCTCAATGTTGCGCCCAGTGACCAATGCCTTTGGCGGTCCCACACGACCGAGAGCGCTCACCGGGTAACCATTGGCTGTCGCTGCCAATTGAAGCCCAATGAGACCACCTTCTACTTCCTGGTCGATGAGCAGCGATTCAACTTCGATGTTAATGTCCTGATCGTCGTCCTGGAAACGCACCACTGCAGTGCTTAACCTGCCATCATTGATTACGATGGGGAATGAACTGTCTTCAACTGGATCGTCAGCCAGACTATCCTCTTCTGGCCAAAAGCTCCATGTGGGTGCGTGGTCACTGTGTGATAGCAGATTGAGTTCAGCGTTAGTCAACTCAACCCGGTGGATGACGATGGGGCCTTTTCGCCACAGCGAGGGGACATTGATTTCAAGTAATAGCCTGTCGCTGCGCGCGAACGGTGCTTTAGGAGCCCAGGCCGGATTAGCAAGCCTTACATTACTGGCCAGCAGGAAAACGTTTTGACCTACCTGAAGTTCATGAATTTTTTCGATTTCCAGTTCTCGCTGTAGCAACCGGGAGACGACTTCTTCCAGCGCCCATTTGGCATTGTCGTTATCGTATTTTAGCCAGCCAACTGTGCCAGCAATTGCCAGTATGATGATTAGCAACAGCAAACCGGAGGTAAGCAATAGGTACTTGGCGAGTAGCTTAAAAGGCGTCATTGTCATGAAAGTATACTCTGCATGACCGCAATGAGTCCCGCAGAAGGGCCTAATATAGCGATAAAAACCTATTTTTTGACGTGTTGCTGTCTTTCAATGTTTACGCTACTGTCCTCGTCTCAGCCGCATTAGCTAAAGGTGAATATCAATGTTTCTCTATTGGCGAGGTGTTGGCATTTATTTTTTTAAGGAGCAGTTTGTGAGTAATTATCTAAAAATTCGCGCTATTGGCCTGGCGTCGCTGATGGTGTCAGCGAGCTGTGTATCAACAGCGTTCGCTGAAGAGGAAGAATGGGATTTTTCAGTGGCTCCAATGTACCTGTGGGCCAAGAATATCGAGGGATTTGCTGCGATTGGCGGATCGGCTGCGCCGCTTGATCTCGATTTTAAAGACGACATTCTGGACAATCTTGACGGTGCCTTTGCCATACATTTAGAGGCGAAAAAAGGCGACCTGACGCTTTACGGTGAGTACAACTATGCCAAGCTGAATCCAACTACGACACTAACGGCAGGGCCTGTCGAGCTTCTGGGAGAAGTGAAATTTAGAGATACCATGTGGGAAGCTGGCGCGCTATGGACCTTTGCTAACTCAGGCTCTTCAACCTGGGAGCTGCTTGGCGCGGTTCGCTATGCCGATCAGGATATGGACGTAAAAATTACGAGCGAAATCGGCTCAAATATTACCCCACGGCCTTTGCGGAGTTCCGCTGGGGATGACTGGTGGCAGGGCGTAGCTGGTTTGCGTTATGTGTTGGCCGTGACTGACCGCTGGAGTTGGCGTTTCCGTGGCGATTACGGCTATGGAGATAGTGATAATTCTTCAGTGCACGCAATTGGGCTGCTCAACTATCAATTCCAAGGCTGGGGTTCTTTTTTCTTTGGATACCGCTATCTGCAAACAGACTTTGATAACGGGAAAAACGGCCTTGACGGATATGCCTTTGATGGCGACCAGCAGGGTCCAGTGCTGGGTTTGAATTTCCATCTCTAGTCAATCAGGGGGCATTGCCTGGCCTCCTTTTTACAGTTTCTTAAGATGCCACCTGATCTCGCTCATTTCGAATTTCTTCTTTTGTTACTGCAAACAAGTCAGTCAATATCCTGAAACTCTCGTTGGCTGAGAGTTTTTCCTCGATCAATGATTCAAAGGCCTCTCGTTCAATGTCGTAGAGAGCGCTTAACCGTTGCTCTGCTTCGAGATGGCTGCCGCCATCCCTTATCTCGAACACTCGCTTGTAAAAAATGTCTACGCGGTCTTTTTTCTTTTGATCTCTCCAGCGAGCAAAGGCCAGGAAAGCGGAGATCAGCAGAAACATAATATAAACCAACATATTGATGGTTTCGGCGTAGCGTTCTATGAAACTTGGGTCATCACGTTCCAGATAGCTGCGCGCTCCTGGGTGTAAGGGAAAATTTAGGTCGAGTGGATCAAAAGACTCGTTGATCCCCGAAAAAAGATGTGGCGCAATTGCTGTGAGTCGGGGCTTCTGCTCTAAAAATGTTTTGGTTAATTCGTAAATTGCAGATTCTGACACCTCTTTGCGTGTGACTAGCAAAGTGTCTACGGCAACGGTGAGCAGGGCTTCTTCGTTGCCTGGCGAGTCGTAGGTAAGTGCCGGAATCATGATGGGTTTCATTCCAGGCGCACTATAACCAATGCCTTCCTCATAGAATTTACGCCTGGGATTGAGTTGATCGTCCAGTGACATGAGCGAAAAGCCATCGCGCAACCAGCTGGTGTTGTTGGGATTAATCGGGCCAAAATAAATTATGAAGTCGGTGACTCCGTCCTCAAATGCCGAGCTGATTCTATACTGATCCTGGGTATAGCCTTCTCTATGCATAACCAGCTTCACAAAGGTTTCACCGGCAGAAGAGCGGTTGGCGATGTAGAAATTGGCGCCGCTTAGCGTTCTTCGAAGGTTTTCCGAAAAATAGGCATCGCGACCGGCCAAGTGGAGCACACTTTCAAACACGGGTAATATTGCGCGAATTCCCCGGGCAAAGGCGACATTGTTTTCAATCAGAGCAAGGTCGGCCTCATCGGCTAATAATGCTCCTAGCGGTCTTCTCTCCAGTGGCACTTCGGCCAGTTCAAAACGAATGGAAGATTGTTCCTCGATAACCAGCTGCAGGGCTTCTGGCTCAAACTGCCGGTAATCGGTGATCATCATTCGCAGGGTGGAGCCGGGGTAGCCGCAGGCCGTAACAACCAGGCTGATTGCCAGCAACAGTCCAGGGGGCCCCAGTAGGAAATTCTGTAGCCTTGGGTAGCGCGTACTTTTCATCGTTGAAGTATGGGTTCGTGCGTTACAGCATTTGAGTGTAGGTGAGTACAAACTGTGGCCCACGGATATCCAGATCGCCGACTGTATCGTCAAAATCCATTTCTGCCGCCATGTAGCGCACACTGAATCCAACATGCTGCCCGCTGTTGTATTGGTAGTCGATGCCCGTTCGCCCATAAAGCCCGAGTGCAAAGCTGGATGCCTTGTCGTCCTCGATAGCTATTTCATTCTTGCCTGAGGCACTCATGAGCTCTTCCTTCTCTACCCGGTGCTGCCCGTACATGATCATAGGACCCGCGGCTGCATAGAGCGACACGTTGGGGCCTATGTAGCCGCGAACGAATCCCCCAAGGTGTAACTCTCCCAGGAACAGCGAGTTATCTAACTCGAAGCGGATATTCGCGCCATCACCGCCTATGGTCCCTGATATCCGGGTGTCGCTGTTCTTCCAGCCAATGCTTCCGCCGGAATTAAATCCCCACTTAAAAAGGTCGCCTACGTGATAGGTGTACTCGGCTTCGATGCCGCCGCTGGGCAAGGAGGATGGAAAGCTCACGTCAACGTCTTCACCATTGATATCTTTCCAGTCGCCACTTTGGTCTTCAAGCATCAGGCTACCGAAAAAAGCTTGCACCAGCGGCGGAAATTCTTCCTGATTGGCGGTCTCTGCCTGGGCTTGCCCGGCAAGTGCCAGGATCATCAAATTGATAGTTAGTCGAAAATAGGGCATGTCATTCTGGCTCAATGTGTGTGATTAGCTGTTTGCCAGCATCCATTTGCGCAGGCGGTTAGAGTCGCCGTAGGGGGTCAGTTTGCCAAAGGAATTGAGCAGCACAATCGATACATCCTCTCCTTCGATATTTGCCTGCATGACCAGGCATCGGCCAGCCTCGTTAATATAACCGGTCTTACTAAGTTCGATATCCCAGCTGGCGTTCTTTAACAAGCGGTTGGTGTTGCCATAGGTCAGGTTGCCGCGGCCTTTATACGGATAAACGTCTTTTCTTCTGGTGGTTGTAGCCTCGGTAATCAGCGCATATTCCTCAGCCGCTGTTACCATCTTTGCCAGGTCTGCAGCAGTGGAAACATTTTCTTTCTTTAGCCCGGCTGGGTCTGCGAAGTGGGAGTTTGTCATGCCCAGTGCTCGCGCTTTACGATTCATGTGAGCCAGAAAGTTTTCCATGCCGCCGGGGTAAGTTCGGCCCAGTGCGGTAGCAGCACGGTTTTCCGAAGACATAAGCGCAAGCAGGATCATTTCCCTGCGAGATAGCGTTGCTCCATATTCCAGACGCGAGCCGGTAAGGCGGACAAGGTCCCGGTCTTCCTTGGTGATGGTCACCTTCTCGTCCAGTCCAATGCCTGAATCTAGCACCACCATTGCAGTCATCAATTTGGTGATCGAGGCGATTGGACGCACGGTATCCACATCCTTGCCGTAAATCAGGTTGCCGGACTCATCCAGCACGATCGCTGACGCCGACTTCAGATCTGGGTTTCCCGGAAGATCGGTGAATTTGGAAGTGCCCGCGATGACACTACTTGCCGCTACGGCGAAAGTCGCCGCGACAAAGAAAGTCTTTGCTATGCCCATGGTCTGTAGTCTCAGTTTTTATAGCCTTCATCGCCCCTGCGAGTCTGGCACTACTGTCTATTCTGCCTCAGCGGGGCAAGAATCGCCAGATTCAGCCAGGCTCTGATTCTGCTCCGGCCATGACTCGCAGCAGCCCACGGAATGCTCTGCTGGCAGTAGCGTCTCCCGCTAAAACGCGCGATACATCCGACGCGATGGGCATTTCAACATCGTACTCTTGGGCCAGGGCCATGACGGCTGGTGCGCTTTTAGCGCCCTCAGCGACCATGGTCATCTTCTCGATGATTTCTTCCATGTTGCGGCCTTTGCCTAATTCAATGCCCACATGGCGGTTGCGGCTTTGGGGGCTGGTACAGGTTGCGATCATATCGCCCATGCCAGCGAGCCCTGAAAATGTTTCGGGACGGCCCCCCATTGCCACACCAAGGCGAGTTACCTCTGCCAGGCCCCGGGTAATGAGTGCTGCCCTGGTGTTGTCCCCTGCGCCCTGTCCATCGCCCATGCCCACGGCAATTGCGATAATATTTTTTAGTACGCCCCCCAGCTCGCAGCCAACCACGTCAGTGTTGGTATAGACGCGAAACAAACCACTTTTGAATACGTTTTGCAGTTCCTGAACAATGATTTCATCTTCCATAGCGATGACGCCGGCAGCGGCCTGGCCAGCCATAATTTCCCTCGCCAGGTTAGGCCCGGTAAGCACACCCACCGGATGTCCGGGCAGGACTTCCTGAATGATTTCAGTCATTCGCATCCGGGTTTTAAGTTCCAGGCCCTTGGTCAGGCTGATGACCGGTACCCAGGCTCGGATATGCTGTTTCACATCTTGCAGCACCGCTCGGAAATTTTGCGAAGGAATACCCATTACCACCACGTCTGCATCGCGAATAGCTTCGCCTACATCACTGGTCGCGCGAAGGCGATCTGGCAGTTTGGCCCCGGGCAGGTACTTTTCGTTACTGTGTTTGGCGTTGATTTCGTTGACTGTATCCGGGTTACGTGCCCAAAGCGTGACGTCGGTATTACGCGCCACCAGTGAGGCAACCGTTGTGCCCCAGGAGCCGCCGCCTAAAACCGCTATATTCAATGTCTTCATTACTTTCCCTATGGGCTGGAGCTGCGGTTGGCTACTCCAACCGCCCTTATTAAGTCGATTCGCCGCAACAATTCCCGCAGTTCGCGCGCCAGTTCCAGTCGCTCCTCTTTGAGTGATTCCTTGCCGCCCTCTGTCAGATTTCTGCTCTTTAGCATCTGATAGCCGTTCTTGAAAAGCAGCTTGCCAATGGAAGACTCGCTCGAAATTCGCCGCTGTAAATAGGCCTGACGCCCATAGGTAAGAGCCTCGCTGATGCAGTCAGCTTGTTCCAGGGACTCATTGGCCTCTTTTCGCGCCAGCATTGAAGCGACCACCGAATAGGCCTCGGTATAAGTGAGCAAGGTCACGTGGGCGACCAGCGGTGACATTTTTTGTAGCATCGTTCCGAAGCCAGCTGCTCCCTGGCCCAACAGTTCCTCCCAATCGCTACTGTAGCGAGCCATTTCCTGGCGAATTTGCTGGTGAAATTCTTCAGTCGGCGCGTAGAAAAACTCAAACTTGAAGAGGTCGCGTATGTCGTCGACTTCTTTCCAGAAAACTTCCAACGCGCAGTCTTCGGCCTGTTCGCTGGCCTTGAGTAATGCCAGCTCGATGATCGCTTTATTGACGAAAAAGTGGATAACGGTATTGCGGTAATAGCTGGCGACTGGGTGCTGTTCCAGGCTAATGCCATAAACGACTTCGGGTCCTTCATCATATCGAGTAACGATGTTTTCATCGATCATGATTCCTAGAAGGCCTTCCATCTGATCGGCGAAGGCCCGGTTGAAATCGTGGGAAATTCGTAGGTTTCGACTCTCGGACCACGCTAGAAGAGACCGCAAGTCCTCAATAACCTCATCTTCAGTCAAGGCCTTGGGTGCGGCGCCAAGCAAGCTCATAGTGACCAGAGAGGGGAAGGTGATCGGCGTTACTTCGTTGGCCTCAACGGCCACTTCAAAAGCAATTTTTGAAAGTGCTAGTTTGTCATCAGGCTCTGGTGCTTTAGGTAGCACTACAGGTTCACCGATATCCATGTAGACCTTGCCCATGGGACGCGCCAAACTGCGAACGTAACCAATGAACCACTTCAGTGACTCAGCGCCTTTACCGCGGCCAGTTTGTTCGGTGGCGTACTCTTCTACATCGCGAATAATGTCGTAACTGATGGATATTGGAATGATGTGAATATTTTCAGCGTTTGTTGTGTGGCAGGCTTCCAGTACGTATTTAAGCAGGCCGTAACGTGGAGGCATTAACTTACCCATACGAGAGCGGGTGCCCTCGAACGCCCAGTTCATTGGAAATCGCTTTTCCATGAGGTAGCCGATGTAATAGCGCAGCGTGAGTTTGTACAGTTCGTTGTCCTGGAAACTGCGCTTTATGAAAATTGCTCCCGCTCGATGGAGCAGGTGGCCCAAGCCAGGAAAGTTGAGGTTTGCACCGCCAAACATATGCGGCATCGGAAAATCGTTGTCGTACATGACCTTCGGTACGACCATGCCATCCAGATAGGTTTTGTGAGTCCACAACAAAATTGATGGGTTGCTTCTAACAACCTGGCGCATTTTTTCCACCGCAGCCTTGTTATAAACAATATCTTCTTCATAACCAAGGCCCAGACAAAAGGTATTGAAGCGTGCATAGATATCTAGCCAGAAAGATGAGGGAGTGGATACCATCTCCTTCATGTAGGTGGCAGCCTCCTTCATCAGCGCTTCTTTAGTCTTCCCCTGTGCTTCAGCCAGTTTTTGGACTTCCTTGTTGTAGTCACTGTTTGCCATGATGGCCGCAGAAACGTGGCGTGGCACCTTGTAACGACCGCCTTTTACGTGACGTTCGCTAATGTCCAGTACTACCGCTGCCTGGCGGGCAACAAAGTTAGCGAAGTCTTCCTGGGCGGAGTCATCGGTGACGGTGTTAGTGGCTTCAAATCGCTGACGAAGGTTGGCCATGGTGTCGGGCTGTCCGGCGATAACATGCACTCTGTCGGGGTGCTCTTCGAGAACCTTTTTGCCACGTCGATTGGAGGGCCTTCGCGGGTCGCCCAGTATCAGGTGGCGCAGGCGGCCCAGGCTAGTAGTGCCGTTACCTCCGGGCGTCCACACCACCCGTAAAGGCGCAATCAAAGTGTCTGCCGGCAACGCCAATGACATGACCAATTGTCCACTGTCGAAGCCAGTGCGCTCGTCCTTCAAATCGATGCAGACCTGGGGTGCTTCGAAGGACTTATTGTCCTGGTCGCCGAAGTGCTGAATCCAACCGCGTAATATCGACTCCTCTGTGTCGTTGCGCACGTCCAGAATAAACAGCACCTGCTGCGAGCCACGTTGTGGCCAAGGATTTTTTGTATTGTAAATGTCTTCCAGGTTCAAACTGATTCCTTAGGCGTAGATCATTTAGCAGACTTTGGTTTTGCTTTAGGACGAACTTTTGATTTTGCTGCCGCTTTCTTTTTCACAGCGGGCGCTTTGCCAGTTGCCTTAGTCACTTTGGCGGCTACTTTTTTTCGCGGGGCTGCTTTCTTCTTGGCGGGTGTTTTTTTGCGTACCGGCTTCCGTTTTGTGCCTGTGGTCACCGCTTGTTCAGGTTGTCCAAGGCTGCGGGCGAACATGTTTCTGACCTCGGTCACATGCTGGTCAATAGTGTCAGCCGACCAATCATGGGTGTCTACTGCCGGCAGGATTTCTACATCGACGGTTGCCGACCGGAACACAAAGTCCCCCTTGGGCGCGACGTCGCCTGCATTGCGAATAACGATGGGCACTATGGGCACGCCCGCCTGCATGGCAATGTGAAATGCGCCTTTTTTGAAGGGTGCCAAGGTAGGGGAAACAGTTCGAGTTCCCTCCGGCGCCAAAACCACCGATTTGCCTTCATCGCGCAGGGTGTCGATGAGGGGTGCTATCGAGTCAATGGCATTTTTGGAATTAGCCCGATCTATAAATACAACTCCGCCGAACTCCATCACTTTGCCAATGAGAGGCTGTTCTCTTTTAATTTCTTTTTTACCAATACCTGCAATGTCGCGTCGCAATAGCTTGGCGATAATAACCACGTCAGCTTTGCTCTGATGGTTAAAAACAAATACGCAAGGTCTGTGTGACCACAGATTTTCCTCGCCTTTTACGCTTAACTCCAGGCCGATTAAGGCGCTGGCGGTATCGGCAAACAGGGAGAAAGAAAAGTTCACAGAGTCTCGCTTGGAACCAGTAAGAGCATAGATAGGCAGTCCGGCAATGAAGCTGGTCACCAGGCTACTAGTGGCTGCGATTGATCGCACGAATTGACCCAGGCTTGGGCGTCCGCGACTACCAAAGCTGGCAATCGGCCATTTATTCTTGCGCGCCAGGCGCTCCAGTTTTTCGCTGGGATTGAGGGCGCGAGGTTTGCCTACCCGTTCTAAAAGAAGTTGGTCGTCGGTACTGTCCGAATAGAAGAAGCTTTGATCCAGGTCGCCGTTGACTTCGGCGGCAAGGGCCTCGGCTGCATCGACCTTGCCCTGGCCAAAACAGGTTGGCCGCACAACTGCGCCAGTGAACTTGCCGTTAGCAACCTCCAGATGGGTGCACAAGACATGCTCAATCCCCAGATCTTCGGCGGCGGGAGCCACCTGATAAGGAGTAGCAGAGGAAATGATAGCGACCGTGTGCCCTTTGGACAGATGGGCATTCACTAACGCGCGGGACTCCGGATAAATACGTCGGGCTATCTGTCGTGTATATAACTGTTCTCCCACCTCATAGTAAGTCTCCTCCTCGATGCCGCGCATGAATTGGGCGTTGACCGCCATCATGCCTGAGAAGCCAAGGTTGCCCATGCCAAAGTTGGTCATGGCACCCATAATTTCAAGGAACTCGCGTGGTGACACGTCCCCTCTGCGGAACTGTTCGCGAATAAAAACGGTAGCGGAGTAACCGGCGATAATTGTGCCGTCGAAGTCGAACACTGCGGTAATTTCTGGGCCACTGGGTGACTCATCAATATCCCGCAGCAATTGTTGAATGCTGGTCATGAGGATTCCTTAGATAGTCCGGCAAGTTTAGCGCATTGTTATTGGAAACGTTGGATTATCAAGGCCGAGGCATAAAAAAAGCGCCGCTGAAAGACAACTCTCAGCTGCGCTTGGGGGTATTGCGTTTAATGCCGCCGAAGCTGCATTCGTTCCGGCCCGCTACCGGATAACGTTCCTATGGCTGTGGCCATCTCTGACAAATGTCCACGCGCATCCCCTACGATTGCAGGAAACGTTCCATAATCAGGATTCACCCCATGCGTGAACCATCATCTGTAGCCTGCTTCTTGAGTATAAGCAGGTCATTTGGCAGGGCAAGAAATTCCGTTATGATATTTTTTTATTTCTATTGATAACCGTGGGTTATTTCACTCAATGCGGAAGCCTGGAGCAGGCTCCCATGAGCGTGGCTTTATTTAGCTTTGCTAAACAGCAATGTCATACGATCCGATTCGCCGATCGCTTGCATCGCCGCGCGCTTTTGGGCGTCATCTTTGCTGCCACTCAAGGAGGGGGGCAGGCGCCAAACGATGTCGTTGGCGGCAGGCTTGTCTTTGGGGTTAGCGTTGATTTCGCTCTCGGCCACCAGCTTGAAGCCCGCTGCCTCAAAAGCAGCCAGGACCGTGGATTGCTTCAGGTAGCCGCGGCTGCCGTCGGCGCCTTCTTCCGCAGCTGACTCAGGTAGGCGATGCTGAACAACGCCCACGAGCCCGTCGTTTTTCAGCATCCCGCGAATATTTGCCAGAGCCTGGCTGAGGCTTCCGGCGCTAGCTTCAAAGCGGTTTAGGTTGTGAAGCGCTCGTATCATCAACACTCGATCTACGCTGCCAAAGGCATTTGGCGGCAGGGTGTTGAACGTATATCCCGCAGCCTTAATGTCGTTGTCGGTGAAACCGGCAACGAGACCAGGAAATTTGCCCGTTGCAGCGGCGCGCGCCTTGCGCCAGTCGTCAGTTCGGTCGGGAAAAAGAGACCAGAGACGTTTCGAGTAGTTCAAGCCATAAAGTGTGGCATCGCCGCCAAGGTAGTTCGCCAATATATTGCTGTACCAGCCACCCCCGGGTAGACCTTCTGCAACAGTCATACCGGGCTCAACTTGGAAGAAGGTCAGAGTTTCAACGGGATGACGGGCTGTATCACGGGCGCGGTCTTTCTCGCTGCGCGCTTCAACTGCCTGGACCAGTGCAGGATTGGGGTCGGCCAGCGCCGGATTGAGAGTGCCAACCATTGCCAGACCGGCGATGGCGAGAGTGGGGATAAGCCTTCGCATATTGATTTCCTTTTTGTAGGTAATACGATGTTGAGTTAGATTTCGCCGCGTTCACGTAGCGCTTGACGTAGGGCTGTGGAGCTGTGTGTTTTCTCGTCGCCGACAAATTCGATACGCCCGCCTCCGGCTTCTACCGCAAAGCGCTCAGGCATTTTATCCAGTGTGTAGTCTGTGCCTTTTGCCTGAATGTGTGGCCGATACAATTCGATTAGCGGAATGGGTACCGAGGCGTTTAGAGGTACCACGTAGTCGACTGCTTCCAGGGCCGCAATAATTTCCATGCGTTCTTCGCAGGGGTTGATGGAGGGCTCCCGGTTCTCATTGGTGGCAATAGACGCCTCCGTATTGACTGCTATGACCAACACCTCTCCAAGTGACTTGGCGGCCTCCAGGTAGCGTACGTGCCCGACATGTAACAGGTCGAAGCAACCATTGCCAAAAACGATGGTGTCTCCTTTTTCCCGTCGCGCGTCTAGTATGGGGGTCAGGTCGTGAGGATTAGCGTAAATTTTTTGGAAGCTATCCATGAAAGAATGGGGCGGAGTCCTGTTGCGGCAGCCTGCGCAGTGTAGCGGGGAATGGCCTTGGAATATATACTTCCGGGCACTGTCTCCCAGGAAAGTCCAGCTGTTATGCATACACTTGAGTTCAAAGAAGAGCCAGGTCGCGTGCTTCTGGTATTGCCGACCTGGGTGGGTGATGTGGTGATGGCCACTCCTTTTGTCCGAGCGTTGTTCATGCGGTTTCCCGATGCTGAAATCACTTTGCTGATGAACCATCACCTGTATCCGTTGCTTGAGGGCAGTCCCTGGGTGCAGCACTGTGAATTCTGGGCGCCGAGGAAAAAAACAGCGGAAGCAAAACAGCAGCAACGGGAATTGCTGAATCGACTGAAGGCACGGCGGTTCGACCTCGCGGTAATGTTGCCCAATTCTCTGCGCAGCGCCTGGCTGTGCTTTCGAGCTGGGGCCAAGCGGCGTGTGGGGTTCAGTCGCGACGGTAGGGGCTTGTTACTCACGGACAAGGTCGAGGTGCCCAATCGTGTGGCAGGCGGTTACCAGCCATTGCCTTTGTGTGACTATTTCGCTGTGCTGGGTGATGCTCTGGGTATGGAGCATCCGGGTGATCGGCTGGCTCTTTTCCTAACTGACCAGGCTAATGATGCGGTCCAATCCAGGCTGTTGAAAGACGGTGTTTTGCCAGAGCAACCCCTGGTCGTGCTATGCCCCGGTGCTAACTTCGGTGCCTCCAAGTGCTGGGATCCCAAGCGCTTTGCTGCGGTAGCGGATCGACTGGTAAACCGACACAATGCTGCGATTGCGATTAGTCCTGGCCCCGGGGAAGAGCCTTTGGCAGAGGCTATTCGTGACAACATGGACGCACCGAGTTTTTTGCTTACCCAGCCTTGTTTGACTCTGGGTGAACTCAAATCGCTGATTGTTCGAGCCGATTTGCTGCTGGGAAATGACACTGGCCCGCGGCATTTTGGCAGGGCGCTCGATACGCCTAGGGTTACGGTTTTCGGACCCACAGAGCAGAGGTGGACGGAGACGTCCCATGGCGACGAGACTATCGTGAACGTGGACGTGCCCTGTGGTCCATGCCACAAGAAAGTGTGTCCATTGGACGAGCAGGTTTGTATGACGCAGGTGACCGTTGAGATGGTTTCCGAGGCGTGCGAAGAACAACTGTCTGCAAGCTGCTAGGATTGGCGCGGCCTAAATCGCCAGGTGGACCGAGTAGGGCGCGACAGTCAGTGGCCTGAAAAATTGCGCCGGTTACGTTACAAAAAGTAGTCGGGTTCCGCGGCTTCATCCCAACTTAATTTGCCCAGCTCTTCCGGATTGGCGATCAGCTTTTCAATCCACCAATTTACATCGTTATAAAGACAGGTGACCTTTTCGCAGGCAACGGTGGCATTAAAGCTTTTCACCAGATCTGCGGTGACACCGCGAGTTGCATCGTAGGCCTCAACGCCGGCGTTAGCGTTTTTATCGCCTAGGCGACCATGGTCCTGGTTGCGGTAAACCGGACAGTTGTAGAGGCCCAGCGGGGATAATACCTGACGAAAAAACTGCATGTGGCACTGCTGGGGCTGTTTGGCCAGCGACTGTGTCTGGCGTTTTAGCATGGCTTTGAGTCCGGTGGATTGATGCACCCGAAAAGTATCGTCGGCCAGGGTGTTGGCTTCTTCCACCTGCGCCTGGATTCTGTTGATGATGTCTTCCAGTCCCGCGTTGGCCTTGATATCAATCACCTCGGCGTTGTTCACCTCGTCTCGGGTGAGGAAAGGTTTGAAACTGATGTAATCAAAGCGGTTGTCTTTGGCCAACTTGGTTGCCTGGGCAATTTCGTGCAGGTTTTCAACGATAGCTGAGTCATTTATTTCGGCACCGCGCCAGGTAACGATGTAGGAGAAGCCGACGGTAACATCAGGGTTCGCATCTTTGATTAATGGAACCTTGGCGCAAATGCCTTCAAGGTCGAAATCTTTACGCGGGTTGTGCATTGGCTGGAAGGTCGCGTCTGTGCCTGAGTCCAGTGACAGACGAACCCAATCAGCCTTGTCCATGCAGTCGGCGACCTTGGCGATTTTATCGTTGCCAGTACCGTTGGAAACAATGGCAATTTGTAGTTTCAGGTCCTTCATGAAGCGAATCGTTTCTTCAAACTTGGGGTAAAGGGTTGGTTCGCCGCCGCCAATAACGATGACTGACTTCATGCCGCGCTCGGCCATCACCTTTATCGATTCTAATAATTTCTCGTGATCAAAGCGTATGCCAGTGTTCAGGATGTCCAGGTCCACGCAGTGGTCGCAGGCGTAGTTGCAGGCTGTGGTCAGGTCCAGGTTGATGGAAATGGGTGCGAAATCAGGCACTTTACTGGGATCGAGGTCAATTGCGTCAGCATCGGTGGCATTGCGCATGGCAACTTGCCAGCGCACGTAGTGTTCCAGGGCTTCTTTGGCGCCGGGCTGAACTAATTTGGTGGCAAAATCGTGGATACTGGCCAGTTCCAGCTGGTCTTCCGGCTCCTGTACAGGAGCGTCTACGTCGGTCAAGGGGATGTTGTTGTTCAAAAGGATACCTCGTGGCGCAATCTGCCAAAGCTAGAGTCAACAAGCGGCAATTCTACGGGGACTGGCTCGCCAGTGCTAGCGCCAGGCTGCAGCCAGTTGTAACAGGTTACGGTGGGCGCTGCGTAGCAGTTTGCCTTTTGTGACTGCGCCAGCGTCCAACGCTGACAGAAATTGTGCTGTCACCTGGTGCATTGGGTCGATCACGGGGACTCGTTCGCCATTCCCGATTAGCTCCTGGCTATACTGAGGTAGCCTGACGCTTCGGTCGGCGCGTAAGTCGTTGACTTCATACCAGGCAGGGCGGGGTCTCTCGTTGCAGGTTTCCAGTAACAGCTGCGCCGATAATGATCCGCCGCCGTGTTTGTATGTGCAGGTCAGCGTAAGCTTGGTATTGTCAGCATCCCTTTCCGCTGTGCAGGCAAGGCAATCCCCTGGCCCCGCGAGGGCTTGTAGCATGCTGATAAAGTGGGGCGCAGCGTCCGCAATCATATCCTCACCGATTGAAATGGGGCTAAGCCTCATTCTGAAGGTGTCGATAGATTCCGGGATGCTTGAATGCAACGCGCTGAATGCAGAAAGTGTGGCGGGCCATTGGCCGACCAGGTCGAGTAACAGTCCGCGGTTCTCATACTCGGCTATCAGTGAATCAACTTCCTCTATCGATGCCGGCCATGCCAGAGGTTTTTCTACCAGGCAGTGGCAGTTTGCCTCCGCGACTTCTCGCAGCTGGTCCGCATGAAAGCGCCAGGGAGAGCAGATAGCGACTGCATCAGGCTGTATTGCCGAAAGCGCAGCGGACAAGCTGCTATGACCCACGGTCTCGATGCCCCAGTCGTGTTTAAGACCGTTTAGCGCAGCATTGATGCTCGCCTCGCTGGTGCCGACGATGCCGCCAATTCTGGCACCGGCAGCGCTGAGCCCTGCGGCGATGAATGGACCGGTGCCTTGGCGCGCTGAGCGGGCACCCACGATAACCACTTTGGGAGAGCTGCTGACGGTCAACGATGAATTCCTGTGATATGCACGGCCTGGACATTGTAGCTCAGTTGACCAAAGTCGCCTGGTTTGCAAACTGTGGCGGGTTGGGTTGACCCCGTCTGTTTTTTTTCGATTTCGGTATTTTAATGCATGTTTCTTTATTTATGGCCATTTCGGCCCGATACTGCGTTCTCGAACTATTGGGGAAACCGGCGCGCATGGAGGCAAAGGGAGGTTTAATGACAATTCAACAGGGCTGGATTTTTACCGCCTTGTTTTTGCTTGCCCTGTTACCGCGCCTTTACTCGGCTCAGACCATTGGCTGGGATTGGGACCATCCGGGTAGCTTCACCTTGATTAATTTTGATGAAGGCGGATCTTGTCGGGCAGCAATGAATGGGTTCTCCTACTCTACTTTTGTCGGTCGGCAGACTATAGCTATTGCATCCGTTCTTGGGCACGCTCCCGACCCTGGTATCAGTGGTGACCAGTTAGCGGTGAAGGCCTATTGTCATGCGCCAGACCATATTTTGGTAGCACGAACATATTCTGCGGTGTTGGGTGCCCTTACAGCACTGCTTGTCGTGTTTCTTGGCTTGCAGCTAATCCCTGGTGCACCTGTTGTGGCGTGGACGGCTGGTGGCTTGTTGGCCGTGTCCGGCTTTCATATGAGTCAATCCCAGAGTGGGACAGTTGATGCACCCTCTACTTTTTTTATCTATTTGTTTCTTTGCTTTATGGTTTGGTCCGTGCGGCGTCGGGCTGCGAGCGCGCTATTGTTAAGCCCTGTTTTTGCATTATTTGCGATGTGGACGAAATACTGGGTGTTTGCCATTTTTGCCTATTTAGCGGTGTTGCCCCTGGGCTGGTGGAAGGTGGTCAGTAAGGGGTTTTCTGGCAAGCGGATTGTATTGTTCGTATTGGTGGTCTCGGTATGGTTAGCTGCGCTAACTAATGTCGCTTTTCCTGAAATGGGACTACTTCTTGTTCTTGCCACGTATCTGCTCATCGTTCCCTGGCGTCAAAGCAGCCGCATAATGGCAGTAGTGTGGGCATTATTGCCGTTGGCACTTTGGGCTGTTACGCAAGTGGATTTGATTAATGCTTACACGACAGGCGGTTCTGCCGGTCGCTTCGGAGGTGGCTACGCTGCAATCGGGGAGCATAAGTGGCTTCGAAACCTCGTTAACGTTCCTGCTGTTATCACGATGGGCATTGGCATTCCTGCTTGCCTGTTTATACCCGCGGGAATTCGCTGCTTAATTTCAGCCAGTGGTCAGCATCGTTTTTGGCTCTGCATGCTGCCTGTTCTGGGATTTCTCCTTTTCATGGCGTTCCTGGCACCTGTCACCTATTACCGTCACTATCTTCCCTTGATACCTGCCGCGTGCCTGCTGGCAGCATTGGGCTTGCACTCAACGACATGGGGGCGGCGCCCCTGGTTCCTCGTGCTGTTTTTCGTATGGCCCGCGCTATTGGCTTGGGACATGGTGACTGATTACCATCGGGACCCGAGAGCGCTGATGCGCAACTGGTATCAGCAGCATTCGGAGGCAGCGGTATTTACCAGCTTTTATGTCAGCCCTCCGGCAGGCCTGAGAGCGGTTCTGTTTCGTCCCGAATTCGCGGCGGGCGAGGGGGCCTCACTCAAGCAAGCAGACTATTTAGTGCTCAGCGAAAACTGGTATGACACGGCCTTTGCTAATGAGTTAAATGGACCAGTTGTGGATAACCTGGACCTGCTGGTAAAAACTACGCCCGAATATGCGACCTTCTATCGACAGGTCCTGGCGGGTGTTCACCCCTACCTTGAGCCCCACGACGAGTATTTGTTATCTCACTTCATGCCGGAATTGCGCTTACATCGGCATTGGTATGGAAATTTTCAGCTATTTGTGGGCGACATTAAGGTGTTCCGTGTCCGCAAGTAGGCGTAAATTGGTCGAAACAGGGTTTCGTTTCGCACTGGTCGGTGTGATTACCGGACTGATTCACTATGGTCTGGTTTACCTGGGCGTCAGTTGGCTTGGCTGGGATAGTTTAGTTGCCAGCAGTATTGGCTTTGTGGTCGCAGTCAGCTGCAACTATTTTATGCATTATGGTTGGACTTTTGCTGTCGATGCTAATGAGATACCACCACCTCACGGGGTAACCTTACTGCGCTATCTGATAATGGTTGCATGCGGTTTCGTTATTAATGGCCTGGTCATGTACCTGAGCGTTCAAAGCCTGGGTTCTCACTATCTCGTTGCCCAGGCCGTTGCATCGGCTGCAGTGGTGTTATGGAACTATCTTGTCGCCAATTTTTGGGTGTTCAAGCCTAATGGAGTGGAGTGATTTGTCACAGTTGCTTACGGTAGTTGTACCGGTCTATAACGAGGCTGAGGTACTGGAGGAATTTCATCGCCGCCTGAGCACTGTAATGGGTGAGTCCGACATGCCTTACCGGGTGCTGTACGTGGATGATGGTAGCGACAATCATTTCTTGGCGTCGCTTCTTAGGCTGCGGGAGAGCGACCCAAAAGTTTCTGTTCTCGAGCTAAGCCGTAATTTTGGTAAAGAAGTGGCGCTTTCAGCTGGCCTGGATCACGCGGACGGCGACGCTGTTATTGTTATAGATGCTGACTTGCAGGACCCACCGGAAGTCATCCCCCTGTTTATTGAACAATGGAAGCAAGGCTACGATGTTGTTTACGGATTGCGTGACGAGCGCCTTGGAGACTCCGCGTTAAAGCGGCTCACCGCCAGTGCTTTCTATCGAGTAATGAGTGCGCTTAGTGATGTTGAGATTCCACAGAACGTAGGCGATTTTCGCTTGCTGAGCCGCCGCGCGGTTGATGCCTTGAACGCCCAGCCCGAGCGACATCGATACATGAAAGGCCTTTACACCTGGATAGGTTTTCCCCAGCAAGCGGTGCGTTACGACCGAGAGCCCCGGGCCGCCGGAGAATCTAAATGGGGTTATTGGCGATTGTGGAATTTCGCGTTAGAGGGCATTACCTCATTTTCAGCAGCACCGCTGAAAATGGCTACTTATCTGGGTCTTGCGACTTCCTCCGCATCTTTTCTGTACGGGCTTTTTTTGCTGGTGCGCACGTTGCTGTTCGGCAACCCGGTGCCGGGTTATCCCTCTTTGATTATCATTGTGCTGTTTTTGGGGGGTGTGCAATTGATATGCCTGGGAATTATTGGCGAGTATCTTGCTCGGACCTACCAGGAAAGCAAGGGTCGGTCCTTGTATGTATTGAAAGCTTATCACCCTGCGACATTAAGGGCAGTTGATGACCAGGAGTGATCTTGCGAGCCCTGGCTCAGAAAGGGCATTTGATTTCATTAACCCGGTCCTATTGGCCGCTGGTGGCCTGCTGTTTTTGTCTTTCGGTTATACAGAAATGGCAGGGTCGGATATGTGGTGGCACCTTGCTGCCGGTCGTGAGTTGCTGCAGACCGGGTCGCCGTGGATGGTGGACGACTGGTCTTACAGTGCGCACGGTGGCGATTGGCTTAACCATGAATGGCTCGCCGATATTGTTTATTACTGCTGGGTGTCTGCATTTGGGCTGACTAGCCTGGTCTATTGGAAGTGGCTGGTAGTTGTGACAACTTTCCTGTTGTTGCAGGTGTCGTTGTACAAACAAACTGGCAACACTTTCGCTGCACTCATTGGTGCCAGCATTGCGGCTGCCATTGCCGCGCCTTTCATTGATGTGCGGCCGCATCTTTATACGCTGCTGCTTTTCTGTCTGCTCATATATCTGTTGCTCGAGCGTCAACCCACCCGATGGCTGTTAGCTTCGCTATTTGTGGTTTGGGTAAACTTGCACGGCGGGTTCTTTTTTGGCTTGATGGCGTTGGGCATCCTGATATTTCCCTGGCGTCAGTTCAGCTTGGATGCATTTCGAGTCGCTCTGGTCACCGGATTGATTTGTGTTGCTGCCAGCGTCTTTAATCCCTCGGGTTTCAAGACTTTCCTTTATCCGTTGATCTACGCATTTGATTCCAGCTCCCCTTACAGAGAGCTGGGCGAATGGCACGACCCATTTCGCGCCGGAGGTATACGCTCGCCACTGTTTTTTTACTTTATGTGGACGCCGCTGCTAGCGTTGCTTTACGCTCTGCCGGCCGTTCGCAAAACAGCAGGCGTACCTTGGGAGGGCATGGTTTTAACCGCACTCACTTTGGCGATGGCTCTAACTTCGCGTCGCTTTATCCCAATTTTCGCCATCTCATTGTCGCTAATGTTGGCGCCATTGCTCGCTCTGTTGTTCCGCCAGGTAAGGCTTCGGGCTCTGCAGTATGTGTTAGCTATTACGGCTCTCTTATTTGCCTGTTTGCGGCTTCTCCCGTATCCCCTGCAGTCGGCACCAGCATTTCATTATCTCACTGCCCAGTACAGTTACCCTGACGATATGATCAGCTTCATGCAGGCAAATGACTTCCGTGGGAACGTCTATGCGCTTTACAACTGGGGTGGTTACATTCATTGGCGAACAGACGGTGAGCTAAAAGTTTTTATCGATGGCAGGGCCGATACTGTGTTTGACGCGAAGACGTATTTCCATTATCTCGGCGTGCTCAGTGGTAAGCCAGGTTGGATAAGTGCAATAGAGAGTAGCGGGGCTGATTTTGTGATTTGGCCTTATGAGCGCAGGGGAGGGCAGAAAAAACTGCAGGAATTGTTGGCCACTGGCAGATGGCGGGCGCTTTATCAGGATTCTGTGTCGTGGGCGGCAGCGCGCAAAGGCGTTGAACTGCCTGCTACCCCGCAGTTTGCTCAACCGTCTCCCATCAGTGAGCTGAGCCGGGCGATGGTGGCTCTTCGCTCGGGTAATGCTCAGGGAGCACTGACATCGGCACAGCTGGTGAGAGCAGAAATACCCTGGCAAAAGCAGGCATGCCAGCTTGAAATTGATCTGTTGCGCGGCGTTGGCGAGTTTAAAGCAGCTGAAGACACACTCTGGGATTGCCTCAGTTACTTCCCGACCAGAATGCTGCGTTAGTTGGCAATCATGCCGAGGCTAGAAACTCCTCGGCGATCCTCGCACCCAACTCACCGGTTAGTTGGGCGCTGTTGCCCAGGCTAAGCTCAATTTGCCTTGCCTGCAGGCAGTATCGAAATAAGGGGTAGTCGCGATCAACGCCTGCGCCGCCGTGGCAGTGCTGGGAAGCCTGACTGACCCGGTGCGCAGTGTCGCCACACCAGATTTTAGCAATCAGCACCGCTTCTTCTGCCGGACGTCCCTGGTCGATTAACGAGGCTGCTTGCTGGGTAACGAGACGCAGGCATTCTACGTCGATGTAACAGTCTGCCGCGCGATGACTGACTGCCTGGAAGGTTGCTACCGGTCGACCAAACTGTTCTCGCTCCGTAGTATAGGATCCGGTCATGCGCATCATCTTGTCGCTGATACCAACGGTCATGGCGCACAACGCAGTGCGAGTGGCTTGCTGGGCCCATTGCATTGCTTCCAGGGCCTTGCCGCCCCTGGCGACAATGTCTTCATCGGGAACCTGAACGCCGTCTAATACCAATTCGTGGAGAATCTCTCCACTGGTTACCGTCTGAGGCCTGAGTGTGATTCCGGCGGCGTGCGGATCGACAAGCACAACGATTAATTCTTCTCCTGTCTGTGCCGACAGCAGGATCCGCTTGGCCGAAGCCGCATGGCTAACACAGATCTTGGTGCCGCTGATTGAGCACCCTCCTTCCACTAGTTGCGCCCGGGCGCTGGGAGCGGCAGGATTGTCGTTGCCGTATTCTTCCAGTGCAGCGGTGACGAGGTGGGCACCGCTGACGATACCGCTGAGCAGTTGCTCTTTTTGTTTGTCAGTGGCGAAGCGTCGCAAAGTGCCTGCGGCACTCACCAGTACCGGGACTGCGGGCACCGGCGCTGCTGTACGGCCGACCTCTTCGCATAATGAGCTGAGCGCATAAAACCCGAGATCAATGCCGCCATGACTCTCTTCAATATCAAGCCCCAGCAGGCCAGCCTCTGCCAGTGCCTGCCAGAGGTTGGCGTCAAAACGCTGCTCTTGCTGCTCCGTCGCCTTGAGTTGATCCACGGCAGTAAAGTCGGTAAAAATCTGCTGCGCGAGTTGCTGAACGCTGGTTAGTTCTTCTGATAGTGTGAAATCCACTGCTGTTTCCTCTTAGCGTGTGCGGGGCATCCACAGCCCCGCCATGGCAATAATGTCGCGCTGCACCTCGTTAGTGCCGCCGCCAAAGGTGAGAATAGAGCCCACGCGCCAGCGAAACTCGATTTTTCCTTTTAAAACTGCGCCCGGGGAGTCGGCACCAATGCTGCCTGCCGTGCCCATGACTTCTAATAGCAGACGATAAAGCTCAACAAAAAATTCGCTTCCGTATACTTTTGCTGTGGACGCATCGGCCATATCCAATGGCCCCTGGTCCATGGACCAGGCCTGTTTCCAGCACATGATTTTGAGTGCTTCCAGGCCGGTTTTTACCTTGGCGAGGTTTTGTTGCACCCAGGGCTGTTCGATCACTTTGCCTTCGGGATTGGCATTGGCCTGCGCTGCCCATTGGGCGGCGCCTTGATAGAGCGAGTCCACCTGGCCGTGGGTGAAAAGTGATAAGCGCTCCACATTCAGTTGACTGGTTATCAGCTTCCAGCCACCGTTGACGTCACCCACCCTGTATTTGTCAGGGATGCGAACGTTCTCATAAAAAGTCGCGTTGGTGCGAACTCCCAGGGTACTCACAGCAGTGCATGAAAACCCTTCGTTGCTGGTTGGCACCAGGAACATGGTGAGTCCCTTGTGTTTTTTGTCTGCATCAGGATCAGTGCGGGCAGCCAACCACACATAATCTGCATAGTGGGCGTTGCTGGTCCACATCTTTTGGCCGTTGATGATCCAGTCGTCGCCGTCGCGTTCCGCTTTGGTTCTAAGGCTAGCCAGGTCAGTGCCCGCGTTAGGTTCTGAGTAGCCGATAGCGATGGTAACTTCGCCGCGTTTAACGCCGCCGACGACCTCCTGCTGGACTTCTTCGATGGCATTGGCGGCGATAACAGGAGCGACCGCCTCGGTAGTCAGGAACGGATAGGCAAAGCCGGACCGAATCACCTCATCGGTGAAAATATATTGCTCTACATGCGAAAGTTCCTTGCCTCCCAGCGCTTTCGACCAGCTTAGGCCGATCCAGCCGTCAGCACCCATTCGAGCATACTGCTTGCGAAACTCCGGGCCACCACCTTCCTTGAGGTCATCAACTTTCATTTCCTCGATAAGCTCGGGAGTCATGATGGTCTTCATGTACTCACGCACTTGTTGCTGCAGCGCCTTTTGTTCTGTCGTCAATTCAATGTTCATATTTCGGGTTCCTTACCTCGGTCATGTCATTCCTCAGCGAAGGGAATTCAGTTCCTTTTTGTCTCAGGAGGCTTCTACGTTTAGTCGTTCTATCATGTCCATGGCCTGTGTGGCATAACCGCCACCAAACAAGTTGAAGTGATTGAGAACGTGATACAGGTTGTAGAGCACTTTACGCGTTGTGTACCCGGGATCAATGTCCCATGTGCCACGGTAGGACTGGTAAAAACGATCATCAAAACCCCCAAATAGCTCGGTCATGGCCAAATCGGCCTCGCGGTCACCGTAGTAGATAGCGGGATCAAAAATAACCGGTTCCCCTCCTAAGCAGGCGCTCCAGTTGCCTGCCCACAGGTCGCCGTGAAGCAGTGCAGGTAAGGGTTTATAGTTGCTAAAGAGTTTATGTGTCTGTTGCATGAGCCGGTGCCCCGCATCGACGAGGCCTGAGCTGGCGCCGTTATTTTTCGCCAGTTCCAGCTGGAATCCGAGCCGTTGTTGAGTGTAGAAATCCACCCAGTTCCCTGTCCAGTTGTTGACCTGCTTTGTAGTGCCGATGAAGTTGCTTTGATCCCAGCCAAATTGGCGGGCAGAGTTTCGATGAAGATTGGCCAGTCCTGCACCCAACGCAGTACTCGTGCTTGGAGCAGGTTGTGCGAGCTCAAGGTACTCCAGAGCCAACCAACTGAACTTGCTGTCTTCGCCCAGTGCGATGGGGGTAGGCGCGCGCAAACAGTGGCAGCCAATGAGTACGTTAAGCGCTTTGGCTTCAGCAGCGAACATGTCCTTGTGATGCGAGGAATTTTGTTTGAGAAAATAACGCTGGTCATCCCCTGCCAGCAGAAAGCTGTTGTTAATACAGCCACCACCTACAGACTGGGCTTTCGCAATCTTAAATTGTCGCCCCGTCGCCTTCGATATGCTGCGTTCTACTGGTTCCCAGTCCACTTGGTTGCTGATCTCCGGTCGACTAATTAGGGTGTTGAGCAATTGTTGGACTGGCCTTATAATGCCCGCCCTCTTTAGGACTATAGCTCAGTTGGTTAGAGCGCTACCTTGACATGGTAGAGGTCCCCAGTTCGAATCTGGGTAGTCCTACCAAACAAACAAGCCCTCGCAATTGCGGGGGCTTTTTTTTTGGAGAGACTAGTTTACCCGGCATAGCTGTCATTCAGTACGGTTGACGCCGCCAACGGGATGACCATAGGCGCCATTAGTGGTCATTGGTACCACAATCGATAATGACTAGGCGCAGGGTGCCTTGATTGGCAATAATACAATTGCAAGCGTGTTTGATATCATCAGCAAACCGGTCCGCCGAAGTGAAGTTTTGATGCTTAAGGTGAGATTATAATCGCCTTTATTTTGTCGTAATAAGGAGTATGTATGAGTTTAAGCGAATCTCAAACGTTCACCGTTACAGTGCTTTACGCAGCTTCGTTGTTGCCAGCATTGGTTATTTTTGCGCTCTTTTTGGTGGGAAAGTTTCCTCGCTGGCTAATGGCCACGTATGTCGGTTCTTTCATTCTGTGTGCCATTGGATGGGAGCTTTGGATTAGCTACGGCCTGGTCGATGGCCTGGATGTTGCCAGCCGACGACCCCAGGCGATGAATGAGGTCATCCCCATGCACATCAACTGGGTACTGAATTCCCTGGGTGACGCCGCAGCGGTCGGGTTGACCGGTGTTTTTCTAGTCTGGCTTGCCTATGGCAGAACAAACAGCGCCTTTAAGGCCTGGCGATGGGGCGCGTTCGCAATACTGTCCGCCTGGTTTATTGCCCAGAATCTGTTTGTAGAGATGTATGTGTACCAGCAGCAGTTGGCAGAGGGTTTTCGCCTTTCATGGGCACCATTAATGCCAACCGGTCCCTGGTATAACCCCACGTTACTAAACTTTGATGGCAGGTCGGTGCAGTTACAGACGCAACTGCCCTGGGTGTTGATGACACCGATTTATTACTATCTGCTTTTAAGGTGTTATAAAAAGTGGGGCGTTCAGACCAGAGATGGCGTTTAAATCTGGCTTGAAGTGTTCTTCGCGAACCTGTTCAGTTCGGTTTGAAGCCACGCATCTCGGGCTGATCGATTCATTGTTGTACGTTAAACGGAGTTAACCATGAAAATTACTATCACGCTCACCATCACTTTGCTGGTTTCTTGTCTTGCGGCACAGGTTTCTTCTGCTCCAAATCAGGACGCTGCAAATATCATTCAGGAGCTTGGCCTGCGCGAAGCGAGCAAGCCCCTCAGTAGGCAGCCTGGTTGGGCACCCTCGAAGATCCTGGTTAGCGCGCCTCCTTTTTTGACGTCTATTACCCCAGGATATTTGCAGCAATTGAGAGGGGCCGCCGGCACTGCCGAGTTGGTTATTGATGACTCTGGAGCTTTTGTACCCGATCCGGCATTGCTTCAAGGTGTGGATGCGGTGATTGGTCTTTGCGATCCGGCGACGATGACCGCAGGGGCTGACCTGATCTGGGTACACAATTATTTTGTCGGCATGGATCGCTGTGCGAGCTTAACGTCAGAGCAAGTGTCCGGCCGAACGTTCACTAATGGCAAGCGTCTTTCCGGTCCGGCAATTGCGGAGCACAGTATCGCGATGATGTTATCGCTTGCCCGCGGGCTGCCGGCTTATTACCGGGCCCAGATGGACTCGAAATGGGACAATAATCTGAGGCAGCAGGTGCGCTTTGGAGAGCTAAAAGATAAAACCCTGCTAGTAGTCGGTCTGGGAGGAATCGGCACAGAAGTGGCATGGCGCGCCCACGGCCTGGGTATGAAAGTCACGGCCATTCGAAACTCCTCCCGCTCTGGGCCTGACTATGTCAGTTACGTGGGTTTGTCTGACGAGTTGATGGTATTGGCCGCCGACGCGGATGTTGTTGTAAACGCACTGCCGCTGACATCTAAAACTGCAGGGCTGTTTAATGAAACATTCTTTGCAAAGGTGAAGAAGGGGTCTTTGTTTATTAGCGTTGGCCGAGGCAAGAGCACCGATACCGACGCTCTTATCGTTGCACTGGAGTCTGGCCGGGTTTACGGCGCGGGGCTTGATGTGACTGACCCGGAGCCTCTGCCCGCCGAGAGCCCTCTGTGGCTGATGGACAACGTCATCATCACTCCCCATTCTTCGACAGCCGGCAGCGACAGTTTCAGGCGGGGAGCTATCATTGCAGTGGAAAACCTGCGCCGTTATGTAGCCGGAGAACCCATGCTTAACGTGGTGAACATGGATGCGGGTTACTAGCCATCAGCTTTCAGGACCTGGCCAGTCTTCACGGTATGTCCATTGGCAAACTTCTTTTCTAAAGACTTTTTTTTCGGTCCCACTTCCTCGAGGGTTGATGAGTCGTAGCTGCTATCCAATGGCCACTGCAGCGTCAGTTGAGATGTGTTTACCCCGGGTCATTGAAACTGGGAGAGCGTCCTTCGAACTTTGCCGAGACTGCTTCCACCTGGTTTGATGAACCTAATATTCCCTGGCTGGCTGCTGCTTCCTGCTGCAGTCCGTCTGCAACGCTCACCAGAGCAGATTGATTCAGCACCTGTTTAACCGCTCGAACCGCGTCTGGATTGCGGTTGGCGATTTGCTCGGCCAGAGCCAGTGCATCCTCCACCGGCGTAGTCGTGATTTCGGTAGCCAGTCCATACGCGAGAGCCTGCTCACCACTGAAGCGGCGACCAGTCATTGCCAGCTCCTTGGCTCTGTCCAACGAGGTAAGACGCCGTAGAGATTGAGTGGCGGACATGTCCGGTAGCAGGCCCCAGGTGATTTCTACCAGGCCAAGTGATGCTTGCGGATGTACCAACCGAATGTCGGCGCCAAGGGCAAGATTCAGGCCGCCACCCAGCGATACGCCCTGAATGGCCGCGATAACGGGCACAGGCACTTCCTGCCATAGCCAGCCTAGTTGCTGCGCGCGGTTCGCGCCGGCTGGGCTCAGATCCGCCATTGCCGCAGTAACATCCTCGCGCTCGGAATTGAGTTCACCGCTGGCCATCTCTGCGAATGAGTTCATATCAATGCCTGCGCAGAAACTTTTGCCCTTGCCTGAAATGACGACAGCGCGGATTTCGCCGGGGTCCATCATTTGCCGGGCAAAATCCAGTAGCCCATTCATGATCGCTCCGTCGATAGCGTTATGCGCGTCTGGTCGATTCAATTGCAGGTGGGCTACGTGATTATTGATGGTGACCTCAATGACACTGCTCATGGATATTCCTTGTTATGGGCTGATGCAGATAAGCAATGTCTCATTAGCAGGCGTTAACACCAAGGATGTCTGCGGTCATTGTTCGTTAACAAACCCTGCACCGAGGCAATTTATTGCACTATGGGTTAGGCTGCACCTAACAAATAACAATAGGTGGATGAATGAATCGTGTAAGAGGTTTGTCGAATACAGTGGTTCTGATAGTTGGAGCTTTGCTGAGCCGCTCTGTTTTTGCCGGTGGAATCGACGAAACGGTGGAGTCGATTGTTCGTCCGTTAGCGGCTGCGTTGTCCTCCTTTGTTTTCTATAAGTTATCGCTATTTGGTTATGAAATTCCCTGGATTGTGCTCTGGCTTGCTGTTGCGGCGACCTTTTTTACCTTGTACATGGGCTTTATCAACATCCGCGGCTTCGGTCTGGCGCTGCGCCTGGTCAGAGGCGACTATCATGACCCCAAGGCCCCCGGTGAGATTTCGCACTTCAAGGCGGTTGCCACAGCCGTATCGGGCACTGTAGGTATAGGAAATATCGGAGGTGTCGCAGTAGCGATAGTGATTGGCGGGCCGGGAGCCGCATTTTGGCTAATTGTCGCCGGCTTTGTTTCCATGTCCACTAAGTTGGTGGAATGCACGCTCGGGGTGAAATACCGCAAGTACAACCCGGATGGATCGGTGTCCGGCGGCCCCATGTATTACCTCGAGCACTATCTGGTATCCAGGGGCTTTCCTCTGATGGGTAAAGGTCTCGGCAGGTTCTATGCGCTGGCGCTGGTAATTGGTTGTTTGGGCATCGGCAACATGTTTCAGTCCAACCAGGCCTACGTTCAGTTTGTCACTATCACCGGCGGCGACTCTAGCTACTTTGTCGATAAAGGCTGGCTGTTCGGTCTGGCGATCGCTGCTTTGGTGGGCGTTGTGATTCTTGGCGGCATCCGTTCTATCGCTGCTGTGGCAGGAAAAATTGTGCCGTTTATGGCAGTCCTGTACATGGTGTCGGCAGTGGTCATTATTGCCATGAGCGCAGAGCATATTCCCGCTGCCGTTGGTCTGATTGTCGGCAGTGCATTCAGCCTGGAGAGTGTCACCGGCGGTATGGTGGGCGCCATTATTGTGGGCTTCCAGCGTGCCTTGTTTTCCAATGAGGCGGGACTGGGGTCTGCGTCAATTGCTCACTCGGCGGTGCAAACAGATCATCCTGCCTCCGAGGGACTGGTGTCTTTGCTAGAGCCGTTTATCGATACCATTGTCATTTGTACATTGAGTTCACTGGTCATCGTGGTAACTGCTTATCCTGCAGGGCTGATGGATCAGGGGCTGCAAGGTATTGCCCTGACGTCGGCGGCTTTCGAGCACCACTTCAGTTGGGCGCCTTATCCGCTGGCGGTAGCTGCCCTGTTGTTTGCATTTTCAACTTCCATTGCCTGGTCTTACTATGGACTAAAGGCATGGACTTACTTGTTCAGTGAGCACCCCGTGAGTGAAAATATTTTCAAACTGGTGTTCTGTGGTTTTCTCGCACTGGGTTGCATGATCCAGCTTGAAGCTGTTCTGGACTTCTCGGACGCTATGGTCTTTCTGATTTCGGTGCCCAATATTTTGGGTCTGTATTTCTACGCACCGGAGATCAAGCGTGAAGTGAGGGAATTCATAGACGGGGTGAACCGGGGCGATGTGCGTAACTATCGCCAGGAGCGTGCCCGGGCCTCCAAAGCCTGATTTTAGCGGGCTTAAGTTCAGGCCGAGTGCAAACGGGTTGTTAGCGGCCTGGTACGTTTGTTGTTATTGACGAGGACTTTTCATGTCACCGGAGCGAGAAATAGAAAACCTGATCTATCGGTACGCTGAATTGATAGATGAGGGGAGTATCACTTCGATTGGAAAACTGTTGTCGCAGGCCCAGTTTATAGGCCCGGATGGAGAGGTCCACGCCCAAGGCAGCGAGGCCATTGAGCGAGTTTATGCTGCATTTACGCGCATTTATGAGGACGGCACGCCCCTCAGTCACCATATCACTACTAACGTTCAAGTGAAGGTGGAAGGTGATCGTGCAGGTGCGCGTTCCTATTTCACAGTGCTGCAGGCAACGGAATTACTGCCTTTACAGGCAGTAATGGCGGGGCGTTATGTGGACGAATTTGCCTGCGACAAGTCGGGTTGGTATTTCACTAGTCGGCAAATCATACCGCGCTTATCGGGTGACCTGTCTCAGCATTTGAAGGGCTGATTCCGACCATTGCGAAAGCTAGCATATGCCAGCGCTGATCGGCGGCAGCTAAAACCCCAATACCCAGATTAACGGCCTGCTCTTTTCAGTGAACGTCCAGCTTTTCTATGTTGATCAATTCGCTACAGCACTAGGGCTTAACGGTGTTCGCCTTGAGCCAGAAGAAGCCCCCGAAGCCGGCGATTGCTGAAGCCAGGAGAATACCGGTTTTGGCTGCCAGTAATTCCTCCGGTTTGTTAATAAAGCCAAGGTCGGCGATGAAAATAGACATGGTAAAACCGATGCCCCCCAACAGACCCACGCCAAGAACATGTTTCATGTTCAGGCCGTCGGGCAGTTTTGCCATTCCCAGTTTCACCGTGACCCAGGTGAAGCCGGCAATGCCAAGCGGTTTACCCAGTAGCAGCCCGCATATTACTCCCAGGGTAATAGGGCTGGAAACTACCTCACTGAAATCTGCGAAATCGATAGGAATTCCGGCATTGGCCAGCGCGAAAATGGGAATCACCAAATAGGCCACTGGCAGATGCAGCGAGTGCTCCAGGCGTTGGGCTGGTGCCTGAACCAATTTCACCCCGTCGTCCAGCGACATGACCAGCGCTCGAAAATGATTGTTGTGAATGATGTCAGCATTTTCGCTGATCGATTTCTCCATTTTCTTATTGGTCTCATCAACCCGTTTGACAAAGGTGTGGGGCTCAAACTTGGGCCGAATGGGAATGACAAAAGCGACCACGATACCCGCGATTGTCGCGTGAATGCCGCTCGCCAACATGGCAGCCCAGAGCAAAATGCCAACGGCGGCATAGGGCAGCGGCCTGCGCACGCCGCCGAGGTTGAAAGAAAGCAAAACAAAGGTGAGCACAGCGGCATAAAATAGCGCCATGGTGTCGATATTTTCCGTGTAGAACAGGGCGATTACCGCCACCGCACCCAGGTCGTCAACAATGGCGAGTGCAATAAGGAAGGTAATCAGGTTTTTGGGAATTCTAGGTCCCAGTAGGCTAAGCGCCCCGATTGCAAAAGCGATATCTGTGGCCATGGGAATGCCCCAGCCTTTGGCGTCAGGTCCGCTGGTGTTGAAGACAAAGTAGCCTAGCGCAGGAATCACCATGCCACCAATTGCCGCCATGATTGGCAACAGTGCCTGACTGGGAGTAGACAGTTCTCCCACCAATAATTCACGCTTCAATTCCAAACCCATGATGAAGAAGAACATCGCCATCAGGGCCTCGTTAATCCAGTGGTGGATGGACAGCGAGAAGGCCTTGTTGCCAAAACTAATAGCTATTTGTTCGTGCAGGAAATGCTCGTAGGACTCATGAATTGGGCTGTTGGCAATTACCAGCGCCACAACAGCACAAATCATCAGCAGTATGCCGGAGGTGGTCTGGCGATGGATGAAATCTTCCAGAGGGGTCAGGATACGGTCAAAGGCTCGTTCCCAGGGGGCGTGATAGACACCTTTAGGCATGATGTGAGCGACTCCTGTCGTCTGGGTGTGGTTACTGCTCAGGCAGGCATCTTACTTGACCGCTGAGTGGGGGGGAAGTTTCATGAGCATACGCCGGGCAGCCCTTACGCAAGCGAACCAGCGCGCGCAGTGGGCAACGGTGTTGCTGCATTGGCCATCTGGCCAGGGCGCTTCTCTCGAGGGGCGCCCCACTTTAAGGGGTGATCAGGATGCCGAGAGGAAAGGACCATCAACGCACAGTCTTCTGCCATCGGGTGCTGCGCAGGCTCCACAAATACCGACACCACATTTGGTCAGGTAGTCAATGGCATTGAAGATTTGATCGTCTCGACAGAACTCCCGTTGCACTGCAATTGCCGCATGCACCATGGGTGATGGGCCGCAGTTATAGAACACCAGGGTGTCCCGCTCTTCCGCTGACATTGCTTTGAGTCGCTGCCGCAGCAGCTCAGTGACCACACCGTGGTAGCCGGCGCTGCCATCGTCTGTAGCCACATGTACCTCGGCAATCTGCTGGCATTCTTCGAGGAAATACAAGCGCTCGGCGGTGCGGGCGCCAGTAAAGACCTCAGCGTTGCCAAAGTCTCTGGCGACCTGGTAGACCGCGGCCAGGCCGGTGCCACCGGCCACCGCCATTACTTTGGCACCCTCGGGTGGATCCACCGGGATGCCATGAGGTCCTCGAACATAGCACTCTGTGCCTTCGGCCAGGTCCAGCACTGCGTGAGTGAAGTGGCCTACATCAATAACCACCAGAGAGAAGGGGTCGTCAGTCAGTGCGGAGAAGGGCTTTTCGCCGACTCCAGGCACCCAAAGAAAAATAAATTCGCCCGCTTGAATATTCAGTTTTCGGTCGAAAGTGAGGATGGTGATGTCGTCACAAACTTTCTCATTTTTGACCAGGATCACTGGCGCGAAGTTCATGTCCACGTCATAGCGGATATGTGACTCGGCTCTGTTCTGGTCGCGATCCATGTCCGCGGCCAGGGTTTTGAAATAGGCGCCGATTTCGTCAGTCGTCATGCCGGTGAGCGCCGACCCTACGCCGACGATCTCAGCACCAGCATCAAAGAAGGCGCGCACATCATCGGCGCTGGATACACCGCCACAACCGATAATGGGCAGGTCACTGACTTCGGCCACCTCTTTAACGCACTTGAGCCCGATAGGCAGAATGCCCTTGCCAGACATTCCCCCGGCACCATTGCTCAGTACGGGGTGACCGTGTGCAGAGGTATAGCCGGGGCCAACCGTGTTAATCGCGCAAAAGCCGTCAGCGCCGCCGGCCTCGGCAGCCCTGGCGATTACAGTGATGTCTGGGGTGTTGGGAGTGAGCTTGGGGATCACCGGTATATCGACTACTGCCTTAACCGCGGCGACAATTTCTCGGACCATATCAGGGTCCTGACCCATAGCCATGCCATAGCCTTTGGCGTGTGGGCAAGACAGGTTCAATTCTAGTCCGTCTGACACGGGTGCCAGAATTTTAGCGACCTCTACAAATTCGTCGATGCTGCCGCCAAAGATGGAGGTCAGTAAAAAGCGATCCTCGGGCACCCGCAATTGAGCCATGAGCTCGGCTGATCGCTGTGGCCCGGGGTTGGTCAGCCCGACCGCGTTAACGAAGCAGCCGGGGGCATATTGGCTGAGCACTGGCTCGCGGTATCCATCGCGAGGTTCCGGGCCGATGCTCTTGGTGGTCACTACACCCACCTCGGGCATGTGGTCGAAAATGTACTGAATGATCGGCACCGCGGTGGTGACAATGCCGGAGGGGATGGTAAACGGACCGGAGAGCGTTTTACCGAAAAGTTCTGTGCTCAAGTTGCTGGACTCAGTTGGGTGCAGTGATGGGTGAGGCATTATAAAGGTTCTTGGGTCTCTCCGCGAAGTTGAAAGTGTTATTGATAAATTAAACCATTATCCTGCCTGTAGGGCGATCAGGTTCCGCAGAAAGTCTGTGCAACTTCCTGTCCTGCCAGTGGTGGGCTTGCATAATGTCGCGCTGCAGCATTGTATTGACCAGGCCCTGACAAGCGCTCGATAAGCTTGAAGAAAGGTCCAAAGTCACCCTCATCTTCGCCGGCCCTGATGGCCTCCTCCACCAGATGGTTGCGGGCAATGAAGGCAGGATTTGCCATCGCCATTCGCTCTGCTCGGGTGTTATCTGCCAGTTGATCAGTGTCCAGTCGCTGGCGCCAGCGTGACAACCAGGGCACCAGAGCGTCGGGAAACTCAAACAGCTCAGCAACCTGTTGGTCGGGGTTGCAGGCCAGGTCGTAAAGACGTCGAAAGCAGAGGGTAAAGTCGAGTTTCTCTGAAGCCATAAGCTCAAAGAGCTCGTCTACAATGGGCTTGTCCGACTCACGTATTTCATCAAAGCCAAGTTTGTCTGCCAACCCTCGCAGGTGTGCCGCCTCAAACAGCGCGGGAAATTCGTCTACGGTGGCCTGCGCCAACTCTACCGCTTTGTCCTGATCCTCATGCAGCACGGGCAGCAGTGCCTGCGCAAGTACAGCGAGGTTCCAGTGAGCAATTCCAGGCTGGTTGCGGTAGGCATAGCGGCCTCCATGGTCGATCGAGCTGAACACTTTTGCCGGGTCGAACTCGTCCATGAAAGCGCAAGGGCCATAGTCGATAGTCTCGCCGCAGATCAGCATGTTGTCTGTATTCATTACGCCGTGAATGAAGCCCAGCAATTGCCAGCGAGGTATCAAGGCGGCCTGTGCAGCGGTGACCGCCTGTAAAAGCGCAAGCGCCGGATTGTCGGCTTGGGCGCGCTCCGGGTAGTGTCGCTGCACGCAATAACTGGCCAATGTCTTGAGGGCATCCAGGTTCTTTTGTGCAGAAAAAAACTGAAACGTACCGAAGCGAATGTGGCTGGAAGCCACTCTGGCAAGCACGGCACCGGGCAGGAAACTATCCCGGGTGACCTGCTCTCCAGTGGTCACTGCGGCAAGTGCCCTGGTGCTGGGCACGCCCAGCGCGTGCATGGCTTCGCTGACGATGTATTCGCGTAACACGGGGCCCAGTGGCGAGCGGCCATCGCCACCGCGAGAGTAGGGCGTAGGCCCGGAACCTTTGAGCTGAATGTCGTAGCGGTGACCCTGCGTACTAAGCACTTCGCCGAGCAGAAGAGCACGGCCATCTCCCAACTGGGGGTTATAACTGCCAAATTGGTGTCCGGCATAGACCGCCGCCAGTGGCGCAGCGCCGGGTGGCAGGTAGTTCCCAGCAACTGTAGCGACCCCCTCGGGAGATTCCAGCCAGTCAGGGTCTATGCCCAGCAAACTTGCCAGTTCCCGGTTAACCTTGATCGCGCCGGGGGTTTTAACCTCGCGAGGCCCAAGGCGAGTGTAAAACGCCTCGGGAAGCTGGACATAAGTATTGTCGAAGGGAATCGGACCCATGGTTTGAACTATCCTGATGACGGCTGATCTGCTATATACGTGTGTGCGCACATGATAGCCCAATCAGGAAACGAAAAAGCAGGAGATCGAACATGTCCAGAAAGACCTGGGACACCCTTATTCAGAATGCACTGGTATTTGATGGCACCGGTGAGAAGCCCCGAGAGATGGACATTGCCATCAAGGAAGGCCGTGTCGCGGCCAAAGGTATGTTTCTGCCGCGCTCCATGGCAGCCGAAGTGATCGACGGGCAAGGGCAATGGCTGATGCCGGGCCTGCTGGATATTCACACCCACCTGGATCTGGAGGTCGACCTGGACCCCGGGCTGCCAGAGGTTGTGCGCCATGGCACCACTACCGTGCTGGTTGGCAATTGTAGCCTGGGAACCTGCTTCGGCAGCCAGCAAGAGGGGGGCCAAGACCCCATCGTAGATTGTTTCACCCGGGTGGAGAACATACCCAAGTCGGTATTGCGCAAGTGTGTTGAAGCGGTGACCTGGCAGAGCACGGGTGAATACATGGATCACTTCGACAGTATGCCCCTGGGCCCAAATGTGGGAGTGTTTTTGCCCCATTCCATGTTGCGAGTCGAGGCCATGGGCCTGAGCGAGAGCATTTCCAGGGAGCCCACCGAGACAGAAATGAAGCGCATGGAAAGCCTGCTGGATACGGCTATGGACGAGGGCTATATCGGTATGAGTACCGATGGCCTGCCCTTCCATTATTTGTCTAACGACCCGCATACCGACAAGCGAATTCCCACCCAATTTGCCAGTTTTGGAGAACTGAAAAGGCTGCTGGGAGTGGTGCGCGGCAAAGACAGGGTTTGGCAGACTACCCCCATTCTCGAAAACCGCCTGAAGGCGTTTCTCTACTTCACTCTCACCAGCGGCAGATTGTTCGGCAAGACACTGAAAACATCAGCGCTATCGGCGATCGAGTTTGCTCTGGCGCCTAAAGCGGTGAAGGCCTTCCTGGGCTTTGCGGCGCTGATGAACGGTCGCCTGTTTAAGGGCAATATGCACTTTCAGGCACTGGGAACAAGCTTCAGAATCTGGTCTGACGGTATTGTGAGTCCGCTGTTTGAGGAGCTGGATTCGACCTGCAAACTCATCGCCAAGGAATATGACGACGTAGACGGGCGCAGGGAACTGCTCAACGATCCCGAATTTATCCAGCAGTTTCGCGATGACTGGCATCACGGTCGTGGTGAGAATGATCTCGCCAGCATTAAGGCCAGGCTGGGCATGCCTGATGTGGTGGTTCCAAGGGATTTTGGCATCATGACTTTCGACGGTGCTCCAATCACCGAGTGGGACGGGGAGACCTTTCAGCAAGTGTACAATCGCCTTGAAGCTTACCAACGGGGACAGGCTGACCAGGCTCGTTCAGATGCCGAGCGTGACGCATTTGACAAGTTTCCACGGCCTATTCGCGACGACGCCGACTTTATGCTGCATATGATGCGTGAATATGACAAAGGCTTCAGGTATTGGGTTGATGTGGCAAATGTCGGTAACAAAGCCACGCTGGATTTATTACTACATAAGCACACCTTGCCTGGATTTAATGACTCTGGCGCGCACATCACTAATATGGCGTTTTTCGATGCCAACCTGAACTCCCTGAAGCTCGCTCAGCAGAAGTCACTGGAAACTGTGTCTACTATCGTGAAACGACTCACCAGCGAGCCCGCTGCGTTTTTTGGGCTGGATGTGGGTACTCTGGAACTGGGCGATCAGGCGGATATCACCATGATCGATCCGGAGGCGTTGCGTGACTGGGACGATCTCAGCGGAAGAGAGCTGATCTATCGCGAGTTGTTCGAGCACCAGCAAATGGTGAGCCGCTCCGACGGTGTTGTCACCCATACGTTCATTAATGGCGAAGCTGTTTGGCGCAATGGTGACCATACCGAAGCCCTGGGTACAAAAACGTTGGGTCGTGCGCTGCGAGCGGCCTGACGCACAGTTTTTTATTGAGGCAGGACAAGCTTCCCGGGATTTGCGCTAGCGATAGCTGTTGGTATCGCTATGCTTGAGTCTTAACTGATGGGTGGGTGAGTATGGCCGGCACGGAGCTGTCTATTGCGATAACCGGAGCCGGAGGCGCCGGCGTTATATCTGTAGGGGAACTGCTGCTTCAAGCTTGGGCCAAAGAGGGCGGACGCGGTTTGTTACGCAAGGCGTTCGGTCCGCAGATTCGTGGTGGCGAGTCCGCCGCATTACTGAAGCTGACAGAAACTGAGCGCTATACCGCCGCCAGCCAATACGATGTTCTGCTGGCCTTTGATTGGAATAACTTTACCCGCTTTGGCGATGAAATCCGTATTGCCAGGGACGCGCTTGTCATTTGTGAACCCGCCTGCGATCCACCCCCTGAGGTTCTCGCTGCACAGCCCAGACTCCTCCGATTTCCCATGGCCAGACTTGCCGCTGACACTCATGCTGAGGGCCGGGTCAATATGTTTGCACTGGGTTTGCTGGGGCGCTTGTTGGGGCTGCCGCTTGACAGCCTGGAACAACTAACGCTGCAAAAACTGAAGGCCAAACCGGAGGCATATCGTCACGCTGCGATTGCCTGCATTAGTGCGGGGACGACGCAGGCTCCGGACTGCGAGCTGTCGTTGCCAAAAATGGGCGCCAAAGGCGCCTGGTACATGAGTGGTAACCAGGCTGCTGGACTTGGCGCGCTTGAAGCGGGTGTGCGTTTTGTTGCCGCCTATCCCATTACTCCGGCCTCTGACGTGCTTGAGTGGATGGCTGGCGGGCTGGAAAAGTTAAATGGCAACCTGGTGCAGGCCGAAGATGAACTGGCTGCCATTAATATGACGATTGGTGCTGCTTTCGGTGGCATTCCCTCGTTTACCGCGACCTCAGGTCCAGGCTTGGCCTTGATGACCGAGAGTATCGGTTTGGCGGTGGCCAGCGAGACCCCGGTTACCATTCTCAATGTAATGAGAGGCGGGCCATCCACGGGCATACCCACCAAATCCGAGCAAAGTGATCTGAACATCGCCTTACATGGTCTGCACGGTGATGCACCCCACCTGGTACTTGCCCCCCTGGATATTGCCGACTGTGTGTTTACATCTGGTTGGGCAGTGAATTTGGCTCAGGGTTTGCAAACAGCCGCTATCGTCCTGTCAGACCAGTTCATTGGTCAGTCAACCGCAGTGATCAGTGAACCGTTGCGTTGTGAATCGCAAGTGGCTGGTGCACAGGACAATGACAATGATTACCTGCGCTACCGCCTCACCGATTCTGGCGTTTCGACACTGGCGATACCGGGAGATGCGGATCAGCGCTTTACTGCGGATGGCCTCGAACATAATGAGAAGGGAACACCGTCAGCACGGGACGACGATCATCAGCTGCAATTGGCCAAGCGAGCTCGAAAGTTAACAACCTACAACTACGGTAATGCCTGGGCGCGTGTTCAGGGGAATGGGCAGGTGGCGCTGGTATGCTTTGGCTCAGCGTCTGCAGCCGTTAACGAAGCGGCCGATTTGCTTGCCCGGCAGGGCATTAACGTTCGCACCGTCTCCTTGCGATTACTTGCGCCATTGCAGCGGGAACAGCTGACAGCCGCGCTGGAAGCTTGCAACACAGTGTTTGTTGTTGAGCAGAATCACGGCGGACAACTGTTTCAATATTTGCGTGGCATGATGGACTTTAATCAGGCGTTACACAGCTACTCCAGGGCGGGACCGGTTCCTCTCAGTGGGCATGCTATCGCCACCGCAGTGGCTCAGGAGGTGACTGTATGAACCTGATCGCAAAAGCAAAACCGAAAGATTACAAATCATCAGTAAAGCCCATCTGGTGCCCTGGCTGTGGCCACTTCTCGGTGCTCAATGCGCTCACCAAGGCTTTTGCTGCTCTGGGGATTGATAAGGACGATACTGTTTTGGTCTCCGGGATTGGGTGTTCGTCGCGCCTGCCTGCTTATGTCGACAGTTACGGCTTTCATGGCGTACATGGCCGAGGGCTTGCGATTGCCCAGGGTCTCAAAGTTGCAAGGCCAGACCTGACAGTGATTGCCCTGGGGGGTGACGGCGACGGTTTTTCTATTGGTGGTAACCACTTTATTCACGCCTGCCGCCGCAACGTTAATATCACCTATATCGCCATGGATAATGAAGTCTATGGAATGACCAAGGGTCAGGCGTCACCTACTACCGCCGCTGACTGGGATCACAGCAAGCTGACGCCCCATGGCCCGGGCGTGCGACCTTTCAAACCTGCAGCACTGGCGCTGGCTTCCGGAGCGCCGTGGATTGCGCGCGGCTATTCAGGCAACCCCAACCAATTGGCACGGCTCATTGCCGAAGCAGTGGAGCATCCCGGGTTCAGTTTTGTGCATGTATTGTCCCAGTGCATCACCTTCTGTCCCGAGCAAACAGATTGGAAGGCGGTGGTCAGCGAGCGAGAAGCGCCTGCCTTGACGGACGCCGATGCCGCCGCAAGTTTGTTTCTCCACGAGAATGGTTTTCAGACTGGCGTACTCTACAATGCCGCGCGCAATGCCTGGCCGCCGGAACAAGTCGAGCGGCAATCAACGGACATTACTGAAGGCTTCAGGCTATGAGTAATCAGCAACTGGGCGACTTTCTAGCTCATTCAGTGGAGCTGGAATCAGAGGCAAGAGAACGCTACCTGGAACTCGCCCAGGCTATGATTGCGCATCACAATACTGATGTGGCTGGGTTTTTTAACCGCATGGCAGAGGAGTCTCGTCTGCACCTTGAGGAGGTCGCAGAAATCGCCCAGGACATTGAGTTACCAGGCCTGAAAGCTTGGGAGTTTGGCTGGCCAGAGGAAGAGTCACCGGAGGCTGTCAGTTACGAAGCAGTGCACTATCGTATGAGTTTGCGCCAGGCCATGTTGTTGGCACTGGAAAACGAGCGTGCCGCAGAAAAGTTTTATCGTTCCTTCGCGGACGCCAGTTCCGATGGGGAAACCCGGCACCTGGCGGCGCAGTTTTCGGCTGAGGAGGCATCCCACGCAGCGCAGCTGGTGAAGATGCTGGGCAAGTTACCGCCCGATAGGGAACATCACCTGGAAGAAGATGACCAACCTCATATGCCCGAGTAGCGGGTCTTTTTTCTTTAGTCGATCAACGCGCAAAGTTGATCGAACGCCAGCTGATCGTAGCTGACGATGCCAAGCGCCTGGTCGCTTTTAACCACCGGTGCTTTTGACCGTCCACAATAGCCGATTTACCTGCCCAGCAGGCCTCTCAACAGACCTCCTGCTTCTTCACCGTATTTTTTCTCGACCTCTTTCTGCGCTTTACGTTTTAGCTCGTTGCCTGCCAGGTCTTCGATAATTCCGGTAGTGTCTACTGAGCACCAATCGGCTGGTTCGCCGGTCACGTTGCCCTCGCAATTTACCGGCCATTCTATGGCGGTAATGCTGTCGTTTACTTTGCAGGCCGGATCCAGTTTGGTTAGACCAGCAGACAGTTTTGCGGCAAAGGTCGCATCGAAGTCCATAGTGACTATATCCAGTGCGCCTTTGCCTACCAGACGTATATCAGGGAACTTTGCCTTGAGCGGCTGTAAGCGTGCTTTGCCATTGCCCAGGTTGATTCTTACCGATAACTCCTCGAATGCACTGCTATTGGGAAAGTCCGCCGCCAGACTCTTCTGATTAACCAGCGCAACGCCTTCACACAGCATTTTTTCGACCGCCATATCTTTTAATACGGCCTGTTCCGTGAGCAGGTCAATAGGCCCTTTCAGGGTCTGAGTGATGGCCCCGCTGGTATTGCCCTCGCCGTTGAGTTTCCAGTTCAGGCTGGCCTTTCCACTCAGAACGGGTTCGACTTCGGAGGCCACCAGGGCCTGGGCGATATCGACATTACTGAGCGTCCCCCGGGTGTTGATCTTGGCCAGGCTGTTTTTGGCATTGAGACTGGCTTTCATGTCCAGTTTGCCGCCGTGAATATCGCCGGTGATGCTGGGGAAGTTCGCCGCGCCCTTATTCACTCGCAGTTTTGCCTTCAGGTTGTCTACCTGGTGGGCACCCCAGATGACTTTGTCGATGCTGAGATCGGCACGGGTGTCTATTACGCGCAGCGCGTCAAGTGGCAGCGGAGTATCCTCGGCCTCCTCCGGACTTGGTTGAACCGGTTTGGTATCGGCCGCTTCGGGCCCCGCCAGTGCCAGCAGTGCCGGGGTGAACTGATTGAGGCGCAACTGTGTGTCGATTTGCGGGCTCTCAAAAGCGGCGTAACGCAGTTGGCCATCCGCTCTGGTGTCACCAATCGTCGCGACCAGTTTCAGGTCTGCGACCTGTCTATTCATATCGACTTCCCCGGAAGTATTCAGGGCGACTGTCTCAGCCAGGGCGCCTTTTAGGGTAAGGTCCATCTCTTCAATACCAAGCATCTGAGTCTCCTGGCTGACCACCACCGAGCCATTGAACATAACCACCAGCGGCTCATCTCCCGCCAGGATTATCGATCCCTCCAGTGGAATTGAACGGCCTTCAAGGTTGAGGCCGCTAACCTTCAGGTTATCGATTTCGATGATACTGGTGTCACCGCCTACCTCAGTCATTTCAATGCGCGAATCAGTGATGCTGAGGCTGGCGACTTCCAGTGCTAGCGGCACAGCAACCGCCGCCTCTGTCGAGGCTGCCTGCCTCGCCTCATCGATATCGGCCTGGCGTTTGGCATAAAATTCACCCAGTTGCTTGTCATTTAGCTTACTGGTATCGATGGGCGCCGCCTCGGGCTCAGTGGTCATTTTAATGACAACACCATCCAGTTCTATCGTCTCGATGGCGACTTCTTTAGATAACAGGGGAATTAGCTCCACGCCAATATTGAGCGACCTTGCCTGCAAGCTGGGCTGTTGATCGGACGGCATATCCAGTGACACGTCTGCCAGTGCTAATCCCAGTGTTGGAAAAATCCTGAGGTCAGCGCCTCCGAGTACGGACAATTCGGCACCGGTCTGTTTACGCACCTCATCGGCAGCCAGTTGCAGCATTTTTTCCTCGTCCACCATGACGGGGATGAGTAGGGCGGCAACAATCACTAAAATGACCGGTGCGAGAATGATGTAGAGCAGAATGCGTGGCATCTGGAATCCTTTTCTTTGGAAATCATCAGGGGTCGTACAAGTGATAATAGAACAGGTTCTGCAAAGCCGCCTCATAAGGTTTTTATGATAAGCCCGCACCTGCTTCCTGCTCGATTGAGAATTTCACGGGGATGTCGCATGCTAGCGACATAAGAAACGACGGGGAAGTTAATGTGATCAGCAGCGTCGCCGGATATTTGGCGTCCCTGGTTATGCTGGCGGGCACGCTGATATGGCTGGGGCAGAATCGACCAGAATGGTCTGTCTTCCGCTGGCTGCCGCCCATTGTGCTGACCTATATGAGTGCCATGTTGCTCGCTGGGGGTGGCCTTTGGGCCGTCAACGATGCTCAATCCCAGGCCTATGCTGAAATTAAACGTTTGCTGGTGCCAGCCATGATTTTGCTGTTGCTGCTGCAATGCAGAATAGGCGAATTGCTCAAGCTGGGGCCGCGCTTATTGGCGGCGTTCCTGGTGGCCGCCATGGGCATTATCATCGGCTGTCTGGTGGCCTTTTTATTGTTCCGCAGTCTGCTTGGAGAGGGCGCATGGGGCGTATTCGCCACTCTGGCAGGTAGTTGGTTAGGAGGAACTGCCAACATGGTTGCGGTGCAAACGGCGCTGGCGGTGCCGGACGCAGACCTGGGCTATGCCCTGCTGGTCGATTCTATCGATTACTCCCTGTGGCTGATGTTGCTGCTGGCGCTGGTGCCACTGGCCGATCGTTTCAATGCCTGGTCACGCGCCGATCCGATCAAACTGGATGTTAAAATCGACCATGCCAAAAGCGGTGGTCGCTTGCGAGAGCCACAGTTACTGCTGTTATTTGGCACTGGTTTGCTGGGCGCAATGCTGGCGGACCAGGTTGGTCAATGGCTTGGTGGCGACGGTTTCTTCACGGTCAGTGTCGTTCGTATTCTGGCGGTGACTGCCCTGGGTCTGGTGCTCGCTTATACGCCACTGTCACGCTTGTCCGGTAGCGAGACCCTGGCCAACGCACTGCTCTACTTGATGGTGGCGACTATTGCTTCACGTACCTCCTTTGCCGACCTGGCAAGCGCTCCAATCTATTTAATGGCCGGCGTGGTGATTCTATTGGTGCATGCCGGCTTCATGCTGGTGGCAGCGCGGCTGCTGCGTCTGGATTTGTTCACCTGCGGAATCGCGTCGCTAGCCAACATCGGAGGTGTAGCATCGGCGCCAATTCTCGCAGCGGCCTATTCACGCCAGTTGGTGCCCGTTGGAGTGTTAATGGCGTTGTTGGGTTACGTGGTAGGCACGGCCGGCGGGCTATTGGTGGGCAAGGTGCTGATGTGGCTGGGAGGCGTCGACCCGTGAGGGTATCGGGATATCGCCTGGCCATGCTGCGGGCACCTTTACGCTTGCCTTTCAAAACTGCATTACGGCAGGTGGACGAGGTCGAAGATGTGGTGGTGTTACTGGAATCTGATTGCGGCAAACTCGGCTACGGTAGCGCTCCGGCTACCAGGGCGATAACGGGGCAGGATCACCAGAGCATAATGACTTCACTGGTACGCGACCTGCTTCCCGCTCTTGACGGCCGGCCGTTCGATGACCTCGGCTCTGTGCTGGCGCTCTTTGATCAGTTGCCAAAAGATAACGTGAATGCGCGTTCTGCGTTAGAGATCGCGGTGTTCGACTTGGCGGCGCAGGCGGCCGGCGTGCCTCTTGCTGCTTTTCTCGGGGGTGGTTCTTCGCTGCCTGATACAGGTATTACCGTTAGCGTTGATCAACCGGAAGTCATGGTTGCTGGTGCGCTGGATGCTGTGGACAGAGGGTTTGCCACACTGAAACTGAAAGTGGGTGGCAGTGGAGACGGGGACATCGAAAGAGTCTCTCAGGTGGCTGCCGCGATTGCCGGTAGAGCCCGGATTTATCTGGACGCCAACCAGGCCTGGACCAGCGACCAGGCGGTGGGCGTTATCCATGCCTTGAACAAGCGCGGCATCAGCATAGATCTGCTTGAGCAACCGGTGCCCGCCGGCGATATAGCGGGGCTCGCCCGCGTGTGCCTGGCGCTGGATACGCCAGTAATGGCTGACGAAAGTGTCTTTTGTGACGAGGACGCAGTCAGCATAATTGCAGCTGGCGCAGCCGATATTATCAATATCAAACTGGTGAAGAGTGCTGGTATCACTGGCGCTTTGCGTGTTGCCGATATCGCTGCTGATGCTGGAATCAGCTGCATGATGGGCTGCATGTTGGAAAGCGCAATCGCAGTGGGTGCCGCTGCTCATGTCGCAGCCGCAAGGTCAGCGGTGATAAAGCGGGTAGACCTGGATGCGCCCATGTTGTGTCGGCAAAGCCCCATTGTAGGCGGTACTGTGTTCGATGGTCCCAGGATCGAGTTAAATTCCACGCCGGGTCTGGGAATCGACGCCGTGCCGGGCCTGGAGTTTCTATGACGGGTGTCGGGCTGATACAGTAGCGTCAAAAACAGGGAGTCTGGAATGGATCGGCGTAGCCTGATCAAGACAATGGCAGCCATGCCGCTGGTAGCAGGTATTGCCAGCGCTGCCGCGCAAGAGCCTCGGTCCATTATCAGGGCTAGGCGTTTGCGCAAGGGCATGACGATCGGCCTGGTCAGCCCTGCGAGCAATGTCGCCGAAGACGAGGATATTGCCTTTGCCAGGGACGTTGTTACATCGCTGGGTTTCCATGTAAAACCGGCAAAACACCTATACCACCGAGATCAGTATCTCGCAGGCTCGGATCAGCAGCGGGCGGATGACCTCAACGCAATGTTTGCGGATCCTGAGGTGGATGCGATTTTCTGCCTACGGGGCGGCTATGGGTCCTCTCGTTTACTGCCCCTGCTGGACTACAAAAATATCGCCGTTAACCCTAAAGTGCTAATGGGCTACAGCGATATTACCGCGCTGCTTTGCGCCATCCATCAGCGCACTGGTCTGGTGACCTTCCATGGTCCGATCGTTGGGGACAACTTTAGTGATTACAGCTATAGCCAGTTCAAGCGCACTCTTGTGAGCGCTAAAAAAGGGCAGTCGCTGGCGGCGCCTCCCCCATTTGACGACCCTGCACCCGGTCGGGTGGAGAAGGAAAACCGTTTGACCCTGATTCGCGGTGGAACGGCGCAGGGGCCCCTGATTGGCGGCAACCTTTCTCTGGTTTGCCATCTTATGGGAACGCCTTTTCAACCTGAATTCAATGGCCGTATTTTGTTCCTGGAAGATGTCCACGAGGCTCCTTACCGAATTGATCGTATGCTTACCCAGTTGAAACTGGCGGGCGTTCTGGACGAGGTCGCCGGCATTGCGTTTGGTAAGTTCACCGAGAGCGAGACCACCAGGAACAGCTTTTCCATGGAGCAGGTATTGCGTGAGCGAACCCTCGACCTGAGCGTTCCCGTGATTCGTGGCTTGATGATTGGCCATGTAGAGGACCAGGCGATAATTCCAGTTGGCGCTATGGCCAGCCTCGATGGAGATCGGGGTAAGCTTACGCTGCTGGATTCGGGGCTGGCATGACAGACCCCAACTGGACGGTATTACTCCCGCCATTAATCGCCATTGGTCTGGCACTTTTTACCCGGCAGGTATACCTGGCTCTCTTTACTGGCATCTGGCTGGGTTACTTTCTGTTGCTGGGCGAAGGGTTACTGGGCTCACTTGCCAATGCTATTGATGCCTCGCTGGCGGTGTTGGCGAGTCCCGGCGATGCCCGGGTCATTGTATTCACCCTGGTTATTGGCGCTTTCATTCTTACTCTGGAGCGCTCGGGGGGTGTCACTGGTTTTATCCGCTTCCTGGAGCAACGTAGGTGGGTAGATAACGGCAAGCGTGCCCAATGGATGGCCTGGTTCATTGGGGTTCTGATATTCATTGAATCCAACATTACCGTGCTGGTGGCAGGAACCGTGTCGCGGCCCTTGTTTGATCGTTTCAAGGTGTCCCGGGAAAAGCTGGCCTACCTGATAGACTCGACGTCGGCCCCCATTTGCATGCTGATACCCCTTAACGCCTGGGGCGCCTTCAATTTGGGTTTGCTCGATGGGCTCGGGGTGGAACAGCCACTGAAAGTGTTGTTGTCCTCTATCCCGATGAACCTTTATGCCATCGTCGCGGTGCTGTTGGCGGCATTTACGGTGTCCCGCAACTTTAATCTGGGTCCTATGGTTGAAGCCGAGCGTCGAGCGGCAACAGGGCAGTCGCTGGCCGTGCAGCAGGATGCCCAAATTCTGGAGGACTCTGCGCCGCCCAATGCCTGGAACATGCTGCTGCCGGTGGCTTGCCTGGTGGGCGCAATGCCTGCTTTCCTGCTGATTACCGGGAATGGCGACCTATTCGCCGGTTCGGGTTCCACCAGTGTGTTGTGGGCCAGTTTGTTCGCGCTTACGGTCGTCTCTATGCTGGTGCTGGTCCAGCGCAGCATGAGCCTGGAACGGCTCACCAGTACCTGGATGGAAGGCGCTGGAGGGATGCTGCCTATAGCTACAATTTTATTGTTGGCGCTTGCGCTGGGTGGAGTTTCCAAGGCGCTTGGTACGGGGGTATTTGTGGCGAGCCTGGTGGGGGAGACGCTGCCGGCCTGGCTGCTGCCCGCCTGTCTGTTCCTGGCCTCAGGGTTTATAGCGTTTGCAGTGGGTTCAAGCTGGGGAACCTTCTCTATCATGCTGCCGATTGCAGTGCCGGTTGCGTCAGCGCTGGGCGTAGACCCCACGCTATTGGTAGCAGCGGTCTTATCTGGCGGTATTTTCGGTGATCACAGTTCACCGATTTCCGATACAACGATTGTGTCCTCGTTGGCTTCTGGAACCGAGCATATTCAGCATGTAAGTACTCAGTTACCTTACGCGCTGCTGGCTGGAGGGGTTTCTATCATCGGTTTTCTTATGTTGGGACTGATATTGCTGTAAATGTAGGTAGTCAGCTTGGGCGTTTACTGAACAGAGAGCGGTTTTTTTCACAATATGTTGTGTAGCCCGTTGCTCACGTACCGATATATAGGTTTAAATGGTAGGTCTAACAAAAACCTTCGCGTCCGCTTTTCGGGCGCAATTTCTGACATAGAAGGGGCAAGATTTGGAATCACTAGCCAAGCAGGGCAGCGCCGCTCGCGGTAATAGCAGCACTATCGAACTTCAGGGCGCATCCCTGGATATCTGGGACAAAAAATATCGCTTGAAGGACGCCCAGGGGAACGCGGTCGACAAGGATATAGATGGCACCTATGCCCGCGTCGCACGCGCTTTGGCCGAGGTGGAAGACGAGACCGTGCGCCAGGAGTGGGAACAACGTTTTGTCTGGGCCCTCAAGCGAGGCGCTATTCCGGCGGGGCGTATTGTTTCCAACGCCGGCGCTCAGGAGCATAAGCCCTCGACTTCGACGATTAATTGCACCGTGTCCGGCAGCATCACCGACTCGATGGAGGGCATTCTGCAGAAGAATCTGGAGGCGGGCCTGACCTTGAAGGCGGGTTGCGGTATTGGTTACGAATTTTCCACATTGCGCCCCAGGGGAGCGTTCGTTTCAGGTGCAGGTGCCTATACCTCCGGTCCGATGTCCTTCATGGATATTTTCGACAAGATGTGTTTTACCGTATCGTCTGCCGGTGGGCGTCGAGGTGCGCAAATGGCGACCTTCGATGTTCATCACCCGGACGTCTTTGACTTCGTGAAAGCCAAGCGAGAAGACGGTCGTCTGCGCCAGTTCAATTTATCGCTGCTGATCACAGAAGACTTTATTAACGCGGTTAAAGAAGATGGCGAATGGCCACTTTCATTCCCGGTGACACCTAAGGAATTTGCCAACCTGGAGCTTGATCCTGAGCAGGAAGTGGTATGGCGTTCATTCCCTGTTACCGATGGCTATGTGACTAACGAGCAAGGCCAGGTCGCCTGTCGAGTTTATCAGCGTATTCGCGCCATCAAGCTGTGGAATGCCATTATGAGCTCCACTTATGATTATGCGGAGCCCGGCTTTATTCTGATCGATGAGGTCAATAAAAAGAACAACAACTGGTTTTGCGAGAATGTCCGCGCCACCAACCCCTGTGGTGAGCAACCACTGCCACCCTACGGTTCATGTCTGCTGGGTAGCGTAAACCTGACTCGATTCGTTCGAGAGCCTTTTACTGACAAGGCTCACTTCGACTGGGAAGAGTATCGGGAAGTCGTCGCCGTGTTTACTCGCATGCTGGATAACGTGGTGGAGATCAATGGTTTACCGTTAGAGCAGCAGCGTCAGGAAATCACTAGTAAGCGTCGTCATGGCATGGGTTTCCTGGGCCTGGGTTCTACGCTGACCATGTTGCAAATGAAATACGGGGAGGAAGACTCCCTCGAGTTCACTGAGGAAGTGAGCAAGCAAATGGCTGTTTCTGGCTGGAAAATTGGTCTGGACCTGGCGCGTGAAAAAGGGGCGGCTCCCATTATGGACGAGGAGTTTGAAGTGACCGGCGAGATGCTGCGACGGCGTCCGGAAATGGCGGCAGACGGCATTAAACTTGGCGACAAACTGCCCGGCAAGGTCCTGCACTCCAAATACAGTCATTACATGCAGGCGCTGGCGCTGGAAGAGCCCGAACTGGTGAACTCCATCATTCAGGAGGGCGCTCGATTTACTCACCACTCCTCCATCGCACCCACGGGCACCATTTCATTGTCTTTGGCCAATAATGCCAGTAACGGTATCGAGCCCAGTTTTGCTCACCATTACAGTCGTAATGTGATTCGCGAAGGTAAAAAGTCAAAAGAGAAGGTCGATGTGTTCTCCTTCGAGTTGCTGGCTTACCGCGAACTGGTCAATGGCGATGCCATGCCTTTGACCGACGATGAGAGTAAAAAGCTCCCCGACTATTTTATCGCCTCCGATAATGTCACTCCCCGGCAGCATGTAGACGTACAGTCTGCGGCTCAGAAATGGGTAGACTCCTCGATTTCCAAAACGATTAATGTGCCGACAGATTGCCCGTACGAAGATTTCAAGGACACTTATTTATACGCTGCTGAACAGGGGTTGAAAGGGTGCACTACTTTCCGCTTCAATCCCGAAGCATTCCAGGGTGTGCTGGTGAAGGAAGAGGACCTGGAGAACACTAACTATCAGTTCACCCTTGAGGATGGCTCCACGGTTGAATTCAAGGGCAACGAAGAAATTGAGTATGACGGGGAGATGCACACCGCAGCCAACCTGTTCGATGCATTAAAAGAGGGATATTACGGGAAGTTCTGATCGGCCTTCAGAAACCCGTTACAGGTAAAGAATTATGAATAAAAAAATAGATAAGAAGATCGTTGGTTTTCAGGTGAAAACTGAAGAGCAGAAGCAGGAAGAGATCGAGAGCAACATAGTACAAATGCACGAGAAAGTATCGCGCCCTGAACAATTGGAAGGTGCGACTTACAAAATCAAGACCCCGCTGTCCGATCACGCGCTGTACCTGACGATTAATGACATCATCCTCAACCCCGGCACTGACCACGAATTGCGTCGGCCGTTTGAGATATTCATTAATTCTAAAAACATGGATCATTTTCAGTGGATTGTTGCCCTGACCCGGGTTATTTCCGCAGTATTTCGCAAGGGCGGTGATTGTACCTTCCTGGTGGAAGAGCTTAAGGCCGTGTTTGACCCCCAGGGTGGCTACTTCAAGTCTGGCGGCCGCTTCATGCCGTCGCTAGTGGCAGAAATCGGCTGGGCAATTGAAGACCATTTACAGAATATCGGCTTGCTGGCCCCCGCTGAACTCACCGATCACCAGAAAAAGATCCTGGACGAGAAAAAAGCAGATTACACAGCCAAGACCGGCGATGACGGTGCCGGCGGCGAGTTCCCCACCAGCGCCGAGTTGTGCAAAAAGTGTGCTGTAAAAGCATCTATTATGATGGATGGTTGTATGACCTGCCTTAATTGCGGCGATTCCAAGTGTGGTTAATGGTTGGCTAGCGGTGATACGACGGCCCCTGGCCCCGTGACCGGTAAAAAAGTCGCATCGATAAAACATTTCCCGGCGGCATGAAGCTTCTTTCTCTTGCACGTGCTTGGATGTCAGTGGGGCACCACGAATCTAAATTGTGCGCAATATAGTTGCCTGATACACTCTGCGCATGAGTGATAATAATAAAGAAACTCCTCAGCTGCTGCTGGAAAATCAGATTTGCTTCCCGCTTTACGCAGCGGCCAATGCTGTTGTCAGGGCCTATCGCCCGTTGCTGGAGAAGCTCGATCTTACCTACTTACAGTACATTGTTTTAATGGTGCTATGGGAAGAAGAGACCCTCAATGTCAAGTCTCTTGGGCAGCGCCTTCGCCTTGACTCCGGTACTCTGACGCCACTCCTTAAGCGCCTTGATGCGAAGGGGTATGTGGAGCGCCGGCACAGTGAGGTTGACGAGCGAATCCGCGTTATTAGCTTAACCAAGCAGGGGAAAGCGCTGAAAGCTCGCGCTGAGGGTATTCCTCATGAGCTGGTTTGCACAGTCGGTTTATCTGCCACCAAGGGTAGGGAGCTTAAAGAAATCTGCGACGAGCTGATAAGGGCCCTGGCAGACTAAACCCAAAGTCTATCTCAGGATTTGGGACCATAAATTGCGTGCAATTTAAATGTATGCAATGATTATCGAATAAGCCGTCAGGGCGCTGAAACCAGAAAGCGCATTTGCTGGCTGCAGTTGTCAGCGTTTTGCCGAAGATTAGAGGCGGCGTGCAGTGCCGGGCTATCGCGTAAGCGATGTGCTTAGGGTTATAGTGAAAAAGCACAGAAAGAAAAGTTGCGGCGCTGGATATGCAAAGCCAGAATAAAACCGTGATTGCGAGGCGCAACACAGCATTAACGGCGGGCAGGAAGCCGTCACCACACAGCTTGTAACATCATAAAGGTGCACAAATGACCAAAAGCGGTAGAAAAGCAGACACCACGAGAAGGGTGCGAAATACAGTCTGGAGTGCAGTGAAAGTGCTGACGCTCGCGACCGGCGTTGTCTCGCTGGGAGCACAAGCCCAGGCGGTTCTTGAGGAAGTGGTGGTAACCGCCCAGAAGCGGGTCGAGAGTCTCAGTGATGTGCCAATTTCGGTGAATGTGGTAGACGCCACAAAAATAGCTGATTCGGGTATTACCAACCTCAATGATTTGACTGACTTCGTGCCCAACCTGAGCATGAACCAGACAGGGATTGGAACCAATATAACCATCCGCGGCATTAGTTCAGGCATCAACCCGGCCTTTGAACAATCCGTTGGTATGTTTGTCGACGATGTGTATTACGGACGTGCCCAGTTGGCACGCGTTCCCTATCTTGACCTCGCACGGGTAGAAGTGTTGCGCGGACCGCAGCCAATTTTGTTTGGTAAGAACGCGATTGCCGGCGCCATTAGCATGATTACCGAGCATGCGAGCACAGAAGGCCTTGATGGATTCGTTCAGGCCGAGTACAACTTCGATCAAGAGGGCACCGATTTTTCAGGTGCTGTGAACTTCCCACTTGGCGACAGGTTTGGCGTGCGTTTGGCTGCGTTGAAGCGTGACTCCGATGGCTACTATGAAAATACCAATCTGGGTGATCGTTCGGAAGCTCAGCTTGACGAGCAGGTGCTACGAGCAAGTTTCCGCTGGGAGCCCACCGATAGCCTGACGGCAGACTTCAAAATTGAGAATGCCCAATTTGACACAAAGGGGCGCTTTTTAGAGATTATTAACCCGGTCGAAGTGGGAGGTTCACCCTCTTACGCAACCGCACTCGCAGGCCTGACTGGTGGTGCGATCATTCTTGATGCTGAGCAAGATTTTAAGCGTCAATCTAACGGCGATATCAATGAAACTGAAGTAGACAATGCGACACTGAAAATAGATTGGCTGGTTGGTGACATCACTATGACCTCGATCACGTCGCGCGTTGAATATGAAGATTACCAGCAGTGTGACTGTGATTTTGTGAGCGCGTCGTTGATTGATACCTCAGGTAAGGAAAAATTTGAGCAGTTCAGTCAGGAGTTCAGGTTTACTTCCGAGGGAGGTGAAACCATCGACTGGATCGGCGGGGTCTTCTATCAGGACTATGATGTAGAGTTGAATGACATCACCATTGTGCCTGGCGATAGCCTTTTGGGGGCGTTGAGTTCATCGCTGCTCGGTACCGGCGCACGTCGCGCGTACGATCAGGATAGTGAACTATGGTCAGCGTTTGCGCAGGTTACCTGGAATATCAATGACAGTTGGCGTTTGACACTTGGTGGCCGTTACTCCGAGGAAGAGAAGAGTGGCTCGCGAAGCATTAACACCGTCGACATACTCGATCCAAGCCCGGTCCGTGACATTTTGGGCCAGCCGATTACAAGTAGCCCTGTAGCGCCCTTTGTCTATGCAGGCGGATTTGGAATTGACAATGAGCAGGCGAATTTGAGTGGACTGACCGACTGTGGCGGTGCTGATGACGCCATTGGCCACAATCTGGCTTGTGACAAAGATGAGGACAGTTTTACTCCAGCGGTCAATCTTCAATGGGATGCTACCGAAGACGCCATGGTATACGTGTCTTACACTGAGGGTTTCAAGGCGGGCGGCTTTGATGCCCGGGCGAATAACACGGGTTCATTCGAGTTCGATGAAGAGCTGGCTACCAGCTATGAGCTGGGCAGTAAAATGACACTGGCAGACGGCAGGGCAGAACTGAATGTTGCGCTTTACCGCACCGAGTACGAAGATCTGCAGACAAGTCAGTTCGACGGCACTCTCGGATTTAACGTGACCAACGCTGGCGAGGCAACGGTGCAAGGTATTGAGCTCGATGGTCGCTGGCAAGCGACTGACTCCTTACTCTTCTCCTACGCTGCGGGTATCCTGGATTTCGAGTTTGACAGTTTCCCTAACTCGCAATGTTATTTTGGTGAAGAGTCGAGCTACCCGGATGGAAGCGAGCTAGCGGGCTTGTGTGATCGTTCAGGTGACACTCGCGAGTTCACGCCTGAGCTCACTGCGAATCTCGGCGGTCAGTACTTCTTCGACATTGGCGGTTCCATGGAGCTGACTGTTGGTCTGGACTTGATTTATAGCGACGAGTACTTTGTTTCACCAACACTCGACCCTAACCTGGAACAGGACAGTTACACTAAGCTGAATGGCCGCATTGCGCTTGCCGATAATGACGGGCGCTGGCAAGTTGCAGTACTGTTTGAAAACATCACCGATGAGGAGATCCTGACGTTTGGAAACCAGGCGCCTACATCAACAACTCTTTCGGGTGCTTTCAATAATGCAATAGGTGCACCTGGCGTTGCCACTGCTTACTACGGCTTTTACACAGCGCCTTATAATGTCGCACTGCAGGCGCGTTACAACTTCTAAGCAAGCTTGGGCCTGACATCTGGTCGGGTTCAACTGGATAAAATCGGCGGGCGTTTTTTATAGACACCGCCGATTCCTGCCTCATGGAAATCCCTGGCTTGTCTGGCACAACTCCAATCTATTTTTAACCAGCCACATTCCAGTCATTCGACGGAAGCTAAGCTTGCGTATACCGAGCTTAGTGCTGTTCGCGCTGGGCCCGTGATTAGGCTAAATTAGAAACACTCAGGGATCTGGACTAATGCTTCCTCAAGGATATGGATAGGACCATGCGTGTAACCATGTTTATCACTAAATCTATCGCTTCAATTATCGTTACTCTGCTCGCCCTGGGAGGGTGTAGCAGCGAGGCGCCCAATACGCCCGCCCCGGTAGCAGCTGCCAAGGCGGTTCCGCTGACGACGGAGCCAGACGCTATTGCATGGTTTGAGGGAGATATTGAGGCAGCCTTTGCCACGGCAAAGAAGCAAAATAAACCGCTGTTTCTCTATTGGGGCGCCGAGTGGTGCCCCTACTGTAAGGAGCTTGAGGCCAATATATTTATCCGTGACGAGTTCGTGCGTCTATCCCGGCAATTTGTGCCTCTGGATATGAGTAATGGCGACTCAGAAACTATTCGTTACGCAGACGAATACAAGATTTATGGCTTGCCCACTGTGATCGTCTTCAACCCCCAGGGAGATGAGCTTACCCGCATGCCGGGTGGCATTGACATGGCCCAGTATGTGGCGGTGCTGGAACTTACCTTGAACCAGATACGGCCGGTGGCCAAGCTCGTTGCCGCCGCGTTAGCGGGCGAATCGCTTAGTGATTCGGATTGGCAGTTACTGGCTAATTATTCCTGGGGTCAGGATCGTGGTCAGGCACTGGGTGAAGACAAGCCCACCGATGTGCTGATGCAGTTGCGCGATGCCGCGCCTGCCAGCGACACCTTGCTACGCAGTCGCTTGGCTTTAGCTGCGATGGAAGTGTGGTTGAGCCAGGAGGAGGAAGCTCGCGACCCTAGCCTTGCCTCGGTTCATGTTGCGGCTATCGAGCAGATTTTGGCAGATTCTACGCTGGCTCAGGCTAACCTCATGAAGCTTTCTGGGTATGGTCAGAGCATCGTCGAACTTGCACAAGGGGAGCAACAGCTGGCGCTGCAGGAAAACCTGTCAAAGTTGTGCAAGTCGGCCGTTGAGAATGCCGAAGCGAATCTCTTGAACAGAGCTAGCGTGCTGTCCGGTTGGGCAGAGGTGGCCACTGTATTGCTGGCTGAGGGTGAATCCCCCGCCCCGGATCAAGTGGTCTGGGGTAAACGCCAGGCGGACGCATTGGTTGTTCAGCTGGATACCTACCAGTTGCACGCTGGGGTTAATAGCTTATGGGGGGTGTACTTCGACCTGGGGCTCATCGCAGATGCAAAGCAAACCCTGCAGCTGGGAATTGATCGTTCTAAGGCTCCTTTCTACTTTATGTCGGGTATGGGCTACGTTGAACTTGATGCAGGCAATGACGAGCAGGCCCTGGCTTGGTATCGCAAGGCCTGGGAGGCTACTCGTTTGCCCCTGGACAGAACCCGATGGGGCAGGGGTTATGTGCGCCGCTTGTTGAACCTGGCGCCTGATGACCTGTTGGAAGTGGAGCGGGCGGGATCGTTACTGCTTGCAGACATGGCCTCGCAGAAAGGTGGCCTCAATGCCTATGCCAAGCCAATTGCCCAGCTTGATGAAAGCTTGGAAGAGTGGTCTGCAGACAGTCCCAAGCGACAGGCAGTGGCGGTGTCTTTGCGCGCGCGGATGACAGACCCTGGGTGACATAGCGACCTTCTTTTGGGTGGTGCAGCTACTGTGCTCAAAATTTCAAGCGAATAGCGTTCGGGCAAGGTGATGAATAATTATCGAAACCTTAACCTGGGCTTTAGGGATGGCGTGACCTTCGCCAACGGTCAAAGATGATGACTGGCAAGCTGCATAAATGGTTGGGGGTGATCTTGTTATTACCGTTATTGGGCTGGTGCGCCACGGGGGCTATTTTTCTGTTCCAACCCGGGTATGGAGATGCCTATAAAAAGCTGACTCCCAGGTACTATTCATTGCCCGCACTATCGATACCTCCGGGCCGTAACGAGTGGTTGGAGGTGCGACAGGTGCAGACAGTTCTGGGCACACACCTGCTGGCCAAAACGAAAGACGGGTGGCAACAGTACAACGCAGACACTATGGCAAAGCGCGGCCTTCCGGCTTCCGCTGATATCAAAAAATTGTTAGAGGATGCAATTAGTGTCGATCAGAAGCGTTATGGTGAGAGCGTAGCAAAATCTGCTGACGGCTATGTCACTGCCAGCGGAGTGCGGCTGAGCTTCGACTGGGATAGTTTGAGTATCGAACAGTATGGCAAAGACAGAGCATTAATAGACGCGCTATATGATATCCATTACCTGCGCTGGACGGGAAATCGCGCGGTCGACAATGTTATCGCGGTCCTGGGTTTGTGCTGTCTGGTGTTGACAACAGTGCTGGGCGTTACGCTGATGTTTAGCCGTCGAAGTGTTCGCTAGAGTTGCGACTCAGGCACAATAATCGACAGGAAGCCGGTGCTAAAACGTTTCCACCAGGTGGTGTCAGGTTCTTTAAAGAAAACCAACTCCTCGCCATTCCTTTCGGTCGTCCACTGTAAGTCACCGCTCTCATCCAGTGTTAGTTGATAGGCAATTTGCAGTATCATCTCATCGAATTCCTGGGATAACAGTTTTGCTTCCTCCGGACTGGCATAGTAGGCGCCCAGCTCGGAATTGAGCGCTACTGATCGTCCATCCAGGTTAAACGAACCTATAAAGAGATAGGTTTCATCAAAGCTGAAGAACTTTGCATGCAGGCTTGCCTTGGAGGCGCCAATACGGCGCTTTTCCTTGTTTTCTGCCCCGCTCTCTCTGTTTTCTTTGCGAACCACCTTGTTGGCATCAGCCTTGAATTCAAAAAGCTCGACCCCACCCGTGACCAGGTCTTCGCGATAACGCATGTATCCCGCGTGAACCATCGAAACATCATTGGCCTGCAGTGAGTTCGTTAGAATGCGTACCCTGACTCCGCGATCAACAAGGCTTACAAGGTAGCCGGTAAATTCGTCTCCGGGGACGAAGTAGGGGGATACAATAATCAGGTCTCGTTGTGTTTTATCCATTCCCATTTGCAGTTTTGGGGC